>Ga0256409_1000006_pt1 | contig 547513 bp, 527 predicted proteins | sample PhySR1_FD_185981 | JGI IMG/M metagenome (GOLD analysis project Ga0256409, IMG submission 185981) | Leaf surface microbial communities from sunflower plants in UC Gill Tract Community Farm, Albany, California, United States - DLSL S.R1 | ecosystem: Host-associated > Plants > Phyllosphere >... | reverse complement strand
ACAGGCCGTTGCGCCGGCTGATCAGGTTGCCCCAGGCGTCGTAACGGTAAAACAGTTTTTGCCAGTGCGTCAGCCGGTTATCGGCGATCGGCGCCAGCGGCAGGTGCGCGTCGATGTCGCTCTGCGGCCTGCGTTCGCCCAGCAGGTTATCCGCCAGATCGTACACCAGCCGCGCGCCCGGTTTGCCCTGATTGGGTTCGCGGTGTTGCAGCAGGCGGCCCTCGGCGTCGTAACCGTAGTGCACTTCGCCGCGCAGCGCGTCGCTCACCCCGGCCAGCTCGCCGCGGCCGGTGTAGCGATAAGCGCGCCACAGCACGCCGTCTTCCGGCCGGGTCAGTTTGTCGTGGCCGAAGGCGCTGCTCTGCCAGCTGCGGCGGCCCATGGCGTCGTAACGCCGCTGCTGCTGCAGCGCGCCCTGACTGCGGCCGGTTTCCCGGTGCAGGCGATCGCGGGTGAACTCGCTCACCACCTGCTGGTTGAATTTGATAGCGCTGGCGTGGCCGGAACCGTAATACAGCCACTGCAGGCGATCGCCCTGGGGCAGCGTCAGCGCCTGCAGGTTGGCCAGCGCATCCCATTGGTATTGCAGTTCGCCATTCACGCCCTGCTCGCCGAGCAGCCGCCCGGCGGCGTCATAGCGCATCTGCACGCTGTCCGGCTCGATGCCCAGCGCCGCGCCGCTCGCCGTCGGCAGGCGGTTCAGCTCGCGCAGCCGCCCCATGGCGTCGAAACGGTAATGCCATTCAGCACTGGCGTTACTGCGCCAGACCAACTGCCCGGCCTCGTCGAAGCGGAAGCGCTGTTCGCGCTGCATCAGCTCGCCCGCGCCGCCCGGCAGGCCGACCTCACGGTGCTCTTCCAGCAGCCCGGCCGCGCCGTAGCGATAATAGTGGCGGGTGTCGTCCGGGCGCTCTTCGGCCACCACACGGCCCACCGCATCGTAGCTGAAGCGGTAGTCGCCGCCGTTGCCGTTCTCCAGCCGCGTCAGCCAGCCCTGCGGGCTGTAGTGATAGCGCCGGGTGCGGTTGATGCGATCGGTGATGCTGACCGGCAGCCCCAGGGCGTTGTACTGCCAGCGGGTCAGGCTGCCCAGCGCGTCCTGATGTTCGGCCAGCTGGCCGTGCGCGTTCCAGTTAAAGCGCTCTTCGCCGCCGTCCGGGTGGATCAGGGTATGCAGGCGACCGCCGTTATCCCACTGGTAGCGCGTCTGGTGGCCTTCGGCATCGGTCTGCGCCGTCAGTTGCCCCAGCGCATCGTAGGTATAAGCCGTGACGCTGCCGGAACAGTCGGTGTAGCGCGTCAGCTGGCCGCGGGCGTCCCACTCCAGCTTCACTTCCCCGCCCAGCGCGTCGATCACACTGGCCGGCAGGCTCTCTTCGTCATCCGGATAGCGGTAGAGCGTGGCATTGCCCAGCGCATCGACATAGCGCGTCGGGCGCCCCAGCGTGTCCCAGTGCTGCGCTTCGCTGCTGCCGTCCGGGTATGCGACGGCGAACAGCCGGCCGCTGTTGCGCGAATATTGATAGCGCGTCACGCGGCCGAGCGGATCGGTCTCCGACAGCAGGCGGCCATAAGGATCCCATTCGCTCCGGCGCTGCGCGCCGCCGGGCAGCAGCACGCTGCACAGTTCGCCGCGTTGGTAGATAAAGCCGTAGCGGCGCTGGTCGAAATCGGTGTACTGCGCCACGTTGTCGTCGTCATCCAGCCGCCACTCCGCCCGTTTGCCGTCTCCGCGCACCGCGCTGCGGCGCCCGCCGCCGAAGTCATAGCCGAACTCAAGGGATTCTCCGGCGCTGTTGCGATAGGCCGTCACGCGCGGCACGCCGTCGATCTCTTGCCATTGGTATTCGTTCAGCAGTCCGGCGGCGTCCTGGTGGCTGACCATCAGGCCGTCGCGCCAGCCAAAGCGGCGCGTCACCTCACCGGCGCGGTTGCTCACCGTCGTCAGTTGGCCCTGCTCATCGTAACCGTAGCGCGCCAGCGTCCGTTCGCCTTCGGCGGTTTGCAGCGCCACTTCGCACAGGCGGCCCTGCGCATAGCGGCACATCAGGCGCTGCCCGGCGCTGTCCACCAGTTCATTCAGCAGCCCCTCGTCGTCGTAGAACAGCGAGGTGGCGTTGCCGATGGCGTCGGTGATCATGCTGAGCCGGCTCGGCCGATCGCCCGCCAGCGGCGGATAGTGGAAAATCTGTTCGCCGACGTCAAACAGCTGCCAGCTGCCGTCGTCGTTGTGCATCAGCCAGCATTTTTCGGCTTCGCAGTAGGTTTTGTGGCCGCGCGGCACCATAGGGAAAGCGACGAAGTCGCCGGAAGGCGCACGCCACACCAGGCCGTCCTGATACGGCTGCAGGCTGCTCTCCCAAAACAGGTTCCAGCCGCGGCCCAGTACGCTGTCGCCGGGGTTACCGCTGCGCCAATAGCGCTGCCAGGCGACCGGCAGGCGCGAAGGCAGCACGAAATCGAGATCGTCTTCGCCGTCGAGGAATTTCTGACCGCTGACGATATCCACCGGCCGGGCGATAATGCCGACCGCGGCGGTGGCGGTCATCAGGGTGCCGGCGCGGCAGGCGATGCGCGCCAGCTTGTTGATGCCGGGCAGCTTGCCCAACAGTTTGCCCAATGCCCCCAGCTTGCCGGCGGCGCCGCCCACGCCGCCCACCAGGCCGGCGAACAGCAGCGTCAGGTCAGAGACCTTGTACAGCCAATCCGGCACTTCGGGCTTGATCGGCAAGGTGGTGACGGTGCCGCCGCCGATAAACACGTTGGGCGAACCTTCCATCACCTGCGCGTCGCAGTTGGTTTTGTCCCCCACGCGCGAGGCGGGCTGGCCGTTGATACTGACCTTGTCGGAGCCCTGCGCCATCTGCATGCTCGGGCCGTCGTCGCTGCAGGCCACCTGGCTGTTGGTGGCGAGCGCGGCGGGTTTGCCGTTGATGAAGACGTTGGGGGAGCCGGTGACGATATTGCCTTTGGGGGTCAGGCTACCGGCACCGGCGTCGGCAATGCCGTCGCGCGCCGCAGTGGCCGCCTCCCCGGTGAGATACCCCACCGCCAGGCTGGCGCCGATGAGCAGCACGCCGACGCCGATACAGGAAGCCGCCAGGCCGGCGACGAACAGCGCGCCCGCCGCCACCGCGCCTGCGGCGGCGATCAGGCCGCCGACAAGGGTGCCGGCAATCATGCCGGCCAGGGCGTGGGAATGCCCGATGATATCGCCGACGCGAGCCGCTTCGGTCATCGTAAGTTCCTTTTACGCAAAGAGTTCATCGTTAGGCCGCCCGGTAGCTGTTCAGCACCTGCTGCAGCAGCGCGTCGTCTTGCGGCGTCAGCTTGCGCGCCATCGCCAAGGTGAACACCAGCACCCGGCCTTCCGCCAGCGCGAACACCGCCTGGTTCTGCCAGATGCGTTTGCCGTCGCGCAGGTAGCTGGCGCGTACCCACTCACCGGCGGCCAGCCCATCGCCCAGCGACGCCGGCTCGCGGCTTTTGAATGCCCAACCTTTCAGCCCCTGCGCCAGCGCATCAAGCTGGCGGGTGACGTAGCTTGCCAGGTTTTCCGCCGGCTGCAGCGCATCGCGGGAAATATTGACTGAGGGGGAAACATCATCGCCGGCCAACAGCACGTTGACGGTGCGATCGGCATAGCCTTCCGGCAAAGCGACGCTGCCTTCGCTGAAAGCGCAGCGGGATAAAGCGGACATGCGAGGATCCTTTTGCATAAATAATACTTAAGCATCGCATAACTTAGCCTTGAAATAAAACCATCAGATACTGCGAATGTTGCACGGCGTGACCCCGTTCACTGTGAAAAAGACCGTTGTCGGAATCTTGCCGGGAATCAAACCTTAATATTACAGAATTATCTGAAACCACTGGCGCGCCAGCGCGCCGATTGTGGCTATACTCGGCTATCGCCCTTTTCAGGAGATCAGGATGCTGAGATTAACCCGCCGCGCGCTGTTATGCGCCACGTTGGCCGCGTTCACCGCCGGCGCTGCCGAAACGCCGAAATTCGGCCCGGAGATGCAGGGCTTTCACTACCCCTACCCGTTGCAGCAGTTCAGTTTCACCTCGCAGGGGCAGCCGTTAAAAATGGGCTATATGGACGTGCCGCCGGAAGGCGCCGCCAACGGCCGCACCGCGCTGCTGCTGCACGGTAAAAACTTCTGCGCCGCCACCTGGCAGGACACCATCAAGGCGCTGAGCAAGGCCGGTTACCGCGTCATCGCGCCCGATCAAATCGGCTTTTGCTCCTCCACCAAGCCGACGCATTACCAGTATAGCTTCCAACAGCTGGCGCAAAATACCCACGGCCTGCTGCAGAACCTGAACATCAGCAAGGCCATCGTCATCGGCCACTCCACCGGCGGCATGCTGGCCACGCGCTACAGCCTGATGTATCCGCAAGCGGTGGAACGGCTGGTGATGGTCAACCCGATCGGCCTCGAGGACTGGAAGGCGAAAGGCGTGCCGTGGCGCAGCGTCGATCGGTGGTTCGAGCGCGAGCTTAACACCACCGCCGAGGGCATCCGCAACTATGAGCAGCGCACCTACTACGGCGGCAACTGGAAGCCGGAGTACGATCGCTGGGTGGATATGCTGGCCGGGCTGAACAACGGGCCGGGCCACAGACTGGTGGCGTGGAACTCGGCGCTGATCTACGACATGATCTTCACCCAGCCGGTGTATTACGAGTTCAAGGATCTGCAAACGCCCACCACGCTGATGATCGGCACCGCCGACACCACCGCCATCGGCAGCGATATCGCCCCGCCGGCAGTCAAGGCCAGGATCGGGCACTACGCGGTGCTGGGCAAGCAGGCGGCGAAACTGATCCCGCACGCCACGCTGATCGAATTCGCCGGGCTGGGCCATGCGCCGCAAATGGAGGAGCCGGAGCGTTTCCATCAGGCACTGCTCAAGGCGCTGCAGCCCTGAGCGGCCGGTTGGCGCAGCCGCCGCGCGGCGGCTAAACTTTCAGCTGGCACTCAACGGCAGGAGACAGCCATGCGACAGATTATTGCCAGCGCCTTCGTCAGCCTCGACGGCGTGATGCAGGCGCCGGGCGGGCAGGACGAAGATCGCAGCGGCGGCTTTCGCTTCGGCGGCTGGACCGCCCCCTACTGGGATGACGCCGTCGCGGAAACGATGGGCGAACTTTTCTCGGCGCCGTTCGATCTGCTGCTGGGGCGGCGCACCTACGACATTTTCGCCGGCTACTGGCCGCAGATCACCGACGAGGCCGATCCGTTTTCCGCCGATATCGCCCGCGTATTCAATCAGGCCACCAAATACGTCGCCACCCACCACGGCGAGACGCTGGCGTGGCAGAACAGCCAGTGGCTGGGGCGGGACATCATCGCCCGGCTGCGCGAGCTGAAGCGCACCCAGGGGCCAGTGCTGCTGGTGCAGGGCAGCAGCACGCTGATGCAACAGCTGCTGGCCAACGATCTGGTGGACGAACTGCGCCTGCTCACCTACCCGGTGCTGCTCGGCGGCGGCAAGCGGCTGTTTGATGACAACGCGGCGCCGGCGGCCTTCACGCTGGCCCAATCGGTGGTCTCGCCCGGCGGCGTCATTGTGGCTCACTACCGCCGCGCCGGCGCGGTGAAAACCGGCTCTTTCGTGGCGGAAAGCGCCGCGGCGGCCCAGTCGTAAAAAAAGGGCCGGTCGGCCCTTTTCTCTTCCCCGTACTCACCTCAGGCAAACAAAATATCGCTCTGCTCCACCTGCCCGACCACGTGGATCTTGAAGTCGGCGGCATAGCTGTTGCTCTGGGTGTTCATCAACAGATCGGTGGTGCCGTTGAAGGCGTCGAAGTTGAGCTGGATCTCGCCTTTCTGGCCGCTGAAGGCGCTGCCGCTGTCGATAAAGCGCAGCTCGCTCAGGCTGTTGTTGAAGCGCAGGCCGGAGAGATCGATCTTGTCGATGCCGTGCTCAAAGTCTTCAATCACGTCGAACGCCGCCACCGTCGACTCTTTGGCGTTGAGATAGACGAAATAGTCGGTGAAGTTGTTGGCGTCTTTGCCGCCCCACAGATGGTCCGCCCCCCGCCCGCCGTACAGGATGTCGGAACCGGCGTTGCCCGCCAGCAGGTTGTCCTGATCGTTGCCGATGATCAGATCGCGCCCGCTGCCGCCGATGGCGTTCTCGATGATCGCCCCGCGCGCGATGGCGACGTTCTGCGTGCCGCCGCCGACGCTGGAGAACGCGCCGTCGTTCAGGTTGATCATCTGCTGCTGGCTGTAGCCGGAGAAGTCCAGCGTGTCGTTGCCGCCGGCGTCCCACACCGCGAAGTTGACCGGTTTGCCGTTGTCCGCCGTGGCGGTCAGGAAATCACGGCCGGTGTTGGAGTTGAAGCCGTACACCGTGTCGCCGGTGCGGGTGTTCATGTTGGCGCCATACAGCTTCTGGATCGCGGCGATGTCATCCACCATCGGCCCATAGCCATACACCCCTTTGGTGTCGGCGCCGGTGTAACCGGCGTTGAAATAGCTCATGATCGAGTATTGCAGCGAATCTTGATAATAAGCCGCGTCATTCTGGTAACTCAGGTTGCCTAACGATGCGTCATAAGATCCCGGATGCGCCAGCCCCAGGGCATGCCCCAGTTCGTGGGTGAAGGTCTGGCTGCTGAAGTCGCCGCTAACCGGCGCCTTATGGGTGGCGAAATTTTTGTTGAACCACACCGTGCCCGCAAAGGCGTTATCGCTGCCCGATTTGGAACTCGGCGGGTAATAGGCATAAGCGTTGATGGCATTAGGGCCGCTGCCGGCTGCGGTGCTGCCGTCGGCGCGCTGCGTGAAGTAGGCGAAGGTGATGTCCGCGCGGTGGTTGATATCGGTGGACGCCGCCTCGGTGAAGGTTACGTTCGCCACGTCGGCCCACGCCTGCATCGATTTCAGCGCCTGAGCCTGCGCCGCCTGGGTCAACGGCTGCAGCCCCTTGTCGTCGTCACCGGTCTGGCCGATGCGGTTCAGCGCGCTTTGCGTCAGGAAGGAATAGGTCAGCGCGACCGGCTGGTGATACACCTGGTCGCCGTTGTGCGTCAGGCCCGGCCGCGTCAACTGATCGGCGGCGCGATCGAAGCTGAAGTTATCGCGGATTTTACCCAAATTATTAATCGCCGCCCCGCCGCGCTGGTTGCTGTACAGGTTAGCGTTGTCCAGCGTGAACAGCGCGCCGTAGCCCAATCCGTCATAGGGGCTGCCGGGCTGGTGATAGTAAAACTGATAGTTATGATCGTTGGGGGATGTGGCGGCCAGGCTGGTGAACTCATCGTCATCTTGCAAAATGTCGTTGTGGCGACTGCTCATTGCATTCTCCTTTTACACACTAGGAATCCACTCGCTTTGTAAGACTATTCATCAGTCGTTCTTATCTAAGCCGAGGCTTAGGATTGACCAGTATAGTGACTCACTCCGGCGGCGCGAGCCCGCCCAGCCTGGCTTCACCGCGCCGGGCGTTAAGAAGGAGATAACCATAACAATTTGTATTCTCACTATATTAATGAGAAAAATAAGCGCAATAACAGGTTAATCACTCGTCTTTTTGCGCGTTTTAGCGACGGTTAGATCAGAATAATCGAGGATTAAAAAACCTAATCCTTGCCTCATCATCCCGCCGGGAACGTGCTAAGGTGTGAACGGACAGCCGAAAGGAGTGACCCGATGCCAACCCATTTCCTTATGCGCGCCTTGCGCCGCGCCAGCCTGACAGGAGTCGTTATGAGCGTATTGTGCAGCAGTGCCCTGGGCAGTTCACTGCCGTTGCTGGAACCCACCGCGCTGAAGGGCGACTGGCAGCTCGCCGCCATCGGCGACGGTAAAGCCGTCTGCGAGGTGCAGCTGAGCGACGAAGCGGTAGCCAACACCAACGCCTTCCGCTTCAGCGCCTCCGCCGAGTGCCAGCAGCCGCTGGCGCTGCACGCGCTGCCGGTCGCCTGGCGGCCGACGCCGGACGGCATGACGCTGACCGACGCCGAAGGGAGCATGGTGGCGTTTCTGGCCCTGACCGCGCCGAAGCGCTATGAGCTGATCGACCGCAACGGCCCTTCACGCTTTGTGCTGATCCCGCGCTAATCCTTCAGGCAAACAGCAGGCCGAGCAGCGCGCCGCCCGCCAGCACCCACAGCGGATGGAGGCGCTTGCTCATGCTTAATCCCGTCGCCAGCGCCACGATCGCCGCCAGCCGCCAATGGGGCGCTGAAGCCTCGGCGATCAAAAGGCCGCTGGCCACCACCAGCCCCACGGTCAGCGGCACCAACCCGGCCTGCACGATGCGGCGCCACGGGCGATCCTTAAAGCGCCGCCAGGCGCCCATCACCAATAGCGTAACGATGGAAGACGGCCCGAACTTGGCGATCGAAGAAACCAGCAGTCCCGCCCAGCCGGCCACGTGCCAACCGACCAACGGCACGATCATCATGTTCGGCCCCGGCGCGGCCTGCGCCATGGCGAACAGCGCGCTGAACTCCTGGGCGCTCATCCACTGATGCACCTCTACCACCTGCCGCTGCATCTCCGGCAGAATGGTCATGCCGCCGCCGAACGCCAATAAAGAGAGCTCGGTGAAGATCAGCGCCAACGCCATCAACACCCCGCTCATGACGGCCACCGCCACATCAGCAGAATGCTCAGCGGCGCCAGCACCAGCATGGTCGGCAACAGCGGCAGGCGCAGCCAGGCAATGGCGATCAGCGCCAGCGCGACGATCGCCAGCGCCGGCCATTTGCCACGCAGCGGCAGCAGCATCTTGATCCCGGTCGAGAGCAGCAGCCCGGCGGCGGCGGCGGCCAGCCCGGCGAACACATGCTGCACATGGGGATCGTTTTGGAAGCGGGCGTACACCACGCCCAGCCCCACCACGATCGCCGTCGGCGCGCTGATGAGGCCCAGCAAGGCGCACAGCGCGCCGCGCAGCCCGCGAAATTCCATCCCCACCGCCACCGACAGGTTGATCACATTGCCGCCGGGCAAAAACTGGCACAAGCCGAGCAGCTCGGTGAACTGTTCCGCGTTCAGCCAGCGCCGGCGTTCCACCAACATGCTGCGCGCCATCGGCAGCACGCCGCCGAAGCCGATCAGTCCCAGCCACAGAAAGCCCAAAAACAGCGCCGCGTTGCCCGGCGCTGCAGCCGGGTGCGGTTTTAACGTATTGATATCTGACATGACATTGCCGTTCCACATCGCTTGTTTTGATGTCTGGTATCATGCGCGCCGCCGTGCCATGATGTCTAATGCATTCCGGAACAACGAAAGATACCTTTGAGGTATGGCTATGATTGAACTGCGTCGCCTGCGGGCGTTCGTCACCGTGGTGGAAGAAGGCAACATCACCCGCGCCGCCGAGCGGCTGTTTATCCAGCAGCCGCCGCTGACCCGCCTGTTGCAGGGGTTGGAAGACGAATTGGGCGTGAAGTTGTTACAGCGATTGCCGCGCGGCGTGCGCGTCACCGAAGCGGGCGGCGTGCTGTTTGAAGAAGCCCGCGCCCTGCTGGCGCGCGCCGAACGCCTGCGCGAAGCGGTGCAGCGCGCCGCCCGCGGCGAGCAGGGCCACATCGCCATCGGTTTCACCAGTTCCGCCGCGCTGCACCCGTTCGTGCCCAACCTGCTGCGCCGCTACCGCGACATCCTGCCGGGCATCACCACTCAACTGGAAGAAGCCGGCAGCGGCGAACTGATGGAGGCGTTGCTGGAACAGCGCCTCGACGCCGCCTTCGTGCGCTCGCCGGCCAACGGCATTCCCGGCCTGAGCGTCGAGCCAGTGCTCAGCGAGCCGATGATCGTCGCCCTGCCGCTGGGCCACCGGCTGGCGCAAGAAACGCAGCAACCGCTGCCGTTGGCCGAACTGGCCCACGAGGCGTTTATTCTCTATCGCCGCCCGGCCGGCCAGGGGCTGTACGACGCCATCCTGGCCGCCTGCCACCGCGCCGGCTTCAGCCCGCGCATCGTGCAGGAAGCGCCGCGCCTGCCGGCCACCCTCAGCCTGGTGGGCGCCGGATTAGGGGTGTCAATCGTGCCCGGTTCCATGCGGCGGCTGGGCGGCGACGGCATCGTCTACCGCACCCTCGCCGCAGAAGCGCAGCTCAGCGCCCCGCTTTACCTGGCGCTGCGCCGCAGCCCGGCCTCGCCGATCGTCGAGCGCTTTCGTCATCTGGTGCTGGAGACCGTGGGGAAGAGTTGATGATGGCGATCCCATCGCCCAGCCCCATTACGCGTCCGCATCCCAGTGGCGGAAATAGCGTTTCAGCTTCTCAATGGTATGGCGCCACTTCGGCGCCGTCGGTTTACATACCGTATTCTGATTACCGAAAAAGCCCACTTCATTGACCGCATCTTCTTCACTGCGGGTTTCCAGCCATTTCACCGGGACAAAATACTCTGACTTGTCCGGATCATCGGCATTGCGGCGATACAGCTCGCGATACTTAAGCACTTCCATCGCCGGTTTTTCACCGTCTTCGGTGTTGACCGTAAAACTGCTGACGGGCTCTACAGCACTTTGAACCAAACCGACGCCCACGTAGCCCGTTGCCGGGATCTTTACCCACACGCGGTCGCCGGGCTGGAGCTGCTTTAAGGTCTGGCTGTACCAACTGCCACCACCGGCGCTGATAAACCCGTAGCGGCGCGCCTCTTCCCAGCTCCGGCTTAACGGATCGCCAAATGAAACATAGAACTCCCCGTTCCAGGGGTCTTTGGTTTTGGCGCTGGTTCCTGCGGTGGCCTGCGCGGCATTGGTTTGCGTCTCACTCGGATCGATAAGCCAAGCGCGGCTTAAGAATTGCTCATCACCGTGCTGGAACACTTTAAAGAACAGTACGTTAATCGAGATGCCATTCTTGCTGAGATAGTCCACGATGCGCTCGGTCGAGGGATCCAGCTCTGCCGCCACAATAATGATCTGATGTGACTGATTCAGGGAGTCCTCTTCCAGCTCGGTGTTGAAGCGTTGCTTAAACGCCTCCCCCAGATTGCCGCCGCCGGAGAATTTTTCGTAAATCTGCGACAGGCGATCGGCGGTGAGATCATCTACCCAGGAGGCATAGTCCAGCGCCTGCGCCACCACCTCGCGCGGCGTGCGATCGCGCTTCAGCTCAATCAGAATCAACGAGGCATCCGGCGCGATAGCCAGCAGATCGATACGCCCCTTATCGAGGGTATTTTCCTGATGGCCGATCAGCATCCACTGGTCGGAGAGGATGGTCGGATCGCTTAAGATCATTTTCTCCAGCAGTTGTTCGCTCGGGAGCTTGCTGATGGCCAGCGGCTGGGGGGCATCCCCCACTCGCCAGATTGCATGATGAAGCGGCATCGTCCGTTCCTTAGTTTAACGCGGCGTCGGTAAGCGCATCCGCCAAGTGCATCTGGGTTTGCTGGGCGGATTGCAGGCGGGATTTGAGGGATTCACAGAAATTTGTCAATTCATTAACTTTATTGACGATTTTACTTTGCTCTTTGACTGGTGGAAGCGGAAGAACCAAGCAACTTATTGCGCCTAAGAAAAGATTAGCTTGCGCAGATTTCTTTGATCTTTTAACCATTTGAGTTTGTAAAAACGGTGATTGAAGTGAATTCATCAGATAGTGAAGATTTAATTGCCCGTTAACAGGTCGAATCATAGCGGCACTTCTGACCATTGAATATGCATCGTTCTTATCGACCATCGCTATTCGACCTATACTTCCTGAACAGGATATCAATATATCCCCAATACTAGGATCGCAGCGACCTCTTATTTTATTAAAAACTTCAGTAGGAACATAATCAACATCCCGAAGGGAAATTCCATCATTTGTAACATTCCTTGCCGAGAGCAAATAGTTGCCAGATTCACTTCTTTGAGGGGTTGAATGCTCACCATCAGTGATTTTGCTACAGATATCTTGTACCTGTACCCACTCCCATCCCTCCGGTAACTCAAAAGGTTTTTCCTCATCACTAATTGGTGGCAACGGTTTTTGTTTTTTAATTTTTCCATCTTTTACCAGTTGCGTTTTTTCCTGCTCAATACGTTTAAGCAGTTCAGATGCCGGTTCGTCGTTAGGATCCTGCTGCACCAATTTACCCATCACCGCCAGCTGCAGAATAGTTTGCTTAAGCGCGTCGATGCTCGCATCGGTGGTAAACAGCGTATCGAAGTGTTGGCTGATTCGCGCCCAATTTTCGGCGAGTACTTCAGCATTTTGGCTGTCGATCAGCGTTGCCAGCAGGGTTTCCACCAGTTGCTGATGTGCATCCAGACTGGTCAGAGATTGCTGTTCTAGTTGGTCGCAGAGAGACATTAGTTCGTCAACTTTATTCACAATCCTTACTTGTTCTGCAATTGTTGTTAATTCAACCACTGCATTGATGGCTTTGTCGGTTCCTAACCTTGGTAAGTTCATTCCATGCGTTGATTCATTTGCGTAAGCAATAAACCTTGGAGATTTAAGTAAAAGGCGAAGGTAACCAGGGAGAATATTACCATAGACTTTTATAGGAATAATTTCGGTTGTACATACCCCACTATCATCAGCAACCAAAACTTTATCCAGATACGGCCGTAACTTCCCGTAGAGGACATCATTTTTATTAAATTTATTCTTTGAACTTTTAAATGGACGCTCAGAGAACTTAACTCGATTTAAGAGTCTGGATGTACTCTTTTCAATATCTTCAAGTTCAACTATCCACGTATCTGCATCCGCATCTGTTGGTTCTGCTTTATCACATTCGCCATAGTTAGTAATAAAACCTAACCTCACCCACGCCCACCCCTCCGGCAGCTCAAAAGGCTTCTCATCCTCGCTAATTTCCGGCAGCGGATTCTGCTTTTTAATTTTACCCTGCCTCACCAGCTCCGCTTTCTCAGCCGCGATACGCTTTAACAGCTCAGACGCCGGTTCATCATTCGGATCCTGCGGTACCAGTTTGCCGCGCACCGCCAGTTCCAGAATCAGCTCGCGCAGTTTCTTTATGCCATAGAGATCGATTTTGCCGTTACTGCCTCGCCCGGCGGTGGAGCGGGTTTGCAGCGCAGAAGACCAGATATCAATATGGTCGGTAATCAGTTTCTCAACGCTCATCAGTTAGCCCCCTTGTTGCTGGCCAGCGCAGCGCCGAGGATGTCGCGCAGCTGGTTGCGCAACTCGCTGATTTCCGCCTGCTGTGCCTGGTACTGCGCCAGCAGTTCATCCGGATCGTGGCTGACGGTTTCACCCTGGTACGGATTTTTGATATCGAGGTTGAAGTTGCGGGCGATGATGTCGTCGATGCTGACTTGCCACGCCTGATTGTTTTCCTCGCGGCCGGCAAAACCGTCCGCTTCGTTGCCCCACCAGTCGATTTCGGCCCGGAACTCTTCAAACTTCAACGGTTTGGTTTTGCTGTAGTTCTTCACACCGTCCGGGTACGGATGCTCGTAGAACCACACTTGTTTAGTCGGCTGACCTTTGGTGAAGAACAGAATATTGGTTTTGATACCGGTGTACGGGTTAAACACGCCGTTCGGCAAACGCACGATGGTGTGCAGGTTGCACTCTTCGGTGAGCAGCTTTTTGATTTTGGTTTTTACGCCTTCGCCAAACAGCGTGCCGTCCGGTAACACCACCGCCGCACGGCCTTTATCGGCCAGCACTTCGATAATCAGCTGCAGGAACAGATCGGCGGTTTCACGGGTTTGCATCTCGGCCGGGAAGTTCTTCTCGATGCCGTCTTCTTCGGTGCCGCCAAACGGCGGGTTGGTGACGATCACGTCAATCTGCTCATCCCAGGAGGACAGCGGCTTGTTGAGCGTGTTGTCGTGGCGAATTTGCACCGGCACCTCAATGCCGTGCAACAGCATATTGGTGGTGCACAGCAGGTGCGGCAGCTGTTTCTTCTCTACGCCGTGAATCTGCGTTTGCAGCGTTTTGTGGTCTTCGGTCGTTTTGACGTAATGCTCTTTCACATGGTCAAACGCACAGGCGAGAAAACCGCCGGTGCCGCAGGCCGGATCCATGATCGACTCGCCCAGTTTCGGGTCAATACGGTTGACCATAAAGCGCGTCACGGCACGCGGGGTGTAGAACTCGCCCGCATTACCGGCACTTTGCAAGTCACGCAGGATCTGTTCGTAGATATCGCCGAACAGATGCCGTTCCTGACTGCTGCTGAAGTCGATTTCGTTAAGCTTGTTGATCACCTGACGCAGCAACGTGCCATTTTTCATGTAGTTATAGGCATCGCTGAACGCCTGCTTGACCACAAAGCCGCGTGGATTCTTATCGATCGGTGCAGTGAGGTTTTTCAACGTCGGGAACAGATCGTCGTTGACGAACTCCAGCAGCGCTTCCCCGGTGATCCCTTCGCTGTTCGCCGCCCAACTGCGCCATAAATAGCGCTGCGGGATCGGGAACTGGTAATCATCCTGCTCCAGTTCCAGCTCTTCTTCCTGGGTATCGAAAATTTTCAGAAACAGCAGCCACGAAAGTTGGCCAAGGCGCTGCGCGTCGCCATCTACGCCGGCGTCTTTGCGCATAATGTCCTGAAGGGATTTAATCACTGAGCTAATCGACATGTTTTCTTTCCATACTAAAAAAGGATGCCACCGGCTGCGGGAGCAACCCGTGGCAAAATGTTATGCACTATCAGGCGAAACGCGGCGGTAACCGATAGATTTCGTTTTCCAGTTCGTTAACCGCCTGTTCGTAAGCCTGCTTGTCACCGAAGCGGGTTTTGATGATTTCCAGCGGGCGCCCCAGCGTATCGAACGGCTTCAGTTTTAAGACCTGAACGTCTTCGATTTCCTGAACCCCTTCATCGGCATATTTATCCAGCAGCGTGCTGAGCACCTGCTGCGCCGGTTCGGCGTATTTGGTGAAATAGTTACGCTTACGCACGTTGGCGGCGCGCTCCTGGCGCGTTAACGGCGGCTGACCGTACACCACATGGCAGAGCAAATCAAACGGGTCGAGATCTTTCCCCACCTCTTCGGCCAGCACATCCCACAGGATACCCAATTGTTCCAGCTCTTCGATAATGGCCTGTTTGCGCGGCGCCGCCTGCCATTTACGCACAAAGCCATCAAGCGAGGCGAACTCACCGTCTTTGAGCAAGGTTTTACGGGTGTAATCCTGGAAAGATTCAGTGACCAGCTTGCCATCGGCATCGTAATACTGAACGCGTTTGGCCAGCACGCTGACGGTCACGCCATTGACATAGAATTTACGGGTTTTGCCGTCGTCATCCGGATGGAATTCACCGTTCCCCGCCGGTTTATCCGGATTGGCCTGGTATTCCGCCGGTTCTTCATGCGCAGCACCGTAGGCCTCTTCTGTGTTCTCTTCGGCATCCAAACGTTCATTAAAATCAGACTCCGCGTCTGAAATATCGTCAGGCTTCACGACCAGCACTTTTTCCGGTACGCCGTCAAAGCGCTCATCCGCAAACAGCTCGGTCGCTTTTTTGAAATCGAGAATGGTAAACCACAGTTTGCCGTACTTTTCGTTGATACGCGTGCCGCGCCCGATAATCTGTTTGAACTTGGTCATCGACTGGATGTTCTGATCCAGCACGACCAATTTACAGGTTTGGGCATCCACGCCGGTAGTCATCAACTCGGAGGTCGTCGCGATAACCGGGTAGGCTTTTTTAGGATTGATAAAGTTATCCAGCTGCGCCTTACCTGCGTCATCATCGCCGGTGATTTTCATCACATACTTTTCGTTCTTCAGGACCTGTTCCGCATTCAGTACCACCAACGCGTGGCGCATGCGATCGGCATGATCGATGTCGTTGCAGAAGATGATGGTTTTATCCATCGGGTTGGTGCGCTTGAGGTAATCGGTGATGGTCTGCGCCACCAGCATGGTGCGCTCATCAATCACCAGCGTGCGGTCAAAATCTTTCAGGTTATAAATGCGATCTTCAATTTCTGCGCCGTATTTATCCAACTGTCCTTTAAGCGGCCGCCAGCCCTGTACGTCAACGTCGATATCCACACGCACCACTTTGTATGGCGCGAGGAAGCCGTCTTCAATACCCTCTTTCAGCGAGTAGGTGTACACCGGATCACCGAAGTAGTCGATGTTGGAGACGTCTTCGGTTTCTTTCGGCGTCGCCGTCAGGCCAATCTGGGTGGCGCTGCCGAAATACTCCAGAATTTCGCGCCATGCAGAATCCTCGGAGGCGCTGCCACGGTGGCATTCGTCGATCACGATCAGGTCGAAGAAGTCGGGCGCCACCTGTTGGTAGGCTTTTTGATACTCTTCGGGGCCGGTTATCGCCTGGTACAATGCCAGATGAACCTCATAGGCCGGATCGATGGTACGCCCGGTAATTTTGGTCATGGCGTTGCCAAACGGCTGGAAATCGTTATTTTTGGTCTGATCGACCAGAATGTTGCGATCCGCCAGGAACAGAATGCGTTTTTTGTTTTTCGCTTTCCACAGCCGCCAGATGATCTGAAACGCGGTATAGGTTTTGCCCGTACCGGTCGCCATCACCAACAAAACGCGTTTTTTCCCTGCCGATACGGCATCGACCGTTCGGTTGACCGCCTGCATCTGATAATAACGGGGAGACTTGCCACTGCCGTCATCGTAATAATCCTGGCTGATGACCGGCAATTGCTCCTGCGTGAACCCTTTCCAGACACAGTACTTCTGCCATAGCTGTTCAGGCGACGGGAAATCGCTAAGTGCAATTTCGGACTCCAACTGCTGCGGATTGGTTTTGTCATGGAAGATAAAACCGTCGCCGTTGGAAGCAAACACAAAGGGAACGTCAAGCAGCCCGGCGTAATCCAGCCCCTGTTGCATCCCTTTGCCGATGGCGTGCTGATTGGCTTTTGCCTCGATCACCGCTAATGGCAAGTTTGGCTTGTGGTAGAGAACGATATCGGCGGATTTGACTTTGATACGGGAAGCCAGTTTTCCGCGCACCACGATCTTACCATCCCGGAGTTTCACTTCCTGCCGAATCTGTGACATCACATCCCAACCGGCTTCCTTGACCGCCGGCAGAATAAATTTGGTGATGATGTCCGTTTCGGTCAGATGTGTTTTGTTTACGCCAGCCATAGCAAAGTTCTCAACGGTATTGGGTTAACTCTGATTTTACACAAATTAATGCATTACGTAATGACTTGAAACGGGTTTTCAGGTTATTGCCGTGTGGCCATAAGATCTGCATTAGTTATCCCCGATTCGTTTCATCCACCACCAAGCGCTGTATAAAATTCATACACAAATCTATGAAAACTCCATCCAATGTAGAGATTCTATTGTCAGTCAAAAATGAAGCTCCAATGTAACTATTTTATTAAATCAAAATTTATCCATTTCGTTCGCCATTGCACTTAGAAGTGCCTGTTTTTTGTCTTCTGAAGACAACCAAGGGTCACCTTGCATGAGACTGTCAACAGCCTTTTGTGTCTTTGCACCAAAATAAATTTTGTCTAATGACATTATTGCTGAAAAGTCAGCATTCAAAGCGTGTATTTCTTTTGCAACTCTCTCTATATTTTCTCCACCGTGCTTATCTATATCTTTACACGCCTTACTTAAACTTAAAGAAGCAGAACCTGTCGAGCATTGAACTTTTAATAGTACATAATCTTTCTCTGCTTGTAGCGTTCCCCGCAACCCTTCGACTGTGGCAGCCCTATTAAAAACTCTGACAGTTGACTCTATTAGTTCAATCCTTTTCTCCAATACCTTTTTCTTTTGCTCAAGAACGAACCTTTCCTCCCAGTTTTTCTGTTCAAAATAAGAGGTTAAATAACTTCCCGACAGAGCACCTAAAAATGCCATTAAAGCTCCAGCTATTGATTCTTTTAACACCTTTTATTTCCTTATTCAGTAATACATCAATATTTAGCATCGGCTTACCCAACAATTTCTTTAGATACTGGCTTAAATTAACGCTCGTTGGACTGGCAGGATAGACCGAAAGACAAACGGGTGATGTCACGGCGCAGCCGCTGACGCCGCGGCGAGGGAGAATCTCCCTCGCCGCTTTCTTTACTGCTTGCGCTGCTCCGCCACCTGCTTGGCGGTGACGTTGCCCTGCTTATCGCCGAAGTGGCCGACCACGAAGTTGGCGACCGCCGCCACTTCCTCGTCGGAATACGCGCTGCCGAACGCCGGCATCATCTCATGCCGCTCGCCGACGATGATGCTTGTCCCCTTCAGGATGGCCTGCACCACGCTGCGCCCCTGCGGATCGTTCACCGCCGTGCTGCCGACCAGCGACGCGTACTCGCTCTGGCGGCCCGGCCCGTTCCACTGGTGGCAGCCGCTGCAGTCGTTGGCGAACACCCGGCGCCCGAGCGAGCTGTCTTGCCCGCCCGGCAGGATCGGCGTGGAAGCCCCCGCACCCTTCGGCTGCAGGTTCACCGCCGCGGCGTCGTCCCCGGCGATCGGCTCGATATCGCGCAGGTATTTCACCAGCGCCAGATTATCTTCCGGCGTCAGGAACTGCAGGCTGTTTTCCACCGCTTCCGCCATCGGGCCGGCGGCGCTGCTGCGCCCCGGCGCATGACCGGTGGCCAGATATTGCGACAGCTGCTGGTCGCTCCAGCCGCCGATGCCGGTTTGTTTGTCCGGCGTGATGTTGGCGGCGAACCAGCCCTGCACCACTTCACCGCTCAGGTGCTTGCTCTGGTTAAGGCCGAACCCCAGATTGCGCGGCGTATGGCACTCGCCGCAGTGGCCGAGCGCCGTCGCCAGATAGGCGCCGCGGTTCCACTGTTCATCCTTGTTGAGATCCGGCGCGAAGCGCTGCTCCTGGAAGAACGCCAGGTTCCAGAATTTCATGCCCCAACGCTGGTTGAACGGGAACGACAGATCGTTTTGCGGATTGGCCTGTTTCACCGGCGGCAGGCTGAACAGATAATCCTTGATCGCCAGCACGTCGTCGCGGCTCAGCCCGGTGTACGAGGTGTACGGCATCGCCGGGTACAGGTTGCCCTGCGGGCCGATGCCCTCACGCACCGCGCGCACGAACTGATCGTCGCTCCAGTTGCCGATGCCGGTCTCCTTGTCGGCGGTGATGTTGGTGCCGTAAATGGTGCCGAACGGCAGCTTAAAGGCGAAGCCGCCCGCATAAGGCGCGCCGCCCGGCGCGGTATGGCACGCCACACAGTCGGCGGCGCGCGCCAGGTACTCGCCGCGCGCCAGTTTATCGGTCATGCCGGCCGGCGCCCCGGCGATCGGCGCCGCAGGCTCCGCGCCGGCAGGCCGCAGCAGCGTGTACAGCACGTATCCTCCCGCCAACACCACCACGGCGATAATCAGCCATAACAGCCCTTTCAAGGCGTTGCTCATCGCATCTCTCCCTAACCCAACGCCTTGGCGGCCTGGTGGATGGCGGCGCGAATGCGCACATAGGTGGCACAGCGGCAGACGTTGCCGCCCATCGCCGCGTCAATGTCCGCATCGCTCGGGTTTTTGCTCTGGGCCAGCAGCGCGCTGGCGCTCATGATCTGGCCGGGCTGGCAGTAACCGCACTGCACCACGTCCAGGTTGAGCCAGGCTTCCTGCACCGCCTTGCCTTCCGGCGTGGCGCCGACGGCTTCGATGGTGGTGATTTTCTTGCCGGCGGCGGCGGAGACCGGCGTCATGCACGAACGCACCGGCACGCCGTCCAGATGCACGGTGCAAGCGCCGCACATGGCGATGCCGCAGCCGAACTTGGTGCCGGTCAGGCCGGCTTCGTCACGCAAGAACCACAGCAGCGGCATGTGCGGATCGCCCTCAAAGGTCAGCGGCTGCTCGTTTACGGTTAAATGAATCATCAGGTTCTCTCCTTGTCAGACGCCGGATTCGCAGTGGGATTATGCAGCGGCAGGCTCAGCGAGGCGCGAGGCCGCCCGAGCAGCGCCAGCGCGTTGCCGACCGCCGGAGCGATGGTCGGCACCCCCAGTTCGCCCACGCCGGTCGGTTTCTCGGTCGAGGGCACGATGATCACCTCAACCTCCGGCATCTCATTGATGCGCAGCGGGCGGAAATTATTGAAGTTGGACTGTTCGACCACGCCGTCTTTCAGCGTGATATTGCCGTACAGCGCCAGGTTCAGGCCGTAGCCGATGCCGCCTTCGATCTGCGCACGGATCACGTCGGGGTTCACCGCCACGCCGCAGTCCACCGCGCACCACACCTTGTGCACTTTCGGGATGCCGCCTTCGCCGATCGATACCTCGGCCACCTGCGCCACATAGGTATCGAACGCCTTGGCGACGCCCACGCCGCGCGCGCGTCCGTCCACCACCTTGGCGCCCTGCCAATCAGCGGCTTTGGCCACCGCCCGCAGCACGCCCGCCGCGCGCGGCGCGTCGCCCATCAGCGCCAGCCGCCCTTCCACCGGATCCTGCCCGGTTTCCTGCAGCAGTTGATCGATAAAGCTCTCTACCGCGTGGCCAGTGTGGGTGCTGGCGACCGACCGCAGCGAGGTGGTCGGCACCTTGCCGGGCACGATATGCGCATCGCAGCGGAAGGCTTCGAAGGTATAAGGCACCTCGCTGGCGCCCTCGACCATCATCTGATCGAGGCCGTTGACCACCAGCGCATCCATCGCGCTGTGGCGCGTCCAGGAGTGTCCGACTACGGTATCGGTCCAGCCCACCACCTTGCCGCCGCGAATGGCGCCGCGCAGGCGATGCAGGATCATCGGGCGATACCACCCGTTGCGGATGTCGTCCTCGCGCGTCCATACCACCTTCACGCCGTGGCCGGGGCCGATGCCCTTGGCGGCCGCCGCCATGTCGGCCGCCAGATCCGGCCCCAGCGTCGGGTTGCCCAGATCGATACGCCGGCCGAAGCTGCCGCCCGCCAGAATGGTTTCAATCTGCACCTTCTCCGGCGGCAGCTCGAACAGATCGCACAGCTGCTTGTGGTCGAGCGTCTGGATTTGGCAGCCGTAGCGCGCCTTGACGCTCTCGCCGTCCCAGAACAGATAGCCGTCCAGCGGCTCCATCGGCGCGTGAGCGACGTAGGGGAAGGTGTATTCGGCCTCGATCACCTTATCGGCCTTGTCGAACACCTCGTCCGGCTTACCGAGACTCTTCGCCACTACGCCGGTTTTCTGCGCCACCTGGCGGAATTCGGCGTAGATTTCCTCGGTGTTGCGTCGCTCCGCCTGCGCATCGTCCCAGGTGACCCTAAGCCGATCCCGCCCCTGGATCGCCGCCCAGGTATTTTTGGCGTAAACCGCCACGCCGGTGGCAACCTGTTTCACCGCCACCACGCCCGGCACCGCCAACGCACGTTCGGCGTCAAACGTCGCCACCTTGCCGCCGAAGCGCGGCGGTTTCTTGATGGTGACGGTCAGCATGTCCGGCTCGTGGATATCCTGCGAGAACTGCGCGCTGCCGTTGGTTTTCGCCAGTGAATCGACGCGGTGCAAACCGCGCGTTTTGCCGATCAGGGTGAAATTGGTCGGATCCTTCAGCGCCAGGCTGGCGGGATCGGGCGGCGGCAGCGTGGCGGCCAACTCGGCGAACTCGCCGAAGCCCGCTTCGCGCCCGCTGGCGGCATGGCGGATCTTGCCCGCCTGCACGGTGATTTCCTGCGCCGAGGTTTTCCAGCTCTGTGCGGCGGCCTGCACCAGCAGCGCGCGCGCCATGGCGCCCATGCGCCGCATCTGTTCATAGGCGTTGGCCACCGAACTGGATCCGCCGGTGCCCTGGAAGCCGAACGCCAGGTTCTTGTAGACGGCGGTGTCCACCGGCGCGGCCACGACCCGCACCTGCGCCCAGTCGGCGTCGAGCTCTTCGGCGACCAGCGTCGCCATGCCGGTATAGACCCCCTGGCCCACTTCGGTGTGTTTACTGATGACGGTGACGATGCCGTCGGCGCCGATCTGGACGAAGGCGTTGGCGTCAAACGCCGTCGCGCCGGCGGCCGGGGCGTTCGAGCGCGCCAGCGCACCGGTGGACGGCAGATAGGCGCCGATCACCAACGCCCCGGCGCCGACGATAAACCGCCGCCGCGAAAGCGGAACTTGGGATATGCTCATTGCTCATGACTCCAAAAAAACCGAAGGCGTCACTGCCTTCGGCGAAACAGCGCTAATTATGGGAATGGCTTGCCGCGCCGGTCAGGTGACATAGCACAACAGAGCAATAATTAGCGTAGCCTATTATCCAGTAGGCTTAATGTTGAAGAGGGATTTTCTATTGGAGAATCGTGCGGTGCGGGCGGAAACCCGCACCGGGGGTCAGCTCTGCGTCGTCGCCAGATAGGAGAAGACGCTGAGCAGGCGGATTGGCGCCGCCATGTTGTCGCTGTCGAAGGCCACGGTGAGCGCATCCTGGCGCTCCACGCCGGGCACCAGGCTGAACAGATCCGCCAGCACCGGTTTGGCCGCCATCAGCGTCAGCCGGTAAGGCGGCATAAAACGGCGCTCCACCGGCAGTCTGGCGCCCTGGCGCACCTGTTGCATCGCGCGCTCGCGGATCTCGGCGCGCGCCCGCTGTGGGCTGAGTGATTCGGCGGCGGTTTGCGAGAGGGCGCGCTTCACGCAAACATAGCCGGATTGCGGATAACGTTCAGCGATCCAGCGTTGCAGCTCGTCGTCACCGCTCACCAGCCACAGCGGCACGTTTAATTCGGCCGCCGCCGCCGCATACAGATCGCTTTCGCCTACCGCCTCGCCGTTCAGGCTGACACGGTAAAAGGCCCGGCCGTTGATGGTATGCGCCAGCACGCCGCGCTCGCCGGCGGCGCTGTGATAACCGATAAACATCAGGCCGTCGTAACGTTGATGCTGCAGCCCTTCCACCATCGACAGCCCGCGCGGTTTACCCTGCACCAGGCGCGCCCGCGCATCGATGCGGTCGGCGCGCAGGTTCTGCATCATCGCGTGGCTGTCGGCCACCGTCACCTCGGTGGCGCCGCCGGCAAAAGCGCCGTCGATGGCGGCGTTGACCTCCTGCTCCATCAGCTCGCGCGCCGCCGCATAGTCGGCGTGGGCCGGGTTGCACTGCTCCGGCCGCATCACGCCGGCGATCCCCTCGATATCCGCAGAGATAAAGACTTTCACATGAGGCTCCCGTTATTTAATTTGCCGCCAGCCGATCGAGCAGCGGGCCCAGCGCCACGCGCGCATGCTGCTCGAAGCCGCTGATGCCTTCGGCGCTGAGCAACGCATCCAGCACCGCGTATTCGGTGGCGTCCGCCGCCGCCGCGAACAGCGGCTCCAGCCGTTCGTCCGGCAGCGTCGCCCCCAGTAACCGAGTGGAGAACGCCAGCGCGATGTCGCCGGAGCCGTGCCCCCAATGGCTGCCCACCCGCCCCAGGCCCGCGCCCGCGCGGCGGGCGATGCGGTTCAGCTGGCGGCTGTCCAGCGCCCGATCGCAGGCGATGATGATGATGACCGAACCGGCGTCCACCTGCGGCGGCGGATCCGCCAACAGCTTGCCCAGCGCCTGGCCAACGCGCACGCCGCTCAGCGTCAGCGAGTCGAGGGTGCCGAAATTGGCCAGCACCAGCACGCCGAGCGTGGTGCCGAGCCCCGGGCAATAGCGCGAAGCGGTGCCGATGCCCCCTTTCAAGCCGAAACTGCTCATGCCGCGCCCGGCGCCGACGCTGCCGCGCGCAAAGCGGGTGGAATGGTTATCCAGCGCGTTGAAGACGTGCTCCTCACGCACCGCCATCGCCTGAATATCGTTGAGGTAGCCGTCGTTGCACTCCAGCACCAGCGGGTTGATGGTGGCGCTGCCGCGGCCGATCTGCGGGTAGCGCCGGCAGCTGCGCCGCACCATGGCGTTGAACAGCGTGCCGACCGCGAAGGTGTTGCTCAGCAGGATAGGCGTTTGCAGCACCCCCAGTTCATTCAGCTGCACCAGCCCCAGCGGCTTGGCGAAGCCGTTGAGCACCGCGCTGCCGCACGGCAGCGGCTGGTTGAACAGATCGCCCGGCGGCACGATGGCGGTGACGCCGGTCTGACATTCGCCGTCGGCCAGCGTGTGATGCCCGACGCTGACGCCCGGCACGTCGCACAGGGTGTCGGTCGGGCCGGCCGGATAACGCGCGCCCGGCAGGCGGCGGTGGCGCCGCCAATAGCTCAGCAGATTATCGAGGCTTTGTTGTTCAAATGCCTGGCTGTCTGTCATGGTTCCCTCATCCGCCGTTAGCCCATCAGAAAACCAGAATATCGCGCAATGCGCCGCGCCGTAAATTGAAAGCGGAAGCGAGCAGCAAAAATAGCCTTGCCCCATCGCCACTTATTGGGTTTTTAGGGAGAAAAGCAATGTAAATGGCTTGTGGTGCGGGTGATATCCCCCCCTTATCCAAGATGGATAACCCGATCTGCCGACGCAATGGTCGTTTCACGGTGGGCAATGATCAGCTTAGTGATATTGAGTCTCTTAATTGCCTGATTCACGGCAGCTTCGCTCTTCTTATCCAGCGCACTGGTGGCCTCATCCAGGAACAAAATAGCCGGTTTCTTGTAGATTGCCCGGGCTATGAATAGCCGCTGTTTTTGCCCGCCGGACAATCCTTCCCCCAACTCGCCGATCGGGGTTTCATACCCCATCGGCATGCGCATGATCACCTCATGCAGATAGCTGGCACGGGCACAGGCTTCCATCCAGGCATCATCCATTTTGTCCGCGAACCCGCATATATTTTCCCGGATCGAGCCGGAGAACAGTTTGTCGTCCTGCATCACGCAGGCAATCATTTTGTGGTAGTTGTTGATGCCGAGCTGCCGGATATCAACGCCGTTCACCTCAACCCGCCCTGAAGCCGGGGTAAACAGTCCGCACAACACCTTCATCAGCGTGGTTTTGCCGGCGCCGGACGGGCCCACGATGGCCACGCTTTCGCCCGGCGCAACGCTGATGTCCAGGCCATCAAAGATAGCCGGTGACTGGCTGTCGTAACGATAGCTCAGGGCATGGGTCGTCAATCCCAAAGGTTGCAGGCCCGCCGTGTAAGGGTGATCGGGTTTACGCTCCTCCCGCGGATGCAGGGCGATATCGGCAATGCGCTCGTTATGCAGGCTCATCATGCGCAGCTGCAGCAAAAATTCCGTCAGCGACCCGATGCGGTCAGAGAACTGCCCCCGAAAGGCGCCGAACGCCACGAACATGCCGAGGGTCATCTGGTTATCGATCACCAGGCTGGTTCCCAACCACAGAATGACGATCTGGTCACACGCCGCTATGAAGGTGTTGATCCCGCCAAACAGCATGTCCATTCGGGTGACGCGGATCCCCGTGTTGATGGTGTCGATTTCAAGGTTTAGCCAGTGAGCGATGCGGCGTTCTGCCATGCCCTGCATCTTGACGGTAGCGATACCGTACAGCGTTTCCATAAAATACGAGCCGGCCCGAGCCTCTCTCACCAGCGCCTCCTCGGACAGCTGACGGTAATAGCCGTAGGTCAGCAGTCGCATCAACACATAAAGCGCAGTGAAAGTGAGCACTACCCAGGTCAGCCAGCCGCCATACAGCGCCATCATCACCAGCACACCGATCACCATGATGCCGTCCATGACGGCGCCGACGATGCTGGTGGTGAAAGTGCTGCGCAGCGTATCCAGTGAACCGAAGCGTGACTGAATGTCCCCCAGCTTACGACGTTCAAAGTAACCGAGTGGCAGGCGCAGCAGATGGGTGAACAACCCGGACTGCCACTGAACGTTGATAAGCGTCGCCATGACCAATCCTGACCATGCCCGCACCATGCCGATGGCGGCCCGCAACAAGATAAACAGCATCAATCCGGCGCAGATGAGCGACAGTAACCCGCGATCTCCGGCAGGAATAGCGTGATCCATCACCAGCTGCGTGCCGATGGGCATCACCAGGTTGATGGTTTCGAATACCAGGGACAGGCAAAAGATTTTGCCGAGCGCCCCCTTGAGGCCATGCACGCTGCCGATCAGCGTGCGAAGATGAATGCGATGACGGACGCTGTCGGCGGTGAATTCGCTGCCAGGCCAGGCCTCAAGCGCTACGCCGGTGAAACTGTGCGACAGTTCCGTCAGGCTGACGGCCCGGCGCCCGCGCGCCGGATCATGCAGCACTGCGCGGTGGCCTTTGACGCTGACCAGCACCACAAAATGGTTGAATTCCCAGTGCAGAATGCAGGGCAGTTTTAGCGCGCCGAGTTCGTCCAGATCCAGAGACAGGGGACGGGTGCTCAACCCCAATTGCTCGGCGATACCGGTCAGTCCAACCAGCGTTGCACCGCGGGTTGACAGGTTGAACTGCCGGCGCAGCGCGATCAGGTCGATATTTTTGCCGTAATAACCGCAGATCATCGCCAGACAGGCCAGCCCGCATTCCGACGACTCGGTCTGGTGCACCATCGAAACCCGGTGGCGCAACCGCAGATCCAGTTGGCTGACCCGTTGTTTGAATGTAGCCCTACTCATTGACTGGCCCCGTCGCGCTGTGTTTCATGTCGTAGAACGGCGACAGCATCCATTTATAAATCTTCCTTTTTTCCAGAAACAGGGTGCTTTGCGCTTTCATGCCGTTTTCCAGGCTCAGACGTTTACCGTCATAGGCAATGGCCTGTTTCTCCGGCATGACGATCACCTTGTAGTACGGCACGGCGGCGGTCAGCGCCGCTTTGGGCGCTCCCTGATAGGTCAGCATTTCCTGCGGCGAGGCCGGGGCTTTGGAGATGACGGCCACCGTACCGGCAAACTGGCCAAATTTCTCCGCCGGAAAAGCGTCATAGCGCACATTGACCTTATCGCCGGCGGCGATGTAGGGGATAGCGTCGTTGGGCACCCACAGTACCAGGGCATAGCGATCGATGTTTTGCGGGATAATCTGCAGCAGACTGTCGCCGACGTTGACCATTTGGCCAACCGTGACGCTCAGCGAATCGATACGGCCGCCGGCCAGCGCGCGAACGATAATATCGCCAGTGGCATCTATGTTTTGCCGCTCCTTTTGCAGCTCGTAGCGCTGCAGCTCCATCTGGTAAATCTGGTTGTCGAATTCGGCAGCCTGGATATGGATCTGGCTTTCCAGCGCGGTGATCTGCAGCGCATTCTGTTCGTTCTGGCCGGACAGGCCCAGCAGGTTGTTCTGCTGCTGGTAATACAGCGCCACCTGGTTGGTAAGCTGGTCCTTATTGATCAGCCCCTTGGTCTGATAGTGCCGGTAGTTCTCCATGTTTTCCTTCATGATGCGAATCCCTTCCTGGGCGCGTTTGAGGATATCGGTGGAACGGGTGAATGCGGCGGTGTATTGCGCCTTCTGTTGTTCCAGCATGATAAGCGTGGCCTGCTTGCTGCTTTCCAGTCGGTTGATGATTTGCGCAATGCGTGCCAGCTGGCCATCGATATCCCGGCGCTGATTGTCGCTGATCACACCGCTACGGGTACTCTTGCTGACGTCGATCTGGTAAATGGGGGCACCAGCGGCAATCACCTGCCCTTCGGTGACGAATTGCTTGACCACTATCCCCTGGACGACGGAATAAACGTTGGCGGCGCGCGGATAAGTGCTGATCTCACCGGTCACGTTGACCCGCCGGGTATAGGTACCGGCGATCGCGAAGGTGAGAAAGGCGATGAAGAAAAACAGGCAGAGCCCTGTCGTGCCCCAAACGGGAATACCGGGTAGCAGGAGCGCCCTGCCACGCCATTTCATTTTCTGATTCTCGATCGCTTCCTGGCGAAACATGAGCAGCGTCCCTTAGTGAAGTATAATGACAAAACTCACACGCTATTAGATTGGCAATAATCCATCGAAACTTAAACCACCTTGCGTCCAAAGCTATTTTTTATTTTCTCCATGTGGAATAGACGCCATCAGGTGTATCTATGTTGTGTTGAAATAATGCAATTCCAAAATCAGCATTTTGCATGTACTCGGCTATAACATGTGGCTCAACTGAATATTCAATATTGAATACTTTATAAGCCAACCCCAATAAAACCTCGACAATCAATCCCGGACCAGTTAAGACCTGAGTCACACAATAGTCCCTTGTTGTTAACTCTGTTCTCCATGTTAAAAGTCTGGTCAGATAACACTTGGGCTTGTCATCAACGTAACAATCAAATATGCAATTGCTTTTTTCCAAAAAGCGATACCTTTTCTTCATGGTTCTAAGGATGATCCTTATCGCTTTTGATTTTTGATGAGAAGATATGAAATTATTAAAATAAACACCTTTAAATCTTCTGAGTGATCCTAACGCCAATAAATTTTTATGAACGTATGTTTCACCCAATGGCAGTATCATATCCAAAGAAAAACCAGAGAGGTCCTGTTCGACAAGCTGTTTTATTTTTTCAAATCCAACAGCATCTACTCCTAACTCATTTTCATCGCAGCCGATCACTGCTGCAGGCCATAGCTCTTCTGAATTTGTCTTTTTTAAAAAACACACGGTCTTAAATAATAGAAACGAGTTACTCTCGATAATGCCCTCATCTTCTATATGTTTATTTAATCCATGATATATGCTGTCAGTATATGGGAGTGTATCAACATCTACATAAGTCCCGCCATATTGGTAGATAATTAAAAGCCGGACTATGTCGCTTGCACTGGCAAGATTACACCTTAATATAATCTCATAATAATAATATCTCATGAAATCATCGAAACCATTGCAAAAAATCTCCGTTATACATTTTTTTGTAAAACCTCTACTTTCAAACCATGCGTCTTCAATCGCTTTTGGCGGTTTCTGATAAGGAATTTCATTTTTAATTAAGAATTCAACAACCAGTTCATCAAAAGAAAAGCCCTCCATTATCTTTGGGTATATATAATTAAAGGCGTGATTTTTTATTTTCAATTCAACCTTAAATTTATTTTTTTCGGCGTTGACGAAATCGCGTATGGCATTGTTTAGCAAATGACACAGTGAAGCGTCTTTGTCATACCAAAAGAATATCTGCTTATCTTTATTCGTCTTTTTCCATATATCGACATAATGAGTATTTACTTCATTTAAGTCACCAATCCATATAAAGTGCAAGATATTTGGAACGGATGGCTTTTCTGTCTTTGATAAATCCACACCCAATATCTGATGGCTCATTTAAATCACCACGCAAAATATAGTATAAAAAATCCGAATGATTCAACTCTGGATTATGGGTCAGTTAAACAAATAAACCATGACCATAACAATGACACAAATAGAACAAAACAATAAATCACCAGAAAAATTTCTCAATGAGTCTAGGTAGTCATTGCTGTTCTTATTTAATTTGTTAATAGCATCGTTTTCGTTCTCAGCTTCTACTTCAACATGATGCTTTCTGAACCCCTTCCGCTTCATGTCTTTAATTATTTCTCGTGTAACCACTTCCTTTCTCAGTACCCTTGACTCATCGCTCTTTATAAAAACAACATATTTATTCATCATATACCCCATAAAAGCACAGAATGTTACTTCTGTGCTGGGATTGCAGCTGTTAATTAGCGTTTGGTTCCGGATTCTCTGGTTTCTCTCGGCCCAGTGCCATTGCCGCCATAACCATTTCCTGTAGAGCTGCCATTCCCCCAGAAACCACTGGCGCCGGAACCACTGCCATAAGGGCTGTTTTTTGACAAGAATGACTGAGGCCCGCGGTCACCGCCGTTATTTCCACCACGATCTGAAGCACCAGAGCCTCCGTTATCAGACGATCTTTTGCCGCTCCCATCTCGATCCTGCCATCCACCTGACACCGCATCGAATTGGCTACTTAAAATTTCCTTCATAAATACTCTCCTATGGGTTTACTGGTTTTACAGTCATTAAAAACAGCTGTAGTGGCAAATGTAAAACACACTAATAACAATCCATAACCACCCTGTATTTCATGAAAAAAAACCAATAAGAAAAGTGTGTTCTAAACATTGCAACTCATCATATTAAAATAAACCCCAGAATAATATATCGAACCTAATTACACGCACATGCTATCGATTCAATTAATTGAATCGCCAAATAATCTCAACGCCCAAGATTAATAGCCCAATAAAGAAGAGGCGGCGGAACAGCTGCGGGCGACAATGACGGCGCACCCTCTCCCCCAGCCACATGCCGCCCAACGCCGGCAACAGCGCCAACAGCGAACCGCCGAGCAGCGTGGCGGGCAGCGCCTGATGCCAGGCTAAACCGGCGGCCAGCGCCAGCGTCGAGACGGTGAACGACAGCCCCAGCGCCTGCACCAGATCGTCGCGCGCCAGGCCCAACGCATTCAGGTAAGGCACCGCCGGAATGACGAACACTCCGGTGGCGCCGGTCAGCGCACCGGTCACCAGGCCGCACAGCGGCCCCAACCAGGGTTCCGCCGCAGCGGAAACGCGCCAGTCGAAACGGGTAAAACCCAGCAGCGCATAACCGATCAGACACACGCCCAGCGCCAGCGGCGCCAGGCGGCCGTCGCCGGCAGTGAGCGCCCCCGCGCTCAACAACGTGCCCAGCGTGACGCACAGCATCATCGGCCAGAGCCGCCGCCACAGCGCCCCCAACCGCGGTCCGCACAGCAACTGCCACAGGTTGGTGATCAGCGAGGGCAACAGCAGCAGCCCGGCGGCCTGCCCCGGCGGCATCATCAGGCTGAGCAGCCCCATCGACACGGTCGGCAGCCCCAGACCGATCGCTCCTTTGACCGTGCCGGCCAGTGTAAAAATGCCCGTCAGGGCGACAATTTCGAGTAACGTCAGCGACATGCGTCTATCCTTATGGCGAATCAACGGCTCGATTGTGGCCGGTGATATAGCGCGGCACAATGCAGCAATGGCAGAGCCTGCCTGCGGCAAAGACAGAGGGAAAACGCATGCATTTTGACTTTATCGATCTGCGGCTGTTGGCGGCGGTACTCGAGACCGGCAGCATCACCGCCGGCGCCGAGCGCGTCGGGCTGTCGCTGGCCGCCGCCAGCGCCCGCATGCGCGGGCTGGAGCAACAGGCCGGCGTAGCGCTGCTGACGCGCAATCCGCGCGGCGTCCAGGCGACGCCCGCCGGTGAGCGCCTGTTGCATCACGCGCGGGTGCTATTGCAGCAGCGTGAGCGGTTGCGCGGCGACCTGGCCGAGTTCGCGCCGGGCCAGCGCAGCCGGCTGCGCATCGTCGCCAATACCGTCGCCGCCGACGCTTTTCTGCCGGAGCTGCTGGCGGATTTTCTGGTGCTGCACCCGCATACCGATATCGTACTGGAGGAGCTGCCCAGCCCGGCCATCGCGCAGGCGGTCGCTGAACGGGCGGCGGATATCGGCATCGTGGCGGATCACGCCGATCTGCGCGGGCTAACAAGCTACCCTTTTCGCCAGGATCGCCTGGTGCTGGCGCTGCCGCCGGGGCATGCGCTCAGCGGCCGCCGCACGCTCAGCTTTGCGGACGCCCTGCCTTTTGATTTCATCGGCCTGCCGGAAGAGAGTGCGCTGCAACAGCATCTGGAACAGCTGGCGATACGCAGCGGCGGCCCGATGCGGCTGCGGGCGCGCGCGGCTCATTTCGACGCCATCTGCCGCATGGTGCTGCGCGGTGCCGGATTGGCGGTGGTGCCGGAAGAGAGCGCCCAACGCCATCCGCAAATTCGGCACAGCGCACTGACGTTGACAGACGAGTGGGCAACCCGGCGCCTGTCGATCGCGGTGCGTGACCTGGCGCAGCTGCCGCTGCCGGCGCAGCGGCTGGTGGCGTTCCTGCGCCATGCCTGAGGCGGCTCAATGCGCAGCCGCGCCATCTTGTGCCTGCGGTTTCACATTCAGCGTTGTCGTGACGCTCAGCGACATCACATCGCTGCCCAACCTCTCCGGGCTGGTGGTGAACCGCTGAGCGTCGGCCACGCCAAAAAGACGAAGGGCGCATAATGCGCCCTTTTGTTTGCTTACCGGGAATGGCCGAACTTACTCGTCCTTCAGCCCGCGGTTGATCAGCATCGGTTCGATGCTCGGCTCTTTGCCGCGCCAGTCGATGTACAGCTTCTCCAGATCCTGGCTGTTGCCGCGCGACAGGATCATGTCGCGGAAGCGCTGGCCGTTTTCGGCGGTCAGGCCGCCGTGTTCGGTGAACCACTGGAAGGCGTCGTCCGCCAGCATTTCCGTCCACAGATAGGCATAGTAGCCCGCGGCGTAGCCGTTACCCCAGATGTGCTGGAAGTAGCTGGAACGGTAACGCGGCGGCACGTAGCTGAGATCCACCTTGTCTTTTTGCAGCGACTCGGCCTCGAACTTGTCCACGTCCTGCTGCGGCTGATCGGCGGTCAGCATGTGCCAGTGCATATCCAGCAGCGCGGCGGACAGCAGCTCGGTCATGCTGTAGCCCTTGTTGAACTTGTCGGCCTTCTTGATTTTGTCGACCAGTTCCTGCGGCATCGCCTCACCGGTCTGGTAGTGCTTGGCGAAGTGGCTGAACACTTTCGGATCGCTGACCCAGTGCTCGTTGAACTGCGACGGGAACTCGACGAAGTCGCGCGCGGTGTTGGTGCCCGACAGGCTCGGGTATTCCTGATCGGCGAACATGCCGTGCAGCGCGTGGCCGAACTCGTGGAACATCGTGATCACGTCGTCATACGACAGCAGCGCCGGCTGCCCCGGCGCCGGTTTGGTGAAGTTGGCGACGTTGTAGATCACCGGCTTGGTGCCATTGAGCTTCGACTGATCGACGAAGTTGCTCATCCAGGCGCCGCCGCCCTTGTTGTCGCGCTTGAAGTAGTCGGTGTAGAACAGCGCCAGCGATTTGCCGTCCTTGTCGAACACTTCATACACCTTAACGTCCGGCTGGTAGACCGGAATGTCCTTGCGCTCTTTGAAGCTGATGCCGTACAGCAGGTTGGCGGCGTAGAACACGCCGTTGTTCAGCACGTTGTTCAGCTCGAAGTAAGGTTTGATCTGCGACTCGTCCAGATCGTACTTGGCCTTGCGCACCTGTTCGGCGTAGAACTGCCAGTCCCAGGCCTGCACCTTGAAATCGCCTTTCTGCTGGTCGATCACCGCCTGAATGTCTTTGGCTTCACGTTCGGCGCGCGCGGTGGCCGCCGGCACGATGTTGCGCATAAAGCTCAGCGCGGCATCCGGCGTCTTGGCCATCTGGTTTTGCAGTTTCCAGGCGGCGTAGTTCGGGTAACCCAACAGCTTGGCCTGCTCGGCGCGCACCTTGGCCAGTCGGGAAATGGTCTGGCGGGTATCGTTGCCGTCGCCCTTCTCCGCACGCGTCCAGGAGGCGTCGAACAGCGCTTGGCGGGTATCGCGATCTTTCAGGCTCTGCAGCAGCGGCTGTTGCGTGGTGTTTTGCAGCACCAGCAGCCACTGTTTCTCCAGCTTGCGTTCGGCGGCCGCCTGCGCTGCCGCCGCCAGTTCGCCTTCCGACAGACCGTCCAGCTTCGCCTGGTCGGTTATCGCCAGCGCGCCGTTTTTGCTCGCCGCCAGCAGTTTGTTGGTGAACTGGGTGCTCAGCGTCGCCGCTTCCTGGTTCAGCGCTTTCAGCTTGGCCTTGTCGGCGTCCGACAGGTTGGCGCCCGCCAGCTCGAAGTTCTTATAGGTGACTTCCACCAGCCGACGCGACTCCGGATCCAGCTTCAGCGCATCGCGATCTTGATAGATGGCCTTGATGCGCGCGAACAATTTGCCGTTGAGCATGATGTCGTCGTTCAGCGCCGCCAGCTTCGGCGAGGTCTCTTCATCCAGCTTCTGCAGCGCGTCGCTGGTGTTGGCCGAGGTCATGGCGCCGAACACGTTCATCACCCGCGTCAGCAGCGAGCCGGCCTGCTCCAGCGCCACGAAGGTATTTTTAAAGTTGGGCTTGGCCGGGTTGTTGGCGATCTTCTCCACCTCTTCCCGCTTTTGCTTGATGCCCGCTTCGATCGCCGGCGCGTAGTCGCTTTCCTTGATCAGGTTGAACGGCGGCGCCTGGAACGGCAGACGGCTTTGATAGAAGAACGGGTTTTGGGTCTTTTGCTTGTCGTGCTGATTGGCTTCACCGATCACGGTAGCCTCCTTCGCCTGGCCGCTGGGCAGCGCGCTATGGTCGGCGTGAGGTTGGGTTTCTGCTGCCTGTGCCTGCGAGCCCAGCGCCATGCCGATCGCCAGCACCAATGTGGATAAACGCATCAAATCGAAACTCCTCCATGTTCACGGAATAAGGTCTCGGGGAATGGCTCCCTCTGAGTCACCTCCTAGCTTAGGCGCAGTTGGCAGTTTGAGCAAAAACAAGTGATTAGATAAAAAATAACTTAATATTGATGGTATTCTTTAAGTGTGACAGAATTTTTAATAAATATCACTTAGTAAAGGTAATGTTATTAATTCTAACATTATGATTGCTATAGTATAGTGGAATGTCATTCACGAAATGTATGATGCTTTAATTAATTAATATAAAATCATTAACAAAGGAACAAAAATGGCAAATAAATGGTTAGAAAGAAAAGAGCCTCCATCAACTCAATGGAATGATTATGCTCGAGATCGAGCGAGAATAATTCACTCCGCTTCATTCCGGCGGCTACAAGGTAAGACACAAGTTCTTGGTGTTGGCGAAAGTGATTTTTATAGAACACGCCTAACTCATTCTTTAGAGGTTGCTCAAATTGGAAGTGGAATTACTGCTCACTTGAGTAAGAAATACAAAGACGATTTGCCCATAAGAGATTATCTACCAGACGCAAATTTAATCGAAGCTCTAGGGTTGGCCCATGATATTGGTCACCCTCCGTTTGGGCATAAAGGAGAAGCAGCTCTTTCTGAGAAAATGTGGGATTTTGGAGGTTTTGAGGGGAACGGGCAGACATTAAGAATTTGTACAAGACTAGGAGAGTCATCAGAATACAACGGTCTTAATCTAACACGCAGAACACTATTGGGGCTATTAAAATACCCTGGTGTATTTAATGATCTTAAAGCATTAACAGGCCCAACAGAAAAGCCACCTAAGTGCATTCTTGACACAGAAAGAAGAGAGTTAGCTTGGATTATTGATATATTACCAAATAGTGACAAGGATGAATTCCTAAGAATAGACAATATAAACCCCAGCAATGAAAACGGAAGAACAATTTATAAATCATTTGATTGCAGTATCATGGAGCTATCAGACGATATAGCCTATGCAGTACATGACTTAGAAGACGCTATCGCATTAAAAATAATCAATGCCGAAGATTTTCGCCTCTGGGCAAATGAAAATAATATAGAGGGATATATGAAATACATTGATGATTTGTTCGGCACAAACCACCCCAAAAGAAAGAAAGTCATAAGCGACATGGTACACAGATTTATTGATAGTGTTGAGGTGAAAAAACAAGGGTTGTTTAAGGAGCCACTAATAGACTTAAAGGCTTTTGTTAAAGAAGATATTTCCAAGGAAATCTCCGCATTAAAACGGCTAACTTATAAAAAGGTGGTAAATAAATATGAAATAAAAACAATAGAATTTAGAGGAGGGAGATTAATATCTGAATTATTTGATATTTTAAATCAAAATACTGAAAAACTTTTACCTGAGCGATATATAAACAGAATAAAAGAAAACCCTCAAGTACCAAAAGAAAGATTCGTATGTGACTTCATTGCCGGAATGACGGATAACTATGCATCAATGCTTTATGACCGCATATTTACCACAAACAGTGGCTCTATATTCTCGAAACTTTAACATCCTCAGATGCATCATATAATTGATGCATCTGAATTACATTCCCTTTCAAACACTCTAATATTTAACTTTGATAAACCACCTTACCGTCCACATAGGTGCGATAAATGTTGCGATCGTCCCCCAAGATCATCAGCACAAAACCTTGCTCCATCAGCGTGGCGCTGTTGGCGTGACGCAGCTGCTGCAGCGGCGTGACCGCCGGATCGAGCACCACGAAATCCGCCTCTTTGCCGACGTTGAAGTTGCCGATTTTGTCGTCCAGCGCCAGCGCGCGCGCGCCGCCCAGGGTGGCATGATAGAACGCTTCTACGGCGGAGAGCCGGTAATGCTGCAGCTGGCCGACCTTGTACGCCTCGCCTAACGTGCGCAGCATATTGAAGGTGGTGCCGGCCCCCACATCGGTGCCGATACCGAGCTTCACCCGCTTGCGCCAGGCCTGCTGCAGGTCAAACAGCCCGCTGCCGAGAAACAGGTTGGAGGTGGGACAAAAGGCGATCGCCGAGCGGGTATCGCACAGGCAGTCCCACTCCTGCTCCTCCAGATGCAGGCAATGGGCGAATACGCTTTTATCGCCGGTCATGCCGTAGCGGTGGTAAACATCCAGATAGCTGCGGTGTTGCGGGAACAACGCTTTTACCCAGGCCACTTCCTGCGGGTTCTCGCTCAGGTGCGTCTGCAGCCAAACGTCGGGATATTCTTCGCGCAGCCGCTGCACCTGCGCCAGCAGCGCCGGCGTACTGGTGGGCGCAAAGCGCGGCGTAATGGCGTAACCGAGGCGGCCTTTGCCGTGCCAGCGCTCGATCAGTTCGCGCGTCTGGCGATAACTCTGCTCCGGCGTTTCCAGCAGCGCCTCCGGCGCATGGCGATCCATCATGACCTTGCCGGCGATCAGGCGCATGTTCAGCGCCGCCGCCTGGCTGAACAGCGCATCGACCGACTGTGGATGCACGGTGCCGAACACCAGCGCGGTGGTGGTGCCGTTACTCAGCAACTGCTGCAGAAAGAAAGCCGACATCGCGTCGGTGTGCTGCTCACAGTCGTAACGGCTTTCGGTCGGGAAGGTGTAATTGTTTAACCAGTCCAGCAGTTGATCGCCATAGGCGCCAATCATTTCGGTTTGCGGATAGTGGATATGGGTATCGATAAAACCCGGCACGATCAGCTTGTCACGATACTCCGTGACCGCGAAGCCCGGCGGCAGCAGCGCCTCGCCCTGCCGCCAGCTGCCGAACCAGACGATGACGCCGTCGTTCAGCAGCAGCAAACCGTCGGGAACATGCCGCAGGCGTTCTTCGAGCTGTTGCGGCGCCTCCACACAGGCTGCGATATCAAAAAAATTGCCACGAATAGCCGTGGTAAATTGCAGTGCCATTATTTTCTTCCTTGTGACGACCGGCCAAGCCCATCCGCATAATAAATTGCGATGATGAAACAAGGCCCTTTTTACCCAAACGCAAAGACCGGATTAAGCATAGCAAGCCGTGTGCCAACAGGCGGCGATAAAATACATTTTTAAATAAAAACAATTGATTGGTAATTAACCTAAAAGCATAGGCCGGCGAAAGAGAATAAGACCCACGCTCAGTCTTCGACGGCGGATAAATAGCAACCGTTTGCTTGCCGAAATAACACCGCGCCGCTGCACCTTTAATGGGCAAACGACGCTCTTTACGACCGTCCGCTTTATTTCAACGCCGCGTCCGGGGGCGGAACCCCAGCCTGGAGGCAACGGCCAAACTTGAAACGATAACTATTCTCAATTATCATCCGCGCATCTTTTTGACCAGCAATGCGAAAACCATGTCCGCCACCGCCTCTGCCCCGCACGCCGCGCTGTCGCGCCTTTACGCCACCCACCACGCCTGGTTGCAGGGATGGTTGCGTCGGCGGCTGGGCTGCGCTTTCGACGCGGACGATGTGGCGCAGGACACCTTTATGCGCCTGCTGAAAAACGACGCCGCGGCGACCCTGCGCGAGCCGAAAGATTTTCTGGTCACCGTCGCCAAGCGGGTGATGGTCGATCTGTTCCGCCGCAGAACGCTGGAGCGCGCCTATCTTGAGATGCTGGCGCTGATCCCGGAAGGCTACGCCCCGTCGCCGGAGCAGCGCCAGAGCCTGCTGGAAAGCCTGCAGCAGATCGACGCCATGCTCGACGGCCTGGGGCCGAAGATAAAACAGGCCTTTCTGTTGTCGCAGCTCGAAGGCTTGGGCTATGCGGACATCGCCGCGCGCCTCGGCGTGTCGGTCAGTTCGGTTAAAAAATACATGGCCAAAGCCACCCTGCATTGCCTGCTGTTCAGCCTCGAAAACGACGTTTATTCATGAGCAACGCCATCACCTCCGAGCAGCGCCAGGCGCTGAAAATGGCCGCACACTGGTATGCCCTGCTGTGCGACGAGCACGTCACCGAACGCCAGCGCCAACAGTGGCAAGCCTGGCACCAGCAGCATGACGATCACCGCTGGGCCTGGCAGCGCGTCGAAGCGTTGCAGAGCCAGCTGCAGGGCGTGCCGGGCAAATTCAGCTATCGCGCGCTCGATCGCGCCGGCCGTCAATCGGCGATCGATCGCCGCACCCTGCTGAAAAGCCTGCTGCTGTTGCTCGGCGTGGGCGGCGGCGGCTTCTTCTACCGGTCGCCACTCGGCCAGGAGCTGCGCGCCGACTACCGCACCGCCACCGGCGAAATCAAACCCATTGTGTTAAGCGACGGCACCCAGCTGGTGCTGAACACCGCCAGCGCGGTGGACGTGCATTACGACGATCGCCAACGGCTGATCCGCTTGCACGCCGGGGAAATCAGCCTGGTTACCGGACGCGATGCCCGGCCGCTGTGGGTGCAGAGCCCGCAAGGGGCGATGCGTGCGCTCGGCACCCGTTTTTTGGTGCGCGAGAGCGGCGGCGAAACGCGCCTGACGGTGCTGGAGCATGCAGTCGAAGCGCAGCTGGCGCAAGACGCGCAACAAAAGCGCCGGGTGAACGCCGGCGAACAGATAAGCTTCAGCGCGGCGGCCTTCAGCGATAAGCAACCGGCTGCGGCGGAAGACGGCTGGCTGCACGGCGTGCTGAGCGTCAGCCAGTGGCGGCTGGACCGGGTGATCGCCGAACTGGCGCGCTATCGGCGCGGCCACCTGAGCTGCGATCCGGCCGTTGCCGGCCTGCGCGTCAGCGGCAGTTTCCCGCTCAACGATACCGATCGCGCCCTCGCCCTGCTCAGCCAGACGCTGCCGGTACGCCTGCAAGGCTTTACCCGCTATTGGTTGCAAATCGTCCCCGCCTGAATTTTTTTAATGAAAATGATAAAAAATCGCATTCTTGATTATCCCTTTTGCTTTGCTCATCCGACTCCCAGGAAAACACTGCAGCAATAAATAAAAAATGATTCAGGAGAAGGTATGAACAACGCTTGGGGAAAGGTCGCTCCGGCTTCGCTTTGGGGAAAACGGGCCACGCCGCTGGCCGTGGCCATTGGTTTGGTCTTCGCTGCACCGCAGATGGCGAGCGCCGCCAGCGCCGCTGCCGCCTATCACATTCCGGCCGGTGAGCTGGACGGCGCGCTGAACGCTTTCGCCGCGCGCGCCGGCATCGCGCTCTCGGTGGACGGCGCACTGACCGCCGGTAAACGTTCGCCGGGCCTGAGCGGCAGCTACGGCGTCGATGACGGCCTGCAGGCCCTGCTGGCGGGCAGCGGCCTGCAGGCTAAAGCGCTCGGCAACAACGGCTACACGCTGGCCAAACTGCCGCAGCCGCAGAAAGAAGAGGACATCACCGTGGTCGGCGACTGGCTGGCGGAAGGCCGTCAGGCAGACGTGTTCGAACACCCCGGCGCGCGCGACGTAGTGCGCCGCGAAGACTTCGTCAAAACCGGCACCACCACCGTGCGTGAAGCGTTGAACCGCGTGCCGGGCGTGGTGGCCCCGGAGAACAACGGCACCGGCAGCCACGATATGGCGCTGAACTTCGGCATACGCGGCCTCAACCCGCGCCTCGCCAGCCGCTCCACCGTGCTGATGGACGGCATTCCGGTGCCCTTCGCCCCTTACGGCCAGCCGCAGCTGTCGCTGGCGCCGGTCTCGCTCGGCAATATGGATGCGATTGACGTGGTACGCGGCGGCGGCGCGGTGCGCTACGGGCCGCAGAGCGTCGGCGGCGTGGTCAACTTCGTCACCCGCGCCATCCCGAAAACCTTCGGCCTGGAGGCCGGCATGCAGGGGCAGCTCAGCCCGACCTCGCGCCAGGATCACCCCAAAGGCACCGGCAACCTGATGATCGGCGGCACCGCCGACAACGGCTTCGGCGCGGCGCTGCTTTACTCCGGCACCCGCGGCAGCGACTGGCGCGAGCACAGTGCAACCAAGATCGACGACGTGATGCTGAAAAGCCGCTACGCCCCGAACGAGGTGCACACCTTCAACAGCCTGCTGCAATACTACGAAGGCGAAGCGAACATGCCGGGCGGCCTGAGCCGGGCGGACTACAACGCCAACCCGTTCCAGTCTACGCGTCCGTACGACAAGTTCTGGGGCCGCCGCCAGTTGGCGAACTTCGGCTACCAATATCAGCCTGATCAGCAGCACAAGTTCGACGTGCAGAGCTTCTACACCTACACCCTGCGCAGCGGCTATCTGGATCAGGGCAAGAACCTGACGCTGTCGCCGCGCGAATACTGGGTGCGCGGCGTAGAACCGCGCTACAGCCAAAGTTTCCGCTGGGGAGATTCCGCCCATGAGGTCGGCGTCGGCTACCGTTACGTCAGTGAATCCACCCATGAGCTGCGCTACACCAGCAAGGCCAGCACCGGCAGGCTGCCGTCCACCGCCAGCCCGTACGATCGCGACACCCAGTCCGGCACCGAGGCGCACGCCTTCTATCTCGACGATCGCATCGACATCGGCGACTGGACCATCACGCCGGGCATGCGCTACGAGTACATCAAGTCGTATCAGAACAACTACATCAAGAACAACCGCCTCGACGTCAGCTATAACGCGCCGCTGCCGGCGTTGAACGTGATGTATCACCTGAACGAATACTGGAACCTGTACGCCAACACCGAAGGCTCCTTCGGCACCGTGCAATACAGCCAGATGGGCAAGGCAGTCAACAGCGGCAAGATTGAACCGGAGAAGGCGCGCACCTGGGAACTGGGCACCCGCTACGCCGGCGATGCACTGACCGGCGAGATCGGGCTGTTCCTGATCAACTTCAACAACCAGTACGATTCCAACCAGGTGACCGACAGCGTGACCGCGCGCGGCAAAACCCGCCACGCCGGGCTGGAAGGCAGCCTGCGTTACGATCTTTCGCAGCTGACGCCGAAACTGGACGACCTGACCGCCTACGCCAGCTACGCCTACGTCAACGCCACCATCCGCGAAGACGGCGGCTACAAGGGCAACCAGGTGCCGTTCTCGCCGAAGCATAAAGGCACCCTGGGGCTGGACTACACGCCGGGCAACTGGGCGTTTAACCTTAACGGCGAGTTCCAGTCCAGCCAGTTCGCCGACAACGCCAACACCGTGGCGGAAAGCGCCGACGGCAGCACCGGCCGCATTCCCGGCTACATGCTGTGGGGCGTGCGCGCCGCCTATGATTTCGGCCCGGAAATGGCCGGCCTGAATCTGGGCGTCGGCGTGAAAAACCTGTTCAACCACGAGTATTTCACCCGCGCCTATGACGACAACAACAAAGGTCTGTACATCGGCCAGCCGCGCACGATCTATCTGCAAGGTTCGGTGAAGTTCTGATCCTCAACGGCGGGCGCGGTTAACCGTGCCCGCCGCCTTTCCCATCAACGTGACGACGTCACATAAAAACGTTCCTCCGCGCCGTCGCAGCGGCGAAAAATAAGTCGCTTCTGCCGCCAATGCGCGTAGTATCGACGATCCGCCCCGACTTATGGGCGCGGATTTTTTTGCCATTCTGGCCTGAAAAGCGAGGGAATAACATGAATCATAATGACCTTTCTCAGTGCCGCGTTGACACCGACCGTTTGTTGATTGCCCCCTTTACCGCAGCAGACGCCGACGATGTTTACCAGGCGATCACCCCCACTCTGACGCGCTTTATGACCTTTGAGCCGGAGGCGTCGCCGGAGGATTTCGCCAACGTCTGGCAAGGCTGGCTGCCGCTGATGCGCGAAGGTGAAGAAGTGATCTTCGTCGCCCGCCGGCGCGAAGACCGGCAGTTCGTCGGCGTCGGCGGCGCGCACAACCTGCGCAGCCCCACCCCGGAGCTGGGCATCTGGGTGAAAGAGAGCCTGCATGGCCAGGGCTACGGCCGCGAAATCGTGCAGGGCATCGCGCGCTGGGCCAGCGAGCGCTTTCAGCCGCCGCACTTTCTCTACCCGGTGGCCGAGCAGAATACCGCCAGCCGCCGCCTCGTCGAGTCGCTGGGCGGCGTGCTGGCAGGCCGTTGCGAACGCATCAAGTATGACGCCGTGGTCTACCACCTGCCGCCTCAGCGCTAATCAGCATCGGGCCGCTGGCCCGGTGTGACCTTTTTTCCTTTCCGCCGTGATAACCGCTGCCACTACCTGCGGGTTTGTGCTAATGATAGAGGCATGTAGGGTAAAAACAGTTGAGGAACAGCAACATGATTATTTTTGTTACCGGCGCCACCTCCGGTTTCGGCGAGGCGATCGCACGCCGTTTTATCCGTGAAGGCCACCTGGTGATCGCCGCCGGGCGCCGCCTTGAGCGTCTCGAAGCGCTGCAGGAAGAATTGGGGGAAGCGCTGCACATCGTGCGGCTCGACGTGCGCAACCGCGCCGCCATTCAGCAGGTGATAGAAGCGCTGCCGGCCGAGCTGCGCCAGATCGACGTGCTGGTGAACAACGCCGGGCTGGCGCTGGGGCTGGAGCCGGCGCACAAGGCCAACGCCGATGACTGGGAAACCATGATCGACACCAACGCCAAAGGGCTGGTGAACATGACCCGCGCGCTGCTGCCGGCCATGGTCGAGCGCAACGTCGGCCACGTGATCAACATCGGTTCCACCGCCGCCAACTGGCCCTATGCCGGCGGCAACGTGTACGGCGCCACCAAGGCGTTCGTCAAGCAGTTCAGCCTGGGCCTGCGCGCCGATCTGCACGGCACGCGCATCCGCGTGACCGATATCGAGCCGGGTCTGGTGGGCGGCACCGAATTCTCCAACGTGCGCTTCAAGGGCGATGACGGCAAGGTCAATAAAACCTACGAAGGCGCCGATGCGCTGACGCCGGAAGACATCGCCGAGTCGGTATTCTGGGTCGCCACGTTGCCGGCGCGCGTCAACATCAACACGCTGGAAATGATGCCGGTCAGCCAGTCCTTCGCCGGGCTGAACATCCACCGCGGCGCCTGAGCCCTGTCGGCGGGAGGCGACTCCCGCCGTGTTTCCTCAGGCCGCGCGCCAGCCGGAAACGATAATCAGCATGCCCGCCAGCGCCACCCCGGCGCCGACCCAATCCAGCGTAGACAGCTTCACGCCGTCCACCACTCGCAGCCACAGCAGCGCCGTCGCCACATACACGCCGCCATAGGCCGCGTAGACCCGCCCGCTGGCCGCAGGATGCAGCGTCAACAGCCAGACGAACAGCATCAGGCTCAAGGCCGCCGGTAGCAGCAGCCAGGCGCTGCCCTGCTTCTTGAGCCACAGGTAAGGCAAGAAACAGCCGATAATTTCAGCGAGGGCGGTGGCGAAAAACAACAGCGTAGTTTTTAACATCGGTCGCAGTTTTCTCTCGATAAAGTAAACGAATCGGCGCTTGGCTGGTGAATTCCAGGAGCGCGGTGGTATATTTGTCACCACGCCTGCGGGCGAGGTAACGCCAGTGCCGCCTTCATCAGGCGCACTCACTCATAAGGATGAAACGATGAAAACATTTTCGACCCAACGACTGCTGCGCGGGATGCTGCCGGTCGCCATGCTGGCCGTAATGGGCGCCTGGCAGGCGCCGGCGCTGGCCGCCACCTGCACTCAGGGCAGCACCTGCGTCACCGTCGATGGCAAAGGCAGCGGCGCGATGAGCACCGAAGAAGCGCGCCAGAGCAAAGAGCAGTGGAATGATACCAAATCCCTGCGCCACAAGGTTAACACCCGCGTCGAGAAAGAATTCGACAAGATCGATCGCGCGGCGGATGACGAAGATCGCTGCAACGACAGCAACAACGTCAACGCCTACTGGGAGCCGGACACCCGTAAATGTCTGGATCGCCAGACCGGGCGTCGGATTAATCCTTAATCCGCCTGCGGCGGGCGGGCAAGCGTGAAACCCGGCCGCCGTTGCTGCTATCCTGTTACAGGAAGTCCATTGTCTAAAAGGATGACGTGATGAAAAAAACGCTGATATTAACCGCTGTGTTGCTGGCCGGCGCGCCGATAGCGGCCCTGGCCTCCTGCGAAAGCGTGAAAGCGGACATTTCGCAAAAAATCGTCAATAACGGCGTACCGGAGTCCGGCTTCAAACTGGAGATCGTGCCCAACGATCAGGCCGATCAAGCGGGCGGCCAGGTGGTCGGCCACTGCGAAAACGACACCCAGAAGATCGTCTATACCCGCCTGAACAACGGCGACGATCGCGGTGATGCGGCGCAGACCGGCACCAGCCAGGATACCTCCAACACGCAGTAAGCCGCACCGGCTACCAGGGCGCTCTGCAGCAGCGCCCGCTCCTTATCTTCCTTACGCCTGTTCCGCCTCTTCCTCTTCGCCCTGCGGCCGACAACGCGACGGGATCAGCATCGCCGCCGCCAGCGCCAGCAACGACACCAGCGCCGAAACCAGAAACACCCAATGCAGCGAAGCCGCCACTTGCTGGGTCAGCTGCGCCAACGCCTCGCTCCCCATGCTCTGGCGCACTGCCGGTTCCATCAGCCGCTGCACCGGATCGTCAATCTCCGGCAACCGCCACTGCAGGTTGAGATTCAGCGTCGCGCCCAAAATCGCGGTGCCGATGGCCGAGCCCACCATGCGGGTAAACACCGTACAGGCGGTGGCGATGCCGCGAATGCTGTAATGGGCCGCGTTCTGCACCGAAACCAGAAACGTGGTATTGCACAGCCCCATGCCGGCGCCGACCATAAACGCCGCCACCCGGCCCCACAGCAAGCCGCCCTCCGGCTGCAGCAGCAGCAAGATCAGGCCGCCCGCCACCAACAACAGCGCGCCCAGCAGCGCCGTGGCGCGGTACGAGGTCATCAGCATCAAGCGGCCGCTCAGCGTGCTGGCCAGCGGCCACCCGATCGACATCAGCGCCAGCGTGGTGCCCGCCTCCAGCGGCGAGCCCCTCATCACGCCCTGAATGAAGGTCGGCAGAAAGGCGCTGATGCCCATCATCGCCGCGCCGATCACCAGCCCGCCGATGTTACCGGCGACGATCACCCGGCTTTGCCACAGCGCCAACGGGAACAGCGGTTCGACCGCGCGCCGCTCCTGGCGGACAAGCAGCGCCAGCGCCGCCGCCGCCAGCGCAAACAGCGGCACCACCCACCAGCCCAGGCTTTCCATCTGCAACAGCGCCAGCAGCAGCGCCGAAACGAACAGCGTCAGCCAGGCGGTGCCGGCCAGATCCAGCGCGTGCTGGCGCAATGGCTGATGCGCCGGCAGATAGCGCCAGAGGAAGAACATCGCCAACAGGCCGATCGGCAGGTTGACCCAGAACACCAACGCCCACGGCAAATGCTGCACGATAAACGCCCCCAACAGCGGGCCGATGATCGCCGACACGCCCCACACGCTCGATAGGTAGCCCATCACCTTCGGCCGTTCGGTGGCGCTGTAGATATCGCCGATGATGGTAGAGGCGATCGGCATGATGGCGCCGGCGCCCAGCCCCTGCAGCAGACGAAAGCCGATCAGCCAATACATGTCGGGGGCGAAACCGCACAGTACCGATCCCAACAGGAACAGCGTGGCGCCGAAGAAGAACACCCGTTTGCGCCCGTAGAGATCCGCCAGCCGCCCGTAGATGGGAATGGTGATCGCCTGCGACAGCAAATAGACCGCGAACACCCAGCCCAGCAGCGAGAAACCGCCGAGATCGCCGATGATGGTCGGCATGGCGGTGGCGACGATGGTGGCTTCGATCGCCGACATGAACATCGCCAGCATGCAGGCGATCAGAATCAGCGGGCGGTGAGCGATGGGTGCGGGTGAAACGTTATTTGTCATGGCGTTATGCAGGTTTCCTGGCGTTTTTGTTTTCCCTGAGTATATCAGCAAGCGCCTGCGCCGAGTCTATCCGCCCTCACATCCCGTCTTCGCCGACGGCGGATCGCACCATTTGGACTTGTTGTTACGGCGTAACGTTATGCGGCGGATTTTTTTCACTTTCCCCCCATCCCAGCGCTGACGCGGGCTGAGACGCCGATCGGCGCAAACTCAATCACCTGATTTTGTTCATAAAACTTGGCACGGTCAACGACAGGGTGCTATACCTTCCCTAGCCGGAGTCGTTGGGCTTCGTGCTTTCTCGGGTTTAAATATCAGTATCTTATGCTGATTAACTCACGTATTGAGCCTACGTTCAGCACGCTGTGCCGAACGCACCCTTCGCTCAATGTCGCTAACCTCATGCGAAACGCCCGTTTTGTACCGCCACGCCCGCCGGGCCGTGGGTAACAATCAGAGCGGAATGCGCCGTCTCGTCGGCCGCTCCGCGCAACGGAGGACGCAACATCATGCACAAGTCAGCGCCATACCGGCGCCTGCTCCTCGGGAGCCTGTTGTTTATCGCCGTCATCGCACTGCTGGTTTACGGCATCGGTTGGGACACCCTCAAGTCGCGCCGGGAAGATTTGATCTACCTCGGCCAACAACACATGTTCCTGGTGGCCTGCTCCATGCTGCTGTCGCTGCTGGTCGGTATTCCCAGCGGTATCTTGCTGAGCCGCCCTTTCGCCCGCCGCTGGGCGGAACACGTGATGCAAATCTTCAACGTCGGCAACACCCTGCCGCCGCTGGCGGTGCTGGCGCTGGCGATGGTGATCATCGGCATCGGCGATCGGCCGGCGGTGGTGGCGCTGTTCCTCGCCTCGCTGCTGCCCATCGTGCGCAATACCTATGCCGGCCTGCGTTCGGTGCCGCCGGCGCTGGTCGAGGCCGCCAACGGTATTGGCATGACCGCCGGGCAGCGGCTGCGCCAGGTCGAACTCCCTAACGCGCTGCCGGTGATCTTCGCCGGGATACGCATCGCGATGGCGATTAACGTCGGCACCGTGCCGCTGGCGTTTTTAATCGGCGCCAGCAGCTACGGCGAGCTGATTTTCCCCGGCATCTACCTGAACGACTTCCCGACGCTGATCCTCGGCGCCGCCGCCACCGCGCTGATCGCCCTGCTGCTCGATCTGGCGCTGGCCGGTCTCGGCCGCCGGCTCAGCCCGCACACCGCATCCTGATGGGAGAAACGCGATGACTCGATGGTTACAACGCCTCCGCCACGCGCTGCTGTTCTCCTTGCTGATGACCGGCGCGGCCGCCTGGGCCGCCCCGCTGACGCTGGCGAGCAAGAACTTTACCGAACAGCGCATTCTGTCGGCGATCACCGTGCAATACCTGCGGGCCAAAGGTTTTCAGGTCGAACCCAAGACCAACCTGGCCACGGTGATCACCCGCAACGCCATGATCAACAAGCAGATCGACATGACCTGGGAATACACCGGCACCTCGCTGATCATCTTTAACCACATCAATAAGCGCATGACGCCGCAGGAAACCTACGACACGGTGAAAAAGCTCGACGCCAAACTCGGCCTGGTGTGGCTGCAGCCGGCGGACATGAACAACACCTACGCCTTCGCCATGCAGCGCCGGCGCGCGGAAAAAGAGCAGATCCGCACGATGTCGCAACTGGTGGCCAAAGTGGAACAGGTGCGTAAAACCGACCCGAAACACAACTGGCTGCTGGGGTTGGATCTGGAGTTTGCCGGCCGCTCGGATGGCCTGAAGCCGATGCAGGCGCTGTACGACATGCCGCTCGATCGCCCGCAAATCCGCCAGATGGACCCCGGACTGGTCTACAACGCCATCCGCGACGGCTTCGTCGACGCCGGGCTGGTGTACACCACCGATGGCCGGGTGAAAGGGTTCGATCTGCAGGTGCTGGAAGACGACAAAGGCTATTTCCCGAGCTACGCGGTCACGCCGGTAGTGCGCGCCGACGTATTGCAAAACACGCCGGGGCTGGAAGCGGCGCTGAACACGCTGTCGAAACAGTTCAGTAACCAGGTGATCACCGAGCTGAACGCCAAGGTGGATATCGACTACCAGACGCCGCAACAGGTCGCCGACGCGTTTCTCAAGCAGCGCGGCCTGATTTAAGGAGGCATGATGAATACCTTACTCTACGCCTGGCAAAACTGGGCCTATATCGCCGGGTTGACGCTGGAACACCTGCTGCTGGTCGGCGTCGCCGTGGGTCTGGCGATCCTGATCGGCGTGCCGCTTGGCGTGCTGATCGTCCGCCACAAATGGCTGGCGACGCCGGTGCTGAGCCTGGCCACGCTGGTGCTGACCGTGCCCTCCATCGCCCTGTTCGGGCTGATGATCCCGCTGTTTTCATTGATTGGCCACGGCATCGGCTACGTGCCGGCGATCACCGCGGTGTTCCTCTACTCGCTGCTGCCGATCGTGCGCAATACCCACACCGCGCTCGACAACCTGCCCGGCGGGCTGCGCGAAGCCGGCCGCGGCATCGGCATGACCTTCTGGCAACGGCTGCGCTGGGTGGAGATCCCGGTGGCGCTGCCGGTGATTTTCGGCGGCATCCGCACCGCCGTGGTGATGAATATCGGCGTGATGGCGATCGCCGCGGTGATCGGCGCCGGCGGCCTCGGCCTGCTGCTGCTCAACGGCATCAGCAGCAGTGACATTCGCCAGTTGATTACCGGCGCCGTGATGATCAGCCTGCTGGCGATCGTCCTCGATTGGTTATTGCACCGCTTGCAAATTGCGCTAACGCCCAAGGGGATCCGCTCATGATTAAATTGGAAAATCTGACCAAACAGTTCATGCAAAAGAACGGCACGCCGTTCAACGCCGTCGACAACATCAATCTGGACGTGCCGGAAGGCGTAATCTGCGTGCTGCTCGGCCCTTCCGGCTGCGGCAAAACCACCACGCTGAAGATGATCAACCGCCTGATCGAACCCACCGGCGGCACCATTCTGATCAACGGCGAAGACACCAGCGCGCTGGATACCGTCAGCCTGCGCCGTAAAATCGGCTACGTCATCCAACAGATCGGTCTGTTCCCCAACATGACCATCGAGGAGAACATCACCGTGGTGCCGCGCATGCTGGGCTGGGACAAAAAACGCTGCCACGCCCGCGCCGAGGAGCTGATGAGCATGGTGGCGCTGGATCCCAAGCGCTTTTTGCACCGCTACCCGAAAGAGATGTCGGGCGGGCAGCAACAGCGCATCGGCGTGATCCGCGCGCTGGCGGCCGATCCGCCGGTGCTGCTGATGGATGAACCCTTCGGCGCGGTGGATCCGATCAATCGCGAAACCATCCAGAACGAGTTTCTCGACATGCAGCGCCAGCTGAAAAAGACCGTGATGCTGGTCAGCCACGACATCGACGAAGCGCTGAAGCTCGGCGATCGCATCGCGGTGTTCCGCCAGGGCAAAATCGTGCAGAACGCCAGCGCCGATGAGCTGCTGGCGCGGCCGGCGAACGAGTTCGTCGCCTCCTTTGTCGGCCAGGATCGCACGCTGAAGCGCCTGCTGCTGGTGCAGGCCGGCGACGTGGCAGGCCAACAAGAGACGGTGACGGTGCGCCGGGAAACGCCGCTGGTGGAGGCGTTCGGGCTGATGGACGATATCGACGCCCGTTCGGTGACGGTGGTGGACGCCGACGGCAAGCCACTGGGCTACGTCAAACGCCGTGAGGCGCGAGGCGCGCCGGGGGTGTGCGCCGACAGCCTGCACCGTTTCCGCGTCACCGCCCGCGCGGAAGAGAACCTGCGCGTGGTGCTGTCGAAGCTGTACGAACACAACACTTCCTGGATGCCGATCGTCGATGAAGACGGCCGCTACAGCGGCGAAATCTCGCAGGATTATATCGCCGACTACCTCAGTTCCGGCCGCACACGCCGGGTGTTGACGCCGCAATAACCCACGCCGGGGCGCTCGCCGCCCCGCCCATGCCGCAGTTTGCTAAAGATTCACTGGTCATCGGCCGGAGCGCCAAGCACAATGCGCTGATGACCCTTTGATTTTTCTCACGACGCCGCCCACGCATGAAAAGATTGGTCCACCTGCACCACTATCGCGCCCTGCTGCGCAGCCTGCTTATCGCCGTGTTTATCGGCGTCGCCGCCGCCCTGGCGGTGTGGCTGTTTCACCGTTCGATGATTGGCCTCGAGTGGCTGCTGCTCGGCAATGCCGACGGCAGCCTGGTAGCCGCCGCCGCCGCGCTGCCCGGCTGGCGACGCGCGCTGACGCCCGCGCTGGGCGGTCTGGCGGCGGGCCTACTGCTGTACATTCACCAGAGCTACCGCCACCAGCGCCCGGCGGCGCCCACCGACTATATGGAAGCGATTGAGACCGGCAACGGCAAGCTGGATACCGGCGCCAGCCTGGTGAAGTGTCTGGCGTCGCTGCTGGTGGTGTCGAGCGGCAGCGCCATCGGCCGCGAAGGCGCGATGATCCTGCTGGCGGCGCTGGTGGGATCGCTCTTCGCCCAGCGCTTTACGCACGAGAAAGAATGGAAACTGTGGGTGGCCTGCGCCGCCGCCGCCGGGATGGCCAGCGCCTACCATGCGCCGTTGGCGGGCAGCCTGTTTATCGCCGAGATCCTGTTCGGCACCCTGATGCTGGCCTCGCTCGGCCCGGTGGTGATCGCCGCTGTGAGCGCCCTGCTGATGACCAATCTGCTCAACGGCGGCCAGGCGCCGCTCTACCTGGTGACGCCGCTCTCCGCCCCCTTGCCGACGCAATACCTGCTGATGGCGCTGGTCGGCGTGGTGGCCGGCGCCGGCGGGCCGCTGTTTTTGTGGTTGATGACCGCCACCGGCCGTGCCTTCCGATCGCTGCGCCTGAAGCCGCCGTTGCAGCTGGCGTTGGGTGGCCTGATCGTCGGGCTGCTTTCGCTGCTGTTTCCGCAGGTGTGGGGCAATGGCTACAGCGTGGTGCAGGCGCTGCTGATCGCGCCGCCGGGGGTGTTGCTGCTGGGCGCGATCCTGGTGTGTAAACTGTTGGCGATCCTCGCCAGCAGCGGCTCGGGCGCGCCCGGCGGGGTCTTCACCCCGACGCTGTTCGTCGGCGCCGCGCTCGGATCGATAATCGGTCAGCTGTTCGGCCTGTGGCCGGGCATGGATGCGGCGGTGCCGCTGCTGCTGGCGCTGACCGGCATGGCCACCCTGCTGGCCGCCACCACCCATGCGCCGATCATGGCGGCGCTGATGGTGTTTGAAATGACCGGCGAATACGCGCTGCTGCCCGGCATTCTGCTCGCCTGCGTGATCGCCACCACCGTGTCGCGCGGCCTGCGGCCGATCTCGGTGTACCACACGGCGCCGCTGCCCAAACGCGAGGCTTAGAACTCACCCTGCTGCAATATTTTCCTGAACTGCGGGCACTGCAGGTGCTCGGGTTCAGGGCAATCGACCATGTGCCGCAGCCCGTCGCGCACCTGTATCAGGCGCTGGATATGGCGATCCAACTCATCCGCCCGCGCCGCCAGCAACACGCGATCGAGCGCGATTTTGCCCCGTTCGTCAAACAAGGCGCTCATCTCATCCAACGTAAAACCGGCCAGGCGCGCGAGGGCGATCAACCGCAGTTGATCGAGCACCCCGGCGGCGTATTGACGGCGCAAACCGTGGCGGCCTATCGACGCGATCAGCCCCTTTTTCTCGTAATGCCGCAGCGCAGAAGGCGCGACTCCGCTCAGGCGCGCCACCGCGCCGATATCCAGCTCTTTTGCCATTGACTTGAAGTCGACTTTAAGTTGCACACTGTGCGCACCTTATCACGTCACCGAGCCAAGGACACCCCTATGACCCCCGATTTGTTATTGCGCATTCTGTTAACCGGCGCCGGCGCCACCCTCTGCATGGATTTGTGGGCGTTGCTGCTGAAGCGGCGCTTCGGCATCCCTTCCCTCGATTACGCGCTGGTGGGCCGCTGGTTTCTCGGCATGTTCGACGGCCGCTGGTTTCACGCCACCATCGTCACGGCGCCGCCGCGCCAGGATGAGAGAAAAATCGGCTGGATACTGCACTACGCCATCGGCTTGGCGTTCGCCTTTATCCCGCTCGGTTTGGCGGGCATCGAGTGGTATGCGGCACCGGAACCGCGCATCGCGCTGTTGAGCGGCTGGCTGAGCCTGGCGGCGCCGTTTCTGGTGATGCAGCCCGCGCTGGGCTTTGGCGTGGCGGCGGCGAAAACCGCCAATCCGCGCAGAGCGCGGCTCCTCAGCCTGCTCACCCACACGGTGTATGGGCTGGGCCTGCTGATCGCCGCCCGGTTGTTGGTGACGTTCTGCGCCTGAATGGGCTAGAGCAACGTGGAAATATCGAGGTAGTGCGCCAGTTCGCGCTGCTCCGCGCGCGGCAGGTACGGAATTTCACCCAGCAGCGGCGCGGAAATGCGCTGCTGCAGCGCCGTGATGGTTTCGGCATAGTGCGCCAACCCCGGATTGATGCGGTTGGCCACCCAGCCCAGCAGCGGCAGGCCGTCGTTGATGATCGACTGCGCGGTCAGCAGCGCGTGGCTGACGCAGCCCAGCTTGATACCCACCACCAACACCACCGGCAGTTGCTCCTGCACCACCCATTCGGCGTACGGCCGCAGATCGTTCATCAGCACGCGCCAGCCGCCGCTGCCCTCCACCACCACCGTATCGGCTTTGGCGGACAGATCGCGCAGGCCGCTGCTCATCAGGCCGTAGTTGATGTCCTCGGTGGCATGCGCATGAAACACCTCATCCAGACAGGTGATGGGATTGATCTCCTCATAGGACAGCGGCAAGGTGGAAGATGCCTGCAACACCAAAGCGTCTTTATTGCGGATGCCCTCGCTGGTTTCCTGGCAGCGCGCGGCGATCGGCTTGTAGCCCGCGACCGAGCGGCCATCGGCGGCCAGCGCCTGCATCAACCCGCGGGAAACCACGGTTTTACCGACGTCGGTATCCGTGCCTGTCACAAATAAACGCTTCAACATGAATAAAATGCCCCAGAATGCCCCGTTAACAATGTATCGCCGCACCGGCGGCGAAGAAGTCTTGCGGAAAAATTCTAGGGGATGCCGCCACGTAGGGGCTTGAGGTAGCTCAATCTTTTGCAGGATTAATAAGAAGTTCTGATGTTAGCCTTGTAGCAGCTGCACCAGCAATGAACCGTTATACAGCGCCTCTTTCACCAGCGCCGCGCCGGGCATGGTGCCCTGATTGAAGAACTGCGTGGATTCAACCTTGACCTGCTCGCTGTAGGCCGGCAGCGCCTGCTGGCGAATGCAGGAGGCGATGGCCGGGTGCAGGATCTCCGCCGCGCGGTTGAGCGGCGAACCCACCAGGATCTTCTCCGGATTGAACAGGTTGACCATGATAGCCAGAATGCGCCCCACGCTGTGGCCGACGCCGAGGATGATGTCCCGCGCCAGTTGATCGCCCGCCAGCGCGGCGTCGCACAGCGATTCAACGGTCAGCGGCGCGCCGTGCAGGCTGGAGCTCATCGAGCCGCTCAGCCGCTGCTGGGCGATCTCCAGCATGTTCTCGATGCTGGCCACGGTCTCGAGACAGCCGTGGTTGCCGCAGTAGCAGCGTTTGCCGTAAGGATCGACCTGGGTGTGGCCGATCTCCACCACGCTGTGGCTGCCGGCGTGCAGCACACGGCCGCCGGTGATCACCCCGGCGCCGACGTTATGGTCGATCACCACCTGAATGACGTTCTGGCTGCCGCGCGAGGCGCCGTACAGCGCCTCGGCCATGGTCCAGGCGCTGATGTCGTGTTGCAAATAGACGGGCAGACCGGTCCGGGTTTCCAGCGCCGGGCCGAGCGGCATCTCCAGCACGTCGTAAAACGGCATGCGGTGCACCACGCCCGACTGCACGTCGATAATGCCCGGCAGCGTAATGGCGATCGCCGTCAACCGTTCCAGCTTGCTTTGGTGGCGAATAAAGAATTGATCGACTTCGGTCAGGATGCGTTTCAGCAGCGGTTCGGGATCTTCGGCCGCCAGCGGCAGCAGCTCTTCCACCACCAGTTTGCTGCTCAGATCGCGCAGCGCCAGTGTGATGCTGCCGCGGCTGATGCGGGCGGACAGGTAGTGCCAGGCCTCGGTGTCCAGCACCAGCCCCACCGCCGGGCGGCCCCGGCTGCCGATTTCCTGGTACTCGGTTTCCTTGACCAGATGGGCTTCCAGCAGTTCGCGCACGATCTTGGTGATGCTGGCGGGCGCCAGCTGTGCGCGTTTTGACAGTTCGATGCGCGAAATCGGGCCCAGTTGATCGATTAGCCGATAAACCGCCCCCGCATTGGTCTGTTTGATTTGATCAATATGCCCAGGCTGCCCAACCGCAATCACAAACCGGCTCCTACTATTTTTCGCGCTTCTAAATAAAGACTAGGGGTTATGGTGGGGCTTTTGTCATACAGCGTCAACTATTTGATTCGTTATGTGATTTGCTGCACAAATTCCTCGCAATTTCAGCGCGAATTGATTTTTATTTGCCCAATCTCAACGTCATTTCAGCATCAACGCCATCAGCGCCTGCGCCGCGGCGGTCAGCGGCCGTCGGCGGTGATGCACCAGCCACACTTCGGTCGTGGCGTCCGGCTCCGCCAGCGGCAAATAACGCACGCCGTCCACCCGCACCCGGGCGAAAGATGCCGGCAGAATCGAGACCCCCAATCCGGCGGAGACCAAACCGATGATGGTCATCGCTTCCCCCACTTCCTGAGTGATATACGGGGTAATGCCGGCCTTGCCGAGCAGCAGCAGAATTTCGTCATACAGCGCCGTGCCCACTTCGCGCGAGAAGAACACGAACGGCTCCTGCGCCAGGTGTTGAAAACGCAGCGCGCCGCCGGGCGTTTCCGCCAGCGGATGCCCCTCCGGCACCACCGCCACCAGCGGTTCACGCAGCAGCAGCTGATAGTGCAGCGCTTCCGGCAGCCGCGTGTTGCGCATCACTCCCAGATCCAGCTCACCGTTCAGCAGCGGTTCGATCTGCTGTTTGGTGTTGATTTCGCGCATTTTGATGTGCACCTGCGGAGACTGCTGACGGAAAGCACGCAGGCTGCGCGACACCACGCCGATGAAGGGCGCGGAAGAGGTAAAGCCGATGGTCATTTCCCCCAGCTCGCCGCGATCCAGACGCGCCGCCTTTACCGCCGCTCGCCCGACCTGATCGAGCACCTGATAGGCTTCTTTGAGGAACATCTCCCCGGCCTGGGTCAAACTGACGTTGCGGTTGTTGCGCGCCAGCAGCCGCGCGCCGACCATCTCTTCCAACGCCTGGATTTGCTGGCTGAGCGGCGGCTGGGAGATACGCAGCCGCTCCGCGGCGCGGCCAAAATGCAGCTCTTCCGCCACGGCGATAAAGTAACGCAGGTGTCTCAACTCGACATTCATATTTAAAAAGTCTTAATTGTAATTATTAATATATTAGACAAAAAAATCGCCGCTCCCTATCATTTTGTTATCTGCAAAGTGTCTGTTTATCTCCCCGAAGTTCGGTAAGGAAACGCTGTGACAACCCCTGTGCGTTCTGCGGCCGTGATGCCGTCGACGCTGGCCGCCAACGATGACGCGGCCGCTGCGCCAAAAGTAAAACGCTCCACCCTCAACAACAAACTCCCCTATATCGAACGCGGCACGCCGCAGTTTATGCGCGTAACGCTGGCGCTGTTTTCCGCCGGGCTGGCGACCTTCGCGTTGCTTTACTGCGTGCAGCCGATCCTGCCGGTGCTGTCGCAAGATTTCGGCGTCTCGCCGGCCGAAAGCAGCCTGTCGCTCTCGGTCTCTACCGGCCTGCTGGCGATCGGCCTGATGTTCACCGGGCCGCTGTCCGACGCCATCGGCCGCAAGTCGGTGATGGTGGTGGCGCTGTTGCTGGCGGCAGTCTGCACGCTGATTTGCGCCTTTATGACCAGCTGGCACGGCATTTTGCTGATGCGCGCGTTGATCGGCCTGTCGCTGAGCGGCGTGGCGGCGGTCGGCATGACCTATCTCAGCGAAGAGATCCATCCCAGCTTCGTCGCCTTCTCGATGGGGTTGTACATCAGCGGCAATTCGATCGGCGGCATGAGCGGCCGCCTGGTGACCGGGGTGTTGACCGACTTCTTCTCCTGGCGCGTCTCGCTCGGGGTCATCGGTCTGTTCGCCCTCGCCGCCGCCTTCATGTTCTGGCGCATTCTGCCCGCTTCGCGGCATTTTCGCGCCAGCTCGCTGCGCCCCCGCACGCTGCTGATCAACTTCAGACTGCATTGGCACGATAAGGGGCTGCCGCTGCTGTTCGCGGAAGGCTTTCTGCTGATGGGCAGCTTCGTCACCCTGTTCAACTACATCGGTTATCGCCTGCTGGCGGATCCTTATCATCTGAGCCAGGCGATCGTCGGCCTGCTGTCGGTGGTCTACCTCACCGGTTCCTACAGCTCGCCCAAGGCCGGGGCGCTCACCTCGCGCTTCGGGCGCGGCCCGGTGCTGCTGGCGTCGATCGTGATTATGCTGATCGGGATTCTGATTACCGCGTTGCCGCAGGTGCCGGCGATCTTTATCGGCATGATGCTGTTCACCGCCGGTTTCTTCGCCGCCCACTCGGTGGCCAGCAGCTGGATCGGCCGCCGTGCGCGCCGCGCCAAAGGCCAGGCGTCGTCGCTGTATCTGTTCTGTTATTACGTAGGCTCGAGCGTGGCCGGGACCCTCGGCGGCGTGTTCTGGCACAGTTTCGGCTGGAATGGCGTGGCGGCGTTCATCAGCCTGATGCTGTTGCTGGCGCTGCTGGTGGTGCATTACCTGAAGCGCCTGCCGGAAGCGGCGCGCCTGTGAATAAAAAAGCCGCGGTGGATTACCGCGGCTCGCTATGCCAATGCCGGTGATTATTGAGCGGTTTTCCAGCGGGTGCGCAGGTACTCCACGGCCTTATCTGTTTGCGGCTCGGTCAGATAACGTTGCCGGAACAGGATGGTTCCCCCCATCCCCGGCAAGCTCTCGTTGAGATCCAACTGCCTTTTCAGCTCAGGAACGCCGCCGTCGACGGTCCATGCCGGTTCGCTCGCCGATGGCGTGCCCACTTTATACAGCGCCACCCCGGCATAAAGCCGAACCGGCGTGTCTTTCACCACCTCGGCCCACCAGTTGGCCAGCACGTCGTAGCGAACTATTTCACGATCGAAGGGCCAGTACAGCTGCGGTGCGATGTAGTCGAGCAGCCTCAGTTTGACCCACTGGCGCGTATCGGCATAGGCCGCATCGTACGATGGCGCGCCGGCCTGAGTCGCCGAGCCGGCGGGATCGTCCGCTTTGTTTCGCCAGACGCCCGCCGGGCTGACGCCAAACGCGACAGCGGGCTTTAGCGCCCTGACGGTGGCTGAAACCTGTTTTATCAATTGCAGCGTGTTGTCTCTTCGCCAACTGGCCTTGTCTGCAAACCCTTTGCCGTATTCGCGATACGTCTTTTCATCATCCAGCGGCGATTGCGGCGTCTCATAATAGAAATAATCGTCAAATTGAATGCCGTCGACGTCATAGTTTTTGACGACTTCGGCCACCACGCCGGTGATCCAGTTGCGCACGTCGGGTAAGCCAGGATCGAGCGCAAAGCGGTCGTTGGCCGTACGTATCCAGTCGGGATGCAGCGCATAGACGCTGGCCGGCGGAGACTGCAGCGTTTGATTAAGGGCATCAATCGTTTGCTGCCGGGTATTCATGGAAACCCGATAAGGATTCAGCCAGGCGTGCACTTTGATGCCGCGCCGGTGCGCTTCTTTCAGCATAAAGGCCAGCGGATCGTAACCCGGATCCTGGCCCACGGTGCCGGTCAATACCTCCGACCAGGGCAAGATGTCAGAACGCCACAGGGCCGTTCCGTCCGGTTTAACCTGAAAATACACCGTGTTAATCCCGGTTTTCACCATGTCGTCCAGTGCGTCCGTCAGTGCCTGCTGCTGCAGGCGAATTCGCTCTGGCGCGGTTTCCGCTTTCAGGGAGGCCGCCGGCGGCCAGTCCAGCCCCATGACGGTGGCCAGCCAGATGCCCCGCATCGGTGTGACCGGCGGTGCAGGCTGCGGAGGCTTTTCCGGCTCAGGGGGTTTGGCGCATCCGCTCACGCCCAGCATGGCGGCCATCAACAGCCATCCGCCTAGTTTTGTTGCGCCTGTCGGCATAAATGTTCTCCTTCCGTGAGTGACGGTTATCCCATGTCGTATCGTGCAGAGCAAGAAACCGCCCGCTTTATCAACGCTATCCCGCGACCGGCGTCGCCCTTTCTGACGACGCCGGTACTTGTCCCATTACCAGCTCAGCCCCGTCCCGCGAGGGAACGCCACCTTGCCCGTATTGGTTTCCTCATCGTAGTCATGCCAGGTGTTGACCGGCAGTTTTCCGTGCGGTGTGATTTTCCCCGTCAGCACCTGTGCCAGAGATATCATCGAGGGACCGCGCCATACGCCGCTGTCATACCCATAGTAAGAATAGGTGGCGACGGCTGCATCCACGTCTGCGGCATAGTTCACGATATCGTAAGGCGCGCGCAATGAGAGGTGAACGCGTTTTTTCCCCTGCTCGGCGGCGTATTTCAACCAGCCCGGATAAGGACTGGTATCATTAGCCGCACCGGTTGCGGAGGTCACGACCTCATCCTGCTCGGCAGGCGTAAAGCGAGTCGAAAGCGTGCCGAGCAGGAACACGTCGCAATCGGCAATATGCGCCCTGATTTGGGCATCGCTCAGTTCCGTTTCCTTCGCGGCAACGACGTTCTGGTAGCCCTCCTGCGCCATCACGTTAGCGATGCCTTTGGCCTGCTCACCCCACGGGGTCAGGATAAAATAGCGCAGCGCTTTGTCTTTCAACGGCAGCAGGCTGTGGCGGTTAATGACCACGGTAATGGAGCGATCGGCGATGCGTTTTTCCAGCTTATGCGCTGAGGACGAAACGCTGCTGGAACAAGGGGCCTCGCGATGCCCCATCAGGTGATGGCGTAATTTGAGGCACAAAATGCGCTCGACCGAAGCATCGATATCGGCCTCGCTGAGATGCCCTGTTTTCACCCGGTCCGCAAGGTAACGAATCAGGTCCGGCAGCAGGTTAGCCTGGGCCGGCGAAGCGATGCTGACAGGCATCAGGGCGATATCCACCCCGGCGGCAAAGACGTTTTCAGCCGCCCCTTGCTGGCTGAAATGCTCGGCAATCGCACCCATATCCAGCGCATCTGAAATCGTTACGCCGGCATAACCCAGCTCATCGCGCAGGATGCGGGTCTGAATTTCATGCGACATGGTGGCCGGCACCGTGATTTTTTCGCCGCTGCGGGTGTCGATCTGGCGGTTATCCAGCGCGGGGTACTGAATATGCGCGGTCATGACCATGTCCGGCGCCGCACAGCGGTCAATGGCCTGTTTGTAAGGCGCAATATCGATGGCAAACGCCTCTTCCCGCGTACGGTCGACGCGCGGCAAACCGGTATGCGAGTCGGTGGAGGTGCTGCCATGGCCAGGGAAGTGTTTGTACGCGGTGATAAGCCCTTGCTGCTTCATCCCCGCCACCATTTTCTCGGCCAGGCGGGAAACGGCGTTCTTATCATCGCTGAAGGCGCGAACGTTAATCACCGGGTTGAACGGGTTGGTGTTGACGTCCACAACCGGTGCAAAGTTGGTATTGATATGCAACGCGCGCATATCCTGGGCCATCAGTTTGCCCTGTTCAACGGCGAGCTGTTTATCCGCGCCGCCCTCAATCGCCGCGGCGAGCGCCATATTGCCGGGGAATGAGGCATAGTCGCCGCGCGGCAGCCGGAAAACGTTACCGCCCTCGTTATCCGTGCCAATGAACAGGCGGATGCCGGCGTGGGTTTTCATCGCGGCATACCAGGCCGTTAACGTATTGATCTGCTGCTTATCTTTCAGATTATTGGCAAACAGGATCACCCCGCCCACATGGTTATCGGTGATCAGCTTGCCAATGGCTTCATCGGGAACGGTCATATCCTGATTGCTGCTACCGTTCCGATCCCAGTAGCGAAAATCCAGCATGATTTTTTGCCCGATCTTCTCTTCCAGCGTCATGTTCTTGACTTTCTGTTTAATATCCACAGTAAACCTCCTGTTAAAGCACCCGTTAATGACAGAAGAAAAGATAACCCCAAGGGCTCATAGCGTCCTGCCATTCTGTTTGTTCCAGCGTTTGGACAACGGCAAACGGGAAATGGATTAAACAGAAGACAAACGAACAGGAAAAAATCCATCAATGAATCAAACCATAAGAAGAGCAGGTTTATTTTCGACAATCACACTTGCCCGCATGCGTAGCAGACGAGCGAGAGAATTCCCCCTGCTGCCCGCCCTATTTCCTACTGGTAAGCCGGGCGGACAGTTAAGCCGAGTATTGCCCCATTGCCGATGTTGCCCCCAGTCCGCTACTCTCCTATAGTATGTTGTAACTAAAATAGGGGCATATGATGAGCAAATACGATGTGATTGGCCGGATGAACGCCTGCTTTGCCGAACTGGAGCAAGCCCTCGGCGCATTGCAGCAGCAGATAACCCCGCTGCGGCTGCTGGCGGCGCGGGTGTTTAGCCTGCCGGAGGTAGAAAAAGGCCGGGAACATCAAGCTATTTCGCATATCGCGGTCGAGCAGCATGTGGGGCAAGCGGCGCGCGATCTGGCGCTGGAACACTATCAGCGGCTCTTCATCCACCATAACCGTGAGAATGTCAGCAGCAAGGCCGCCGTGCGCCTGCCCGGCGTCATCTGTCTGGCGGTGGAGCAAGCGGAGTATCAGGCGCTGCAGGCGCAGCTGGCGCTGATCAACCGCCTGAAGGGCGAACTGGAGCAGATTATCACCGTCGATTCCGGCCTGGCGCCGGAGCAGCGTTTCGAATTCGTGCACACCCATTTGCACGGGCTGATTACCCTCAGCGCCTACCGCACCCTCACCGCCCTGACAAATCCCGACTCGGTGCGCTTCGGCTGGGCCAACAAGCACATCATCAAAAACGTCAAACGGGACGACATCCTGGCGCAGCTGGAGAAAAGCCTGAAAGCCGGCCGCGCGGTGCCGCCGCACAGCCGTGAACAGTGGGCCGCCCTGGTCAGCCGCGAGATAGACGATGTCAGCCGCCTGCCGCAGCATGCGACGTTGAAAATCAAGCGGCCGGTAAAAGTGCAGCCGATCGCCCGCGTGTGGTATCAGCAGCAGCAAAAACAGGTGCAACATCCCTGCCCGCTGCCGCTGATCGCCCTGTGTCAGGTTGAAAGCGGCGCTGCGGTGCCGAAGATCGGCGAACTGCTCAACTACGACGCCGACGCAGTAAAGCATCGCTACAAACCCGACGCCAGGCCGCTGCGGCTGCTGGTGCCGCGCCTGCACCTGTATACCGACGGCACTACTCGCTGAGGGCATATACCCGCAGGCGATGACCGTCCGGATCCCGCGCCACAAAGGTGTAGCCGAATTCCATTTCGGTTGGCGTTTGCTCGATAGGCAGCCCGAGCTCGCGCCACTGGTTATAGCGCGCCTCCACTTCTTGCGGATCCTGGCATAAAAAGCCCAGTTCACCGCCGCCGCCGGTCAGCGTGGCGGCGGGTTTTACCCCCTGTTTGGCCCACATCCCGAGCTTGAAGCCGTTGTTGAGCACGAACAGGGCAAAGCCGGGAGAAAGCTCTACCGGCGCCTGCCCCAGCAGGCGTTGATAAAAGGCGGCGCTGTTGAGCGGGTTATCGACGTAAAGCAGGGTCATGCTGGGAAGGGTCATCGGTCTGTCCTCTGGGTGATGGGAACCGGTTGGTTCCCGATAGGCACAGACTAAAGGAGGCGACTGACAGTTTATGGCAGCAGCGTGTCGTTATTGTTCCGCAATGCCTTCGCTCAACCGCCACTCTTTCAATAGTCGCCGCCGGCCATGCGGATAACGCTGTTCAAGCGGCGTGGCGGCCTGAATGCGATCGAGGCGAAAATGACGAAAGGCCTGACGCAACTCACACCAGGCAACCAGCATCTGGAACTGGTCGAAAAAGCCCAGCGCAAAGGGCCACAGCAGGCGTTCGCTGCGCTGCCCCGCCAGGTCGAGATAGTCGATATGCAGCTTGCGCTCGCGGCGGATGCTGTCACGGATTAACACCCGCATCTCATCCGCCATCGGCGGCGACTGAGCCGGTGCGATAAGCAGCGTGTTGGCCTCCAGCTCCTCCCGCAGCGCCGTCGGCAGCACGTCGGCGATCTTGGCGAGCGCCTGGCCCGCGGCGCTCGCCAACTGGCTGTCGCCGCGGCGGCTGACCCAGCGCATGCCCAGCACCAGCGCTTCTATTTCCGCTTGCGAGAACATCAGCGGCGGCAGCATAAAACCGGGGCGCAGCACATAGCCGAGCCCCGCTTCGCCGACGATCTCCGCTCCCTGCTGCTGCAGCGTGGCGATATCGCGGTAAAGCGTGCGCATGCTGATGCCCAGCGTCTGCGCCAACGCATGGCCCGCCACCGGATAGCGGTGGCTGCGCAGCAGCTGCATCAGATCGAGTAAACGTTGTGCGCGCGACATCTTAATTTCTCCATAAAAAAGGGGCTTACCTCAGTAAGCCCCCGGTTGCCTCACAGATCAATTACTTCTGCATGCTGCCGACCATCGCCTCCGGGCGTACCCATTCATCGAACTGCGCTTCGGTCAGATAGCCGAGCTTCAGCGCCGCGGCTTTCAACGTCAGCCCTTCCTTGTGCGCTTTCTTGGCGATTTCCGCCGCTTTGTCATAACCGATATGGGTGTTGAGCGCCGTCACCAGCATCAGCGATTCATTCAGCAACTGGGTAATGCGATCGCGGTTCGGTTCGATGCCCACCGCGCAGTGCTCGTTGAAGCCCTGCATACCGTCGGCCAGCAGGCGGATCGACTGCAGGTAGTTGTGGATCACCATCGGGCGGAACACGTTCAGCTCGAAGTTGCCGGAAGCGCCGCCGATATTCACCGCCACGTCGTTGCCCAGCACCTGCGCGCACAGCATGGTCATCGCTTCGCACTGGGTTGGGTTGACCTTGCCCGGCATAATGGAGCTGCCCGGCTCGTTCTCCGGGATAGAAATCTCGCCGATGCCGCAGCGCGGGCCGGACGACAGCCAGCGCACGTCGTTGGCGATCTTCATCAGCGAAGCCGCCAGCCCTTTGAGCGCGCCGTGCCCCTGCACCAGCGCATCGCAGGTCGCCAACGCTTCGAACTTGTTCGGCGCGGTGACGAACGGCTGATGGGTCAATACCGCCAGCGCTTTAGCGACGCGCACCGCGTACTCCGGATGGGTATTCAGGCCGGTGCCGACCGCCGTGCCGCCCAGCGCCAGCTCGGCGATATGCGGGATACTGTCCTCGATGTGTTTCAGATTGTGCGCCAGCATCGCCGCCCAGCCGGAGATTTCCTGCCCCAGGGTCAGCGGCGTGGCGTCCTGCAGGTGGGTGCGGCCGATTTTAACGATGTCGCGGTAGGCTTCGGCCTTGTCGCTCAGCGTCTTGTGCAGCACTTTCAGCTCGGGGATCAGGTGCTCGCGCAGCGCAATCACCGCCGCCACGTGCATCGCGGTGGGAAACACGTCGTTGGAGCTCTGACTTTTATTGACGTCGTCGTTCGGATGCACCTTGCGCTCTTCACCGCGCACGCCGCCCAGCAGCTCGCTGGCGCGATTGGCCAACACTTCGTTCATGTTCATGTTGGTCTGGGTACCGGAGCCGGTTTGCCAGATTGACAACGGGAACTGGTCGGCATGGCTGCCCGCCAGCACTTCGTCGGCGGCGTTGATGATGGCGGCACCCCGCTCGGCCGGCAGCAGCCCCAGATCCACGTTCACCTGCGCGGCGGCGCGCTTGGTCAACGCCAGCGCATGGATCAGCGCGGTCGGCATCTTTTCGGAGGAAATGCGGAAATGCGCCAATGAGCGCTGGGTCTGTGCGCCCCACAGCTTGTCGGCCGGTACTTCGATGGGGCCCATGGAGTCTTTTTCGATACGAACGCCTGCCATCATTGTCTCCTTAGCATAATTCCTAAAATTGTAGGGTTAGGCCGACGCGCTACCCCCCGTCGGCACGCATTCCCAGTATAGTGACATAATAACTATTCGCATTAAGAGAGTTATCTCACAGCACGATTCATCTCTTTTACCCATTCATGACGCGGTTATTTGCCGTCGGTTAACCCGCGCCGAAATAAAGACGAAGAAAGAACCGGGATAATAAACGCGGAGATGAAATTAACGCGCGTGACGCGAATTAAAATTATTGATGCGCTGCGCCTGTAAGTGATTGAGTTCATCGATCCGCTGCTGTTGCAAATGATTGATCTCATCGTAGGCATCCTGCCGTTCATTATGGCGATACGCCCCGGTCGCCACCGCGCCGGCGGTAAGCGCCAGCGGATGCGCCACGGGTGCAGTCACGGCGGGAAGCGCGACCGGTGCGGGCGCAACGACGATCGGCGCCGGCGTTATCACCACGGCGCGCGGGGCCGCGTAGGGATAGGTGACGATCACCGCCCCCTGAGCCGCCCCGGTGCAAAGCCCCAACAACAGCAACCATTTTTTCATGCAACAGACCTCTCATTTCGTTAAATCGACTCGTTAACGGCTACGGTAAAGCGGTCTGTCGTTCAGGTTTAAGCTCGGCGTGTGATCGCCCGACTTGGCGCAAAAATAATAATAAGGGAATGGCTCAGAAGGTAAAAAATAAATTCCGCCGACATACTTTGACATGCCGATAAATAAATAATGACGTAGAAAGCCTGCGCTGTCGGCAATAATTTCTTTCCCTCCCATCAACGATCGATTGGCGGATTTGCCGGGCCCTCTTGAGGCCGGTGAGCCATTTGAGACGCCGATCGTTATCACGCTATACTCTGGCCGCGTGGCCGGACGCAACCTTATCCGGCGTTGTTTTGATCGCGCCCATGAGGGTTCCTGCCGACGCGGGCGTATGATGGTTGTCGGCACAGATGAAGCGAATCGTATAAAATCAGTAAGTTATTGCCATTAGTGCGGCAATGACGCAAAGGACGTTTATCGACATGCAAAAAATGACCAACGCGGTACAGAATTACGCCTGGGGCAGCCACGATGCGCTGACCCGTCTTTACGGCATCGCCAACCCGGATAATCAGCCGATGGCCGAACTGTGGATGGGCGCGCATCCCAAGAGCCCTTCCCGCGTGCCCGGCGCCGATGGCGCACTGCGTTCGCTGCGCTTTCTTATCGATGAAGACCAGCCAAAGCAGCTGGGCGCTGACGTCGCCAGCCGCTTTGGCGAGTTGCCGTTCCTGTTTAAAGTGCTCTGCGCCGATCAGCCGCTGTCGATCCAGGTCCACCCGAGCAAAGCGGCGGCCGAGATCGGCTTCGCGAAAGAGAACGCCGCCGGCATCCCGCTGAGCGCCGCCGAACGCAACTATAAAGATCCCAATCACAAGCCCGAGCTGGTCTTCGCCCTGACGCCGTTCCTGGCGATGAACGGCTTTCGCGAACTGGCCGATATCGTCTCCCTGCTGCAACCGATCGCCGGCGCGCACCACGATATCGCCACCTTCCTGCAGCAGCCGGACACCGCCCATCTGTCTACCCTGTTCGCCAGCCTGTTGACGATGAGCGGCGAGCAAAAGTCGCTGGCGCTCGGCGTGCTGAAAGCCGCGCTCAACAACCAGCAGGGTGAACCCTGGGATACCGTGCGCTTCATCGCCGGTTTCTATCCGGACGACAGCGGTCTGTTCTCACCGCTGCTGCTGAACGTGGTGCAGCTCGCGCCGGGCGAGGCGATGTTCCTGTATGCCGAAACGCCGCACGCCTATCTGAAAGGCGTGGCGCTGGAGGTGATGGCCAACTCGGACAACGTGCTGCGCGCCGGCCTGACGCCGAAATTTATCGACGTGCCCGAGCTGCTGGCCAACCTGCAGTTCCGCCCGCAGCCGGCGTCCGGCCTGCTGACCCAACCGGAGCGGCGCGGCAACGAACTGTTCTTCCCGATCCCGGTGGAAGATTTCGCCTTCTCGCTGCACGATTTGACCGCCGCGCCGCAGGCGCTCGCGCAACGGAGCGCGGCTATCGTGTTCTGCGTCAGCGGCGAAGCGACGCTGGAAAAATCCGGGCAGCGCCTGACGCTCAAACCGGGTGAATCCTGCTTTATCGGCGCCTTCGAATCGCCGGTCAACGTCAGCGGCAGCGGCCGTATCGCCAGGGTTTATAACCAACTGGCCTAACCGTTGATAAATTTCAGCAAATTGCTTGCTGAAAGCGAGAGCTGCCCCCACAATTAAACGCCTGCGGGCGTTTTTTGTCGGCCCACATTTGCCCCCTCCCTCGCAACGGAGGGTTATAAGAAAAAAGGATGAAACAGAGCTATGAAAAAATCGTTAGTCGCTGTCAGCGTCATTGTCGTTCTTGGCGCAGCATGGACCGGGGCATCCTGGTACACCGGGAAACAGATCGAGCAGCACATGGGCGAAGTCGTCGACAACGCCAACGGCCAACTGAAAGCCTACCTGCCGAAAGCCGGCGTCAAGCTGAGCTATGAAAATTACCAGCGCGGCCTGTTCAGCAGTAAAGTGCGTTATGTGCTGCGTTCCGACGGCACGGATACCAGCGAAAACGCGGCGCTGAAAGCCGGTGAAGAAGTGGCATTCCTGGAAACCATCGATCACGGTCCGTTCCCGTTCGCGCAGCTGAAAAAATTCAACCTGCTGCCGAGCATGGCGTCGGTGCATACCGAGCTGGAAAACACCCCGGCGGTGAAAGGCCTGTTTGAAACCACCAAAGGCAAATCGCTGTTTACCGCCGATTCGCGCATCTCGTACAGCGGCGATACCGCGTCCACCATCGACTTTATCCCACTGGACTACCAGAAGGATAAGTCTTCGCTGAAATTCAGCGGCGCCACCATTGACGCCGACGTGTCCCGCGATCTGAAAAAAATCGCGTTGGACGCCAACAGCGACAACATCGTGTTCGCCAGCCCGAACGAATTCGGCCAAAACGAGCAGATCACCTTCCAGGGCTTCAACCTGAAAGGCAACAGCAACGAAAGCAAGTTCGGCGTGAAGCTCGGCGATCAGACGATGACCCTGAAGCAGTTCAAACTGACGATCGACGGTAAAGACACCGTGGCGTTGGACGGTTTCAATCTGGTGAGCAAGTTCGGCGAGCAAGGCAGCAGCAATATCGGCGGCCAGATCGATTACACCATGGACGCGCTCAAGGTGCAGGGCAACGACTTCGGCGCCGGTAAACTGACGCTGAAAATCGACAACGTCGACGGCAAGGCGCTGAAAGACTTCTCCGACAGCTACAACCGCCAAACCATGGCGCTGCTGCAGCAGGGCGAGAACCTGGATCCGGACGTCTACGAACAGCAGACCTCCGAGATGCTGCAAAAGAACCTGCCGCTGCTGCTGAAAGGCAACCCAAGCCTCAGCATCGCCCCGCTGAGCTGGAAAAACAGCAAGGGTGAGAGCATCTTCACGCTGGATCTGGCGATGACCGATCCGAGCAAGGCCGCCTCCCCGGCACAGTCGCCGGATCAAGTGATCGCTCAGGCGGTTAAAAAGCTGGATCTCAGCCTGACTATTCCGGAAGCGATGGCTACCGAAGTGACCGCGAAGACCGCCTTGTTGCAGGGTTACAATGAGGAAGACGCGCAGAAACTGGCGCAGCAGCAAGTGCAGGGCCTGGCGGCCATGGGTCAGATGTTCAAGCTGACCACCCAGAAAGACGGCGTGATCGCGAGCAAGTTCCACTACGCTGACAATCAGGTTGACCTGAACGGCAACAAAATGTCGCTGCAGGAGTTCATCAGCCAGTTCGCCATGCTGGGCGCCCCGGCGGAAGACGCTGAACCGGCGCAGGAAGCGGAACCCGCTCCGGCACCGGCGCAGTAATCGCCTGAAAGCCTGAACAAGGGCCCCCTGTGGGGCCCTTTTTATTTACGCCGCATAAACCGCATCGCGGATCTGCTGCGGGTAGCGGCCGCACATGCCCTCAAATGCGGTATTGGTCAAGACGACTACGCTCAGCTGCGCCTCTGGATCAAAGAACCAGCTGTGGCCGTAAACGCCGCCCCAGGTCAGGGTACCGGCATGCTGCGGCGTCTGCGCAGCGTCGGGATCCACCAGCAGCGCGCCGCCAAAGCCGAAGCCCCAGCCCGGCCCTTGCGTTTGCGCCTCGGCGCCGACGTGCGGGTGACGCAGCAACGCCACCGTATCCGGTTGCAAAATGCCCTGCCCGCCGCTGCGCAGCGCCTCCACCAGCCGCAGCACGTCGTCGGCATCACCGACCATGCCCGCGCCGCCGGAGGGATAGGCTCCGACGTTAAGCGCGCGCGCCGGCGAGAACGTCACTTCTCCCCCCGCCATGCCTTCCGGCAAGGCGATCCGCACGCCTTCCGGCATGCGCCGCGGCCCCTGCGGCGTATTGTAATAAGGCGTCGCCAGGTTAGCGGCATGGGTCGCATGGAACGCGGTATTGCCGAGCCCCAGCGGCCGCGCCACCCATTCGACAAACAGCTGCGGCAGCGGCATGCCCGTCACTCGCTCCAGCACCGCGCCGAGCACGTCGATCGCCAGCGAATAGTTGAAGCGCGCGCCCGGTTCCGACAGCAACGGCGCCTGCGCCAACAGCCGCAGGTTTTGCTCCAGCGTCAACGTCGACAGCTCCACGCCGTCCTGAATGCCCAACCGATGATACACCCCCGCCAGCGGCTGATTCAGACGATAGTCCAACCCGGCGGTATGGCTCAGCAAATGACGAATCTTGATCGTCGGGCGCCGGCCGTCGGCCAGCGCCGGGGTAAACCACGGCAGCCAATCGCTGACCGCATCGTCCAGGCTCAGCTTGCCTCGTTCAATCAGGCGCAGCGCCGCCAGCGTGGTATAGGGTTTGGAAACCGACGACAGCCGAAACTGCGTTTCTCGCCGCATCGGTTGCCGCGCTTCGCGATCGGCATAACCGGCCGTACCGGCGTAGCAAATTTCACCCCGCCGCGCCACCAGCACCACGCTGCCCACGATGCGCCCTTCGGCCATCGCCTGTTGATCGATCGCCGCGATCCGTTCTGTTAACGCCCGTTGTTCTGCCGACATGATTTTTATCTCGCTGAGGGAAAGTAAAAATCAGTCTAAAACGTTCGTCATAAATTAAAATAAGGCATAATTTAATGAATCATTAAGCACAGGTTATTGATAGATGAGTTCACTCCTGCAGCTGCTGCCCTATTTCGAAGCCGTCGCGCGGCTGGGCAACTTCACCCGCGCGGCCAACCAACTGGGCGTCACGCCGCCGGCGGTGTCGCAAAACATTCAGGCGCTGGAGAATCAGCTGGGGGTGCGCTTATTCCACCGCACCAGCCGCTCGGTGCGCCTCAGCGACGAGGGCCGACTGTTTTACCAGAAGGTCTCGCCGGCGATGAACCAGATCGACGTGGCGGCGGACGACGTGCGCGCCCTGGGCGCGCAGCCGGCGGGCCTGCTGCGCATCACGCTGCCGCAACTGGCCGCTTCGCTGCTGGTGATGCCGCACCTGGCGGAGTTTCAGCGGCGCTATCCCGAAGTGCAGCTGGAGCTGTTTACCGAAGACCGCTTTTCCGATCTGGTGCTGGGCAGTTTCGATGCCGGCATTCGCATGCACGCCATGCTGCAAAAGGACATGATCGCCGTGCCGATCGACAACGGCCAGCGCCGGGTGCTGGTCGCCTCACCCGATTATCTGACGCGTTGCGGCGCGCCGGCCACGCCGGACGATCTGCTCGCGCACCATTGCCTGCGCTACCGTTTTCCCGGCAGCGGCAAATTGGAGCCCTGGTATTTCAGTCGGCACGGCGATGAGCGGGCGCTGGACGTCAGCGGCAGTTTGATCTTTAACGAAGATCGGCTGATCAAGGATGCGGCGTTGGCGGGCCTGGGGATCGCGCAACGTTTTCAGGGCACGGTGGTGCAGGAACTGGCGCAGGGCGATCTGGTGGAAGTGCTGCCGGAGTATGCCAGCGAGGCATCGGGATTTTTCATCTACTTTCCCGCCGGTAGGCATCTGCCGCTCAAGCTGCGCGCCTTTATCGATTTCATGCGCGAGCGGCGAGAGCGACAGCACCGGTAACAGGGGCGCCCCGACGGCGCCCCCCACGATCAGCGCTTATCCAGCGCTTGCACGATGCGGTAAGCCGCCTCGACCCGATCGTCGTTCGGGAACCATTTGTTGGCCAGCATCACCACGGCGATATTTTTCGCCGGGATAAACACCGCGTAGGTGGAGAAACCGCCGGTCGAACCGGTTTTATTATACCAACCGGCGCGCAGCTCCGGCTGCGGCGGCGTGATGGCGGTGGCCGGCGTGCCGTTCATTATCATCCCGGCGTTGTTGCCCTCGATCAGCCGCGACAGTTTTACCGGGTACGGGTAGTTCTCCCACATCAGATCCTGCGTGAACACGCCCGCTTTGTAATAGCCGACGTGCGTGGCGGCCAGCGCCTCGCGCCACGGCTGCGCGACCTTCGCCTGCTGCAGGTTGGCGTCCAGGTAACGAATCAGATCGCGGGCGTTGGATTTGATGCCGTAAGATTCGGCGTCCAGCGGGCCGGGATTGACGCGCACCGGCTTATCGTCCTTGTTGTAACCCTGGGCATAGTTGGCCATCTGCGCCGCCGGCACCTGAATGTAGGTGTGGCTCATGCCCAGCGCCGGCAGCATGCCCTGCTCCATGGCCTGGATAAACGGCCGATCGAGACTCTTGGCGGCGATCATGCCCAGCATGCCGATACCGAGGTTGGAATAGACGCGGTAGCTGCCCGCCGGGTGCTTCGGCTGCCAGGCCCGGTAGTAAGCCATCAGTTGGGCGTTGTCGGTCACGTCGTCCGGCACGAACAGCGGCAGGCCGGATGTGTGGGTCGCCAGATTCAGCAGGCTGACGCCGTCGAAGGCGCTGCCGCGCAGCTCAGGCAGATAATGGCTGGCCGGATCGCTGAACGACAGCTTGCCCTGCTGCTGCGCATAGACCGCCAGCGTCGCGGTGAAGGTTTTGCTCAGCGACCCCACCTCGAACAGCGTCTGCTCGGTGATCGGTTTGCCGGTCTGTTTCGAGGCGACGCCATACGGGTAAATCTGCTGTTTGCCATCGACCGATACGGCGATCGCCATGCCCGGCACGCCGTATTTTTTCATCAGCGGCTGAATAACGGCGTCGATATCCTGCTGCTGCGTGGCGTGCGCGGTCGGCAAGATCAGTGCGGCGATCAGCGCGGCCGCCAGGCGGTTCATTTTCGTCATGATAGAGGCTCTTCGGTTGCAGGGCATCGGCCGCGGCCAAAAGTTTTTATTGGCGTTGCGCACGGCGCACTCCCTGATGGATGATGTCATTCCTTTACGGGCTCCGCCAATCTTGCGGCAGCCGCGCCAAATATCGGTTTTTGCCGCCGGGTTGACAAGCGATAATAATTTCAGCCAGCATAAAGAAAAACTTATGGCTATCAACAATGCGCAACCGACTTCCCCTCAACGCCCTGCGAGCGTTCGAATCCTCCGCCCGCCACCTGAACTTCACCCGCGCCGGTCTGGAGCTGCGCGTCACTCAGGCCGCCGTCAGCCAGCAGGTGCGCATGCTGGAAGAACAGCTGGGCATTCAGCTGTTCCGCCGCCTGCCGCGCGGGTTGGATCTGACCGAAGAGGGCCAGGCGCTGCTGCCGGTGTTGAGCGACGCTTTCGATCGCATCGAGGCGGTGTTGCAGCAGTTCGAAGGCGGGCATTTCCACGAAGTGCTGACGGTGGCGGTGGTCGGCACCTTCGCGGTCGGCTGGCTGATGCCGCGGCTGGCGGCGTTCCGCGCGGCGCATCCGTTCATCGATCTGCGGGTGCTGACCCACAACAACCTGGTCAATCTGTCGGCCGATGGCATGGATTTCGCCATCCGTTTCGGCGAAGGTTTATGGCCCGCCACCCGCAATATTAAGCTGTTCGACGCGCCGCTGACGGTGCTCTGCTCGCCGGCGGTCGCCGCGCGGCTGCATACGCCGCAGGATCTGCAGCACGAACTGCTGATGCGCACTTACCGCCAGGATGAATGGGAACGCTGGTTCACGGCTGCGCAGGTAACGCCGTGGCGAATCAACGGCCCGGTGTTCGACTCATCGAGGCTGATGGTGGAAGGCGCGCTCCAGTGCGACGGCGTGGCGCTGGCGCCGGTCAGCATGTTCCGCCGCGAACTGGCCGCCGGCGCGCTGCAGCGGCCGTTCGCCGCCGAGGCCGCGCTCGGCGCCTACTGGCTGACCCATTTGAAATCGCGGGATCTGACGCCGGCGATGAAGGCCTTTATCGGCTGGATTTGCCGCGAAGCGGAAGAGGAACAGCGGCGGGACTAAGCGGAGCCGCGCCGGATCAGCGTCGGCGGCAAAATGACGTTCTGCGCCGGCAGATCGGCGTCATTGATGCGCTGCAGCAGGCGCGCGGCGGCGCTGCGCCCCACTTCCCGCGCCGAGCTGGAGACAAAGGTCAGCGGCGGTTCGGTCAGCTCGGCCTCCGGCACGTCGCCGAAACCGATCAGCGCCACCTGCCGGCCGTAGTAGGCGTCGACCCCGTCCGAACCGATGCTGCGGCCGCTGCGCGTCAGGCCAAAATAGGCGCCAAGCGCCACCGACGCCTTGTGGCAAACGACAGCGGTGATATTCGGGTAGTGGCGCAGCAGCTGTTCCGCCGCTTCCGCCGCCTCACGCTGCCGGCAATCGCACTCGACGATCCATTCGCTGCGAAACGGCAGGCCGTACTGCAACAGCGTGGCGCAAAATCCGCCCAACCTTTCGGCGCGCGTCAACGAGTCGCTCTGGCCGCCGAGATAAGCAATCTGGCTGTGGCCGCGTTTGATCAAAAATTCGGTGGCCAGCTTGGCGGCCTGCATATTGTCCGGCCGCACCACGTCCACGCCCTCGAGACCGCTGGAGCGCGCCACGCACACCAGCGGCACGCCCTGCTCGGCCGCCTTCTCCTTCAACCCAGCCGCCACGCGAATGCCGCCGGCCAGCACGATGCCGTCGACGCCCTGCGCCAGCAGCGCGTCAAACGCCCGCTGCAGCCCCTGACCATCGCGCCCGCTCTGGGTTAAAAACAGCAGTTTGTCGTGCGCCTCCAGCGCTTCGCTCAGCCCGGCGGTCATTTCGGCATAGAAAGGTTCGCAAATGTCGCGCAGGATCAGGCCGATTACCCCGGATTCGCCGCCGCGCAGCGTCGCCGCCTGGCGATTGCGCACGTAGCCCAACTGCTCTATCGCCTGATTGACCTTCTCGACGGTGGTCGGCGAAATCCGCCCCTTGCCGCTCAATACCAGAGAAACCGTGGTGACCGAAACGCCCGCCTGTTGCGCCACATCGGTAATGGTGATCTTTTTGATGCTCATAGTCTCTGCGAACCCGTTCCTGGGCAACCCGCGCCGTAATGATCAAGGGTATACCGAATCCGTCAACGCAGTAAAACGTTTTACTGCCCGCCGCATTGTCGCCAAAAACCGGGCGGCAGATTTGTGATTGGTGGCGCATTTTTGCTAGGTAAAACGTTTTATCTTCTTTTTACCTAATCAGCAGTCCCCTTTTTGCTCGTCTTTTCGCCAGGAGAAGTCGGTTATGTCAGCAGCCAACAAACCCAAAATCACCCTCTGGGAGTTCTTCCAGAGCCTGGGCAAAACGTTCATGTTGCCCGTCGCCTTGCTCTCTTTCTGCGGCATCATGCTGGGGATCGGCAGCTCGCTGAGCAGCCGCGACGTGATCACCCTGATGCCGTTTATCGGCCACCCGATCTTCCAGCTGATCTTCACCTGGATGAGCAAGGTAGGCTCCTTCGCCTTCAGCTTCCTGCCGGTGATGTTCGCCATCGCCATTCCGCTGGGCATGGCGCGCGACAACAAAGGCGTCGCCGCCTTCTCCGGTTTCGTCGGCTTCGCCGTGCTGAATCTGGCCACCAACTTCTACCTGACCGCTGCCGGCGTGCTGCCCACCAGCGATCCGCTGGTGCTGAAGGCCAACAACATCCAAAACATTCTCGGCATTCAGTCGATCGACACCGGCATCCTCGGCGCAGTGATCGTCGGCATCATCGTGTATCTGCTGCATGAACGTTTCCACACCATCCGGCTGCCGGATGCGCTGGCCTTCTTCGGCGGCACCCGTTTCGTGCCGATTGTCACCACCGTGACGCTGGGCCTGTGCGGCCTGCTCATCCCCGTGATCTGGCCATGGTTCGCCGCCGGCATCAACGGCCTGGGGCGCATGATCAATGGCGCCGGCATTTTCGGGCCGATGATTTTCGGCACCGGCGAACGCCTGCTGTTGCCGTTCGGACTGCATCACATACTGGTGGCGCTGATCCGCTTTACCGAGGCGGGCGGCACGATGGAGGTGTGCGGCCACAGCGTCAGCGGCGCCCTGACCATCTTCCAGGCGCAGCTCTCCTGCCCGACCACCACCGGTTTCGCCGAAAGCGCCACCCGCTTCCTGTCGCAGGGTAAAATGCCGGCGTTCCTCGGCGGCCTGCCGGGCGCGGCGCTGGCGATGTACCACTGCGCCAAACCGGAGAACCGCCATAAAATCAAGGGGCTGTTGATTTCCGGCGTGGTGGCCTGCGTAGTTGGTGGCACCACCGAGCCGATCGAGTTTCTGTTTCTGTTCGTCGCGCCGTTCCTGTATCTGATCCATGCGCTGCTCACCGGGTTGGGCTTTACCGTCATGGCGCTGCTGGGCGTGACCATCGGCAACACTGACGGCAACATTATCGACTTCGTGGTGTTCGGCATTCTGCACGGCACCGCCACCAAGTGGTATCTGGTGCCGGTGGTGGCCGCCATCTGGTTCGTCGGCTATTACGCCATTTTCCGCTTCGCCATCCGGCGCTTTAACATCAAAACGCCGGGCCGTGAGAGCGACGGCGCCGTCACCCAAAGCGCGCCAAGCGGCGCAGTGGGCAAATCCGGCTACAATGTGCCGGTGATTTTGGCGGCGCTCGGCGGCCCGGACAACATCATTACGCTGGACAACTGCATCACTCGCCTGCGCCTGTCGGTCAACGACATGAGCCAGGTGGACGACGCGGCGCTGAAGGCCAACCGCGCCATCGGCGTAGTGCATCTCAACGACCATAATCTGCAGGTAGTGATCGGCCCGCAGGTGCAATCGGTGAAGGATGAATTAGACTCACTGATAGCCACGGCGCGCCCTGCCGCGGCGCTGCAGGGAGCCACCCATGTTTGATTTCTCTACCCCGATCGACCGCCACGGCACCTGGTGCACCCAGTGGGATTACATCGCCGATCGCTTCGGCAGCGCAGACCTGCTGCCGTTCACCATCTCCGATATGGATTTCGCCACCGCGCCGTGCATTCTCGAGGCGCTGCAACAGCGCCTGCAGCACGGCGTGCTGGGCTACAGCCGTTGGCAGCATGAGGATTTTCTCGGCGCGCTGCGCCACTGGTATCAACAACGTTTCAACACCGCTATCGACACCGCAACGGCGGTGTACGGCCCTTCCGTTATCTACATGGCGGCGCAGCTGATCCGCCAATGGTCCGTGCCGGGCGACTACGTGGTGACCCATACCCCGGCCTACGACGCCTTCTATAAGGTGATCCTCGCCAACCAGCGCCAGCTGCTGGCCTGCCCGCTGCACAAGGCCGCAGATGACTGGCGCTGCGACATGGCGCACCTCGAAGCGTTGCTGGCGCGGCCGCAGACCAAGATCCTGCTACTGTGCAGCCCGCATAATCCCACCGGCAAAGTGTGGCGCCGCGACGAGTTGCAGCAGATGGCCGAACTGTGCGAGCGCCACGACGTGCGCGTCATCAGCGACGAAATCCACATGGATATGGCCTGGGGGGAACACCGCCATACGCCGTGGAGCCAGGTGGCGACCGGCGCCTGGGCCTTGCTGACCTCCGGCTCCAAGAGTTTCAATATCCCGGCGCTGACCGGCGCCTACGGCTTTATCAGCGATGACGCCAGCCGTGAAGCCTATTTCCAGCAGCTCAAAGCCCGTGACGGCCTCTCCTCGCCGGCGGTGCTGGCGGTGGCGGCGCACGTGGCTGCCTACCGCCACGGCGAACCCTGGCTGGACGCCCTGCGCGACTATCTGCAGGATAACCTGACCTACGTCGCCGAACGGCTGGCGGAGGCGTTTCCCGCGCTGGGCTGGCGCCCGCCGCAGGCCACCTATCTGGCCTGGATCGATCTGCGGCCGCTGGCCGTGGACGATCGGGCGCTGCAGCAGGTGCTTATCGAGCGTGAAAAGGTGGCGATCATGCCGGGCTTTACCTACGGCGAAGAAGGCCGCGGGTTCCTGCGCCTCAACGTCGGCTGCCCGCGCAGCAAGCTGGAAGCCGGCATGGACAAACTGATCGCCGGGTTGAAGTTTGTGCTGGACGAGCAATAACGCGAGGGGGCGAGCCTCTGCCCGCCCCTCGGTTACGCCTGAACAGACGGAATTTCCTCCAGATGACGATAGACCGTCAATCCCCATTCGTTAGCCAACCGCACGTCGTTATCGGCCCCCGCAGACGCCCCTTCGATGCGATACACCGCCTGACACTGCGCAATCAGTCGGTGAGCCACCGGGTAAAGAAACGCCTCGCTGACCGCATCGCCAACCTGAGTGGAACCGGCCGCGGCCGCCAAAGGCAGCGCCAGCCATTCACCGATCACCGGCACGTGCCCCCGTTGGTAGACCGCCAGCGCCGCCTGTTCGAGGCGCGTCAGATTGGCGGCGATACGCTGCGGATCGCCATCGGTGCCGCTGCGATAAGGGCCGGCGATCAAGATTTGTTGGGCTTTCATCGTTGTTCCTCCAACGTCCGATTCAAGGCGACAAACTGCAGCAGCATGATGGTTTTGGCGTCAACGATCGTACCCTGACGAATCGCCTGCAGGGCCTGCGCCAGCGGCAGCTCGATCACCTCCAAATCTTCCCCCTCCGCCGCCAGCCCGCCGCCCTCGTTGAGGCGATCGCTCGCCTGATATTCACCGACGAAAAAGTGCAGCTTTTCGGTGACCGAGCCAGGGCTCATGTACGCCTCAAACACTTTCTCCACGTTCTGCACGAAATAGCCGGTTTCCTCTTCAACTTCGGCGCGGATGCGCGCCTCCGGCGACGCGTCGTCCAATAGCCCGGCGGCGGCCTCAATCAGCATGCCGTCATGACCGTTGACGAACACCGGAAAGCGGAACTGGCGCGTCAGGATCACCGTTTGCGCCTGCCGGTTGAACAGTAAAATGGTGGCGCCGTCGCCGCGATCGTAAGTCTCACGGCTCTGCCTTTGCCAGACGCCGTCGCGCCGCAGAAAATCAAAGGTGGTTTTTTTCAGCAGGTACCAGTCATCGGACAACACCCGGGTTTCGACAATGCGAACCCTGTCTTTGGTGGCTATCATCGGTTTACTCCGCCAGAGGAAGGAAATTGATACTATCGTGCAGTTTCGTGTATGATCAAGATATTTCGTGCATAGGAAATTTGAGAGGAAATGGCCATGTTGACCAGCCAACGCAAGAAGATCATTTTGGAAAAACTGGCCCAGGAGGGTCAGGTCTTGGCCAAACAGCTCAGCGAGATGTTCGGGCTGTCGGAAGATACGATCCGGCGCGATCTGCGTGAACTGGACGCCGAGGGGTTGCTGCAGCGGGTGCATGGCGGCGCCCTGCCGGTTTCTTCCGCCATCGCCAGCTTCGCCGAACGCAATCAATTGGAATCCGGCGCCAAACGCGCGATCGCCAAAGCGGCGGCGGCACTGATCGCCCCCGGCCAGGTGGTGATCATCGACGGCGGCACCACCTCCGCAGAGCTGGTCAGGCAACTGCCGGCCAACCTCAACGCCACCATCGTCACCCACAGCCCCAGCGTCGCCGTGGGCCTGGTCGATCACCCCACGGTCGAGGTGATCCTGATCGGCGGCCGACTGTATAAGCATTCGATCGTCAGCGTCGGAGCCGCCGCCGTAGAAGCGATGTCGCATATCCGCGCCGATATTTATTTCATGGGCGTGACCGGCGTGCACCCCACCGCGGGGCTGAGTACCGGCGATCTGGAAGAAGCCTACATCAAGCGCGCGCTGGCGGCCCGTGCGGCGGAAACCGTGGTGCTGGCTTCTGCCGCCAAGCTTAATGCCGCCTCGCAGTATGCGATCGGCGATATTACGCTGGCGCACACCATCATCGTTGAGCGGGCTACCGATGACGCGCTGATCGCGCCGTTGCAGCAGGCGGGCGTCAGCGTGTTGAAAGCCTGATTCACGACGATAATGCGATATATCGCGCATTATTTGTGACTCACGTCACTTTTTTATGCAACGCAATGGCAAGTTTCATCCATTTGTTTTTATACTGTTCTGCACTTTACCTACGATAATTAGCGAGTGCCCAGCATGATCGATCCCCGCCTACCGCTTACCGATATTCACCGCCATCTCGACGGCAACATCCGCGCGCAGACCATTCTCGACCTCGGCCGCCAGTTCAATCTCGCCCTACCGGCCAACGATTTGGAGAGCCTGCGCCCGCACGTGCAGATCACCCATGCCGAACCGGATCTGGTCAGCTTCCTGCAGAAACTGGACTGGGGCGTGGCGGTGCTGGGCGATCTGGACGCCTGCCGCCGGGTGGCATACGAAAACGTCGAGGACGCCGCCAACGCCGGCCTGCACTATGCCGAGCTGCGTTTCTCCCCTTACTACATGGCGATGAAGCATCAACTGCCGGTCGCCGGCGTGGTGGAAGCGGTGATCGACGGGATCCGTTCGGGCTGCCGCGATCGTGATATCGACATTCGCCTGATCGGCATCATGAGCCGCACCTTCGGCGAGGCCGCCTGTCTGCAGGAACTGGAAGGATTGCTGGCGCACCGCGACGGCATTACCGCGCTGGATTTGGCGGGCGATGAGCTGGGCTTCCCCGGTAGCCTGTTCCTCAACCACTTCAACCGCGCCCGCGACGCCGGCCTGCGCATCACCGTGCACGCGGGCGAAGCCGCCGGCCCGGAAAGCATCTGGCAGGCGATCCGCGAGCTGGGCGCCGAACGTATCGGCCACGGGGTGAAAGCGGTCGAAGATCCGGCGCTGATGGACTTCCTGGCGGAACACGGCATCGGCATCGAATCCTGCCTGACCTCCAACATCCAGACCAGCACCGTGCCGTCGCTGGCGCAGCATCCGCTGGCCACCTTCCTGCGCCACGGCGTGCTGGCGTCGATCAACACCGACGATCCGGCGGTTCAGGGCATCGAGATCGAGCATGAATACCGCGTCGCCGCGCCGCAGGCCGGGCTGACACCGGAAGAAATCCGCACCGCGCAGGAAAACGGCCTGAAGCTGGCTTTCCTCAGCGAACAGGAAAAACAGGCGCTGCGCGCCAAAGTTCAGGGCTAAATCCCCCAGGCGCCAAACGGCGCCTTCTTCTCATCCCCCGTTTTCTTCCGCCTGCTCGTCTTTATCGCTGTTTTCACCCCATCACTCTGTGGCAAGAGAGGAATTTCGCATGTCTGACAAAACACGCCGCATCGTGCTGACCGGCGGCCCCGGCTCGGGCAAAAGCACGCTCATCGACGTTCTTCATCGCCGCGGCTTTCCGCACTCGCAGGAGGCCGGCCGGGCGATTATTCAGGATCAGGTGAGTATCGGCGGCCATGCGCTGCCGTGGGGCGATCGCCAGGCCTTCGCCGAGCGGATGCTCGATTGGGAACTGCGCTCATGGCGTGAAGCAACGGGGGAAACATGCTGGTTCTTCGATCGCGGGCTGCCGGATATCGCCGGGTATCTCACGCTGTGCGGACTGCCGATCCCCGCGCATTTGACGGCGGCGATCGGCGTCTTTCGCTATGCCGAAAGGGTGTTCATCGCCCCGCCGTGGCAAGCGATCTACGCGCAGGACAGCGAAAGAAAACAATCTTTCGCCGAAGCCGAGCTGACCTACCGGGCGATGGTGGCCGTCTATCGCCGTTATGGCTATCGGCTGCAAGAGCTGCCGCGCGCCTCACCGGACGAGCGCGCCGACTTTCTGCTCGACGCGCTGGGCCGCCGTTAGCGGCCTGCGGCCTATTTGGCCGCCAGCGCCTCCGCCTCGGCCCGCTGTTTAGCGGTTTTACGCGCATAGCGCTGCGCCAGCACCGCGCACACCATCAGCTGAACCTGGTGGAAAATCATCAGCGGCAGCACCATGGCGCCCACCGCCGCGGCCGGGAACAGCACGTTGGCCATCGGGATGCCGTTCGCCAGGCTCTTTTTCGAACCGCAGAAGACGATGGTGATTTCATCGGCGGTGTTAAAGCCCAGCCAGCGCGCCGCGTAGGTGTTGATCACCAGCACCACCGTCAGCAGCACCAGCGACATCACCAGGATGGTCAGCAGCGACCAGCCGTCGATGCGATGCCAAATCCCTTCCACCACCGCCGCGCTGAACGCGGTATACACCACCAGCAGGATCGACGAACGGTCGGTCAGATTGATCAATTTGCGATGGCGATCGATCCACTTGCCGATCAATGGCCGCGCCAGGTGACCGATCACGAACGGCACCATCAATTGCAAAATGATTGAACCGATGGCGTGCAGCACGTCAGTATTACCGCCCTGAGTATGCATCAACGCCCCCACCAGCAGCGGCGACAGGAACACGCCGAGAATGCTCGACGCCGAGGCGCTGCAGATCGCCGCCGCCACGTTACCGCCCGCCGCCGACGTAAAGGCAATGGCCGACTGCACCGTGGCCGGTAGCGCACACAGATAGAGGAAGCCGAGATAGACTGTCGGCGTCATGATGCCCGGCACCAACAGGTTCATCGCCAGCCCGAGCAGCGGGAACAGCGCAAAGGTGCTGAGGAACACCAGCAGATGCAGCTTCCAGTGACTCATGCCGGCGATGATCGCCTCGCGCGACAGCTTGGCGCCGTGCATAAAGAACAGCAGCGCGATGGCGGCGGTGGTCAGGTGTTCAAAGAAGGTTTTCCAGATGCCTTCGCAGGGGAACAGCGAGGCGACGATCACCACCAAAATCAGAACCAGCAAAAATTTATCAATGCGCAAACGCTGCAACCAGGACATGAAACGGATTTCCTTGCACGTAGAGTCGTAAAAAGGCCCGACGTTGCGCCGGGCCACAGAAAAGTGGGCGGGATCAGACCACCGGCAGCGCCTGCTGCAGCCGGGCCGATTCCAGCCCCAGTTCGATCAATGCCATCACCGCGATGGCGTCGGCGGCCGGCACCGGATTTTCGCCTATGCCGGCAATCGCGTCGCGCACCGCCGCGTAATAAGCCGGGTAGTTGCCGGGAATATTGAGCAGCGGCTGTTCCGCCAGCAGGTCGCCGCGCGACAGCGTCACCACACCCTCGCGCATGTCATAGCACCAGTCGGCCTGCGGCAAGCGTTCGCCGGCCTTCAGCCGGTCTTCCTGCGGATCCAAGCCGTATTTGACATAGCTGCCGCGAGTGCCGTGCACCACATAGCGCGGGCTCTCCGCCGCCGCCAGCATGCTGGCGTGCAGCACCACACGGCGATCGCCATAGCTCAGCAGCGCGTGGAAATAGTCCACCGCCTGCGCCCCCGGCCGCAGCTCACCCAGATCGACAAACAGCCGCTCGGGTTTGCCGAAGAGTTGCAGCGCCTGATCGAGCAGATGCGGCCCCAAATCGAACCAGATGCCGCTGCCGACGCCGCCCTGTTCGCGCCAGCGCTGACGCACCTGTGGCCGGTAACGATCGAAGTGCGACTCGAAGTACACCACCTCGCCCAGCGAACCGTCGTTCAGCAGCGCTTTGAGGGTCAGGAAATCGCTGTCCCAGCGACGGTTGTGGAACACCGACAGCAGCAAACCGCTCTGCTGCGCCTGCTGCTGCAGCGCCTGAGCTTGTGACAATGTCACGGTAAACGGTTTGTCCACGACCACGTGCTTGCCGGCGGCCAGCGCCTGTTGTGCCAGCGGGAAATGGGTATCGTTGGGGGTAGGAATCACGATCAGATCGAGGGCCGGATCGGCGAACAGCGCCTGCGCATCGCCCACCACCGTCATCGACGGCCAGTCCGCGCGCACTTTGCCAGCATCGCTGCTGGAAACGGCGGCCAGCTCCAGCCCGGGCGTACCGGCGATCAGCGGCGCATGAAAGGTTTTGCCGGCGTAGCCGTAACCGACCAGCCCGACACGAATTTTCTCAGCCATGGGATTTCCTCTTGCAGGCTCACGACAGACCCTTTCGATTTGACACCATGCGGACGGCTGGAACAAGAAGTAAATGAGATGTTAATTCGAAGCGGCGCCGGAGTAGCCAAACGTGCGGCCCGGCCCCACGACGCCGAGCTATCCGGTTGATAGGGATGACGAAGCCTATATTACCCGCTAAGCTATGCCGCCTGTGATCCCCGATTCAATCAGGAAGCCTTTATGTCTCAAGCTGAATACTCTCGTATCGGCGGTTGGTTGCTGGCCCCGCTGGCCTATCTGATCGTCACCCTGCTCAGCGCCAGCCTGATGCTGCTCCTGTACGCCATGGCGATCTTCATGCCCGAGTCGCGCGACTATCTGTTGACCAACGCCCAGGCCTTTACCCTGCAATGGTACTTTTCGGTGCTGACCACGCTCTTGATGTGGGGCTTCACCCTGTGGCTGGTGTTTCTGTTTTGCCAGCGGTCGCAGCGCTTCCCTAAACTGTTCTTGTTATGGCTGCTGATCACGGTGATCCTGGCGGTGAAAGCCTTCGCCTTCGCGCCGGTGCCGGATGAAGTGGCGGTGCGCAGCCTCGGCTGGCCGCTGCTGATGGCGGCGCTGCTGGTGCCTTACATCAAGCGTTCGCAGCGGGTCAAAGGGACCTTTACCGAACGTTAAAGGCGATTGCAGCACGTTTTATTGGGTGGTTTGTGTAAATTTTCACCAAAAAAGGCAATACCCCTGCGATTCATATGTTGTCGTCCGGCCGCCGATTCCCGATAATAGGCGGCTTTTATTTTTTTAGGCATCGCAATGACCGAATACCTGCTCCTGTTTGTCGGCACCGTACTGGTGAACAACTTCGTTCTGGTGAAGTTTCTTGGCCTGTGCCCGTTCCTCGGCGTTTCCAAGAAGCTGGAAAGCGCCATCGGCATGGGAATGGCCACCACCTTCGTCATGACATTGGCCTCCGTCAGCGCCTGGGTGATCAACACCTTTATTCTGGTTCCGCTGGATCTGGTGTACCTGCGCACGCTCTCCTTCATTTTGGTGATCGCCGTGGTGGTGCAGTTCACCGAGATGGTGGTGCGCAAAACCAGCCCGGCGCTCTATCGCCTGCTGGGCATCTTCCTGCCGCTGATCACCACCAACTGCGCGGTGCTGGGCGTGGCATTGCTTAACGTCAACCTCGGTTATAACTTCTTGCAGTCCGCCGTTTACGGTTTCAGCGCCGCCGCCGGTTTCTCGCTGGTGATGGTGCTGTTCGCTGCCATTCGCGAACGTCTGGCGGTGGCCGACGTGCCGGCGCCGTTCCGCGGCTCCTCGATCGCACTGATCACCGCCGGGCTGATGTCGCTGGCCTTTATGGGCTTTACCGGGCTGGTGAAATTCTAATGACTGCGTTGTGGATAGCTATCGCGGCTTTGAGCGCGCTCGGGCTGCTGTTCGGACTGGTGCTGGGCTACGCCGCGCGCCGTTTTGAGGTGGAAGAGGATCCGGTCGCCGAGCAGGTCGACGCGATCTTGCCACAGAGCCAGTGCGGCCAGTGCGGCTACCCCGGCTGTCGCCCCTATGCCGAGGCGGTGGCCAACGGCGAGATGATCAACAAATGCGCGCCGGGCGGCGAACAGGTGATGCTGAAACTGGCGGAGCTGCTCAACGTGGAGCCGCAGCCGCTGGGCAGCGAAGCCGCCGCCGAGCCGGAGCGTAAAGTGGCCTATATCGACGAAGCCAACTGCATCGGCTGCACCAAGTGCATTCAGGCTTGCCCGGTTGACGCCATCGTCGGCGCCACCCGCGCGATGCATACCGTCATTACCGACCTCTGTACCGGCTGCGATCTGTGCGTCGCCCCTTGCCCTACCGACTGTATTGAAATGAGACCGGTCGCCACCACCACCGCCAACTGGAAGTGGGACATGAAGACGATCCCGGTGCAAGTGATCCACGTGGAGCAACATGCTTAATCTGTTCGCCGCCTTTAAAAAAGACCGGATCTGGGATTTCGACGGCGGGATCCATCCACCGGAAATGAAGACTCAGTCGAGCGGCGCGCCGCTGCGTGTCGCCCCTCTGCCCAAGACCTTTATCATTCCGTTGCAGCAGCATCTGGGGCCGGAAGGCGAACTGTGCGTCAACGCCGGCGATCGGGTGTTGAAAGGCCAGCCGCTGACCGTCGGCCGCGGGCGCACCGTGCCGGTGCACGCCCCAACCTCGGGCACCGTTAGCGCCATCACGCCGCACATCACCGCTCACCCTTCCGGGTTGTCGGAGCTGTGCGTGATTATCGAGGCAGACGGCGAAGACCGCTGGTGCGAGCGCGAGCCGGTAGCGGATTACCGCCAATCGCCCGCCGCAGAGCTGATTCAACGTATTCATCAGGCCGGCATCGCCGGTCTGGGCGGCGCCGGTTTCCCGACCGCCAGTAAACTGCAAGGCGGCATGAGCGGCGTGGAAACGCTGATCCTCAACGCCGCCGAGTGCGAACCTTACATCACCGCCGACGATCGCCTGATGCAGGAACATGCCGATCAGATCGTTGAAGGCACGCAGATCCTGCAACACATTCTGCAGCCCAAGGTCACGCTGATCGGCATTGAAGACAACAAGCCGGAGGCGATCGCGGCGCTGAAACAGGCGTTGCGCGGCCAGTCCGGCATTGCCCTGCGCGTCATCCCCACCAAATACCCGTCCGGCGGCGCCAAGCAGCTGACCAAGATTTTGACCGGCAAGGAAGTGCCGCACGGCAAGCACTCCTCCGCTATCGGCGTGCTGATGCAAAACGTCGGCACCGCCTTCGCCATCAAGCGGGCAATCGTCGACGGCGAACCGTTGATTGAGCGCGTGGTGACCCTGACCGGCGAGGCGGTCGAGCGCCCTGGCAACCTGTGGGCGCGCATCGGCACGCCGGTGCAGCACCTGCTTGATTTCGTCGGTTTCCGTCCGCAGGCGCAGCAGATGGTGGTGATGGGCGGCCCGCTGATGGGCTTTACCCTGCCCGCGCTGAACGTGCCGATCGTCAAGATCAGCAACTGCATTCTGGCGCCGACGGTGAATGAAATGACGCCGCAGGAACCCGAGCAATCCTGCATCCGCTGCGGCCTGTGCGTGGACGCTTGCCCTGCCGGGCTGTTGCCGCAACAGCTGTACTGGTTCAGCCGCGGGCAGGAGCACGACAAGGCGCGCAACCACAACCTGTTCGATTGCATCGAATGCGGCGCCTGCGCGTTCGTCTGCCCCAGCAACATTCCGCTGGTGCAGTACTACCGGCAGGAAAAGGCCGAAATCAAGGCTATCGATTTGGAAGCGGCGCGCACCGCCGAGGCCAAGGCGCGTTACGAGGCCAAGCTGGCGCGTCTGGAGCGCGAGAAACTGGCGCGCGAAGAGCGGCACAAAAAGGCCGCCGTCAAACTGACCGACGACGATCAGGGGGCGGTACAGGCCGCACTGGCGCGCGTACGCAGCAAGAATGCCGAAGCGGCGGTTACGCCGGTCGACGGCCAGCAGCCGGACAACAGCGAGATGATCGCCGCCCGCGAAGCGCGTAAAGCGCAGGCGCGTGAACGGCGCGCCCAGTTGGCGGCCGAAGCGGAACAAGCCTCGCCGGCAACCTCAGGTGACGACGCGCGTAAGGCCGCCGTGGCCGCGGCGCTGGCCCGCGTGAAGGCGCGCAAAGAGGCACCGGCCGCAGACATCACCGCCCCTGCCGCGACAGAGGACGATCCGCGTAAAGCGGCAGTCGCCGCCGCCCTGGCGCGCGTGAAGGCCAAGAAAACGGCGCAGCAGGCGGACGCTCCCGCTGAGACAGAACCGGCTCCGGCTACCGCCGAAGAAGATCCGCGTAAAGCGGCAGTCGCCGCCGCCCTGGCTCGCGTGAAGGCCAAGAAAACGGCGCAGCAGGCGGACGCTCCCGCTGAGACAGAACCGGCTCCGGCTACCGCCGAAGAAGATCCGCGTAAAGCGGCAGTCGCCGCCGCCCTGGCTCGCGTGAAGGCCAAGAAAGCGGCGCAGCAGGCGGACGCTCCTGCCGAGACAGAACCGGCTCCAGCTGCCGCCGAAGAAGATCCGCGCAAAGCGGCGGTCGCGGCGGCTATCGCCCGAGCCAAAGCCAAAAAAGCGGCGCAGCAGGCGGACGCTCCGGCTGAGACAGAACCGGCTCCGGCTGACGCCGAAGAAGATCCGCGCAAGGCGGCGGTCGCGGCGGCTATCGCCCGCGCCAAAGCCAAAAAAGCCGCCAGAGAATCGCTGGCGGCGGAAACGGAAGACAAATGATGACGGCGGCGCCTGGCCTACGCCGGGCGCCGTTTAATCGATAGAGATCAGATAGGTATAGTCCACTTCAATCTGACGCAGTTTGGACTCCGGGTTCCACTCTTTGGTTTGAATGATCTCCATTTCCATACTGCCGCGCACCTTATCCTTCAGCCCCGGCATCACATGCGACACCAGATAACCGAAAAACTGCAGACACTCCTTCGCCGTGCCCTTATGGTTGATGGAGATAAACTCGCGGCTCGGCAGATGGATGGTGTCTATCTGATGATTGGAAAGAATGTCCTTTTTATGTTCAGGATCGACCGCCATCACCAGCGTGGACGACAGCTCGTCGCCTTCCCCGGCCTGCGGGCAATAGATGCTGTAAATTCGCCGGCAGTCGACGTGCAACCCCTTGAAGAAGTCATTGAAAATCTCGTCCTTCATCGCCATGCAGGACGCGTACTCCAGCTCTTGTTCGGAGGCGAAATCCAGCCGGCGCGAGAAGCCGACCAGCTGCATCTCGGGCAGCGTCAGCCGCTTCACTTCCGGATAATATCCCGCGCCGTAGCTGGCTTCGAAGTTAAAGCGCGGCATCAGGTTTTTCACGTCCCAGTGCTCCATTGAGCGGTAGCGATTGGGCGTGGTGCCGAAGCGCTGCTTGAACATGCGAGTAAAGGTCTGCTGCGAGTCGAAGCCCAGCTCATCGGAGATGTCGATGATGGAGCGACGGGTGATGCGCAGCGCCACCGCGGCGCGCGTCAGGATGCGCGAACGGATATAGGTGGCGAGTTGAATGCCGGTAATACGCTTGAATTTACGCTGCAGATGCCACTTGGAGTAGCCCGAAATACGCGCAACTTCATCCAGGTTTGGCCGTTTCTCCAGATGTATCTCCACCCACTCAATTAGCTCTTCAATAAAAAAAATGTCTTCATTTGTCATTATTATGGATTCACTGACTCAATAATGTTCGCGATAGTAACCTACACGTATTATGTGAAAGTTGTTATTTTGTGCGGAAATCTGGACAAAAATGATATTTCATTCATACGGTTACCCCGTTTCTCAGGGGCGATGGCGGCACAAGTTCCACAGACAATTCCTCACGTTAGCCCATTTTCCGGCCAAAAAAAAATCAAATCGCGCCACGCCGATCTCAACGGGTGCGAAAAGCCGAATACCCCTATCATTAAGGCGTATTACCCTCGCATCGAATCAGGTAGAATGCTCGGCTATTATTTTTGCCGCGCCCGCAATTCGGCGCATCGAAACTGCCGCAGGCGCGGCGCAGAAGGTATCGTTACTCTATGAAGTTCAGGCCGGTATCACCCACAGCCGCCAAAGGCTTACACATCGCCAGCTCGCCGTTCACCCACAACCAGCAAAGCACCAGCCGCATTATGCTGTGGGTGATGTTGGCCTGCATTCCCGGCATCGCAGCACAGATTTGGTTCTTCGGTTATGGCGTGCTGATTCAGGTGGCGCTGGCGGCGATCGTCGCGCTGGCCGCAGAAGGCGCGATCCTCAGGCTGCGCAAGCTGCCGGTGCGCAGCCGGCTGGCGGACAACTCCGCCCTGCTGACCGCGCTGCTGCTCGGCATCAGCCTGCCACCGCTGGCCCCGTGGTGGATGATCGTCATCGGCACCTTCTTCGCCATCGTCATCGCCAAACAGCTGTACGGCGGCCTTGGGCAGAACCCGTTCAATCCGGCGATGGTCGGTTACGTGGTGCTGCTGATCTCCTTCCCGGTGCAGATGACCAGCTGGTTGCCGCCGGATGAGCTGCGCGCCACCGCGCTGTCGTTCCACGACACGCTGCTGGCCATTTTCAGCGGCCATACCGCTCAGGGCGCGACGCTGCACGAATTGCAGATGGGCGTTGACGGCATCAGCCAGGCTACACCGCTCGACGGCTTCAAAACCGGTTTGCGCAGCGGCCACAGCGTTGAACAAGTGTTGCAGCAGCCGCTGTTCGGCGGCGCGCTGGCGGGCATCGGCTGGCAGTGGGTCAACCTCGGCTTTCTGGCCGGCGGCCTGTTTATGCTGGCGCGCCGCCTGATCCACTGGCAGATCCCCTTCAGCATGTTGGCCGCCATCGCCTTCTGCTCCGGTCTGGCCTGGTGGCTCGATCCGGCGCATCAGGCTTCGCCGCTGATCCACCTGTTCTCCGGCGCCAGCATGCTGGGCGCGTTCTTTATCGCCACCGACCCGGTCAGCGCCTCCACCACGCCGAAGGGCCGTTTAATCTACGGCGCGCTGATCGGCGTGCTGGTCTGGCTGATCCGCGTTTATGGCGGCTACCCTGACGGCGTGGCCTTTGCCGTGCTGCTCGCCAACATCACCGTCCCGTTAATCGACCACTACACGCAGCCGCGCGTGTACGGCCATCGCTAAGGAGCCGCCATGCTGAATTCCATGAGAAAGCACGGCACCACGCTGGCGGTGTTTGCGGCGGTCACCACCGGCCTCACCGCCGTGGTCTACGCCCTGACGAAAACCACCATCGCGCATCAGGCGGCGCTGCAGCAAAAAGCCCTGCTCGATCAGGTGGTGCCGCCGGAAAATTACGACAACGTCATGCAGAACGAATGCTTCCTGGTCAGCGATCCGGCGCTGGGCGACGGCGCGCCACACCGTTTATATCTGGCGCGCAAAAACGGGCAACCGACCGCCGCGGCGCTGGAAACCACCGCGCCTGACGGCTACTCCGGCGCCATCAAGCTGCTGGTGGGCGCCGATTTCAACGGCACGGTACTCGGCACCCGGGTGATTGAACACCATGAAACCCCGGGGCTGGGCGACAAGATCGAACTGCGCATTTCCGACTGGATTTCCTTCTTCAGCGGCAAGAAAATCGAAGGCCCGGACGACAAACGCTGGGCGGTGAAGAAAGACGGCGGCATGTTCGACCAATTCACCGGCGCCACCATCACCCCGCGTGCGGTGGTCAATGCGGTGCGCCGCACGGCGTTGTATATGGAAACGCTGCCGCCTAAACTTGAAAGCTTACCTGCGTGTGGAGCCAGCGAATGAGTGAAGCCAAAGAATTGATCGTCCAGGGGTTGTGGAAGAACAACTCCGCCCTGGTGCAGCTGCTGGGCATGTGCCCGCTGCTGGCGGTGACCTCCACCGTCACCAACGCGCTGGGCCTGGGGCTGGCCACCACGCTGGTGCTGACGCTCACCAACGCCTCCATCTCCGCGGTGCGCCACTGGGTGCCAAGCGAAGTGCGTATTCCGATCTACGTCATGATCATCGCCGCGGTGGTGAGCATCGTGCAGATGCTGATCAACGCCTATGCCTTCGGTCTGTATCAGTCGCTCGGCATTTTTATTCCGTTGATCGTGACCAACTGCATCGTCGTGGGCCGCGCCGAAGCGGTGGCCGCCAAGAAACCGGTCGGCCTCTCGGCGCTGGACGGCATGGCCATCGGCCTCGGCGCCACCGGCGTCATGGTGACGCTGGGTTCAATGCGCGAGCTGCTGGGCAACGGCACGCTGTTCGACGGCGCCGATCAACTGCTGGGCGGCTGGGCCAAATCGCTGCGCATCGAAGTGGTGCACTTCGACAGCCCGTTCCTCCTGGCCATGCTGCCGCCAGGCGCCTTTATCGGCCTGGGCCTGCTGTTGGCGGTCAAGTATCTGATCGACGAAAGAATGAAGGCGCGCAAAGCCCGCGCCGTGGCGGCGGAACCGCTGCTGGAACAAGGACGTGCTGAGAAGGCCTGATGAACAAGCAGAAGCGACTGGAAATTCTAACCCGGCTGCGCGACAACAATCCGCATCCGACCACCGAGCTGGTGTACACCACGCCGTTTGAGCTGCTGATCGCGGTATTGCTGTCTGCGCAGGCCACCGACGTGAGCGTCAACAAGGCGACCGCCAAACTCTATCCGGTCGCCAACACCCCCGCCGCCATGCTGGCGCTGGGGGTTGATGGCGTCAAGGAGTACATCAAGACCATCGGTCTGTTCAACAGCAAGGCCGAAAACGTGATCAAGACCTGCCGCATGCTGCTGGAGCTGCACGGCGGCGAAGTGCCGGAAGATCGCGCCGCGCTGGAGGCGCTGCCGGGCGTTGGGCGCAAAACCGCTAACGTGGTGCTCAACACCGCCTTCGGCTGGGCGACCATCGCCGTGGACACCCATATCTTCCGGGTGTGCAACCGCACCCACTTTGCGCCGGGCAAGAACGTCGATCAGGTGGAGGAGAAACTGTTGAAGGTGGTGCCCGCCGAATTCAAGGTCGATTGCCATCACTGGCTGATCCTGCACGGACGCTACACCTGCATCGCGCGCAAACCGCGCTGCGGCTCCTGCATCATCGAAGACCTGTGCGAATATAAAGAAAAGGTTTATCCGGAATCCTGAGTCCGTTGGGTGCGGCAAACCGCACCCGCCGCGTCCTCTTCCCTCGCCAACGCCGCTTTTTTATCAAAAATGTGATATCGCGCAGCAGTAACCCCGGCGTTATCGCGGTTTTCAGTAAGAAACCCATCGCTGCGTTATTTTCAAGCAAAAAATTAGTCGAAAATTGCGGTGAACGTCACGCTTTCGGGATCACAAGGCGTTCACAAATGCCAGCCCCGTTTTCCTAAATTTCTATAATTTTACAAATCGCGCCATATACACAACATTCCAACGGATTAATAACCTCACGTACACTGATGCGCTAAAAAATATCAATTCAGCAGAATATATCCCTGTTTAAAATTCGTATAGCTTTTAATCAAAACAAAAAATCGATAAACCACCAAAAGCCGAAAGTTAATACTGCATAACATTTGCAACATCGCGGCATAATCCTGCCGGCGTTAAATGTAACCGAATATGACAAACAGCTTGCCACGTTGACAAAGATAGTGAACATTAACCGCCGTCCCCATCCTATAACAACGCAAAAGGATGCCGTTCCGCATCAACTTTTGTACTTTCCCGTCCCCTAAAGACGGGCTGCGAAAAAACAGAGGTACCAGTGTCAACAGCAAACAACCAACACCAGGAGAGCGTGAGCCTTAACGCGTTCAAACAACCGAAAGCATTCTATCTGATCTTCTCGATCGAACTGTGGGAGCGCTTCGGCTATTACGGCCTGCAAGGCATCATGGCGGTTTATCTGGTCAAGATGCTCGGTCTGAGCGAAGCCGACTCCATCACCCTGTTCTCTTCTTTCAGCGCCCTGGTATACGGCTTCGTCGCCATTGGCGGCTGGCTGGGCGACAAGGTGCTGGGCGCCAAACGCGTGATCGTGCTCGGCGCGCTGGTGCTGGCCGCCGGTTACGCCATGGTGGCCTACTCCGGCCACGACATCTTCTGGGTCTACCTGGGCATGGCGACCATCGCCGTGGGCAGTGGCCTGTTCAAGGCTAACCCGTCCTCTCTGCTCTCCACCTGCTATGAGAAAGACGACCCGCGTATCGACGGCGCCTTCACCATGTACTACATGTCGGTGAACATCGGTTCCTTCTTCTCCATGCTGGCTACCCCGTGGCTGGCGGCGAAGTACGGCTGGAGCGTGGCGTTCTCCCTGAGCGTGGTCGGCATGCTGATCACCCTGGTCAACTTTATGATGTGCCACAAGTGGGTGAAGAAAAACGGCTCCAGACCTGACTTCAAGCCGCTGCATCTGCCGAAACTGCTGATGGTGCTGGTCGGCATCGTGGCGCTGGTCGCCGTGTCCAGCTGGCTGCTGCACAACCAGGTGATCGCGCGCTGGGCGCTGGCCTTCATCTCCGCCGGGATCGTGATCGTGTTCGCCAAGGAAGCCTTCGCCCTGCATGGCGCCGCACGCCGTAAAATGATCGTCGCCTTCCTGCTGATGCTGGAAGCGGTGGTATTCTTCGTGCTGTACAGCCAGATGCCGACGTCGCTGAACTTCTTCGCCATCCACAACGTGGAGCACAGCATCTTCGGCGTCGCCTTCGAGCCGGAGCAGTACCAGGCGCTGAACCCGTTCTGGATCATGCTCGCCAGCCCGATTCTGGCCGCGTTGTATAACAAGATGGGCGATCGCCTGCCGATGCCGCACAAGTTCGCTTTCGGCATGATCCTGTGTTCCTGCGCCTTCCTGGTGCTGCCATGGGGCGCCAGCTTCGCCAACGAACAGGGTATCGTGTCGGTCAACTGGCTGATCCTGAGCTACGCGCTGCAGAGCATCGGCGAGCTGATGATTTCCGGTCTGGGTCTGGCGATGGTGGCGCAGCTGGTGCCGCAGCGTCTGATGGGCTTCATCATGGGTTCCTGGTTCCTGACCACCGCCGCCGCGGCGCTGATCGCCGGTAAAGTCGCCGGTCTGACCGCCGTCCCCAGCGACATCAACGACGCGCACGCTTCGCTGGCCATCTACAGCCATGTGTTTATGCAAATCGGCATCGCCACCGCCGTCATCGCCATCCTGATGATGCTGACCGCGCCGAAACTGTACCGCATGACGCTGGACACCAGCGAAGACCTGAATCAGAAAGCGCAGGAAGCCACGGCGGCTCACTGATCGCCTGTGGATTGAGCGTAAATAGAAACGCCGGGGTTAACCCCCGGCGTTTTTTTATGCCCGCAAGAAACGTGTTTACGCTGGCTTGCGCTTGCCGCTCAGGTTGGCCCACATGAATTCGCTCACCAGCGCGCTGTGGAACGCCGCCTGTTGCTTGTCGGCGGCGGCGCTGTGCCCACCCTCGGTATTTTCGTAGAAGTAAGCCTGCTGATACCCCATCGCCTGCATGCGCGCCGCCATTTTGCGCGCGTGGGCCGGGTTGACCCGATCGTCGCTGGTGGCGGTATAGAACAGCACCGGCGGATAGGCCGTTTTCGCCTGAATATTGTGGTACGGCGAGAAGGTTTTGATATAGGCCCACTGCTCCGGCTTGCTCGGATCGCCGTATTCCGCGATCCACGACGCGCCGGCGGAGAGTTGGGTATAGCGCTGCATGTCCAACAGCGGCACTTCGCAGACGATGCAGCCGAACAGCTGCGGATACAGCGTCAGCATATTGCCTACCAGCAGGCCGCCGTTGCTGCCGCCGCGCGCGCCGAGATGCGGCGCGGAAGTCACCTTGCGCGCGAACAGGTCTTCGGCCACGGCGGCGAAATCCTCATAGGCGCGATGACGATTCTGCTTGAGCGCCGCCTGATGCCAGGCCGGACCATATTCACCGCCGCCCCGAATGTTGGCCACCACGTATACCCCGCCGCGCTCCAGCCAGGCCGGCGCTTTGCCGCCCAGATAGCCCGGCAGCAGCGGCACTTCAAACCCGCCGTAGCCGTACAGCAGCGTCGGCGTGCTGCCGTCCAGCTTGAGATCTTTGGCGGCGATCTGGAAATACGGCACGCGGGTGCCGTCCCTGGAGCGCGCGAAATGCTGGCTGACCTGATAGCCGGCGGCGTCAAAGTCCTGCGGCGCCTGTTTCAGCAGCGTCGCTTCCCCGCCGTCGAGGTTGCCCATATACAGCGAGGTCGGCTGCAGGAACCCGCTGACCGTCAGGAAATAGGCGTTGCTCTCGTCGTCGATGCCGCCGGCGGAAAGGGTGCTGATGGCGCCGGGGTTGCCCAGCGGGCGACGTTGCCAGCTGCCGCCCTGCGGCGTCAGCACTTCCAGTCGGTTGACCACGTTATCCATGATGCTGAGGATCAGGTGATCGCGCGTGCCGCTGTAGCCGCTCAGCGCCTGCTCCGCCGTCGGGGTAAACAGCGGCTGCAGCTCGCGCTTGCCCGCCAGATAGTCGTCGAAATTGGCCGCCAACAGCGAGCCGGACGGATAGCGCTTGCCGCCCACGTCCCAATCGCTGCTCGGCTTGATCAGCAGCCATTCCCGATGCGTATCCAACTCGGCGTCGGCGGGGATGTCGATTTTTTTCTGCCGGCCGTCCTGAGTCAGCAAGAAATAGTCGCGGCGATAGAAGTCCAGGCTGCGGCCGACGAAATCGCGCTCAAAGCCCGGCGTGCGGTCGTGATAGGCGAAGACCGCCATGTCCTCGGGCTGCGCTTCGTACAGCGTTTCGGCGGCGCTCAGCGGCGTGCCGCGCCGCCAGCGTTTGGCGATGCGCGCGTAGCCGGACTGGGTCATCGAGCCGGGGCCGAAATCGGTGGCGATGAACAGCGTGTCCCGATCGACCCAGGAAACCCGGCTTTTCGCCACCGGTACGTTAAAACCGTCTTTGACGAAGCGTTTGGCCACCAGATCGAATTCGCGGATTTCGGTGGCGTCACCGCCGTCCGGCGACAGCTGCATCAGGCAATAACGGTATTCCGGCGCCAGCGGTTGAGAGCCCTGATAAACCCAATCTTTGCCCTCCGCCTTGCCCAGCGCATCGATATCCAGCACCGTCTCCCAGGCCGGTTTGGCCTTGCGGTACTCGTCCAGCGTGGCGCGTCGCAGCAGGCCACGCGGGTTGGCCTGATCCTGCCAGAAGTTGTAATAGTACTCGCCGCGTTTGCTCACCCACGGGATCTGGGTGTCTTTATTGAGGATATCCAGGACTTCGCGCTCAATGCGCTGAAAGTCTTCGCCCTGGCCGAAACGCGCCACGGTGCGCTGATTTTCCTGCTGCACCCATTGCAGCGCTTTTTTACCCTGCAGCTCTTCCAGCCACAGGAATCCATCGCCGGCGGCCGCGCCGCCCTCCGCCGCCATCGCCAGGCGGATACTGTTGGGTAATGAAGTCATCGCGAATACGGCTCCTGCGGTTTGCGCACTGAGTTTAATGAACTGACGTCGATTGGTGACCGGCAAAATCAAGCTCCTTTTGAGTCGGCTGCAACGCCGCCCCGTCATGGGCGACAGCCTGTGAAATAAGAGTCATTTTCAACAAGGTAGGCGTTTGGCGGCGCGGAGTCAAAGCCCGCGGCCGCCGCGTTGAGTCAGGATTGAGGATAGTGGATCAGATCGTGGATGCGCACCGTGTTTGAACCGGCGTTGCGGTAGGCGTGCGGTCGATCGGCCTGAAAGCGCATCGCCTCGCCGGCCGCCAGGCTCTGCCACTCGCCGTCTATCGCCAATTCCAACCGGCCGCTGATCACGATCACATGCTCAATCACGCCCGGCTCATGCGGCGACGATTCGCTGAGCGCGCCCGGCGCGAGATCGATGACAAACATGTCGAAACCCAGCTGGCGATCGTAGGGAAACAGCGGCACCACACGCATATCGGCGTTGTCCTGATCGTACACCGGCAGTTCGCCGTAGCGGTGCAGCGTCGCCTGCTGCTGCGCGGGCGACGCCTCAAGAAAGGCGGAGAACGCCACGTTGAAACCGGTGGCGATCTTCCACAGCGTCGCCACCGTCGGGCTGGATTCGCCGCGCTCAATCTGCCCGAGCATCGCTTTGCTGACGCCGGTGTATTCCGCCGCCTGCGTCAGGCTCCAGCCGCGCTGCGCGCGCAGCGTGCGAAGGGTGTGCGCCAAATGGCCGGCAAGTTCCTGCATCCTGTTCTCCTCTGCGTATCGCGCTCGATTATACTCGCTTGTGCGCTATAGCGCACGGTGCTATGCTGATTTCTTACCGTGCGTTATAACGCACAATTATCGATTGGAGCTGCTCATGCGCCCTGCCGTCACCCTGCGTCACCTGACTCTGCCTGCCGTCATGGCTGGCTTTGTCGCCGTTCTGGTCGGCTACACCAGCTCTGCCGCCATCATTTTCCAGGCCGCCGCCGCTGCTGGCGCCACGCCGGCGCAGATCGGCGGCTGGCTGAGCACGCTTGGGATCGCGATGGGCGTCACTTCCCTCGGGCTGTCGCTTTACTATCGCACCCCGATCCTCACCGCCTGGTCGACGCCAGGAGCGGCGCTGCTGGTCACCAGCCTGCCCGGCACGCCGATCAATGAGGCGATCGGGGTGTTCATCTTTGCGTCGGGCCTGATCCTGCTCTGCGGCGTCACCGGGCTGTTCGCCCGCCTGATGGATTATATTCCGCAGGCGATTTCTGCCGCGATGTTGGCGGGGATCCTGATGCGTTTCGGGCTGGACGCCTTCGCTTCACTGCAGCTCAATTTCCTCCTCAGCGCCGGTATGGGGCTGGCCTATCTGCTCAGCCGCCGTTACCTGCCGCGCTACGCCATCGTATTGACGCTGGCGATTGGGCTGGCGATCGCCGCGCTACAGGGCGATATCCATCTGGCGCAACAGGCGCCGGCGGTCGCCGTGCCGGAATTTATCGCGCCGCATTTCAGTTGGCCGACGCTGCTCGGCATCGGCGTGCCCTTCTTCGTGGTCACCATGGCTTCACAGAACGCCCCCGGGATCGTTACGCTGCAGGCGGCGGGCTACCGTGTCCCCACCTCACCGCTGATCGCCTGGACGGCGCTGACCGCGCTGCTGCTGGCGCCATTCGGCGGTTTCTCGGTGTGCATCGCCGCCATTACTGCCGCCATTTGCATGGGGCCGGACGTGCATCCCGATCCACAGCGGCGCTATATGGGCGCGGTGGCCGCCGGCGGCTTCTATTTGTTGGCCGGGTTGTTCGGCGGCGCCATCGGCCTGCTGTTCAGCGCGTTGCCGGTCGCCTTGATCCACACCATCGCCGGGCTGGCGCTGATCGGCACCATCGGCGGCAGCCTGCAACGCGCGCTGCATGATGAAAAACAGCGCGACGCGGCGCTGATCGCCTTCCTCATCACCGCCTCCGGCGTCACGTTGCTCGGCATCGGTTCGGCATTCTGGGGCATTGTCGGCGGCGCCATCGCGCATCTGCTGCTGTCGCTGCCGCGGCGAACCACCGTGACCTAACGGGCGGTCTACATTGACAAGCGGCGCCGTGGCGCCTTCACTTTCTCTGTCGTCTGAATGTCAATTCACATAATAAGTGACGCCGTCACCAAGGAAGCTTATGACCGAGAAAGCCGCGCTGTTAGCCCAGCGCTTGATACGCAATGTCGAACAGGTAGAGATGAAGCATGACCGGCGGCCGCCGCTGTATGACAGCGTCGGCGCTCGTCTCGGCACCGGCACCGCCGCCGACAAGCTGGGCGCCTCCTTCGATTGTGTGGCGCCAGGCATGCGTTCCTGCCCCTATCATTTTCACTACGCTCAGGAGGAAATGTTCATCATTCTGGAAGGCAGCGGAACGCTGCGGGTAGCCGGAGAAATGCTGCCGATCGTCAGTGGGGATGTCATTTTCATTCCGCCTGGCCCGGAATACCCGCACCAGATCATCAACACCTCCGATGCGCCGCTGAAGTATCTGTCCGTCAGCACGCGCGAACAGCCGGAAGTGGTGATGTATCCGGACTCAGGTAAATACCAGGCGATGGCGCGCGGCAATGACGGCGAGCAGGTGCGTTATCTGCAGCGTCCTTCAGCCTCGCTCGATTACTGGCAGGATGAACCCTGAATCGCCGTCCGGCAACGTGAGATCCAGCGCGCGCGCCGCCAGTTCCGCGACGCGAAAATCGATGTCCGCCGCCTGCCCGTCTTCCATGAACCAGGCGGCGGAAAGCCCCGACCAGGCCAGGATCCATTGCAGCAGACGCCGGCGATCCAGCCCGGCCAACCGGCACACCTGTTCCACGCGGCGATGGAAAATGGCCGGATCGGTGGCGACGCCGTAGTTGGGATTGCAGAAGATATTGGCGTAATCGAAGCCCCGTTCACCGTACAAACGCTTGGGATCGATCGCCAGCCAACCGCGTGCGCCAAAGTCCAGCACATTGTCATGGTGGATATCCCCGTGCAACACGCTTTCTTCTCGCGGGCTGCTCAACAGCTCCGCCGCCGCCGTGGCGCTGAGACGCAGCATGCCGCCGTGCGCCTGGGCCGCCGGCCACAGCGAGCTGAACCACTCCTGCAACGGGATAAGCTCAGGCAACGGCGCCGCCCGCGGCGCATGCAAGGCGGCGATCGCCCGGCACAGGATCTGCGTGGCTTGTTCATCGTCGCCGTCACGCACCAGCTGCGCCAACGACCCTTCGCCCTGCGCACGCTCCAGCAAAATGCCGTCGTCGTGCCACGCCAGCACCTGCGCGGCGCCTTCTCCACGCCACCAGCACATCAGCTGCCCGCCGAAGCGCTCCTCCTGCTCGCGGGCGATCTTCAGCATGGCCGCCGCGCCCCGGTAACGCACCGGCATCAATAGACTGCTGTGGGTTTCGAAGGCTTTGCCGTCCTGCTCCAGCCGCCAGCGCTGCAGGTAAGGCGTAAAAAGCGGGTTCATCGTCTCTGCGTCCTTGTTGCCGATCTGCGCCGCACTGTCACATTCGCGTGAGAGACGGCGTATAACATAAAGGGGGATGATTCTCTCAGATATCATCGGCGTGCGGCGCTTTGCCGCGTTTTCTCCAGTATCCTAACCAAGTTTGTCGATTTTATTAACCGGTCTTGCGCGGGGTTTGACCATGACATCATTAAAACGCATTAATTATCCGCAATTGCCTACGCCGGGTGGCCCTTATGTGCACGCCGTGCGCCACGGCGATCGCCTGTACGTATCTGGCTTGACGGCCTTCGCCACCGACGCGCAGGGCTTGAGCGCGCCGCAGCAAACGCAGGAGATCCTTGAGCAATTGGCGACCATCGCCGCCAGCGAAGGCGTCAATCTCAAGGCATTGATTAAAATCAGCGTGTTCCTGACCGACATCGCCGATCTGGCGAGCGTGCGCCCGGTGCTGTTTGACTATTTCGACGGCGCGCTGCCGGCCTGTTCTTTGATGGCGGTCAGCGCGTTGTTCTCACCCGCAGTGTGCGTAGAGATAGAGGCGGTGATGGCGTTGCAATAAGGCGCGGCTAGAGCGCGCCTTCGTCCGGCACGCAGGGGCCGATCTTGAACCAGGCTTTGGCGATCCGCCCCTGTTCCACTTCGTAAATGGCGATGACATCCATTTTGCCGCGCCCCTGCGGGAAGTTACGCGTCACCACCTCCTGATCGACCACCATATTCCCCACCGCCATGCGTTTTATCCGTTCGCCGTACAGGCTCGGCTCGCGAAAGCGCGCCAGATGCCGTTCGCGGATCGCCGCTTTGCCGCTGGCCAGCAGCGTGTCGGGGTGTTCGTAATACTGCGCGTCATCCGCCCAGCAGGCCATAAAGGCCTCGATATCGCGGGCGTTATAGGCGTCAAGCTGTTGTTGAACCACATCCTGCGGGCGTGCCGTCTTATCGTTCATCACATTCTCCTGCCAAAGTTAACCGCCGCATGCGTCGAACCCATCACGTTAACCGCCCAGTGCTACGGGTTGATGACACAGCGATAGTTGAATAAAAACCCATAAATAGCGAATAAATAACCTATCACGCCCGATAAACAATTCAAGCGTCCGCGCATAAATTTTCAGCGTATCCCCAGGAACGCTGAAAACCGCCTGACGGCGTGCGTTAATCTTTGCGGCAGTTGGGAGGATTCTGCTAATTTAGCGTGAACAGCCTGATGATAACGAAACGCTATGCAGCAAAAACCGGTGTTGGACGAAGCCAGACAGTTAAAACGACTCAACGCCGCCACGCGGCGCCAATCCCATATGTACAAATGGATCGCGCTGATTGCTGCGCTGGATGCGCTGTTGGTGTTTTGGTATGACCGGGATATGCGCAACGTCACCTTCTCGGGAGCGGTTGCGCTGGTGTGCGGCTATTTGTGGATCCGCGATCGCAACAAGGCTCGGGGTTACCGGCGCGAGTTTGATCGCAAATTCGGCAAGCACAGCGGCAATTAAGGCTGCATCGCTTCCAGCACTTTAGCGCTGTCGACAATCTGCACGAACTTCACGATCTTGCCGGCGCGCACCGTATAAATATGCGCAAAGGAGGCGCTGAAGGCTTTGCCGGTGGCCCGGTAAGTGCCGTGATAAAAACCCTGAGCAATCACGTTGTCGCCGGCGTCGTAAAAGTGATCGACATCGGCGCGGTAACCTTGCCATTCGCTGCCCAAACGCTGATGCACGTTCTTGATGATATTCTCCGGGCCGATATAAGTACCGGCGTAAGGGAAACCGGCGGCTTCGGTCCACTCGGCATCGGGGGCCAGCGCCGCCAGCAGATTACGGCCGTTTTCTTCGGAACTGCCTTCGTAAGTCGCGCGCACTATCTCAAGAGGGGTTGGCATGTCTCTTCTCCCATGGCTGATAAGGATATTCCGACCATCTCCGCGGACACAGGCTCTCACCAGGCGGAGACGGCGGAATACGGCTATTCTAGGTTGCTTGTTTCGCTGCAAAAACCGCAGTTGTGACAATAGTAGGTTGCACTTTAGTAAACAATAGTCGTCTTCTGTCATTCTCTCGACCTCCGACGCGGCTATGCTGATTGCCCGATTTCCCCCAACAGGAGCTGAACGTGTCTTTACCCTCGCTAACGCAAGAGCTGTTACAGCCGTTTTCCCCCTACCAGACGCTGGCGCAAACGCTGCTGCCGCTCACCCTCGAATCGGACGATGGCTCGCACGATGTGGCGCACCTACACCGAGTCTGGAAGAACTGCCGCCGCATCAGCAAGCTGGAAGGCGGCGACCGACGCATTCTCTGCGCGGCGGTGCTGCTGCATGACGCCGTGGCGGTGGAAAAGAATTCGCCGCAGCGTCACCTGGCTTCGCGCATGGCGGCGCAGCAAGCCACGCTGACGCTGACCCGGCTCGAATGGTCGCCGGCGGACATCGCGGCGGTGGCCCACGCCATTGAAGCGCACAGTTTTTCCGCCGGCATCCCCCCGCAAACGCTGGAAGCGAAGATCCTGCAGGACGCCGATCGTCTCGACGCCATTGGCCTGATTGGCGTAGCCCGCTGCTTCTATATCAGCGGCCGCATGCGCAGCGCGCTGTATGACGCTGCGGATCCGCGGGCCGAACATCGTCAATACGATGACAAGCGTTTCAGCCTGGATCACTTCGAAACCAAGCTCTTCAAGCTGCAAGACGGCTTCCAGACCGCCGCCGGGCGACAGATGGCCGAGCAGCGCACCGAACGGATGCGGCGCTTTGTCGACGATCTGCTGGAAGAGGTGTAACCTGGGCTTACGGGGCATTTTCGTTATGCCCATAACATTTTCGGTCACATAACACCGTTAAACTGAAAGCCAACTTCACCGAACGGGCGGCAAAGATGAAAAAGTTGACGTTGAAAGAGATGACGGAAAGCGAGCAACGAGAAGTCAAAACCGAGCTGGACAAAGCGCGTAAAAGCCACGGCCGGCCGCTGACCAACGCCGAACAGCACAAGGTCAAAGATGAAGTGGTGGCGCGCATCATGGCCGCCAGAGCGAAGCTCGCCAAGGCAGAGCGCGCGGAACGCAAGGCCAACCGCTACCGGCCAAGCGGCGACACCTTCAGCTGGTCCGCCACCATCGGTACCCGCCCGCCGCGCTGAATCAGCCAAACAATCCCCGCCGCCGCGGGGATTGTCGTTTATTAGCCAAACTCATCTGCCCTCACCCATCATGAATAACAATGTTATCAATCTGTTGTAAATTGACAGCCTGATGAAGAATATTCATTATCACCCCCACATCCTCTTTTCACGAGACTGCCATGGCCTATCCGCGCAACGTTAATACACCGATTCTCCCGGCGTTGCCCGTTGGCGGTTTGGCGGCGGTTACATCGGCGGTTACATCAAAGAAACAGACGCTCATTTGACCGGGGCGAGCTGTCCCGTCAGATGAGCTGACTGGATGGCCTGCAACGCCCCGCCTTCAATTTTCTCATCTGGCTTCTCTGTCGGTCACACAGAAGGAATATTTTATGGCCTCATTTTCGGGTATTTGGGTGGCGATGGTTACCCCTTTCAATCAAGATGCCGTCGATCTGCCGGCGGTTAAACGCCTGGCGCGGCACCTGCTCGACGCCGGCATCGACGGCCTGGTGGTCTGCGGCTCTACCGGTGAAGCCGCCGCGCTAAGCAAGGAAGAACAGCTGGCGGTGCTCGACGCCGTGCTGGAGGTGGCGCCCGCCCATCAGGTGGTGATGGGCCTTTCCGGCAATAACATGGCCGCCACGCTGCAGATGCAGCAGGCCATTCAGCTGCGCGACATCGCCGGCGTGCTGATCCCGGCGCCTTACTACATCCGCCCTTCGCAATGCGGCCTGATAGACTATTTCACCCAGTTGGCCGACGCCTCCACCGTGCCGGTGATCCTGTACAACATTCCGCAGCGCACCGGTATCGCCATGGAGCTGGCCACGCTGCGCCGGCTCGCTCGTCACCCGCGCATCACCGCCATCAAGGATTGCGGCGGCAACCCTGACGCCACCATGGCGCTGATCGCCGACGGTGAAATCGATGTGATGACCGGGGAAGACAATCTGATCCTCACCACGCTGTGCCTCGGCGGCACCGGCGCCATCTCCGCCGCCGCGCATGTTCACCCGGAACGTTTCGTCCAGCTGGTGCAGCAAGTCGCCGCCGGTGATCTGGCCGCGGCGCGCAGCAACTTCTATGAGCTGTTGCCGATGATCCACCAGATGTTCAGCTTCCCGAATCCGGCGCCGGTCAAGACCGTGCTGGCCCAACAGGGGCTGATCGCCAACGAACTGCGCTCGCCGATGCAGGTGGCGCCGCAGGCGCTGCAGCAGCAGATCGCCGCGACGCTGGCGCAGCTGCAGCCCGCCGAGGCGATCGTCGGTTAAATTTGTTAGCTAAGCCGCTGTAATTTTGGCGCTGTGGGACTACGATGAGAGGTTAAGCATGCCCGTCATTCGTCATCAACAAGGAGCTTACGATGAAACTGTTCTATAAAGCCGGCGCCTGTTCGCTGTCCCCGCATATCGTGCTGCGTGAGGCAGGGCTGGATTTTACGGCGGAGAAGGTCGATCTGGCGCAGAAGAAAACCGAGAGCGGCGCCGATTACCTCACCATCAACCCCAAGGGACAGGTACCGGCGCTGCTGCTGGATGACGGCAGCCTGCTGACCGAAGGCGTGGCGATCGTGCAATACCTGGCGGACCGCGTGCCGGACCGCAACCTGATCCCGGCGGCGGGCACCCTGTCGCGCTACCACGCGATCGAATGGCTGAACTACATCGCCACCGAGCTGCACAAAGGGTTCAGCCCGCTGTTCAACCCGAAGACGCCCGAGGAATATAAAACCATCGCGCGCGCCAGGCTGGAGCAGCAGTTCAGCTATCTGGATTCGGTACTGGCGAAGCAGCACTTCCTGTTGGGAAGCCGTTTCAGCGTGGCCGACGCCTACCTGTTCACCGTGCTGCGCTGGGCATTCGCCCTGCAGTTCGATGTGCGCAAGCACGCCCATCTGGCGGCCTGGTTCGATCGCGTTGCGGCGCGCCCGGCGGTAGATGCGGCGCTGAACGCCGAAGGATTGAAGTAAGGTTCAGCCCCGGCGGCTCTCGCCGGGGCCCGATGCCGCTTACAGTTTTACCGCACTGAACTCGCTGCGCGGCTGCACGATCCGATCCTGTGCCGCCACCACCTGCAATTCATACTCGCCCATCGCCTGCGTGGTCAGCATCACCTCATACACGGCGGCGGTCACGTGCTCCAGCGCTTTATCCAGCGCCTCGCCCTTCAGCAGATCCACCAGCAGCAGACCACTGGTCAAATCGCCGACGCCAACCGGCTGACGCGCCCCGAAGTCCACCAGCGGCCGGCTAATGTGCCAGGCTTCGTCCGCCGTCACCAGCAGCATTTCGAAACAGTCGGTGTGATAGCCGGCACGGGCCAGGTGCTTGACCAGCACCAATCGCGGCCCCTTGGCGATCAGCGATCGAGCGGCCTGCACCGCGTCGTCCACGTTGGCGACGGCCATCTGGCTCAGCATTTCCAGCTCCAGCAGGTTCGGCGCCACCATGTCGCTGCACGGCAACGCCTGACGGCAGTGAAACTCGGCCACCCCCGGCGCCACGATGCAGCCCTTTTCAGGATGTCCCATCACCGGATCGCAGAAATACCAGGCGTTCGGATTCGCCTGCTTAACCTGACGCACGATCGCCAGAATATGGTCGCCCTGCTCCGGCGAACCGATATAACCGCTCAGCACCGCATCACAGCGTTTCAGCTGATCGATATTGGCGATGCCCTGCGCGATCTCGCTCAGGTGGCTGGCCGGCATGACGCAGCCGGTCCACTGACCGTATTGCGTATGGTTGGAGAACTGCACCGTGTTCAGCGGCCAGACGTTGACGCCCATGCGGCGCATCGGAAACTCCGCCGCACTGTTGCCGGCGTGACCAAACACCACGTGCGACTGGATAGAAAGAATGTTTTTCATCGACAGAACTCGTTGGGAATGCGGCAGCCAGCCTGGCGGCTGCCCAAAAAGAAAGGGGCCGCCTGGGCCCCTTACCATCATTATACGTTTACTGCCAGTCCACCAGGCAGTAGTGTTTCTTGCCGCGGCGCAGCAGCGTGTAACGGCCAAACAGACGGTCCGCATCGCTGAAGCGGTATTCGGCATCCGACTGTTTCTCGCCGTTGATGGTCACCGCGTTGGAACCGATCATGGTGCGCGCCTGGCCACGTGACGGCACCAGTTCGGCATTCACCAGCGCCTGCTGCAGATCGGCGTCGCGCTCAAGTTTGATGGTCGGCATGCCGTCCTGCGCCAGCTGGGCGAAGTCCGCTTCGGTCATATCATGCAGCGCGCCGGAGAACAGGCTCTGGGTGATGCGCTTGGCAGCCGCCAGGCCTTCCGCACCGTGCACCATGCCGGTCACTTCTTCCGCCAGCACGTACTGGGCGCGCGGCGCCTTGCCGCTGTTCTTGTCTTCTTCTTCCAGCGCGTTGATCTCTTCCAGGCTCATGAAGGTGAAGAACTTCAGGAAGCGATAAACGTCGGCATCGGCGGTGTTGATCCAGAACTGGTAGAACTTGTACGGGCTGGTTTTTTCCGGCGCCAGCCAGACCGCGCCGCCTTCGGTTTTACCGAACTTGGTGCCGTCTGCCTTGGTGATCAATGGCACGGTCAGGCCGAACACCTGCTTCTGATGCTGACGACGCGTCAGATCGATACCCGAGGTGATGTTGCCCCACTGATCGGAACCGCCGATCTGCAGCTCCACCTGGTGGCGGTTGTACAGCTCGGAGAAATCGAAGCCCTGCAGCAGGTTGTAGGAGAACTCGGTGAAGGAGATGCCGGAGTCGTCGCGATTCAGGCGCTGCTTAACCGCTTCCTTGTTGATCATCTGGTTGACGGAGAAGTGCTTGCCGATATCACGCAGGAAGGTCAGCACGTTCATGCCGCCGAACCAGTCGTAGTTGTTGGCCGCGATAGCGCTGTTGCTGCCGCAGTCGAAATCGAGGAACGGGGAAACCTGTTTGCGGATCTTCTCCACCCACTCGTTCACCGTATCGGTGGTATTCAGCTTGCGCTCCGCCGCTTTGAAGCTCGGATCGCCGATCAGGCCGGTGGCGCCGCCCACCAGCGCTACCGGTTTGTGGCCGGCCAGCTGGAAGCGCTTCAGGCACAACAGAGGAACCAGATGGCCCAAATGCAAGCTGTCAGCGGTCGGATCGAAACCGCAATACAGTGCAATTGGCCCTTGCGCCAGTCGCTCCGCTAACGCTTCCTCATCCGTAACCTGGGCAACGAGGCCCCGCTCTTGCAGTTGTTTAATCAAGTTGCTGCTTGCCATCAATGACTCCATGTATAAACGAATGCACCTTTGCCGGTACACGGCCTTTCGCCCAGTGGCGAAATAAAAATTCAGGGTAGCGCATAGAATAAAGCGCCGGCGGCGTCAGCACCAGCGCTTAGAGGGGGATTTTACGTCTTCAAGGTGCCAGTCGGTCAATTTTCCAGTCATTCCCGTCCCGCTGATACAGGAAACGGTCATGCAGGCGGTGGGCGCCACCCTGCCAGAACTCGACGGAGTCGAATTTCACGCGGAATCCGCCCCAGAAACTCGGCAACGGCACTTCGCCCTGCTGGAACTTTTGCTTCAACTCGAGGAATTTGCTTTCCAGCACGCCACGCGCGGAAATGCGTGACGACTGCTGCGACACCCAGGCGCCAATTTGGCTGTCCTTCGGCCGGCTATGGAAATACTTCAGCACTTCGAGGGTCGACAGGCGCTCCGCCTGACCGAGGAAAATCACCTGACGATCGAGCATGTGCCAGGGGAACAGCAGGCTGATATGCGGGTTTTGCGCCAACTGCTGCGCCTTGCGGCTGCCGAGGTTGGTGTAGAACACCAACCCCTGCTCATCGAAATGCTTGAGCAGCACGATGCGCTGATACGGCTGGCCGCGTTCGTCGACGGTGGCGACACACATGGCGGTCGGATCGGCCAGGCGCGCGTCGCAGGCCTGTTTCAGCCAACGCTCGAACAGCTCGAGCGGATTGGCGGTCAGATCGTTGCGGCGCAGGCCGCCCCGGGTATATTCACGGCGCAGGTCCGCAACATCAAACTCATTCTTTTCAATCATCTGGGTTATCGACCAACTGAAAAATCCGTCGTTACATTCTGCGCCTGCGGCGCCAGGAACTCAATCGCTCCGACGCCGCCGCTGACCGTCACTCCGTCAACACGCAGTCGCTCATGACTACCTTGCCGTTGCGCTCAAGATAGGCATTGCGGTCTTTCGACCAAAAAGTGTATTTGCCGTCGCTGTATTTGGCGCCGGTCAACGCCAACACCTGCTTGAGATGCAGCTGTTCGCCATCCATCAGCAGGCTGACTTCGCTCGCCTTGCCGTCGAGCGCCACCGTCAACGGCGTGGTGCCGCACTGGTAGTGCATCGTCTGGCTGCTCTGCGGCAGGATATAGCTGCAGCCGGACAGCGCCAGCGCGCCGGCGACGAAAATGACTTTTTTCATGCTGTTGCTCCTTAGAAAAATCCTTCACAGGCTATCCTAACAGAGCTAGTGCCCCCCGAATGGCAAAACCGGATAAATCCCACCCAGCACCGTTTCACGGCTGGCGCCGGTCACCGAAGGCAGGTTGCCGGCCTGGCCGGACAGCGTGCGAAACGCCAGCCAGGCGAAGGCCAGCGCCTCCATGTCGTCGCCGCTGACGCCGCAATCGTCGGTCAGGCCGACCTCGGTGCCCGGCAGCAGCGCCGACAGGCGCGCCATCAGCAGCGTGTTGCGCGCCCCGCCGCCGCAGACCAGCAGGCGCTCACACCCGCCGGCCAGCTGCACCTGTTCGCTGATGCTGACGGCGGTCAGCTCCGTCAGCGTGGCCTGCACGTCGACCGGCGCAATCGCCGGTAATCCGGCCAGCTGACGCTCCAGCCAGGCGATGTTGAAATACTCGCGGCCGGTGCTTTTCGGCGCAGGCAGCGCGAAGTAAGGGTCCGCCAGCATCTGCTGCAACAGCGGCAAACAGACGCGCCCCTGCATGGCCCAGCCGCCGTCCTGATCGTAAGGTTGCGCGCGGTGGCGCCAGATCCAGGCGTCCATCAGCATGTTGCCCGGCCCGGTGTCGAAACCGCGCACCGGCGCACCGGGCAACAGCAGAGAGAGGTTGGCGATGCCGCCGATGTTCAGCACCATACGCCGCTCGACGGGATGCCCCAGCAGCGCCTGATGAAACGCCGGCACCAGCGGCGCGCCCTGCCCGCCGTAAGCCATGTCGCGCCGGCGGAAATCGCCGACGGTGGTGATATTGGTCAGTGCGGCGATGCGGTTGTTGTCGCCGAGCTGCATGGAGAAACGCGCATCACCTTCCGGTTCGTGCCATACCGTCTGGCCGTGGCAGCCGATGGCGGTGATATGATCCGCGTCGATGCCGGTTTGCTTCAGCAGGCCGAGCACCGCCTCGCCAAACAGCGTGCCCAGCTGTGCGTCCAACCGGCCGACGGCGGCCAGCGTGGTTTGCTGCCCCTGGCACATTCCCAGGATCTCTTTTTTCAGCGCGATCGGCATCGGATGGCTATAGCTGGCCTGCTGCGCCACCATGCGATCGTCAATCGCGGCCAATACCACATCGATTCCGTCCAGACTGGTGCCGGACATGACGCCTATATAGCGGCCTGACTTCATAGCAACATCCTCTAACCCGCACGGTAAGCAAATTTTATCCTGACAAATAAACCAGAATTGACGAATTAACGCCATGAATTATGATGCTTTTTTTACGCGCCGTGAGCCAGGTGCGTCGCTGTGGCACATTTTATGTGTTAAACCGTGCGTTAACCGGCAACGGAATGTCGGTGAGGCTGTCATAAAGGTAAACCGCGGTTTATTATTGGTTGAACAGAGAAAAGTTAAGCTGCGTGCAGCGATGAAGCATGGCGCTGTATCAACTTTCAGCCATACTTTGTCTATCATTTTCACTGAATCTTGCCTGGTGAGCATTGCCAGGTTATGGACTACTACCATCAGGAGTTTTATATGATCAAGCGTCTTCTCGTCGTTGCCGTCGCCGCCGTTACGTTGGCTGGGTGTGCCAATGAATCCATGTCCGGCGATGTCTACTCGTCCTCGCAGGCCAAGCAGGTGCAGAACGTCACTTACGGGACGCTGGTTTCCGTGCGTCCGGTTAAAATTCAGGGCGGCGAAGGCTCCAACGCCTTGGGGATGATCGGCGGCGCGGTAATTGGTGGGCTGTTGGGCAACACCGTTGGCGGCGGCACCGGCCGTACGCTGGCTACCGCGGCGGGCGCTATCGCCGGCGGCGCGGCGGGCAACAGCATCGGTGAAGTGGCCGGTCGTACCTCAGGCTACGAGCTGGAAATCAAAACCGACCAGAAAGAGAACATCGTCGTGGTGCAGAAAGCAGGCGACACCAAGTTCAGCCCGGGTCAGCGCGTGCGCATGGCGCGCATGGGCGACACCATCACCGTCTCTCCGCTGTAAGTCAGCAGGCGGCACACGGCAAACCGGAGGCAATCGCCTCCGGTTTTATTTCTGATGCTGTGAAACTGTAATCGTAGAAAAATAAGAATATTATTATTTGTTCTGCAGTTCGGTGATATTTTGTTCTAACTTGCCAATCAGCCCTACCAACAGATGCACTTCGTCGGCGGTAATGCCGCTTAAAATCTCACTGCGCGTAGGCGTGATCACACTGTCGACTTCCCTGATGATCGGATCGGCCGCTTCGGTCAGCTTGATGCGCTTCGCGCGGCGATCGTTGGCACAGGTGTGACGCGTGATAAGCCCCTTCTCCTCCAGTTGGTCCAGCGTGCGAACCAGTGACGGTTGCTCGATACCGATCGCCTTGGCCAGCTGGATTTGCGACTGCTCCGGCGGCAAGCGATTGATATTGTGCAACGTAACCCAATGCGTTTGGGTCAGCTCCAACGGCTTGAGCCGATGATCGATGAGCGCTCGCCAAACACGAACCAATCGTGCTAAATCTGAACCTAATGTTGACTCCACTTACCCCTCCTTATAATTAGCATGCTAACATTACCTCCCAGAGCTTAGACTATTTTGGGTAACTCACATTAAAAACACAAATGTATATAATGTATATTGTGGAAATAACCACTATTTTTAGCCGCTATTGTTTAATCGTTATGCAAATATTCAACATATTCACCCGTAGGGATTGTTAATGTGAATACATCATGGTTACACGCCTCATCGCCCTTACCCGATTTGGTCCTGGGGGCATCGCTTTATTTTCCACCCATATTTAAAGCTTTTTTGCTAGGACTGGTCTTATGGTTGCTGATTCATCAGCTGCTCAGGGACTGGATGTATTCCGGTGAAATCTGGCACCCCATGTTGATGGACCTGTCCATTTTCGTCCTGACCGTCAGCGGTTCCTTATGGATTTTAGCGAGTTGGTAACCCATGCAGCATAAAACATTAAAATACTTTTCTACGGTGATCGTCTGCGCCATTGCCGTCTGCGCCGGTTGGTGGCTCTGGAATTATTATATGCAATCCCCATGGACCCGTGACGGAAAAGTGCGCGCAGAACTCGTCAATATCACCCCTGAGGTTTCTGGAAGATTAGAGAAAATAAGTGCGAATGACAATCAATTCGTACCTGCGGGAAGTCTGATTTTTACCCTCGACCCGGTGCCTTATCAGATCGCGCTGGACAATGCCGAGGCCGCGGTGGCAAAAGCGCAATCGGATCTGGCCAAGGCGGACCATGAAGCCGCCCGACGCCGCGGGTTGCCGCGCAACGTTATTTCCGCTGAAGATTTGGATGAGTCCAATTTAGCCGCTCAGGCAATGAAGGCCGCCTATAAAGCCGCCCTGGCCAACCTGGAACAGGCCAAATGGAATTTGAGCAAAACTAAAATTTACGCGCCGACCGACGGTTATATCACCAATCTACAGGCGCGGGTCGGGAACTACGCCAACGCCGGCACGCCTTTGGTCGCACTGGTGGATGTCCATTCGTTTTATGTACTCGGTTATTTCGAAGAAACCAAGCTGAAACATATAAAAGAAGGCAATAAAGCCGATATTGTCTTATATAACGGCAACACCCCGCTGCAGGGGGAAGTAGAGAGTATCGGCCGCGCCATTTACGATCAGAGCGTTGACAGCAACAACGATCTATTAATGGATGTTAAGCCCAATGTTCCCTGGGTGCGTTTGGCTCAGCGCGTGCCGGTGCGGATAAAATTGCTCAACGTGCCCGCCGATTTGACGCTGGTTGCCGGCACCACCTGCACCATTTCGATTCATCAGCGGAACTAAAGTGTGAACCTGCCCTTTCTGGAGTGGAGCCGTACCCCCTGGGGTAAAGCGACCGGCGGCCAATGGCGCTATGCGCTGCGCAACTCGCTGGCGATGTGTCTGGCGCTGTGGGTGGCGTTCGTGCTCGAGCTCGACGAACCTTATTGGGCGCTCACCTCCGCCGCGGTGGTCAGCTTCCCCACCATCGGCGGCGTGATCAGCAAAAGCATCGGCCGCATCTTCGGCAGCCTGGTGGGCGCCGCCGCCTCGGTGGCGATCGCCGGCCACTGCCTGAACGATCCCTGGCTGTTCACGCTGTTCATCGCCGCCTGGATCGGGCTATGCACCTATATCTCCAACCATTATCAAAACAACGTTTCCTACGCGTTCGCGCTGGCGGGCTATACCGCCGCCATCATCGCCTTCGGTACGGTCAACGTCACCGATACCCAGCAGATCTTCGATATCGCCCAGGCGCGGGTTTGCGAAGTGATCACCGGCATTCTGTGCGGCGGGCTGATGATGATGATCCTGCCCAGCACCTCCGACGGCGAAGCCTTGCTGACTTCGCTGCGGCGCATGCAGCAGCGGCTGCTGGAGCACGCCGCCATGCTGTGGCAGCCGGAGGTCACCGCGCAGATGCGCACCTCGCACGAAGGGGTTATCGGCCAGATCCTGACCATGAACCTGCTGCGCATTCAGGCGTTTTGGAGCCACTACCGCCTGCGGCGGCAAAATAACCTGCTCAACTATCTGCTGCACCAGCAGCTGCGCATTACCAGCGTCATCTCCAGCCTGCGCCGCATGCTGCTGAACTGGCCGGATCGTCCCGCCAATCTGATGCCGGTGCTGACGCAACTGCTGGATGAATTGCGCGATCCCGCCACCGATAAATATCGCTTGGCGCTCCTGCTCCAGCAGATCGCCCCGCAAGATGCAGCGGACTACCGCCATCGCGCCTTCTGGCTGCGTTTGCGTGATTTCTGCTGGCTTTACCTGCGCTGCAACCGCTGGCTGCAGCGATTGGAAAGCGCCACGGCGGTCAGCGATCTCCAGCCGCCGCGCGTCACCTCGCTGGCGCGCCATACCGACAGCTACGAAGCCGCCTATAACGGCCTGCGCACCTTTTTATGCATCGTGATCGGCTGCGCCTACTGGATCAACACGCAGTGGGACGCCGGCAGCGCGGCGCTGACGCTCACCGCCATCAGCTGCGTGCTCTACTCCTCCACGCCTTCGCCGATCAACAGCGTCAGCACCTTGCTCAAGGCGGTGCTGCTGCTCTCGGTCGCCTGCTTCGTGGTGAAATTCGGTTTGATGATCCAGATTGACGATTTCTGGGTGTTCTGCGCCTTCCTGTTCCCGATCCTGGTGACCATGCAGATGCTCAAGCTGCAGAATCCGCCTTATGCCGCGCTTTGGGGGCAGCTGATCGTCTTTATGGGCTCATTTCTGACCGTCAGCAATCCGCCGAGCTATGACTACCAGTCCTTTATCAATGACAACATCGGTAAAATTGTCGGTGTGCTGCTGGCCGGGCTGGCGTTTCAGATCCTGCGCCCCAGCTCGGACAAGCGAAAGAGCCGCCGTATTATCCGCGCGCTGCGCCGCGACTTTATCGATCAGTTGAGCAAAAAGCCGCAGCAGAGCGAAAGCCAGTTTGAATCGCTGATCTACCATCGCATCAGCCAGCTCAATCAAAGTCAGGATCAGGAGGCGCGCACCTGGTTGCTGCGCTGGGGCGTGGTGCTGCTCAACTGCAGCCATATCGTCTGGCAGCTGCGCGACTGGCAAACCCGTTCCGATCCGCTGTCGGCGGTGCGTAACGTCTGTATCCACTGCCTGCGCGGCATCATGACGGAGAAAGGCGTGCAGCACAGTTCGCTGGACGCCACGCTGCAAGAACTGCTGCGCATGAGCAACGCCCTGGCGCACCACCCGGAACAGGCGGCGCGCGATCTGGCCGGCCTGATTTGGCGGCTCTACTGCTCACTGCAGCAATTGCAACAGGCCATTGGCCAGCCCGCCGCCACAGCGGCCGTCAGCGGCGGATGATCACTTGATCACGCCGCAGGCGAAGCGCTCACCGCCGCCGCCGAGCGGCAGCGGATGATCCGAGTGATTATCGCCGCCGGCATGCACCATCAGCGCCTTGCCCTCAATTTCACTGATTTTTTTCAGCCGCGGCGCCAACACCGGGTCGTTCGCCATGCCGTCGGCGGTCACATAGATGGCCGGCAAATCGCCCAGATGCCCGTCGGCATACGGCCCGAGGTGTTTCCCGGTTTTTTGCGGATCAAAATGCCCGCCGGCCGCCAGCGCCGCCACCGCCTTGCCGTCCTTCATACCCGGCTCGCAGCTGCCTTTCTCATGCACATGGAAACCGTGCACCCCGGCCGGCAAGGCTTTCAGGCTCGGCGTGAACAGTAAGCCGTAAGGCGTTTCGCTGATGGCCACTTTGCCGATATCCTGACCGATACCCTGCCCGGTCACCAAGTTCATCTCAACGTCGACCGTCGCCGCCTGAGCGGCACCGCAGGCCATCAGGCCAAGCGCCGCATACCAATAACGTTTCATCAATCAGTCTCCTTAATGACTCTATCGAGTTATCAGTATAGGAGAGCCAGCGCCAGCACTGTTAACCAGCGCACAATCTCGCCAATTTGATTCGCGGGCCTAATATTTAGCACCAATAATAATTCTACCGATGTTGGTCCTCTGACCAGCTGTCGTTCGGCTAACGTTGTTTCCCTGTTTCCACCGCCGACGCGCGAGAGTTCACTTCCCGGCCAGGCGGCATACTTCATAAGGAACTGATATGGGCATCTTTAGCTATAAGGATCTGGACGAAAACGCGTCAAAGGCGCTGTTTTCCGACGCCTTGGCCATCTCTACCTACGCTTACCACAATATCGATAACGGCTTCGATGAAGGCTATCACCAGACCGGTTTCGGCCTCGGTCTGCCGCTGACGCTGATCACGGCGCTCATCGGCAGCACCCAGTCGCAGGGCGGCCTGCCCGGTCTTCCCTGGAACCCCGACTCCGAACAGGCCGCGCAGGACGCGGTGAACAATGCCGGCTGGTCAGTGATCGACGCCGCGCAGTTGGGTTACGCCGGCAAAACCGATGCACGCGGCACCTACTACGGCGAAACCGCCGGTTACACCACCGCTCAGGCCGAGGTGCTGGGCAAATATGACAGCGAAGGCAATCTCACCGCCATTGGCATCTCATTTCGCGGTACCAGCGGCCCGCGCGAGTCGCTGATCGGCGATACCATCGGCGATGTGATTAACGATCTGTTGGCCGGGTTCGGGCCGAAAGGCTATGCCGACGGCTATACGCTGAAGGCCTTCGGCAATTTGCTGGGGGACGTGGCGAAATTCGCGCAGGCCCACGGGCTGAGCGGCGAAGACGTGGTGATCAGCGGCCACAGCCTCGGCGGGCTGGCAGTCAACAGCATGGCGGCGCAGAGCGACGCCAACTGGGGCGGCTTCTACGCGCAGTCCAACTATGTCGCCTTCGCCTCGCCGACCCAGTACGAAGCTGGCGGCAAGGTGATCAACATCGGCTATGAGAACGATCCGGTGTTTCGCGCGCTCGACGGCACCTCGCTGACCCTGCCGTCATTGGGCGTTCACGATGCGCCGCATACCTCCGCCACCAACAATATCGTCAACTTCAACGACCACTACGCGTCGGACGCCTGGAATCTGTTGCCGTTCTCCATTCTCAACATTCCGACCTGGCTATCCCACCTGCCGTTCTTCTATCAGGATGGCCTGATGCGGGTGCTGAACTCCGAGTTTTATTCGCTGACCGACAAAGACTCGACCATCATCGTCTCCAACCTGTCGAACATCACGCGCGGCAGTACCTGGGTGGAAGATCTGAACCGCAACGCGGAAACGCACAGCGGGCCGACGTTTATCATCGGCAGCGACGGCAATGATTTGATCAAGGGCGGCAAAGGCAACGACTATCTCGAGGGCCGCGACGGTGACGATATCTTCCGCGACGCCGGCGGCTATAACCTGATCGCCGGCGGCAAAGGCCACAATATCTTCGATACCCAGCAGGCGTTGAAAAACACCGAGGTCGCCTACGACGGCAATACGCTTTACCTGCGCGACGCCAAGGGCGGCATTACGCTGGCGGACGACATCAGCACCCTGCGCAGCAAAGAAACCTCCTGGCTGATTTTCAGCAAAGAGGTGGATCATCAGGTGACCGCCGCCGGATTGAAATCGGATTCGGGCCTCAAAGCCTATGCGGCCGCCACCACCGGCGGCGACGGCGATGACGTCCTGCAGGCTCGCAGCCACGACGCCTGGCTGTTCGGCAATGCCGGCAACGATACGCTGATCGGCCATGCCGGCGGCAACCTGACCTTCGTCGGCGGCAGCGGCGATGACATCCTGAAGGGGGTCGGCAACGGCAATACCTTCCTGTTCAGCGGCGATTTCGGCCGCGACCAGCTGTATGGCTTCAATGCCACCGACAAACTGGTATTTATCGGCACCGAGGGCGCCAGCGGGAATATCCGCGACTATGCCACGCAGCAAAACGACGATCTGGTGCTGGCCTTCGGCCACAGCCAGGTCACGCTGATCGGCGTCTCGCTCGATCATTTCAACCCCGATCAGGTGGTGCTGGCCTAAAGAGCGACGTAAAAAAAGCCGGGCGCTTTCGCCGCCCGGCTTTCCTCTTTCTACCCCGTCTCAGGGCACGTCATACCCCAACGCCGCCTTGCGAATGCGGAACCACTGCTGGCGGTTCAGCGCCAGTTTCTGCGCCTTCAACGCCGAACGCACCCGCTCGATCTTGCCGGAGCCGATAATCGGCAGCGGCGAAGACGGCAGGCGCATCACCCAGGCATAAACCACCTGTTCAATGGTCTCGGCGCCGATCTCTTGCGCCACCCGCAGCAGCTCGTCGCGCAGCGGCTGGAACTCGGCGTCGTTGAACAAGCGGCCGCCACCCAGGCAGGACCAGGCCATCGGTTTGATGCGCAGCTGCTGGCACTGGTCGAGCGTGCCGTCCAGGATCGCCGGTTGGTGAATCGGCGAAATTTCCACCTGATTGGTGACCAGAGAGAACGGCAGACGCGACTGCAGCAGTTGGAACTGCGCGGGCGTAAAGTTAGAGACGCCGAAATGGCGCACCTTGCCGCTTTTGTGCAGCGCGACAAAGGCTTCGGCCACGTCGTCAGCGTCCATCAACGGATCCGGGCGGTGGATCAGCAACAGGTCGAGGTAGTCGGTATGCAGATGGCGCAGCGAGTGTTCCGCGCTCTGTACGATATGATCGCGATCGGTGATGTAGTGGCCGATCGGGTTGCCAGGCTTGGCGGTGGTGGCGATGCCGCACTTGCTCACCAGCTCCAGCGACTGCCGCAACGCGGGCTTCAAGCGCAGCGCGTCGCCGAATGCCTGCTCGCAGGCATAACCACCATAGATATCTGCGTGATCGACGGTGGTGACGCCCAGTTCGACATGCTGTTCGATAAACGTCAGCAGCTGCTGCGGCGAGATGCCCCACTCCATCAACCGCCAGTAACCGCAAATCATACGGGAAAATTCAGGCCCCTGCGGCGCGAGACGAATGCGTTCTACCATTGCGAAAACCTCATGACATTAGTTGTCAGCCAGCATACACAAGCCGGTGAGGCGCAGGGAAGCGCAAAGGCGCATGAACGTGCGGCAGATCAGGAAAGGGTCAAAACAGCGAAGGCTGTTCCGGCAGCGGCTCGTCGGGGGCTTTGTTGGCGCGCTGCAGGCGCAGGAAACGTTGGCGACACAGACGCAGCACTTCGCGCTTTTGCGCGTCGCTCATGCTCATCCAGCCGAACCGCTCCTCGCGGCTGCGCAGGCAGCCACGGCAGAAACCGCGATCGTCGGCCTGGCAAATGCCGCGACACGGGCTGGGGATGTCGAAAAATTCAAGCTGCTGTGCCACGGACCCTCCTGCATTCTCCTGCTAATTGAAGACGTCATCGCCGCCGCTGGCAAGTCCCTTTTCGCCATTGCGGCGAAAATAGTCGCGCAAATAGCGCAGCGCCTGGCGGCTTTTCTCCGGCATAGTGCGTTCCAGCGTCAGCGCGTGCAGCCGCAGCGGCGCCGGCCGCCACTCCGGCAACAGCAGCAACAGCTCGCCGCGCTGCAGCTCGTCGCCAATTTCATACAGCGGCTGAACGGAAATGCCCAGACCGGCGCGGGTAAAGGCGCGCATCACGTTCATGCTCTCGCTGACGATCTGCCCCTCCGCCAGCCGCAGCTTGACCTGCTGGCCGGATTGATGCAGCAAATCCAGATGGGCCCCGCTGTAGCCGCTGGAGATCCAGCGGTGCTGCACCAAATCCTGCGGCTTTTCCGGCACCCCATGCTGGCTGAGGTAACGCGGCGCCGCGCACAGCACCATCGGCCACGCCGTCAGCGGGTGAGCGATCATATTGGCGTCCGCCAGTTGACGATTGGCGCGCAGCGCAATGTCGACCCGCTGTTCTATCATGTCGACGATGCGATCGTCCGCCAGCACCCGCAGCGTCAGCTTGGGATGCGCCTGCAACAGCGGCGCCAGCGCCTCCGCCAACGAGCGGCCGCCGATGCCGACCGGAGTGGCGATGCGCAGCTCGCCCACCAGCGTGTCCCGCAGTTCCGCCAGCCGCTGCTCCGCCTGCTGCGCCTGTTGCAGCATCGCCTCGCAGCCGGGATAAAACGCCGCCCCCGCCTCGGTCAACGCCAGACGGCGGGTGGAACGGTGCAACAGCGGCACCCCGAGCGCCTTCTCCAGCGAGCGCATATGCTGACTGACCGCCGACGGCGTCATGCCCAGCCGCCGCGCCGCACCGGCCAACGATCCCTCCGCCACCACGGTGGCGAACACCGCCATTCGATTGAGTTTATCCACGATTATGAAGTTTTACTTAATCAAGAAAGCATGAATATGGCACTAATCACGGCTATTGTTAAGGACTAGAGTAGATCCCACGCAGCAGGCACATCGGCCTGCCTTACGATACTGACCCATCCCTGAAGGAGCATACAGATGAAAGTAGCCATTATTGGAGCAACCGGTTTTGTTGGCCGCCGTGTGGTGGATGAAGCGCTGGCTCGCGGCATTCAGGTAACGGCGATCGCCCGTCAGAAAAAAGATTTGCCGGACCACGCCAATCTGACCGTCGCGCTGGGCGACGTCGCCGATACCGCCTGGCTGGCGGGGCAATTGCACGGTCAGGATGCGGTGATCAGCGCCTACAATCCCGGCTGGGGCGAAGACAACCTGTATGAGAAGACTACGCGCGGCGCCCAGCAGATCCTTACCGCGGTCGAGCAGTCAGGCGTCAAGCGCCTGTTGGTGGTGGGCGGCGCAGGCAGCCTGGAAGTGGCGCCGGGCGTTGAACTGGTGGATACGCCGCAATTCCCGGAAAATATCCGCCCCGGCGCGCAGGCGGTGCGCGATCTGCGCAATAAACTGCGCAACGAATCAGCGCTCGACTGGACCTATCTCTCTCCGGCCGCCCTGCTGGAACCGGGCAAACGCACCGGCCAGTTCCGCCTCGGCACAACGCAGCTGCTGATGAACGGCGACGCGCCGGCCAGCATTTCGGTGGAAGATCTGGCGGTGGCTATCGTCGATGAGATTGAAAAACCTCAGTTTATTCGCGCCCAATTCACCGCCGCCTACTAAATCCCCTCACCGCCAGGCCACCGGCCTGGCGTTTTCCCGCGTTCGCCGCCGCCAGTATTCTGAATTTCTAAGGTTTTCTTAAGTTTCATCCGGTAGATTTCAAGGCATTATCTACTCTCAGGATCCAGATTTGGCAATGTGGTTACGTCAACGCTTACAGTGCAACAGCCTCGGTTTTATCCTCGCCACCGCCCTGTTCTTCACTCTGTTCCAAAACGCGTTATTCCTGCATCGCGCCTGGTCGTATATCACCTTCGATAGCGTCCACAGCGTGATATTCGCCGCCAGCATGCCGGTGGTGATCTTCTGTGCGCTGAATATTATCTTCAGCGTGTTGACCGTGCCCTACCTGCGCAAACCGCTGATCGTCTTTTTCTTGCTCGGCAGCGCCGCAGCCAACTATTTCATGTACAGCTATGGCGTGGTGATCGACGGCAACATGATGCAAAACGCCTTTGAAACCAACACCCACGAAGCGACGGCGTTGCTGACGCCGCGCATGGGGCTGTGGCTGGCGCTGCTCGGCGTCCTGCCAGCGGCGGCGGTTTGCTTCACCCATATTCGCCAGACCCGCCCCTGGTGGTACATGGTTGGGCTGCGCGCCGCCAACGTCATGCTGTCATTGGTGGTGATCCTGATCATCGCCGCGCTGTTCTACAAAGACTACGCTTCGCTGATCCGCAACAATAAAAGCGTGGTGAAGATGTTAACGCCTTCCAACTTCGTCGCCGGCACCATCAAGTTTACCGAGCAGCGCTACTTCACGCGCAATCTGCCGCTGGTGAAGATCGGTGAAGACGCGCGCAAAGGGCCGCTGATCGCCGGACAGGCCAAGAAAACGCTGGTTATCCTGGTGGTGGGCGAAACCGCCCGCGCCGAAAACTTCTCTCTCGGGGGCTACGATCGCGAGACCAACCCGCGCCTCAAGCAGGACAACGTGGTCTATTTCAAGAACGCCAGCTCTTGCGGCACCGAAACGGCGATCTCCGTCCCCTGCATGTTCTCCAACATGCCGCGCAAAGCGTACGACGCAACTCAGGCGACGCACCAGGAAGGCATGCTCGACGTGCTGGCGCATGCCGGCGTCAACGTGCTGTGGCGTGATAACGACGGCGGCTGCAAAGGCGCCTGCGATCGGGTGCCGCACATCGACATGACCAAACTGAAACTACCGCAGGACTGTGACGGCGAAGTTTGCATGGACAATGTGCTGTTGTACAAACTGAACGACTACATCAATAGCCTGAAAGACGACGGCGTGATCGTGTTGCACCAGATGGGCAGCCACGGCCCGGCTTATTACCGCCGCAGCACGCCGCAGTTCCAGACGTTTTCGCCGACCTGCAACAGCAATCAGATCCAGGATTGCAGCCATGAGCAGTTGGTGAACACCTACGACAACTCGATCCTGTATACCGACGCGATGCTCGATGCCACCATCAAGCTGCTGCAGCAGTATGACGACCGGTTCAATACCGCGTTGGTCTACCTGTCCGATCATGGCGAATCGCTGGGAGAAAACGGCATGTATCTGCACGGCACGCCTTATGTCTTCGCGCCGAGCCAGCAAACTCACGTGCCATTCCTGATGTGGATGTCGGCCGACTATCAGCGCAATTTCGGCATCGATCGCCAGTGCCTGAGCGCACTGGCGGAAAAGGACGACGTCTCGCAGGACAATCTGTTCCACACCCTGTTGGGCATGCTGAATGTGCAGACTCGTGAATATCAATCCCAGTTGGATATTCTGCAACGCTGCCGCAACGCGGCGTAAGCGCTTAACTTCCGCGTGCCGCTGAGGCACAATGCTTGAGACCAACCGGCGTTTTGTGCGCCGGTTTTTTTATTCCCATTGACCTAGACCAATCGGTCTATTATGCTCGGCGCCATGATGACCAAATCAACGCATTGCAACGTGGATACACGTGAACATCTGCTCGCCACCGGCGAAACCCTCAGCCTGCGCCTGGGCTTTACCGGCATGGGGCTGAGCGAACTGCTGGCTACGGCGGGCGTGCCGAAAGGATCGTTCTACCACTATTTCCGCTCGAAGGAAGCCTTCGGCGAAGCGATGCTGCAACGCTATTTCGCGCACTATGATGCGCAAATGCAAAAGCTGTTTGCCGACGAGCATACCGATGCCCGCCACCAGCTCTTGGGGTATTACGCCCAGGCCATCAGTTACCACTGCCGCAGCGAATGTCATAACGCCTGTCTGGCGGTGAAACTCTCCGCCGAGGTGAGCGACCTGTCGGAGCCGATGCGCCATGCGCTGGAAACCGGGACCGCCCGGGTGATCGGCCACCTGCAGGCGGCCATTGAGCGCGGCATCGCCGAGGGATCGCTGTCGGTAGCCATGAGCCCGGCGGCAACTGCAGAGACGCTGTATGCCCTGTGGCTCGGCGCCTCGCTGCGCGCCAAGATCCGGCGATCGTTGGCCCCGTTGACCAGCGCGCTGGAAAGCATCGAGTTGCTGCTGCGCCCGCCGCAGCCGTAACGCCACCGTCTTTTTTCGTGAAAATGCAGTTCGTGTTTTTTATCGCCCATAACTAGACGACCGGTCTATTAAATACAGGATGCACTATGAAGACTGAAAAATTGCTCTCTCCGCTGAAAGTTGGCGCAGTCACCCTGCCCAACCGCGTGTTTATGGCTCCGCTGACGCGTCTGCGCAGCATCGAACCGGGCGACATTCCCACGCCGCTGATGGCGGAGTATTATGCGCAGCGCGCCGGCGCCGGTCTGATCGTGACCGAAGCGACGCAGATTTCCTTCCAGGCGAAAGGCTATGCCGGTGCGCCGGGCCTGCATACCCCGGAGCAGATCGCCGCTTGGAAACACATCACGCAGGCGGTACACGACAAAAACGGCCACATCGCCGTACAGCTGTGGCACGTAGGCCGCATCTCCCACACCAGCCTCCAGCCGGGCGGACAAGCGCCGGTCGCCCCTTCGGCGATCAACGCAGACACCCGCACCACCGTGCGTGACGAAACCGGCGCCTGGGTGCGCGTACCGACCTCTACGCCGCGCGCGCTGGAAACCAGCGAGATCCCGGGCATCGTCAACGATTTCCGCCAGGCGACCGCCAACGCGCGTGAAGCCGGCTTCGACTTTATCGAGCTGCATGCGGCTCACGGCTATCTGCTGCACCAGTTCATGTCTCCGGCGTCTAACCAACGTACCGATCAATACGGCGGCAGCATCGAGAATCGCACCCGCCTGACGCTGGAAGTGGTCGACGCCGCCATCGCAGAATGGGGCTCCGAGCACATCGGCATCCGCATCTCGCCGCTGGGGCCGTTCAACGGCCTGGACAACGGTGAAGATCAGGAAGAAGCAGCGCTGTATCTGGTGGAAGAGCTGAATAAGCGCAATATCGCTTACCTGCACATCTCCGAACCTGACTGGGCCGGCGGCAAACCGTATTCCGACGCCTTCCGCGACTCGGTGCGCGCCCACTTTAAAGGGGTGATTGTCGGTGCCGGCGCCTACACCGCTGAAAAAGCCGAAGCGTTGATCGAAAAAGGCTTCATCGACGCGGTGGCCTTTGGCCGTAGCTACATCGCCAATCCGGATTTGGTCGAGCGTTTCCGTCAACACGCCCCGCTCAACGAACCTAAGCCGGAAACCTTCTACGGCGGTGGCGCCGAAGGTTATACCGACTATCCGTTTCTGACGAAGTAACCCGTCCTGACCCTAAACGGCCACGCAACCGCCTGGCCGTTTTTTTATGCACGCAAAAAGGCCCGCACAAGGCGGGCCGACGTTCCCTGGTGTTGTTATCTGCTACAGGTCAATTTCTACACGGTTACGCGCGGAATTGATAATTGATTGTGCAGATCAATTACTTCGTATCGATCGGTACACTCGATCAATATTTAAACACCCATGGCGAGGGGGCGAAAAGTGACATCGTCACCAACTCGTCACGTTGAATTCCCTTGCGGGACAAGGCTATACTCGCTTGTGCTTCAATCCACCCGCCGTCTGCCACGGCACAGTCAATTCAGAGGAATTATGCGCTTACTCCATACCATGATCCGCGTCGGTGATTTGCAACGCTCCATCGACTTCTACACCAAGGTATTAGGCATGCGCCTGCTGCGCACCAGCGAAAACCCGGAGTACAAATACTCGCTGGCTTTTGTCGGCTATACGGAAGAGAGCGAAGGCGCGGTTATCGAACTGACCTATAACTGGGGCACCGACAGCTACGACATGGGCACCGCCTTCGGCCACCTGGCGCTGGGCGTGGACGACGTCGCCGCCACCTGCGACAACATCCGCCGCGCCGGCGGCAACGTCACCCGTGAGGCCGGCCCGGTGAAAGGCGGCACCACGGTGATCGCGTTCGTCGAAGATCCGGACGGTTATAAAATCGAGCTGATCGAAAACAAACACGCCGGCCAAGGCCTCGGCCACTAAGCCTCTCTCGGGGCGCGCTGCGCCCCGCTGATTCTCCGCGCGATAGCGCCTGCAACCGGGCGCAAAATTTGCCATAATGCGCGCTGCATTCGATGAAGATAAGAAACTGATGGCCGAAAAAAGTGATCTTAACGCCCTGAGTGGTCGTTTTCGTGGGTTTTATCCCGTAGTAATAGATGTTGAAACCGCCGGCTTCAACGCCAATACCGATGCGCTGCTGGAAATCGCCGCCGTGACGCTGAAAATGGATGAAGACGGCTGGCTGCAGCGCGACGAAACCCTGCACTTCCACGTGGAGCCTTTCGAGGGTGCCAACCTGCAACCGGAAGCGCTGGCGTTTAACGGCATCGATCCGCACAACCCGCTGCGCGGTGCGGTCAGCGAATACGACGCGCTGCACGCCATTTTCAAAGCGGTGCGCAAAGGGCTCAAGGATCGCGGTTGCAACCGGGCCATTATCGTCGCGCACAACGCCAACTTCGATCACAGCTTCCTGATGGCCGCGGCCGAACGTGCCGGTTTGAAGCGTAATCCGTTCCATCCGTTCGCCACCTTCGACACCGCTGCGCTGAGCGGCCTGGTGCTGGGGCAAACGGTGCTGGCCAAAGCCTGCATCGCCGCCGGCATGCCGTTCGACAGCAGCCAGGCGCACTCCGCGCTGTACGACACCGAACAAACCGCCCTGCTGTTTTGTGAGCTGGTTAACCGCTGGAAGCGTCTCGGCGGCTGGCCGCTGCCCGCCGGCGATCTCGCCGAATAAGCCCAATAAAAAAGGCGGCCCAGTTTGCACTGGCGCCGCCCGTTACGCGATAACCGCAAGTCTGTCGATTAAGACTGCTGGTCTTCCTGCGCTTTATACTTTTCTGCCGTTTCTTTGATCAGCTGCTGCAATTCGCCGCGCTGATACATTTCGATGATGATATCGCAACCGCCGACCAGCTCACCGTCTACCCACAGCTGCGGGAAAGTCGGCCAGTTGGCGTATTTTGGCAACTCGGCGCGGATGTCCGGATTTTGCAGAATATCCACATAGGCGAAACGCTCGCCGCAGGCGGACAGCGCTTGCACAGCCTGCGCAGAGAAGCCGCAGCTCGGCAGCTTTGGCGAACCCTTCATGTACAGCAGAATCGGGTTTTCAGCGATCTGGTGCTGAATTTTTTCAAGTGTCGTCGTCATTTATTGCTTCCTCAAGCCACATTTCATGGCTACAACATGCATCACGCGGGCTATTGTAGCGACTGGAACAGTCGCAAGAAAACGCCATCTTTTGCAAGGATATTCGCCCGCCGCCGATCGCGTTTCACCGGCCACGTCATTCCGGTCAAAACATACGTTGAGAATAACATTTTTAATCCGACCATTTCACTAATATATTGCGCCGCGATGACGGCGCGGCTTAATTATATCCGCCACCGCCGACTGGCGCTTTTTTATACACCAACAGGCTGATTTTAAACCAAAAAAAATGTCATTAACGTTTTCTCACAATATGGATTATTATTTATGAGTTCTTCGCTGTTTTATATGGCGAAATTCGGGAATACTGTAACTCTTTCGATATCCGTTTCGGGGCCAAGGTTGGTGACGTCGACATGCGTTTAATTCTTACGCTCTTTGCGCTGCTGTTTACGCAGCTCTTCTTCAATTTGGCGCACGCTGCGCCACAGGCGCGTGTTGCCGCCGAGCAGCGTAAAAGCCATGCCAATGAAGCGCGGCCCGATGACCGCAGAAAAAAGAAAGCGGATAAAGCCGCCAAAAAAGCCAAAGTGACGGCCCCCCAGAAAAAAACCAAGACCGCCAAGGTCAAAAGCGAGAAAAGCGCGAAAAAGATCGTCAGCGCCAAACCCAAGGCCAAAGCGCAGAAAACCGCCAAAATTAAAGTCACCCCGCCGAAAAAGGGCTACAAAAAAGGCTATGGCCGCCACCGCGAAGCCGGTATGGCCACCGCCAAGCTGGCGCGTGATGAAAAACCGTTGAAACTCAGCCCGGCGCACAAAAAGCGTTACCAGCACGCCAAGCAGACCGCGATGGCCAAGCTGATGGATCAGATGGGCAAGCCTTACCGCTGGGGCGGCAGCTCGCCGCGCACCGGCTTCGACTGCAGCGGCCTTATCTATTACGCCTATAAGGACGTGGTGAAAATCAAGATGCCGCGCACCGCCAACGAAATGTATCACCTGCGCGACGCGGCGCCGATCAAGAAAAGCGAACTGGAAAGCGGCGATCTGGTGTTCTTCCGCATCAATAACCGCGGCGTGGCGGACCATGTCGGCGTCTACCTCGGCAACGGCAAATTCATCCAGTCGCCGCGCACCGGCGAAGAGATCCGCATCAGCCAGCTCGACAACGACTATTGGCAAAACCATTACATCGGCGCACGCCGCGTAGTGACGCCGAAAACCATTCGTTAATTCCCTATTCTGCGCGGTTGCGGCCCCGGTCACAACCGCCTGCTCAAGCTATCGCCCATCGCACTCCCCCACGCGCATTTCTCGCTTTTCCTCCTGTTTTTTATGATGAAAATTGTTAAGATTGAATGACCACAATAAAAAACGGCCCATCTGGCTCCCGCCTGGGCGGGAAGAAAGTGGCGCTGTAAAGGAGGAAGCAATGTCGTTTGAATTACCTGCATTACCGTATGAGAAAAACGCGCTCGAGCCGCACATCTCCGCCGAGACCCTGGAATACCACTACGGCAAACACCACAATACCTACGTGGTTAACCTGAACAACCTGGTGAAAGGCAGCGAGTTCGAGGGCAAATCGCTCGAAGAGATCATCAAGACCTCCAACGGCGGCGTGTTCAACAACGCCGCGCAGGTGTGGAACCACACCTTCTACTGGCACTGCCTGTCGCCACAGGGCGGCGGTGAACCGCAGGGCGAACTGGCGGCGGCGATCGTCAAATCCTTCGGCTCTTTCGCTGCGTTCAAAGAGCAGTTCACCGATGCCGCCGTGAAAAACTTCGGCGCCGGCTGGACCTGGCTGGTGAAAAAACCGGACGGCGCGCTGGCGATCGTCAACACCTCCAACGCGGCAACTCCGCTGACCGGTGAAGATAAACCGCTGCTGACCGTTGACGTGTGGGAACACGCGTATTACATCGATTACCGCAATGCGCGTCCAAAATACCTGGAAAACTTCTGGGCGTTGGTCAACTGGACATTTGCGGCGGAAAACCTGGCGTAAACGCAGGCCTTGCCTAAGTGATGAGGCGCAGCTGGGCTGCGCCTTTTTTATAACTGGCGGGAAATCAGTTCAACGCGGCGACAAAGCTGAAAGCGATGATCATCGCCAACGCGCCGACGGTAGTGAACAGAGACATCTTCAGATCGGTATCCATGACAACTCCTTTAAAATGGGCTTTCCTAAGGATAAAAGGCGCACAATTAGTACGTCAAATCATTTTCCCACAGTTCGCCGATAAAATCTTGTTATCATTTCCCGGTTTATAATCTCGATTACCTCTTCCACTTTTGTTCAATATGCGACAAAATTCGCAGTTCACAACTGCGTACCGGCATCCATGCCCCTCCTGATTAAGCGCTGAAGACTTCAACACACTAAAAACTCAGTTTTCGCTTCTCTGGAGAAGGATCTACGTAGGCAAACGATTAACATCACACTTACATGCTGTAAACATGTGAGTTCAGGAGTCATTCCTTACATGGCAACGATTAAAGATGTGGCCAAACGCGCGGGCGTTTCCACCACCACCGTTTCGCACGTCATCAATAAGACTCGTTTCGTCGCCGAAGAGACCAAAGCGGCCGTGTGGGCCGCGATCAAAGAGCTGCACTACTCGCCGAGCGCCGTGGCACGCAGCCTGAAAGTCAATCACACCAAGTCTATCGGTCTGCTGGCCACCTCGAGCGAAGCACCCTATTTTGCCGAAGTGATCGAGGCGGTGGAAAACAGCTGCTACAGCAAAGGTTACACCCTGATCCTGTGCAACTCGCACAACAATCTGGACAAGCAGCGCGCCTACCTGGCGATGCTGGCGCAAAAGCGCGTCGACGGCCTGCTGGTCATGTGTTCCGAATACCCGGATCAACTGCTGGGCATGCTGGAGGACTACCGTAATATCCCGATGGTGGTGATGGACTGGGGCGCCGCGCGCGGCGACTTCACCGACACCATCATCGATAACGCGTTCGAAGGCGGCTATCTGGCCGGCCGTTACCTGATCGAGCGCGGCCACCGCGATATCGGCGCTATCCCGGGCCAGCTGTCGCGCAACACCGGCGGCGGTCGGCATCAGGGCTTCATGAAGGCGCTGCAGGAAGCGCATATCGATATTCGCGAAGAGTGGATCGTCCAAGGTGACTTCGAGCCGGAGTCCGGTTACAAGGCGATGCATCAAATTCTGTCGCAAAAACAGCGACCGACCGCGGTATTCTGCGGCGGCGACATCATGGCGATGGGCGCCATCTGCGCCGCCGACGAACTGGGGCTGCGGGTGCCGCAGGATATTTCCGTGATCGGCTACGACAACGTGCGCAACGCCCGCTACTTCACCCCGGCGCTGACCACCATTCATCAGCCGAAAGAACGTCTGGGCGAAATGGCCTTCACCATGCTGCTGGATCGCATCATCAGCAAGCGCGAAGAATCGCAGGTGATCGAAGTGCATCCGAAGCTGGTCGAACGCCGTTCGGTCGCCGACGGTCCGTTCATCGACTACCGCCGCTGATCGTCCTCCCTACCGGAAGCCGGCGCGGCTTCCGGTGCCGCCTCACTCAGCCACTCCTGATTCAGCGTCTCGCCATCGCCCAAATACGCCAGCAGCCAGCTCATCGCCGGTGACGGTTTATCCTGTTGCCAGGTCAGGCAGCAGGGGCTGGCGGGAAACGGCTGCTGCAACTGCAACGCCTTCAGCTCACCGCGCTGCACCCGCGGCAGCGCCAGATGCGCCGGCATCATGCCGACGCACAGCCCGGCGCACAGACAGTCGAGCGCCGATGTCCAGTCCGGCACCACCAGCCGCCGCTGGTTATCCAGCGTCCAGGTGACGCGCTTGGGCAGATTGCGCGAGGTGTCTTCCAGACAAAGCGCAGGGTACGGCCTCAACCGATCGTCATTTAACGGCCCTGCCAGCTGCGCCAGCGGATGCTGTGGGCTGACTACGCACAGCCAGTTCATATCCCCCATGTCGCGGAAAGCGAAGCCGCCGCCGACCGGCACCGCGCGGGTGGCACCAATCGCCATGTCCACCCTACCGTCCACCAACGCATCCCACACGCCATTAAACACTTCGGGTTGCAGCATCAGTTCAACATCGGGGAAATGGCGGTAGAAATCCAGCACCAGCTGGCGGATGCGCTGGGGTTTGACGATGATGTCGACTGCGATATTCAGCTGGCCGCGCCACCCGTTGGCCACCTGCTGACAGTGGCGACGGGTGTCGAGCATTTTTTTGATAACAACTCTCGCATCCTTGATAAACAGCGCGCCGGCCGGCGTCAACTCCACATCACGGTGACGCCGCTCAAACAGCGGCACCGCAAGCCATTGTTCCAGTTGCCGCACGGTATAGCTCACCGCCGACGGCACCCGGTGCAGCTCCTGCGCCGCCGCGCTGAAACTGCCAGTGCGCGCGACCGCGTCAACAACTTCAAGAGAATATTCAGACCACATCGCTTTGCCTTCAATTTTTTTAACAGCACTTTGCAAATATTACCGTTTCACAAGCAGAGATCCAGCCGGATACACTGGCCGGCGCTAAAAACCTGCGACACTAAAATATTAACGAGAAATACCATGCGAAATTCTTTTGGCTTTATGTTCTACCTCGCCGGCCTGAGCATGCTGGGTTATCTGGCGACCGATATGTACCTGCCCGCCTTCGGCGCCATGCGGGAGGAACTGCAAATTTCCGCCGGCGCGGTCAGCGCCAGCCTGAGCATCTTTCTGGCCGGCTTCGCCTTCGCGCAACTGCTGTGGGGGCCCCTCTCCGACCGACTGGGCCGCAAACCGGTATTATTGATTGGCCTGACGCTGTTCGCGCTCGGCTGCCTGGGCATGCTGTGGGTAGAAAATGCCGTGCAGCTCTGGATACTGCGCTTTATTCAGGCCGTCGGCGTCTGTTCCGCCACCGCCATCTGGCAAGCGCTGGTGGTCGACCGCTATCGCGAAGGCCAGGCCAACCGCGTGTTCGCCACCATCATGCCGCTGGTGGCGCTGTCACCGGCGCTGGCGCCGCTGCTTGGCGCCTGGCTGCTGAACCACGCCAGCTGGCGTGCGATCTTCGCCGCGCTGTTGGTGATCACCGCACTGCTGCTGCTGCCGACGCTGCTGCTCAAAGAGCGCGCCAAAACGCACCCCGCCGCCGACGCGCCGAAAAACGGCGTCAGCTTCTGGCAACTGTTGAAATCTCCGGTGTTCAGCGGCAACGTCGCTATTTACGCCGCCTGCTCGGCCGGTTTCTTCGCCTGGCTAACCGGCTCGCCGTTTATCCTCGGTGATATGGGCTACGGCCCGAGCGACATCGGTCTGAGCTATGTGCCGCAAACGCTGGCCTTCCTGCTGGGCGGCTACGGCTGCCGCGCCGCGCTTAAGCGCATCAATGGCAAAACTCTGCTGCCGTGGCTGCTGGTAGCTTATGCTGTCAGCATGGTGGCGCTGTATCTGGTGGCGACCCTGACCAATCCGACGCTCACCACGCTGCTGATCCCATTCTGCGTGATGGCGCTGGTCAACGGCGCCGGCTACCCGATCATGGTGGCGAATGCGCTGATGCCGTTCCCGGAAAGCAGCGGCAAAGCCGCCGCGCTGCAAAATACGCTGCAACTGGGGCTGTGTTTTGTGGCAAGCATGCTGGTGTCGGCGTTTATTGCGCAGCCGCTGTTGGCGACGGTGACGGTGATGGTGTCCACGGTGATACTGGCCGCGCTGGGGTATTTCCTGCAGCGGGGAAAAGCGGCCAAGGCGCCGCAAGAAACGCCGCGCGAACATGCTAACTCAGCGTCATAATTGCCAAGCTAAATAATCACTTAAAGAATATGCGTGCCGAGTGCGATTTACAGTTGAGTCAATGCCTCGGCGCGCCTATACTCAAAAACAACCTTGTAAAGTAACATCTTATAATCTCTATATCTCAACTAGCTGTTGTGTACGCGTCTTGCGTCACACTCTTTTTTTGAAGAGGCGTTTATCCTGCGCCGTTTGCGTCGGGTCGCTTCTTTAAATTTCCTCTGTTCATAGTCGGATATCAGACGCCGCGGGCTTATTTCCCGTCGGTATACGTATGCACCCGCAGAAATTGTCTAAGCTGTTTCCTAACGGGTCATCAGTCAGAAGAAGGTGATGGAGAAGCTATGAGTTCATCGTGTATAGAAGATCTGAGCATCCAGGATAACCAGTGGTACCGTATCGCGCACGAAATGCTCGGTCTGGCCGGTATCGAAATTAACGGATCGCGCCCTTTCGATATTCAGGTTAAAAACCCCGAATTCTTTAAACGCGTTTTGCAGCAAGGGTCACTGGGCCTGGGCGAAAGCTATATGGACGGTTGGTGGGAGTGCGAGCGGCTGGATATATTCTTCCAGCGCGTGGTCAGCGCCGGGCTGGAGAAGAAGCTCCCCCACCACCTGAAAGATACCCTGCGTATCGCCGCGGCGCGCCTGACCAATCTGCAATCGAAAAAGCGCGCCTGGATCGTCGGTAAAGAGCATTACGATCTTGGCAACGATCTGTTTACGCTGATGCTCGATCCTTACATGCAATACTCCTGCGGCTACTGGAAAGACGCCGCCACGCTGGAGGAAGCGCAAGAAGCGAAACTGCGGATGATCTGCGAAAAACTGCAGCTGCAGCCGGGCATGCGCTTGCTGGACATCGGCTGCGGCTGGGGCGGCCTCTCCGCCTATGCGGCGAAAAATTACGGCGTGTCGGTGGTCGGCGTGACCATTTCTGCCGAGCAGCAGAAGCTGGCTCAGGCACGCTGCGCCGGGCTGGACGTGCAGATCCTGCTGCAGGATTACCGCGATCTGCATCAGCAGTTCGATCGCATCGTCTCGGTCGGCATGTTCGAGCACGTCGGGCCAAAAAACTATCGCACCTATTTCAACGTGGTAGAGCGCAATCTGGCGCCGCACGGCCTGTTCCTGCTGCACACCATCGGTTCCAACAAGACCGACATGAACGTCGATCCGTGGATCAACAAATATATCTTCCCGAACGGCTGCCTGCCCTCGGTGAGGCATATCGCCGAGGCCAGCGAAGGCCATTTCGTGATGGAAGACTGGCACAACATCGGCGCCGACTACGATCGCACGCTGATGACCTGGTTCGAGCGCTTCAAACAGGCGTGGCCGCAGCTTGCTCCGCGTTATTCCGAGCGCTTCGAGCGGATGTTCAGCTATTACCTGAACGCCTGCGCCGGCGCGTTTCGGGCGCGCGACCTGCAGCTGTGGCAGGTGGTGTTCAGCCCGAAAGGCGTTGAAGGCGGCATTCGCGTCGCCCGCTGAACGCTCCCCTAATAAAAAAAGCCCCGGCAACCTCATCGCCGGGGCTTTTTTTGCTCTTTCGAACCAGGCGGCTTAGCCGCAGTAAACGCGGATGATTTTATCGTTGCTATCGCCGAGGAAGTTCAGACGGCGCAGGTTGAAATCCATGGTGACGGCAGAGTTGTACGGAATGGCGCGCACCTTGGATTCGATCCGCACGCCTTCCAGCGACGTCATCGGCTTGCCGACGTAGTTTTGATACTGCGAAGCGCCGCAGGTATCGTCCGCATCGGCCACTTGCGCGCCGCCGCCCTGCTCAGGTGAACTGCTGCAGGCGCTCAGCGCCAGCAACGCGGTTAACAACAACGTTTTCCCATAAAACTTCACGCGTTTCTCCTCTCTGCTTATGATTCGACTCCGGCGGCAACGCCCGAATCGCTGTCAGTCTTTGTGCGCCGGCGCCACCGCCGCCGCCAGCGTCGCTTCCCGATTGGCCAGCACGCGTTCGACGGTGTCCACTACCGCCTGCGTCTGCGGATCGATCTCGATGTTCACCTTATCGCCCAGGCGTTTTTTACCCAGCGTAGTGCGCTCCAGGGTTTCCGGGATCAGATGCACGCAGAAACGGTTATTCACCACTTCGCCGATGGTCAGGCTAATGCCGTCGATGCCGATGAAACCTTTGTGCAGCACATATTTCATCAATTCCGCATTCGGCATGCGCAGCCATACCTGACGGTTATTTTCCGAGGTATAAATTTTGGCCACTTCCGCCGTGCAGATAATATGGCCGGACATCAAATGACCGCCAATTTCATCATTGAATTTCGCCGCGCGCTCGATATTGACGATGTCGCCCAGCGCCAGATCGCCGAGGTTGGTCAGGCGCAACGTTTCCTTGATCAAATCGAAGCTGACGCGGTTGCCTTCCACCGCGGTGACGGTCAGGCAGCAGCCGTTATGGGCCACCGACGCGCCCAGCTCCAGCCCCGGCAGCAGTTCTGCAGGCATCTCGATCACATGGGTGCGGAAATTGGGTTTCTCATCAATGGCGACCAGCGGCGCGGTGCCTTGTACGATACCGGTGAACATATGTGCCTCTTCTTACTCAATAGATTAAAACGCTTCCGGCAGTTTGCCCCAGTTGGCGCTGAAAACCAAATCCGCGACGGCAAAAAACGCGTCCCTGCGCATTTAATAACTATTTATCTGCGACGTTTGCTTAACGACGCCGAGCAGGTACAATATTTTTGACAAAATTCCGCTATTTTAATTGTTGTCCTCTCGCGGCAGCCCTCCCTCCCACATATATAAAATAGAAAGGTGTATGCGTGCAGAAGTACTTAATTGAAGCGCGTAGTTTATTGGCTCTCGCTATCCCGGTGATCATCGCGCAAATCTCGCAAACCGCCATGGGCGTGGTGGATACCATCATGGCCGGCGCTTACAGCGCCACCGATATGGCGGCGGTTGCGGTCGGCACCTCTATCTGGCTGCCGGCCATCCTGTTCGGCCACGGCCTGCTGCTGGCGCTGACCCCAGTGATCGCCCAGTTAAACGGCGCCGGCCGTCGCGATCGTATCGCCCATCAGGTGCGTCAGGGCTTCTGGCTGGCCTCCGGCGTTTCCGTGCTGTTGATCGTCGTGCTGTATAACTGCAAATTCGTCATCGACATGATGCACAACATCGATCCGCAGCTGGCGGATAAAGCCGTCGGTTATCTGCACGCCATCATGTGGGGCGCGCCGGGCTATCTGTTCTTCCAGGTGATGCGCAACCAGTGCGAAGGGCTGTCCAAAACCAAGCCCGGCATGGTGATCGGCTTCCTCGGCCTGCTGGTGAATATCCCGATCAACTACATCTTCATCTACGGCAAGTTCGGCATGCCGGAGCTGGGCGGCGTGGGCTGCGGCGTCGCGACCGGCAGCGTCTACTGGATCATGTTCCTGATGATGCGCTGGTACGTGAAGCGCGCGCCGTCGCAGCGCGACATCAAGCGCCAGGCAGGCGATCTCGGCGGCCCGGACTGGGCGGCGCTGAAGCGCCTGATCGGCATCGGCATGCCGGTGGCGCTGGCGCTGTTCTTCGAAGTCACCCTGTTCGCCGTGGTGGCGCTGCTGGTATCGCCGCTCGGGATCGTCGCGGTCGCCGGCCACCAGATCGCGCTTAACTTCAGCGCGCTGATGTTCGTGTTACCGCTGTCGCTGGGCGTCGGCGCCACCATTCGCGTCGGTTATCGTCTGGGAGAAGGGTCGGTAGAAGGCGCGCGCGTCGCCGCATACTCCGCCATCGGCGTCGGCATCACCATGGCCGTCTGCACTGCGCTGTTTACCGCCACCTTCCGCGAACCGATCGCCCTGCTGTACAACGACAGCCCGGCGGTGGTGGCGATGGCCTCGCAGCTGATGCTGCTGGCGGCGCTGTATCAAATCTCGGATTCAATCCAGGTGATCGGCAGCGGCGTGCTGCGCGGTTATAAAGATACTCGCGCGATCTTCTTCATCACCTTCATCGCTTACTGGGTGTTGGGCCTGCCGAGCGGCTATCTGCTGGCGTTGACCGATGCGGTGGTGCCGGCGATGGGGCCGAGCGGTTTCTGGATCGGCTTTATCATCGGCCTGACCTTCGCCGCCATCATGATGGCGCTGCGCATGCGCTGGCTGCAGAAACAGCCGACCACCGTCATCCTGCAGCGTTCTACCCGCTGAGCCCGTTCCCGGCCGGTTTTCTCCCCGGCCGGGCAGCGGGTTGCGGAAAAAAACGCCTGTCTGCGCACAACCTCAGCAATCGCGTGAAATACCGAATAAAATTGCGTTTTTCCCCTTGCCAGCACGCGGGTAGCTCGTTAATATTCGTCCCCGCTGTCAGCCATGACAGACAGGAAAAGATGCGTCCGTAGCTCAGTTGGTTAGAGCACCACCTTGACATGGTGGGGGTCGGTGGTTCGAGTCCACTCGGACGCACCAAATTCCAGAAGCAGTACAGTGCGTCCGTAGCTCAGTTGGTTAGAGCACCACCTTGACATGGTGGGGGTCGGTGGTTCGAGTCCACTCGGACGCACCAAATTTCAGAAGCAGTGCAGTGCGTCCGTAGCTCAGTTGGTTAGAGCACCACCTTGACATGGTGGGGGTCGGTGGTTCGAGTCCACTCGGACGCACCATATTGCTGATTCACCTCTCCCCCTATCGCGTTATAATTCTCGCTGTTTCGTCTCTGCCCGACCGCTCGATTTTTCATGTCGATTGCGCCGAACTACCGCCATCAGCCATCAGGAACGCCACATGACCACCTTCACCGCCAACACCCCCTTTTTACCGCTCGACAATGGCCTTGCCCGTCGTGAAGGCGTGATGAGCGACGGTTCGCCGGCAGCGGAAGTGCGTTTCGAGACCGGGGCCTTCGGCCAGCTGCAAAAGCCCGCGCACGCGCTGCAAACCCGGGTGATATCGGGTGAATTCGAGTTCACCCTCGGCGGCGACACGCGGATAGTGCGGACCGGCGAGAGCCTGACCCTGCCGGCCAACGTCGCCAGCGGCTGCTTCTGCCTGAGCGCCGGTGTGCTGCTGGAAATCCCGCAAACGCGCTAAGCCGCATTTACAGCAAGGTTATTTGCGCAACAAGCCGTACGCAACGCGTTGCATTTGCGCCACATTTGCCCTCGTTTTGACATATCCGCCGCACCGCCGCGGTTTTTTATTTTGTTTCCCGCCGCTTAGCCTTTATAATGCGCAACGTCTATCAGTTGAATGGTTTCAGCCCTTGATCTGCGAAAACGCAATAACAACACGATTTAATCTCACCCCGTTGCGCAGCATCCCCGCGCCCCCGCGCGGGCTGAATTTTTCCGCCCCACATCAACTGTCGTCACCTATCCTTAACTATGTTTTTCACCACCAGGCACGGCTCAAATTCCCTATCGGCGTAAACAACGCCGGTCAAATTCGTTTTTTTATCCATCACAACTTGTAGAAAACTCCGCCATGAAAAAGACCAAAATTGTTTGTACCATCGGTCCAAAAACCGAATCGGAAGAAATGCTGACCAACCTGCTCAATGCGGGCATGAACGTGATGCGTCTCAACTTCTCTCACGGCGACTATGAAGAGCACGGCAACCGCATCAAGAACATGCGCGCCGTGATGGCGAAAACCGGTATCAACGCCGGCATCCTGCTGGATACCAAAGGCCCGGAAATTCGCACCATGAAACTGGAAGGCGGCAAAGACGCCTCTCTGGTCGCCGGCCAAACCTTCACCTTCACCACCGACCAGAGCGTGATCGGCAACAGCGAACGCGTGGCGGTGACCTACGCCGGCTTCGCCGCCGACCTGAAGATCGGCAACACCGTGCTGGTTGACGACGGCCTGATCGGCATGGAAGTCACCAACGTGACCGAGAACGAAGTCGTTTGCAAGGTGCTGAACAACGGCGACCTGGGCGAGAACAAAGGCGTCAACCTGCCGGGCGTGTCCATCCAGCTGCCTGCGCTGGCCGAGAAAGACAAACGCGACCTGATCTTCGGCTGCGAGCAAGGCGTCGACTTCGTGGCGGCGTCCTTTATCCGTAAACGCTCCGACGTGCTGGAGATCCGCGAACACCTGAAAGCGCACGGCGGCGAGCAGATCCAGATCATCTCCAAGATCGAGAACCAGGAAGGCCTGAACAACTTCGATGAAATTCTCGAAGCGTCCGACGGCATCATGGTTGCCCGCGGCGATCTGGGCGTTGAAATCCCGGTAGAAGAAGTGATCTTCGCCCAGAAGATGATGATCGAAAAATGCAACCGTGCGCGTAAAGTGGTGATCACCGCCACCCAGATGCTCGATTCCATGATCAAGAACCCGCGCCCTACCCGTGCTGAAGCCGGTGACGTCGCCAACGCCATTCTGGACGGCACCGACGCCGTCATGCTGTCCGGCGAAAGCGCCAAGGGCAAATACCCGCTGGAAGCGGTCAACATCATGGCGACCATCTGCGAACGCACCGATCGCGTGATGCCAAGCCGCATCGATACCCTGAACGATCGCCGCAAGCTGCGCATCACCGAAGCGGTATGCCGCGGCGCGGTTGAAACCGCCGAAAAACTGGACGCGCCGCTGATCGTCGTCGCCACCAGCGGCGGCAAGTCAGCGAAATCCGTGCGTAAATACTTCCCGAACGCCGTGATCCTGGCGCTGACCACCAACCAGACCACCGCGCATCAACTGGTGCTGAGCAAGGGCGTTATCCCGCAGATGGTCAAAGAAATCGCCTCCACCGACGACTTCTACCGCATCGGTAAAGAAGCCGCGCTGGCCAGCGGCCTGGCGCAAAAAGGCGACGTCGTGGTGATGGTTTCCGGCGCGCTGGTGCCGAGCGGCACCACCAACACCGCCTCGGTACACGTGCTGTAATATAAAACGTGACATAATTATCTTGATCAAAACGCCGCTTTGCGGCGTTTTTTTTATCGGCAGTAAACTATTTTTCTCAAAACGCAACCGCGATCTGCTCATTATTTAGCTAATAACAAATCGGAGTAGTCCCATGGAAGCCGGCTGTTTTCCCTCGTTTTTTTAACTAATTTGTAAAACCAGATGCAAGTTTGAGCGAACGATCAAAATAAAGCACCTCAACACTAAAAAATTATTCTCTTTCGAAAAAAGTTTGTGTAATACTTGTAACGCTACATGGAGATTAACTCAATCTAGAGGGTGTTATAATGAATCGTACTAAACTGGTACTGGGCGCGGTAATCCTGGGTTCCACTCTGCTGGCTGGCTGCTCTAGCAACGCTAAAATCGATCAACTGTCTTCTGACGTTCAGACTCTGAACGCTAAAGTTGATCAGCTGAGCAACGACGTGAACGCAATGCGTTCTGACGTTCAAGCGGCTAAAGACGACGCAGCACGCGCTAACCAGCGTCTGGACAACCAAGCTCACGCTTACAAAAAGTAAGATAGCTTTGGTTATTGAAAACGGCGCACATTGTGCGCCGTTTTTTTTGTCTGTTTGTCGGCCTGGGCTTTCCAGCGCGGCAGGCAAAAAAAAGAGGTTCAGCACGCTGAACCCCTCTTCGACCGCTCAATCCGGCAAACTTAGTTCACCGAGCTGATTGGCGCTGCCTTGAATGGGCTCTTATTCGCCGCAGGAGCCGCTGCAGGCGTTAAACTCACCTCAGACGGGCTCTCCCCTACGTTGACCAGCACCGGCATGCCAGAGCGGCGTACAACCGCGCTATCGAACACGGCGCGATCGGTTTGCCCATCGGCAGCAAAGGCTTTCTCCGCTTTAGACAACGCGATCGGCATGGTCTGCGGATCGTCGCTTTCCACCCGCGACAGCGGCTGGTGCACTTCCACATAGCGTTTGCCGTCCGGCTCGACCGAAATCTTCACCGGATCGTTGATCACTTGCACCCGCGTACCGCGCGGCACCATGTTGAACAGCGCCTCGATATCCGTCGGACGCAGGCGAATACAGCCGGAGCTGACGCGCATGCCGATACCGAAGTTGGCGTTGGTACCGTGGATCAGGTATTCACCGCGCCCCATCGCCAGACGCAGGGCGAACAGCCCCATCGGGTTCTCAGGGCCGGCCGGCACCACCGCAGGCAGCGTCACGCCCTGGGATTGATAGCGCTTGCGGATGTTGGCGGTGGGCGTCCAGGTCGGGTTAGGGATCTTTTGGCTGATGGAAGTCACCTCCAGCGGCGTGTGCATCCCGGTCTGGCCGATACCGATCGGATAGACGATCACTTTATTCTCGCCTTTCGGATAGTAGTAAAGGCGCAGCTCGGCCAGGTTGACGATGATCCCTTCACGCTTGGTGTCAGGCAGCAGCATTTGGGTCGGAATGGTCAGCACCGTACCCGGCTTAGGCAGGAACGGATCGGTGCCGGGGTTGGCTTCCAGCATGCCCAGCAGGCCAATCTTGTAGTCGGCGGCGATCGCCTCCAGCGGACGGCCGTCGTTTGGCACGGTATAAGTGGTGTTTTCACCGATCAGACGGCTGTCCGGCGGCGGCAGCGGGTATTCGGTCGCACTGGCGGCCTGCGTGCCGGCCAGTACGGTGGCGAAGACCATGCCCATTAAACTCAACGCACGTTTCATTATCATCCCTATATTTTTTATGACGGTTCGCCCCCAAGGCTAACGAGCGCCTGGCGGTGGGTAAATCAGACAATACCTGATTAATACTAGCAACGCTGGCATCAAAGGCAATAAGTTCTCTAAAAATCAACACGTTATAACGTAATCGTCGTCGTCGATTGTCAACGAAACGTCAATGGGTAAGCTGCTGAAATATCACTGAATTGGGGGGTGATTCCTGGGGAAAACGGCGGATTGTAAAGACTCATTGACAAAGCGAATATATCAATGAGCCTTTAAAGAGCAGTGGCGTTAAGGATCAGGCCAGCTGAGCGGCTTTACTGCGAATGGCGCGGATCATCGCCTCCAACCCCTGTGAGCGCGAAGGCGTCAGATGTTGGCTGAGCGCCAGCTCGGTGAAAAACGGCCGCACGTCGAGCTCGACGATTTGCTGTGGCGTCAATTGACGATAAAGAATAAACACCACCGCAAGCAGCCCTTTGACGATCGCCGCGTCGCTATCGCCATGGAATTCGACCTGCCCCTGCTCATCGCGGCGCATCACGATCCACACCTGGCTCTGACAGCCGGAGATCAGGTTGGCGGCCTGCCGCTCCGCCTCGTCCAGCGGCGGCAATTTAGCGCCGAGTTCAATCACGTACAGGTATTTCTCCTCCCAGTTCAGACAGCGGGAGAAATTACGCACCAATTTATCTTTGTCCGGCAAATTCGCCATGGGGATCCTTTTGTACCGCCGGGGACGCGCCCCGGCCTAACCTAATAACTGATGAATGCGTTGCAGCCCGGCCACCAGCCGGTCCACCTCTTCGCGGGTATTATATAACGCCAGCGAAGCACGGCACATGCTCGGCACCTGATAAAACGCCATCAGCGGCATCGCGCAGTGATGGCCGGTGCGAATGGCGATGCCGTACTGATCGAGGAAGCTGCCGACGTCATAGGCGTGGTGCTCTCCCAGATTGAAGGCTATCACCCCGGCGCGATGCGCCGGACCATAGATTTTCAGCGTCGGCACCTGCTTGAGCGCCTCGAGCGCGTAATGCATCAGCGACTGTTCATAATCGCGGATCGCATTCAGCCCCAGGGCTTCGACGTAATCGAACGCCGCGCCCAGCCCCATGATGCCGGCGGTATTCGGCGAACCGGCCTCGAAGCGCCAGGGCGGATCGGCGAAGGTGGTGCCCGCCGTCAGGCTGACCTGACGGATCATCGAACCGCCCCCTTCCCACGGCGGCATCTGCTGCAACAACGCCTGGCGCCCATACAGCATGCCGATGCCGGAAGGGCCATACAGCTTATGGCCGGAAAACACGTAGAAATCGCAGTCCAGCGCCTGGACATCGACGCGCTGGTGCATCACCGCCTGCGCGCCGTCCACCAGCACGGTCAGATCCGGCGCCAGGGCTCTGGCGCGGGCGATGATGTCGCGCACCGGGTTGACGGTGCCCAGCACGTTGGAGACCTCGGTCAGCGCCAGCAGTTTGCAGGACGCGTCGATCAGTTCCGGCAACTGCGCCAGATCCAGCGTGCCGTCGGGCTGCAGCGGCCACACCCGCAGCTGCAGACCGCGCTCCTGCGCCAGCATCTGCCAGGGCACGATGTTGGCGTGGTGCTCCATCTCGGTGATGAGAATCGCGTCGCCCGGCTGCAGCCGGTGGCGGCCAAAGCTGTTGGCCACCAGGTTGATGCCTTCGGTGGTGCCCTTGACGAACACCATCTCTTCCGCCGAGGCGGCGTTGATAAAGCGCGCCGCCTGTTCCCGCACCGCTTCCATCTGCTGAGTCGCCTCGGCGCTCAGGGTGTGGATGCCGCGATGCACCGCGGCATAGCCGTGGCGATAGAAATCCAGTTCGCGGTCGATCACCGTCTGCGGTTTCTGCGCGCTGGCGGCGCTGTCGAGGTAGGCCAGCGGTTGGCCGTTCACCTCGCGCGCCAGCAGCGGGAAGTCACCACGCACGCGTTCAATCGGATAACTCATGCAGCCTCCCCCGGCAGGCGCTGGGCGATGCGCGCCAGCACCCGTTCCCGGATGGTGTCGTTGGCGATGCCTTCGGTCAGCTCGGCGGCGAAGGCGAAGATGATCATCTGCTGCGCCGCGTGCTTGTCGATGCCGCGCGACTGCAGATAGAACAGCTGTTCTTCATCGATACGCCCCACGGTGGCGCCGTGGCTGCACTTGACGTCGTCAGCGTAGATCTCCAGCTGCGGCTTGGTATCCACTTCCGCCACTTTCCCCAACAACAGATTGTGGTTGGTCATCTGCCCATCGGTTTTGATGGCGTGTTTGGCCACTTTGATCATGCCGTTGAACACCGCTTTGCCGCGATCGCTGACCACGGTTTTATGCAGCTGGCGGCTTTCGCAGTAGCCCTTGTTGTGTTCCAGATAAGTGCGGGTATCGCAGATCTCCTTGCCCACCGGCAGCACCAGGCTGTTGATCACCAGATTGGCGCCTTCGCCGTTCAGCTGCGCGCTGGTGTTGTGGCGCGTCAGGCCTGCGCCCAACAGGAAGCTGTCGCTTTTCACCCGCGCGTCGCGGCCGATGACCAGATCGTTATGGGCAAAGTGGTAGCTCGGCCGGCTTTCAAACGCCAGCTTGCAGTGCAACAGCCCGGCGTTGTCCGCCACGTTGGCGGTCAGGCGCGCGCCGGTAAAGTGCGCGGCCTCGCCCAGGCTGACATAGTGTTCAATCACTTCCGCCTCGGCCCCGCGCCCAATCTCCAGATGATGACGATGATGCACGGTATTCACTTCCCCCGTCACGCCGCGGCCGCTGCTGATATGCAGCAGGTACAGCGGCCGTGTGGGGGCTTTACCGGCCGGCAGACGGATCAGGCTGGTTTCCTGCGCCAGGCTTTCGGTCAGATGCAGGAAGACTTCGGGCTGAATGGGCTCCGGCAGCGCCTGCGGCGTGCCGTAGGCGGTCAGCTCGAACTGGTAGTCGCCCAGATCGCCATCGCTGAGCGCGGCACTGTAGCGGCCGTCGATAAACACCAGCCGGCAGGCGTCGATACCGAGCGCCAGCGCCTCGAGCTGCGCGGCGTTCACGGATGCGGGCGGCGGCTCAAGGAATTGCTGCTCTAGCAGCCCCTCGAGCGGCGTGTATTTCCAGTTCTCATGTTTGCGCGTCGGCCAGCCGAGTCTCAGCGCCTGCTGCCAGTGCGCCAGCGCATGGGGCGAACGCTCGCCGCCGCGGCCTTCGAACAGACGATACAGCTGCTGCAACGCGTTGGCGTTACTGTTGGTCGGTAAGCCAGCCATAGCCTTGCTCCTCCAACTGTTTCACCAGCGAGAAATCGCCGGATTTGACGATGCGCCCCTGGGACAGCACGTGTACGTAATCCGGCTGGATGTAGTCCAAAATGCGCTGGTAGTGCGTGACGATGATAAAGGCGCGCTTGCCGTCCCGCAGCGAGTTGACGCCGTTGGCGACGATTTTCAGCGCGTCGATATCCAGACCGGAGTCGGTTTCATCGAGAATGCACAGATCCGGCTCCAGCGCCGCCATCTGCAGAATGTCGTTGCGCTTTTTCTCGCCGCCGGAGAAACCGACGTTGACCGAACGGGTCAGCAGATCGGCCGGCATATCCAGCAGCGCGATCTTCTCTTCGATGAAATCGGCGAAGTCAAAGCGATCCAGCGGCTCCTGCTCGCGGTATTTGCGCACCGCGTTGACCGACGTCTGCAGGAAAAAGTGGTTGCTGACGCCGGGGATCTCGACCGGGTACTGGAACGCCAGGAACACGCCTTCGCCCGCGCGATCTTCCGGATCCAACTCCAGCAGGTCCTTGCCCTTGAAGGTGACTTCCCCTTCGGTCACTTCGTATTCTTCACGCCCGGCCAGCGTGGCGGACAGCGTGCTCTTACCCGAGCCGTTCGGCCCCATGATGGCGTGCACTTCGCCCGGTTTGATCTCCAGATCCAATCCCTTGAGGATCTCGTTGCCTTCCACGCTGACTTTCAAATTCTTGATGCTTAACATGCTGTGTCCTCAGATAGCGCCGACGGCGCTAAAAATGCGGCGATTAGCCCACGCTGTGTTCCAGGCTGATGGCCAAAAGTTTCTGCGCCTCGACGGCGAACTCCAGCGGCAGCTCGGAGAAAACGTCCTTGCAAAAACCGTTGACGATCATCGAAATGGCGTCATCCTCGCTGATGCCCCGCTGCAGGCAGTAGAACAGCTGGTCGTCGCCAATCTTCGAGGTGGTGGCTTCGTGTTCCAGCTGCGCGCTGTTGTTGCGCGCTTCAACGTAAGGGAACGTGTGGGCGCCGCTGTCCGGCCCGATCAACATCGAGTCGCACTGGGTAAAGTTACGGGCGTTTTCCGCCCCCGGCAGGATTTTCACCAGGCCGCGATAGGTGTTCTCGCTGTGGCCGGCGGAAATGCCTTTGGCGATGATGGTCGACCTGGTGTTTTTGCCGATGTGGATCATCTTGGTGCCGGTGTCCGCCTGCTGATGGCCGCTGGTCAGCGCCACCGAGAAGAATTCGCCGATCGAATTGTCGCCCTGCAGGATCACGCTCGGGTATTTCCAGGTGATGGCCGAGCCGGTTTCCGACTGGGTCCAGGACATTTTCGAACCGGCGCCTTCGCACAGCGCGCGCTTGGTGACGAAGTTGAGGATACCGCCCTTGCTCTCGCCGCCGGAGAACCAGTTCTGCACCGTCGAGTATTTCACTTCGGCGTCTTTATGCAGGATCACTTCCACCACCGCCGCGTGCAGCTGGTAGCTGTCGCGCACCGGGGCGGAACAGCCTTCGATATAGCTGACGTAACTGCCTTCGTCGGCGATCAGGATGGTGCGCTCGAACTGGCCGGTTTTGGCGGCGTTGATGCGAAAGTAGGTCGACAGCTCCATCGGGCAGCGCACGCCTTTCGGCACATAGACGAAGGTGCCGTCGGAGGCCACCGCGGCGTTCAGCGCAGCGAAGAAGTTATCGTTGGACGGCACCACGCGCCCCAGGTATTGACGCACCAGATCCGGGTATTCCTGGATCGCTTCGCCGAACGAACAGAAGATCACCCCGCTCTCCGCCAGTTTTTCACGGTAGGTGGTGGCGACCGAGACCGAGTCGAAGATAGCGTCCACCGCCACCTCGCTGCCCTCGCGCACCGGCACGCCGAGCTGGTTAAACGCCAGCTCCACTTCGCTGGTCAGGTAATCTTTTTCCGTCGCCGCGCCCGGTTGCTGCTCGGCGCCGGGCTGCGAACCGCAGGCGTCGTCGCAGCTGCCGCAGGACGGCGCCGAATAGTAACTGTAGTCCTGGTAGTTAAGGCGTTCGTAATTGGCCTTCAGCCAGTGCGGCTCTTCCATCTGCAGCCAGGCGCGGTAGGCCTCGAGGCGGAATTCCAGCATCCACTCGGGTTCGTTGCGCTTGGCCGAGATGGCACGCACCACCTCTTCGTTGATGCCCTTGGCCAACTCATCGGTTGCCAGTTGGGTGAAGAAACCTTCTTTGTAGCGACCTTCGCTGACCCAAGCCTGCACTTCATTAGGCATTTCTACATTGCTTCGTGTCATGTTGATTGCATCGCTCAAACGCCAAAACTCTCGCCGCACCCGCAGGCATGCTGAGCTTTAGGGTTATTGAATTTGAATATCTGATTCAGCCCTTCGCGGACATAATCTACCGTGGTGCCGTCAATAAACGGCATCGCCTTCAGCGGCACATAGAGTTTGGCGCCGTCGCGCTCAAACAGCAGATCGTCATCGGCGGGTTCGCGGGTCAGATCCAGCACATAGGCAAAGCCGGCGCAGCCGGATTGTTTTACCCCTAGCTGCAGCCCTTTCACCTGCGGATCCTGCTGCATCAGTTTCGTTATTTGTCGTACGGCGCTGTCGCTGAGCGAAATGCCTTGCCAGACATTTTCATCCAGAGAAAAAGTGCCGACATTTTCCGTTTGCATAGGGTCTACCTCACACTCGTGTTTGGCCACAGCCAATCTGGGTTACTTATATGTTAGTGATAACGATTATCACTTCAACCGTTTGTTTTGCGGGGGTATCCGCCGCGAGCGCGGTTTTTCGCTGCGGCGTGCGGCAAGCCAGCGGGACATCCGTGGCGGCTTGCCGCGTGTGGCGGCAAGGCGTGCATGCTATCCCTATGAATTTGTTCTTTATCCTGCATCACCGTACCGCACTCCCCGGTGGCCCGTCAGCGTTACAGCGCCGCCGTGCGTTGCCGATCTAAACATTCATAGAAAATACCTATTTCTGCATTCTGTCTGTCGTAAATGTGCGTTTATCGGCATTTTGCGCCGCGGCGCAAGGCGCGCCTTTAAGTTAAAGTTTAGTCGCTCTGGGTTAAGTTGGGCCGTCGATGGCCTTTTACCCCCAAGGAATGAAAAAACGCCGCCACGGGGATTGATCGGCAACGCGGCAGTTTATATGATAATGATTATCATTCAATTTGAATTTGAGCGCGAAGCCAATGACTCTTTCGATCAACGCATGGTTGCTGGGCAAGATTGATGACTACAAATTCAGCGTGCGCGACGCCACGGTGGACTTTTATATGGCCGAAGCGGCGCTGCGCCGCCCGGAATGCAATATTGATCATCTGAAGCGGTACAACAGCGTCAGCCTCACCATGGCCAATCTTTGCCTGGAGAACGGCGATGATGACAGCTATCTGCACGCGCTCAGCAAGCTGCACAACCGGCTGATCGTCGAGATCAACAATCCGCAGCGCTGCCAGCTGTTTCGGGTGCAAAGCTACCACTTCGCCCGCCATACGCTGACGCTGATCTGCCAAAAATATGCGATGGAAGGCACCTGGGAGAAGGCGAACGCGTTTCAGAAGGACTTCGTCAAACGCGTGCCGTTTCAGCTGTAAAACGAAGCGCTCCGCAGGCCGATCGCCTGCGGAAACCGGCGGGGATCAGTCGATGACCGCCGTGGTCAGACGCGAGGTGCAGCACAGCCGATCGCGCGCGTCGAAGATCTCTATCTGCCACACCTGATGACGGCGGCCAACGTGCAGTGCGCTGCATACTCCGCGCACCTGGCCATCGAACACCGCCCGCAGGTGGTTGGCGTTGATCTCCAGCCCCACCACCTTCTGTTCGCCTTCGCTGCACAGATAGCCGGCCATCGATCCCATCGATTCCGCCAGCACCACCGACGCCCCGCCGTGCAACAGCCCGAACGGCTGCCGGGTGCGGCCATCGACCGGCATGGTGGCTTCCAGGAAATCCTCGCCCAGCTGAGTAAACTCGATGCCCACATGGCTGACCATGCAGCCGTCGCCGGCGCGGTTCAGCTGCTCCAGCGATGTTTCACGTTTCCACAATTTCACTCAATCATCTCCAGAAGTGCCTGTAATGGGTGGCGCACGCCATTGCCCTCAATGCGTTTCACCTGGCTGCGGCAGGAATAACCGGTCGCCAGGCAGCGCTGACGCGGCAAACGCTGCAGCGTCGGATGCCATGATAGCTCATAAATGCCGAGCGAGTTTTGCAGGTTCTTGGCTTCATGGCCGTAAGTGCCGGCCATGCCGCAGCAGCCGACGCTGACGTTCTCCAGTTTGGCGCCGAAGCGGGCGAAGATCGCCGCCCACTGTTGGCCGCTGGCCGGCAGTGCAGTGGTTTCAGTGCAGTGACCGAACAGATACCAGGGTTCGCCGGTCGCCGGCTGTTCGGCGCGATCCGCGATCCGCTGTTGCAACCATTCATGCACCAGCTGCACCTGGAAATCGCCGCGCTCGGCGCCGAGGATCTCGCGGTATTCGTCGCGATAGCACAGCACCAGCGCCGGATCGACGCCCACCAGCGGCATGCCGAGTTGCGCCACGCGGTTGAGGAAATCGGCGGTTTTGCGCGCGGTGCGGGCGAACCGCGTCAGGAAGCCCTTCACATGCTGCGCCTTGCCGTTCGGCGAGAACGGCAGCAGCACCGGTTTATAGCCGAGCTTTTCCACCAGCCGAACGAAATCCGCCACCACTTTGGCGTCGTAATAGCTGGTGAACGGATCCTGAACAATCAGCACGTGTTCTTCGCGTTGCTCGGCGCTCAGCCCTTCCAGCTGCTCCAGCGTCAGCGTGGTCGCCCGGTGGCCGGACAGCTGCTGACGCAGCGTCGGGCTGGACAGCAGCGGCAGATCGACCATGCCGATGGCGTTGCGGCTCATCTCCCGCAGCCACGGCTGGCGGAAGAAGAAGTTGAACACCTTCGGCGCGCGGGCCATCAACGGGGTATAGCTCTCTACGCCGGCGACCATGTAGTCGCTCACCGGGCGCAGGTAGCGAGTATGGTAAAGCTGCAGGAAGCGCGAACGGAACCCCGGCACGTCAATTTTGATCGGGCACTGGGTGGAACAGGCCTTGCAGGCCAGACAGCCGGACATCGCCTCTTTCACTTCGTGCGAAAAGTCGTACTCGCCCTTGCCGGCATGCCAGCTGTTGCGGGTTTTCTCGATTAGACCGCGCAAGCTGAGGCGCTGCTGCGGCAGCTGTTTCTCCAGCGCCAACGGATCGACGCCCTGCTCGGCCAACAGACGCAGCCACTCGCGCACCAGCGTCGCCCGCCCTTTCGGCGAATGAATGCGGTTGCCGCTGATCTTCATCGACGGGCACATCGGGCTGCGCACGTCGAAGTTGAAGCACAGGCCGTTGCCGTTACACTCCAGCGCGCCGCGGAACGAGGTGCGCACCTCAACCGGGATCTGGCGATCGAAGGTGCCGCGTTTGACCGCATCCACCTGCATCATCGGCGCATCCACCGCCAGCGGCGCACAGATCTTGCCCGGGTTAAGACGGTTATCCGGATCGAACGCCGTCTTGATGCGGCGCAGCTCCTCGTACAGCGTTTCCCCGAAGAATTCAGGGCTGTACTCGGCGCGGAACCCCTTGCCGTGCTCGCCCCACAGCAGGCCGCCGTATTTGGCGGTGAGCGCCACCACCCGATCGGAGATCTGCTTCATCAGCACTTCCTGCTGGGGGTCGCACATGTCGAGCGCCGGACGCACGTGCAGCACCCCGGCATCGACGTGGCCGAACATGCCATAGCTCAGCTTGTGGTCGTCGAGCAGTTGGCGGAACTCGACGATATAGTCCGCCAGGTGCTGCGGCGGCACGCAAGTATCCTCGGCGAACGGGATCGGCTTGGCGCGCCCTTTGGCGTTGCCCAGCAGCCCGACCGCCTTCTTGCGCATGTTGTAAATGCGCTCGATGCCCGCCAGGTCGCCGCAGATCTGGTACCCGATCACGCCGGCCTGCCGCTGGGCGATCAGTTCATCCAGCCGTTGGCACAGGGTCTCCATCTGGCCGTCGATCAGCGCGCGATCGTCGCCGGCGAATTCGACGATGTTCAGCCCAAGCATCTCTTTATCCGGCACGTCGGCGATCAGTTCGCTTACCGAATGCCAAACGATATCTTCACGCGCCAGATTCAGCACCTTGGAGTCGATGGTTTCCACCGACAGCGCCTTGGCCTCGACCATAAAGGGCGCATTGCGCAGCGCCGAGTCGAAGGAGTCGTATTTCACGTTAACCAGACGACGCACCTTCGGCAGCGGCGTGATGTCCAGCCGCGCTTCGGTGATAAAGGCCAGCGTGCCTTCCGCACCGGTGAGGATGCGCGTCAGATCGAAGGTGTGCAGATCGTCGCTCAGCACGTGGCGCAGGTCGTAGCCGGTGAGGAAGCGGTTGAGTTTGGGGAATTTTTCCAGGATCAGCGCGCGCTGCTCGCGGCAGCGATTCAGCACCGTGCGGTAGATGCGCCCTTCGGCGGTCTCTTCCAGGGCAATCGTTTCCGCCAGCGCCGTCGGCATGGCGCGGGTGTCGATCATCTCGCCGCCCAGCAGCACCGCCCGCAGGCCCAACACGTGATCGGAGGTTTTGCCGTATACCAGCGAGCCCTGGCCGGAGGCGTCGGTGTTGATCATGCCGCCCAAGGTGGCGCGGTTGCTGGTGGACAGTTCCGGCGAGAAGAAGTAGCCGAACGGCCGCAAATATTGATTCAGCTGATCCTTGATGACCCCGGCTTCGACTTTCACCCAGCCCTGTTCGACGTTGATCTCCAGAATGCGGTTCATATGACGCGACATATCGACCACGATGCCGGTATTAAGCGACTGACCGTTGGTGCCGGTGCCGCCGCCGCGCGGGCTGAAGGTCAGCGTATTGAAACGCTCTTCCCCCGCCAGGCGGGCGATCAGCGCCACGTCGGCGGTGGAACGGGGAAACACCACCGCATCGGGCAACAGCTGGTAAATGCTGTTGTCGGTGGCCATCGTCAGCCGGTCGGCGTAGCTGGTGGCGGTATCGCCGTTGAATCCGTTTTGCTTCAGTGCTTCCAAAAAGTCGAGCACCCGTTGAACGAGGCCGGGCGCCTGAGAAATCTGTGGGATCATTCGCTTTTTTGACCCTGTCCGTCTATTTTTTATGCGCTGATGTACGCTGAATCGGGCCTTTAATTCAGACCCACCCTATTTTTTAGTGACACTAAAAACTAACATACTCGTTTAGTGAAGGCATTCACATTATTGCCGCCCTGCGAGCGCCGCCACAGGCGGCCGCCCGGCGGTGATAAACCGACCGACAGGCACCCCGATTCGCCGGTGCCAGGGATTTAATTGACCAGGATGAGAACCCACTGATGCCACTCCCGCAATCGCGTTACGACTTACCGCGAATTATTTTCGGCGTGCTGTTTATCGCCATCATGATCGTCGCCTGTTTCTGGGTGATCCAACCGTTCATTCTCGGCTTCGCCTGGGCGGGCATGGTGGTCATCGCCACCTGGCCGCTGCTGCTCAAACTGCAAAAGCTGCTGTGGGGCCGCCGCTCGCTGGCGGTGCTGGTCATGACCCTGCTGTTGATCCTGCTGTTCATTCTGCCCATCTCCCTGCTGATCAGCAGCGTGGTGGATAACAGCGCGCCGTTGATCGCCTGGGCCAGCTCGCCAGGCAAGCTGCATATTCCCGATCTCGCCTGGCTGCAATCCGTCCCGATGATCGGCGACAAGCTCTATACCAGCTACCATACGCTGGTTAACGCCGGCGGCGCCGCGCTGCTGGCGAAGGTACAGCCATACTTCGGCCAGACCGCCACCTGGTTCGTGGCGCAGGCGGCGCATATCGGCCGCCTGCTGCTGCACTGCGCGCTGATGCTGCTGTTCAGCGCCTTGTTGTACGCGCGCGGCGAACAGGTCGCGCTGGGTATCCGTCACTTTGCGGTACGCCTCGGTTCCGCGCGCGGCGATGCGGCGGTGCTGCTGGGCGGCCAGGCGATCCGCGCGGTCGCGCTGGGCGTGGTAGTGACGGCGCTGGTGCAGTCGGTGCTGGGCGGCATCGGTCTGGCGGTAAGCGGCATTCCGGCCGCCACCCTGTTGACGATGCTGATCTTCATCTGCTGTGTGGCGCAATTGGGGCCGCTGTTGGTGCTGGTGCCGGCCATCATTTGGCTGTACTGGCACGGCGACACCACCTGGGGCACCGTGCTGCTGGTCTGGAGCTGCGTGGTGGCCACGCTGGATAACGTGCTGCGCCCGGTGCTGATCCGCATGGGCGCCGATCTGCCGCTGCTGCTGATCCTGTCCGGCGTTATCGGCGGTTTGCTGGCCTTCGGCATGATCGGCCTGTTCATCGGCCCGGTAGTGTTGGCGGTGTCTTATCGCCTGCTGACCGCCTGGATGGATGAAGCGCCGGAGCCGACCACCGCGCCGGAGCAAGTGATCGAAGAACTGGAAAAACGCTAATCGCCCTCCCTTCCGCCCGCATCGCCGGGCGGAAGAGTTTCCCCTCTCATTACGCCTACCTCATTCGGGTAATATCTTCACCAAATATAATGCCGTTGTTTATTGATTAAGGCGCGGCAAATGGAAAGGTGCAATGTAAATCCGTGTTTGCTGCAAAATGCAAAAAGAGATAACGCCCGCAAATAAATGGTGATACCGCTATCGATTAGGATGATTCTTAATGACTAGTCGCGTTCAAATATCTAGTATTATGGCCATCTATTGCTTCAACTCACTGATTTTAAAGCAACCTTTCCGAACAATGTAATGCCATACATGTGAATTGCTGTGTGTAGTCTTTGCCCATCTCCTACGATGGGCTTTTTTTTATTCTTTTTTCGCCAAATTGATTATTTAACGCGCCGTTATTTACATTCAGAAATAGAAAGGCCGCAGCGTAAACTGCGGCCGGGTATTAATGCCTTAGCAACGCCGAAGCATTATTTCTTTTTCGACAAGTTGATCCAGGTCTGCACTACGGTATCCGGATTGAGCGACAGGCTATCGATGCCCTGCTCCATCAACCACTCGGCGAAGTCTTCATGGTCGGACGGCCCCTGGCCGCAGATACCGACGTATTTGCCGTGGCGTTTGGCCGCCTGGATCGCCATCGACAGCAGCGCTTTCACCGCGTCGTTGCGTTCGTCGAACAGTTCCGACACCACGCCGGAGTCGCGATCCAGCCCCAGCGCCAGCTGGGTCATGTCGTTGGAGCCGATGGAGAAGCCGTCGAAGTGCTCAAGGAACTGATCCGCGAGCAGCGCATTGGACGGGATCTCGCACATCATGATCACTTTCAGCCCGTTTTCGCCACGCTTCAGCCCCTGACGCGCCAGCTCGGCCACCACCGCTTCCGCCTGCGCCACGGTGCGCACGAACGGCACCATGATTTCGACGTTGGTCAGCCCCATTTCGTTACGCACGCGTTTCACCGCTTCGCACTCCAGCGCGAAGCAATCGCGGAAGCTGTCGGCCACGTAGCGGCCGGCCCCGCGGAAGCCCAGCATCGGGTTCTCTTCGTGCGGTTCATACTTGTCGCCGCCCACCAGGTTGGCGTACTCGTTGGATTTGAAGTCGGACAGACGCACGATCACGCGCTTCGGCCAGAAGGCGGCGCCCAGCGTCGCGATCCCTTCGGTCAAACGACCGACGTAGAACTCGACCGGGTGGTCATAGCCCTGCATCAACGCGCGAATTTCGTTTTGCAACGCCGGCGTTTGCTGATCGAACTCCAGCAGCGCGCGTGGGTGCACGCCAATCATGCGGTTGATGATGAATTCCAGCCGCGCCAGGCCCACGCCTTCGTTCGGCAAACGCGCGAAGTCGAAAGCGCGATCCGGGTTGCCGACGTTCATCATGATCTTCAGCGGCAGATCCGGCAGTTCGGTCACTTCGGAGCTCTGCACGCTGAAGTCCAGCATGTCGCTGTAAACGAAGCCGGTGTCGCCTTCCGCACAGGATACGGTGACTTTCTGGCCGTCTTTCAGCACGTCGGTGGCGTGGCCACAGCCCACTACCGCCGGAATGCCCAGCTCACGGGCGATGATCGCCGCGTGGCAGGTGCGCCCGCCGCGGTTGGTGACGATCGCGGCGGCCTTCTTCATGATCGGCTCCCAGTCCGGGTCGGTCATGTCGGTCACCAGCACGTCGCCCGGCTGGATGCGATCCATTTCGCTGATATCGTGAATCACTTTCACTGGACCGGCGCCGATGCGATGACCGATGGCGCGGCCTTCCACCAGCACCGGGCTGGAGCCGTTCAGCTGATAGCGTTCCATGGTCTGTTCGTTGGAGCGAACGGTCTCCGGGCGCGCCTGCACGATCAGCAGTTTGCCGGTATGGCCGTCTTTCGCCCACTCGATATCCATCGGGCGGCCGTAATGTTTTTCGATCAGGATCGCTTGATGCGCCAGCGCCTGCACTTCGTCATCGGTCAGCGAGAACCGGCTGCGCTGCGCTTCCGGCACGTCTTCGATGCGCACCTGCTTGCCGTGATCCTGCGACGGCGCGTACACCATGCGGATTTTTTTCGAACCCAGGTTGCGGCGCACGATCGCCGGCTTGCCTTTTTGCAGCGTCGGCTTGTGCACATAGAACTCATCCGGGTTCACCGCGCCCTGCACCACCATCTCACCCAGACCGAAGGCGGAGGTGATGAACACCACCTGATCAAAGCCGGACTCGGTGTCGATGGTGAACATCACGCCCGAGGAGGCCAGATCGGAGCGCACCATGCGCTGTACGCCCGCCGACAGCGCGACGCCGCGGTGGTCGTAGCCCTGGTGCACGCGATAAGAGATGGCGCGGTCATTGAACAACGACGCGAACACGTGCTTGATCGCCACCATCACGGCGTCGATGCCCTGCACGTTGAGGAAGGTTTCCTGCTGGCCGGCGAAGGAAGCGTCCGGCATGTCTTCCGCCGTGGCGGAGGAGCGCACCGCAAAGGAGGCTTCCGGTTCGCCGTCGGCGAGCTGTTGGTAAGCCTGATGAATTTCACGCTCGAACTCGGCGTGGAACGGCGTGTCGATCACCCATTGGCGGATCTGGGCACCGGCCTTGGCCAGTTGTGCAACGTCGTCAACGTCAGTCTGATCCAGTAACTGATAGATGCGCTGGTTAACACCGCTTTGTTCGAGGAAATCGTTAAACGCCTGCGCGGTGGTGGCAAAACCGTTCGGCACGGCCACGCCCAAATCGGAAAGATTGGTGATCATTTCACCGAGGGAAGCGTTTTTGCCGCCGACACGGTCAACGTCGTGCATGCCAAGCTGGTTGTACCAAAGCACATTACGCAAGTCTGGGCCATTGTTGGACATCGAGACAATCCTTATTGCTATCAGTAGGGTAAAGACGGATTTAATTCGCTTGCTTTACGGCGCCGCTAAACGCGGAGCCGAATCAGACTAGCACACTGATCCGGGGAAAATGGAAAGGTGAATCGATCAACCCACTGAAGAAAGTGGTTTTTAAGAGAATGTCCTAACCGGCTGATTTGCCTGGGAACCGTTCCCAAACGCACGAAAAGCTTAGTTCTCAACAAATTACGTTCTTTTTAAACTTCTGTTTTAATGACCGCGCAAACGCTACCGTTTTTGGTGAAAATAACGGCAAACTCGCGCTTCAGGTGGAAAAGCGCCGCTGGGCCGCACTTTTTATGGCCGCTAATCGCGCTTTCCGCCCGCGCCGCCGCATGGCGGTTTATCGCCCCGTCGTCACAATTTTTTCTCTCGCCCCTTTACCGACGGATCGTCTGCGGCCCATGATATTGACAGTGATGACAGCAGGAACACCATTTTCAGGTAAGGAGCCTCGGGTGGAAAGAAGCGTTTTTTATATTTCGGATGGTACGGCGATCACCGCCGAAGTGCTGGGACACGCGGTGCTGTCGCAGTTCCCGGTCACGGCGACCACCTATACCCTGCCGTTTGTCGAAACCGAGGCCCGCGCGCGCGCAGTTCGCCAGCAAATCGATGATATTTACCATGAAACCGGCGTGCGCCCGTTGGTGTTTTACTCCATTATCTCGCCGGAAGTACGCGATGTGATCGTCCAGAGCCAGGGCTTCTGCCAGGATATCGTGCAGGCGCTGGTCGGCCCGCTGCAGGGCGAGCTGGATGTGGAACCGACGCCGGTGCCGAACCGCACCCACGGCCTGACCGCCAGCAATCTCGGCAAGTACGACGCCCGCATCGCCGCCATCGACTATACCCTGGCGCACGATGACGGCATTTCGCTGCGCAACCTCGATCAGGCGCAGGTGATCCTGCTCGGCGTCTCGCGCTGCGGCAAAACCCCCACCAGCCTCTATCTGGCGATGCAGTTCGGCATCCGCGCCGCCAACTACCCGTTTATCGCCGACGATATGGACAATTTGCATCTGCCGGCCTCGCTGAAACCGTTTCAGCATAAATTATTCGGCCTGACCATCGATCCGGAGCGCCTGGCGGCGATCCGTGAAGAACGGCGCGAAAACAGCCGTTACGCCTCCTTGCGCCAGTGCCGCATGGAAATCGCCGAGGTCGAGGCGCTGTTCCGCAAAAACCAGATCCGCTACCTCAACACCACCAACTATTCGGTCGAAGAGATCTCCACCAAAATCCTCGATATCCTCGGCATGAGCCGCCGCATGTTCTGATCTTTACCCGCGGGGCCATCGCGCCCCGCCGCCTGCCGTTTATTTCAGCAGCAGCTGATTTTTTTGTGCTTTTTTTCGCGGCTTTGATCAACAGAACGCAATCTCTACGGTTGAATTCAGCGCTTTTTGCGTTATTGTGATCGCCATCACTTCCCGGCGCTCCTGCCGCAGAGAAGAACAGTTTCCAGGGAACAACATGCACAAAACAGATGAACTGCGGACCGCGCGCATCGACAGCCTCGTCACGCCGCAAGCGTTGGCGGATAAGCTGCCGATCTCGGCGGCCGTCGCCGATAACGTGACAGCGTCACGTAAACGCATTGAAAAAATCCTTACCGGTGAAGACCGCCGCCTGCTGGTGGTGATCGGCCCCTGCTCCATCCACGATCTCGACGCCGCCGTCGATTACGCCGGCCGGCTGAACGCCCTGCGCGAACGCTACCAGGATCGCCTGGAGATCGTGATGCGCACCTACTTCGAAAAACCGCGCACCGTTGTCGGCTGGAAAGGCCTGATCTCCGATCCGGCGCTGGACGGCACCTTCCAGGTCAACCGCGGCATCGAAATGGCGCGCCGCCTGCTGCTGGAGGTGAACCAGCTCGGCCTGCCGACCGCCACCGAATTCCTGGACATGGTCGTCGGCCAATACATCGCCGATCTGATCAGCTGGGGCGCCATCGGCGCGCGCACCACCGAAAGCCAGATCCACCGTGAAATGGCCTCGGCGCTCTCCTGCCCGGTCGGCTTCAAAAACGGCACCGACGGCAACACCCGCATCGCCATTGACGCCATTCGCGCGGCGCGCGCCGGGCACATGTTCCTGTCGCCGGACAAACATGGTCAGATGACCATCTACCAGACCAGCGGCAACCCGTACGGCCACATCATCATGCGCGGCGGCAAAACGCCGAACTACCACGCCAGCGATATCGCCGCCGCCTGTGACAGTCTGCGTGAATTCGATCTGCCGGAGCACCTGGTGATCGACTTCAGCCACGGCAACTGCCAGAAGATGCATCGCCGTCAGTTGGAAGTGGCCGACAATGTCTGCCAGCAGATCCGCGCCGGCTCTGCCGCCATCACCGGCGTGATGGCGGAAAGCTTCCTGGTGGAAGGCACGCAGAAAATCGTCGCCGGCCAGCCGCTGACCTATGGCCAGTCGATCACCGATCCTTGCCTGAGCTGGTCCGACAGCGAACAGCTGCTGGCGATGCTGGCGGATGCCATCGATAGCCGCTTCTAGCCTATCGCAGGCCGGGGCCACGCCCCGGCTTTATCTCCCCTGTTTCGCTCATCTATACTGATCGCAATCCTTTAACACCCGCCGCAACGCACTGGGAGCCCCGGCATGATTCACTCTCTGTTATCCATCCCCTGCGTCACGCTGCAGGGCGAGCAAAAAACGCTGGGCGATTTCCCGGCGCGCGCTTACCTGGTGGTCAACACCGCCAGCAAGTGCGGCTTCACCCCGCAATACCGCGGGCTGGAAAATTTGTGGCAATACTATCGCGAACGCGGGTTGATGGTGCTCGGCTTCCCTTGCAACCAGTTTGGTTCTCAGGAGCCGGGCAGTCCGCTTGAGATCGCCAATTTTTGCAGCCTCAACTACGGCGTCAGTTTCCCGCTGTTCAACAAAATAGAGGTCAACGGCCCCGGCGCCCATCCGCTGTTCAACGAACTGAAACGCCTGGCGCCCGGCATTCTGGGCAGCCGCCGCATCAAATGGAATTTCACCAAATTCCTGCTCACCGCCGATGGTCAACGTGTCACGCGCTTTGCGCCGATCACCAAACCTGAGCGTCTGTTCGACCGTATCGAAACCCTGCTGAAATAATCCCCTCTTTTTTACGGGCCGAGCGCGTTCGGCCCGTCGCCGGATGTCCGTTCGGCAAAAAGGTTCCATCGGTAAGAAAATTTTCCTTGATGTAACCTTTCCATCACATGATAATGATTCTCAATTTGATATTAATTACCATTTAATGGTCTGTTTTATAAGCACAAAGATGATGGATACTGCCAACACGCCAACTCCCGCCGCCGCGGCCCCGACCGAGCACAGCGCAAACGCGCCGCCCAGCTACGACAGCGCACAGCTGCTCGGCGCCGACGGCATCGCGTTCATTACCCATCAGGGCCAGCGCTATCAACTGCGGCAGACCAAGGCAGGGAAATTGATCCTGACCAAATAACCACAGCATCCTCAAACGCCAGCCACCCCGATCTTGTGATCCAGGCAGCCAGCAAATCTATTGATATGTTTCATTACATACGGAGAGTTGCACCATGCCTCTGACATTTTCCACCCGGCTGCGTTTTTCCGCGTTGAGTCTGGCGATTGCCTGCGCTCTGCCTACGGTGGCCTTGGCACAAAACACCAGCACGACACCCTCTTCTTCCCCCGCGACGCCGGCCCAAAAAGCCAAAGCCGCTGACGAAACCATGACCGTGGTCGCCACCGGCAATCAGCGCAGCAGCTTTGAAGCGCCGATGATGGTGACGGTCATCGAAGGCAGTTCGCCGGAAAGCCAAACTGCGGGGACCGCTGCCGATATGCTGCGCCGCGTGCCGGGTATTACCGTCACGGGCTCCGGCCGCAGCAATGGGCAGGATCTCATGATGCGCGGTTACGACCGACGCGGCGTGCTGACGCTGGTCGACGGCATCCGCCAAGGCACCGATACCGGCCATATTAACGGCACATTTTTAGATCCTGCGTTGGTGAAGCGCATCGAAATCGTGCGCGGCCCTTCTGCCCTGCTGTACGGCAGCGGCGCGCTGGGTGGCGTAGTGTCTTATGAAACTGTCGACGCCGCCGACCTGCTGTTGCCAGGCCACGACAGCGGGTTCCGCGTCTACGGCACCGCCGGCAGCGGCGATCACAGCTTGGGCATGGGCGCCAGCGCCTACGGCAAGACCGATAACCTCGACGGCCTGCTGTCGTTCGGCACCCGCGACGTCGGCAATCTGCGCCAGGGCAATGGCTTCGATGCCCCCAACGACGAAACCATCAACAACGTGCTGGCCAAAGGCACCTGGAAGATCGACGACAACCAGTCGCTGGGCGGCAACCTTCGTTACTACAACAACAGCGCCCAAGAGCCGAAAAACCCACAAACGCCAGCCAGCTCCGCTGGAAACTTAATGACCGATCGTTCGACGATCCAACGCGACGCGGCTCTGAGTTACAAACTGAAGCCGGTCGGCCAGGATTGGCTGGATGCTGAAGCGAAAGTGTATTACTCGGACGTGAAAATTAACGCGCACGCCAGCGGCAGCGAAGATGAAGCGCGCAAACAAACCACTAAAGGCGCCAAACTCGAAAACCGCACACGCCTGTTTGCAGATACTTTCGCTTCGCACCTGTTGACCTACGGCACCGAGGCTTACAAACAGGAGCAAACGCCGGGCGGAGCGACCGAAAGTTTCCCGCACGCAAAAATCAACTTCGCTTCAGGCTGGCTGCAGGACGAAATCACGCTGCGCGATCTGCCCGTCACCCTGCTCGCCGGCACCCGCTATGACAATTACAAGGGCTCAAGTGACGGCTATGCCGATGTGGATGCGAACAAATGGTCCTCACGCGGCGCAGTCAGCATTACCCCCACCGACTGGCTGATGCTGTTCGGCTCCTATTCTCAGGCGTTCCGCGCACCGACGATGGGTGAGATGTACAACGACTCCAAACACTTCTCCATCCCAATGGGGCCTACCACCATCACCAACTATTGGGTGCCGAACCCTAATTTGAAACCGGAAACCAATGAAACTCAAGAGTACGGATTTGGTCTGCGTTTCGACGATCTGCTGCTCGCCGATGATAGCTTGCAGTTCAAAGCGAGCTATTTCGATACTAAAGCCAAGGATTACATCACAACCGACGTCACCATGGAGCTGGGACGCGGCCCGCGCGGCCCTTACTGCATCAGTTGCACCACCTTTTCGACCAATATCGATCGCGCAAAAATCTGGGGATGGGACGCTACGCTCAGCTATAAAACCTCTTGGTTCGGCTGGGATTTGGCTTATAACCGCACCCGCGGCAAAAATGAAGCGACCGGTGACTGGTTGAGCAGCATCAATCCGGACACCGTCACCAGCTCGCTGGATGTGCCGCTAGGCGAAACCGGTCTGTCCGCCGGTTGGGTCGCCACCTTCGCCGAACGCGCCACCCGCGTGCAGACGGGGACGCCGGAGCAAGGCGGCTACGGGGTTAACGACTTCTATCTGAGCTACAAAGGCCGCGACCGTCTGCAGGGCGTCACCACCACCGTGGTGCTGGGCAACGCCTTCGACAAAGAGTACTACTCGCCGCAGGGCGTCCCGCAGGATGGCCGCAACGCCAAACTGCTGGTCAGCTACCAGTGGTGATCATTTGACTATCTGGCGGACATCCGGTGTGTCCGCCATTCGCATCACAGCGCAGGAGAATCCCGCATGAGCAACACCCTGTACGAACGTTACCAACAGGCTAAAATCGACCATCCCGGCAAATACGCCCGCGATCTGGCGGCGATCCTTGGCGTCAGCGAAGCGGAACTGACGCACGCCCGCGTTGGCCACGACGCTCGCCGCCTGCAGGCCGACGCCCGCACGTTGCTGACCGAACTCGAGCAAGTGGGCGTCACCAAGTCCATCACCCGCAACAGCTATGCGGTGCATGAGCAGATGGGCCGCTACCGCAACCAGCACCTCAACGGCCACGCCGGGCTGATCCTCAACCCGCGCGAGCTGGATCTGCGCCTGTTCCTCAACCACTGGACCAGCGTCTTCGCCATGAGCGAAACCAACAAGCGCGGCGTGCGCCACAGCATTCAGTTCTTTGACCCGCAGGGCGATGCACTGCACAAGGTCTACACCACCGAGGAAACCGATCTGCCGGCCTGGATGGCGCTGGTGGAACGCCACCTGAGCGAAGAAAACCCGGCGCTGGCGCTGCAGCCCGCCGAGGCGGCCACCTCCGATGAAGCCACGCAGGATCAGGCCAAAATCGACGCTGAATGGCGCGCGATGACCGACGTGCACCAGTTCTTCCAGCTGCTGAGCCGCAATAAGCTGACGCGTCAGCAGGCCTTCCGTGCTGTCGGCGACGATCTGGCCTATCAGGTGGACAACAGCGCGCTGTCGCAACTGCTGGAGGCGGCGCAGCAACAGCAAAATGAGATCATGATCTTCGTCGGCAACCGTGGCTGCGTGCAGATTTTCACCGGCCAGATCGAACGGTTGATGCCGCAGGAAGGCTGGATCAACGTGTTCAACCGCCGCTTCACGCTGCACCTGATTGAAAACGCCATCGCCGAAAGCTGGATCACCCGCAAACCGACCAAAGACGGCATCGTCACCAGCCTGGAGCTGTTCGCCGCAGATGGCACGCAGATCGCGCAGCTGTATGGCCAGCGCACCGAAGGCCAACCGGAACAAACCCAGTGGCGCGAGCAGGTCGCCGCGCTCGCCGCCAAGGACATCGCCGCATGAAATCCTCCTTGATCCGCCGCCTGGCGTTGATGGTGACGCTGACGCTGCCGCTCACCGCCGCCGCCGCGCAGCGCATCGTCTCGATCGGCGGCGACGTGACGGAAATCGCCTTTGCGCTCGGCGCCGGCGACGACGTGATCGCCCGCGACAGCACCAGCCTGCATCCGGAAGCGGTGAAAAAGCTGCCGGACGTCGGCTACATGCGCCAGCTGAACGCCGAAGGCATTCTGGCGCTGAAACCGACGCTGGTGCTGACGACCGAGCTGGCGCAGCCGGCGCTGGTGCTCAAACAACTGGCGGACAGCGGCGTCAAAGTGGTCAGCGTGCCGGGTGACACCACCCTGCAGGCGGTGCCGCAAAAAATCGCCGCGATCGCCGCCGCGCTGCAGCGTGATGAGCAAGGCAAGCAGTTGAGCGAGCGCTATCAACAGCAGCTGGCGGCGGTCGATACCACTCCGCTGCCGGTCAAGGTGCTGTTTGTGATGAGCCACGGCGGCATTACGCCGATGGCGGCCGGGCAACACACCGCCGCCGACGCGGTGATCGCCGCCGCCGGACTGAAAAACGCCATGCAGGGCTTTGACCGCTACCGTCCGCTGTCGCAGGAAGGCGTCATCGCCAGCGCGCCGGACCTGTTGCTGGTCACCACCGACGGCGTGCGCACCCTCGGCGGCGAACAGCAACTGTGGACGTTGCCGGGTCTGGCGTTGACGCCGGCAGGTAAGCAGCGTCGCGTGCTGATCGTCGATGACATGGCGCTGCTGGGCTTCGGTCTGGAAACGCCGGCGGCGCTGGCCAAACTGCGCCACGCGGCGGAGCAAAAGTAATGCGCTGCCGCACCTCGCCTCAGTTAGCCATCATCGGCCTGCTGGTGCTGCTGACGCTGCTGGCGCTGGTCGCCGCTAACCTGGGCGCGCTGACGCTGTCGTTTGGCACCCTGTGGCGCGAACCCTTCAGCGACGCCGCCTGGCACATCTGGCTGAACATTCGTCTGCCGCGCGTGCTGTTGGCGGTGGTGATCGGCTGTGCGCTGGCGGTATCCGGCGCGGTAATGCAGGGGCTGTTCCGCAATCCGCTGGCGGATCCGAGCCTGCTGGGCATCAGCAGCGGCGGCGCGCTGTTTGTCGCGCTGTTCATCGTGATGCCGCTGGCGTTGCCGGTGACGATCGCGTTGTATGGCCACATGCTGGCGGCGTTCCTCGGCAGCCTGCTGGTATCGCTGTTGATCTACGGCATCAGCCGCAGCGGGCACGGCAATCTGTCGCGGCTGCTGCTGGCGGGCATCGCGATCAACGCCCTGTGTATGGCTGCCATCGGCGTGCTCTCCTACATCAGCAGCGATCAACAGCTGCGCCAATTCTCGCTGTGGATGATGGGCAGCCTCAGCCAGTCGCAATGGCCGACGCTGGCCGTTTCCGCCTCGCTGATCCTGCCCACGGCACTGCTGACGCTGCTGCAGGCGCGTCGTCTGAACCTGTTACAGCTGGGGGACGAAGAGGCACACTACCTCGGGGTAAACGTTCAGCGCGCCAAGCTGCAGCTGCTGCTGTTGAGCGCCCTGTTGATCGGCGCGGCGGTGGCGATGAGCGGCGTGATCGGCTTCGTCGGTCTGGTGGTGCCGCATCTGGTGCGCATGCGCCTCGGCGGGGATCACCGCTGGCTGCTGCCCTGCTCTGCTCTGGGCGGCGCCTGCCTGCTACTGGTCAGCGACACGCTGGCGCGCACGCTGGTGGCGCCGGCCGAAATGCCGGTGGGATTGATGACCAGCCTGATCGGCGGCCCTTACTTCTTGTGGCTGGTGATGCGCCAGCGGGAGCGAACCAGTGGATAACGCCGCCAACCTCACGGCCCGGGAGCTGCGCTACAGCCTCGGTACGCGCCGCTTGATCAACGATGTTTCGCTCAGCCTCGCCGGCGGTGAAATGGTGGCGATTATCGGCCCTAACGGCGCCGGCAAATCGACGCTGCTGCGTTTGCTGACCGGCTATTTGACGCCGGACTGTGGCGAATGCCGGCTGCTTGGCCGCCCGCTGGAACACTGGGCGCCGCAGCAGTTGGCCAAAGTCCGAGCCGTGATGCGTCAATACAGCGATCTGGCGTTCCCCTTCAGCGTGGAAGAAGTGGTCAGCATGGGACGCGCGCCGCACGGCAAACGCGACGAGCACCAGGCGATCCAACAGGTTATGGCGCAGACCGATTGCCTGGCGCTGGCGCAGCGCGACTATCGTCAGCTGTCCGGCGGCGAACAGCAGCGGGTGCAACTGGCGCGGGTATTGGCACAGCTGTGGCAGCCGCAGCCGTCCCCCGCCTGGCTGTTCCTCGACGAGCCGACTTCGGCGTTGGATCTTTACCACCAGCAGCATACCCTGCGCCTGCTGCGCTCGTTGACGCGCCAACAGCCGCTGGGCGTCTGCTGTGTGCTGCACGATCTCAATCTGGCGGCGCTGTACGCCGACCGCATCCTGCTGTTGCATCAGGGGCGCCTGGTGGCGAGCGGCACACCGCAGGAAGTGTTGCAGACGGAAATCCTCACCCGCTGGTACCAGGCCGATCTCGGCGTGATTCATCATCCCGAAGTGTCGTTGCCGCAGGTCTATCTGCGCCAATGAAACGTTCAAGGGCGCCATGAGGCGCCCTTTTTTCATCTCAGCTGGAGCAGGAAATCTCCAGATGTTTGCCCCAGTCCGGCGGCAGCGCGGCGAGATCGTCATACTCCGGCGCATCGTCGAACGGCCGCAGCAAGGCCTGATGCAACCGCTGCAAACGGCCGACGTCGTCTTTCTCCGCATCCTCAATCGCTTGCTGGGCCAGGTAGTTGCGCAGGATCAGCCGTGGGTTCAGCGCCTTCATCGCCCGTTGCCGCTCCGCGTCGCTGACCTGCTCCTGCTGCAAACGCTGACGATATTGCTGATACCAGGCGTCGAAGGCCGCGCGGTCGATAAACTCATCGCGCAGCGGCGACTGCGCCTGTTGCTGTTCGGTTTCGCTCAACAGGCGGAACGTGCGGGTATAGTCCCGCCCTTCCTGGGCCATCAGGCTCAACAGGCCGGTCAGCACGTCGTTATCCTGCGCCGTCGGCGTGAAGAAGCCCAGTTTGGCGCGCATCTGTTCGCCATAGGCGCGCATCAACGCCGGTTCATATGCCGCCAACGCCTGCTGCAGCTGTTCGGCAGTCATCAGCCCCGACAAAGTTTGCGCCAGGCGATGCAGGTTCCATAACGCCACCGCCGGCTGATTATCAAAGGCGTAACGCCCTTGATGGTCGGAATGGTTACAGATGTAGCCGGGCTGATAGTCATCGAGGAAGCCGTAAGGGCCGTAATCGATGGTGATGCCGAGAATCGACATGTTGTCGGTGTTCATCACGCCGTGGGCGAATCCGACGGTTTGCCAATGGGCGATCAGGCGCGCCGTGCGTTCGACCACGTCGGTAAACCACAACAGGTAACGATCGGCCTGATCCTGCAACTGCGGCCAGTGACGGGCGATGACGAAATCCGCCAGCTGCCGCACCTGCTCCGGCTGTTTGCGGTAATAAAAGTGTTCGAAGTGACCGAAACGCACATGGCTTTCCGCCACCCGCAGCAGCATCGCGCCGCGTTCCGGCTGCTCGCGGTATACCGGTTGTTGACTGGTGACAATAGTTAACGCACGCGTGGTGGGGATCCCCAGATGGTGCAACGCCTCAGAGGCCAGAAACTCGCGGACAACCGAACGCAGCACCGCGCGGCCATCCCCCATGCGTGAATACGGCGTCAGCCCGGCGCCCTTCAGGTGCCAGTCACGGTGACTGCCGTCCGCGAGGACTTGTTCGCCCAGCAAAATGCCGCGCCCATCGCCCAGTTGCCCGGCCCAGACGCCGAACTGGTGGCCACTGTACACCTGCGCCAACGGCTGCATGCCCGGCAGCAGCGTTTCCCCCGCCCAAATCGGGGTTTTATCCTGAGTAAACCAACTTTCATCCAGCCCCAGCTCGCGCGCCAGCGGCTCACTGTGGTACAGCAGGCGCGCATCCTTGAGCGGCGTCGGGTTCAGGGCGGTGTAAAAACCGGGTAATTGTTGATAGTAAGCGTTATCGAATTGCGGCATAGGCCCTCCGTTTCAGCGTAGTGTAGAGCCTGAACGGGAGGATTAACACCGAAGGAATGCAGGGAGAACGCATCCGCCTGTCGCCAGAACGGATGCGGGAGGTTTCGCGTGAGGAAACGCGCTGAACGTCGGCTGACAAACGCGGTTATCAGCAAAACGTGGGTGAATAACGGCGACTGAATCACGCTAAACATCACCCCGTCGCTTATTTACCTCATTGTGTGTAGTTTTTTTGTATCACTTCTTAATTATTGAACTCGCTGGGCATCGCCAGCAAAGCTTGCAGATTATCCACACCAACGCTGGGCCATAAAAAACCTTGCAGGCCTAAAACACCGGCGTATCTGAGTTTATTAAAGTACTCTTTTTTCTCTATTCCTCCGACGATCACGCCTTTACACAACAGGTTGATATTCTTTAACAACGAGTCGATGACCACGTCATACCCCTGATGGGTAAACAGCTGCCAGTAAAAACGCTTGTCTATCTTTACGTAGTCAAACAAACCATCGTACAACGCGGTCAGCGTGGCTTTACCGGAACCGAAATCATCGAGCCACAGCGTAAACAATTCGCTTAATCGCCGCACGCTCGTATTGTTCTTTCCGGCAGAAAGATTCGGAAAACTCTCACTCATTTCAAATGCAATAAAAGGATATTGCCGGATCCTCTGGCACAAGGCCGGATCGGAAAGAATAAGCTCGACGATGGTTTCTTCGATATTGATGGTCAACTGCACGCTGTTACCGGTAAACCAGGCAGCATGCTGCTCCGCCAGTCTCAATTGCTCATTAAATAACTCAATCCTTTGTTCAGGCGCCAATAAATTAATCCCAATTTCGGCCGGCATGGCTAAATCACCGTCGAGACTGTTGAAACGGCTCAACATTTCCACCGCCAACAGCCCGCCCTCCATTGAGTAAACAGGTTGAAAAACATAGCTACTAATAAAGTCAGCTTCGAGTTGGATGTTCATTTTAATGCCACAGGATGAATGGCTAGCGTATCATCGTATATCAATATATTTTATCGATCAATCCTTCTGGGATTAATCGGAAATATCAATGCAAATGCTCGTAAAATATCATTTAATTGATAGATTAAAGCTATACGACAATCGCGAACGGCGCAAAGAAAAGCAGCCGCACTTATGCCAGTTTTCTCGTTCGGCGCGTGATGCGAAAAGATATTTGGCTTAAGTGGAATGGATTTGAGGTCAAATTTGACTTATCTCCTTTGTTTTAATTAAGAAAAATCCTAAATAAAGTAAAATAATCTTTCTGACTTAACGCCAATTTTTCCGGCCGTTAACGATGACTGATTAAATTTAATAACGCATCAATTCCGCCCGTTATTCGCAGCATTGAAAACCTGAAAAAATGCCCACCTTGATTTTCAGAAAATCTGCGCTACGCCCAGCGAAACGTCGCTTTCAGCGATAAAAAAAGGGATGAGCACGCTCATCCCCTCGCAGCCAGACCGCCCGGCTAGCGGATGGTATCGCTCAGCCATTGCCGCAGCTCGGTCAATTCAGCCGCCTGTTGCGGATAGGCCGCCACCAGGCGGTCGCAGCAGGCGGCGACGGGCTCACTGCGGTACGCGCAGCCCACCAGCATGTCCGCCAACCGCTGTAGCGGAGCCGGATTCAGGCTGTCGGTGAATACCTGCGCACGAACAATTGTCCCCTTCTCGACATCGAAGAACAGGTCCACGCCGCCCCAGACGAAGCGTTCATTTAGCAGATGGCTGAACGCCGGCGCCTTGCCGAAATTCCATTCCCAACTGCTCTGTTTGGCGAACTGCGCGGCAAAATCGGGCAGATCGGGGAATACATCCGGCGAAATGATCTCCGGCTCGGCCGTCTCGCCATAGTGGGCGAAGAAGGCCTGCACGATCGCCTCACACACCTGCTCATGGCTGATGCCCGGCAAAAACTCCGCCAGGTTGGCGACGCGCGAACGCACCGAGGTGATGCCCTTGGCCTGCAGTTTTTTGGGATCCGGATTGAGGTAGTCCGCCAGCCGCTCCAGATCGGCATTCAGCAACAGCGTGCCGTGGTGGAAACCGCGATCCTGCGTTTCGCGATAGGCGGAGCCGGATATTTTGCGCGGCCCATCGGCAGTTTCCATCACCAGGTCATTGCGCCCCGATGCGCCGGCCGTTACGCCCAACTGCCGCAGCGCTTGCAGAATGATGTTCGTGGAGACGCTTTTATCGTACCCCGGCTTGCCGGCCATAAAGGTGAAACAGGTGTTGCCCAAATCGTGGAATACCGCCCCGCCGCCGCTGCTGCGCCGCGCCAGCCGAATGCCATCCTGTTCCATACGCCGGGTGTTGCACTCTTTCCAGGGGTTCTGCGACTGGCCGATCACCACCGTTTCGGCATTGCGCCACAGGAAGAGGATTTTTTGCGTGGTCATTTCGCGGAAGATGCACTCTTCCACCGCCAGGTTGAACCAGGGATCGTAGGAGTCGGAGATCAGTAAACGCAAACTGTTCATGGCAGGCACCGTTCAAAACACGTGATGCCGCCATGATACACCAAATCAACGGGTTAAGGCTAAATGCGCCGCGCCTGCCAGTACACCCGTTTCCAGTAAACGTTATCGAGCGAGGAGCGGATCACCCCGCGGCTGGTCGAAGCGTGGATAAATTGGTCGTTGGTATCGTAAATGCCGACGTGCAGACCGTTCTCACCGCCGCCGGTTTTGAAAAACACCAGATCGCCCGGCATCAGTTCGTCGCGCGAGACCTTGGTGCCCAGCGAGGTTTGCTCTTCGGTCGAACGGGGCAGCTGCATATCGAAGCGATCGCGGAACGTGCGGTAAACAAAGCCGGAGCAATCCACGCCGCCGCGATCCAGGCCGCCGTAACGGTATGGCGTGCCGTACCACTGGCGCAGTTGTTCATTGAGCTGAGCCACCACCACGATAGAATCCGCCAGGCGGCCGCTGGGTGGCGGCGCATGGCTGCTGCAACCGGCGAGGATTAAACTGGCTAATAAAAACCACACACGCATCCGCATAATATCCCTTCATTGAACACGTTGCCGCATTATGCCATTCGGTACACCACTACACTGCCTGCGAGGCAAAGCCGGCACCACGTAAGGAAAGCGCTATTTCGCGTTAATTTATCTCCCGCACGGGGAAAAAGGCAAGCGCCATGAGGGAGATAATAGCAGGATCGCCGGTTTTGGCCCTATTGCGGCGATTTGGTCTCGGATTTGCTGTTAATCAGCCAGACGCCGAACAGAATAAACAGCGTGCCCAACGTTTTCAGCAGCGTAGCGGATTCGTTAAACCACGGCAGGATCACCGCCGCCAGGTAAACCAGCGCATAGCTGACGCTCAGCAGAGGATAAGCGCGGTTTAACGGCAGATGGCGCAGCGCAAAGAACCAACACAGCATCGACAGCGCATAGCCAAAGATGCCGCCGCCCACCGCCAGCAGCGGCAGCCAGTAGTCGCCGATCAGCGTCAGCGAGACGTCGGCGAACGACATCAGCGGGATCTGAACCATGCCCCACTTCATCAGCAACTGCGCCAGCGTCACCAGCAGTACGCTGGCGGCGCCCCAGGCATAGCCCTTCATGAATGCACGCTCATCAGCAGGATCCCCAGCATAATCGACGCCACGCCACACCAATGGCGCGCGGTCGTCGGCTCATGAAACAGCCAGCGCGCGGCCAGCGTCACCATCACGAAGTTAAGGCTGAGCATCGGGTAAGCCAGGCTGAGCGGCAGGCGTTGCAGCACATTGAGCCACACCGCCATGCCCAGCCCCAGCAACAGCACCGCCAGCGCCAGCCAACGCAGCGTCTGCTTGAGCCGCGCCTCGTCCGCCCGTTCCCAGCAGTGCGCCGCCTGCTTCTGGCACAGCTGCCCACCACAGGTGAGCAGACTGACCACTATCACCAACAGAAAACCGATCATGGTTGCTGTTTATACCACATCAGCACCAGACGGTTCATGCGATCCACCTTATCTGCGGCAGGCAGTTCCTGCGGCAGCGCTTCGCCGCGGGAGAGCTGCAACACCAGCGACACATTCCCCTGCTTGCGCGCCTGCGCCAGCCACTGCGGGAAGTCGGCGTCGCTGATCAGGTGCCCTTTGGCGTCCGGATACTCCAGACCATAGGCCACCTCGCCTTTCTGGCTGTACATCAGCACGTCGCTGCGCTTGAGTTCCCAGGCCAGGCCGGCCGCCACCCCAACGCTGTCGGTCAGCACGTAACGGCTGTCGCCCAGTTCGGCCATCGTGGCGCGGGCGAAGTTCTGCGGCAGTTTGGAATCGGTCACCTGCTGCGGAATCGCGTAACCGATCACCAGGCACAGCAGCACCGGGCAAGCGGCCGCCCAACGCCATTGGCGGCCGTTATCGCGCGCGGAGACCAGCGCGAACAGCAGCCAACCGCCGAACGCAATCAGGCCGAGCACCACTTTCGGCCACTCCTGCGGAGTAAACAGATGCGCTTTCGGCAGCAGGCCGGAGCTCAACACCACCAGCGCCACGATGCCAATCAGCCCGAACAGGCCGTTCAGCCAGGCGTTGGCCTTAAACAGCCTGGCGCGCAGGGTGGCGGCGTAGTCTTCCGCATAGGCGGTCATCAGCAGCGCCAGCGGCGCCATGCAAGGCAGAATATAGGTCGGCAGCTTGCCTTTGGCGATGCTGAAGAAGATCAGCGGCATCATCGCCCAGCTCAGCAGGAAGAACAGCTCCGGGCGCTGCACGCGTTCGCGCCAACCTTTGAGCAGCGCGCCGGGCAGCAGCGCCAGCCACGGCAACACCGCCGCCAGCAGGATCGGCAGGTAATACCAGAACGGCGCCTTGTGCTGGGCGTTATCTTCGGCGAAGCGCTGAATGTGTTCGACCCAGAAGAAGTAATTCCAGAAATCGGGCTCACGTTGCGCGATCGCCAGCGCCCACGGCAGGCTGAGCAACGTGGCGGTCACGATCGCCACCGGGCCGTAGCACAGCAGATCCTTGATGCGACGTTGCTGAATGACAATCGGGATCACCGCGATCACCGGCACCGCCAGCGCCAGGAAGCCCTTGGTCATAAAGCCCATGCCGCAGGCCAAGCCCAGCAAGGCGTAGGCGCCCAGCTTGCCTTTGACCGAGGTGGCTTTCAGCGTCAGGTAATAGCTGACCATCGCCGCCGCCAGCCACAGCGAAATCATCGGATCCAGCACGCTGTAGGTGCCGATGCTGAACACCAGCACCATCGACAGGAACATCAGCGCCGCCAGGCTGGCGCGGCGCGCATTGCGCCACATCAGCATCGCCAGCGCGAACACCAGCAGCGCGGTCATGCCGGTGCTGAACACCGAGCCGAAACGCACCGCAAAGTTGTTTTCCCCGAACAGCCACTGGCTGATGTTATTGAACCAGTATCCCGCTACCGGCTTCTCGAAATAGCGCAGCCCCAGCAGGTGCGGCACCACCCAATCGCCGCGTTGCAGCATTTCACGGCTGATCTCGGCATAACGCGTTTCATCCGGCTGCCACAGCAGGCGACCGTTAAGCGGGATCAGATAGACCAGAGCAAAAAAAACGGCCAGCAGAATGGCCCAGGATCCTTTTAGCGCCTTCATGTAACGTCCTTCACATCGGTTTGACAGCCCAGCCAACCTTCGCGGCCGGGGAAAGGAGCGCGCTTGATGCGGCCCAACGGCAGTGACGCCAAATCTTGCGGTAACAGCGCGCTCAGCGGACAGAATTCGATGCGCTGCTGCCGTGCGCGTTGCAATAACTGTTCGAACATCGCCGCTTGCGACATGCCTTCCACTTCGGTGTGAATGGTGTACACCGGTACGCCGCGATCGTTCTCGATGGCGCGCAGAATGTAGTCGTTGAAGTCGGCCATGCTGACTTCGCTGCCGATCACTTCGTCGAAGGTCGGCAACGTCACCGGGATCTGCACCGTACCGTGACGCCCGTCGCTCAGCACCGGACGGAACGGATGGGTGCCGCGGCAATCGCTGTTGTAATGGAAGCCGAAGCGCTGCTTGACCTCCAGCACGCGCGTGTCGGCACGCCACCCTGCTACGGCGGAGCATTTCACCGGCTGGCCGGTGCTGGCGCTCAGGGCATCGACGCCCCGCTGCACCTGTTCGGTCAGCTGCGCCTCGCTCCACTTGCCGACGTTGGCCTGCCATCCCTGGTGATCCCAGGCGTGCAGCCCGACTTCATGGCCGGCTTCGGCGGTGCGCTTCATCAGCGGCCCCAGCGCGCGTGAAATGTTGCGCCCCGGCCACGCGGTGCCGGCCAGCAGAATATCCAGACCGTACAGCGAAGCGGCGTTCGAGCGCAGCATTTTCCACAGAAATTTCGGACGCAAAAGGCGCCAAAGATGGCGCCCCATGTTGTCCGGTCCCACGCTGAAGAAGAAGCTGGCCTGAATGTCGTACTTTTCGAACAGGTCCAGCAACTGCGGCACCCCTTCACGGGTGCCGCTGAAGGTATCTACATCAACCCGCAGACCGACTTTCTTCATGCATCGTTCCCTTCCTGAACGGTAGTGCGCAGGAAGTAGTCCAGCGTATCGGCGACGGTTTGCTTCATCTCGATGGTCGGCTGCCAGCCCAGCAGGCGGCGCGCGTTCTTGATGCTCGGCGTGCGGTGCTCGACGTCCTGGTAACCTTTACCGTAGTAGCTGCTGCTCTCCACGTCCTTGAAGCCGGCAAACGGCGGGAAGCGGTCGCGCAGCGGGTGGTTGTTGAAGCTTTCCAGCAGCATTTCCGCCAGCTCGCGAATGCTCGCTTCGTTGGTCGGGTTGCCGATGTTGACGATCTGACCGTCGCAAAGGCCGTCGCGGTTCTCAATGATGCGGAACAGCGCTTCGATGCCGTCGTTGATGTCGGTGAAGCAACGCTTCTGTGCGCCGCCGTCCATCAGTTTGATCGGCGAACCTTCTACCAGGTTGAGGATCAGCTGGGTGATGGCGCGGGAAGAACCGATGCGCGCGGCGTCCAGGTTATCCAGACGCGGCCCCATCCAGTTGAACGGACGGAACAGCGTGAACTTCAGGCCTTCTTTGGCGCCGTAAGCCCAGATCACCCGATCCAGCAGCTGTTTGGAGACCGAGTAGATCCAGCGTTGTTTGTTGATTGGCCCGACGATCAGACGAGAATGGTCTTCATCGAACTCTTTGTCGTCGCACATGCCGTACACTTCTGAGGTGGACGGGAAGATGATGCGCTTGTTGTATTTCACGCAGTCGCGAACGATCTTCAGGTTCTCTTCGAAGTCCAGCTCGAACACGCGCAGCGGGTTGCGGGTGTATTCGATCGGCGTCGCGATCGCCACCAGCGGCAGCACCACGTCGCATTTCTTGATGTGATACTCGATCCACTCGGAGTGGATGCTGATGTCGCCTTCCACGAAATGGAAACGCGGGTTGTCGAGGAAGCGGCTGATGGCGTCAGAGCCGATATCCAGGCCGTAGATGTCGTAGCGATCGTCGCGCAGCAGGCGCTCGGTCAGGTGGTTGCCGATGAAACCGTTGACCCCGAGGATCAGCACGCGGGTGCGGCGTTTCATCACGGCGTTCGGCTTGGCGGCCAGACGCACGTCGGTGACGATGCCCATTTCCTGCGCCAGGCGGCTGCCCTGCACGTACAGGCCACTTTCGTTCTGCCCGGCGACGATTTCCAGCGCGCCTTCGCCACAGGCGATGACCAACGGGGCGGTGCTCAGCACGGTGCCCGGTTGTTTATCGTGTTGGGTATCCAGCACGCGGGAACGCCAGACGATCAGCTTGCGCTGGCCGAGGTAGCTGAATGCCCCCGGGTACGGTTCAGTGACGGCGCGCACCAGGTTGTTGATCTCTTTGGCGGATTTGTGCCACAAGATCTCGCCGTCCGCCGCGGTGCGGCGCCCGAAGTAGCTGGCCTGAGACTCATCCTGCTTGGTAAAAGTGGCGGTGCCGTTCTTCAGCTTCGGCAGCTGCTCTTTCAACACGGCCTGTGCGGCTTCCAGCACTTTTTTGTGCAGCGTCAGCGCGGTGTCGTTGTCGGCAATAGCCACTTTCTGCTGGCCCACAATGTCGCCGGCGTCAGGGCGTTTCACCATTTTGTGCAGGGTGGCGCCGGTTTCGGTTTCGCCATTCACCAACGCCCAGTTCACCGGCGCGCGGCCACGGTAGCGCGGCAGCAGCGAACCATGCAGGTTGAAACCGCCCAACGGGGCCAGCGACAAGATCTCGTCGCTCAGCATGTGACGGTAGTAGAACGAGAAGATCACGTCCGGCTGCAGTTCGCGAATGCGATCAACCCACAGCGGGTGGTTCACGTCTTCCGGCGCATAGACCGGCAGATCCAATTCGGCGCCCAAACGGGCCACGGAGGAGAAGAAGTTGTTCTCACCTGGGTCGTCGGTGTGCGTGAACACAGCCTGCACGTCATAACCCGCCTCAGTCAGCGCTTTCAGACCTGCGCAGCCAATATCATGGTAAGCAAATACAATAGCTTTCATCATTCTTCTTCCTGAGTATTGTGGTCTTGCTGTACGCCGACCACTTTCTGAACAAAATAGCGAGGACGTGCGCGCACGTCGGTATAGATGCGGCCGATGTATTCACCCAGTAGCCCCATGCCGACAAACTGGGCGCCGATAAAGGTGAACAGGACGGCGAAAAGCGTGAACACGCCGCCGGCGGCCCATTCAGGACCGAGCAGCAGACGCAGCGCGATCAACACCAGCGCCAACACGAACCCGGACAGCGCTACGATGCTGCCGACCACGCTGAGCAAACGCAGCGGCGTAGTGGTCAGACAGGTGATCAGGTCATACATCAGGTTGATCAGCTTCATCAGGCTGTATTTGGAGTCGCCGAACTCGCGCTCGGCGTGACGCACGTCGATCTCGGTCGTGCGACGGGCGAAGGTATTCGCCAGGATCGGGATGAAGGTGCTGCGCTCATGACAGTGCAGCATCGCCTCAACGATATGACGACGGTAGGCGCGCAGCATGCAGCCGTAGTCCCCCATCGATTTGCCGGTGGCGCGTTGAATCATCATGTTGATTACGCGCGAAGCGCTTTTGCGGAACCAGGAGTCCTGACGGTTAGCGCGCACGGTGCCCACCACGTCATAGCCCTCTTCCGCCACGCTGACCAGCCGAGGGATTTCCTCCGGCGGGTTCTGCAGATCGGCGTCAAGGGTAATCACCAGATCGCCGGTCACCTGATTGAAACCGGCCATGATCGCCGAATGCTGGCCATAGTTGCGGTTAAGCAGGACGGCAATCACGTGACTGTCCGGCTTTTCGGCCGCCGCGGTCAGCATGTCAGCGGAGTTGTCGCTGCTGCCATCGTCGACGAGAATGATTTCATAAGGTTGGGATAACTGCTTACAGGCGGCGGTAGTGCGCTCCAGCAACGCAGGCAGGCTTTCCTGCTCGTTGTATACCGGGATGACTATCGACACTTTTTTGATCAGTTCAACGCGAGACACGTAAAGACTCCACAACAGAAGACAAGGCATTGACCACGCGATCCACATCGGCGTCGGTCATATCAGGGAATAGCGGTAAGGTGCACAGCCGCGCCGAGTTCCATTCGGTATTCGGCAACGACAGCTGCGGATAGCGCTCACGGTAGAATTTCTGGGTGTGCGCGGCACGGAAATGCAGCCCGGTGCCGATGCCAACCTCTTTCAGGCGCTCCATCAGCTGGTCGCGATCGAGGCCGCAGCACTCGGGATCGACGCGCACCATAAACAGGTGCCAGGCGTGGTCATGCGGATAATCCGGCACGCCCAACGGCTGGAACGGCGAGCCTTCCAGCGCGCTCAGGTAGCGCTGCGCCAGCGCCTTACGGCGCGCGTTCAGCTCCGCGAAGCGCGACAGTTGCACCACGGCGATCGCCGCGTGAATGTCGGACAAGTTGTATTTGTACCCCGGCTCCACCACTTCGGCCTGCGGTTTGCGGCCAAGCTGCTGGCGATCGAAGGCATCGACGGCCAGGCCGTGGAACTTCAGGCAACGCAGGCGATCCGCCAGCGCATCGTCGTCGGTGGCGATCAGGCCGCCTTCGGCGCAGGTCACGTTCTTAATCGCGTGGAACGAGAAAATCGCCGTGCCGCGCGCGCCGACCCATTCGCCGTTGTAACGCGTGCCGACCGCATGGGCGGCGTCTTCGATCAGCGGCAGACGATAGCGTTCGGCCACGGCGCGCAAAGCGTCCATCTGCAGGGGGGCGCCGGCATAATGCACCGGAACAATCGCTTTGGTTTTCGGGGTGATGGCAGCCTCAACGTCGGCGGCGCTGACCATCAAGGTCTCACGGTCAACGTCGATCATCACCGGCGTAGCGCCCAGCAGTTCGATCATGTTGAGGGTGGAAACCCAGGTTTGGGAAGGGGTGATGACTTCATCGCCGGGCCCCACGCCCAGCGCCATCAAAGTGATGTGCATGCCCGCTGTGGCGGAACTGACGGCGATGGCGTGCTTACAGCCGAAGGTGGAACAGAAGTCGCTTTCCAGTTGCTGATTTTGCGGGCCGGTGGTGATCCAACCGGAACGCAACACTTTCTCTACCGCGGCGATTTCTTCGTCGCCGATGGCTGGACGAGAGAAAGGTAAAAATTGATCCATAGTTAACCCCAAACGTATCGGACTGCTTTTGATGACACTGTAAATCCCTTTCGTTTAACGAATATTAAACGCCAGAGAAGAATCGTTTCCGTGGATTAACTGCCAATGTAAGGCCGCAAGCTTAACTAAACCTTAAGACGAGACTTGTCATCAGTGGGAGAACTGATGGGAAGGTGCCGTCATCATTAATATAATTTTATTATGTAAATCAATTTCTTATATTTTTTAATAATTACTTACGTATTTTATTTTTGCCGAATCAAGCGTAGCACGTCATCGACGTTTTTCAAGAAAATCGGTATGAAAATGAGAGACCGCACAATATTCGCCGATGCTTATCTGACTATTTATATTCACTGTGTTTAGTTTCCGTTTACGTTGCGCCCCGCCGACTGGGTTAATTAAGCCGTGCGGGTCATGATCCAACGCTGGTCCCCTACCCATTGCAGCTGGAAATCCACTTCATAAATCTGCGACAGCAGCGCGGGCGCCATCACTTCACGCGTGACGCCCTGCGCTACCAGCCGGCCGGCATGCAGCAACCAAACCCGATCGGCCTGCTGCAGGGTGTGATTCAGATCGTGCGCGCATACCAGCGCGCTGCGCCCGCTCTGGCAGAATTCGCGCAGCAGGCGATCCAGCGCGACTTTCTGCGCCACATCCAGGCTGTTGGTCGGCTCATCCAGCAACAACAGGCGGCTGTGCGGATTGACGCTGGGCCACACCTGCAGCAAGACCGCCGCCAGCCGCACCCGTTGCCATTCTCCTCCAGAAAGCTGCGTCAGCATGCGTGACAGCTTATCCACCAGCTTCAACCGCCGGCACAGATAGAGGATGGCGTGCTCCACATCGGTTTGCGCCGCCGCCGCAGGCCGGTGCAGCGCCAAATACTGAAACACCGGCATCAGCGACACCGGCGGCTGTTGCTGGCTTAGGTAACCGCGCCGGGATGCCAGTTCGCTCCCCGGATAATCGGAGAGCGCGCGTCCGTCCAGACGAACCTCGCCCAGCCCCGGCAGCATGCCCGCCACCCGCGCCAGCAGAGTGCTCTTCCCGGCGCCGTTTGGGCCGATCAGGTGAACCTGCAACCCGCCGTCAATCTGTGCCGAAAAAGGCGCCAGGCGCCCCGCCACCCCAACCTCAACGAGTTGCAGCATTCGTCTTACCCTGCCAGCGCTTGTTTCACCGCCGCCACCAGCGCCGGATCTTCCGGCGTGGTGTCCGGCGAGAAGCGCTGGATCACCGTGCCATCGCGCGCGATGAGGAATTTCTCGAAGTTCCACAAAATATCGCCGGCGTGCTTCGGCGCACGCCCTTTGCTGGTCATCCGCGCCAGGAACTCGCTGCCCTGCGGCGCGACAGCAGCCGGCTGCGCGGCAATCAGCGCCTGATACAGCGGATGACGGTGTTCGCCGTTCACCTCAATCTTGGCGAACATCGGGAATTGCACGCCGAAAGTGCCGCGGCAAAATGCCAGGATCTCTTCGTTGCTGCCCGGCTCCTGCCCCAGGAATTCATTGGACGGGAACCCCAGCACTTCCAGCCCCCGATCGCGATAGGTTTCGTACAGCGCTTCCAGCCCTTCATATTGCTTTGTCAGGCCGCACTCCGAGGCCACGTTGACCACCAGCAGCACCTTGCCCTGATAGGCCCCCAGCGTGGTAGCCTGATTTTCGATGGTCTGTAACGGCAGGTTATAAATTGGATTGCTCATCGGTTGTCATCCTGTAGTTTTTTAATGGCAGGTGAATGAAGAAAACTACCTTACGCCTTTTGCCCGGGTCAGTAACCAGATAAATAGCGGCGCTCCCAGCGTAGCAGTCACCACGCCGATCGGCAGTTCGGCCGCCAGCAGCGCAACGCGGGCAATCACATCGGCCACCAGCAACACGCCGGCCCCCGCCAGCGCGCAGGCCGGCAACAGATAGCGTTGGTCGGTCAGGCCGGTGAGCCGCAAAATATGCGGGATCACCAGCCCGACGAAGCCGATCACCCCGGCGAGCGCCACGCTGACGCCCACCAGCCAGCCGATCGCCAGCACCAGCAGGTTGCGCCACAGATGCAGCGACAGCCCGAGCTGCCGCGCCTGCACCTCGCCCAGCGCCATCAGGTTAAGCGCTCGCCCCTGGCCACACAGCCACAGCAGCACCGGCAGCAGCGCCAACACCAGCCACTTTTGGCGCCAGTCGACGCCGCCGAAGCCCCCCATCATCCAGTACATCAACTGCCGCAGATCGAGGCTGGTGCTGAAATAGACCGCCCAGGTCATCAGCGCGCTGCACACGATGCCCAGCGCCACTCCCACCAGCAACAGCCGCGCATTGGTCAGGCGACGCCGGCGAGCGAAGCCCAGCAGCAAGAACGTCATCGCCAGCGCGCCTGCTATCGCGGCGGCGCTCATCAGCGCTACCGGCAGCAGACCGTGGCCCAGCAGCACCGTCAGCACCAGCGCGACGCCGGCGCCGTTCGCCACCCCCAGCAGGCCAGGTTCCGCCAACGGGTTTTCGAATAGCGCCTGCATCACCGCCCCGGCTACCGCCAGGGCGGCGCCGACCAACATCACCGCCAGCGCACGCGGCAATCGCAGTTGCCAGACGAACAGCTGCGCCCGATCGCTGAACCATTCTGACGGCCATATCCATCGATCGCCGGCGCAAAGGCTAAACAGCAATGCCAGCACCACACCCAGCGCCAACAGAATGACCTGGCGTTTATCGCGGTAACGTTGATGTTGCAACAATAAGGTGAAGGTACGGCTGGTTGGCATGGCGCGGCGATTCCCTGCCGGCCGCTGTCGTGGCCGGATAATTGACGTCTGAGTCAAATATTAGGGGGTTAACGCCGCAAGGGGAAGCCTTGCGTAAGCGATGGCGCAGGAAAGCAGCGGCTGGCCCTGCCCGTCATCGCCAGGATGATGGCAAAACCAGCCGCCGATAAACTCAGGGGTTAACGATGCTGACCGGGGTTGCCCTGCGGATAAGGCCGGCCACGGCCGTCATCGCGCCGGTCATGGTCGCCGCGATCGTCATGATCACGATTATCGCGATCGCCGTGGAAAGGATTGCCGCTGCGCGCCGGCTCGCGATGCTCATAGCCGCGCGGCGGCGAAGGCTGCCAGCGCCCGCCGTCCCAGTACAGGCCGCGCGCATTGCGCTCCCCCAAACCGCGGCCCTGGTGTGCATGCCACCATTGCGGGGGACGCCAGTCGTAGCCATCCCAGTAGTAACCACGGCGGTCCTGATCCCCCAAATGCAGGGAAACGCCCGGCACGTTGATATCGACGGAGACATCGGCCTGTGCCGCCAGCGGCAGCAACAGAGGGAAACACACCAGCAACAGAATCTTTTTCATTTTGCCTTCTCACTCTATTTTTCTTGCTGCAGTGGTTATATCAGTGCGCTTATTTAGCGACTATCTCACCGGTGCCTATTTTCAGATCGTTTTCGACGGCCTTACACAATCCCGACACTGTTTGCCGACGTCTTTAATTATTATTGCCTCTGCCAAGGCTTAACGAATAACTGACATCGCTTAAGCGGCGCGACAATGATAATTAAACGGTTCCCCACCGGAGGATAATAAGATGATTAAACGACTCGGTATGCTGCTGGCCGTGGTCGCCCTGGCCTCAACCCTCAGCGCCTGTTGCTGGGGCCCTCACGGAGGCGGCGGCCACCGTGGCGATGGCCCTGGCCATTATTACGGCCGTTATTGAAGCGAGAAATAAAAGCCACGCATTACATGAAATAAGATATAAGAATATTCCGCAATTAAGGGCAATGATTTTCGCCGTGCCGACTTAACGGCTCAATGAAGTCATGTCTATCGATTAGGAATAAACTGAATTTTGTCCCAGAAAAGAAAAAGGCCGCGCAAGCGGCCTTTTTTGATGTCACGTCACTCACCCTTTCGGGCTGGCGTTTTCTACCCGGCTTTTCAGCTTCTGCCCCGGACGGAAGGTCACCACGCGGCGCGCCGTAATCGGAATGTCTTCGCCGGTCTTCGGGTTACGCCCCGGACGTTGGTTCTTGTCACGCAGATCAAAGTTGCCAAAACCCGACAGTTTTACCTGTTCGCCATTCTCAAGGGCCCGACGGACCTCTTCAAAGAACAGTTCCACCAGGTCTTTGGCGTCCCGTTTGCTAAGCCCAAGCTTCTCAAACAGGTGTTCTGACATTTCAGCTTTAGTAAGCGCCATAGGTTCAATCCCTCAAGGATGCTTGGAATCGCTGTTTTAGAGCCTCTACGCATTTTGCAACGGTAGCGGCTATCTCCTCTTCTTCCAGTGTACGAGCGGTATCCTGCAATACCAGACTGATAGCCAGGCTCTTGTCACCTTCTGCCACGCCCTTGCCACGGTACACGTCAAACAAGTTTACGCCAACTACCTGATTTGCGCCAACTTTCTTACACTCGGCCAAAATATCTTCTGTGGGGACGTTTTCAGCCACCACAATGGCGATATCACGGCGGTTTGCCGGGAAGCGCGAAATCTCCCGCGCCTGAGGCACGGCGCGGCTCGCAAGCTTGTTCCACTCCAGTTCAAACACCACGGTGCGGCCGTTAAGATCCAGTTTACGTTCAAGTTCCGGGTGAACGACACCGATGAAACCAACGCGTTCGCCGTGCAAATAAATCGCCGCACTTTGCCCTGGATGCAGGGCCGGATTGGCTTCCGCCCGGAACTGAATTTCGGATAATTTACCGGTCAGCTCGAGGACAGACTCCAGATCCCCTTTTAAATCATAGAAGTCGACGGGCTTGCGCGCCAGATCCCAATGTTCATCGTGCGTATGGCCGGCGATCACGCCCGCCAGCATGACGTCCTGACGGATCCCCAGATCTGCCGCACTATCAGGCACAAAGCGCAGGCCGCTTTCGAACAGGCGCAGGCGCGTCTGCTGACGGTTCTGGTTATACACCACCGCAGACAGCAGGCCGGTCCACAGCGACAGACGCATCGCCGACATTTCGACCGAAATCGGGCTTGGCAGGATCAGCGCTTCTTCATTCGAGTGCAGCAGCGCCTGCACTTTCGGATCGACGAAGCTGTAGGTGATCGCTTCCTGATAACCGTGATCGACCAGCATGGTCTTCACGCGCTTGAGCGTCAGATCGGCTTCGCGATGCTGGGTCATCACCAAATCGGCGCGCACCGGTACATCCGGAATGTTGTCGTAGCCGTAAACGCGCGCCACTTCTTCCACCAGATCCTCTTCGATCTCCATATCGAAACGCCAGCTCGGCGCGACCGCTTGCCAGCTGTCGCCCTGTTCGGTCACCTGGCAACCCAGGCGGCGCAGAATGTCACTGACCTGCTCGCTCGGCACCACGTGGCCGATCAGGCGATCCAGCTTCTCGCGGCGCAGCGTGATGGTGGCGCGCTTCGGCAGTTCGTTCTCGTGAGTCACGTCGATAATCGGGCCGGCCTGGCCGCCGCAGATGTCAAGCAGCAGGCCCGTGGCGCGCTCCATGGCTTTGTACTGCAGCGCCGGATCGACGCCGCGCTCATAGCGGTGAGAAGCATCGGTGTGCAGGCCGTGACGGCGGGCGCGGCCGGTGATCGACAGCGGGCTGAAGAAAGCGCACTCCAGCAGCACGTCCTGGGTTTCGCCGTTGACGCCGGAATGCTCGCCGCCGAAGATGCCGCCCATCGCCAATGCTTTTTGGTGATCGGCGATCACTAAGGTGTCGGCGTTCAGTTTGGCTTCGTTGCCGTCCAGCAGCGTCAAGGTTTCCCCTTCTTCCGCCATGCGCACCACGATGCCGCCGTCGATGCGGCTCAGATCGAAAGCGTGCATCGGCTGGCCAAGTTCCAACAGCACATAGTTGGTGACGTCGACGACGGCATCGATAGAACGGATACCGCAACGACGCAGTTTTTCACGCATCCACAGCGGGCTTGGCGCCTTGACGTTGATACCTTTCACCACGCGGCCCAGATAACGCGGGCACGCCTGCGGCGCATCAACTCGGATCGGCAGCGTGGCGTCAATCGTCACGGGCACCGGGCTCATGTCCGGCTCGGTCAGCGCAACCTGGTTCAGTACGCCCACGTCACGCGCGACGCCGATGATGCCCAGGCAGTCGGCGCGATTCGGGGTGACGCTGATCTCGATGGTGTTGTCGTTCAGTTTCAGATAGTCACGGATGTCGGTGCCGATCGGCGCATCCAGCGGCAGTTCGATAATGCCGTCATGATCGTCAGAAATGCCCAGCTCGGAGAACGAACACAGCATGCCTTCCGAAGGTTCGCCGCGCAGTTTGGCGGCCTTGATTTTGAAATCGCCCGGCAACACCGCGCCCACGGTGGCAACCGCCACTTTCAGGCCGGTGCGGCAGTTCGGCGCGCCGCAGACGATGTCGAGCAAGCGATCGCCGCCCACGTTAACTTTAGTGACGCGCAGTTTATCGGCGTTCGGGTGCTGACCACACTCGACAACCTCACCCACCACGACGCCGTTAAACGCGCCGGCAACCGGATCCACGCCGTCCACTTCCAAACCGGCCATGGTGATTTGATCGGATAATGCTTCGCTGCTGATGGCCGGGCTTACCCACTCGCGCAACCAGAGTTCACTGAATTTCATGTGATATTCCCGCCTTACTTAAACTGTTTGAGGAAACGCAGATCGTTTTCGAAGAATGCGCGCAGGTCGGTGACGCCGTAACGCAGCATCGTCAGGCGCTCCATGCCCATACCAAAGGCGAAGCCGGAGTAAACTTCTGGATCGATGCCCACGTTGCGCAGCACGTTCGGATGCACCATGCCGCAGCCCAGCACTTCCAGCCATTTACCATTTTTGCCCATCACGTCCACTTCGGCGGACGGCTCGGTGAACGGGAAGTAGGACGGACGGAAACGAACCTGCAGGTCTTCTTCAAAGAAGTTATTCAGGAAATCGTGCAGCGTGCCCTTCAGGTTGGTGAAGCTGATGTCTTTATCGACGATCAGCCCTTCCATCTGGTGGAACATCGGGGTGTGAGTCTGATCGTAGTCGTTACGATAAACGCGGCCCGGCGCAATGATGCGGATCGGCGGCTGCTGGTTCTTCATGGTGCGGATCTGCACGCCGGAGGTCTGAGTGCGCAGCAGGCGCGTGGCGTCGAACCAGAAAGTATCGTGGTCGGCGCGCGCCGGGTGATGCCCTGGAATGTTCAGCGCGTCGAAGTTATGGTAATCGTCTTCAATCTCCGGGCCGGTAGCGACGGAGAAGCCCAGCTCGCCGAAGAAGGTTTCGATGCGGTCGATGGTGCGGGTCACCGGATGCAGGCCGCCGTTTTCCATACGACGGCCCGGCAGGGAGACGTCGATGGTTTCAGCCGCCAGGCGCGCGTTCAGCGCGGCGCTTTCCAGCGCGTTCTTGCGCGCGTTCAGGGCGTCTTGCACCTCTTGCTTGGCCTGGTTGATCACCGCGCCGGCCGCCGGGCGGTCTTCCGCCGGTACGTCGCGCAGAGACTGCATCTGCAAGGTGAAATGACCTTTCTTGCCAAAATATTCGACGCGCACCAAATCTAACGCGGCAACATCCTGGGCATCTTCTACGGCTGCCTTGGCATTGGCAACCAGCTCTGCGAGATGTGGCATTGCTTTCCTCTTCCTCTGGCCGGGATGGCCCTAAGTAATTGTTATCTATTATTCGAACACGCCTTTGAGCAATCTTCAAAGACTTTTCAATGCGTTGCCGGCTAGGCGGCTCGCCTGCGCGGCGCAGGGCCGGCTGAGTACCCGCCGTTCTCACCGCAACGCTTTGCAAGGCGGGACGATGGCCAAAAACAAAAAAGCCTCCACGAGGGAGGCTTAGGCGCTACTTTTCGTTTCTTTTCTTACGCGCAAAGCCTCCTGAAATCAGGCGCTAAAGTAAAAAAAGAAACGAAAAATAGCTGCGTGCATGATTGCGGTACCTTGTCGATGATTGTCCACCAGTGATATAGCGGCGGGCAATGAAAGTCAATATTTGTCGCTGAAAACAAAGATTAAAAGAGGGAGCAAGCTCCCTCTTCTACTGACTTACGCCAGAGCTGCTTTCGCTTTCTCAACCAGTGCGCCGAAGGCCACTTTGTCGAAGACTGCGATGTCAGCCAGGATCTTACGGTCAATTTCGATCGAGGCTTTTTTCAGGCCGTTGATGAACTTGCTGTAAGACAGACCGTTCTGACGAGCAGCTGCGTTGATACGTGCAATCCACAGCTGACGGAACTGACGCTTACGTTGACGACGGTCACGGTAAGCATACTGACCTGCTTTGATTACTGCCTGGAAGGCAACACGATATACGCGCGAACGGGCACCGTAGTAACCTTTCGCCTGCTTCATGATTTTCTTGTGACGTGCGCGTGCAATTACACCACGTTTTACGCGAGCCATATGCTCTCTCCTAAAGTCTTATTCTAAATTCAAAAAAAATGGCTTATGCGTACGGCAGGCACGCGGTAACCAGGACCAGATCGTTTTTAGACACCATGCCTTTCGGACGCAGGTGACGTTTACGCTTGGTTGCTTTTTTGGTCAGAATATGACGCAGGTTGGCATGTTTACGCTTAAAACCACCGCTGCCGGTTTTTTTGAAGCGCTTGGCTGCACCACGTACAGTTTTAATCTTTGGCATTTTAATTAAATCCACTTCGCATTGTTAAACAACGAATCAGTTGGGCGAATAAAACCCACACAGCGCAAGCGCCGCGCGGGTTCCATTACTTGTAAGCCTTACTGTTTCTTCTTAGGAGCGAGCACCATAATCATCTGGCGGCCTTCGATCTTCGTAGGGAAGGATTCGACCACTGCCAGATCCATATCTTCACACAGGTCTTTACGGACGCGGTTAAGCACTTCCATGCCGATCTGCTGGTGCGCCATCTCACGCCCGCGGAAACGCAGGGTGATTTTGGCTTTATCGCCATCTTCCAGAAAGCGAATCAGGTTGCGTAGTTTGACCTGATAGTCGCCATCATCGGTGCCAGGACGGAATTTGATTTCCTTAACCTGGATAACTTTTTGCTTCTTCTTCTGTTCTTTCGTCGACTTGCTCTTCTCGTAGAGGAATTTGCCGTAATCCATGATTCGGCAAACTGGCGGTTCGGCATTTGGGCTGATTTCTACTAAATCAACGCCCGCTTCCTCAGCTTTTTCAAGAGCTTCATTCAGACTGACAATACCAATCTGCTCGCCATCGACGCCGGTTAGGCGAACTTCTTGCGCGCGAATTTCTCTGTTAATGCGATTAGGACGCGCCGGTTGAACTCGTTTTCCGCCTTTAATACTTTATTCCTCCAGTTGATGAAGACTACGGCTGCGAATCTCTTTCAGCAGCTTGTCTACGACTTCGTTTACGTCCAGGCTTCCCAAGTCTTTGCCACGGCGGGTACGAACGGCAACTTTGCCTGCTTCGACCTCTTTGTCACCGCACACCAACATGTAAGGGACTCGACGTAAAGTATGTTCGCGAATTTTAAAGCCAATCTTCTCATTTCTCAAGTCCGCTTTCACGCGAATACCTGCATCCTGCAGTTTTTTGGTCAATTGCTGGACGTAATCAGACTGGCTGTCGGTGATATTCATCACCACCACCTGCACCGGAGCGATCCAGGTCGGGTAGAACCCGGCATATTCTTCGGTAAGGATACCGATGAAGCGTTCCATGGAGCCCAAAATGGCGCGGTGAATCATTACCGGCACGACGCGATCGTTGTTTTCGCCAACGTACGATGCGCCCAAACGGCCCGGCAAGAAGAAATCGAGCTGCACGGTACCACATTGCCATGCGCGATCCAAACAATCATGCAGGGTAAATTCAATTTTCGGTCCGTAGAAGGCGCCCTCGCCCGGCTGGTACTCGAACGGAATGCCGTTCTCGGTCAGCGCGGCGGCCAGGTCTTCTTCCGCACGGGTCCACATGTCGTCGGTACCGATGCGTTTTTCCGGGCGCGTGGACAGCTTGACGGCAATCTTGTCGAAGCCGAAAGTGCCGTACACGTCATAGACCATGCGAATGCATTCGTTCACTTCGGCGCGCACCTGCTCTTCGGTACAGAAGATGTGGGCGTCATCCTGCGTGAAGCCGCGCACGCGCATCAGGCCGTGCAGTGAACCCGAAGGCTCGTTGCGATGGCAGCTGCCGAATTCGCCCATGCGCAGCGGCAAATCGCGGTACGACTTCAGGCCCTGGTTGAAGATCTGCACGTGACCCGGGCAGTTCATCGGCTTGATGCAGTATTCGCGGTTTTCCGACGCGGTGGTGAACATGGCGTCTTTGTAGTTTTCCCAGTGGCCGGTTTTTTCCCACAGCACGCGGTCCATCATGAACGGACCTTTCACTTCCTGGTACTGGTACTCTTTGAGCTTCATGCGCACGAAGGCTTCCAGCTCGCGGAAGATAGTCCAACCGTCGTTGTGCCAGAACACCATGCCCGGCGCTTCTTCCTGCATGTGATACAGATCGAGCTGTTTGCCGATCTTGCGGTGATCGCGCTTGGCCGCTTCTTCCAGGCGTTGCAGGTAGGCGTTTAGCTGCTTCTTGTCTGCCCAGGCGGTACCGTAGATACGCTGCAGCATTTTGTTTTTGCTGTCGCCGCGCCAGTAAGCGCCGGAGGTTTTCTGCAGTTTGAAATGGTGGCAGAAACGCATGTTCGGCACGTGCGGACCGCGGCACATGTCGACGTATTCTTCGTGGTGATACAGGCCCGGACGATCGTCATGGCTGATGTTCTCATCCAGGATCGCCACTTTATAGATTTCGCCGCGCTCAGCGAAGGTGTCGCGGGCTTCTTGCCAGCTGACCTTCTTCTTGATGACGTCGTAATCCTTATCGGCCAACTCGTGCATCCGCTTTTCCAGCAGATCCAAGTCTTCCTGCGTCAGGGTGCGGTCGATATCCACGTCATAATAGAAACCGTTGTCGATCACCGGACCGATCGCCATTTTGGTATCCGGCCACAGCTGCTTGATCGCATGACCCAGCAGGTGCGCGCAGGAGTGGCGCATGATTTCCAGACCGTCTTCATCTTTGATGGTGATGATGGCCAGCTGCGCATCTGATTCGATCAGATCGCCGGCGTCGACCAGCTCGCCGTTGACACGGCCGGCGATACAGGCTTTCGCCAGGCCAGGGCCAATATCGCGCGCGACATCCATCGGGGAAACGGGGTGGTCGAAATGACGCTGACTTCCGTCAGGAAGAGTAATAACAGGCATTAATAATTCCTTATCTACAGTGGTGACCCACACGACAGATCACATGCAGTACGAAAATTGGATTTTGGGTTTGGTCAGCCAGGTTTCAGATCTCGCCCACAATTGCCAGATTGAAACCTCACTGGGTATACAGAATGGAACGCATACCTTCTCAGCCGCATTCGGCTAAGCGAATAGTATCACTAAAATTGTTCCGGATAAATAAAGCGCCGCCGCCCTCACACTTTCGCTCTATCCGGCGCAAACACGCCTTTCAGGTAGCTAAGGGTGGCCAGCAGGCACAGGCCGTAGCCCAGCAGTTCGCATCCCTCTTCCACCATGTTTTTCACCACCCGGTTGTAACCGTCCAGCATCAGCGTTTGCCACAGCGCGCTCATGCCGAACAGGCGTGAAAACACCAGGATGCACAGCAGGCCGGCGCACATCATGCCGTAGCCGGGGTGCGACACGATATAGACCAGGCCGCGCGCCGTCGCCGCAATATGCCTTGCGGCATGCCACAGACAGGCCAAGGCGACCGCCAGCGCGAACCACACCCAGGCGCCGTGCCACAACGCATCGAAAGCGAAGTCCATCTCGCGGATCAGCATGCAGAGAAAGAAGCCGCCAACCAGCAGCCAGGCGGAACGACGCTCGGCCTGTCGCCGAGCCGCGGCAAAGAAACCGCCGGAGATGGCGAGCAGCAACAGCTCCTGCGCCGCTTCGGTCAACGAGGTTTCATGCACGAAGTTATGCAGCCAGTGCACATCAATAAACACCAGGCCGACCAATGCCCCCATGAAGGCGGCGGAAAGCGCGAATGCGCCGATTTTCCCCAGTAAAATATGCAGTTCTTGTTTCATAATCACACTCATTATTATTTACAGCGCATCTATGGTATCCACCTGTTCTCAGGGATCGTGGCAATTGATGCCTAATGCCCTGCGCCGCGCGAAAGGTGGTCGTTAATTACGCCGAAACAATAAAAAACCCCGGCACCTGGGCCGGGGTAAGGCCAGTCTTTCCTGGCAGTCACTTCATCGTCGTCAGTATTCCAGGCTCTCATCCCTATATCATCGAGACGCGCAAAGGAGCCTGAAGATTACGCCTGCGCAGGTGATACCGCGATACGGCGGACATTGGTGTTAACGCCCCACAAGCTGGCCAACGCACTGACCACTGCGCCAATCAACAGCGCAAAGAACGACCACAATGCGGCCCGCGACAATTCGTCCGCAGCAGCGGCAGCCTGTTCGCGCGCCTTCTGTTTCAGCTCCACATACTCCTGTTTTGCCTGATTGATTTTTGCTTCGGCGTCATCCAAACGCTGATTAACCAGCTGCGCAGTTTTATTTTTGGCTTCGACCAAATTCTTCACCGTCTGGTCCACTTCCTGCGGCGTCATATCGGTATTTTCCGCCAAGGCCTTTTTCAGGGCGTCTTGATCCACATCTTGCGAGATGGCCTCACCCTGTTTTTTAAGCTTGGCGACCAGTTGATTAATAATGGCGTCGCTATTGTCAGGCTGAAGTGCCAGAGCTTTTACTGCGTCCGCCAAATCAGTTTTGGCCGCATTCAACTGCTGTTGCATGAATTCAGGCTGCAATGACGGGATACCGCTTTTTTTAAGCGCCGTAACCACATCGCCTTGCAGCTGTTCAGGTTCCAAGGTTGTGTCAATGCCCAACTTGTCAAACACTTTACCGCCGGCGTCCGCCAATCCGGATGCCCCTTTGCCAATCGCTGAACCGGCGCCGGAGAGCAAGCTGCCGGAGGTCGAAGCGATAGCGCCCAGCGCATTGCCGGTCGCCTTCACGGCAGACCCGACCAGCATCCCACCCAGCACCGCCGCCACAATCAGTGACGTCGCCCATACCAGGAAGCCATGAATAAGTCCGTCATTAGCAGCCAAACGCCCGGCAATAAAAGCGCCGGCGGCCAAACTAATAATGATTGAAACAGCGGACCAAATCACTACGGTGGTACCGGCGCCGTTTATCGGATCGTCTGATGTCGGATCCACGATGGAGAATCCAAGACTGGTGCCTAACGTCGACAGCAACAGTGAAACAGCCAATACGGTGATCACGCCGCCGATGACGCTGCCCCAGGAGATTTTTTTCGCCGCTACCCATTCTTTTGCCACTTCCATAGTAAAACTCCTTTTAAGTTTTCGATTATAAAGAAATGCCAGAAAGCCTTACCATTATAGACTCGCTTCATCAATCAGGCGGTTAAAGGGTGAAAACAGTTAAAAATAATTAATGATAATGACTTCAGAAGTGCGTTTACTTTCAGCGGCGCTACGCTGACAGACCGCCTTGGCGTCACTATTCTTACGCTATCCACCAATGAACAAGGTCTTAGCGCACAACATGAACCAGTTACTCGCAGCCCTCATCGTGGCGTGCGCAGCATTGGCGACGTTATATGGGCTGGTGCATTTTGGCGCACGTTCGGTGCCGCGCGCGATTGCGGTCAACGAGGCGCCGCTGGGGTGTGAGGATGAACCTGAGCTCGTCGGCGAGTGCGGCGATGACGATGAGTCTCCCGCCGACGAATTTCGCCGGCCGGCGACGCTGAACGCCCGGGCCGACGGTTAATTAACGTTACGAGCTATCCCCATTGCCGCCAGGCGTACGGCAGGCTAGGCTGTTCAGCTCATGGGCCGCCGTTTGGCGGCTTGAACGTTGCACAGGGAGTCTATTTTATGACGGGTATTTTGCAGTTATTCCAGGCCATCGGACTGGGTTTGGTGCTGCTGTTGCCGCTGGCCAACCCGCTGACCACGGTGGCGTTGCTGCTCGGGTTGTCCGGCAATATGACGCGCGAAGAGCGTAATCAGCAGTCGCTGATGGCCTCGGTTTATGTGTTCTGCATCATGACGGTGGCGTTTTACGCCGGGCAGGTGGTGATGAACACCTTCGGCATTTCGATCCCCGGCCTGCGCATCGCCGGCGGCCTGATCGTCGCCTTCATCGGTTTTCGCATGCTGTTCCCGCAGCAGAGCCCCGAAGACGCGCCGGAGGTGGAGAGCAAGTCGCACGAGCTGCGCCACAAGACGTCGGCCAACATCGCCTTCGTGCCGCTGGCCATGCCGAGCACCGCCGGGCCGGGCACCATCGCGATGATCATCAGCTCGGCATCGAGCGTCAAAGCGAACTCGCTGGGCTTTGAACCCTGGGTGTTGGCCGTGGCACCCGTCGCCATCTTCCTGACGGTCGCGGTGATCCTGTGGGCCTGCCTGCTCAGTTCCGGCGCCATCATGCGGTTGGTCGGGAAAAGCGGCATCGAAGCGATCTCGCGCCTGATGGGCTTCCTGCTGGTGTGCATGGGCGTGCAGTTCATCATCAACGGCGTGCTGGAGATCATCTCCACCTATACACCGGCCGCCGCCTGACCATGAAAAACGGGCGCGACATCGCGCCCGTTGCCGTTATTTCCCCGCCGGCGCCTGCGCGCCCAAAATGCCCTTGCCTTCCGGCACTTCGGTAAAGCGACTGAGGATCTCGCTGTAGGTCTTGGCCGGATCCAAATCCGGGAACTGCGCCGGATAGATAAACTTCGCCAGATACTCCAGCCCGACGATGTTGTACGGGTGGTTGTAGAAGTTATGGTAGATGCCGTAGAACCGCCCTTCCTTCACCGCCGACACCTGCGAGAACCCCGGGCGCTGCTTCATGCGGTTGAAGGCCTCATCCACCTGCTGCTGCGTCACGCCATAGCCGAACGGCACCGCGGCGTTGGTCTTGCTTGCCCACTGCGAGCCGGAAACGATATACGCATCCGGTTTCATGGCGATCACTTTTTCCAGCGCCACGTCGCCGGTCGCGCCCGGCAGCAGCGCAGAACCGATGTTGCGCGCGCCGACCGCTTCGACCAACGCGCCCCAGCCGACGTGCGCATGGGTGAAGCAGCAGGATTCCAGGCCATTCAGGCCGGCCTTGGCTTCGAAGAACACCAACGGTTTGGGTGCCACCGCCTGCGTTTTGGCCAGAATGGCCTGATAATGCTGCTGATAATAATCGGTATATTGCTTGGCTTCGCTTTCACGGTTGAGGGTTTCCCCCAACAGCGTCACGCTTTTCGGCGTGTTTTCCACCGGCTTGAGCATGGTATCGATAAACAGCACCGGCACGTTCAGCGCCTTCAGCTTATCCAGCACGCCGGTTTGGCTCAGCGAAGGCTTGGAGCGCAGTTGGGCGATCATCAGATCGGGGCGCTTGGCGATCACGCTCTCCAGATTCACTTCGCCTTTATCGCTGAATCCCATGTCGATGATGTTTTTCGCCGCCGGCCATTTGCTCTGCAAGATTTCCCAGGTCGCCGCGTCGCTTTTCTTCAGCAGGTTATTCCAGGCCACCAGCCGGCCGAACGGGTTGGCGCGATCGAGCAGCGCCAGCGTGAGAATGTCGCGCCCGTCCTGCACCACGATGCGTTTCGGCTCCTGCGGGAGGGTGACCGTCTGGCCGGAGGTGTCGGTCAGGGTCAACGGATAGGTTGTGGCCATCGCCGGAGAGGCGAGTAAGGCGGCGCAAACCAGCGCCGGCAAAGTGATTCGACGGTGCACGAAAGACTCCTTAGTCATGAATACATTCAGGAAATACTAATGAGAATTGCTTGCATTATCAAAGATAACGCCCGGCATGCCGGCGATTAATTGCAAAGGGATGTGTAAAGGAAGGATAAAAGGCGCGCCGGAGGCGGCGCGCCCAGGGGATCACATCAGGCCGTAGATCAGCGCCGAGAGCGCGATCAGCCCCATCACCAGCACGAAGACGTTGCTCGCCGCGCGATATTGGCGCATGGCCGGCACCGCACGCACGGCGTACATCGGCAGGATGAACAGGATCGCCGCAATCAGCGGGCCGCTGATGGTTTCGATGATATGCAGCGCGCTGGGGTTCCACACCGTAGCCGCCCAGGTGAGCAGGAACAGCGACACCGCCGAGATGCGGTGCGTCATGCGCGAGCTGAGCGGCTTGCCGACCGCGCGCGTGACGCCGTCGATCAGGCTGGTCGCCCCTTCCGTCACCCCCAGCGAGGTGCCGAGATAGGATTTGGCCATCGCCAGCATCGCCATCACCGGGCCAAGGTAGGCGATCAGCGGGTTGGAGAACTTGTTGGCCAGCGTGGTCAGCACCGTGATGTTCTGCTCTTTCGCCTGCAGCATGTCTTCATGAGACAGGCTCAGCACGCAGCTGAACACGAAGAACAGCACGGTAACGCAGATCAGCACATAGCTGTAGCGCATGATGCGCGCGCAGCGGCGTTCCGCCTTGTCGCCGTACAGGCTCTTCTGGGTCGAGGCGAAGGAAGAGATGATCGGCGCATGGCTGAAGGAAAATACCATCACCGGCACGGCCAGCCACAGCGAATGCCACAACCCCGGCGTGTCGAAGCGGGTGGCGGCCAGGCCATGCACGAAGTTGGCGGTATTCCAGCTCGGCATCAGATAGAGCGAAATGCCCATCAGGAATACCAGCAGTGGGAATACCAGCATGCCCATCGCCGCCACGATGCTGTCTTTGCCGCGCAGCAGCACCAGATTGAGCACCACCACCACGGCCAGGCTCAGCCAGAGGCGCGGCAGCGGCGCCACGTGAAACTGATGGATCAGGAAGCTGTCCAGCGCGTTGGTGATCGAAATGCTGTACACCAGCACGATCGGGAAGAACGCCATCAGATACAGCACCATGATGATTTTGCCGGCCAGCACGCCGAAGTGTTCCACCACCACATCGTGAATGTTGCCGTCGCGGCTGGAACCGGAAAGCACGAAGCGGCTGAGCGCGCGGTGCGGCAAATAGGTCAGCGGGAAAGCGAACAGCGCCATCAACAGCAGCACCAGCGGGCCGTTCAGGCCGGCGTTGATCGGCAAGAACAACGTACCTGCGCCCACCGCAGTCGCATAGAGACCGAACATCCAGACGGTGTCGGTTTTGTTCCATTTGGCAGTCTGAGCGGCCGTCAGCGTGCCTGAATCGGGAGAAATCGTACTCATGAGACAGTCTACCTTAATCTGCGGCGACAACGATTGCGCCTAACGGGATATCCTTCTCCGCGAGTTTTTTAATAATAATCAGTGAATTAAAGCGATATTTCATACTTACGCCTGATGAAAGGACGGCAAAGGATAATGAAAAATCCGCTGCGGGTCTATGTTTTATCGGCTGAACGGACGATTTGCGAACACAATCTGCTGAAAAAGCAGGCGGCGGCAGAAAAACTAAGGGCCCCTTGCGGAGCCCTTAAACGGTTTACTTCTTCGCGTCCGGATGGTCCGGCACCTCGGCGCTGCCCATCTCCTTCTCATCGCGGATCATCGAGCGGTCTTTACGCACGTCGGCCACGTCGGAGGCGCTCACCGGTTTGGCGCTGTTGCCCCAGCTGGAGCGGATGAAGTTCACCACGTCCGCCACCTGCTGATCGTTCAAACGCCAGCCAAACGGCGGCATGGTGATGTTGGACACCGCGCCCTGCACCGCCGGCGTGGTGTTGCCGGTCAGCACGATATGGATCAGCGAAGTCGCGTCCTCGGTCTGCACCACCGGATTGCCCTTCAGCGACGGGAAGGCGCGCTTGTAGCCCACGCCGTCGGTGCGGTGGCAGGCCGCGCAGTTATCGACATACAGGGCCGCACCGGGCTTGCTGTCATTCCCGCGCCACAGATCCTTGGCCACGCTGTCTTCGACCGGCGCCGCCTGCTGCTTGCCGTCTTTCGGCGGCAACGATTTCAGGTAGCGCGCAATGGCGGTCAGATCGTCGTCGCTCAGGTATTGCAGGCTGTGCTCCACGACGTCGCTCATGCCGCCGAACACGATGGCTTTGTCGTTACGGCCGGTTTTCAGGAACTCGGTCAGCTCGGCTTCGCTCCAGCTTCCCAGGCCGTCCTTGCGGTCGCCGCGCAGGCTGGAAGCCACCCACCCGTCAATCGGCGCGTTGCTCCCGGACAGGTAGTCGTCGCTTTCGCTGTTGCTCAACGCTTTCTCCTGCATGGTGATGCTGCGCGGGGTATGGCAGGCGCCGCAGTGGCCCAGGCCTTCCACCAGGTAGCGACCGCGCTCAATCACCGGATCGGCCTTGGCGTCGGCGACAAAATCCGCCGGCGACGGCGCAAACATGCCGCGCCAGATGCTCAGCGGCCAGCGCATCGACAGCGGCCACGGGATGTCGGAGTCCTTGTTGGCCTGCTCCACCGGCTGCACGCCGTGCATAAAATAGGCATACATGGCGCGGATGTCGTCCTCTTTCACCAGCGCGAACGACGGGTACGGCATCGCCGGGTACAGGGTGCTGCCGTTTTTGGCTACGCCCTTACGCACCGCGTTGTCGAAATCCTCGAAGCTGTAATCGCCGATGCCGGTTTTCTTGTCCGGCGTAATGTTGGTCGAATAGATGGTGCCGATCGGCGTCTCCATCGCCAGGCCGCCGGCGAAGGTCTTGCCGTTCTTGCCATCGGTATGGCAGGCCACGCAGTCACCGGCGCGCGCCAGGTACTCGCCGCGCTTGATCAGCTCGCTGCTGACGGTGGCGTCCTGCGCCCAAACGGAGAAACTCACTGCACTGAGAACCAGTGCCGGTACAAATGCTTTCATCGTTCGCCGTCCTTATGCCTGCACCAATGGGCCTGGGTTTTTCAGATACTGCTCGCGAATGGCGCGGGCAGACCAATAAGCCAGCGCCGCCACGGTGCCGGTCGGGTTGTAGCCCAGCCCTTGCGGGAAGGCAGATGCGCCGATCGAGAACACGTTGTGCACATCCCAGCTCTGCAGATAGCGGTTGACCGCGCTGGTCTTCGGATCTTCCCCCATCACCGCACCGCCGTTCATGTGGGTGGTCTGGTAGCTGGTGGTATCGAAGTGGCTGTTGGCGTTTTTCGGGCTGCCGGCGATCAGTTTCGGGTTCATCGCTTTGGCGATCGGCGCCATCTTGTCGTACATGAACTGCGCCATCTTGATGTCGTTTTCCTGCCAGTCGAACGTCATGCGCAGCAGCGGCTGGCCGAACACGTTCTTGTAGTTGGGATCGAGATCCAGATAGTTGTTGCGGTACGACTGGTGCGCGCCGTGGGCGTCCATCGAGACGTGGTGGGTGTAGGCATCCGCTACCGCCGCTTTCCACTTGCTGCCCCAGGCCGGGGTACCCGGTGGGGTTGGCAGGCCGGAGATCGGCTTGGTGCCCGCCTGGTTGACCCAGAACGGCGAACCGCCGACAAAGCCTTCTTTGGCGTGATCGAAGTTGTCGGCGTTGAAGTCATCCACGCCCACGCCGTTGCCGCCGGCGCCGATGAACGGGTTGGTAAAGACGTCTTTATCAAAGAACGCCTTGATGGTGGTCATGTTCTGGTAGGCGAAGTTGCGCCCGACCACGCCTTCGCCGGTTACCGGATCGTAAGGCTTGCCGATGCCGGACAGCAGCATCAGGTGCACGTTGTGGAACTGGAACGCGCCCAGGATCACCAGGTCGGCCGGCTGTTCAATCTCACGGCCCTGCGCATCGACGTAGTTCACGCCGGTGGCGCGGGACTTGTCATCGGTCAGGTTGACCTTCAGCACGTTGGCGTTAGTGCGCAGCTCGAAGCGTTTCTCCATGCGCAGCGCCGGCAAGATGTTGACGTTCGGCGAGGCTTTGGAATACATATAGCAGGCGTAGCCGCTGCAGAAACCGCAGAAGTTGCACGGGCCCATCTGCGCGCCGTACGGGTTGGTGTAAGAGTCCGAGGTGTTGGCGGACGGCAGGTTGTAAGGGTGATAACCCACCTCCAGCGCCGCTTTTTCGAACAGCTGGGCGGAGTAGGTGTTTTTCTGCGCCGGCAGCGGGAAGTCGTCGGAGCGATCCGGCGCAAAGCGGTTACCGCCCTTCTGCGCCACTTTCTGCCCTTTGATGGTCCAGGCGGTGCCGGAAGTGCCGAACACTTTCTCCGCTTTGTCGAAGAACGGTTCCAGCTCGTCGTAGGTCACGCCGAAGTCCTGGATGGTCATGTCCTTCGGAATGAAGTTTTTGCCGTAGCGTTCTTCATAATGGCTGCGCATGCGCAGTTCGATCGGATCGACGCGGAAATGTACGCCCGACCAGTGCAGACCGGCGCCGCCGACGCCGGTGCCCGGCAGGAACGCCGCCAGCTGGCGGTAAGGCACCGCGGTCTGGCTGCTGTTGTGGCGAATGGTGACGGTGCTTTTCGACAGATCCTGGAACAGCTTGCGTCGAATGTTATAGGTCAGCTCGTCGATCACCTGCGGATAAGACCCGTCCGGGTAGGTGTCGCGCATCGGGCCGCGCTCCAGCGCCACCACGTTGAGGCCGGCCTCGGTCAGCTCTTTGGCCATGATCGCGCCCACCCAGCCGAAGCCGACGATCACCGCGTCTACTTTTTTCATTACCGTTGCCATGGTTAGCCCCTCTCCCCACGAATCGAGACCGGCGGGAAGGGATAACGCTCCCCTCGCTCAACCCAGTCCATAAAATCGGCGCGCGCGCCCGGAAAATTAATCAGCTTCCAGCCAACCATGTCTTTGTTGCCGCCATGGATCGGATCGCTGAAGAAACCTTCACGGGTGTTTTGCAGCAGATAGGAGAAGAACAGTTTCGACGGCAGTTGCTGGAACTCCGCCTCGCCGGACTCGAACTTTTGCAGCAGGGCGTCTTGCTGCGCGCCATCCAGTTCGGCGAAGGGTTTGCCGGCGGTTTTCTTGCTGTAGGCGTCGGCGTCATGGATGCCGAGGTTGTAGATTTGCTTGGGCACCAGCGGCAGCTGGTAGCCCATCTCCTTCGGCACATCGGGGTTGAACGGCCCCTGCATGTACCAGATGGAACCGGTGGCGTACGGCGTGTTCATCTGGCGATCGATAAACTCCGGCACGCCGGCTTCCAGCGCGCCAGGGCCGCGTTCGTCGGCCGGGATCAGGCGCGCGACGGCGGCCTTGATGAAGGCCCACTCTTCCGGGGTGAAAAAGGTCGGTTGGTAATCGTCCTGCGTTGAAGTGTTCGAGGCAGCGACCGCTGGTGCTGGGGCCGTCAGCGCGCCAACGCCGCTGCCACCAATTACCGCTGCAGGAATTAAGGTCATCGATTTCAACAAGAAATCGCGCCGCGAATTGTTGGTTTTATGATTCGACATGTCACATTCCATCCAAAGATAGTCACAACTATTTAACCGCAACCTTGCGATCGATACGGGTTTTTAAAATAATTTGTTACTTATTTGTTTATTTATTGAAGGTCAGAATGCGAGCAAAAGCAAAAATGTTACCGGTAACTTATTGAATGAACGTAAAGATTTATCTGCTAACGTAAATTTAACTTTTTGTGCGGTTTTTCTGATAAGCGATGAGGAAATAACGAAAAATGAGAGGCGGGTCGCGCTAAAAACCGACGCCGAAAACAAAATCGGCCGCGTTCAGCGGCCGATTCAAAGGATGGGATTACTGCGACATCGCCTGATAAGCGGTGGTCACTTTCCATAAATAGCGCGGCGCCTGCGGTGCCGGGTGCTTTTTCTGGATGTGCTGATAAAACTCATCCGGACTCATCTGATTGATGCGATTAACCGCCACGCGCTTGTCCGAGGAGAAAGTGCGCAACATGGCGCCCGCCCCGTTCACATACGAAACGATGGTGGCGTAACGCAAAGTCTGTGGGTTGTTGATCCCGGCTAGCTGCTGGCTTTGAAGAATATTGATATAGGCCGTTCCCAGATCAATATTGACCGCCGGATCCTTCAGCTCACGCGAGCTGGGTTGCCCGCTTCGTCCTTTCATGCGATAGGCGTCGCGGCCGGCGGTAGAAGCCTTCAGCTGCATCAATCCCACTGCGTTCGAGGTGCTGACCACGTTCGGGTTAAACCCGGACTCCACCTGAATAATCGCTTTAATCAGCGTTTCGTCGACGCCGTAGTTGCTGGCGGCCTGACGAATGTAATCGTTATAAGCAACCGGGGTGCCTGTGCGGTTTACCGGTGCCTGCGGAGGGGGTTTTAACCAACCGCCGCGCGTTGTGCCACTGCCTGAAATATTGCTCGCCGTTTGCGGGTCTTTGGCGCACCCCGACAAAAGCAAAATTGCCGTAAGGCAACCTATTTTTGTTTTCACAGAATCCCTCACTCCTTTCAATGAGTTGCGTAGCATATACAACTTGTAAGGACACCTGCAGTAATTTTTTGGACTAATCTCAAGCTATCCATATACCAAGAGGTGATTTATGAGTCAATCTGCACCAAGCTGCTTTGTGGTGACTTTTCGCTATCAGGAAGCGGGACTGACCGACCTGGCCAAGCTGACCGGGCAATTGACCCGTGAAGGTTTTGTCACGTCGGTGACAGACGAAAATGGCGTTCATCATGAACTCGGCAGCAACAGTTTTGCGTTCATAACCGTTCTGGATCAAGAGGATGTGCAGCGACTGGCGCAGGGGTTCGGGCAGTTGGCGTTGGGAAAACAGCCGGAGGTGGCGATCTGCACCTGTAAGGACTACCTTCAGCGGTTACATACTGATACATAAAATGCTATAACTCCCCGGACGGTATTATTTTTCAGTTGGAGAAATAGCCCCGCCGGCGGTGGGCAAGTGACGCTTGACTTCGCTTCAATTGATATTGATAATCATTTTCATTTGAACCAGGAGACGTCATCATGCCATTGATAAATTGCGCTTTTCGTCGCAGTCGCCCTCCCCGCGCTGCCGCACTGTTACGCCCCTTCACGCTCGCCTGTTTGCTGCTCGGCGCCGCTCTGGTCAGCCAACCCGCGCTGGCGGAAAAAAAGCTGCGCGTGGTGACCACTTTCACCATCATTCAGGATATCGCCCAGAACGTGGCGGGTGACGCCGCCGTGGTGGAATCCATCACCAAACCGGGCGCCGAGATCCACGATTACCAACCCACCCCGCGCGATATCGTCAAAGCGCAGCACGCCGACCTGATCCTGTGGAACGGCATGAACCTGGAACGCTGGTTCCAGCGCTTCTTCGAAAACATCAAGCAGGTGCCGGCGGCGGTCGTGACAGAAGGCATTACCCCACTGCCGATCCGCGAAGGGCCCTATAACGGCAACCCGAACCCGCATGCCTGGATGTCGCCGAGCAACGCGCTGGTGTACATCGAGAACATCCGTAAGGCGCTGGTAGAGCACGATCCGGCCAATGCGGAAACCTACAACCGCAACGCCAAGGCCTACGCAGAGAAGATCGGCGCGCTGGACGCCCCGCTGCGCGAACGCCTGGCGCGCATTCCGGCCGCGCAGCGTTGGCTGGTGACCAGTGAAGGCGCCTTCAGCTACCTGGCGCAGGACTATCAGCTGAAAGAAGTCTATCTGTGGCCGATCAACGCCGATGAGCAAGGCTCGCCGCAACAGGTCCGCCGGGTGATCGACGCGGTGCGCGCCCACCATATTCCGGTGGTGTTCAGCGAGAGCACCATTTCCGACAAGCCGGCCAGGCAGGTGGCGAAAGAGACCGGCGCCAAATACGGCGGCGTGTTGTACGTGGACTCGCTGTCCACCCGCGATGGCCCGGTGCCGACCTATATCGATCTGCTTAACACCACCGTGCAAACCATCGCCAAAGGATTCGATCAATGACCCATGAGCTGTTTGTCCGCCCTGAATTGAGCGTGGACGACGTCACCGTGACCTACAACAACGGGCACACCGCCATTCATAACGCCAGCTTCACTCTGAGCGGCGGTTCTATCTGTGCGCTGGTGGGCGTCAACGGCAGCGGTAAATCGACGCTGTTCAAAAGCATCATGGGGCTGGTCAAGCCCACCAGCGGCCGGGTATCGCTGAGCGACAAACCGGTGGCGGACGCGCTGAAAAAGAACCTGATCGCCTACGTGCCGCAAACCGAAGACGTCGACTGGAACTTCCCGGTGCTGGTGGAAGACGTGGTGATGATGGGCCGCTACGGCAAGATGAATTTCCTGCGCATTCCGTCGCGCGAGGATCGCTTGCGGGTCGACAAGGCGCTGGAGCGCGTCGGCCTCAGCGAGCTGCGCGGCCGGCAGATCGGCGAACTCTCCGGCGGTCAGAAAAAGCGCGTGTTTCTGGCGCGCGCCCTGGCGCAGCAGGGCACGGTGCTGCTGCTGGATGAGCCTTTCACCGGCGTGGATGTGAAAACCGAGAATGCCATTATCGATCTGCTGCGCTCGCTGCGCGACGAGGGGCATCTGATCCTGGTTTCCACCCATAACCTCGGCAGCGTGCCGGAGTTCTGCGATCGGGTGATCCTCATCAACCGCACGGTGTTAGCCGCTGGCCCGACCGAAACCACCTTCACCCAGAGCAATCTGGAGCTGGCGTTCGGCGGCGTGCTGCGCCATATCAACCTCTCCGGCCCGGATCTGCACGACGACAACGATCCGCGCACCGTCACGGTGTTGACCGACGATGAACGCCCGGCGGTGTTCTATGGCCACACCAAGAGCGATCCGCCTGCCAACAGTCAGGCCAGGGAGAAACAATCCTGATGCTGGACCTTCTGCTGCAACCTTTCAGTTATAACTACATGGTGAAGGCCATCTGGGTCAGCGCCATCGTCGGCGCCGCCTGCGCGTTTCTGTCCGCCTACCTGATGCTGAAAGGGTGGTCGCTGATGGGCGATGCGCTGTCGCACTCGGTGGTGCCCGGCGTGGCCGGCGCCTATGCCCTCGGCCTGCCCTACGCCGCCGGCGCCTTCTTCACCGGCATGCTGGCGGCGCTGGCGATGACGCTGGTGCGCCACATCACCCGGCTGCGCGAAGACGCCATCATCGGCTTTATCTTCTCCACCTTCTTCGCCGTCGGCCTGCTGATCGTGTCGCTCAACCCTACCTCGGTCAACGTACAGTCGATCATCTTCGGCAATATCCTCGGCATCGCCGACGAAGACGTGCTGCAGGTGGAAATCATCATCGGCGTTTCGCTGCTGATCCTGTGCCTGGTGTGGAAAGATCTGCTGGCGGTGTTCTTTGACGAAAGCCACGCCGTGTCGATCGGCCTGTCGCCGCTGAAGCTGAAGATCCTGTTCTTCACCCTGCTCAGCGCCTGCACCGTCGCCGCACTGCAAACCGTCGGCGCCATTTTGGTGATCGCCATGGTGATCACGCCGGGCGCCACCGCCTATCTGCTGACCGACCGCTTCAGCCGGCTGGTGATCATCGCCATCATCATCGGCGCATTGACCAGCGGCATCGGCGCCTACCTGAGTTTCTTCCTCGACGGCGCCACCGGCGGGGTGATCGTCACGCTGCAAACGCTGGTGTTCCTGGCGGCGTTCTGCTTCGCGCCGAAACACGGCCTGCTGGCGGCAAAACGTCGCGTAGCACAGTCACCAACCGGAGGCCGCTGATGGACACGCTCTACCAACTGCTCAGCGAACCCTTCGCCTACCCGTTCATGCAGCGGGCGATCGTCGCCGCCATCGTCACCGGCGTGGTATGCGCCGTGCTCTCCTGCTATCTGGTGCTCAAGGGCTGGTCGCTGATGGGCGACGCCATCTCGCACGCCGTCTTGCCCGGCATCGTAGTGGCGTTCGTCATCGGCATTCCGCTGGCGATCGGCGCCTTCCTCTCCGGCATCTTCTGCGCGGTGGCCACCGGCTACCTGAAAGAGAACAGCCGGGTGAAAGAAGACACGGTGATGGGCATCGTTTTCTCCGGCATGTTCGCCTTCGGCCTGGTGCTGTTCTCGCGCATCGACACCGACCAGCACCTGAGCCACATTCTGTTCGGCAACATGCTGGGCATCACCGACGGCGAGCTGAAGCAAACCCTGCTGATCGCCGGCTTCACCCTGGCGGTGGTGTTGCTTAAACGCAAAGACTTCATGCTCTACTGTTTCGATCCGCACCATGCGCGGGTGATTGGCCTGCCGGTCAAGCTGCTGCACTACGGGCTGCTGTGTCTGCTGGCGATGACCATCGTCGCCTCGCTGCAGGCCGTGGGGGTGATCCTGGTGATCGCCATGCTGATCGCCCCCGGCATCATCGCCTTTATGCTGTGCCGCCGCTTCGATCGCATGCTGATGGTGGCGACGGTGGTGTCGGTGTTCTCTTGCGTGCTCGGCACGCTGATCAGTTTCCACATCGACGGCGCAACCGGGCCCTGCATCGTCATTGTGCAGGCCGTGCTGTTCGTTATCGCCTTACTGTACGGTAAACTGCGTCCGTTACAGCGTAACCAAACCGCCCTGAGCGACAGTTAAACGCCCTCCTCTGATGCGGCGGTGCTCTCCGCCGCATCCTGTTTCCTCCGCCCGCTTATCCGTTGTCATCAAGTTGCAACCGGTATTGCGCTTAAATTAATCAATAGGGTATATACTGTGAGCTGGCGGTATGCTGAAAAAATCGCCTATTTTGACGCCGGCTGTGCGCCGCGTCGTGTTTTCACCACGGGAAAGACGCTAACCTAATGAATTATCAGGCAGCACAGAGGGGGAAATACCATGTGGCAAGCCGTTAGCCGTCTGTTAAGTGAACATCTTGGCAGCGCAGAGATACGCGAAAGGATTGAACTGCCCGGGGGCGACATTCACCCGGCGTGGCGCGTGAGTTACGGTGACAACGAGGTGTTCGTGAAATGCGACGCCCGTGAACAACTGCCGATATTCACCGCCGAGGCCGATCAGCTGGCGCTGCTGGCGCGCAGCAAAAGCGTGCGGGTGCCGGAAGTGTACGGCGTCGGCAGCGATCGCGACTACAGCTTCCTGCTGCTGGAGTATCAGCAGTTGAAACCCCTCGACGCCCATGGCGCCTACTGCCTGGGGCAACAACTGGCGCATCTGCACCAGTGGAGCGAGCAACCGCAGTTCGGTCTCGACTTCGACAGCGATCTGACCACCACCCCGCAACCCAACGCCTGGCAACGCCGCTGGTCGGAATTCTTCGCCGAGCAGCGCATCGGCTGGCAGCTGCAGCTGGCGGCGGAAAAAGGCATGACCTTCGGCGACATCGACAACATCGTCGATCGGGTGTATCTGCGCTTGCAGCACCACCAGCCGCAGCCTTCCCTGCTGCACGGCAACCTGTGGCCGGGCAACTGCGCGATGACCGCCAACGGGCCGATACTGTTCGATCCGGCCAGCTACTGGGGCGACAGAGAGTGCGATTTGGCGATGCTGCCGCTGTATCCGGAGCTGCCGCCGCAGATCTACGACGGCTATCAGAGCGTGTGGCCGCTGGGGGCCGGATTTATCGAACGCCAGCCGCTGTATCAGCTGTACTACCTGCTCAACCGCAGCAATCTGTTCGGCGGCCAGCATTTGGTGGCTGCCCAACGCGCGGTGGAGGCGCTGTTGCAGCCGGAAGCGTCATAACGTTCCGGGGCGCCGAGCGGCGCCCCGTTCATGGTTCAGGCCGCGCCGGCCAACTGCCCCAACAGGCGGATCACGAACCAGGCGATCACCGCAATCACGATCGGCAGGATGTACAGCGGGAAGTACTGCAGGAAGATGGTGTGGTGCGGCAGCGTAATGCGCTCCTCAAGCTGTTGGCGCGTGTGCCCTTCGCTACCCTTGGCCTGCTCCAGGATCATCTGGTCTTCCAACCCTTCGCGGATGAACTTGACCTGACGCGACATGCGCGCGCCGGAAGCCTGCAGCGCCAGCCCGACGAAGATCAGAATATAGATGATGATGAACATCAGATTGGCGCCGCTGAACAGGCTTTTATCCACGTCGGGCACCGGTGAGTTGTACCAGAAAAGGTTCAGGAACGGCGTGTTGAAACGCACCATGTCCACCATCACGTGGACGAAATCCAGCATCACCGCGTTGATGCCCTTGGTTTTTTCACTGTGCTGATAGATAAAACCCAGCACGGAAATCAGCGTCGACAGCAACGCCGGGATAAAAACCACCCATCCGAGAATGCGTTTCAAAATGGCGAGACGCCCGGCCTGTTGATACGTCATGTGTTCCCCTTGTTAGCGACGTAACCGAATCGGCTAAGTCTACCTGCTGTTGGCGAAACTCGCCCACCGTTTTCTTCACTCCCGCTGTGCTACAAGCTTAGCCGAATTAGTCGAAATCAAAAACTTAACCGCGCCGGCACACTATCATTGAAGAGATAACGTTATCCATTCGGGCAGAGGCCGCCATGATTCGACTGATTATCTTATTGCTGGGCGCGCAGGCGCTGCACGGTCAGCGCCGTCTGCTGGTGCTGTTCGGTTGGCTGTGGATAGCCGCAGGGGCGCTGATGCTGTTCGACATACTGCAGGATGGCCGGTCGGTGCTGGCGCTGGATGCGCTGGCGGTCATCCTGGCGCTGGAGGGGTTGGTGGCGGTATCCGCCGCGCTGGTGATCGGCTCTTCGGCCAGCAGGCCAGTGCTGCTGAAAGGATTGGGTTTTGTCTTTATGGCCTTTTTAATGCTGGACGTGCCCGCAGACGATAACATCGTCGCCACCGTGGTGTTTGGCAGCGCGCTGCTGCTTGACGGCGCCGTGCGCATCGCCTCCTCCACGGTGATTCAACACAGTCGATGGAAAGGCGTGGCGCTGGCGGGCGGCGGCGAGATCCTGCTTTCGTTGATGATTTTTGTCGGCTGGCCGGCGCCGCATCGGATGACGGTGCCCTTTTGCCTCGGCGTGATGATGGTGCTTTCCGGCTGGGCCTTATTGCGTATCGCCCGGAGACTGACAACCTTCTCTCTGAATCAGCACCCCACGCGGCAACCACCGCCCCCGGAGGATGAGACTGCGCCGCTCACGGTGTATGTCTGGACACCGATTGGTGCGGCTAAAGATCCGCGCCGGCGTTACATCGTCGACCGATACATCGCGGCGGTCGACGGCGGCGGCAATATCTCCACCGGTCACGCCGCCCTGGCGCTCGCGCCGGATGTGTATATCAGTCACTACCCGCTCAACGACATCAGCCATTCCGTTCAGGATTTCCGCCAGTTGTTGCATGCCGGCGAACAGAACAACGTCGACGGGCGTTTCCTGCCCGACCTTGCGGGCGAGATCGCCGCCTGGTGCCCCCCGGACAAGAAAATTCAATTCTACCGCTATAACCCGGCGGCGCTGCGCGCATTCTGGCTACGTTATCGGCAGGATGCCACCTACAACCTGACCCGGCGCAACTGCTCCACCACGGTCATCGGCGCGCTCGACAGCGCGTTGGAAGGCGTGCTGGGCGATAAACATCTGTGGCGCCGCTTTCTGTTGCTGGTGCTCGATCCCAACCTGTGGATGCTGGCGGTACTGCGCAGCCGCGGCGAAAGCATGACCTGGACGCCGGGTTTGGTGCTGGACTACGCACGCATGTTGCAACAGGTCACCGAGCGTCAACACCAGCGCTGGTGGCTAAAATTGCGCGAGGTGTGGAATATCCTGCGTTTTGGCAAAAGCCAAACGCGCAGGCAAAGGTTTTAGTCTCGTCACCGGCGATGATAAAGTGTCGGGCACATTCACCCGCGCCGGCAGGAGTTAACCGTTAATGGCTTATTCGCAACGCATTGAAACCGCAATTTTTGATATGGACGGCTTGTTGATCGACTCGGAACCGCTGTGGCTGCAGGCCGAGTTGGATATCTTCGGCGCGCTGGGTTTGGATCTGTCCGACCGTCACAAGCTGCCGGACACGCTGGGGCTGCGCATCGATCTGGTGGTGAAGATGTGGTATCAGGCGATGCCGTGGCAAGGGGTTTCGCTTGATGAGGTGTCGGCGCGGATTATCGAGCGCGCCATCGAGCTGGTGCACGAGACGCGCCCGCTGCTGCCGGGCGTTCAGCAGGCGCTGGAGCTGTGTCGCCGCCAGGGGCTGAACATCGGTCTCGCCTCCGCCTCGCCGCTGCACATGCAACGGCAGGTGCTGAAGATGTTCGAGCTTGAGGATTACTTCGATGAGCTGGTTTCCGCCGAATACCTGCCGTACAGCAAGCCGCACCCGGAGGTCTACCTGATCGCCGCCGAACGCCTGGGCAGCGATCCGCTGCGCTGCATCACGCTGGAAGACTCGTTTAACGGCATGATCGCCACCAAGGCCGCACGCATGCGTTCCATCGTGATCCCGGCAGCCGAATACCGTCACGATCCGCGCTGGGCGCTGGCGGACCACAAGCTGGACACTCTGGAACAGCTCACCCCCGCCCACTTTGCCTGACCTGCGGCGCCGGCCATCGGCGCCCTGGGTTTGCCGCTCTGCGTCATAAAAGGGATCCGCACCGCAAAATAAACGAAACACCATTTCATTTTATTGAATTGGCATGACGTTCTCATTATGCTGCATGGCAGGGAAAGCGACGGCCCGCGGCGCGTTGTCACTGCCACGCAGCGCGGTTCAAGGCCGCCGCTTCCTCCCGCCACACGCCGAGCAACCGTCTTTTTTCTCACCGCCATACGCCCCCCATCGCCCGCTTTTTGTTCTCGCCCGTCAAAATCGATGCTTTGTTACCCATTGCCATAACAAGCCGTTGTAAAACAGGGGAAAATAAACAATTGGTTACAGGGTAACTGCTTCCACTACTGGGAATTTTCCCATATACTGGATAAATTAACAGTTTACCAGTCGGAATCGCAACAGCATGACCGCGGAAGGACACCTTATATTCTCTGTCGCTTGCGCGATCTTCGCCAAGAAGGCGGAAGTGACGCCAGAGCTGGCTACCGGCGACTGGTGGCACATCCTACCCGCCGCGCTGCTGACCTCACTGCTGCCGGACATCGATCACCCCAAGTCGGTGCTGGGCCAGCGTCTGCGCTGGATCGCCATTCCCATCGCCCGCGCCTTCGGCCACCGCGGTTTCACCCACAGCCTGCTGGCGATCGCCGGCGGCATGGCGCTGTTTCAGCTTGATGTGCCGCGCAGTTGGCCGATCCCGGCCGACGCGCTGCACGCCATGATCATCGGTTACTTCAGCCATCTGCTGGCCGACATGCTCACGCCCGCCGGCGTACCGCTGCTGTGGCCGTGCCGCTGGCGTTTTCGCCTGCCGCTGCTCAACTCACAAAAAGGCAATCAGTTGGAGCGCGTGCTGTGCCTCTGCCTGGTGGCGTTTGCCATCTGCTGGCAAGGTGATTTCACCCTCCCGGTGCAATCCTACGTAGAGCAAATCAGAAATATTAGACTCTGATCACAAAAAATCGCTCAACCCATCACCAATGCGTATATAAAACAAACAAAATCACACAAAAAGCTATATTAAATTCCATTTGGATATAAGTGGGCCCCTCGGCAAACTGTTACGATATTTACATCGCGACACACCTAATGGTGCGTAGTCGTTTTTATATAAGAAAGATTATTGGAGATATTGGGGATGAATCTTCCGCTCGTGATTAACGTGCTGGTGTTTGTCGCGCTCCTTTTGCTGCTGGCGCAAACCCGCCACAAGCAATGGAGCCTGGCGAAAAAAGTGCTGGTCGGCCTGGTGGTCGGCGTGGTGTTCGGTCTGGGGCTGCAGCTGGTGTACGGCGCCGACAACCCAGTACTGAAAGAATCCATCAGTTGGTTCAACATCGTCGGCAACGGCTATGTGCAACTGCTGCAAATGATCGTCATGCCGCTGGTCTTCGCCTCTATCCTGAGCGCGGTCGCCAAATTGCATAACGCCTCTTCGCTGGGCAAAATCAGCGTTCTGACTATCGGCACATTGCTGTTCACCACGCTGATCTCGGCGCTGGTGGGCGTGCTGGTCACCAACCTGTTCGGCCTGACCGCCGAAGGCCTGGTGCAGGGGGCGCAGGAAAGCGCGCGTCTGACGGCGATCCAGACCAACTACGTAGGCAAACTGGCCGATCTGACCGTGCCGCAGATGGTGCTGTCGTTCATCCCGAAAAACCCGTTCGCCGATCTGACCGGCGCCAGCCCGACCTCAATCATCAGCGTGGTGATTTTCGCCACCTTCCTCGGCGTGGCGGCGCTGCAGCTGCTGAAAGACGACAAGCCGAAAGGCGAGCGCGTGCTGGTGGCTATCGATACCCTGCAGGCCTGGGTGATGAAGCTGGTGCGTCTGGTCATGAAGCTGACGCCGTACGGCGTGCTGGCGCTGATGACCAAAGTGGTCGCCGGCTCCAACATTCACGACATCGTCAAGCTCGGCAGCTTCGTGGTGGCCTCCTATATCGGTCTGGCCATCATGTTCGTGGTACACGCCATCCTGCTGGCCTTCACCGGCGTAAACCCGATGAAGTTCTTCCGCAAGGTGTGGCCGGTAATCACCTTCGCCTTCACCAGCCGCTCCAGCGCCGCCAGCATTCCATTGAACGTGGAAGCGCAGACTCGCCGCCTGGGCGTGCCGGAATCCATCGCCAGCTTCTCGGCGTCGTTCGGCGCCACCATCGGCCAGAACGGCTGTGCGGGCCTCTACCCGGCGATGCTGGCGGTGATGGTTGCGCCGACCGTCGGCATCAACCCGCTGGATCCGGTGTGGATCGCCACCCTGGTCGGCATCGTCACCCTCAGCTCCGCCGGTGTGGCAGGCGTGGGCGGCGGCGCCACCTTCGCCGCGCTGATCGTGCTGCCGGCGATGGGCCTGCCGGTGACGCTGGTCGCGCTGCTGATCTCGGTCGAACCGCTGATCGACATGGGCCGTACCGCGCTGAACGTCAACGGTTCCATGGCGGCGGGCACCATCACCAGCCAACTGATGAAGCAAACCGACAAAGCCGTGATGGACAGCGAAGACGAAGTCGAATTGGCTCACCGTTAACGCCTTCCGCGAACGAAAAAACCGGGGATGATCCCCGGTTTTTTTATGCCCTGCGTTCGGTCGTTACGGCCGCTCGCCGTTCGCCAGCCGCCGGTTGATATCGGCGATCACACCCGGCAATTGCGCCAGCGTGTCTATCACATAGTGCGCGCCCGCCGCGTACAGCTTATCGGCGGCGGCCGTGCGGCGGCGCTCGATCTCCCCTTGTGGCATTTGGCGATACTCCTGCCAGGTCGCGCCAAACTCGTTGCCGGACAGCGCCAGCCCGACGCTCCACATCCCGGCGTTCAGCCCTTCGGCAATGCCCGGCACCGCGTCATCCACCTTCACGCAATGCGTCACCGCATCGATGCCCAGCGCAATCACGTTTTGCAACGCCATCCACGGCCCCGGTCGCCCGCCGGCCGCGAGATCGTCGGTGGCGACCCAGTAATCCGGCGCGTAGCCGCGCTGCGCCGCGGCAGGCGCCAGCACCGCCATCACCGCGCGCGGATAACCGGAGCAGGAGCCGATTTTGATGCCCTGTTCACGCAGAGCGGCAATCACCTGCGGCACGCCCTCGATGGGATCGGCGAAGTCGATCACTTTGGCGATTTGTAGCGGCATAAACGCCTGATACAGCGCGTCGATGTCTTGATGGCTCATCGAGCGGCCCAGCTTCTGCCGCCAGCGCGCGTCAACCGCCGGCAACTTGCCCAGCGCCTCGATGTGTTGCCATTTGCCGAGCCCCATCGGAATGCGCGCTTCCTCCAGGCTGATGTCGATATCGAAAGTGCGTTTGAACGCCTCGACGAAAATCTGCGTCGGCGCAAAGGAGCCGAAGTCCACCGTGGTGCCGGCCCAGTCGAGGATCACTGCCTTGATCTGTTTCATGGTCAATCCTTATTGATTCCAGTACATCGCCTGCCCGACGGCCGCCAGCAATCGTTCGATATCCTGCGGATAAATTTCGCCGATGTTGCCGATGCGGAAGCAGTCGCTCTGCGACACTTTGCCGGGATAAATCACGAAGCCCTGCTGCTTCAGGCGCTGATAAAACTCGGCGAAGCGGTAAGTGTCGGCCTTCGGCGAATAGAACGCCGTGATGATCGGCGAATGCAGCGCATCGTCCAGCAGGGTCTCAAAGCCCAGTTCACGCATGCCCGCCACCAGCCGACGCTGATTGGCGTGATAGCGGTCGTGACGCGCGGCAATGCCGCCCTCTTGTTCCAGCTCTTTCAGCGCCTGCGCGAAGGCCAGCACGGTGTGAGTGGGCGACGTAAAGCGCCATTTGCCGGCCTGGTCTTCCATACAGCGCCATTGTGCATACAAATCCAGCGACAGCGAGCGCGAACGGCCGGCGCATTTCTCCAGTTCGCTGCGGCGGGCGATGACGAAAGCAAAGCCCGGTACGCCCTGAATGCATTTGTTGGCGGAGCTGATCAGAAAATCGATGCCCAGCGCGTCCACATCCAGCGGGATGCCGCCGAAGCTGCTCATCGCATCGACGATAAAGGTCTTGCCGTTGCGCGCCGCCAGACCGGCGACCTTCTGCAGCGGGTTGAGCATGCCGGTGGTCGTTTCACAGTGCACCATGGCGATATGGCTGATGCGTGCATCGCTTTTCAGCACCGCCTCCATCGCCGCCACGTCCGGTTCGTTCACCTCGCCGCAGTCGAACGCGTGGTGGTCGATATCCATCAGCCGCGCCATTTCGATCATCCGCGCCCCGTAGGCACCGTTGTTGACGATCAGCAGCTTGTCGTGCGGGCCGATGACCGTGCCCAGCACGCCCTCTACCGCAAAGCTGCCGCTGCCCTGCAGCAGCACCGAGGTATAGCCGGCGGACGGCGTCGCCAGCGCCACCAACCGTTGGCGAATGCGCTGCACCACGCCGAGGTTGTAATCTTCATCCCAGGTGCAGCTGTCATACAGCATCGCCTCTTTCACCGTTTTCGACGTGGTCAAAGGGCCGGGGGTCAACAGCAGGTAGTTACGGTCGGACATGTTATTCACCTATTGGTCTATACCAGATTGCGTTGATTGTGGCGGCAAATTCCTTCCCAGGTCAAACGGCAAAGCGCGGTGAAACAAAAAATTCATCTGGCTATGTATAATAAGCGGGCCGGAATGCCAGGCCGATGCCATAGCGAGATGAAATGAAAGAACATCCGGGCGATATGCCCCACTATCTGCAGATCAAGGATCAGCTTCAGGCGCGCATCACCCGCGGCGCGCTGCAGGCCGGCGACAAGCTGCCTTCGGAGCGCGAGCTGTGCGCCATCTTCTCTACCACCCGCGTCACCATCCGCGAGAGCCTGGCGCAGTTGGAAGCCACCGGCGCCATCTACCGCGCCGATCGTCGCGGCTGGTTCGTCACGCCGGAGCGGCTGTGGCTGGATCCGACGCAAAACACCAACTTCCACCGTCTCTGTCAGGAGCAAGGGCGCACGCCGCGCACCGCGCTGCTGTCCGGCGAAAAAACCACGGTGCCGCTCGACGTGATGCAGCCGCTGGCGCTCGAACCGTTCGATCAGGTGTATCTGCTGCGCCGGGTGCGCTATGCCGACGGCCGCGCCATCTGCTATTGCGAGAACCACTGCCTGCCGCAACGGGTGCCGGAACTGCTCAGCCACGATCTCAACGGCAGCCTGACCGAGGTTTATCAGCAGCATTACGATTTGATTTACAGCAACATGCACCTGTCGTTCTACCCGACCGCCCTGCCTTATCGCGCCGCCAACGCGCTGGGTGCCATGGTCGGCCTGCCCGCGTTGCTGCTGCGCCGCTTGAATTACGATCAGCACGGCCGCATTCTCGATTTCGATATCGAATACTGGCGCCACGACAGCCTGCGCATCGAAGTCGATACGCTTTAACCCCATGCCCAACGGGGCCTGCGCACGCAGGCCCGCCTTTCTCTCCCGCGTCGTCCTCCCCGTTTCCGGCAATGATATTTTGCTGATTTCATTTGTTTGTCATATTCGCCGATTAGCGTGGCCGCATATCTGGTGTATACCAGTTTCGCATTAACCCGTAACAGTGAGGCTGAAGCTATGAAACTTTCTCGACTGGTCGTGATGACCGCCATCGCACTCGGCTCCGCGCCGCTCTGGGCCGCCGAGGCGGTGGTGACCGTCTACTCCGCCGATGGTCTGCACGACGGCGATCACAGCTGGTATCAAACGCAGTTCGACGCCTTCACCCAGGCGACCGGCGTCAAGGTGCAGTACGTCGAAGGCGGCTCCGGCGCCATCGTGGAACGCCTGTCGAAAGAGCGCAGCAACCCGCAGGCCGACGTGCTCGTGACGCTGCCGCCGTTCATTCAACGCGCGGCGGCGGAAAAACTGCTGCAGGACTTTACCCCGCAGGCTGCCGCGCAAATCGCCGATGCGCAGCCACAGTTCGTGCCGCTGGTGAACAACTACCTGAGCTTCATCTATAACGCCAAACTGCTGCCGCAGGCGCCCGCCAGCTACCAACAGCTGCTGGACGCGCAGTTCCGCAATAAGCTGCAGTACTCCACGCCGGGCCAGGCGGGCGACGGCACTGCGGTGATGCTGCAGGTGTTCCACAGCTTCGGCGGCAAAGACGCCGGTTTCGACTACCTCGGCAAGCTGCAAAGCAACAACGTCGGCCCTTCCGCCTCCACCGGCAAGCTGACCGCGCTGGTCAATAAAGGGGAGCTGCTGGTGGCCAACGGCGATCTGCAGATGAACCTGGCGCAGATGCGCAGCAACCCGAACGTGAAGGTGTTCTGGCCGGCCGGGCCGGACGGCAAGCGCAGCACGCTGGTGCTGCCTTACTACATTGGCCTGGTGCAAGGCGCGCCGCAAAGCGCCAACGGCAAAAAGCTGATCGATTTCCTGCTGAGCAAAGAGGCGCAGAGCAGCGTCAGCGCCATTTCCTACGGCATGCCGGTGCGTAAAGACGTGACCCCGACCGACGATAACTTCAGGCAGTCGCAGGCTGCGCTGCAGGGCGTGGATATCTGGGCGCCGGACTGGAATCAGGTGGTGAGCAGCCTGTCCGCCGACATCTCCCGCTGGCACAAGGTGACAGAATGACGCTGACCATGCCTTCTCTTCTCGCTTCCCGCGCTGAGGCGCGGGATAACAGCCGGGACATCGCCGGGCCGTCGGGCATTCAGCTCGACCGCGTCAGCGTGTCGTACCGCGGCACCGAAGTGCTGAAACCCCTGACGCTCACCATCGCGCCCGGCGAAGTGCTGGCGCTGATCGGCCCCTCCGGCTCGGGCAAAACCACCGTACTGCGAGCGATTGCCGGTTTCGTGCAGCCGTCCGCCGGACGCATCGCCATCGGCGATATCGATGTCACCGACGTGCCGCCCTATGAACGCGGCCTGGGTATGGTGGTGCAGAACTATGCGCTGTTTCCGCATATGCGCGTCGAAGACAATGTGGCGTTCGGCCTGCGCGCCCAGGGCAAGCCGCGCGGCCTGACCGCCGAGCGCGTCGAAGAAGCGCTGGCCATCGTCGGCATGTCCGCCTACGCCAGGCGCTATCCCAGCCAGCTTTCCGGCGGCCAGCAACAGCGGGTGGCGATCGCCCGCGCCATTGCGGTGCGCCCCAAAGTGCTGTTGCTGGATGAACCGCTGTCGGCGCTGGACGCGCAAATCCGCCACAGCATGGTGGAAGAAATCGCCCGCCTGCACCGCGAGCTGCCGGATCTGACCATCCTGTACGTCACCCACGATCAGGGCGAAGCGCTGACGCTGGCGGACAAGATCGGCATCATGCGCGACGGCCACCTGATCGCCCACGGCGAAACCCGCGCGTTGTACCACCATCCGACGAACCGCTTCGCCGCCGAGTTTCTCGGCCGCGCCAACCTGCTGCCGGCCACGGCGCTGGAGACCACCACCGGGCAAGGCATGACCACCGTCAGCTGCGCCGGCAAAGTGATCGGCTGTTTCACCTACGGCGCACAACGCGGCTTCGACAAGCTGCTGTGCATCCGGCCGCAGCATATTGCGCTCGATGCCGACGCTCAGCGCAGCAACTGCCTTATCGGCACGCTGCGCGATATTCATTGGCAGGGTGAACTGACGCACCTGCAGTTCGACGCGCAAGGCCACTCGCTGCGCGTGGTCACCACCCATCGCAGCCGGATGCCGCAGATCGGCGAACGGGTGCCGCTCTATTTCGCCCCCGACGATGCGGTACTGATCGAGGACTGACATGACCGACTCTACGCTTACTCGCCCGGCCCAGCGGCTGCGTTTGCCGCGCCGCCTGTGGATCCTGTTGCCGCTGCTGGCGCTGGCGACGCTGTTTTTCTACCCGCTGGCGTTGATCGTCAAACAGGCATTTACCGACGGCCAGGGGCTGTTCAGCGCCGCCGCGCTGCAGCAGGCGTTCGAATCACGCCGCTTTGTCGGCGCCCTTCTCAACACGCTGCAGATCGCGCTGCTGGCGACGCTGGGCTGCCTGGTGCTCGGCACCCTGCTGTCGCTGCTGCTGGTGTTCACGCCGTTCCCCGGCAGCCGTCTGATCGCCCGGGTGATCGATACCTTTATCGCCATGCCGACCTTCCTCATCACGCTGGCCTTCACGTTCATCTACGGTTCCGCCGGCCTGCTGAACGGCACGCTGATGGCGACCTTTGGTTTCACCCTGCCGCCGGTGGATTTTCTTTACTCCATTTGGGGGGTGATTCTGGCGGAAATCACCGTGTTTACCCCGCTGGTGATGCGCCCGCTGATGGCGGCGCTGTCGCAGATCGACCGCAGCCAGCTCGAGGCCGCCAGCATCCTCGGCGCCCGGCCGGGACGGGTGGTGCGCCAGGTGATTTTACCGGCCGCGCTGCCGGCCTTGCTGGCCGGCGGCAGCCTGTGTTTGTTGTTGACCACCAATGAGTTCGGCATCGTGCTGTTTATCGGCGCCAAGGGCGTCACCACGCTGCCGATGATGGTCTACGCCAAAGCGATTTTGGAATCGGACTACGCCGTCGCCTGCGCGATCGCCGTCGTGAATATCACGCTGTCGCTCGGGCTGTTCTCCCTTTACCGCTACGCCGCGGCGCGCGCCGGGCTGAGGAACTGACGATGTTGATTTGGTCTCGCACCGGACGCACCCTGACCTGCACACTGGCGGTCACGCTGTTCGCCCTGTTCTTCTGCCTGCCGCTGGCGGTGATCCTGATGTCCAGCCTCAGTGAACAGTGGAGCGGCGTGCTGCCGAGCGGCTTCACCCTCAGCCACTTCCGCCAGGCGTTCAGCGGCGCCTCCTGGGACGCGCTGATCGCCAGTCTGGCTATCGGTTTCAGCGCCAGCCTGTTCGCGTTGTTGTGCGGCACCTGGGCGGCGTTGGCGCTGCGCCACGTGCCTGAACGCGGCCGACGGCTGCTGGGCACGCTGTTTTTCATTCCCAGCGCGGTGCCTTCGGTCTCTATCGGTTTGGGGATGCTGGTGGCGTTCAGCCAGGGGCCGCTGCAGATGAACGGCACCTTCCTGATCGTACCCGCCGCCCACTTCGTGCTGATTTCCGCCTTTACCTTCGGCAACGTCATGGCCGGGCTGACCCGGCTGCCTGACGACTACGAGAACGTCGCCGCCAGCCTGGGCGCTTCGCCGCTGTTTCGCCTGCGCCACGTCACCCTGCCGATGATCGCCCCCTACATGATCTCCGCCTTCGCGCTCAGCCTGTCGCTGTCGATGGGGGAGCTAGGCGCGACCATGATGATCTACCCGCCGAGCTGGGCGACGCTGCCGGTCACGATCTTCAGCCTGACCGATCGCGGCAGCATCGCCAATGGCGCAACGCTGACCATGATCCTGGTGGCGGCCACGCTGTTGCTGATGTTGGTGCTGGAGCGGATTTCCCAGCGGCTGACGCCCGGCGCAAAATAGCAGCAAGGCGCCGTCATGGCGGCGCCTTGCTCATCGAAACACAGGTCAGAACGGGTAGTCGTGATAGCCCTGCTGTTCGGAAATGCGTCGGGCGGCGACGTGCAGCAACGCCACATACTCCTCCCGCGCCGCTTCGGAAAAGCGCAGCGTCGGGAAAGAGATGCTCAGCCCGGCGATCGCCACCCCGAACCTGTCAAAGACCGGTACCGCGATGCAGCGGATCCCCGCTTCTTGCTCTTCGGCATCTTCGCCGTATCCCTGCGCACGCACCCGATCCAGCACCGGCAACAGTTCGGCGGCGCTGGTCAGGGTATGCTCGGTGCTGCGGGTAAATTCAATCTGCGACAGGATCTGCGCCACTTCATCCCGCTCGCGCCAGGCCAGCAGCACCTTGCCGATGGCGGTGCTGTGCAGCGGGTTGCGGCGGCCGATGCGCGAATACATGCGCAGGTTGTACATCGCGTCGATCTTGTGGATGTAGACGATGCCATCCTCGTCCAGGGCGCCGAGGTGGATGGTTTCACGGGTATGATTCGACAGCTCACGCATCTGCACGTCGGCGCTGCGGATCAGATCGACGTTCTGCAACGATTTGGCGCCCAGTTCGAACAGCTTGAGCGTCAGCGCATACTTTTCCGTCTCGCCCTCCTGTGAAACGTAACCCAGCGCTTTCATGGTCTGCAGAAACCGGTAGACGGTGCTTTTAGACATCATCACCCGCTGGGACAGTTCGGTAATGCCGATCTCGCGCTCATCGCCGAGCGCCTGCAAAATGCCGAACACTTTCATCACGGATGAGACGGCATCCGGTTGCTTGTCTGAATCTGCGTTAGCCATGGCGAATAACCTACTTAACGGTTTTGTTTCAGGAAATTTAAACAAGGGTTTCAGTATAATCGGAACAGATCGCGACGCGCAACGCAGCTGAAGGCTAAGCGATTGAAGCCAAATGAATAACCGCCTGCCGCTCACCGCCGTTTACAATTAAGCGGACAAGGGGCATGCAATCGCAGGCGAATATGATTAGCATGATAATACTCTCCTGAATAAATACCGCTGAGACCTGCATGCGTCCTTGTTCCGACGGCCTCCCCGTCCCGCAACGCTATGGGGCGATCCTCGCCATCGCCCTCGGCATTACCGTATCCGTGCTCGACGGCGCGATAGCCAACGTGGCGCTGCCCACCATCGCGCGCGATCTCAACGCCAGTCCGGCCAGTTCCATCTGGGTGGTTAACGCCTATCAACTGGCGATCACCGTCTCTTTGCTGTCGCTGGCGTCGCTCGGCGATCTGGTCGGCTATCGCCGCATCTATCAGGCCGGATTGCTGGTGTTCAGCATCACCTCACTGTTCTGCGCCCTGTCCGACTCGCTGCTCACCCTGACCATCGCCCGCGTGCTGCAGGGCTTTGGCGCCGCCGCCATCATGAGCGTCAACACCGCGCTGATCCGCATCATCTACCCGCAGCGTTTTCTCGGCCGCGGCATGGGCATCAACTCGCTGATCGTCGCCTGCTCCTCGGCGGCCGGGCCGACGGTGGCGGCCGCTATCCTGTCGGTCGCGTCCTGGCAATGGCTGTTCGCCATCAACCTGCCGATCGGCATCGTCGCGCTGCTGCTGGGGATGAAATTCCTGCCGGCCAACGGCCAAAAAAGCGATAACCGCCGTTTCGATCCCACCAGCGCCGTGCTGAACGCGCTGACCTTCGGCCTGCTGATCACCGCCATCAGCGGCTTCGCCCAGGGCCAGAGCCTGACGCTGATCTTCAGCGAGATCGCCGCGCTGCTGGCGATTGGCGCGCTGTTCGTGCGCCGCCAGCTGCGCCAGGAATTTCCGTTGCTGCCGGTCGATCTGCTGCGCATTCCTATCTTCGCCCTGTCGATGGGCACCTCAATCTGCTCGTTTGCCGCGCAAATGCTGGCGATGGTGTCGCTGCCGTTCTTCTTGCAAAGCGCAGTGGGCCGCGACGTGGTGGCGACCGGGCTGCTGCTGACGCCGTGGCCGCTGGCGATCGTGGTGATGGCCCCGATCGCCGGCCGGTTGGTGGAACGCGTGCATGCCGGCCTGCTGGGCTGCGTCGGGCTGGCGGTGTTCGCGCTCGGGCTGTTCTCGCTGGCGCTGCTGCCCGCGGCGCCGTCGAATATGGACATCATCTGGCGCATGGTGCTGTGCGGCGCCGGTTTCGGCCTGTTCCAGTCGCCCAACAACCACACCATCATCTCCGCCGCACCGCGCAACCGCAGCGGCGGCGCCAGCGGCATGCTGGGCACTGCCCGTCTGCTGGGACAAACCTCGGGAGCCGCCCTGGTGGCGCTGATGTTCAACCTGTTCCCGGCCTCCGGCACCCACGCTTCACTGATCCTGGCTGGGGTATTCGCCACCCTGGCGGCGGCCGTCAGCAGCCTGCGCATCACTCAACCGACGACGCAAACGGCGCAGCCCAGCCGCGAGGTGAAATAGCGCACATAAAAGAGCCGAGCCCCATCGATTGTAAAACCGACGGGGCCAGCACTGGCGGCCGGGCCGCGTCGGGTGCGGTACCGTGAGCATGGCAGGCCAGGCGTCAGTCGCCGCGCCTCAACGGGCTGCGGCCTTGTCGTAAACAGGCTAAATAGGCGTCGTCATCCGGATACCAGCCAACAAGGCGTTGGCCGTCGTTATCCATCCCCTCGAAGGCCTTCAGCAGGCCGGGGGCGAACATGCGCTTTATCAGATCTTCGGATTGCGCGCTGTCGATGCGGCAGTCGCAGCGCGTCTCTCCGTCAACCTGAACGAAGTTCTGCAACGAAGCGAGACATCGCGCGTCGAGGTCGCCATGAACATGGATAAACTCCCCCGTTTCTACCAGGGTGAGCGCGGTCAGGTCTCCCCCCACCACGAACGCGCCGTCGTTTCCTGAGCTGCAATAGGCATGGCGTATGCGGACATCGTCACGCACGACCAGTCCGCCCCAGCAAATCAGCGTATCCGCCTGCAGCCGCCCCAGCACGACAATGCCGCCGTCCTCTCGCTGCGGTGACACCGCCAGGCATTCCTCCACGATCACATCGCCGTCCACGATCAGGTAATCGTAATCGTGGCCGTCGTGCTCATCGGGGAAAAACGCCGGCAGGCGCAGATCGCCTGAATGCCAGCGAATAGCCGGCGGCTCATCATCGTCATCATGCCGGTTCAACAATTCCGCAACCGCATCGGCGACACCGCCAGCCAATGCGGCCAGGCGCGCCGACACCCCATCACCGTTGAGTAAGGGAAGGTGGTTGATTTTCATAGGGCCTCAGGGACAAATGTCATTGTGCCAAAGCATATAACATGCGCTTCCAAAGCCAAACAGGCGGTCGTGACCGGGCCCGATGCGGCTTGCCCTCTCACCGGGTGATCTGGCACCGCGCCTGCCCAGGCTGAGAGACCGAAAGACGCGGTTTGCAGGTGGGCTTCAGGGACTTCGGGCGCTGCTGCACGGCATTAACGCCCGCAAACTTCGGTGAAGCGCTCATCCCATTCATTGCCGAATTTCATTGCTGAATCCGTCGCCGCCGCTGAAATAGCGGTTCAGGCATGCCATAAAAAAACCCCGGCAAGCCGGGGTTTTTCATTTCATTCAGCCGATTACTTCAGGTACTGACCGGTGCGCAGCGCTTCGATGCGCTTGTCGAGCGGCGGGTGCGACATGAACAGCTCGCTGAACGACTTGGATTTGCCGTTGATGCAGAACGCCATCATGCTGCCCGCTTCCTGCGGTTCATAGCTGGTTTTCAGTCGCTGCAAGGCGGCGATCATCTTCTCGCGGCCCACCAGTTTGGCGGAACCGGCGTCGGCATAGAATTCGCGGTGACGCGAGAACCACATGGTGATGATGCTCGCCAGGATGCCGAACACCAGTTCCAGCACCATCGACACGGCGAAGTAAATCATCGGGTTGCCGTTGCCTTCCCCTTCACCGTCGCGGTTGCCCAGGAAGCCGGCGGCAACCTGTGCGATCAGACGCGAAATGAAGATGACGAAGGTGTTCACGATCCCCTGGATCAGGGTCATGGTCACCATATCGCCGTTGGCGACGTGGCTGATTTCGTGCGCGATAACCGCTTCCGCTTCGTCGCGGCTCATGCTCTGCAGCAGGCCGGTGCTGACGGCGACCAGCGAAGCGTCGCGGCGTGCGCCGGTGGCGAAGGCGTTGATGTCCGGCGCATGGTAGATAGCGACCTGCGGCATGGCGATGCCCGCCTGCTGCGATTGACGGCGCACCGTTTCCAGCAGCCAGTTTTCGGTTTCGTTACGCGGCTGTTCAATCACTTCCCCGCCCACGGAGCGCAGCGCCATCCATTTGGACATCAGCAACGACACGAAAGCGCCGCCGAAGCCGAACAGACCGGCCATGATCATCAGGCCCTGAACGCTACTGGATTGGATTCCTGTCAGGCTGAGCACCAGCCCGAAAACCAACATCACCGCCAGGTTGGTGAGCAGGAACAGAGCTATACGCATCATAAAATGTTTACTTCCTCATAAATGTTAACAAAACACTGTCCAGATACCCTGGATCGTATGGGCATTCGTCACAGTTTCAAGAGTTGCGCGCCATTAACCTACTAAAAATACGAAACTTTACAAAAACGACGCGCGACCGGGATTTGGCAAATTGTAAACGATTGTTGCGCAAGGCGGAGGGATTTTGCAGAAAAATTTCTTTGCCCGCACGCCATGACAACGAGAACCGTTATCCTCACGCTTTATAGGCCAATATCCGCTCAGCGCGTTTCATCATGCCCCGCCTGATTCAGCGGCGACGAAAGTTTGAATCTCGCGATTAATTGTTACATTATAACATCACAATTAATCGTAAAGGGATGTCAATCATGTTATCGCGTATCGTCTGGATGCTGGCGACGTGGCTGCTTTTATGCCACGTCACGCACGCTGAAATTCACCTCACCGACGTTGAAGGACGCCAGGTTACCCTGGCCGCCCCCGCACAGCGCGCCTATATCGGCTTTTACTACGAAGATTTTCTGGCGGTGAACGGCCCGGAGAGTTATCAACAGGTCGTCGCCTTCTCCAAGAGCGACTGGGCGTTGCGCACCAGCCAATGGGCGCGCTATCAGGCGGCGCTGCCACGGCTCGCTCAACTGGTCGATGTCGGTTCGCTCTATAACCAGAGCTTCGATTTTGAACGCCTGCTGACCACGCGGCCAGACCTGCTGATCCTGGCGAAGTGGCAGCTCGACGGCTTCGCCAACTACCTGCCGGTGCTGCAACAGCTCAACATTCCTTACATCGTCGTCGACTTCAATCAGGGCGTTGAAGTCAAGCTCGCCAGCATCCGGTTAATGGGCCAGGCGATGGGCCACGCCGAGCGAGCGGAACGGCTGGCCGACGAATATCGCCAAAGTCTCGAGGATACCCGGCGGCGCATCCGCCAGGCGCAGCTGCCGCCGCCGGTCACCTACATTGAACTGGGGGACAAGGGCCCCGGCGAGTACGGTAGCAGCTATGGCGCATCGATCTGGGGGCCGCTGCTGCAGCTGGCTGGCGCCAACAATATCGCCGCCGGCGTCGTCGGCAGCCCTTCCCCCTTGCGCGCCGACTATGTCCTGACCCAACGGCCCGAGGTGATTTTTCTCGCCGGTGGCGACTGGGAAAACATGCCGAACGCCGTGCCGATGGGCTACGGCACGCAGGCAGCCCCCCTACAGACGCGCCTGACGCAATACGCCCGGCGGGCGGGATGGCCGCAACTGCCGGCGGTAAAAAATCAGCGTCTTTATGCGCTTTACCATGGCGGCGCGCGCACGATTTACGATTTTATCTTTGTCCAGTATCTGGCGAAAGCGCTCTATCCCGCCGCGTTTGCCGATGTTGATCCCGCGCGCAATCTGGCGCAGTTCTACCATCAATATTTGCCGATAGAGGCGGACGGCGTCTTCTTGCAACGCTGGCAAGGAGAATAACCGTGGCCCACACAGGACGTGCGTTTTTGCGACGGCGCAGGCTGCGCCGCGGGCTATTGACGCTGGCGCTGCTCAGCGCGCTGCTGGCGGCGACCGCCATCGATCTCACCGTCGGCGCCGCGCAACTTGGCCTCACGGATATCGTGCGGATGCTTTGGCCCGGCTCTGCGCCTGGCAACGCACTGCATCAGGCGGTTTTCTGGTCGATTCGCTTGCCGATGACGCTCACCGCCTTGGTGGTCGGCGCCAGCCTGGCGCTGGCGGGCCTGCTGATGCAGACCGTGCTGGCCAATCCCCTCGCCAGCCCCTATACGCTGGGGATCTCTGCCGCGGCGGGGTTCGGCGCGGCGCTGGCGATCCTCACCGGCTTCAGCCTGGGCGGCGCGTTGGCGCTGGGCACGCCGCTGCTGGCTTCGCTGATGGCGCTGTTGGCTTGCGTGCCTGTCTATCTGCTGGGACAACGCCGCGGCATGACGCCGCAAATATTAGTGTTGAGCGGCATCGTGGTGCTGTTTTTCTTTCAGTCACTGCAATCGCTGCTGCTGTTTCTGGCCGCGCCGGAAGCCATGCAGCAAATCGTCTTCTGGCTGTTCGGCAGCCTGCTCAAAGCCAATATGCACGGCGTGGCGATCACCGGCGTCGTGTTGCTGTGCGCGCTGTTCATCAGTCTGCGGCTCGCCTGGCGGCTGACGGCGCTGTCCGCCGGCGAAGAGCAGGCCCAGGGGCTGGGCATCAATGTCAGCGCCTTGCGCAAGCTGGCCTTTCTGCTGGCGACCTTGCTGACGGCCGCCTCGGTCTCGTTTGTCGGCACCATCGGGTTCGTCGGGCTGATCGCCCCGCATTTCGCCCGCTTTCTGGTGGGTGAGGATCAGCGCTACCTGATCTGCATTTCCGCCCTCTGCGGCAGCCTGCTGCTGCTGTGCGCCTCGATCGTCGCCAAGCTGGTGATGCCGAACGGCGTGGTGCCCATCGGCATCGTTATCGCCCTGATCGGCGTGCCGGTGCTGTTTTACTTCGTCACTCGACAGGTTAAACGCCCATGACTCAACTGACCCTCACCCGCGTCGGCGTCTCGCTGCATCGCCGCTCGCTATTGGCAGACGTTTCTTTGAGCTGGCCGGAGGCGCAGCTCGGCGGCATCATCGGCCCCAACGGCGCTGGCAAATCGACGCTGCTCAAAGCGATTAACCGCATGGTGCCATGCAGCGGCGAGATCGCTTACCGCGAACGCCCTCTCGATCCGAAAACCAGCCGTATCGCCTATGTGCCGCAGCTTAATCGCTGCGATTCGGCATTGACCGCTTTTGACATGGTGCTGCTGGGCAAGGTACGCCAGTTGAGCTGGCGCGTCAGCGCCGCCCAGGCCGATGCGGTCGAGCAGGCGCTTACGGAATGCGGCATTTCCGCGCTCGCCGATCGCCCCTTCAACCGTCTCAGCGGCGGCCAGCGACAGTTGGTGATGCTGGCTCAGGCCTTCGTTTCTCAGCCGCAGATCATTTTGCTCGACGAACCCACCAGCGCGCTGGATATCCACCACCAGCTGCGCGTGCTCAATCAGATCGCCGACTACGGCCGGCGTCACCGCTGCATCACGCTGCTGGTGATCCACGATCTGGGGCTGGCGCTGCGCTATTGCCACTCACTCACGCTGCTCGCGCACGGACGCGTCGTTTGCCACGGCGATACCCATCAGATGATGGGACATCCGATGGTGTCCCGCGTATTTGGCGTCGCCATCGAAAACGGCGTCAGCCCGCAGGGCTACCCCTATCTGCTGCCGACACAGCTGTTACACGCACACGGAGAATCCCCATGTACACTCTGACCAAGGCGGACATGCTGGCGCAACTCGCCGGCTTGCAACAGGAAATTCACCAGCTTCACCGTTCCGCCCGGCAAGATCGGCGCCATTTTTCCCTGCTGGAACGGCGTTTCAGCCGCCTGCAGGCCTTTAACGACGAACCGCAGCTGCAGGCCTATCGTCAAAAGCTGGAAAACGACCGTTTGATAACGGCGCAGATCACCCAACTGCGGGCGACGGCCAACGCCGCGTTGTGCGACTACGAGAAGCATCGCGTCTCGGCGCTGTGCCGGGAACCGGCGCAAATCAACGCCTACCTGAACAGTTTCGACCGCGCGCTGCAGCTGGAGATCGCGGCCGCCGACATTAAACCCGGCGAACGGGTGCTGCTGGTGGGCAGCGGCGCATTGCCCACCACGGCGCTGGCGCTGGTCGCCAGGCTCTCCGCCACCGTCATTTGCTACGATTGCGATCCGGCGGCCCAGCGTTTTGCCCGCCGGCTCACGCGCCACCTGGGGCTGGTGCAGCAGATGCCCTGCATCGACAAGCTGAACGGCCTGACGCGCAACGATATCGATCACATCATCATCGCCTCTCTGGTGGCGGACAAGCAGGGTTTGCTGAAGGCGCTGCGGCCTTTGCTGCCCCAGTGCGGCAAATTGCTGGTGCGCTATGGCAACGGCCTCAAGTCGATCTTCAACTGCCCTTACCACCACCAGGCCGCCGGCTCGCCCTGGCGCGTCAGCGGTAAACCGCTCACCACCCCGCTGTACGATCTCTTGATTTTGGAGCCTCACCGCCATGAATAATGCCTTTCCCACCCTGATCCTCGGCGCCGGCCCGGCGGCGATCCAACTGGCGGCGGACATCAAGGCCGCGGGCAATGCGCGCATCGGCCTGTACAACCGCCCCAGCGAAAAAGGGTGCCGCCTGAAGCAATCTCTGACGCACACGCCCAGCCTGTGGCTGACGGGCGCCGGTAAGGCGCAGCGCACCCAAGACGATGCGCAGGTGACGATTGATCGCTATTGCGATGATCTGGCGCTCGTCGGCGGCGACTGGCGCAGACTGATCATTGCGGTCCCCGCCGATCAATACCATGACGTGCTGCGACAGGTGCCATGGGCGGCGTTGCCCCAACTGCGCTCACTGATCCTGCTCTCTCCCTCCATCGGCTCCGGCTTGATGGCGCAAAGCCTGCTGCAGGAGGCCGGGCAATCCCACGTCGAGGTCATCAGCCTGTCGAGCTACTACGCCGATACCAAATACCAGAACGCCGAACAGCCTTACCGCGCCTACACCAAGGCGTTCAAGCAGCGGATTTATCTGGCCGACGCAGGCGCAAGGTCAGACTGCGCCGAACTCGACTGGCTTTGCTCGCTGCTGGCGCGTCACGGCATTGACGCCCAACGCTGCGACAGCCTGCTCGCCGCCGAGCGCTTCAGCATCACCAATTATGTTCATCCTCCGCTGGCGCTGGCCGAAACCACGCTGCAGGCGATATTCCAGCCGCAGGCGCCGATCCAGTACCTGTATAAAACCCACCCCGAGGGCCCCATCTGTCCCGAGGCGATCGCCGACATGCTGGCGCTCTCGCAGGATTACCAGCATTTGCTCAACCGGCTCGGCATCGAGGCCATTAACCTGCTGCGCTTTTTGAATGACGACAACTACCCGGTTCCGCCCCGTATGGTGAGCCGCCGCTGGATTGACCAATTCCCGCAGCTCGCGCCGACGGAGCAATGCTATGCGCTGTTTACGCGTTATACCGCGCTGCTGGTCGACCCCTATTCCGAGCCGGATGCGCAGGGCCGCTACTATGATTTTTCCGCCGTCAGGGTCGCCCGCGTCTTCCAGGATGCCCAGGGGCGCTGGCGCCTGCCGCGCGTGCCGCAAGAGGACGTGCGCAAACTGCGCGTCCTGGTCTTGCTGGCGCAGCGGCTTGACGTCGAGATGCCCGCCGCCCAGCGTCTGTTGGCCCGTTTTCAGCAGGCGCTGCAGCACTTCGTCACCCGGATCGGCGCCGAGCATTGCCATCGTTCGTTGCTGGACGATACCTGCGACGAGCAGGCGGACATCATTTACCGACAATGGCGGAGGCAAGCATGAATCAGGGTGCGTTACTGGCCATTTTTGCCTCGTTGATTTTCAGCGTCATGAACGCGCTGGTTAAAACCATCTCCGATGCTATTCCCACCGGTGAAATCGTGTTCTTTCGCAGTAGCATCGGCTGTGTGCTGGTTCTGCTGCTGATGTACCGCCACCGCATCGCCTTCAGCCGCGTAGACCGGCCGCTGCTGGTGTTGCGCGGCACCATGGGGGGGCTGTATCTCATTTGTTATTTTTACAGCATCGCTCATCTGACGCTGGCCGACGCCAGCATGCTGGCCTATCTGTCGCCGTTTTTCTCCATTTTGCTCTCCTTGCTGGTGCTGCGTGAACGGGTCAGCGCCTGCACCGCGTTTTGGCTGGCGATGGTCATCATCGGCGCCGTGCTGCTGGTGCGGCCGTGGCACTTCTCGGCCTATACCCTGGCGTCGCTGGTCGGCGTGATGAGCGCGGTGTTCGCCTCGATCGCCTATCTGTCGGTCAACAAACTCAGCAAGCGCCACCACAACTACGAGATCGTGTTCTACTTCCTGTTCATCGCAACGCTGATCTCGCTGCCGCTGATGTGGAATGCGTTCGTTTGGCCCAACGCCTATCAGTTCGCCATTCTGCTCGCCATCGCCCTAGTGTCGCTGTTGGGGCAGGTCGTCTTAACCCAGGCCTTCTCTTCCGATAACCTGATCGTGGTCTCGGTGGTGCGCTATATCGGCATCGTGTTCAACATCGCCTGGGGTTGGCTGTTCTGGCATGAGATCCCGCTGCTGCTGTCGCTGTTCGGCTGTCTGCTGGTGGTGGTTTCCTGCATTCAGCTCGGGCTGCGTCACCGCAAGAAACCGGCTTAAGCCGGGCTTGCCGCAACCAAAAAAAAAACGCACCCGAGGGTGCGTTTTTCACAGGCAAAGCCGTGGCCTTATTTGGCCGGCGTCGGCTGCTGAGCGGGCTGATCCTTTTCCAGATGAGCCAGGTCCAGCGCGATATGCACGGTTTCATCCAGGTACGGATCCGGCTCCTGGTAATCCTTCGGCAGATCGTCGAGCGATTTCAGCGGCTTCTTGCCCGCACGTTCCAGACGCTCGTTGATGCGTTTCAGACGGGTCGCGTCGTCATCGTGGTTCTCTTTCTCGCGCACCGCGAGATTGAGGGACACGATGTTGCGTTTATCCTTCAGTGCCTTGTAATGCGCGATATCCTGCGCGATGTACTGGAACTCCGGATTTTGCGCGATGCGCTGCTGGTGATCTTTCAGCAGCTCCGGCTCGAACGGCGCCATATCGCCGGTCTTGCTGTAGGTCGCCGCATTGATGCTGTCCCACGGCATGGCGTTGTCTTCAAACGCTTCGCCGGTTTCCGCCGGATCGACGCCGGTCGGCATCAGAATGTCCGGCGTCACGCCCTTGCGCTGGGTGCTGCCGCCATTGACGCGGTAGAACTTCTGAATGGTGTACTGCACGGAACCGAGCGCCGGCCACTCAGGGCGCAGCATCTGATCGTAGATACGGTTCAGCGAACGGTACTGCTGCACGGTGCCTTTACCGAAGGTCGGCTCGCCGACAATCAGCGCGCGGCCGTAATCCTGCATCGCCGCCGCGAAAATTTCGGAGGCGGAGGCGCTGAAGCGATCGACCAGCACCACCAGCGGGCCTTTATAGTAGGTCACGCCGTCGGTGTCGGCGTCTTCGCGCACTTTGCCATTGTTGTCGCGCACCTGCACCACCGGGCCGCTCGGAATGAACAGGCCGGACAGCGACACCGCTTCGGTCAGCGCGCCGCCGCCGTTGGTGCGCAGATCGATGATCACGCTCTTGACGTTCTGCTTGGCCATCTTCTGCAGCTGCACTTTCACGTCATCGGTCAGACCGACATAGAAGCCGGGGATGTCGAACACCGCCACCTTCTCTTTGCCGACGGTCTTGATGGTCATTTTCACCGCGCGGTCTTCCAGACGGATGCGCTCGCGGGTCAAGGTGACCACGCGGGTTTTGGTGCCCTTGCCGGCCGGCAGGATCTCAAGACGCACCTTGCTGCCCTTCGGCCCTTTGATCAACGACACTACGTCGTCCAGGCGCCAGCCGATCACGTCCACCATCGGTTTGCCGGCCTGGCCGACGCCGACGATGCGATCGCCCACGGTGATCGCCTTGCTCTTCGCCGCCGGACCGCCCGGCACCATCGAGTTGATCAGGGTGTAGTCGTCATCCATCTGCAGCACCGCGCCGATGCCTTCCAGCGACAGGCTCATCTCGGTGTTGAACTGCTCGGTGTTGCGCGGAGACAGATAGTTGGTGTGCGGGTCGATTTCATGCGCAAAGGCATTCATCGCCAGCTGGAAGACGTCTTCGCTGTTGCTTTGCGTCAGGCGCTTGATGGCGAACTGATAGCGCTTGGTCAGCGTGTCGCGGATTTCTTTGTCGGTCTTGCCGGTCAGCTTGAGGTTCAGCTCGTCATACGTGACTTTCGCATCCCACAGGCTATCCAGTTCGGCCTTGTCTTTCGGCCACGGCGCTTTGCTGCGGTCGAGATCGATAGTGCCGTTGCCGGTGAAGTTCATCGGCTTGTCCAGCAACGACAACGCATAGGTGTAACGCTCAAAGCGGCGTTTCTGCGCCAGATTGAACAGCGCGTAGAAGGTGTCCAGCTTGCCGATTTTCAGCTCTTCGCCAACCTGATTGCGTTTGGCGGCGAACTGCGCCACGTCGGAGGCCAGCAACACGTTATGGTTGTAGTCCAGCATGTTCAGGTAGCGATCGAAGATCTTGCCTGAAAATTCCGCATCGAGGGCGAACTGGCGGTAATGAGAGCGAGTGAAGCGCGAGGTCACGCGCTCACTCACCGTAGCGTGCTGGGGTTCCTGTTGCAGTTGGGGCAGTTGGCCGATGCGGATGTTGGCTGTTTCCGCGCCGTAACTGACACCCGCCCACAGCAGCCCTGCAATCGCTGTTAATCTGACGAATTTGTTCATGCCTGGGTTGGCCTCCGTATCAGAACTGCAAGTGTTCTGCGCGCACAATCATCGCCAGACCGGAAGAGAGCTGCACACGTACGCCATCTTTAGCGATTTCGAGTACGGTAGCATCCATCGCGCTCTTGCCTGCCCTGACTTTGATTTCCTGGCCAATTTGCAGTTTAGAGATATCCGTGACTGGCGCATAACGCGGCTGGCTTTCCTCTTTGGCTGCACGAGGTTGGCGAGCGGGCTGTGGGCGAGTTTGTGGGCGCGGCTTGCGGTTTTCCGGCGCGGCTCCGCCTTCGCGACGCGCAGCGGGCTTTTTACCGGCTGGACGCGGACGGCGCGGAGCGGCATCGGCGGATTCGCCGGCGGCTTCACGTTTTTTGGCGTTTTGTTCGGCACGCTGTGCCTGAACGCGCGCTTTGGCTTCTTCAAGCTGCTGGCGAGCATGATCGACATGCTGCTGCTCCAGTTCTCCGCACGGATTGCCGTCCAGATCGACGCGCTGCGCGCCAACCTTGACGCCGTACAGGTAACGCCAGCTTGAGGTGTATAGGCGCAGGGCAGAACGCAATTGCGTTTTGCTGAGATTCTCTTCCCCCTGCACGCGCTCTACCAAATCCTGAAAAATACCGATTTTCAGCGGACGAGCTTCGCCTTCGGCGCTAAAGCAGAGCGGAAAACGCTCGGCAAGAAAAGCAATGACTTCTTTACTAGAGTTCAACTTAGGTTGATTTTCCATGAAATTTCCTGATTACAACGGTATTGCCAACAAGCCACAGGCATGAACAGGCGTCATTATAATGACGCCATCGGTAATTGCCACGTTAACCGTCGATCAACTTGCCGCCACAGTCACATATTTCGCACTGTCACACTGTTCCAGTTGCTCACAAAGCCCCGCCACCACTGCTTTCAGGCCCACTTCGTCCTGTTCGTCGAAGCGTTGATAAACCGTGCTATCGATATCCAAAACGCCGATCGCTCGGCCGCCAACCGCCAGCGGCAGCACGATTTCCGCGTTGCTGGCCGCATCGCAGGCGATATGGCCCGGAAACGCATGCACGTCGCCGACGCGCTGCACGCGATTTTCCGCCACCGCCGTGCCGCACACGCCCTTGCCCACCGGAATGCGCACACAGGCGATCTTGCCCTGGAACGGCCCCAGCACCAGTTGGTCGCCATCCATCAGATAGAAACCGACCCAGTTCACGTCATCCAGACGCTCGTTGAGCAACGCGCTGGCGTTGGACAGCGCCGCGATAAAGTTGGTTTCCCCGCCGAGCAACGCGCTCAGGTCACGTTTTAATTCCGCGTAGAATTGTTCTTTTGTCATGTGTTAACCATTGAAACAGTGAAGATGGCCAGAAGCCCAAAGCTTAGGCCCTATAAAATAAGCATTAAATGCGTATAGCCACAAGGTTAATCATCTGTTGCTTCACAAAACCCCGTCGCTCGGGGTATGTTTGCCGCTCAGAATCCCGGTTTACCTCGTTTTATTACCGTCCGGCGCCCGATCGCCGGTGACGCGGCCGGTTTATTTTTCAGCTACGCTGACAGTTCCGGCGGGCTCAAGGGCAGCTACTTGTCAAAAATGAAAATACACGCGATCACCGCCCCCCTTTCCAAAGCGCGCCACCAACGCTGCTGCGAGTGCGACCTGCTGTTCGTGCTGCCGCCGCTCAGCGGCAATCAGGCCGCCTATTGCCCGCGCTGCAACGCCAAGGTGGTGAGCGGCCGCGACTGGTCGATGACGCGCCTGACCGCCATGGCGATCGCCATGCTGCTGCTGATGCCGTTCGCCTTCACCGAGCCGCTGATCAGCATCCGCCTGCTCGGCACGCGCATCGACGCCAGTTTGCTGGAGGGCATCTGGCAGATGAGCCGCCAGGGCGATCCGCTCACCGCCAGCATGGTGGCGTTTTGCACCATCGGCGCCCCGCTGACGCTGGTGCTGTCGCTGCTGTACCTGCGCTTCGGCCATGCGCTCGGCATGAACCTGCGCCCGGTGCTGCTGATGCTGGAGCGGCTCAAAGAGTGGGTGATGCTGGACATTTATCTGATCGGCATGGCGGTGGCGGCGATCAAAGTGCAGGATTACGCCGACATCCAGCCCGGCAGCGCGCTGATCGCTTACCTGTCGCTGACGGTGCTGAGCATCCTGACGCTGATCCACGTCAACCTGGAGCAGCTGTGGGAGCGCTACTATCCGCAGGAACAGCCGGAAGGCCCGCCGACGGCGCTGCACATTTGTTTGTCCTGCCACTATACCGGCTATCCCGACGCGCGCGGCCGCTGCCCGCGTTGCCATGTGCCGATGTGCCATCGCCAGCCCTACAGCCTGCAGAAAACCTGGGCGGCGCTGATCGCGGCGATGATCCTGCTGATACCGGCCAACCTGCTGCCAATTTCCATCATTTACGCCAACGGCACGCGGCTGGAAGACACCATTTTCTCCGGCGTGGTCTCATTGGCCACCTCCGGCAACGTGCCGATCGCCGCCATCGTGTTCATCGCCAGCGTGCTGGTGCCCTTCACCAAGGTGATCGTGCTGATCGTGCTGTTGCTGAGCATCCACTTCAAAACCTCGCACAGCCTGAAGACGCGCATTCGTCTGCTGCGCCTGGTCACCTGGATCGGCCGTTGGTCGATGCTCGATCTGTTCGTTATCGCCTTGATGATGTCGCTGGTAAATCGCGATCAACTGTTATCTTTTACTATGGGACCGGCCGCGTTTTACTTTGGCTCGGCGGTCATTTTGACTATTCTTGCCGTTGAATGGCTCGATAGCCGATTGATTTGGGATGCACATGCAACAGGAAACGCCGACTACACCGACTGAAGCGCGGGTCAAGAACAAACGCCGCATTTCACCGTTCTGGTTACTGCCGTTCATCGCCCTGCTGATCGCCGGGTGGCTGGTCTATAACAATTTCCAGGAGCGCGGCACCACCGTCACCATCGATTTCCAATCGGCGGCGGGCATCGTCGCCGGCCGCACGCCGGTGCGCTACCAGGGCGTTGAGGTCGGCACGGTGCAAAAAATCAGCCTGAGCAAAGATCTGCGCAGCATCGTGGTGGAAGCCAGCATCAAAAGCGATCTGGAAGACTCGCTGCGCGAAGGCACCCAGTTCTGGCTGGTGACGCCCAAGGCCTCGCTGGCCGGGGTTTCCGGGCTCGATGCGCTGGTCGGCGGCAACTATATCGGCATGATGCCCGGCAGCGGCAAGGAGCAAACCCACTTCACCGCGCTCGATACCCAGCCCAAGTACCGCCTGAACACCGGCGAGCTGATGATTCACCTGCACGCCGACGACCTGGGTTCGCTCAACAGCGGCTCGCTGGTCTATTACCGTAAAATCCCGGTTGGCAAGGTGTATGACTACACCATCAGCGAAGGCAACAAGGGCGTAACCATCGACGTGCTGATCGACCGCCGCTTCGCCAACCTGGTGAAGAGCAACAGCCGCTTCTGGAATGTCTCCGGCTTCAAGGGCGATTTCAGCCTGTCCGGCGCCACGGTGCAGATGGAGAGCCTGGCGGCGCTGGTCAACGGCGCCATCGCCTTCGATTCGCCGGCCGATGGCCAGCAGGCCAAGGGCGATCAGAACTATACCCTTTACCCGGACCTGGCCCACAGCCAGCGCGGCGTCAATATTCTGCTGGATCTGCCGAGCGGCAACAATTTGAGTGAAAACCGCACGCCGCTGATGTACCAGGGGCTGCAGGTCGGCACCCTGACCAAGCTGACGTTGCAACAGGACAGCAAAGTCATCGGTGAACTGACCATCGATCCTTCGGTGGTCGATCTGATGCGCAGCGGCACCCGCATCGTGATGCGCAGCCCGCGCATCAGCCTCAACGACGCCAAGCTCAGCCAACTGCTGACCGGCACCACGCTGGAACTGGTGCCGGGTGAAGGCGAACCGCAGCAGCGCTTCAACGTGCTGGACAGCAGCGAAACGCTGTTGCAACAGCCGGGCGTGTTGACCGTCACGCTGAATGCGCCGCAAAGCTACGGCATCGACGTCGGGCAACCGCTGGTGGTGCACGGCGTGAAAGTCGGCCAGATCCTGAGCCGCACCCTGACCGCCGGCGGCGTGGTGTTCACCGCCGCCGTTGATGCCCAATATCGCGGCCTGCTGCACAAAGACAGCAAATTCGTGGTCAACAGCCGCCTCGACGTCAAGCTGGGCATCGACGGCATGGAAGTGCTCGGCGCCAGCGCCCAGGAGTGGGTAGACGGCGGCGTGCGTATTATTCCCGGCAGCAAGGGGGAACCGGGCGGCCAATACCCGCTGTACGCCAACAGTGAGAAAGCCGAGGAAGGCATTGTCGGCAACGCCCCGGCCACCACCCTGACCCTCAGCGCCACCAGCCTGCCGGACGTGCAGGCCGGCTCGGTGGTGCTGTATCGCAAATTCCAGGTGGGCGAAATCGTCAACGTGCGGCCAAAGGCCAACGAGTTTGAGGTGGACGTCTACATCAGCCCGGAATACCGTAAGTTGCTGACCCGTGAAAGCATCTTCTGGGCCGAAGGCGGCGCCAAGGTGCAGCTCAACGGCAGCGGCCTGACGGTGCAGGCTTCGCCGCTCAACCGCGCGCTGAAAGGCGCCATCAGCTTCGACAACCTGCAGGGCGTGACGCTGAACAAAGGCGCCAATCGCGTACTGTACGCCAGTGAAACCGCCGCCCGCGCGGTGGGCAGCCAAATCACGCTGAAAACCTATGACGCCAGCAAGCTGTCGGCGGGCATGCCGCTGCGTTACCTCGGCATCGACGTCGGCCAAGTGGAGTCGCTGCAGCTGGCGCCGGAGCGCAACGAAGTGTTGGCCAAAGCGGTGCTGTATCCGGAATACGTACAGACCTTCGCGCGCCTCGGCAGCCGCTTCTCGATCGTGTCGCCGGAGATCTCCGCCGCCGGCGTCAGCAACCTCGATACCCTGCTCCAGCCTTATATCAACGTGGAGCCGGGCCGCGGGCGCGAGCTGCGCACCTTCGAACTGCAGCAGGCCAGCATCACCGATTCGCGCTATCTCGATGGGCTGAGCGTCGTGCTCGACGCCGCCGAAACCGGCTCGCTGCAGATCGGCACGCCGGTGCTGTTCCGCGGCGTGGAGGTCGGCACCATCACCGGTTTCTACCTAGGCGCCATGTCCGATCGGGTGCACGTCGCGCTGCGCATCAGCAAGAAATACCAGCATCTGGTGCGCAACAACAGCGTGTTCTGGCTGGCGTCGGGTTACAACCTGCAGTTTGGCCTGACCGGCGGCGTGATCAAGAGCGGCACCTTCCAGCAGTTCATTCGCGGCGGCATCGCCTTCGCCACCCCGCCGACCATCCCGCTGGCGCCGAAAGCGACACCGAACAAGCACTTCCTGCTGAATCCGGAAGAGCCGAAGGACTGGAAAACCTGGGGCACCGCCATTCCGCGCGATTAACTTTCGCGTTTTCCTCAGGGCCCGGCAATGCCGGGCCCTGTTTTTTTCCGCTTTGTGATAAACTCTCGCCCTTGTCTTTATTGCACCCTGAGAGTTCGCCCCGTGGCCAAATCCACCGCCGTTTTTCTGCCCCCCGCTTTCCTCGACGCCACCCGCGCCATCATGCCCACCGAGCTGGCGATGGACGATTTTATCGCCGCCTGCCAGCGCCCGCTGCGCCGCAGCCTGCGCGTCAACACGCTGAAAATCAGCGTCACCGACTTCCTGGCGCTGGTGCAGGACTACGACTGGCGATTGGAACCCATTCCCTGGTGCGCGGAAGGTTTCTGGATCGAGCGCGACGATGAAGAGCTGCGATTGGGCAGCGCCGCCGAACATTTGAGCGGCCTGTTCTACATTCAGGAGGCCAGCTCGATGCTGCCGGTCAGCGCGCTGTTCGCCGGCGGTGCAGCGCCCCATCGGGTGCTGGACGTGGCGGCCGCGCCGGGCTCCAAAACCACCCAGATAGCCGCGTTGATGGATAATCAGGGCGGCATCGTCGCCAACGAATACTCCGCCAGCCGGGTGAAAGTGCTGCACGCCAATATCAGCCGCTGCGGCGTGAAGAATACGGCGCTGACCCACTTCGATGGCCGGGTGTTCGGCGCCGCGCTGCCGGAGAGTTTTGACGCCATTCTGCTCGACGCCCCCTGCTCCGGCGAAGGCGTGGTGCGCAAAGATCCGGACGCCATGAGCAACTGGTCGCCGGAAAGCGTCGCCGAGATCGCCGCCACCCAGCGCGAGCTGATCGACAGCGCGTTTCATGCGCTGGCGCCGGGCGGCGTGATGGTTTATTCCACCTGCACCCTCAATGCGCAGGAAAATCAGCAGGTGGTGCGCTGGCTGCTGGACACCTATGGCGATGCGGTCAGCATCGAGCCGCTGGGTGAGCTGTTCCCCGGCGCCGACAAGGCGTTGACCGCCGAGGGCTTCCTGCACGTCTTCCCGCAGATTTACGACAGCGAAGGGTTTTTCGTCGCCCGCCTGCGTAAAAAACACGCCGTGGGGCCGTTGGCGAAGCCGACCTATAAAGTCGGTAAATTCCCGTTCAGCCCGCTGTCCGGCAAAGAGGCGGCGCTGATCGCCCAAGCCGCCGCCGCATCCGGCTTAACCTGGGGCGATGACAGCAGGCTGTGGGAGCGCGACAAGGAAATCTGGCTCTTCCCGGCCGAGCTGGAGCCGCTGTTCGGCAAAGTGCGCTTCTCGCGTATCGGCCTCAAGCTGGCGGAGCGCTTCCCAAAAGGTTTCCGTTGGCAGCACGAAGCGGCGATCGCCCTCGCGGGCGCCGACGGCAAACAGCATTTCGAGCTGGACGCCGCGCTGGCCCAGGAGTGGTATCACGGCCGCGATCTCTACCCTGAGCAGCCGCCGGCGGGCGACGAGTGCATCGTCACCTATCAGGGGCAACCGCTGGGCATCGCCAAACGCATCGGCAGCCGCATCAAGAACAACCTGCCGCGCGAGCTGGTGCGCGACGGCGCGCTGGATTTTCACCTGTAATCGCCCTGGCGCCGGGGAGCCGCTTTCCCCGGCGATAAATAAAGATAACAATATTCCCACCGCCATTCGTTATTATTCTAATCATTTCACCATCACGTTATTTCACCCGCGCACGCTTGCCCTGTGCCAATTAAAAAGTTTTGACCTTTGATAAAGACAATTTCACGTTCTTATCCTATTAATTTAAATGTAAGTAAATAAATGCGTGCAACTCAGCTCTGGGTGGCGTTTTTGCGGACTTTCTCTGACATGGCAAGGAATCATGATGAAAAAAACTCTGCTGGTTTTGCTCTCGTTAACACCTCTGCTGTGCATCAGTGGCGCAGCCAACGCAGCGGGCACCATTCAGGGCACGCTGGGCGTGACAATGACCATCGGCGCCGGGTGCGTGGTCACCGGCGGCAACAGTTCCGGCACCACCAACGACTTTGGTTCCATCAGTTTCGGCACCTACTCGTCGCTGGCTAACGTCATCACCGCCAGCGCCACCGGCAGCGGCGGCACCGGCACCTTGGGGCTGAACTGCACCACCGGCACCAACTACACCGTGGCGCTGGACAACGGCCTCAACGCCTCCGGCAGCCAGCGGCGCATGGCCAGCGGCGTGCCCGCCTACATCAGCTATAACCTCTACCAGGACAGCGCCCACGCCGTGCCGTGGAACAGCACCACCGGTGTGCTGACCGGCACCGGCACCGGCTCGGCGGTCCCGTTGATCGTCTACGGTCTGGTGCCCGCCGCGGGCACCACCCCGGCCGCCGGCGTGTACAACGATACCGTCACCATGACCGTGACCTGGTGATGACTGCCGACACGGGGCGCCACCATGGCGCTCCGTTATTCATTAATGTAATAATATTCCTATCCACCCTCTCGTTATCTCAAACACGATTTCCCTGATGTGTTTACGCTGCACTCAACCTGCGATCTCGCTTAAAAATAAATAAAGTTTTTAATCTTTCGGCAAGACATTCTCCCGTTCTTATTCTATTAATTAATCTGTAAATAGATTAATGCATTTGACTCATTTTTCGGGCTTTTTGGCAGGCTTCTCTACTACGGCAAGGAACCATGATGAAAAAGACTCTGGCGGCATTAACCTCGGCAGCGGCCCTGCTGTGCACCTCTGGCGCCGCCTTTGCGGCAGGCACCCTTCAGGGCACGCTGGGCGTCACTTTAACCATCGGCGCCGGCTGCGTCGTTACCGGCGGCAACAGCTCCGGCACCACCAACAACTTCGGCTCTATCAGCTTCGGCACCTACTCGTCTCTGGCTAACGTCATCACCGCCAGCGCCACCGGCAGCGGCGGCACCGGCACCTTGGGGCTGAACTGCACCACCGGCACCAACTACACCGTGGCGCTGGACAACGGCCTCAACGCCTCCGGCAGCCAGCGGCGCATGGCCAGCAGCGTGCCCGCTTACATCAGCTATAACCTCTACCAGGACAGCGCCCACGCCGTGCCGTGGAACAGCACCACCGGCGTGCTGACCGGCACCGGCACCGGCTCGGCGGTCCCGTTGATCGTCTATGGTCTGGTGCCCGCCGCGGGCACCACCCCGGCGGCAGGCGCGTACAGCGATACCGTCACCATGACCGTCACCTGGTAAGCATGACGCGCCTGGCCGTCACCTGCATGCTGCTGTCGTTGGCAGGCGCTTGCCGCGCCGACGTCAGCACTGCGACGGTCGGCGTCAGCGCCACCTTGGCCAAATCCTGTGTCGCAGGCACCACCAGCGGCGGCAACACCACGTTCGGCACCTTTAACTTCGGCACGGTTTACTTCCTCAATACGGCGATAAAAGTGACCGGCCAGGCGAACGCCGGCGCACTGCAGATCAACTGCAACAACGGCACCAGTTACACGGTGCTGCTCAGCGGCGGACAGAGCGGCAATACCGCTTCGCGCTATCTGCAAAGCGCGGCGGGCGCCCGCGTGAACTACAACCTGTATACCAGCGCCAGCTACGCCACCGTCTGGGATAACGTCACCGGCGTGACGCAGACCGCCACCGGTCAAAGCGTCTGGCTGCCGGTGTACGGCATGATCCCGGTGCAGGCGACGCCGGCGACGGGCACTTATACGGACACGGTACAGGTGACGATAAATTGGTGATTAACGGAACGCTGCGCACCCTGCTGCTGACGGCGCTGCTTGGCGCTCCGGCGGCACATGCCGATACCGTCAGCCAGGGCTTCACGGTCAATGCTTCGATCATCAAAGGCTGCGTGCTCGGCAGCGGCGTCACCAACGTTACCTCGTTCGGCAGCATGAGCTTCGGCCAGGTGGCGTCTTTAAGCAGCCCGATAAAAATTGTCTCGAGCGCCGGCGCCGGCTCGATCCTTATCCGCTGCAACCCCGGGCTCAGCGTCACCCTGGGATTGAACGTCGGCAATAACGTGACCGGCTCCATCGCCGGCGGGCGCAAGCTGTTGAACTCGGTCACCTCGGAAACGCTGATTTACCAGCTCTACCAGGATGCCAACTACGCCGTTTTGTGGGGAGACGGCGGCAACGGCGGCGCCGCCCAAACCGTCTCCTCCACCGGCAGCACGCAGGAAATAAAAATCTACGCCAGTTTAATGGCGAGCAGCACCTTGCCCACCAGCGGCACCTACAACGATACGGTCTTAGTGACGGTGAGTTATTGAGCTTTTAAAAGGATCACATTATGCGTACTACTCTGCTTCGCCTGCCTCTGCTGGCAGGATTGTTGTTAGCCGGCCAGCCGCAGGCCTTCGCCGCCGCCTCCATTCTGATTTGGCCCATCGATCCGGTTATTGAAGACAACCAGCAGGCGACGGCCCTGTGGCTGGAAAACCGCGACAGCAAGCCGGTTTACATGCAAATTCGCGTGCTGGGCTGGCAACAAACCGGCGGTAAGGACGATTACCGCAACCAGAGCGAGGTGCTCGCCAGCCCGCCGGTCGCCACCATTCTCCCCGGCAAACGCCAACTGATTCGCCTGATCAAGCAGACGCCGGCCGCCGCCGGACAAGAGCGGGCTTACCGCATCCTGGTCGATGAAGTGCCGATCAAAGATAAAGATGGCGCAGCGCCCGACAAAGGCGCGCAGATGGGGCTGAAATTCCAGATGCGTTATTCGGTGCCGCTGTTCGTCAGCGGCAAAGGCGTCTGGACCAAGCAAGACTTCGAACACCCGCGCGACTACGCCACCGCCAACCAGCCGAAGCTCAGCTACCGGCTGCTGCAACAAAACAGCCAGCGCTGGCTCGACGTGCGCAATGACGGCATCGTGCACGCTCGCCTGTCGCAGGTCAGCATTCAGGGCAAACCGCTCAACAACGGGCTGCTGGGCTATGTGCTGCCGGGTTCGCAAATGCGTTTCGCCCTGCCGCCGTCGGGCAGTTTTGCCGCCGGCAAGCTGCAGGCGATGGTCAACGACAACAAGCAGCCCGTAACCCTTCCGTCTTACTGAGCCCGAGGCGCAGGTGATGCGGATGTCGCCATCGCCCTCACGCGGCATGCAGCTCAAGCCGCTGGCCCTGGCCGTACTCTGTATGGCGGTAGAACTGTGCCCGCCGCCTGCCGCCGCCGACGATTTGCCACCGCCGCCCCGCGCCGTCAGCATGCCGGATACCACGCTGTATCTGGAGCCGGTGGTGAATGGCCGCCCGACCGGCAAAGTCGTGCCGGTCGCCTACCGCGGCGGCCATTACTATTTAACGCCTCAGCAGCTGATCGATGCCGGCCTGCCGGTGACGGACAAACAGGTGAAAGAGATCGCCGTCGATCAACTGGATAAGGTCGACGTCACCTACAGCGGCGAAACGCAGCAGTTGCTGATCTCGGTGCCCAACGATTGGCTCCCCAGGCAAACCCTCGGCGACGCCAACCCGGAGCAGCGGCTGCCGGCGCAAAGCAGCCTGGGCTTCTTGCTGAATTACGACGCCTACGTCAGCCAAAGTGGCGGGCGCGGCAATCCGGGCTATTTTTCCGCCTGGAGCGAACAGCGCCTGTTCGACGGCTTCGGCGTTATCGCCAACACCGGCATTTTCCGCAGCAGCTTCAACGGCGAGACCGCCGCGCAGCAGAACAATCGCTATATCCGCTACGACAGCAGTTGGCGCTACAGCGACGACGACGCCATGCTCAGCTATACCGCCGGCGATCTCACGACCGGCTCGCTGCCCTGGACCAGTTCGGTGCGCGTCGGCGGTCTGCAGGTAGCGCGTAATTTCGCCACGCGGCCGGATCTCATTACCTATCCGCTGCCGCAGTTCTCCGGCCAGGCCGCCGTGCCGAGCAGCGTCGATCTGTACATCAACAGCTATAAAAACACCTCCGCCAACGTGAATCCCGGCCCGTTCACCCTGAATACCGTGCCCTACATCAACGGCGCCGGTCAGGCGACGGTGGTGACGACCGATGCGCTCGGCCGCCAGATCAGCACGACGGTGCCGTTCTATGTCGCCAGTTCGCTGCTGCAGGCCGGGTTGAGCGATTTCAGCCTGTCGGCAGGCGCGCTGCGCCAAAACTACGGTTACCGATCCGCGGACTACGGCCAGTGGGTGGCCAGCGGCAGCGGGCGTTACGGCGTCACCGACTGGCTCACGCTCGAAGGGCGGGCGGAAGGTGCGACGGAGTTGGCGGTCACCGGCGCCGGCGCCGGCGTGCGCATCGGGCAGCTAGGGGTGCTCAACGCCTCCTACAGTTACAGCCAGGCGGGCCGCGACGCTTTCAACGCCCCTCCGGTCACGCCGCGGTATTACGATCCGGTCACCGGCCAACCGGTGCAGCAACCGGATGCCGAGCCGGTCTATCAGTACGCCGGCCGACACGGCGATCAAACCAGCCTGAGCTACACCTACAGCAATCAGTATTTCAGCCTCAACGCTCAACGGGTGCTGCGCAGCGCGGACTTTGGCGATCTATCCACCTACAAGAGCAGCTATCGGCTGAGCCGCCGCACCGATCAGCTGACCGGCAGCATCGGCCTGAGCCGCTTCGGCAGCCTGGGCGCCGGTTATTTCGACGTGCGCGACGCCATCGGCCAGCGCACTCGCCTGGTCAACCTGTCGTACAGCCTGACGCTGTGGCGCAACATCAGCCTGTATGCCTCGGCGAACCGCGAGATTGGCGGTGACGGTTACAGCTCTCAGCTGCAGATCAGCATTCCGTTCGATACCTGGGGCACCGCCAACGTCAGCACCGCCCGTGGCGCCGGCAACCGCTGGAGCGAACGCGTGGCTTACAGCCGCGCCGCACCGACCGACGGCGGTTTCGGTTGGAATCTGGCCTATGCCGGCGGCCAGGGCAGCAACAGCGATTATCGTCAGGCGGATGTGACCTGGCGCACCTCGCTGTTGGAAACCCGCGCCGGGCTGTATGGCAACCGTAACGACTACACCCGCTGGGGCGAAGTCAGCGGTTCTCTGGTGGCGATGAACGGCGGCGTTTATGCCACCAACACCATCAACGATGCCTTCGCGCTGGTATCGACCGACGGCTACGCCGGCATACCGGTCAGCTACGAGAACCAGCGCATCGGCGTCACCAACGACAAAGGTTATCTGCTGGTGCCCACCGTCACCTCGTATTACCACGCCAAGTTCCAAATCGACCCGCTCAATTTACCGGCGGACGTTAACCTGCCGGCGGTCGAAAAAACCGTCGCCATCCGCGATCACAGCGGCTACCTGGTCGAATTCCCCGTCCAGCGCATGTCCGCCGCCGACGTGGAGCTGGTCGATGCGCAAGGCAAACCGCTGGCCAACGGCAGCCAGGTGGCGGTGCTCGGCGGCAATCAACAAAGCTACGTCGGATGGGATGGCATGACCTATATCGATCCGGTGCAGCAACACAACCGGTTAAGCGTAATCCCAGCCGACGGCGGCCCGCCGTGCCAGGTCAGTTTCAGCCTGGCCAACCCGCAGGGGCTGCAACGCGTCGGCCCTCTCGTCTGCCAGTAACACACGGAGAAGAAGAATGATGTCTCGGCAAGTGAAAATCTTTTTGGCGGCGCTGCTGTTGATGTGCGGACAACGCGCGCTGGCGGACTGCGCCACCACCAACGGCACGGTTACCCTGCCCAGCAGCAACTCCTTCGCCGTCTACAACGGCCAGATAAGCGCCCAAGGCACCGCGGGGCTGAACTGCACCGGGCTCGGGCTCAATTTGCTGACGCAAAACACCGTCACGGTCAAGATCGCTTCCACCACTAACAACATGGCCCTGCTGAACGGCAACGGCTCAGGCGATAAAATTTCTTATTTGATCTACCCGGATTCGAACTACCAGTATCCGTATAGCGTCGGCCAGACCATCGATTACAGCTCGCTGAATCTGCTGTCGCTGATCCTGATCTCTTCCAACGTCAACTTTCCGGTGTATATCAAAACCGTCGTCGGCGCGAACGTCAGCGCCGGCACCTATACCGATACCATCAACCTGGTGTGGAACTACCATATCTGCGGCCTGGGCCTGATAGGGCTTTGCATCTGGTGGGACGGCACCAATCAACCCAGCACCGTGACCGTCACCGCGGTCATCACCAAGAGTTGCCTGATCAACACCGCCAACAACGTCAACTTCGGCAGCATGGCCTTAGTGGGGCAATTCAATCCGATCAACCAAAGCATCACGCTGACCTGCACCAAATCCCAGTCTTACAGCTCCTACTTCACCAACGGCAACAATCCGATCACCGGCTGGCGGCAAATGCTCAGCGGCACCAGCAACTTCCAGCAGTATCAGATCTATTTGCCCAATACCAGCACCGTGTGGAGCAGCACCAACGCGCAAAGCGGCACCGGCACTGGCCTGGCGCAAAGCATCCCCTTTACCGCCGCCGTCAATCCGGCGCAGACCGAAGTGCCGGTCGGCACCTATCAGGATAACGTCAGCTATGTCGTGACTTACTAGCGCAGCCGCTAGCCGCCCGGCCGAATGTTGCCAGAGTGTATTTTTTATGTGGCATTTTTTGCTCATTTGGCTATGCTCATACCGATGACCTGACTGGTCTAACCTCCTACCACATCATTGAGCAAGGAGTTCCCATGAGCAAAACCGTCGTAAAAATTGGCAGCTTCGAGGTCGATGACGCGCATCTTCACGCCACCGCCGACCGTGCAGGCACCCTGAGCATCCCCTGCAAGTCCGATCCGGATCTGTGCATGCAGCTCGACGGCTGGGATGAACACACCAGCATTCCGGCCATCCTCAACGGCAAGCAGTCGCTGCTGTACAAGCAACACTACGATCGACACACGGACGCCTGGGTGATGCGGGTGGCATGAAAATGCATCCAGTCGGCTGACGACGCGCTGCTTTCATCAGAAACAGCGCGTTTTTTTATGCGATGGCGATGCCGCGGCCGGCAAAGAAGTGGGCGAAGCGGTTGAGTGACAGCTGTACTCGCTCGCGCGTCGCCGGGCTGTCGCCCGAAGGATTATGGAAGGTCACGCTTTGCGCATCGGCGGCGGTGATCAACACCAGATGCCCGCCCCGCTGCGGCGGTATGCTCTCGGGCCGGCGAATGGCGGGATGCACCGAGGCGATAAAGTAGCGGCATTCATGAAGCAGCGCCGGCACATCGGCGGCCGCCAGCCCCACCTTCACCTCCGCCTGCAGCGCGAACTGCTCGCGCACGTACTCGACGAACGGCGCGTAAATCAGCCCTTTTATCCGCTCGTTCTCACGCACATAGGCGCCATAAGGCAGGCTGCGGCGCGCCAGTTCCAACAGCGGCGGCGCTTCGCCATCGCGGTGGCCCAGCACCATTTTCAGGCAGGCCATGCCGCACACGTGGTTGGCCCACTCGACGTACTCCGCCCGATCGCGGGCGCCGCTGCGCGCCCAATTCTCGTCTTGCGCCAGCGTCGCGCGGCCGGCGATCAGATCGGCGGCCATCTCCGGGCTCGCCCACTGGCACTCGTAGGGAACGGCGCGCATCAGTTTAGAACTTGTCGACGACTTTGAAATTCATCAGCACCAGCGTCATGTCCGGCGAGAACAGATCGTACTCTTCGAAGAAGCGCTGCAGCTCTTTGCGCCAATGCGCCAGCGAACGATCGCCCTCGCCTTCGGCAAAGGCGTGCGCTTCATCGACCTGATCGTACGTTTTCATTTCCACCGCGGTCAGCTCAACCGCGCAGACCGGCTCTCCCTTGCCGTCCACCACCAGGAACCGATCGCCGGCCTGTGGGATGCCCTCGCCGTCCAGGTTGGAGCAGGTCGCCGTTTTGGTGCCATTGAGGATCAATTGCACCACTTCATCGGCCTGCTGTTCGGTATCGCCGAACGCCCAGCGCTCAAGGTGCTCGTATTTCTGTGGAATTGCCGTCGCCATGATTATACCTTTTGGAAAAATGCCTCAATGCAGACAGGATAGTACAACGTATTGGCGGCCGTCTGCATCCGTCACAAGCGCGACTGCGCGTTATGCCAGCGCCGTCTTTACGCGTTTTTACCGTTCTTCGCTGTGCCTTCAGCGCTACCGGGCGCATACTGTGAACATTATTCACTCAATGGCAACGCCAGGCGGCAACATGCGGCAAGACGATTTCGATGCTGACGACACCTTCAGCGATTTACTCAACAGCGTCGCGTTGGCGACGCTGTTGCTCATCGCCATCGCCGGCGGATGGTATTTCAGTTAAGAGAGGGCGACGTGGCGACAAAACGCATGGGCAACAAGCTCAGTAAAATGGTGGTGGTGCTGCTGCTGATCTGCCTGGCGTTGCTGCTGTTGCGTTGGGCGGCGATAGCGTTCGGTTAATCCCATAAAACGACGCCGGCCAGCCGCCGGCGCCCTGCTCACCGCCGCGGCGCCGCGGTCGGCTCCAGTAACTCGCGCAAATAGGCCAGACGCGCTTCCCCCTGTGGCAACCAGCGACGGCACAGCCAATGTTGCGTTTCACCCGTGCGGCTGAGGCGGTAGTACTCCGCCAAGGTTTCGACCCAGTTCATGATGTGTTCTCCTGCTTTTCGACATTGCCAGTATTGAGCGCAAAAACCAGAAGAAATACTGATGGCTTGTTTTTTATGCTTCCTGTTTTTGGCCGTCGGTAGCGAAGCCGCAGTTCAACTGCTACATTGGGCGAAAATCAACCCACCGAGGTGTAGGCCATGACGTTCTCGGAACAGGAGATTAAACCCGTATGGGATGAAGTCGCGCGCCTGATCGGCGACAGCGTGATGCAGCTGCGCCATCGCGGCGAGGCGCTGTCGGTGGAAACGCTGGAGAAACATCTGGCGCGGCAGCTGGCCGAGAGCAACGACATCGAACGGCGTATCCTGCTCGGCGCCGCCATCAACATGCTGAAAGGCGGAAAATGAATCGCCAACCGAAAAGGTTGGCGATCCGACAGAAGCCCGAGGTATGCAAGCCCGGCCTTCTGCGCGCTACTATGTCACGCTAATATGACGTAATTAATAGGAATTGTCGGGTTTTTGCCCAAAACGCCCTATTTTTGTTGCCTGCATTACGCCAACACGAAATCGCCGGCATCCAGCGGCTGCCCCACCACTTTCACCAGGAAATCGTTGCCGTCAAAGGCGCCGCCCAGGTTGATCGCCACATCGCTGACGTGATTTTGCGCATCGTAGCTCAGCTTCGCCTCGCCCGCCTTGCCGCTGAACTGATCGACGAAGCGGATGCCGTCGGCGCTGCCGGTGTTGAACAGCGTCAGATCGATCTTGTCCTCGCCGCGCACGAAGTCGCGGATCCAATCCGGCGCCGCCGCCGTCGACTCATCCGCCGCGAAGTAGACGAAGGTGTCCTTGCCGGCGCCGCCCCACAGCTGATCCGCCCCTTTACCGCCGTACAACACATCATCGCCCGCGCCGCCCTTGAGCACGTTATCGGCGGCGTTCCCGACCAGCACATCGTTACCCGACCCGCCGATGGCGTTTTCAATCGTTACGCCCGCCGCGATCGACACGTTGCCTTTCAGGCCGCCGACGTCCGAGAACGCCTTTTCATTCAGGTTGATGCGCTGATTTTGGCCGAAGCCGGAGAAGTCGAAGGTGTCGTTGCCGCCGGCATCCCAGGCGGTGAAGATTATCTTGTCCTGCGCACCGGTGGCGGTGAGGAAGTCGCGATCGGTGTTGGAATTGAAACCGTAAACCGTGTCGCCGGTGCGGGTGTTCATGTTGGCGCCGTAGAAATGCTGGATCGCCGTGATGTCATTGAGCAACGGCCCGGAAGAGTACGCGCCTTTAAAGTCCTGCCCGGTGTTGCTTTCGCTGAAATAGCTCATCAGGCTGTGGGCGCGGCTGTCTTCGAAGTAGGTCGCGTCTTTAGCGTAGGTGATGCTGACGCCCGGCGCGGCGTTATAGTCGCCCGGGTGCTGCAACCCCAGCGCATGACCGATCTCATGGGTGAAGGTCTGGCGGCCGTACTCGTTTTCATGGATCTGGTTGTTGACGAAGGTGTGGTTCTTGGCGTTATACCAGGTTTGACCGGCGACCGAAGGCGATGAATCCGGGTTATACGCAAAGGCATAGGAGCCGCGCGAGCTGTAATCGAACAGACCGAATTTGATGTTGGCGGCGGCGGTGTTGCTGGTCTCGGTGAAGGTGATGTTGGCCACGTCGGACCATGACTGCAGCGACAGTTTGGCCTGCTCGCGCTGTTCCGCGTTAAAGCTGCTGAAGCCGCTGATGCTCATGCTCGACATATTGCCCGGCGCCTTTTCCCAGAAGCTGTAGGTCAGGGAGACCGGCTTTTCGGTCACGCCCTTGTCGTGCCAACTGCGATCGCCGCGCACCAGTTCCAGGCCGGCATTCTCGAACGTTTTCGACGGATGAAGCACGGTAATGGTGTCGTCTTCATCGGGTTTATAAGCGCCCAGCAGGGCTAATACGCCTTCGGCCTTAACGGAAGCATTGCTTGATGACATAACCTTATCTCCATATTCGTCAATTCAATCGGGGGGATGCCCCAACTGGCGGATTGCCTGAACGGCAGCGGCCCGGTGTTGAATCAATACGGGGATATCGGTAATGCGCTGGCGCCTTCCATCGGCACTCTGAATGAGAACGATAATCCCTTAAGAGAAGAGAATAGACACATTTTACCGAGAACAGATTTTTCTTATCAAAAGTGTGACAGGGATTTTCCGTCATATGAATGATTTTCAAGGTAATAATCAGCATTATTACGATGTCGAAAAAAGTATAAAAAAACCGGGGCAATCCAACCCCGGCTATCCATAACACACTCTGGACTCAGACTAACCAACCGAGCAACAGCGTCGCGCCAATGACCGTGGAAGCACCGCCGATGCGCGTAGCGATTTGGGCGAACGGCATCAGCCCCATGCGGTTGGACGCCGACAGGATCGCCACGTCGCCGGTGCCGCCCAGGCCGCTGTGACAGCAGGTGACGATCGCCGCTTCCACCGGGAACATCTTCAGGTAAGGCGCAATCAGGAAACTGACCAACCCCATCGACAGCACCACCGAGCCGCAGACCACCACATAGCCGACCGAGAACACCGCAACCACGCTTTCCAGCGGCACGTACAGCATGCCCAGACCGATCATCAGCGGCCACACCAACGCGGTGGAGACGAACTTATAGAAACTGTGCGCGCCGGTCTCCATCGAAGCCGGGATCACCCGGCAGTATTTGCACAGCACCGCGAACAGGATCATCAACACCGGGCCAGGGATATGCACGATATGCTCGAACAGGCCGCCGACGATAAAGAAGGCGCAGATCACCAGCAGCCCGCCGCCCATCAGTTGGAAATCGACGTTGCCGCTTTGTTCCTTGATGGCGAACATCGCGTTCTCCTGCGCCGAACGGATCAGCATGCCGTCGCCGCTCAGCGCCTTGCGCTGCATACCGATGCGCGCCAGCACCCCGGCGGTCACGATGGCGAAGATATTACCCAGCACCGCCGCCGGCGCCAGCTGCGCGACATAGACGTCCGGTGTCGATCCCAGGATCGCCGAATAGGCCAGCGACAGCGGTAAAATGCCCTCGCCGATGCCGCCGCCGATGATCGGCACGATGATAAAGAAGAAGGTGTGATAGAAGGTGAAGCCGAACAGTTTCCCCACCAGCAGCCCAGTGATCACCGCCGTGACCGTGCCCACCACCAGCGGCACGAACATGCGAATCATCCCCTGGATCAGGATCACCCGGTTCATGCCGAGAATGCTGCCGACCACCAGACTGGCGATGACGAAATAAAGCAGGTTGGCGTCTTTCATCAGCAGATGGACGGTGCCCATGACGTTGGGCTGGAACACGTTGAAGTAGACCAGCACCGACGGCACCATCAAACACAGAATGGCCGGCCCGCCGATATCGCGCAGCACCGGAATGCTTTTACCCAACTGCGCCAGCGCAAAGCCCAGCGTCATTATCACCGCCAGGCCGCCGATCATATTCTTCGGCAGGAAGTTGGCGTAGGCGGAAATCGCCACGATGGCGCAAATCGTGATAAACAACGCGATCGGCACCGCACCGATATCTATTTGACGAAGTTGATTAATTAATCCTGATGATTCGGACGATGCCGTATTTTTATCACAGGCTATTTCTGCATTTATCTGTTTCATTATTCACCCTGCTGACAAGCGTACAGTACGGTTAGATTCACCTGGCGCAACAATCCCGCCATAGCCAAGTGAAAACAACTAATTACAAAAATCCTATTGCGGATTTCGCTTTTTCTAATAAGAAATAAAACAGTAGACAGCACTGACAATATGATAAAAAATAAAAATGCAAAACTAAATTACGCTGAGGGAATTCAATATTGTGACCCTCCGCCAAGGTTGGTTTTAATTAATTATCGTCAGCATTTTGTAATTAAAGTAATCAGGCTTAAATTCGCTGCTATGCTATAGGAGGGCGAAAAAGCCCCCTGCTTTATTAATAAAGAACCGGAAACGCCATTAGCTGAATCCGGTCAGCTTGATCCGAACCTTAATCCTGCGCGCGGCACCGCACGGGAAAAAGGCATAATATGACTCATAAGGAAGTAGAATATGTCTTCACGCGCTGTTACCCCACAAACCCTCGCTCGCTACGGCATCCATCAGGCCGCCGACATCGTCTATAACCCCAGCTATGAATTGCTGTTCGCCGAAGAGACCCGCGCCGACCTGCCGCCGCTGGAACGCGGCACCCTCACCCAACTGGGTGCGGTCAACGTCGCGACCGGCGAATTTACCGGCCGTTCGCCGAAAGACAAATACATCGTGCGCGACGACACCACGCGCGACACCGTCTGGTGGTCCGACAACGGTACCGGCAAGAATGACAACCAGCCGCTGTCGCCGGAAGTCTGGCAGCATCTGAAGACGCTGGTGGGCAACCAGCTCTCCGGCAAGCGTCTGTTCGTGGTGGATGCCTTCTGCGGCGCCAACGCCGATACGCGCCTGAAGGTGCGCTTCATCACCGAGGTGGCCTGGCAGGCGCACTTCGTGAAAAACATGTTTATCCGCCCAAGCGACGCCGAGCTGGCGGACTTTGAGCCGGACTTCGTGGTGTTGAACGGCGCCAAATGCACCAACCCGGACTGGCAGCAGCAAGGGCTGCACTCGGAAAACTTCGTCGCTTTCAACCTGACCGAGCGCATGCAGCTGATCGGCGGCACCTGGTACGGCGGCGAGATGAAGAAAGGCCTGTTCTCGATCATGAACTATCTGCTGCCGCTGAAGGGCATCGCCTCGATGCACTGCTCGGCCAACGTCGGCGAGCAAGGCGACGTCGCGGTGTTCTTTGGCCTGTCCGGCACCGGCAAAACCACCCTCTCCACCGATCCGAAACGCCAGCTGATCGGCGATGACGAGCACGGCTGGGACGACGACGGCGTGTTCAACTTCGAAGGCGGCTGCTACGCCAAAACCATCAAGCTGTCGCCGCAGGCGGAGCCGGAAATCTATCAGGCGATCCGCCGCGATGCGCTGCTCGAAAACGTCACCGTGCGGGCCGACGGCAGCATCGACTTCGACGACGCCAGCAAAACCGAGAACACCCGCGTCTCTTACCCGATTTATCACATCGAGAACATCGTCAAACCGGTGTCCAAAGCCGGCCACGCGCGCAAGATCATCTTCCTGACCGCCGACGCCTTCGGCGTGCTGCCGCCGGTGTCGCGCCTGACGCCGGAGCAGACCCAATACCACTTCCTGTCCGGCTTCACCGCCAAGCTGGCCGGCACCGAGCGCGGCATCACCGCGCCGACGCCGACCTTCTCCGCCTGCTTCGGCGCCGCGTTCCTGACGCTGCACCCGACGCAATACGCTGAAGTGCTGGTGAAACGCATGGAGGCCGCCGGCGCCCAGGCTTACCTGGTCAACACCGGCTGGAACGGCAGCGGCAAGCGTATCTCGATCAAAGATACGCGCGGTATCATCGACGCCATCTTGAATGGCGACATTGAGCAGGCCGACACCTTCACGCTGCCGATCTTCGGGCTGGCAGTGCCGACCGCGCTGCCGGGCGTCGATCCGTCGATCCTCGATCCGCGCAAAACCTACGCCGACGAATCGCTGTGGCAGGAGAAAGCGCAGGATCTGGCGCAGCGCTTTATCGATAACTTCGCCAAATATACCGTCACCCAGGCGGGCGAAAAGCTGGTGAACGCCGGGCCGAAGCTGTAACGCAGACGTTTTGCATCCTGCTGTTTAAGGGCCGAACTTTCGGCCCTTTCTTGTTTTCATCCTTCCGCCAGCAAACCCGGCATCACCAGCGCCACCGCCGCCGCGATGCGCTCGTCGATCGCGCTGCCGGGCGGCAACAGCCCCAGCGTCATCTGCCGCAGCGGTTCGGCGATGGCCATCGCCAACAGCAGATCGCTGGTTTGTGCCCAGTCGCGCTCACGCAGCCACCCGCACTGCTGCTGGCGCCGCAGCCAGTTCGCCACCGTCGCCCGTCCGCGCTGAATGCCGTTGCGCTGATAGCTGTCCAGCAGCGCCTCGCGCCCCGGAAACTCGCTTTGCAGCAACCGAAACATCCCCACCGCTTCGGCGCTCAATACCTGCAGCGCCACCGCCTTCAGCCCTTTTTCCAACAGCGGCGCCACCGCCTCCCACCGCCCGGCATCCTGGGCGAAGGCCGGCTGAAACGCCTCGGTCCAGCCGCTCACCGCCTGCGCCACCAGTTCGTCGCGATTGGCCGCAAAGCGATACAGGGTTTTTTTAGCCACCCCGGCGCGTTTCGCCACCGCATCCACCGTTGCCGCGGCATAGCCGCCGTCGAGCAACAGCGCCAGCGTCGCCTGCGCCAGCGCGGCGCGCAGCGCCGTTTCCGGCGTGGCCGGCCGGCCGCGAGCACGCAGCGGTTCTTCATTCGGGTTCGCCATATTTATTCCTCACAAGCATTGACAGACTCAGCATAGCGGCATAGCTTTATTTTGGAAACACAATTCGTTTCCAAAATAAAACAGGAACCCATTATGACACATCCTTCCCTGCTGGCGCCGTGGGGCGTTAACGATATCAACGAGTTGCTCAAACCTGAACCGCTGCGGCTGGAGATGGGGCTGAGTCGCAGCGCCGACGGTTTGCTGACCGTCGCGGTCCGTACCGATCTGCACGGCTGCAAGGGGCGCATGCTGGACTGGTGGTTCACCTTCTTTGAGAACACGCAGCACATCAACTGGTGGCACCCGCACGATCACGTCGAACATCGCGGCTGGGACCGCCATTGGAAAAAAGGGGAAAGCTACGTCGGCGCCAGCATCGAAGCGGTCGAATGGCTGGCGGAGCTGCCGCCGGTCGCGGCGCGCCTCAAATTCCACGCCGCCGAGGACTTCTTCGCGCCGCAACCGCTGCGCCAGGCGCGTGACGCGCAGGCGCTCTCCGCCGCCGTGTGCGCGCGCATCGGCTTCGGCGACCAGGTGGCGTTGGATGACAACGGCGATCCCTGCGACGGCGAAATGCTGCATCTGGCGCGCGATACGCCCTACGGGTGCGTGCTGCGCAGCCGTTTCCTGCTGGGTAAAGCCTGCGCCAACGCCCACGACGAACTGTCGGACGACATCGGGTTTAACCTGATGCGCCACTGCTACAACGAGTTCAGCTATCTGGCGCAGTTCCTGCCGTCGCTGTACTACGCCGAAAACGGCCGCGAGCCGGCGCCGTTGCTCTGGTGAATCGCGCCTCACAGTTCCCGCTGAAATCAATTGATTGTTTTGTCGTATAAATTTAGAACTGACGAACAATAATTCAAATGTATGGGAACGGGGATGAATCAACAGACTCTCGACGCGCGCCGGTCGCGTCAGGCGTTGCTGGCCGGCTCGGTCGGCAACTTTATCGAATGGTACGAGTTCGGGGTGTACGGGTTCCTGGCCACCGTTATCGCCGCCAATTTTTTCACGCTGCAGGGTGAAAATGAAATCACCAGCCTGATCCTCACCTACGCCGCCTTCGCGCTGGCGTTTTTCTGCCGGCCGATCGGCGCGGTGATCTTCGGCCGCATCGGCGATCGCATCGGCCGTCGTCCGACGCTGATTGCGGTCCTGCTGCTGATGACGCTGGCGACGGCGTTGATCGGCGTCATGCCGACCTATGCCTCGATCGGCGTCGCCGCCCCGCTGCTGCTGACGCTGCTGCGTATGTTCCAGGGGCTGTTCGCCGGCGGCGAATTCGGCGGCGCCGTGTCGCTGATGACCGAGTTCGCCCCAAAGGGCAAGCGCGGGCTGTTCGGCGCCTGGCAATCGCTGACCGTCGCGCTCGGCCTGTTGGCCGGCGCCGGGCTGGTGGCGCTGCTGGCCGCGCTGCTGAGCGTGCAGCAGTTGCATGACTGGGGCTGGCGCATTCCCTTCCTGCTGGCGCTGCCGATGGGCGCCGTGGCGCTGTGGCTGCGGCTCAAGCTTGAGGAAACGCCGACGTTTACCCAGGCGCAGCAACATGCGGAACACGCTATCACCCCACCGGAAGCGAAGCTGGGCGGCGTGGTGAAAACCATTCTGATCGGCATCGGCCGCATGATGGGCTGGTCGGCCGCCGGCTATACCTTCCTGGTGGTGATGCCTTCCTATTTGCAAACCTCGCTGCACGCCACCTTCCAGCAAGCGCTGGTGGCGACGGTGCTGGCCAACGTCGGTTTCGCCCTGACCATCCTGCCGGCGGGCATCATCAGCGACAGGCTGGGACGAAAAACGGTGATGCTGACGGCGGTGGCGGCGGTGATCCTGTTCACCTTCCCGCTGCTGCACCTGTTGCAGGATGCGCAGAGCTCACTGTGGATCAAAGGGCTGGCAGTCATGATCGCCGGCGCCGTGGTCGGCCTGCTGGCTGGTCCCGGCCCGGCGATGCTGGCGGAGATGTTCCCGACCCGAGTGCGCTATACCGGCCTGGGGCTGGCTTACTCACTTTCCAATGCGGTGTTTTCCGGCTCTGCCGGATTGATTATCACCGGCCTCATCAAACAGACCGGCAATATCGACATTCCCGCCTACTATGTGGTCGCCACGTCGGTGGTCAGCCTGTTTGCGCTGATGACGCTGCGCCGCGACGATCATCTGCGCTCGCTGAACGAACGTTAATCCTCCGGGGGCGCATCGCCCCCATTCCAACTCGTGATAATGATCACAACGCAATAATGTTAACGTTAACTTTTGTGATTAACATCGCATGAGTGATAACTGACAGCTTCATCCATCCGCGAGTTAACGTTAACAATAGAGCTAACTTCACTCACCGGGGCCCTACCCATGAACCGCGAAACTAAAAAATATTACGTGCTGCTCAGCGGCCTGCTGTTCTTCTTTTTCTTCACCTGGTCTTCCAGCTTTTCGCTGATCTCGCTATGGCTGAATCAAAAGATCGGGCTGAAAGGCGCCGAGACCGGCCTGATCTTCTCCGCCATCTCGCTGGTGGCGCTGTGCGCACAGCCGTTGTACGGCTTTATTCAGGACAAACTTGGGCTGCGCAAACACCTGCTGCAGTTTCTCGGCGTGATGCTGCTGCTGACCGGCCCGTTCTTTATCTACGTTTATGCCCCGCTGCTGGCGAGCAGCCTGCCGCTCGGCGCTTTGGTCGGCGGGGTGTTCATCGGCGCGACCTTCTTCGCCGGCATCGGCGCGCTGGAGTCTTATACCGAGCGCGTCAGCCGCATCAGCGGTTTCGAGTTCGGCCGCGCCCGCATGTGGGGCTCGCTCGGCTGGGCCAGCGCCACCTTTGTGGCCGGTTTTATCTTCAATATCGATCCGAACATCAATTTCTGGCTGGCCTCCGCCGCCGCCGTGGTGTTCCTGTTGCTGCTCAGTCAGGTACGCGAGCTGAAGCCGAACGCCATGGCCGGCCTGGCGTTCGGCAAACCGGAGAACCTGCGGCTGCAGGACGCGCTGGCGCTGCTGCGCATGCCGGGCTTCTGGGCGCTGGTAGTGTTTGTGCTGGGGATCAGCGTATACAACGTTTTCGATCAGCAATTTTCTGTCTACTTCGCTTCACAGTTCGCTTCTCGCGCACAGGGCAACGAGATGTACGGTTTTCTCAACTCGCTGCAGGTCTTCCTCGAAGCCGGCGGCATGTTCCTGGCCCCGCTGCTGGTGAACCGTATCGGCGCCAAGCAGGGGCTGTTGCTGGCGGGCAGCGTGATGGCGCTGCGCATGTTCGGTTCCGGGTTGGTCACCGGCGCCCTGATGATCTCCGCCATGAAACTGCTGCACGCCGTAGAGTTGCCAATCCTGCTGATCGCTATCTTCAAATACATCGCCAGCCGCTTCGACAGCCGCCTCTCCTCCACGCTGTACCTGGTGGGGTTTCAGTTCACCACCCAGGTGATGGCCAGCTTCCTGTCGCCGCTGGCGGGCTACGGTTATGACCACATCGGCTTTGCCGACACCTATCTGCTGATGGGCTGCGCGGTCGCCGCCACCACGCTTGTTTCCTGTTTCCTGCTGCGCGGCGAACGTTCCGCCACGGCAGCGCCCTTTCCATCCGCCATTAAATCAAGTGAGTCTGTCCAATGAACACTGCCTTAGCTCAAGCCGACCATGCGGTCGAAGCCCTGCGCGCAGAACGCCGAGACGAATACTACCCGCAGTTCCATCTCGCGCCGCCCGCCGGCTGGATCAACGATCCCAACGGGCTGATCTGTATTGACGGCGTCTATCATGCGTTCTTCCAACATCATCCCCATAGCGAGCACTGGGGGCCCATGCACTGGGGGCATGCGACCAGCCGCGATCTGATACGCTGGCAGCACCAACCCATCGCCCTGGCGCCCGATGCGCCCTATGACAAAGACGGTTGTTTTTCCGGCTGCGCCGTGGATGACAACGGCGTGCTGACGCTGCTTTACACCGGCCACGTGTGGTTGGGCGAACCCGGTGACGACAGCCAGGTGCGGGAAGTGCAATGTCTGGCCACCAGCGAAGACGGCATACGCTTCGTCAAGCACGGGCCGGTACTGGCCCCGCCGGACGGCATTCAGCATTTTCGCGATCCGAAAGTCTGGCGCGAAAACGGCGAATGGTGGCTGGTGGTCGGCGCCAAAGAAAACGGCCTGGGCCAGGTGCGCCTGTACCGCTCTGCCGACCTGCGCGCCTGGCGCTTCGATCTGGTGCTGGCCGGCGCGCAAACGGCGCATCAGGGCTATATGTGGGAATGCCCGGATTTCTTTCAGCTGGGGGAGCAACACCTGCTGCTGTTTTCGCCGCAGGGGCTGGCGGCGCAGGGCTACCGCTACCGCAATCGCTTCCAGAGCGGCTATCTGCTCGGCCATTGGCGGCCGGACGGCGACTTTACGGTAACGCAGCCCTTCTGCGAGCTGGATGCCGGCCACGATTTCTATGCGCCGCAGACCTTCACCGCCGCCGACGGCCGTCGGCTGCTGTTTGCCTGGATGGATATGTGGGAATCACCGATGCCCAGCAAAGCGCACCGCTGGGCCGGCGCCCTCACCCTGCCACGCGAGCTGACGCTGGCCGCCGACGGCAGCGTCCGCATGAATCCGGCTCGTGAACTGGCGGCGTTGCGCCGAGGATCGCAGACGTTGTCGGCGCAGACGCTGACCAATCAGCATCTGCCGCTGACGAACGATATGCAGGAGCTCATCATGACGTTGAGACCGGCCGACAGCGACGCCGAGCGGTACGGGCTGGCCATTGGGAGTGCGGCGCGGCTGTTCGTCGACAATCAGTCACACCGATTGGTGCTGGAGCGTTTTAATGAACACCCGGCGCTGTGCACCTGCCGCAGTGTGCCGCTGCCGGAGGGTGACATTCTGTCGCTGCGGATCTTTATCGATCGCTCCTCGCTGGAGATCTTCGTTAATCAGGGGCAGGCCTGCCTGACCAGCCGCATCTATCCGACGGCGGGCGATCGCCGCCTCAGCCTGTTCGCCGAAGGCGGCCAGGCGCTGTTCGAGCCCATCACGGGATGGCAGTTGGCAAGCATCTGGGGGTAATGGGAATGAGCACCGGGCGCGCAGCGACGCCCCCGGTGCGTTTACAGCGAACCACGTTCCAGCAGCGGGCAAGGCACTTTCACCGTATCACGCTGTTCCCGCCGCTCAATCACATGCAGCGCCGCAAGACGACCCAGTTCATAATGCGGCAGTTGCACCGTCGTCAATGCCGGCAGGAACAGCTCGCCGGTGCCGACCATATTGTCGTAGCCCAGCACCGCCACCTGCTGCGGTATCCGCCATCCTTGCGCCAGCAATACCTGATACGCCAGAAACGCTATCCGATCGTTCCCACACACCACGACATCGCAATCGCGCCGGCCGGCGGAAAAATGCCGCTCCAGCAACGCTACGCAGTCGCGATAGCTTTGATCGCCGGCGCTCAGATCGAGATGATACTGCCGCAGCTGTTCAACATCGCGCCCCGCTTCGCGCCAGGCGCGTTCCAGACCGCGGCGGCGCAGCCCCGCCGCCAGCGTATCCGCCGGTAAATGAATGCACAAAGGCGCGCGATAGCCTTTGGCGATCAGCGTGCGCGTCGCGTCATACTGCCCTTGCTCATCATCAGGAATGTAGCTGGCGATCGAATGCGCCGGGCTGACGCAGTTGGCCAACACCAGCTTTTTGTCCAGCAGTTTGGCCGGCAGCGTCACCTCACGCAGCCCCATCGTGGTGAAGATCACCCCATCCGGCCGATGTGCCAGCAGCAGATCGACGGTCTGTTCGGCGTTGTCGTCGGCGAACAGGTTGACGACGAAGCTGTTCCAGCCGCGCTCGCGCGCGGTTTTCTCAATCGACAGGATCATTTCCACCGAGAACGGCGTCGTGGCGGTATCCAGCGCCAGCACGCCGAGCGTCTGCACGCGATTTCCGTCACCGCGAATACGCCGCGCCGACAGATCCGGCACATAGTCCAACCGATCGATAGCCTGTTTGACGCGCCGATAGGTTTCCGGCCGCAGCTTGCCGGGCTCATTGATGGCGCGGGACACCGTCATCAACGAGACTCCGGCAAGTTTTGCGACGTCTTTCAGCGAAGCCATGCGCCCTTCTTTATGATTAATGGGAAAAAGTGAATAATCCCATAACCGGGCGCAGGACTCTACTCTGCGTTAACGGGGTGTGATGTCCGCCCACAGGATAGCGCTGCCGGCCCTTAACGGCGCCACGTCGCCCCCCGCCGCCGATGCCGTCCACCAGACGCCCTCGCGCGCGCTCAGTTCGCCGCCCCCCGGCAGCGACCAGAGCCCGCTCAGCACATACAGCACCCCCGCCCGCCCCGGCGGCAAGGTTAGCGGCTCGGCGCTGCGTTGCACCTGCGCCGCTAGCCGGCCGCGGCGCGTCATGATGTTGAAATCCTGACTGGCGCCGCCCAGCAGCGTCGCGTCCAGCGCCACGTCGCCGGAAAAGGCGAACGGCTCCCCGATACGCGCCAACTGATGGTCGATATGCCCGGCGCTGAACAGCCGCACGCCGTCGCCTTCCAGCAGCGTGATCGAACGGTCAATGCCCGCAAAGGCGGAAAACGGCCCGTCCTGCGCGATGGTGGCGATGCTGGCGCGCCAGTCGAAATCCGGCTCGCCCGGCGGCCAACTGACGATTTCACGGGTTTCCCCGCCGCCGTTGCGCCACGGGCTGACCGGCAGCCCAGCGAAATTAAAACGGGTCAGGCTCATCACGCCTCCTGCTGAAAGGTTTTCAGCACCTGCAGGAACTCGGCGCTGCTCTGCTGCTGCAGCGCGTGCCGCCCCTGCTCGATCACCTGTCGGCCGCCGACGAACACGTCGCGAATTTGCTCTTTGCCGCCGGCGAACAGCCAGCGGTTGAGGATCGAGGCATCCGGCGCCGCCGCCAAATACGGATCGTCGCCGTCCAGCACCAGCCAGTCGGCGCGATAGCCGCTCTGCAAGCGGCCGATCGGCGCGCCACACGCCTGCGCGCCGCCTTGCAGCGCCTGGTGATACAGCACATCGCCCACCGCCGATTGCTGCGGTGTCGTCAGGCGATTGCGGCGCTGATCGCGCAGCCGCTGCCCATATTCAAACCAACGCAGCTCTTCCACCACGTTGAGCGAAACGTGGCTGTCGGAGCCGATGCCCCAACGCCCCTGCTGCTGCAGATAGGCGTCGCCGGGGAAAATGCCGTCGCCGAGGTTGGCTTCGGTGGTCGGGCACAGGCCGGCCACCGCGCGACTGCGCGCCAGCGCTTCCAGCTCATCGCGATCCAGATGGGTGGCGTGCACCAGGCACCAGCGCTGATCCACCGGCAGATGGTCATACAGCCAGGCCACCGGTCGCTGCCCGCTCCACGCCAGGCAGTCGTTCACCTCTTTTTGCTGCTCGGCGATATGAATATGCACCGGCAAGGTGCGATCCGACGCGGCCAAAATCTGTTGCATCTGGCCAAGTTCCACCGCGCGCAGCGAATGGAAACACAGACCGTGATTCTGCAACGGGCGATCCGCCAGTTGGCGAGCAATCACCTGCTGCTGTTGCAGATAGCTTTCGGTGTCCTGGATAAACCGTTTCTGCCCCGGCTGGGCCGGCTGGGCGCCGAAACCGGCGTAGCTGTACAGTACCGGCAGCATCGTCATGCCGATGCCGGCCTGATGCGCGGCCGCGCTGAGGCGGCCGGTCATTTCACCACGATCGGCGTAAGGCTTGCCGTCGGCGTCGTGATGCAGGTAGTGGAATTCGGCCACCTGGGTATATCCGCCCTTGAGCATTTCGATATACAGTTGACGGGCGACCACCTCCACCTGCTCCGGCGTCAGGCGCTGCACCAGCCGATACATCAGATCGCGCCAGGTCCAGAAGCTGTCCTGCGGGTTGCCCGCCACTTCCGCCAACCCGGCCATCGCGCGCTGAAAGGCGTGGGAGTGCAGGTTCGGCATGCCCGGCACCGCATCGCCGTGCAGCCGGGTGCAGCCTTGCGGTTCAGCGTTGGCGGTAACTTGAGTCAGATAACCTTGCGCATCGACGTCCAGCCGGACGTTATGCGCCCAGCCCTCAGAGAGCAAAGCGCGTGGGGCAAAATAAGCAGGCATGGCAGTATTCCACGGTTAATGTAACGGCGAATAAGGCGCGGCGATGGCGCGTCTTCAGGAATTTTTGGCGGTCGCCGGCAAGTTTCTGGCGCGACGGCCACTAGTTGTATATACATATACATACGCCGACATCAACAGTAAACTGGTGTTATTATTTTTTTATTTGACGAGGTTAACGTCGTGGCTGAACAACAGACCGTGTTACAACTGGCGGCTGCAATGAGCGATGCCCCCGCCCCGATCTACCAACGGGTCAAACAGGCGATCGTGAATCAAATCCGTGCGGGGCACTGGCAACCGCACCAGCGCGTGCCCTCCGAAAGTGAACTGGTGGCAGAACTGGGCGTCAGCCGCATGACCATCAACCGCGCGCTGCGCGAGCTGACCAGCGAAGGTTTTCTGATCCGCATGCAGGGCGTCGGCACCTTCGTCGCCGAAGCCAAGGCGCACACCGCGCTGCTGGAAGTGCACAACATCGCCGATGAGATCGCCGCGCGCGGTCATCGCCACAGCAGCAAAATCCTCGAGCTGAAGGCCCGCCCGGCCAGCGAGGAAGAGGCGGCGGCGCTCGGCATTCAGCCCGGCCAACGGCTGTTCTATTCGCAGATCGTGCATTACGAAAACGACGTGCCGGTGCAGGTGGAAGACCGCTGCGTCAATCCGCTGGTAGCGCCGGATTACCTGAAGCAGGATTTCGACCGCGTCACGCCCTACACCTATCTGACGCAGGCCGCGCCGCTGACCGCCGGCGAACACATCGTCGAAGCGGTGATCCCGACCCGGCGCGAACGCGAGCTGCTGCAGCTGGAGGACCACGAACCCGGCCTGCTGATCCACCGTCGCACCTGGTCCGGCAAAACCGTGGTGACCTCGGCCCGGCTGCTGTACCCCGGCAGCCGTTACCAGCTGTTCGGCCGCTTCACCAGCGAAGTCTGATCCCCGGCGGGCGCACCCTGCGCCCGCATCTCCGCGGTCGATCACATCCTGATAACAAAATCTCTCCCGCCTCTTGTGACATCCCGATGAATGCGTTAGGTTGTTTTTAATTGTATATACAACCATGTGGGAGCTGTGGCTCCGGCGGAGGAAAGCAATGACGTCTGAAATTCACTGTGACAGCCTGTGGCACGGCGCCGATATCGTCACCATGCGCGACGGCAAATATCACACCCTGACCGATGGCGCCATCGCCGTACGCGACGGCAAGATCGTCTGGATTGGCGAACATGCGGCGCTGCCGCCCGGCCTGATGGCGGACGAAACGGTGAAATTCGACGGCGGCATCATCACCCCCGGCTTTGTTGATTGCCACACGCACCTGGTGTTCGGCGGCAACCGCAGCGGCGAATTCGAACAGCTGCTGAACGGCGTAAGCTACGCCGACATCGCCGCGCAGGGCGGCGGCATCATCTCCACCGTGAAAGCCACCCGCGAGGCCGACGAAGCGCTGCTGCTGGAACAAGCGCTGTTCCGCCTGCGGCCGCTGCTGGCGGAAGGCGTCACCTGCGTGGAAATCAAATCCGGCTACGGTCTCAGCCCGGAAAGCGAGCTGAAAATGCTGCGGGTGGCGCGCAAACTGGGCGAGCTGCTGCCGGTCGAGGTGAAAACCACCTGTCTGGCGGCCCATGCGCTGCCGCCGGAATACGCCAACCGCGCCGACGACTACATCAATCTGGTCTGCAATACCATCATCCCGCAGGCCGCCGCCGCCGGCCTGGCGGATGCGGTTGACGCCTTCTGCGAACATCTGGCGTTCTCGCCGGCGCAGGTGGAGCGAGTCTTCGCCGCCGCCGAAGCCGCCGGTCTGCCGGTCAAACTGCACGCCGAACAGCTCTCCGCCCTCGGCGGCAGCACGCTGGCGGCGCGCCATCACGCGCTCTCCGCCGACCATCTCGAATACGCCACCGAACAAGATGCCCGCGCCATGGGCGACGCCGGCACCGTGGCGGTGCTGCTGCCGGGCGCCTACTACCTGCTGCGTGAAACCCAATGCCCGCCGGTAGAGCTGTTCCGCAAACACAACGTGGCAATGGCGATCGCCAGCGACGCCAATCCCGGCACGTCGCCGGCGCTGTCGCTGCGCCTGATGATCAACATGGCCTGCACGCTGTTCCGCCTGACGCCGGAAGAAGCGCTGGCGGGCGTCACGACCCACGCCGCCAAAGCGTTGGGGCTGCAACACAGCCACGGCACGCTGGAAACCGGCAAGGTGGCGGATTTTGTTCACTGGCCGCTGTCGCGGCCGGCGGAACTGGCTTATTGGTTGGGCGGCCAGCTGCCCTGTACGGTGATTTTCCGAGGAGAAGTACGTCAATGACCATTCGCGATCCTTTTAGCTTCCAGATCGGCAGCCTGCCGCTGCTGATCAGCATCCCACACGCCGGCACGCAACTGACGCCGGCGGTCGAGGCCGGGCTGACCGACGATGCCCGCCCGCTGCCCGATACCGACTGGCATATCCCGCAGCTGTACGACTTCGCCCGGGCGATGGGCGCCAGCGTACTGGTCGGCAACTATTCGCGCTTCGTCATCGATCTGAACCGCCCGGCGGACGACAAACCGCTGTACACCACCGCCACCACCGGTCTGTATCCCGACGTGCTGTTCGACGGCCGCCCAAGCTTCCTGCCGGGCAAAACGCCGACGGACACAGAACGCGCCGGCTATCTGCAGCAAATTTGGCAACCTTATCATCAGCAGCTGCAGAACGAGCTGGCGCGCCTCAAAGCGCGGCACGGCTATGCGTTGCTGTTCGACGCGCACTCCATCGCCTCGGTGATCCCGCGGCTGTTCGACGGCAAACTGCCGGATCTCAACCTCGGCACCAACGGCGGCGAAAGCTGCGCCCAGGCGCTGAGCGATCGGCTGGTCGCCTGCTGCGAGCAGCAACAGCAGTACACCCACGTGCTGAATGGCCGCTTCAAGGGCGGTTATATCACCCGCGCCTATGGTCAACCGCAGCAGCAACAGCATGCGATCCAGCTCGAACTGGCGCAGGTCAACTACATGTCCGAACAGTATCCTTTTGCGTTCGAGCCCCAGCGCGCCGCCTCGCTGCAGCGCCTGCTCAAGCAGATAATTGAAAGCCTGTTGGACGGTGCCGCCAGACTGAATTGATCCCCCTTTACAGGCGCCGCCGGGCGCCTGTTTTTCTCCTGCCTCTAACCGCAACGCCAGCAGCAATCTGCGCGCTATATCAAAGTTTCGCGTGATTCCCCGCTAGCTGGTCTAAACAGCGCACAAAACGGCGGCCGACGAAAAACGCACTGCGCCACAATCAGCCCAAAAGCCCGCGCTCAGCGCCGGGCGGCGTGTGGCCGAGCTGGCCCGTTTCGAATACTCTCTGGAGGCCCTATGTCTGTAACACCGTTAAACTGGCGCGCTGCCGGCGCCTTGGCCGAACAACTGCTGGCCGGCTGGCAACGGCATGGCGAACCCGGCGGCGCCATCACCCTGTTTGACGCCCAACAACGCCGCGCCACCGCCTGCGCCGGCCTGGCCGATCTGGCGCAGAACACCCCCTTCACCGCCGACAGCGTGGTGCGTTATGCCTCAGTGACCAAGCATATCTTCGCCGCGCTGGCGCTGAACGCCACCGAGCGCGCCATTCGGCTGGAGCAACGCCTGGGTGAACTGCTCCCCGCCCTACAGCCCGCGTTGGCGGACGTTACCGTCGGCCAGGCGCTGGACATGACCGGCGGCCTGCCCGACGTGCGCGAGACGCTCGGCCTGCTGGGCATCTCGCTGCACGCCGTCAGCGAGGCGCAGCCGGTGATGCAGTTCGTCGAGGGGCTGGAGAAATTGAACTACGAAGCCGGCAGCGAGATCGCCTACAGCAATACCGGCTATCGGCTGCTGGAGGCCGCGCTGCGCAGCAAAGGGTATGATTTCGACCAGTTGGTGCAACGGCATATCGCCCAGCCGCTGCAGGTGCAGATGCGGGCGCCGGAAAGCTGGTTCGACGTAGTGCCGGGGTTGGTGCCGGGTTACTGGCGGGCGCCGCAGGGCTGGCAACACGCCAGCGCCGGTCTGCACCTTTCCGCCTCCGGCAGCCTGACCGGCAGCCTCAACGCCCTCACCCGTTGGCTGCAAACGCTGTTGGCGGACCAAGGCCCCGGCCAGGGCGTGCTGGCGCAGCTCAGCGCGCCGCGCCGCCTCAATCAGGGCCAACTCAGCGCCTATGGCCTGGGGCTGGCGCGCACGCCGCTGGGCCGCCGCAGCCTGCTGGGCCACGGCGGCTCCCATGCCGGTTACAAAACCTATTTCCTGCTGGCGCCCGACCGTCAGGCCGGCGTCGCGCTGGTGGCCAACCGCGAAGACTGCGACAGTTTCGGCATGGCCTTGCAGGTGATGGCGACGCTGCTGGGCGAACCGCTGCCGCAGCGCAGCGCGGCGATCCCCGACGGCCTCTACGCCACGCTGGCGGAGCCGCACTGGCTGGAAGTCAAAAACGGTAACCTGGCCTATCTGGGCAGCGATGAACCGCTGTATCAAGGGGAGGACGGGTACGCGGTGTCGCTATCCGCTCATATGCCCATCAGGCTGAAGTGGACCGGCGAAGCAGTAGAGGGCGAGGTTGGACACGTGGCGCGCCGTTTCCTGCCGGTCACGGCCAACGGCGACTGCCTGAAGCATGTGCAGGGGCTGTGGTACCACCCGCACTATCGCACCGCCTTTGAAATTCGCGGCAATCGGGTGCATATCGGCGTCGGCCCGGCGGCGCAGACCGGCACGCTCAGCCCGCTGGGCCAGGGCCGCATGCTGGTGGAGTGCCAGGACGGCCCGTGGTTGAAACGCTTTTGCCTCTATTTCCGCGGTTACAACGTGGATCTCATCGCCAACCGCAGCCGGATGCTGACCTTCCGCCGCAGCACCGTCGGCCGCGACTGACGATCAGCGCGCGCTGTCGGTTTTGACCGCCAGCAGCGCATCCGCCAGCCGCCGTTTGTCGGCGGCGCTGAGATTCACCTGTTCCACGGACGCCATAAACGCCGCCCGATCCGCCGCGTCGAGCGGGCCGGCGCGCAGCCGCGCCGCCAAACGCTGCAGTATCCGGCTGCTCAATTGCCCGATCTGCACCCGCACCTGCGCCAGCGGGCGCGGCTGCCAATCGCTTTCCGGGCTCGCCAACCAGTCGGCGCGATAGCGGTACTGAATCGCCTTGGCGGCGTCCATCTGCGCGGTGATAAAAGGCCGTACCGACGCCGGCTCCAGCCCCAAACGCCCCGCTTCCGCCTGCGCGTTGGCCAACACCTTCGCCTCCTGCGCCAGATCTTCGATCGGCAAATGCTGCTGCGCCTTGTAACCGGCCACGTCTTTCATCAACGACAGCCGTTGGTTCACCAGCTCGCCGATAGCGGCGCCGCCGTCCGCCAACGCCGGAAAACTGGTCAGGCAACACGCTATCAATAACGCCCTGAACATGGCGCCTCCCTTATGATGTAGTGAAAAGGTCAGGCGCCAAGTTCACCACGTCAGCCCCGCGCCGGCAAATAAAAAAGGCCCCGCCGCAGCGAGGCCCGATGAGACCCAACCGGCGTTAGTTGAACACGCCGTTGATGACGGAAGCCACAATCGCGGTGCTGAGCGCGACCAGCACCAGATCGTCGCCGGCGATGCGCCATTCATAACCCGGATACTGCGGCAGTTCACGCAGCATCGAAGACGGCACCATTTTTTTGGCGATGCCCGGCGGCAGCGGTTTGCCGCGCGCCAGATTCTTGGCGATGCCCGGCGGCAACGAGCGGTAGCCGGTCAGCCCGTAGGTGTGCGCCAGCGAACGGGCGCGGTCACGCGAGAGGCTGACGGAAACCAGATTATCGTCGTTTCTATAGTCTCTATAGTCGCCTTTATCTTTGTTGCCTTTGTTGCCGTGATTGCCGTTGTTGCCGTGGTTACCGTTATTGCCATGATTGCCGCTGTTGCCATGCCCGTTGCCGTTACCATTACCGCCTTTGTCGGCCATGGCCGGGGCGGATGACAACCCCAGCGATGCAATCAGTGCCAACACCGTGAGAGTCGTACGACGTTTGTTCATGTTGTGTATTCCTGCGTGGGGGACTCTGTTTACTATAGTTGGCCTTTTCCGGATAAAGTATAAGGAAAACTCCGAGATGACAGTGCGGTTTTACGGCATTCGCGCCACTCTCTTGTTTTAACGCAAAACGCCTCGAGAATTCCGAAATCTACCCCCGATTTTTCTTGAAGAAAAATAAGCCTTCCGCTAGCGTGGGACGGTAACAAAAAAGAGTTAGCGTGCTCTTTTTCGTCGCACCTCAAATCTTATTCTTATCATCCAGAATGATAATATCGAACACTTCCCGCCTTTCCGTGCGGGATTCTTTTTCCCACCGGCGTCGCCCCTATTTGGTGCTTTATGTTGAGATTTCGTTGCCGATAATTTACATTCGCTGTCTGAGAAACCTTAACCTCCCGCGGTGGCCAGGCTGGCAACGGGTGGGCGTTCAGGAGCAAAAGACGTGCAAATGACCCTCATGGAATACATCACTCGGCACTTTAACGGCGATCTTCATCGTTACGCGCAGTCGGAAGGCGTCAGCCGTGAACAAATCATTAGTTGGATAAATAATGAATGTCACGTGATCAAAGGCAGGCTGTTTATGCCGGTGAGGCATCTCCCGGTAGAACAAGCCCAGTGATGACGAAAAAAAACCCCGCCAGGCGGGGTTTTCTGTTTCTGATAACACGGAAAATCAGAAGTTATAGCCGACTACGAGGTAGTAACCCCAACCGGTAGACTTGATCGGGCCCTGCGGCGTGCCGATCTCCGCGCCATCCTGCCACTGGCCGCCGTTATGGAAGTAACGCGCCACGAAAGAATAATGCCAGTGATCGTAGTTCAGCGCCAAAATATGGCTGGAGGCGATCGAGTTGCCGGTGCGCACCTGTTTGCCGGTGCCGTCAACCCAATGGCTGTCCTTGCCTAGATCGGAACCGAAATCGAAGTTGGTAAAGCCGATGTAGCTCAGATTGCCGCCCCACACTTGGGTCAGCGGCACGAAGTATTTCACCTTGAAGCGGTAACCGTCCCAGCTGTTCTCGTTGGCGGCCTGGTAGTTTTCCCACTGGTATTTGGCATAGATGTTCATCGACAGGCTCATCGGCAGGCCGGTGTCGATATCGGTACCCAGACCCATGTACCAGGTGTTCTGACGGCCGTCGACGTTGTGGCCCAGATCATAAATGTAGTTGTTGGCGAAATACCACTCTTTGAACGGGCCGAAGCTCAGATCGGTGCCGGTCAGTTTGTCGATGGAGAAGCGCGGTTCAATCTCCATAAACAGCGGGGAGCCTTTGTCCCAAATGCCGCGATCCGGGGTGTTGCCCACGCCGAAGAACTTCGGCACGTCAACGTAGCCGTAGAAATCGAACCAGTCTTTCTTGGCGAAGGCTTCGTATTCGAGATACACGTCGTTGTTCAGCTGCGGCCCGAAACGGGTGTGGTAGCTGCCCACCACGTTAACGCTCTGGTGCCACCAGTCGGAGACATATTGACTGTCTTTGCTATCAGCCATTGATGATGCACTGTAAGACGCTGCGAGCAGTACACCTGCTGCGAGAGCTATTTTTTTCATTTTATTACCACATGCTTAAAGGGCCATTTCCTGCCCGTTTAGAAAAGATGACAATGAGTCTGCCGACACCTGGCGTTGTCTTCACACAGAAACTCGGATGACGCGCGCATTATAGAAACCACTGACTGTAAGAATCTGTGATCCAGTTACGCATTTCGCGAATAGGTAATCGATTGCGTTCACATTTGTCAAATTATGTTTCATGCAAATTCACATTCGCTGTGATTTTTGTCATGTGTCGCGTTTTTTAGCGCAGTTTTTAAGCCAAATGACATCAGAGCGTCATCACGAGGTGGAAAAGAAAAAGCCGACGCGCGAGCGTCGGCCTTCATCAGTATCAGGAGAAAGTGCGGAACGTGAAATCAGCTTACCGCCGGCACCGCTTTGGCGATGTTTTCCTGGCGGAACGCCACCTCTTCACCGTTTTTGACCTCCCAGCTGGCGACCGGAATATCGGTTTTGGGCGCCGCCGCGACGACCGAACCGTAAATCAGCTTGTCATCGCGGCGCAAAATATAAACATCGAGCTGATATTCATGCCGCAAATTCGCCGTGGTCAGGCGCACGGTATCGCCGCGCTCATAATGATGCACGTCGATTTCAGGCTGCTGAATAAATTGAATGTCACTTCTCATTGTCGTCGTTCCTTCAGGCAACATGGCTAGTTAAATTCTAGTTCAACATTGCGGCGATGGCGGATAATTTCCGTTAATTTCCGCGAGTTGCCCGCCAACAGATCAGCGAACCCAGGGTAACCATCGCCACGCCCTGCCAGAAATTGACGGTCAGCGACGTGTGCAGCACCAGCGCGGCGAACACCGCCGACAGCACCGGGGTAAAATAGGAGACGGTCGCCAGCAGCGTCATGTTGCCGTGCAGAATGCCGACGTTCCAGGCGGCATACCCCACCCCCATCGCCACCCCGGCGCACAGCAGCGTCACGGTCACGCCGACGCTGAACTGCATGCCGCTTTCCGCGCTGAAGGCGTACTTCAGCCACAACGCCAACGCGGTCAGCGCGATAAACAGCACCACGCCGTTGCTGCCCCGGGCGATCTTCTTGGTCAGGTTGCAATACAGCGCCCAGATCACTGCGCCGCTGAACGCCAGCGTATAGCTGAGCGGATTGCTGCGCACGTTGGCCAGCATCTGCGCCGGTGACCAGCCGCCCTCGCCGCTCATGATCCAGCCGATGCCGAACAGCGACAGCAACAGCCCCGGCAGCAGCCACCATTTCGCCTTTTGGCCGTTGAGCGCCAGCGCCATCAGCACGGTGAAACAGGGCCACAGGTAGTTGATCATGCCCACTTCTATCGCCTGCAGGCGGGTATTGGCGTAGCCGAGCGACAGCGACAGGCAGATCTCGTAGCTGACGAACAGCAGGCTGCCGACGATCAGATAAGGCCGCGGAAAGCTGCGCCATTTCGGCACGCCGAGCGCCACCAGCAAGAACGCCGCGCTGACGCTGTAGATCATCGCCGCGCCGCCGACAGGCCCCAGCCCTTCACTGACGCTTCTGATCAGGCCGACGACGCTGCTCCACAGCACGATGGCCAACAAACCGAACAGCGTGGCGCGGGTACGCGAGGGCAAAGCGGGCATAAGGTAGGTCCAATAGGTTATTTTTTATCAGGTTTTTCACTCTACTGCCGCACGCGCCAAAAAGAAAGGCGGGAAACTCCCGCCTGTGAATTTATTGCTGCGGTTGCCGTTCCAGCTGCGGCGGCGGCTGGCGAAAACGCCGGGTCAGCCAGGCCAAATAGCCGAAGCCCAGCGTCGCCCAGATCAATCCCATGGTCAGCGAGCTCTTCTCCAGATTCAGCCACAGCACGCCCACCGTCAGCGCCCCCACCAACGGCAGGAACAGGAAGTTGAAACGATCCTTCCAGCTTTTGTTGCGCCCTTCGCGAATAAAGAAGTGGCTGATCACCGACAGGTTAACGAAGGTAAAGGCCACCAGCGCGCCAAAGTTGATCAGCGCCGTGGCGGTCACCAGATCGAACGACAGCGCCGACAACGCCACCAGCCCGACCATCAGCACGTTCAGCGCCGGCGTGCGCCATTTGGGATGGATATAGCCGAAGAATTTCTCCGGGAACACGTTGTCGCGCCCCATCACGTACAGCAAGCGCGACACGCTGGCGTGCGACGCCAGGCCGGAGGCCAGCGTATTGATAAAGGTCACGCACAGGAAGATCGACTGGAACAGTTTGCCGCCGACGTACAGCGCAATCTCCGGCAGTGCGGCGTCGGGCTGATGAAAGCGTTGAATGGACGGGAAAAACAGCTGAATGAAGAACGACACGCTGATAAAGATCACCCCGCCGTACAGCGCGGTCAGGAAGATGGCGCGCGGGATCACCTTGGCGGCGTCGGGCGTCTCTTCACACAGCGTGGTGACTGCGTCAAAGCCGAGGAACGAGAAGCACAGGATAGTCGCGCCGGTAATGATCGGCAGCAGGTGCGCATTCTCGCTGAGGAACGGCCGCAGGCTCCACACCGTACCCATCCCCTCGCCGTTGTGCAGGCCGCGTACCACCAGGTAGATAAATACCAGAATGATCGCCACCTGCGCCAGTACGAACAGGGTATTGAAGTTGGCCACCAAATTGACGCTTTTCAGGTTGATGGCGGTGATCAGAATCACGAAGCCCACCACCCACACCCAGGGCGGCAGCTCCGGGAACAGCGCGGTCAGGTAGATCTTGGCCAGCAGCGTGTTGATCATCGGCAAGAACAGATAGTCCAGCAGCGACGACCATCCCACCAGGAAACCGACGTGCGGGTTGATCGCCTTCTGCGCATAGGTGTAGGCGGATCCGGCGGTGGGAAACTGGCGCACCAGTTTGCCGTAGCTGATGGCGGTGAACAGCACGCCGGCCAGCGCCAGCAGGTAGGAGGTCGGCACATGGCCGTCGGTGAGGCCGGAGACGATGCCGAAGGTGTCAAACACCGTCATCGGCGTCAGATAGGCCAGGCCCATCATCACCACCTGCCACAGCTTGAGGGATTTGCGCAGCTGCGGTTTGCCCGCCTGGCCGCCGTCGATGGCTTTAGTCGTCATGGCATTTCCCCTTTTGGTCCTCTGCTGTCAACCGTGCAACGTCATTCAGAGAGGCCGCAGGGAAACTGCTGCTCAGGCGGCGGTAAAAACGGGTTGGGATCGCTGTCGGGCGGCCGGCGACCGGCCCGTCGGCACTGCGGCACAGGCAAACGTCTGCGCAGGGGGATGACTGAGTCATGGTTATTTCCTCGTCGGCGTCCTGTACGCCGTGATAGAAGAAATTCTGTACCGCAGCGCGCAGCCTCGCCGGCCACAGGAGAGCCGATGAAATGCGCCGGACGCGCGCGGTCATGGTTGGGTGAGCGGGATCAGGCGTTTTTCAGCATCCACTCGATCTCGGTTTCGGTGATCAGGCGCTCAAACTGCACCAGCTCATCGGTTTTGCAGGCCAGGTAGACATGGCTGAAGCGTTCGCCCAACAATGCATTGAGCACCGGCTGATGTTCGAACTCGTACAGCGCGTCGCTCTGACGGATCGGGAACGGCAGCCCGTCCTGCTCCAGCCCGTTGCCGGTCACCGGCTCAGGCAGCGGCAATGCGGTTTCCAGGCCGTAGACGATGCCGGCCAGAATGGTCGCCATCACCAGATACGGGTTGGCGTCGGCGCCCGCCACGCGATACTCCACCCGGCGGTTATCGCGATCGCCGCAGGGAATGCGCAGCGCCACGGTGCGGTTATTATGCCCCCAGGAGGCCTGGGTCGGCACATACATGCCGGGCTGGAAGCGGCGGTAGGCGTTGACGTTCGGCGCCAGCAGCGCCATCGAAGACGGCATCAGGGCGATCATGCCCGCCAGCGCCTGTTTCAGCAGCGCCGAATCTTCGCCGTCGTCATCGGCGAACACGTTGTCGCCTTGCGCATTCAGCATGCTGATGTGCACGTGCATGCCGCTGCCGGCGTGCTCTTCATACGGCTTGGCCATAAAGGTCGCCTGCATATTGTGGTTCTCGGCCACCATGCGCACCAAGCGCTTCAGCGCCAGCGCATGGTCGCAGGCCTGCAGCACATCATCGGTATGGTGCAGGTTGACCTCGAACTGCCCCGGCGACGCCTCCGCCACCGCGCCGTCCGCCGGAATGCCCTGCAAGCGCGCCAGTTCGTCGATCTCGCTCAGCACGTCGGCGAAATGATTCAGGTTATCGACGGAGTACACCTGGCTTTGGGTGTTGCGCTCCTGGGTCCCCGGTGCGCACGGCGGCTGCAGATACCCCTCCGCATCGCGTTGACGATCGATGAGATAGAACTCCAACTCTACCGCTACCACGGGGGAGAGCCCGCGCTGACGCAAACGCTGCCACACTCGGTTCAGCACATTGCGCGGTTCAACGTCAAAGGGAGTGCCATCTTCATCCAACATGGTGAGCAGCACCTGCGCGATATATTGCGGGTCCGCCGCCGACGGCGTCAGCGTGCCCGGTACCGGCACGCACACGTGATCCGGCTCGCCCAGCTCCTGCCCCAACCCGGCTTCTTCCACCACGTTGCCGAGAATATCCATCGCAAATACCGACGCCGGGAAGTAACAGCCTTTTTCCAGCTTATTCAGACCGCCGACCGGGATGCGTTTGCCGCGGAAGCTGCCGTTCAGATCGGTCAACAGGACGTCGACATGTTGGGTTAACGGATAACGTTCCAGGTACTTCTTCACTTCGCGCTGGAACGCGCTACTTCGTCTCTCTTCACTGTGCTGAACAAAGTTTTCCACTTCTACGATGTTGGTCTGCATGGTTCACCCGCCGTTTGTGTTTTGCTGTCGTCGATGTTTATTGACCGTCTTGTTCAATATAATGCCCACAATTGAAACGTAAATGAAACAAATTTGTTTTGCAAGTGTTACTTTTGGTTTGAATATTGCCCAGTCGACTGCTAGATTTATAGAATATTGAACGAAATCGGCGGTGGAGAAGCTTATCGTTCATAATTTCGAACGTACCAAGGGGATAGCATGGACAATATATTTAACAGACCAGTCATCGGCGTCGTCATGTGCAGGTATAGGTTAAACGGGCACCTTACGCAGACCTTGCAAGAAAAGTACCTGAATGCCGTTATCACCGCCGGCGGCTTACCGATCGCCCTGCCGCACGCGCTGGCGGAGCCTGAGATGCTGGCGGAACTGTTGCCGCGCCTCGACGGCATTCTGTTGCCCGGCAGCCCCAGTAATGTGCAGCCGCACCTTTATGGTGAAAACGGCGATGAGCCTGACGCCGATCCTGGCCGAGACGCGTTGAGCCTGGCGCTGATCCGCCAGGCATTCGACAGGCGCATTCCCCTTTTCGCCATTTGCCGCGGCATGCAGGAAATGGTGGTCGCCACTCAAGGCACCCTGCATCGCCGCTTGTACGAACTGCCCGAGCTGCTGGAGCATCGTGAAGATCACGACCTGCCGCTGGAACAGCAATACGCCCCCGCCCACGAGGTCATCGTTCAGGAAGGGGGGCTGCTTTCGCAACTGATACCGGATTGCAACAGATTCTGGGTGAACTCGCTGCACGGCCAGGGCGCCAAAACCCTGGGCGCGAGCGTTCGCATCGAGGCGCACGCCGCCGACGGGCTGGTGGAGGCGATCAGCGTACGCGATCAGCCTTTCGCGCTCGGCGTGCAGTGGCACCCGGAGTGGAACAGCGACGAGTACGCCCTGTCGCGCCTGTTGTTTGATGGTTTCATTACCGCCTGTCGGAACTATCAAAAGGAAAAACGCCCATGAGCGACGTCAGCTTGGCACCGGGAAAACGTCTGTCGCAGATCCGTCAACAATTGGGGTTGTCGCAGCGCCGGGTCGCCGAACTGTCTGGGTTAACCCACAGCGCCATCAGTACTATCGAGCAAGACAAGGTCAGCCCGGCCATCAGCACGCTGCAAAAGCTGCTGACGGTATACGGTCTGTCGCTGTCGGCGTTTTTCGCCGAACCGGAAAAACCGGCTGAGCCGCAGATCGTGATAGACAGCGACGACCTGATCGAGATCGGCAGCCAGGGCGTATCGATGAAGCTGATCCATAACGGCGACCCGAATCGCACGCTGGCAATGATGATCGAGACCTACGAACCGGGCACCACCACCGGCGAGCGCATCAAACACCAAGGGGAAGAGATCGGCACGCTGCTGGAAGGCGAAGTGGTGCTGCAGGTCAACGGCCAGAGCTATCACCTGCTGGCCGGGCAGAGCTACGCCATCAATACCGGCATTCCCCACAGTTTCAGCAACACGTCGGCGCGCATTTGCCGGATTATCAGCGCCCATACGCCGACGACATTCTGATCAACGGAGCCAGGCATGAACTTTCACCATTTGCAGTATTGGCAACAACGGGCGCAGGCCCTGAAGATTGAGCACCAGCTGTTTATCGACGGCCGTTACCAGCCGGCCGCCGCGGGGAAACGTTTCGCCGTCGAAGATCCCGCCGGTCGCCGTGAGCTGGCGCAGGTCGCGCGCGGCGAAGCCGCCGACATCGATCGGGCGGTCAGCGCGGCGCGCGCCGCCTTTGAACGCGGCGACTGGGCCCAGGCCGCGCCGGCGCAGCGCAAAGCCACGCTGCTGCGATTCGCCGAGCTGATGGAACAGCATCACGAAGAGCTGGCGCTGCTGGAAACGCTGGACACCGGCAAACCGATTCGTCACAGCCTGCGCGACGACGTGCCGGGCGCTATCCGCTGCATCCGCTGGTACGCCGAAGCGATCGATAAGGTGTACGGCGAAATCGCCCCCACCGGTCGCGAGGCGCTGGCGCTGATCGAACGCGAGCCGATCGGCGTGGTCGGCGCCATCGTGCCCTGGAACTTCCCGTTGCTGCTGGCCTGCTGGAAGCTCGGCCCGGCGCTGGCCGCCGGCAACAGCGTGGTGCTCAAACCCTCAGAAAAGTCACCGCTGAGCGCCATCCTGCTCGGCAAACTGGCGCAACAGGCCGGGCTGCCGGACGGCGTGCTGAACGTGGTGCCCGGCTACGGCCACGACGCCGGCAAGGCGCTGGCGCTGCACCGCGACGTCGACGCCCTCACCTTTACCGGCTCTACGCTGGTGGCGAAACAGCTGATGATTTACGCCGGCGAATCGAACATGAAGCGTGTCTGGCTGGAGGCCGGCGGCAAAAGCGCCAACATCGTCTTCGCCGACTGCCCGGATCTGGATCAGGCCGCCCGCAGCGCCGCCGCCGGCATCTTCTACAATCAGGGGCAGGTGTGCATCGCCGGCACTCGCCTGCTGGTCGAAGCGAGCATAGAGCAAGCGTTCCTGCAGGCGCTGCGCAAACACGCGGCGGCTTTCGTGCCCGGCGATCCGCTCGATCCCGACACGGTGATGGGCACGCTGATCGACAGCGGCCACTGCGAGAAAGTGGCCGGCTATATCGATCGGGGGCTGAGCCAGGGCGCCGCGCTGTTCCTCGACGGGCGCGACCATCCGCAGGGCGACCACGCCGGCTATCTGGGGCCGACCATCCTCACCCAGGTGGACAATGCCATGAGCGTGGCGCGCGATGAAATCTTCGGCCCGGTGCTGGCGGTGACGGCGTTCGACGACGAGCAACAGGCGCTGCAGCTGGCCAACGACAGCGACTACGGCCTCGGCGCCGCGGTCTGGACCCGCGATCTGGCGCGCGCGCACCGCATGGCGCGCCAACTGAAGGCCGGTACGGTGTTCGTCAACAACTACAACGACGGCGACATGACCGTGCCGTTCGGCGGTTACAAGCAAAGCGGCAACGGCCGCGACAAATCGCTGCATGCGCTGGACAAATTCACCGAATTGAAAACCACCTGGATCTCGCTGGAATAAGGGCTTACATCATGACTGAACACGTAAAAAGCTATTATGCGGCCACGGCCAACGCACATCAGCCCTATCCGCAACTGAATGAATCGATCGAATGCGACGTCTGCGTGATCGGCGGCGGCTATACCGGCCTCTCCTCCGCGCTGTTCCTGGTGGAAGCCGGTTACGACGTGGTGGTGTTGGAAGCGGCGCGCATCGGTTTCGGCGCCAGCGGCCGCAACGGCGGCCAGTTGGTCAACTCTTACAGCCGCGACATCGATGTGATTGAAGAGCGTTACGGCGCGGAAAGCGCCCGCCTGCTCGGCAGCATGATGTTCGAAGGCGCGGAGATCATTCGCAGCCGCATCAGCCGCTACGCCATCGACTGCGACTACCGCCCCGGCGGCATCTTCGCCGCCCTGAACAACAAGCAGTTCCATGCGCTGATCGAGCAAAAACGCAACTGGGAGCGCTACGGCAATACCCAGCTTGAGCTGCTCGACGCGGACCGGGTGCGCCAGGAGATCGCCAGCGATCGTTACGTCGGCGCGCTGCTCGATCACAGCGGCGGCCACATCCATCCGCTCAATCTGGCGCTGGGCGAGGCCGAGGCGATTCGCCTGCAGGGCGGGCGCATCTTCGAGCAATCGGCGGTGACGAACATTCGCCACGGCGAACCGGCGCTCATCAGCACCGCCAATGGCCAAGTGAAGGCGCGCTTCGTCATCGTCGCCGGCAACGCCTATCTGGGCGATAAGCTGGAGCCGCGGCTGGCCAAGCGCAGCATGCCGTGCGGTACCCAGGTGGTGACCACCGAACCGCTGGCGCCGGAGATAGCGCAGGCGCTGATCCCGCAGAATTACTGCGTGGAGGACTGCAACTACCTGCTGGATTACTACCGCATCACCGCCGATCATCGTCTGCTGTACGGCGGCGGCGTGGTGTACGGCGCGCGCGATCCGGACGACATCGATAACCTGATCCGGCCGAAGCTGCTGAAGACCTTCCCGCAGTTGAAAGGCGTGCGTATCGACTATCGCTGGACCGGCAACTTCCTGCTGACGCTGTCGCGCATGCCGCAGTTCGGCCGGCTGGAGAATAACGTGTACTACATGCAGGGATACAGCGGCCACGGCGTAACCTGCACCCATCTGGCGGGCAAGCTGATCGCCGAGCTGATGCGCGGCGACGCCGAACGCTTCGACGCCTTCGCCAAGCTGCCGCACCTGCCGTTCTTCGGCGGACGCAATCTGCAGATCCCGTTCACCGCCATCGGCGCGGCCTACTACACGCTGCGCGATCGCATCGGCGTCTAAAACAACAGGCCCGGTCATGATGGCCGGGCCTGCGCATTAACGCTTAGACGATCTTCGGTTGGCCGTCCGAGGCGGTCGCCCCGCCATCGACCGGAATGTTGGCGCCATTGATAAAGCTGGCGTCGTCGCTGGCCAGAAACGCCATCACCGCCGCCACTTCTTCCGGCTCCGCCGCACGCCCCAGCGCGATGCGCTCATTGAACTTGTCGCGGATCTCCTGCGGCCAGCCGTTGGTCATGTTGGTTTTGACCAGGCTCGGGCAGACCGAGTTGATGCGCACGCCGTCACCGCCGTGATCCAGCGCCATGGCGCGCGTCAGGTTAACCACCGCGCCTTTCGCCGCGCAGTAATAGGCCGCGCCCCAGTCACCGCCCAGGCCGGACACCGATGCGGTATTGACGATGCAGCCTTTGGTTTTCAGCAAGTGCGGCAAGGCGAATTTGGAACAGAACACCACGCCGTCGATATCGACCCCGGCGATGCGACGCCAGTCGTCGATGCTGGTTTCCAGCACGCTACCCGCCACGTGTACGCCGGCGTTGTTCAGCAGGACGTCGATGCGGCCCAGTTTTTCCGCCACCTCGTTCATCATTTTTTCAACCGCCACGTGATCGGAAACGTCGATATGCACCGCCATCGCGCGGCCCTTCGGCAGCGAAGCGGCGACCTTGTCTACCGCTTCCTTGGCCCAGTCGGCCAGCACCACAATGGCGCCCTCGGCGGAGAAACGCCGCGCCGCCGCTTCCCCCATGCCATTGCCCGCACCGGTGATAACCACGACTTTATTGTCAAAACGCATGAGACCTCCTCCATGTAAACGCATTTATATAAGTCATACAAATCTCATTGCCCCGAGGATAAGACGCAGGCTCCCTGAGAGCCAGTCAAAACGTGCGGTTTATTAACCAAAAGGAGGTATGCGAGTCATTTCAATGCGCTGGGTTAATCTTTATCGGATTTTGGCCAACATATTGATGGAGATAATAAAATTTCGGACAGTCACTATTTTCCTGGCGGATTGTCAGCAAGCGGGATTATTGCGGATAGACGGTTATGGCCGCTCAGAGATAAGCGATGCGAATGAAAAAAGCAGCCGCTCGCCGGCGGCCGCGACTATTTTTTCTCGATCGGGATCACCAGCAGATCGACGTTCAACTCATTGATCGCCTGACGCGCCGAAGAAACCAGCCGGCTCCAGACATCGTGGTGATGGCCGAAGATCACCAGATCGAACCCTTTTTCCTTCGCCACCCGATTCAGCTCTTCCATCAATGCGCCACGGCTGACGATCACCTCTTCCACCGGATAGGAAGACTGCCCTTTGATCGCATTGAGCATATTCTTCACCCGCTCCGAAAACGTGCGATCGGTGTAGTTGTAATCTCCCACGCCCAGATCGACATAATAACCGGCGCGGTGAATATCGATATAAATCAGTGAAAGTTTGGCCTGGAGCGCGGCGGCCAACCTGGCGCCCTTGCCCAACAGGAACTCGGCGTCTTCGCTGAGATCCGTGGCGACAACGATATGCTGATAAGCCATGACGGCGGCCCTCCGCGTCAAACCCGTGAACAGGATGGCGTTCCTTGCCGCATGTTTCTCATGCACCTTAAGTTTAGCCCAGCGCCGGCCCCCTCGCCTGCTGCAGTGTCGTTCCATTTATGGAACGATGCATCCCGGCTTTAGGCTCTACCGGATTTCTCTCCTCTCCCTACACTGTAGGCAAGTGCTGAGTTTCAGCCTTATCAATCAAAGAAGATACCCACTGACCTCACGACGAGAAAAGGAAAATACCATGAGCACTCCAGCCAACTTCAACGGCCAGCGTCCTGTTATTGATGCTAATGACGCGGTCATGCTCCTGATCGACCACCAGAGTGGTCTGTTTCAGACCGTCGCCGATATGCCGATGACCGAACTGCGCGCTCGCGCCGCCGCCCTCGCCAGCATCGCCACCCTCAGCAAACTGCCAGTGATCACCACCGCCTCGGTGCCGCAGGGCCCCAACGGCCCGCTGATCCCGGAGATTCACCAGAATGCGCCGCACGCGCAATACGTCGCCCGTAAAGGGGAAATCAACGCCTGGGACAACCCTGACTTCGTGGCGGCGGTCAAAGCCACCGGCCGCAAAACCCTGATCATCGCCGGCACCATCACCAGCGTCTGCATGGCCTTTCCGTCCATCAGCGCGGTGGCCGAAGGCTATAAGGTCTTCGCGGTGATCGACGCCTCCGGCACCTACTCGAAAATGGCGCAGGAAATTACCCTGGCGCGCGTGGTACAGGCGGGCGTGGTGCCGATCGACACCGCCGGCGTCGCCTCCGAGCTGCAGGGCAGCTGGAACCGCGCCGACGCTCAGCAGTGGGCCGAGGTCTACACCAAAATCTTCCCGGCCTATCAGCTGCTGATCGAGAGCTACCTCAAGGCGCAGGACGTGGTGAAAAATAACGAACTGCTGGACTCGCAGCGTTAAGATCGCGGGCATAAAAAACCCCGGCCAAGGCCGGGGCTATTAATCGTGTGCCGGTGACTTTCCCGGCTGTCATGTTATGGCGTAAGCGTCCATCCCACACTCCAACATTACGCAGCCTAAGCGCGACTTTTTCACAACAGAAAAATAGACTGAAACGCGGCGTTATTAATTCTGCGGCAATCTGTTTTTCTGTTGCCAATAATCATTAATTATTGGAACGTCATCGAGGAATCGAACCCCAGTCCGCCAACGAATAATTTCGCTGCCGCTCTTCCTGCTGAGCTAATGACGTATCGAGAAAGACTCCGGGCGAACCCGGAGTTTATTCAGGCTGAGGATTTCATTGCTTAACTGCTCCGGCTTAAACCATCATCGCTGTCGTAAGAAATTGCACCTCGGCCAAAAATTATAACGCGACCACGTTGCCGGCAGAAGGCCCCTTCATGCCATTTTCGATAGTGAACTCAACCTGTTGGCCTTCGTCCAGCGTTTTGAAATCGTTGCTCTGGATAGCGGAGAAGTGTACGAACACGTCTTTGCCGCCGTCTGCCGGGGTGATAAAGCCAAAGCCTTTACCTGCATCAAACCATTTTACCAAACCCGTCATTTTATTGGACATAGAGATATTTCCTTTATATTTTTTCGACGCCATAGGGCGATAGAGGTCTGTTTTTATTGGAAACTTATGGGGCGCTAGAGAAGAGAATTCGCGGAAGAAGAGGTATCTGAGGGATATCGCTAATACTGAGAACTGCTTTACTAAAACTGCTTTCATAAGGTCTGTACTACAAACCGATGACGCTATTTACACACAGCTAAATTATTTAATCAAGATATATTTTAAATTATATTCATCTGCCTCATAAATTTATTACCGCAAATCACCGCCTGCATCTGCCGCTAACGGCCTATGAAAAAATTTTTTCGCACTGCTGGATCATACCGGCGATTCATTATAGGACTAGGTTCCCCCTTCTTACAGGCCGTTAACCGATGATTGATATGCCAGCCGTGCTCGCCGTCTTCACCGTGTATATTGTCGGCGTGGTGATCCCCGGCCCCAACTTTGTCGCCGTTGCACACAAAGCCGTTTCCGCGCGCCGCAGCGAGGCTTTCGCTCTGGTGGCAGGTATTGTCTTGGTCAACCTGTTCTGGGCGAGCAGCGCCCTGCTCGGCGTCGGCATGATTTTCACCCTGTTCCCTTGGCTGGCGCTGGCGGTAAAAGTGGCCGGCGCAGGTTATTTGATTTGGTTCGGTTATCGGCTGATCGCCCATGCAGCTCCCGGCTCAGGGGTTGTCGGCGCGGCGGGTGGGGTGAACTCCGGCTTCAGATCGGCATTCTTGCAAGGGGTCGCCACCAACATCGCCAACCCCAAATCCGTCGCCTTTTACGCCGCGGTGTTTTCGTCGGCGGCGCCTGCCCATGTCTCCATGCCCACCTTCGCCGCCATGCTGCTGGAGGTCGCGGTAGTCGCTAGCCTGTGGTATGGCCTGGTGGCGCTGGTGCTGTCGCACGCGCCGATCGCCAGCGCCTACCGACGCAGTAAAGCCTGGATCGATCGCGCCTGCGGCGTGCTGATCATCAGCCTGGGCATCAGGCAGCTCTTCAGCCGATGATTGCGATCCCCAGCCGCTCCAGCAGTTGAGCGGCCTGGTGACTGTCCATTTTAACGCCCTGCAGATCGGTGGTGCGCAAATCCAACTCGCCCAGTTCCGCGTTGCTCAGATCGCACTGGGTGACATCGGCGGCGCGCCAGTCAAAACCGGAGAATTCGCCGCCGGACAGATCGGAGCCGCTGAAGCTGGCGCCGAGCACCTGCGCACCGTGCCAACGGTTTTCCCACAGCTCGCATTTCTCCAACACCACTTTGGCAAAATTGGCGTAGCTCAGGTTGCTCTTGGTGATATAGGCGCTGCAAAACCAAGTGCGGCTGGTGATCATATTCATAAAGCTGGCGCCGCGAAAATCTGCTCCCTGCGCGCGACATTCGCGGATCTCCAACCCCAATGCGTCAACGTGGCGGAAATCGGCCATCGATAAATCGCAGCTTCTAAAACTCGCGTCTTTCAGGATCGCGCGGCTGAAGTTACCGCCCTGTCGGCTCTCGCGATCGTAAAATTGACAGCCGATAAATTCGGTGCCGGTCAGATCGGCGCCCGAAAAATCACACAGCATAAAGCTGCCGTTTTCAATTTTTTCGCCGGTAAAGCGGTTACGCGCGATCTTCTCACCCTTTAGCGCCAGGCTCATTGCAACACCCCTGTTTATTTATACAGTCAGCGCAGCATTTAATCCTATTCCGGCGCGGTTGGCAACCGCCGTCGCTCAGCGGCCATCCGCTACGGGCGGTGCGAACGCCACCTTGACGATGCTGAAGCGCTTGGCGCTTTCCGCCTGAGCGACGTCGGCAAAAAGTTTGGGGTAACGCGAGTTGACCACCCACACCTCGCCATCGCGCAGCGCGGCGCCGGTCGGCCCATCCAGCCCCGGCGGCGCGGCGACGGCGACGATATGCGCGCTGGCCCAGCCGTCCGTCGAGGAGAGCAGCGACACGTCACCGGACATGCTCCCTGTTCTCCCCGGATAAGACTGTACGATCACCAATTCGTTGGCGTTTTTGAGCCGCAGCCCGTCGGGCCCTTTCAATCGCTGCGGCAACCTGATTTCACTGACCGCCGGCGCGTTCTCCAACGTCACCTTCCACAGCAGCCCGCGGGTGTAGTCCGCCGCGATCAGATAGCCATCCGGATGATACACGATACCGTTGAGATAAGGCTGCGTGCCCTGTGCAGCCGCAGGCGCCTCAGCGGGCAGCAGAAGCGATGAGCGCACCAGGATCGACGCCTGGCGCGTTGCCCGATCGATCTTGTAAATCTGCGGCTGGAAGCTGTCGGTGACGTAGATATTGCCCTGCGCATCGAGCGCCAGATCGTTGGCGAGCGTCGGCCCACGGCTTAACGAAGACAGATCGTACACCTGCTGCAGCGCACCGGTATCGAGACGAAATTCCAACACCTGCGCCACGCGATTGCGCGTGCCGGGCGAAGAGTGGAGGGACACCCCTACGTCTTCATTGCACACCACCACCCGGTTGCGCTCGGTGTCCACCAGCATGCCGGAGGTGGTAATCAGTCCCTTGCCGGTGGAAAAACGTCGATAGCGGCCATCGGGATAAACCAGGCCAAGTTGCCCGCCGCGCAGTGAAGACACCAAAAACGCGCCGGCGCGCGCATTCCAGGCGACGCCCTCAGGGTAAGCGCCGGCGGGATCCGGCGAAAAGTCGATGCGTTGCGTCGCGTGCGCCTGCACAACGCCGCCGATGAACAGTGCGATGCCGGCCAGCCGGGCGGCGCACCGACGTTGCGGCAATAACAAAGAGAATACGCGGAAGGGAAACATGGGCGTGCACCTGATGAGGAGTCGGATCGCTAGGGTAGCGTCGCGCCGCCAGCGGCACCAGCCGGGAAAAAGGCAATACGCCGCTAAAAAAATCGCAGTAATCGGCGCAAAAAAAAACCGCCCGATGCGGGCGGTTGAGGTGACGGCGAACCGTTACTTCAGGGCTTCCTGAATAGCGTCGGCCATCGGGCCGATGTGCTTCTCCGCCGCCTTCAGCTGGAAATCCACGCCGTTGCCATCGTTGGTGTCTGACAGCGTAGCCTTGATAAGCTCCAGCGCCGCCTGCACCGCCACCAGCCGCTTGTGCTGTTCGTCCGTGACCGGTTCGGCGCCCATGTTTGCCGGATAGTAATGCTCTAACATCGCGATCTCCTTTTGATGACGTTAAACCTTAACCTACCAGAAAACCGCGCATTTATTAAGGAAACCGCGCCCGGCGCGGCCGAATGGCGATAAATTGCACTATACTGGGCAAACCCGCCCTCCTGCCACAGGATCACCGCCATGTCATTCCAGGGAAGCTGCCACTGCGGCGCCGTCACCTTCTCCGTAGACGCCGAACTGCCGACCGAAGCCCTCAGCTGCAACTGCTCGATCTGCCGCCGCAAGGGGCTGTTGCTGTCGTTCTTTCCCCTCGCGGCCTTCACGCTGCGCAGCGGTGAAGATCAACTCAGCGCCTATACCTTCAATCAGCACCGGATCCGCCATCAGTTCTGCCGAGTCTGCGGAGCCCAGCCCTTCGCCTACGGCACCGCGCCGGACGGCGCCGCGATGTGCGCCGTTAACCTGCGCTGCGTGCCTGACGTCGCGCTGGATGCGTTACAGATCCACCGCTACGACGGGGCCAGCGTCTGAGCGAATCGCGCGCTCAGTCGAAGGCGACCCAGCCGGCGTCGGTTTCGGCGGATTGCACGCAGCGCGCCACCCACTTCACGCCCAGCGCGCCGGCCTGCACGTCCGGGTACCAGAAGTCGGCCAGGAAGGCTGCGTCGCGCCGATCGGTGGCGTCCATCGCCAGCGCGAAGCGGCGGTAGAGATTCGACCAGGCTTCAAACAGCCCCTCCGCATGGCCGCCGCCGATGCGATCGTCAGCCAACGCCGACGCGGCGAGATACGGCATGCCGCGCTCCAGGATCCGCACCGGCTCGCCCTGCACTTCGAAGCGCAGCTGATTGGGTTGTTCATCCCACCACTCCAGGCTGGCCTTTTCACCGACAATGCGCACCTTTTGGCCGTGCATCGAACCGCAGTTGACCGCCGAAGCCCACACGGAGCCGATGGCGCCGTTGTGATACTCCATCAGCACATAGGCGTTGTCCTCCAACGGCGCGCGCGACGGCACAAAGCTTTGTCGGCTGCAGATCAGCCGTCGGATCTTCAGCTGCGGCGCCATGGTTTCCGCCAGGAACAGCGTGTGGGTCGCCAGATCGCCCAGCACATAGCTGGGGCCGACAAAGCGCGGATCGACCCGCCAGCGAGTGCTGGGATTATCCTTCTCCACCGGCGCGGCGTGAAAGCCGTGGGCGAACTGCATATTCACCAGCCGAATTTCCCCCAGCCGGCCATCGGCAATCATCTGCCGCGCCTGCAAAATCATCTGGTGCCCGGCATAGCCGTAGGTCACGCCGATGACTTTGCGCTGCCGCTCGCACAGCGCCGCCAGCGCCTGCGCCTCTTCGACGCTGAAACACAGCGGCTTCTCGCATACCACGTGCAATCCCGCCTCCAGCGCCGCCCGGCAAATGGCGTAATGGGTGTTGTTCGGCGTGGCGATCGAGACCGCTTCGATGCCGTCCGCCCGCGCGGCTTCGGCGCGGAACATTTCGGTATAATCCGCATAACAGCGCTCCGCCGCCACGCCCAGACTCCGGCCAAAATCACGCCCGCGTTCGGCGTCAATGTCGAACGCGCCGGCCAACAGAGTAAACGCACCGTCGCGCAAGGCCGCCGAACGATGGATGTAACCGATCTGGCTGGTGCCGCCGCCGCCGACCATGCCCCAGCGCAACGATCTCGCCAAAGGTTTGCTGCCGTTGATCATCGTGTTTCTCCTGATTAAAAGCCGAGGCCGCGCAAGTAGCGCAAGCTGGCGGTGACGTCCTGCAGGCTGCCCTGCACATTGCGCGGATCGCGCTCCTGCTCGATAGTGATCCAGCCCCGGTATCCGCGCTCGGCCAACAGCGCGCGCAGCTGCGGATAATCGATCGCCCCGCTGCCCAACGGGCACATGACACCCTCGGCGCAGGCGGTGAAAAAATCGACGCCGCGCGCCAGCACCTCGCGGAACACCTGCGGATCGACGTCTTTGAAGTGCAGATAATCGAGACGCTCAAAGAGCTTGCTCAGCCAGGCAGCCGGGTCCAGCCCGGCGTAATACAGATGGCCGGTATCCAGGCACAATCCGGCGGTGTGATGCGGAATGTCCGCCGCCAACCGGTCGATTTCGTCGGCGAACTCGATGCAGCCGCCGGCGTGCGGATGCACCACCGGCCGCACACCGTATTCCCGCCAGGCCAGTTCGCTGATGCGCGTAATGTGCCCGATCATCCTCTGCCACTCCCCCTGCGACAAACGCGGCGCTAAATCTGAACGCCCGGCGAACCTGGCGCGTTGCGGATTGCCGAAATCGATAATCACCAAGAACGGCGGCGCGGCGCGATCGCCCTCGGTCGGCTCCGCCCTGGGCGCCCGCGAGAGGTTGCGGCATATCCGATGAGTCAGGGCCAGCAGGCGCTCAATGTTCGCCTCGCTGACCAGATCGTCAAAAATCGTGCCGGCCACCAGCGACAGGCGATGCTGCTCCAGCGCGGCGCACAGCGCCTCGCTCTGCGTCGGCAGATAGCCCCATGGCCCCAGCTCGATGCTGCGATAGCCGGCCGCCGACGCTTCTTGCAGAACCGTGGCATAGGGCGGCAAATGGGGGTTGTTCGGATCATCCACGCCCCAACTGCAGGGCGCATTGGCGATAGGCAAAGTCATGGCGACGGCTCCTTTTTTGCGGGGGATGCCGGCAGTATCAAACAAAAATTCCAAAACCATCAATAATGAAAATTTTATTTTTTGATAGAGATCGCGCTATTTTTGATAAATTATTTGATAGTTTTTAATCAAATTCAGGCAGCACCTGAACTGCGCCCTGACCTCGGCAACACCACTCAGCGGCCGTCAGAGGTTTTCTTTGGTGATCACATCGAAGCGATTAATGATGTGGCGTAATCCCGGTTGTTCATCGGCGGCGAGTAACGTCTCGACGATCGTGGCGGCCAATTCGGGAATGCGGTGGCACAGCAGCAGATCCACCGTGCCGTCGAGCAGCGCCATTTCACCGCCCTGCACCGGGCCGTGGCACACCAGCGTGATGTCGCGCTGCCGGCCGCTCTCTCGCAACGCCTGAATAATGCCCTCCACACCGCCGCTCGGCGCGTAAAGCGCCGCCAGTTCCGGGTGGTTCGCCAGCAGTTCACGCGTGACCCGGCGCGCCGTTTCCGCGTCCTCAAGGCTGCGCACCGGTTCCAACACACGCTGGCCGCTCATCTGCTCACGCAGGTAGGAGCGAAAACCGATCTCGCAGGCTTCCTGGCAAGTAAAACGATTGTCGCCGATGATCACGCCGACGTCGCCCTGACGCCGGCACAGACGATCCACCGCCCAGCCGGCGGTGCGGCCCGCTTTTTGATTATCCAGACCGATGTAGCCGGCGCGGCTGGGCACCGATAAATCCGACAGCAGCGCGAAAACGTTGATGCCCGCCTGGGCGGCTTCTTCTACGGCATAGTGGATCAGGGGATGATCCAGCGCCAGCACGCCGATCGCTTCCACCTGGCGGCTCAATTGGCTAATGGCGGCGGCGGTGTCGCCGATGGCATTGAGAGAGTGGAAGATGAACTGCGGCGGCTGACCCGGCTCATGATACGGCGCCGCTTGCGCCATCAGTTCATCAGCCAGTTGCGCATAGAAAGAGTGTTCGCGTCGCAGCAGGATGAACCCCATTCTCAGGCGGCGCTCCGGCCTGCCCAGCACCGCCGACAGGCAGTGGGACTTCTCCAACGCGAACCCCAACTTTTTCGCCGCCTCAATCACCCGGCGCTGGGTGGCGGGCCGCACCGACGCGCGTTGGTTGATCACCCGATCGACGGTGGCGATGCCGACCCGCGCCTCTCTGGCGATGGCCGCCATGGTGGTTTTCTTGCCGCTCATGTTCATCTCCATCAACGATTTGATGGAAAAATATCATAGCCGTTGCCGCCCCTGATGTGATGCCGTTCGCGATTAACGGTAGACGGAGAACTTCTTGGTGAGCGGCTTAAGCTGTTCAGTGTCGCCGTAGAGCGCTACTGCCACGAAGTCCAACTGCTCGTAGGGGGTATTGGCGGTGTCGGCGATCTGCTGCTCGGCGGAATGCGACAGCATGGTGGTGGTGAAGAAGTTGGACAGCACGCCCTCCTCCTTGCATTTGAGGATCAGGTTGCTGAGCTGGCTGCTGTTCTTGGCCTGCAGGATGACGATCGGGTAATGGCTCATATTGGCGCTGACGCCGTCGAGGCTGCTCGGGTAGTGGTGAAACTCGCGCTGCTCGATAAGATCGGTGATGCCCGCCGTCAGATGGCAGGAGGCGTTAAACAGCGTGGCCGGTTCGTGGTTGCGGTTGAGGATGATGTAGAATTTTTTCTCGTTGTCGCTGTACATACTCTTCTCCTTGAATAGACAACCCTTTTTACCCAAGCCAAGGGCGGTTTTCAAGGCGAGATAAGGGCCGCGTCCGGCCCCGTGATAACGTTTCAGCCTCAGATCCCGCCTTCGCCCGGGCCCTGCGGCTGCGCCACCTGATGCAGCACGGTGATGTTCTGCAGGACAGTGCCGCCGTCGATCGGTTTCATCTGGCCGTCGCGATCTTTATAGTGCGTCGGTTTGGCCCCGTGGAAGAACAGGCCGGCGTTGACCTGCACGCCCAGATAACCGGCGCTTGGCGGCAGGCGCTGCACGTCGGTCCAGGGGTTGGAGACCGGCACGAACTGGAATCCCTCGCCCGTCTTCACATACAGCGGGCGCAGCAGCGTGACAAAGGCCATCAGCGGCGACAGCGCCTCTTTGAAGATCTGAACCGGCCGATCGACCGTCATCAGGAAGCCATGCGGCTGTTCCTCTACCGTGTCGAAGGTCAGGCTGCTGCTGATATCGTCACCCCGGCCGCCATAGCTCCACTCCATCACCGGCGCTCCGTTTTCATTCATCATCTCTGACATACACTGCTCCTTATAAATAAAATTGATCGGGCACGCTCGCTGCGTGCCGGAACAGTAAACCGCTGAACGGGCACCCGCGTCCACGCAGGGCGGCACGCTGGCGAACCAAACAACGAGGCGCGCAAAATAAAGCTCGAAATGAATAATTTCCCCGCGTGACAGCGCAGCATTTGAACGACTTCTGTCGTAGCGCAGACGCATAGTGAGGGCGTTACCGCCACTGGAGAGTGTTATGACTGCGATTAAACCGGACGCCATTGACCGCGTTTCCCCCGCCGCCACGCCCTGGCTAGCCGTCATCAATGTGCTGTTCGCCGGCATCGCCGCGGCGCTGCACGTGGGCAAGGCCACCATTGCCTTGCCGGCGCTGCAGGCCGAGTTTGGCCGTTCACTGGAGACGCTAAGCTGGGTCATCTCGGCGTTTCCTTTCGTCGGGGTGTTCGGCGGCATCGCTGCCGGGCTGCTGGTGCGCCGCTGGGGCGATCGGCGGCTGCTGGCGCTGGGATTGCTGATCGTCAGCGCCGCCAGCTTTACCGGCGCCACGCTGCACGACTTCAGCGGCTTGATCGTCAGCCGCTTTGTCGAAGGCCTCGGCTTCGTCATCGTGGTGGTCGCCTCGCCGGCGGTGCTGAACCGCATCGTCGCCCCGGCGCAGCGCAGCCTGGTGTTCGGCATCTGGAGCACCTTCATGCCGGCGGGCATCGCCATTTCGCTGTTTTTCGGTCCTCACCTGGCGGGCTGGCAACAGAACTGGCAGGCCGGTGCGGCGCTGACGCTGCTGGCCGCGCTGCTGCTGCCGCTGACCACGCCGCGCCGCGCCGCCGACGCGCACGCTCCGCCGTTGCCGCTGCGGCAAGCGCTGGGCGCGATGCTGCGGGCGCGCCAGCCGCTGTTGCTGGCGCTGATGTTCACCGCTTACAACCTGCAGTTTTTCTCGGTGATGACCTTTTTACCGATCTTTCTGATGCAGCGCATCGGTCTGACGCTGGCGGCCGCCGGCGGCATCAGCGCAGCGGCGGTGGCGGCGAACATCATCGGCAACCTCGCCGCCGGGTTCTTGCTGTCGCGCGGTCTGCGGGCCGGTAGCCTGCTCGCGGCCACCAGCCTGGTCATCGGCATCTTCGGCATCGGCATTTTCCTGCCGATGACGCCCAATGGCCTGCTGATCCCACTGTGCTTCCTGTTCTGCGCCATCGCCGGCATGCTGCCCGCCACCATTCTGGCCGCCACGCCGGCGGCGACGCCGGAGCCCACGCTGCTGCCGCTGAGTCTGGGGTTGGTGATGCAGGGGAACTACCTCGGCCAGGTGATCGGCCCGGTCGCGCTGAGCGCCATCGTGGCCGCAGCCGGTTGGGCGGCGCCGGTGTGGTTGGTGCTGGCGGCGGCGGTGTCAGGGGCGGGATTGGCGCTGATTTTTCGCCGCGGGCCGCGCAATGCGGCGTAATGGCGCAATAATGAGAAAGGAGGTTCTATTTATTATTAGCGGTGCTGAATATTCCCTGGTGCGGGCGCGTGCTTATCGTGAAGGATAAGGCCAGTGATGATCCAGGCCCGACAATGACAAGGCGCCGGTCGCAACAAGATAAATCAGCAGACCGGCGAAAGCGATCAGCAATGCCTTTTCGATAACGGCAAGTCGTTTGTGTTCTGTCATTTGCATACTCCTGCGTGGTATCGGGCGAACGGCCGCCCTCATCAACACTAGGAAAGCCTGGCGCAGGCGGCAAGCGCAACACACAAAATGAAACACAATCAATAAATTTTGTTAACTATTTAGCGTTCTTTCTTTCCTTGCGCCGCCGCCTGAGCCTCGCGCGGCGCCCTCTTTTCCCCTTAGTAACCCTATGGAATACACCGTTAAAAATCCCCTACCGGATAAGCAAAGGTAATGATAGTGTTGTTTTCATTCAGTTCATCTATGCTGAAAATTCATCTTTTGAGGGACGACTATGATGTCTAAAGGCATTTCCAAGGGATTCTTTATTCTGATCCTGTTCATCGTTACCGCCGCCTTTCTCGACGTGCTGGGGCCTTATTACTCCTCGGTGCTGTGGGCGGTTATTCTGGCGGTGATTTTCCATCCGGTGAAAAAGAAGTTGAAACAGTACGTCGGCGAACGCAACGGCGTGGTGTCGCTGCTGACGGTGGCGCTGATCTGCCTGATCGTGTTCACGCCGTTAGCGATCATCGCCTCATCGCTGGCGATGGAATTCAACATGATTTACACCAAGCTGCAGACCAACAACAGCCAATTGCCGACCATGCTGGCGGACTTCATGCGTCATCTGCCCGGCTGGGCGCAGCGCTTCCTGGCGGAACATAACCTCAACAGCGCCGCCGAGATCCAAAAACAACTTTCCGAGGTGGCGCTCAAGGGCGGGCAATACCTGGCGGGCAGCGTGTTCCTGATCGGCAAAGGCACCTTCAACTTCGTCGTCGGCTTCGGCGTGATGCTCTACCTGCTGTTCTTCCTGCTGAAAGACGGCCCGTATCTGGTGAACCTGGCGCTCGAAGCGCTGCCGCTCTCACAGCATGTGAAGCACCACCTGTTCGTGAAGTTCGCCGCCGTCTCCCGCGCCACCGTCAAGGGCACGGTGGTGGTCGCCGTGGTGCAAGGCGCGCTCGGCGGGCTGGCGTTTTACTTTACCGGCATCGACGGCAGCTTGCTGTGGGGCGCGCTGATGGCGTTCCTGTCGATCATCCCCGCCGTGGGCTCCGCCATCATCTGGGTGCCGGCGGTGATCTACTTCTTCGCCACCGGCATGCTGTGGAAAGGCATCTTCCTGGTGGTGTTCTTCGTGGTCGTAATCGGCCTGGTGGACAACATTCTGCGCCCGCTGCTGGTAGGCAAAGACACCAAAATGCCGGACTACCTGATCCTGATCTCCACCCTGGGCGGCATGGAGATTTACGGCATTAACGGCTTCGTCATCGGGCCATTGATCGCCGCGCTGTTCATCGCCTGCTGGAACATCCTGTCCGGCCGCGACAGCAAGGAAAACATCGAAGAGATCGACGAAGAATTCATCGAAGAAGGCAAGAATCATCCCGACGCGGCGGAGTAAACCTCTCGCACCGTATCGCACCGGGGCCCGTTTGGGCCCCTTTTTTGTCTGTGGTATCCTTGCCGCGCTCACAAGGAAGAACGGGTTTCGTTATGCTTATTCTCTACGCCACGCTGGCCATCGCCTTCACTCTGCTGTGCCTGTTAGCCTTTATCTATTGCGCCTATCAGCTGTCAAAGCACGGTGACGTCAAGTTTTTGGCCTCGCTTTCGGTGCTGATCTTCGCGCTGCTGGCCTTCTATGCCGCTTATGGCTACGTCAGCACCTGGCTGCAACAGCAGGCGGTGGATGTCCGGCTGTATTAGCGCAGCGGGATGAAAAAGACCTGCTCCGGATCGCCGTCATCGAGATTGTCAATTTGGCCGCTGGCGACAAACCCGGCGTTCAACAGCAGCCGCTGCATCGGCAGGTTGGAATGATTGGTGGAGGTGAACAGCTTCGGGTGCCGGCAGTGCAACTTAAGCGCCGCAATCAGCGCCTGCCCGACGCCCCGGCGGCGATAGCGCTCGCCGACCATCAGCATCTCCACAAAGCCGCAGCCGAAGAAGTGATAGTGCAGCACACCGTATCCCATCGCCATGCCCTGCTCCTCGGCAAGATAACAGACGCCCTGCCCGCACCAGGCGCGGATCTGCGCCGCGCGCTGCGGCTCGTATTCGGCGACGCTGTCGAGGGCGATCAGGGCTGCGGCATCGGTTTCAGCAGCAAGGCGCACAAGCATATTTAACCCCTCATTCGTATGGATGACGGCGGTGCCGCTTCAACGAAACGGCAACCGCGGCGGGATAATTTTTACATCCCTGCCAAATTTTGTAATCCTATTATAGAGTTACTAAAAACACGCCAAGGAAGGAAAACATTTCCCGATGAAAATACCGCAAATCTCCGCCGCCCTGCTGTTTACCCTGCTGCTGGCGGGCTGCCAGTTCCACAAAACCGTGTTCCCGCCGCCGTATATCGGCACTCCGCAAGAGATCAGCACCTACGAAGTGAAAGGGCTGACCTTCGTCACCACCGTCACCTTCAGCGGCCTGTTTGCCGAAGAGCTGGTGCGCGAATACGCACAGAAACACCACTATCGCTACTACGTGGTAACGATGCGCAGCAACGGTTTTAAAGACCGAAGCGAGCGAGTAAGCGCGATGATGTATCGGTAGAGAGTGGCGCCACATGCCGTGAAATAATGCCGAAAAAACGGGCTTTAGCATGAGGAAGCGCTATACGAAATATTGCACAACCCAATACTCACAGGCCGCATGAAAATACGGCCTGTGACTTTGGTTTAATTGTCTGACATCGCAGTTTCCGCCCTGCATTTTCACTGCGGACGAAATTCCAATACGCTGCTTTTGACCGCTTCGTAAGCCGCGGCCGTTGGCGGTTTAGGCAAACGTGCATTGACGATTGCTTTTATCGCGGCCTGGCAAAGTTCCGGATCCCCTTGAACAGCCCGAATGCTGATCAGCAGGCCATCCGGCGCCAGCTTGATGCTTAATGTACAACTTCTGCCTGAGTAGGTTTCGGCGTCTTTAAAATGGCGTTGGATCTCCGCTTGCACCTGAGACAGGTAATGTAATTCCTCTTTTCCCGGCGCCTTTGGGTTGCCAAGGTTGGCGAAAAGATCGTCAACCTCTTTATTTGCCGGATCGGTTTGGCTGGGGGCGGTGCTCTTGGCACACCCCGTTAATGCCAGCGCGAGCATCGCCGCCAATAATGTGGCGGCGCCGGTTTTAAAGCCTGAATGCGTGATTTTCATATCCCTGTCCTTATGGATGACTATCAGCCAAAATCAACGTGGTATTCGACAAGATCCCCGGCGCATACTTATACAGAATTAACGCCAAACCGCCAGAGACATTGCTAGTATCAAGCATCGGCATGCGGAGAATCGTGGGCCGATGATGACATGAAGCCATAGCTCCCCAGGCGGGGCGTACAGCTGAAAACCCTGACCTATCGATAACCTTGTTATCCGAACGAGTAATCACTCCATCAATAAATTAAGTTATTCTTAATTTTTTATCCCATTAGAAGCGCTTTCAACCCTGGCAATCTGGAAAATCTGCCTATACTTACTTTCCTGATATTAAATTTGTTTAAGTAACCAGGATGGTAGGTATGAAAAGCAAACGCCCCTTTGCCGCGCTGCTGGCGGCAACAGCATTGATGTCCTTGGTGGGCTGCGCTTCCAATCAGGCGATCAAAACGACGGACGGCAAAACCATTGTTACCGACGGCAAGCCCCAGATCGATAAAGATACCGGATTGGTCTCCTATCGAAATGCTGAAACGGGCAAAACGGAACAGATCAATCGAGACCAGATTGCAAACATGAGTGAGTTGGATAACTAAAAGGAGCTACAAATGAAAAAAGCGCTTGTTCTTCCCGCGATCGCCCTGGTTGCCATCGCTGCACTGTCAGGCTGCACACGCACCAGCTACGCTATTCATACCCACGATGGCCGAACGATCATCAGTGACGGCAAACCGAAAGAGACTTCTGCCGGGTTGATCGGGTATACCGACGCCAATGGCGTCAAACAGCAAATCAACAAGACGGAAGTCAAAGAGGTGTCGGAAATTCCTCATTAAGGTTCCGATAATCTGAGCCCGCTAAAACAAAGGGAGCCGATGGCTCCCTTTCTATTCAAACAGTAAGCGCGCCCATTGGCGTTTAACGATAACGTCGATAAACGCCTGACATTTCAGCAGACAACGTTGCCAGGTTTGCCATACGGATCTCCCCTTTCCCGGCGTCGAACGGCTATAATCCGATAAGTGGAGTTTTTTAAAACGATAAGGAGGGAGTATGTACAAAACTATTTTGGTTCCCGTGGATATTACCGAGCCGGAATTAACACAGCAGGTCATCCCGCATGTCAACGCGCTCGCCAGGCTCGAAGACTCCCACGTCCATTTCCTGGCGGTGATCCCGTCGCGCGCCACCTACGCGGCCTTCGGCTTTGCCGCCACGGCGGCGGTGGAAACCAAAGATGAAACCATTGCGATAGCGACCGAGGGGCTGGCGAAAGCGGCAAAACAATTCAGCGTACCCGAGGATCGAGTGACCACGCATGTCGCCGTCGGCGATCCCAAAGATCAGATCCTGGAACTCGCCGATGCGCTTAACGCGGAGATTATTGTGATGGGTTCCAACCGCCCTTCTGCAATGACTTACCTCCTCGGCTCGAATGCCACCGCGGTGGTGCGCCACGCCAATTGCCCGGTGCTGGTCGTGCGTGAATCGGCTAACGCTTAAAATCGCTTGCTCATTTGAACAATAAAAAACGGGAGCCCCAAGGCTCCCGCTCTCATTCAAGCGCTGAACACACTTACATGTGTTTAACGATAGCGTCGCCAAACTCTGAACATTTCAGCAGTTTAGCGCCTTCCATCAGGCGTTCGAAGTCATAGGTCACGGTCTTGGCGGCGATGGCGCCTTCCATGCCTTTAACAATCAGGTCAGCCGCTTCGAACCAACCCATGTGGCGCAGCATCATCTCTGCGGACAGGATGATGGAGCCTGGGTTCACTTTGTCCTGGCCGGCGTACTTCGGCGCGGTGCCGTGAGTCGCTTCGAACAGCGCGCAGTCGGAACCGATGTTGGCGCCCGGCGCGATGCCGATGCCGCCTACCTGGGCCGCCAGGGCGTCGGAGATGTAGTCGCCGTTCAGGTTCATACAGGCGATCACGTCGTATTCCGCCGGGCGCAGCAGGATTTGTTGCAGGAAGGCGTCGGCAATCACGTCTTTAACCACGATCTCTTTGCCGGTGTTCGGGTTCTTGATCTTCAGCCATGGGCCGCCGTCGATCAGCTCGCCGCCGAACTCTTCGCGCGCCAGCTCATAGCCCCAATCCTTGAAGGCACCTTCGGTGAACTTCATGATGTTGCCTTTGTGAACCAGGGTCACGGAGTCGCGGTCGTTGGTGATGGCGTATTCGATCGCCGCGCGCACCAGACGCTTGGTCCCTTCTTCAGAGCATGGCTTCACGCCGATACCGCACTGCTCCGGGAAGCGGATTTTCTTCACGCCCATTTCGTCACGCAGGAATTTGATCACTTTGTCCGCTTCGGCGGAGCCGGCTTTCCACTCGATGCCGGCGTAGATGTCTTCGGCGTTTTCGCGGAAGATCACCATGTCGGTCAGCTCAGGCTGCTTCACCGGGCTTGGAGTGCCCTGGTAGTAACGCACCGGGCGCAGGCACACGTACAGGTCCAGCTGCTGGCGCAGGGCCACGTTCAGAGAACGGATGCCGCCGCCGACCGGGGTGGTCAGGGGGCCTTTGATGGCGACGCGGTAGTCGCGGATCAGGTCCAGAGTTTCGTCCGGCAGCCACACGTCTTTACCGTAAACGTGGGTAGATTTTTCGCCGGTGTAGATTTCCATCCAGGAGATTTTACGTTCGCCGTGGTAAGCCTTTTTAACGGCCGCATCAACCACGTGGATCATGGCAGGAGTCACGTCAACGCCGATGCCGTCGCCTTCGATGAACGGGATGATCGGGTTATGAGGAACAACCAGTTTACCCTGGGCGTCAACCGTGATTTTTTTACCTTCTGCCGGAACAACTACTTTGCTTTCCATCAACCTCTCCTTCAAGCGCAATTTTGTTAATGCTTTGTAAGATGCGTGTAGATACTACTTGAATATTCGGTCCGCGCCAATCCGAAACGGATTCGGTTATAATGCGCTTATCATCCGTAATCTCAACTGTTATGAAAAAATTCTCTGTTAGAAATCACAACGTTAAACGATTCAGCAAGCCGAATGCCGCCAAACCCGCCGCGCCGAAGGGGCCGCGCCGAATTGTGTTATTCAACAAGCCCTTCGACGTGCTGCCGCAGTTCACCGATGAAGCCGGCCGCGCCACGCTGAAAGAGTACATCCCCTTCCCCGACGTTTACGCCGCCGGGCGCCTGGATCGCGACAGCGAAGGGCTGCTGGTGCTGACCAACGACGGCCAGCTGCAGGCGCAGCTCACCCAGCCGGGCAAGCGCACCGGCAAAATCTATTATGTGCAGGTCGAGGGCGCGCCGCAGGAGAGCGATTTGGCGCCATTGCGCTGCGGCGTTACGCTGAAAGACGGCCCCACGCTGCCCGCCGGGGTGGAGCTGGTAGCCGAGCCTCAGTGGCTATGGTCGCGCACCCCGCCGATCCGCGAGCGTAAATCCATCCCCACCAGTTGGCTGAAAATCACCCTGTTCGAAGGGCGAAACCGCCAGGTGCGTCGCATGACGGCGCATATCGGGTTCCCTACCCTGCGCCTGATTCGCTACAGTATGGGTAATCTTTCGCTGGGTTCACTGCAGCCTGGTGAATGGAAAAGCATCGATTCCCTGTAGACCGATAACTGATGGAGGCGCCATGAAATCCACGCCGATCGCGCTGCTGCTCGCCGCTCTGGCGGCCCCGTTCGCCGCCCAGGCCGCCAGCTTCGACTGCGCCAAGGCGGCAAACCGCGATGAGCAAGCCATCTGCGCCAACCGCACGCTGAACGATTTGGATGTGCAAATGGCCACCCAATACCAATTCCTGCGCGGCCTGTTCGCCATGGGCGCGCGTGGCGCGATGCAGGACAGCCAGCAGGCCTGGCTGGCAAAACGCCAGCGGTGCGGCGGCGACACCGCCTGTCTGCTCAAAAGCTACCGCACCCGCATCGCCGAGCTGGACGATATCTATCGGCGCATCGACAAACCGCTGTAAGGAGACCGCATGTTCAAACCGCACGTCACCGTGGCCTGCGTAGTGCACGCCGCCGGCAAATTTTTAATTGTCGAAGAGACCATCAACGGCAAAGCGCTGTGGAATCAGCCGGCCGGCCATCTGGAAGCCGACGAGACGCTGGTGCAAGCCGCCGAGCGCGAGCTGTGGGAAGAGACCGGCATCCGCGCCACCCCGCAGGCATTTTTACGTCTGCACCAATGGATTGCGCCGGATCGCACGCCGTTCCTGCGTTTTTGCTTCGTCATCGAGCTGGAACAGCCGCTGCCGACCGAGCCGCACGACAACGACATTGATCGCTGCCTGTGGTTGAGCGCCGACGAGATTTTGCAGGCGCCCAACCTGCGTTCCGCGCTGGTGGCCGAGAGCATTCGCAGCTACCAGCAGCCGGAGCGTTACCCGCTGTCGCTGGTCGGCAGCTTCGCCTGGCCGCATTGAGGGCACCGGGCAGCACAAGATGAACAGTGCGCCGGCGCGGGCAACGTGGTAAAATCCTGCGCTTGTTTTTATCAGCACGGTTCGTGTTCAAGTTCGTGAGATCCCCATGTCAGACAACAGCCAGAAAAAAGTAATCGTCGGTATGTCCGGCGGCGTCGACTCTTCCGTTACCGCCTATCTGTTACAGCAACAGGGCTATCAGGTCGCTGGGCTGTTCATGAAAAACTGGGAAGAAGACGACGACGAAGAGTACTGCTCCGCCGCGACCGATCTGGCCGACGCGCAAGCGGTCTGCGACAAGCTGGGCATCGAACTGCACACGGTGAACTTTGCGGCGGAATACTGGGACAACGTGTTTGAGCTGTTCCTGGAAGAGTACAAGGCCGGCCGCACGCCCAACCCGGACATCCTGTGCAATAAAGAAATCAAATTCAAAGCCTTCCTGGAGTTCGCCGCTGAAGACCTGGGGGCCGATTTCATCGCCACCGGCCATTACGTGCGCCGCCAGGACGTGGACGGCAAAAGCCGCCTGCTGCGCGGCGTCGACGGCAACAAAGATCAGAGTTACTTCCTCTATACCCTGAGCCACGAGCAGGTGGCGCAAAGCCTGTTCCCAGTTGGGGAACTGGAGAAGCCGGAGGTGCGCCGCATCGCCGAGCAACTGGAGCTGGTCACCGCCAAGAAGAAAGACTCCACCGGCATCTGCTTTATCGGCGAGCGCAAATTCCGCGACTTCCTCGGCCGCTACCTGCCGGCGCAGCCGGGCCCGATCGTCAGCGTCGACGGCCAGACCGTCGGCGAACACCAGGGCCTGATGTATCACACCTTGGGCCAGCGCAAAGGGTTAGGCATCGGCGGCCTGAAAGACAGCAGCGAAGATCCGTGGTACGTGGTGGATAAAGACGTGGCCAATAACGTGCTGGTGGTCGCGCAAGGGCACGATCACCCGCGACTGATGTCCGTCGGCCTTATCGCGCAGCAGCTGCACTGGGTGGATCGCCTGCCGCTGACCGGCCCGTTCCGCTGTACGGTGAAGACCCGCTATCGCCAGCAGGACATCCCTTGCACCGTGACCCCGCTCGACGACGAACGCATCGAAGTGCGTTTCGACGAGCCGGTCTCCGCCGTCACCCCCGGCCAGTCGGCGGTGTTCTACCAGGGCGAAATCTGCCTCGGCGGCGGCATCATCGAACAGCGCCTGGCGTAGTTCGCCTGCCGCCCAAGAAAAACGCTGCGTTTACCGCAGCGTTTTTTTTATTCAGAATTCCACCTGCGCCCCCAGTTCGATCACCCGGTTTGGCGGGATTTCGAACAGATCCGGCGCCCGCAGCGCGTTGCGCTGCAACAGCTGGAACACCTTGCCGCGCACGCGCAGATACCAGGGGCGCTTGCCCAATACCAGCGTATCGCGCGACATGAAGAACGAGGTCTCGTTCATGGTGAAACTCATCCCCTCCAGGCCGCAGCGATAAAGAATATCCGTCACGTTGGGCGTTTCGCGCCAGCCGTAGCTCGCCACCACCCGCCAAAAGCTCGTCGACAGCTGTTCGATCGCCACCCGCTGCACGTTGTGCACATACGGCATGTCGGTAGTCACGATAGTCAGCAGCACCACGCGCTCATGCAACACCTTGTTGTGCTTCAGGTTATGCAGCAGCACCAGCGGCACCGCATGCGGCGTGCGCTCCATAAACACCGCGGTGCCCGGCACCCGCTTCGGCGGCGCCTTCTCCAGCGACTCGATCAGCGCGGTCAGCCCTTCCTGGTTGTCGCGCAGCCGGCGGATCAGGCGCGAGCGCTCGGTCTTCCAGGTCAGCATGATCAGCAGAATGATCAACCCCAGCGCCACCGGCAGCCAGCCGCCGGTCGCCAGTTTGATCAGGTTGGCGCCGAACAGCGGCACGTCGATGCACAGCATGGCAAGCAGCATCAGCCCACCCAGATAGCGCGGCCAGCCCCAGTTTTTCACCGCCACGATGCTCAGCAAAATCGACGACAGCAGCATGGTGCCGGTCACCACGATGCCGTAAGCCGAGGCCAGGTTGCTGGAGTGTTTGAAGCTGATAATCACGATCAACACCGCCGCGAACAGCAGCCAGTTCACCACCGGAATGTAGATCTGCCCGGACTCCTGATCGGAGGTATAGATGATGCGCATCGGCGGCAGGTAGCCCAGCCGCACCGCCTGGCGCGTCAGGGAGAAGACGCCGGAGATCACCGCCTGCGAGGCGATCACCGTCGCCAACGTGGCGATCACCAGCAGCGGGATCAGCGCCCAGGTGGGCGCCAGCAGGAAGAACGGGTTATTGATCGCCGCCGGGTTGGCCAACAGCAGCGCCCCCTGGCCGAAGTAGTTCAGCACCAGCGCCGGCGCCACCAGCGTAAACCACGCCAGGCGGATCGGTTTTTTGCCGAAGTGGCCCATGTCGGCGTACAGCGCTTCGGCGCCGGTGACCGACAGCACCACCATGCCCAGCGCGAAGAACGACACTGCCTTGTACTCGAGGAAGAAATTCACCGCCCAGTAAGGGTTCAGCGCCCGCAGCACGCCGGGGTGATGCAAAATGCCGCCGATGCCGAGCAGCGCCAGCGTCAGGAACCAGATGACCATCGCCGGGGCGAACAGTTTGCCGACGCTGCCGGTGCCGTGTTTCTGGATCGCGAACAGCGCGGTCAACACCAGCAGCGACAGCGGCACGATAAAGCTGTCCAGCTCGGGGGCGATAATCTGCAGGCCTTCGATAGCCGAGAGCACCGAAATGGCCGGGGTAATCACCCCATCGCCATAAAAGAAGCTGCCGCCCACCAGCCCGACCAGCACCGCCGCCGGCACCCAGCGCGCATCCAGGTTGCGGATCGCCAGCGACATCAGCGTCAGGATCCCCCCCTCGCCGTCGTTGTCGGCGCGCATCACGAAACAAATGTATTTAATTGACACCACCAGGGTCAGCAGCCAGAAGATCAGCGACAGAAAGCCGTAGATCGAGGCCGGCGTCATGGTGATGCCCTCCTCTGCCGTCAGGCATTCGCGCAGGGTGTACAGCGGGCTGGTGCCGATATCGCCGTACACCACGCCGATGGCCGCCAGCGTCACCGCCGGCAGCGGCTGCTTGTTTTTTACGTGCATATAAAGGTCTTTATTTGAGGGGTCACGTTGGCAGTATAGATGCAGCCGCCGCACTTTATTTGCCGCCGCAACAATATGTTCGCGTCGCCACGCCGGCGATTTTCGCCGCCTATTTGCACAGTTCTGCGCCGCACGGCGTCTCCGCCTCGCCACAGGCGTATTAGACGCTGGGTTTACCCTCAATTTTATGGCATGATCCGCGGCATTCGTTGTCATCGTTGTTACAGCCACGCCCGATCGTTACCGTTCGCGGCCGCCGCCGTTACCCTGGCGATACGCACAACCTTATACAGTAAGCCATGTACCGTTCACCGCGTTTACAGGAGTCATCGTGGCGAAGAATTATTATGACATCACGCTGGCCATGGCGGGTATCAGCCAGTCGGCGCGTTTGGTTCAGCAATTGGCCCATGAAGGGCAATGCGACCGCGAAGCGTTTCACACCTCGCTGAAAAGCCTGCTGCAGATGGACCCACCCTCTACGCTGGCGGTGTTCGGCGGCGAGGAGCGCAATTTGATGGTCGGCCTCGAAACCCTGATGGGCGTGCTTAACGCCAACAACAAAGGGCCGGGCGCGGAACTGACCCGCTACACCATCAGCCTGATGGTGCTGGAGCGCAAGCTCAACGCCAACAAACAGGCGATGAACACGCTCGGCGAACGCCTCGGCCAGCTCGAACGCCAGCTGGCGCACTTCGATCTTGAGTCGGACACCATCATCAGCGCGCTGGCCGGCATTTATGTCGACGTGGTAAGCCCGCTCGGGCCGCGCATCCAGGTGACCGGCTCGCCGGCAATCTTGCAGAACCCGCAGGTGCAGGCCAAAGTTCGCGCCACGCTGCTGGCCGGCATTCGCGCCGCCGTGCTGTGGCAACAGGTCGGCGGCAGCCGCCTGCAGTTAATGTTTTCCCGTAATCGTCTGTTCAAGCAGGCGCAAAATATCGTTGCTCATTGTTAATCGATCCCAGGAGTTGCTACCGATGGAATTATCCTCACTGACCGCCGTTTCCCCCGTTGATGGACGCTACGGTGATAAAGTCAGCGCACTGCGCCCCATTTTCAGCGAATACGGTCTGCTGAAATTCCGCGTACAGGTTGAAGTACGTTGGCTGCAAAAACTGGCCGCCTGCGCAGAAATCAAGGAAGTTCCCGCTTTTGACGCCGACGCAAACGCTTTCCTCGACAAAATCGTCGCTGAATTCAACGAAGAAGACGCTCAGCGCATCAAAACCATCGAGCGCACCACCAACCACGACGTGAAAGCGGTCGAGTATTTCCTGAAGGAAAAAGTGGCGGCGGTGCCTGCGCTGCACGCGGTGTCCGAGTTCATTCACTTCGCCTGCACCTCCGAAGACATCAACAACCTGTCGCACGCGCTGATGCTGCAAAGCGCTCGTCAGGACGTGGTGCTGCCTTACTGGCGTAAAATCATCGATGCGCTGAAAGGGCTGGCGCTGGAATACCGCGATATCCCGCTGCTGTCGCGCACCCACGGCCAGCCGGCTACGCCGTCGACCGTCGGCAAAGAGTTCGCCAACGTGGCTTACCGCATGGAGCGCCAGTACCGCCAGCTGGAGCGTGTGGAGATCATGGGTAAAATCAACGGCGCGGTCGGCAACTACAACGCCCACATCGTCGCCTACCCGGAAGTGGACTGGCATCAGTTCAGCGAAGCGTTCGTGACCTCGCTCGGCATCACCTGGAACCCGTACACCACCCAGATCGAACCGCACGACTACATCGCCGAGCTGTTCGACTGCGTAGCGCGTTTCAACACCATTCTAATCGACTTCGACCGCGACATCTGGGGCTACATCGCCCTGAACCACTTCAAGCAGAAGACCATCGCCGGGGAAATCGGCTCCTCCACCATGCCGCACAAGGTCAACCCGATCGACTTCGAAAACTCCGAAGGCAACCTGGGCCTGGCCAACGCCGTGCTGGGCCACCTGGCGGGCAAACTGCCGGTCTCCCGCTGGCAGCGCGACCTGACCGACTCCACCGTGCTGCGTAACCTGGGCGTGGGCCTGGGCTATGCGCTGATCGCCTATCAGGCCACCCTGAAGGGCATCAGCAAGCTGGAAGTGAACCAGGCGCACCTGCTGGACGAACTGGATCACAACTGGGAAGTGCTGGCCGAACCGATCCAGACCGTGATGCGCCGTTACGGCATCGAGAAGCCTTACGAGAAGCTGAAAGAGCTGACCCGCGGCAAGCGCGTGGACGCCGCCGGCATGCAGGCGTTCATCGACGGTCTGGCGCTGCCGGAAGAAGAGAAAACCCGTCTGAAGGCGATGACCCCGGCCAACTACATCGGCCGCGCCACCACCCTGGTCGACGAGCTGAAGTAAGCGCGTTAGACCCACAACGACAAGGCGGCCCGCGGGCCGCCTTGTTTCTTATTATTCGCCGCGCAACACCTGCAGCCGGGCTATCTGCCGCCCCTGTGCATCGAAGTTCTCGGCACTCAGCCAACGCGCCAGCGCCTGCCGCACCGTCGGCCAACGGTCGGCGGTGATGGCGAACCAGTCGGTATCCCGGCTGCGCCCCTTGACGATCACCGCAAAGCGGAAGTTGCCCTCGTAACGAAAACCAAAGCGCAGCGCGGCCTGGCGCGACGGCGCGTTGTGGCTGTCGCACTTCCATTCGCAGCGGCGGTAGCCCAGCGTATCAAAGGCGTAGCGCAGCAGCAGCGCGATGGCTTCGGTGGCGCTGGAGCGCTGTTTCATCAACGGCGACCAGCTGACGTGGCCGATCTCCAGCACGCCATTGGCCTCGTCGATGCGCATCAGCGCCACCGTCCCCACAGGCGCGTCACTGGCGGCGTCGAACACCGTCAGATTGACCAGCCCCGGGTTGGCCTGCAGCGTCTCCAGATGCTGCAGCATCGCCGCCGGCGTATCGGGCCGTTCGATAGACAGATAGGTCCAGTCGCGGCCGTCCGGCGCCAGCTGGAAAGCATCGTACAGCGCGGCGTAATCCCGCTGCGGCTCGAGCGGCGCCAGTGAACAGAAACGCCCGCCGAGCGTTGCGCCGCCCGGGCGGCGAGCCGGCTGCCAATCCGGCATCGGTTCGCCAATCGGCTGACCATAACGATTCATTGCCATACGCGCCTCCTGCGGTTAACGGGTATAAACGATAAACGAACTTCTTCTGCCGATTTTGTCGTACAGCGAACGCGCCGGCGCGTTGTACTCCTGAGTCATCCAATAGACCCGATCGCTGCCGCGCGCCTCCGCCAGCCTATACGCCTGTTCGAACAGTTTTTCCGACACTTTATGGCCGCGCGCCTGCGGCGACACATAAAGATCTTCGATATAACAATAGCCCACCGCGCTCCAGGTGGACGGATGGAATACCAGGTTCATCAGCCCCAGCAGCCGGCCGTCGGCATCCTCCGCCACCAGCCCGTACACCTGTTCATCCTGCCCCAACCGTTCGAAGGTGCGATCGGTCACCTGCGGCGCCACGTCGGCGCGGTAGAAGTCGAGATAGCCCTGCCACAACGCCAGCCATTGCGCTCTGTCGTCGCCATTGATTCTGCGGATAGTCACTTCACGATTTGATGGGTTCATAGCGCCTCACGGGGTTAAGATATTATTTCCATTAGGGAAATAACCGAATAGCGGCAGGATACACCGCGCAGCGACGGTGTAATACGGACCAATTCAAAACGCCGAGCAGACCAATTTTAACCGCCGTTTTCCCGCGGCAGCGCGCTGAACACCTGCGCCAGCGTGGCGATAAAGCGCACGATCTCGTCCGGCGCATAGGCCGAGAAACCGAGCACCAGCGCCCCTCGCTGCGGCGCGCCGGTGTAGAAATCCGCCAGGCCGTACAACCGTATTCCCCGCTCGGCCGCCGCCGCCACCAGCCGCCGCTCCGTCGCCGCATCCGCCAGCGGGCAAACCAGCTGCAGCCCGCCCTGCGGCAAGGCCGGGCGCGTCCAGGGCGCGAGATGGCGATGCACCGCGTCGTACAGGACGTCCAGCCTCGCCTTGTACAGCGTGCGCATATTGCGCAGATGCTCGGCGTAGCCGCCCTCGTGCAGGCAGTGGAACAGCGTCATCTGCGCCAGTGCTGACGTGTAGCCGTCCTGAAACTGCCTGGCGGCGACCAATGGCCGCACCAGCTGCGGCGGCGCGATCATGAAACCGATGCGCAGCCCCGGAAACAGCGTCTTGCTGAAGGTGCCGATGTACAGCGTGCGCCCGCCGCTGTCCAGCCCCTGCAGCGCCGCCTTGGTTTGTCGATCGTAGTTGAACTCGGCGTCGTAATCGTCTTCGATGATCCAGGCCCGCCGGCGCTGGGCCCACTGCAACAGCGCCAGGCGCCGCTCGAGGCTCAGCGAGTATCCCAGCGGGTAATGATGGGAAGGCGTGATGTAAACGCCCCGCCCGCCGCCCGAAGCCTGCATCAGTTGCCCGACGTCCAGCCCTTGCTCATCAATGCCGATCGGCCGCGCCTGCAGCCCCGCCGACTGCACCAGTTTTTTCGCCCCCTGGTAACCCGGCTCTTCGACGAATACCGCATCGCCGGGATCGAACAGCACCTGCGTGCACAGCGCCAGCGCCTGCTGAGAGCTGGTGACTACGATCACCTGCTCCTCCGTCGCCTTGACGCCCCGCTCCCGCTGCAAATAGTGCGCGATCTCCGCACGCAGCTCCGGCAAGCCCTGCGGATCGGCATACCCCAACAGCCGCTCGCCGTGCCGCCGCAGCGCCTGCTTTTCCCACTGCAGCCACGAATCGATGGGAAACGCCCGCAGATCCGCCAGCGAGGGCGTCAGCGACGCCTGACGGCTGGTGTGCGGCGTATGGCTGACCGCCAGCAACGCTCGGCCGCGATCGCTTAGCTCACGTTCCGCCAGCCGCGCCTCCTGGCCCGCCTGCGTCGCCAGCAGTTCACGGCCGAGCAACGTATCGCAGCGATAGCGAACATAGCTGCCTCGCCCCACCGCCCGGCTGATGTATCCCTCCGCCTCCAGCCGCGCGTAGGTCTGCTCCACCGTATCGCGCGCCACCCCCAGCCGGGGCGCCAGTGCGCGGCTTGGCGGCAGCTTCGCCCGCCACGGCAGTTCCCCGGCGGTGATGAGCCGCAACAGGGCCTGATGCAGCGCCGAACGTCGGGTCAGCCCCTGCTGACGCTGCTGGGTGAAGGCCGCCAGGATTGCCGCGTCGTCCGCGCAGGATGGGTGGTCACTCATGGGCTGTCTGTTTCTCCAAACTCGGGGCGATTGCACACTACTCTACCTTATTTCATCCCCTCGGCGGCGGCAGTTGCGCTGCCCGGCGAAATCCCCTTAAATAAGCCATTGCATTGAGGCTACAGGATTTCCGTCGGCTATGAGCAAGGAGACCAACCAGCGTCTGCTGGAAAAACTGCTGCAGGATCTGGCCAGCGCGGGCGCGATGCCGCTGTATCTGCGCTTTAACGCCTCGGTGCGCCAGGCCATCGAGCAAGGATTGCTGAACGCGGGGGATTTCCTGCCCAGCGAGCGTCTGTTTACCGAACGGCTCGGCATCTCGCGCATCACGGTGCGCAAAGCGCTGGCCTGTCTCGAGCAAGACGGCATCATCGGCCGTTCACGCGGTTACGGCACTTTCATCCAGGCGCAACGGCCCGCGCCGAAGCTGCGCTATTCATTAGCGGACGTCAAAGGGTTCTCGCGCGAGGTGATGCAACAAGGGCGCCGGCCGGACACGCAATGGCTCAGCCGCGAACGGGTGCCGGCCAGCGCCGAACTGGCGGAAAAGCTCCAGCTGGCGACCGGAACGCCGATCTATCAACTCAAACGCATTCACTTTATCGATCGGCAGCCGATGTCGGTGGCGGTGTCCTACGTGGTGGCGGCGGCGATTGCCAATGTCGACGAGATTGGCATCTCGCTCTATGACTACTTCCGCCGAAATAACGTGGAGATGGGATCGCTGCGCAGCCAGGTCAGCGCGGCCATGGCCGATGACGACATCCGCCGGGCGCTGCAATTATCAGAACCGATGCCGCTGCTGATCGTGCGCCAGACGCTGTTCGACCACCGCAAGAAGCCTATCGAATACAGCGAAAGCTTCTGCCGCAGCGATATGTACGAGTTTACCAGCGAAAGCTGATCCGTTACGCCTCGCCCTGCCGACGGCGGCGAAAACGCACGAACGCCAGGGCATACGCCTCGACGTCCAGTGGATTCACCCGCTGCAACTGCGCCAGCAGCGCAGGATCCATCGCTTCGGCGCCGTGCAGCGCGCCGCAGACAGCGGTGGCCATCGCGCCGATGGTGTCGGTATCGCCCCCCAGGTTGGCGCACAGCACGGCGCAACGGGTAGGATCGGTTTGCGCCAGCTGCACCATCGCCAGCGCCGCCGGCACCGACTCGATGGTGCTCACCCCGGCGCCAATCAGTTGATATATCCGCTCGGATGCCTGTTCGGGATCGGCCGCCTCATCCACCACCTGAAACGCCAACTCGATGCGCGCCGCCAGCGAAGGACTGAACGTCGTCACCTGACGGCGCTGGGCATACTCCGCCACGCCCGGCAACGCCAGGCGAATCGAGGCCCAGTCAGCCCCCTCCACCGCACGCGAAACCGCCCAGGCGATCGCCACGGCACCGGCGACGGCGATGTCGGATTTGTGCGTCGGGCTGGAGGCCAGCCACACCTGCTGACAGAAACCCTCCAGCGGCGCAGACGGCAGCACGCAGCCCAAAGGCGAAATGCGCATCGCCGCGCCGTTGGTGATGCCGTTGTTTTCCAACGCGGCGATCGGCGTGCCCGCTTTCTGCTCGCTCAACGCCAGTTTGGAACTGGGGCCGAGAATGTTCTTGTTGAAGGCGTCAAAACTGTCCACCCAGCGGATCACGTTGCGGGCGATCAGTTCTGGCACCACCTCGCCTTCCGCTTCCAGCAGCGCATCGGCCAGCGCCAACGCCATCGAGGTATCGTCGGTATATTGCCCGGCCTTGAAGTAACAGGCGGCCGAGTTCTCCGCCGGCCCATCGAGGAAGCCGTCTATCCAGCCGAAGTGGCGCTTAACCCGCTCGCGCGGCCACAGCTCGGAAGGCATGCCGAGCGCGTCGCCCAGCATCTGTCCGTAAAATGCGCCCGCTATGCGTTCTGCCTGGGTTAATTGCTTCATCCATCGCTCCTGAGAAAATATGCCGATACCTCAATAATACCTTATTAGTACCTTTAAAGCTTATCAAGCGCTCCGGTTCACACTTTCCTTTCGCGGCAATGCCCGACGCGTTTAAGTTGCGTTTAACGTTGCCCCGCCGCTGTTTATCCGACGTTTATCAGAACTTGTCGATAATGTCGGCGAACAAATTGATAACGCTTATTTTAATACATTGCTTCGGCTCTCTTGCGGGCCGGGCGGGTTATACCTACCATAACCTCAGCATTTTTTGCCAAAATGGTTCAGGTGGCCGCGTTATCCCCTGACACGCCGCGGAGCGTGTTCCCTTTTATCGCGTGGGTGACAGGACATTCACCCGCACAGTCACAGGAGTTCGCCATGCGAGTACTGGTTGTTGAAGATAATGGTTTGCTGCGCCACCACCTTTCCGTTCAGATGCGCGAGATGGGCCATCAGGTCGATGCGGCTGAAGACGCCAAGGAAGCCGATTATTTCCTGCAGGAGCATGCGCCGGATATCGCCATCGTCGATCTCGGCCTGCCGGGCGAAGACGGCCTGAGCCTGATCCGCCGTTGGCGCGCGCACCAGACCAAGCTGCCGATCCTGGTGCTGACCGCCCGCGAAAGCTGGCAGGACAAAGTGGCGGTGCTGGAAGCCGGCGCCGACGACTATGTCACCAAGCCGTTCCACCTGGAAGAAGTGATCGCCCGCATGCAGGCGCTGATGCGCCGCAACAGCGGCCTGGCATCGCAGGTGATCGTGCTGCCGCCGTTCCAGATCGATCTGTCGCGCCGCGAACTGAGCGTCAACGATCAACAGATCAAGTTGACCGCCTTTGAATACACCATCATCGAGACCCTGATCCGCAACGCCGGCAAGGTGGTGAGCAAGGATTCGTTGATGCTGCAGCTTTACCCGGATGCCGAACTGCGCGAAAGCCACACCATCGACGTGCTGATGGGCCGCTTGCGCAAGAAGGTGCAGGCGGAATACCCGCATGAAGTGATCACCACGGTACGTGGCCAGGGCTATCGTTTTGACGCGAAGTGAACATGATGTTCAACAAGAATAAAAAACCGTTTTCGCTGCGAGCCCGCTTCCTGATGGCGACCGCCGGGGTGATCCTGGCGCTGTCGCTCTCTTACGGTTTGGTGGCGGTCGTCGGCTACATCGTCAGCTTCGACAAGACCGCCTTCCGCCTGCTGCGCGGCGAAAGCAACCTGTTCTTCAGCCTGGCGCAGTGGAAAGACAACAAGCTCACCATCGCCATTCCTCCCGATATCGATCTCAATTTTCCCACGCTGGTGTTTATCTACGACGATAAAGGCAACCTGCTGTGGAGCCAGCGCAAGGTGCCGGAGCTGGAGAAGCTGATCAACAAGGAATGGCTGGAGGAGTCCGGCTTCTACGAAATTGACACCGATACCCGCATCAGTAGCGAAGTGCTGGGGGACAACCCCAAAGCGCAGGATCAGCTGAAGAATTATGACGATACCGATCAGAACGCGCTGACGCACTCGGTGGCGGTCAATACCTATGCCGCCACGGCGCGGCTACCGGCGTTGACCATCGTGGTGGTCGACAGCATTCCGCAGGAGCTGCAGCGCTCAGACGTAGTGTGGGAGTGGTTCAGCTACGTGCTGCTGGCCAACCTGCTGCTGGTGGTGCCGCTGCTGTGGCTGGCGGCCTACTGGAGCCTGCGGCCGATCAAGGCGCTGGTCAATCAGGTGGGCGAGCTGGAGAACGGCGAACGCGATCAGTTGGATGAGAACCCGCCCAGCGAACTGCGCGGCCTGGTGCGCAATTTGAACATTCTGGTGCGCAACGAACGCCAGCGCTACACCAAATACCGCACCACCCTGTCGGATCTGACCCACAGCCTGAAAACGCCGCTGGCGGTGCTGCAAAGCACCCTGCGCTCGCTGCGCAGCGGCAAGCAGACCACCATCGAAGAAGCCGAGCCGATCATGTTGGATCAGATCGGCCGCATCTCTCAGCAGATCGGTTACTACCTGCATCGGGCCAGCATCAACTCCGGCCAGACGGTGCTGACGCGCGAGATCCATTCGGTGCCGGCACTGCTCGACAGCCTGGTGGTGGCGCTGAACAAGGTTTACCAGCGCAAAGGGGTGGTGATCACGCTGGACATCTCGCCAGAGGTGACCTTTATGGGCGAGAAGAACGACTTTATGGAAGTGATGGGCAACGTGTTGGAAAACGCCTGCAAATACTGCCTCGAGTTCGTGGAAATCACCTCGCTGCACTCCGAGAAAAACCTCATCCTCGTCATCGACGACGACGGCCCGGGCATCCCGGAAAGCAAGCGCCAGCTGATCTTCCAGCGTGGCCAGCGGGTGGATACCCTGCGCCCCGGCCAGGGCCTTGGCCTGTCGGTGGCGACGGAGATCATCGAGCAATACGACGGCGAAATCGTCATCAGCGACAGCCCACTCGGCGGCGCGCGCATGCAGGTCACCTTCGCCCGCCAGCACGATACCCACCACAACGAGTAAATTATGCCTCGGCGGCCCCGATCCACGGGGCCAAACTTCCGTTATAATCGCACTCAGGCTCACTCCTCTATCCTGGAATAGAACATGGATTATCAATTAGACCTGGACTGGAACGATTTTTTGCAACGTTATTGGCAAAAGCGTCCGGTGATTCTGAAGCGCGGCTTCAAAAACTTTATCGATCCGATCTCCCCGGATGAGCTGGCCGGGCTGGCGATGGAAAACGAAGTGGACAGCCGCCTGGTCAGCCACCAGGACGGCCGTTGGCAGGTCGCGCACGGCCCCTTCGAGAGCTTCGATCACCTGAGCGAAAACCACTGGTCGCTGCTGGTGCAGGCGGTGGACCACTGGCATGAGCCTTCCGCAGCGCTGATGCGCCCGTTCCGCCAACTGCCGGACTGGCGGATGGATGACCTGATGATCTCCTTCTCCGTTCCGGGCGGCGGCGTCGGCCCGCACCTCGATCAGTACGACGTGTTCATCATTCAGGGCACTGGCCGCCGCCGCTGGCGAGTCGGGGAAAAAACGCCGCTGAAACAGCACTGCCCGCATCCGGATCTGCTGCAGGTAGAGCCGTTCGACGCCATCATCGACGAAGAGATGGAACCGGGCGACATTCTCTACATTCCGCCGGGCTTCCCGCACGAAGGCTACGCGCTGGAAAACGCGCTCAATTATTCGGTGGGCTTCCGCGCGCCGAACGGCCGCGAGCTGGTGAGCGGCTTCGCCGATTACGTGCTGGCGCGCGAGCTGGGCAGCAAACGCTACGGCGATCCGGACGTTAAACTGCGCGAACACCCGGCGGAGATCCTGCCGCAGGAAGTGGACGCCTTACGGCAGATGATGCTGGATCTGGTGCAACAGCCGGAACACTTCCAGCACTGGTTCGGCGAGTTTATCTCCCAATCGCGCCACGAGCTGGATCTGGCGCCGCCAGAGCCGCCGTATCAAGCCGGGGAAATCTACGAACTGCTGCAACAGGGTGAAGCGCTGCAGCGCCTGGGCGGGTTGCGCGTGCTGCGCGTCGGCGATCGCTGCTTCGTCAACGGCGAACTGATCGACACCGACCAGCTGCAGGCCGCAGACGCCCTGTGCCAGCACTTCAGCGTCGACGCCGCCCTGCTCGGCGACGCGGTGGACGACCCGTCATTCCTGGCGCTGCTGACCGCGCTGGTCAACAGCGGCTATTGGTACTTTAACGACTGATTGCGAGTACGCGAACAAGCCATCCTATCGGGTGGCTTTTTTTATGCCTGCCGCGCCTGCGCGCGAAAACCGGCCAGCGCTTCATTCGCCATGCCCACCTGCTCCGCCGCCGTGCAAATCTGCCGCCAGGTATTGGCGTCTATCGGTATGCCCTGCTCCAGCCGCGCCGCGCGGTTGGCCTCTTCCCATTCTCCCGGCACCGCGATCGGCTGTTCGCCGCTCGGCGGCGACGCCTTCACCCAGCCGATAAACGCTTCGGCCTCGGCCTGCATTTGCGGGGCGTCGAAGGCCTGAGGATCGAGGATCAGGGTCGTCATGCAGTTGAAGATGGCGTCGCTGTCGGCTTTCAGCGTGGCGTCGTGGGTGGTGCGGCCGCCGGAGAGCGCGCCGCCGAGGATCTCACACATCGCCGCCAGCGCATAGCCTTTGTGCAAGCCGAACGGCAGCAGCGAACCGAACGGCGCTTCGTGCATCACTTTCGGTTCGGTGGTCGGCTGCCCGTGTTCGTCGATCAGATAGCCCGGCGCCACCGACAGCCCTTTGTTATAGGCCACCCGGGTCTTGCCGAAGGCGATACCGCTGGTGGCAAAATCCAACAGCAACGGCGTGCGGCCCGGCCGCGGGAAAATGGCGCAGAACGGGTTGGTGCCGAAGCGACGATCGCTGCCGCCGAACGGCGCCACCATCGGATCGCCCACCACGTTGACGAAGTGAATCGAGATAAAACCGGCGCGGGCGCACTGCTCCGCCCAATGGCCTATGCGGCCGATATGGTGCGCGTTGTGCAGCGCCACCGCCGCCAGGCCCAGCTTGCCGGCGCGTTCAATGCCCAGCGCCATCGCTTCGCTGGCCACCACCTGACCGAAGCCGCGCGCACCGTCGAGCGTCAGCACCGCGCCGGCGTCGCGCACCACCTCGGCATGTTGATTGAGCTGCAATTGCCCCTGCGCCAACGACGCCATGTAGCTGGGGATCATGCCGACGCCGTGCGAGTCGTGCCCGGCCAGATTAGCCTGCACCAGATGATCGGCCACCAGCTCGGCTTCGCGCGCCGTGCTGCCGGCCTGGCGCCAAATCGCCTGAACGAACTGCGCCAAATGCGGGCTGGCGATACGGTATTCGGTGCTCATCATGCGGTCCTTATGCGTGGGGAATGGGCTTCCACACTATGAGCAACGTCTTGTTGCGGCAAGCGATTATGCCGATCGCAAGCGTCCCGTTTTAACTACAGTATCCGCACGTTAGCTCAGGCGACAAAAAAGCGAGGGCCGCTACTTTAGCCACCCGGCATAAGGCTCGCGTTATGGCATCCCCACCAGCCAAAAAAGAAACCCCCAACAAAATTTCGTTTGCTGGGGGTTAGAAATGCACGAATCAGACCATAACCACGGCTATTCGATACCGTATTTTTTCTCGGTTACGAATTTCGGCTCTTTCCAATTGGGGCCTTTTTTAACAAGCATTTTGTCACCCCATTCAATAACGCCATTCTGACGTAACTGTTCGAACACCCGCCTGAATTCACCATTCCCAATTACTGTAAAATTATGGCGACTAAAGAATCGATCCATTTGGGGATAACCAAACCCATCCTCATTTCTCACCAAAAAGGCAATGACGTCAGAAATTTTTTCTTCTTTTGCCAAGCGTTCTAAATCAATCATTTTAGCATCCTCAACTCTTGTTGTTCAGCAGCGTCTAAAGCCTCCTGCGTATAGAGCAAAGCCTCGCTGTTGCCTAATTGATAATCTTCCAACGTCGCAGTATGCGTATTATTCCACACTTCCCCTTGATTATCTGGCACCGAGCCATCTCTAATACCCAAATTGCGATAACGCTCCAATTCCCTGATCTCATGTGTATAAAATCGCCTGTCAGTATCGGTGGGAGGCAGTTCTCCCTTCAGGATCTTTTCCAGGCGGCCGATCATCACTTTGTTAGCGTCTGACTCTGTAAAACGCCCAGTATGCAGCTTCACCTTATCCACGCCGGCACGGTCGATGCTGGCCCCTTTCCAATCCAGATTCTGAATGGGGCCTCCAGCTTTATTGGTGTTGTATTCACGACCGCTGTATTTCCCCCTGGCGTTGGTTTCACCATAGGGCTTGCTCACCATCACATAGATGGCCTCTACACCAATCTCCGTCGCATCCGGCTGCCACAGGATAAAGTCTTGCAGATCCTGCACCACATCCGCCGGGAAGGTGGTGACCACGATGCTGTCCGCCTGCCTGATGCCGGTGCCGGTATGCACTGGCGACTTAGGTCCCGGTGAGCCGTTGCCGGTATGCGCCGGCGCGGCCGGCCCGGTCGGCACCGGGTTGATCAGTATCGTCCTCGCCGGTACCCCCGCCATTGCGGGCAGCGTGATTTTGTCCAGCCCCGTCAGCTCATCGCGAACGGGTCTGAATACCGGCACACTCGGCGATACGCCGCCGACGCCCGTTCTGACGAAGTTAACGCTCTGTCTCCCGTCATCGTCAGTGGTGATAAATCCGCGCACCGGCAAATCGACCGAGGTCATGCCGGGCTGGATGGTCGCCCTGCCCACCGCCGCCAGGCTCGCCTGAAGGGCAAACAGATTGACATCCCGCCCGGGCACCTGGTCGCTCCCTGCACCGACCTCCGTCGGGTAAAAGCCGAGGGCAAAAGCCCCCAGCACCGATCCGGCGGCGACCGCGGTGCCGGCGCGTATACTGCCGACTTCGTAGGCCGCCCGCCACGATGCGCTCGCTGCCCAGCCGGCCAGTTCGCTTGTGGTCGTCATCACACCTTGCCCAACCATCGACGTCTGCAGCATCGCGGGGGCGCGGTTGAGCACCATGGCGCCTGCGGCGGATAACGCCGCATTGGCCGCTTTTAGCTTTTCCGGCGTATACGCCGGAGCGTCCATAATACCCGCTTTAGCGAACAACGCTTTTCTTGCTGCTTCCGCCTTGCGGGCTTCTTCAGCTTTGCGAGCCTCCTCAGCCTTACGAGCTTCTTCGGCTCTGCGGGCCTCTTCCGCCTTTCGGGCTTCCTCGGCTTTACGGGCCTACTCAGCTTTGCGTTGTTCCTCAGCGACATCTCTGAGCATCTGTTGCCACTGTTGGTAAGCACGGGTGAGCGAAGGAACTTCTACTGTGGTTTTCCGGTATCCCGTCCGACTGTCTCCTTTCCCCCCACCGTTAATCTCATACTCAATCACAACCTCGGTCATGACTTTATTGTTATCCAACCAATAGCCCGGTGGTATCTTCCCTTGCAGAACAGATGAATAGGCACTAAACGTGACGTTGTTTTCCGCCACCGTATTGGCATCACCATTGTTACCACTGGGCCCTCGCTCGTAATCACCGAGTCGGTAGCCGGTTTCAACCTTTCCTGAGTAAAACGTCTTTTCATTTACTGTGCCCGCGTCGGCGGTAAATGAAAATATTGAATCTCTTTCTATTTGCGGTCGCACTGACTGAAAAGCCATCTCTACGGCGAGAGACTGCTCACGACGCATACCCGAAAGGCTTATACTCAACAGACCGCGCGCATCTACACTGACTAACTCGACTTTCGCCGATGGACTAATGCGCAGAGCCCGCTTTTGCAAATCCGCTAGCATGTTTTTAATCGCCGGATCATTCAACACTGCGGTCATCTGGCGTTGGAAAGCACCCGCCTGAGAGTTGTCGTTGCCACTGTCTCGACCGCCATTGCCATTGGAGCCACCACCGGGTTCGGGAGTATCTCCTTTTTCAGAACTCCAGCCAGTCCCATCCCCTTTTCCGCCGCCATAGTTAAATCCGCCCATATCTTTCTCCTTGTTCGAGGCAGGCGGAGCAAATATTGCATTATTCAGCCGCAATAATTACTCCGTTGAAAATCCCGTCAGTTGGCCGTGACTCAAGCATTTTGAGACGTTGAAATCATGCCTTCCAACGCCGCCACCCGCGATTCCAACCCTTCTCGGGCCGCTCGCTCTTCCTTCAGCGCCTCAACCAATAGCGCCACCACGCCGTTGATATTGATGCCCCGGGCATCCTTCAGTACGCTGCCGTCGTTGAGCTTCAATTCGGTTTGGGTGACCGACTGCGGCAATACGCTCTCCACTTCCTGAGCGATCACCCCGGCCTCCGGCACGCCCTGTTTGAGGTAGGTATAGCCGCCAATATTGGCCAGCTTGTCCAATGCACCGGCAATTTGGGTGATGTCCGTTTTCATGCGAGCATCGGAGCTGCTGTGCCAGGAACCATTGGTGTACGCGTGGCCGTCGTTGCGGAATTCATACCAACCATCAGCACCACCGTTGGCCACGTGAAGCGACAAGATGTGATGCTTGCCAACACGTTCATAATGATAAAGATCGGCAAACAAATCGCCGTTCCCTTGTATATGCAGCCCGCGAGTGATCCGTTCAGTCTTATTGTTGACATCTTGATTTCCAGCAGCCCAAATCCAGCCATTCGCATTGCGCTTAACCAGCTGCCCAACGGAAAGCTCAGCGTTAGACCTGACCTGAAGTTCATTCCACTGCCCTTGCCAATCGCGATAAGAGAGCAAACCGTAATCTTCTTTACCGGCGACAACTCGCGATGCCATCATCATGGTGCTGGTTGTACTGCCACTGGTAAGATCGGTGTATACCGGTGGCGCAACATAGGTTTGCCCATTAATGAGAGGAACTGGGGCGGTGTTGACAGCCCGAATTCCCGCGTTATGCGATACCGTTGCGCCACCAGAGATATCCACACCGTTTTGCATCGCAACCCGGCCAGACGCCAAATTGAATGAGAACGGGCGCAGGGTGTTCCACTGCCCGTTTTGCGCCTGGCCGCCCGGCGTCGTCAGCGCATAAAAATCGCGTCCATCATTACGCAGCATCACGCCGGTATTGCCATTTGCCAGCCGAAAACCGTTGGCCGATTTGGAGACGATTTCACCGTCGCTGACCACGCGCTGGCGCAGCGTAGACAGCGATTTCAGTTCGGCAATATCGTCGTTAACGCCGTTAATCACCTGAGCATTTTTCTTTTCTTCTGCCATGATTGTTACCCTCTTACGTCCTGTTTGATGGCGGTTAACAGCGCTCATTCCCCCAGCATTCCCTGGCCACTGGGCTCACCGCACCGAAGCTGTAAAACCGGTTAAGCACACAGCAACACTGTATGCATAAACAGCACTTTATCTCGAAGGATAATGGGATTCCCTCACCGCGGGTTGTGTGGTGAACGAAACAACCATGAGACTGGGAGTCATAAAGAGAGCATAAGAAGAGAACGGCGGGCAGGCAGAGCCCGCCGGGCGTATCAGAAAAGGGAATGCGGGCCGGCGCAAGCCGGCCGGGGAACGAAGGTGTTTACCGCGCCCGCTCGGCGGCCAGCGCCGCGATGCGCATAATTACCGCCACCGCTTGCTCCATGCCTTCCAGCGTCACGAATTCGTGCTTGCCGTGGTAGTTGTAGCCACCGGTGAACAGGTTCGGGCACGGCAGGCCGCGGAACGACAGCTGCGCGCCGTCGGTGCCGCCGCGGATCGGTTTCATCACCGGTTCAATGTCGCAGTCGCGCATCGCCTGCTGCGCCAGCGCGATCGCGTGCGGATGCTCCGCCACCTGTTCGCGCATGTTGTAATAACTGTCTTCGATGCTGACTTCAATATAACAATCGCGCGGCAGGCCTTTGCCGACCTCGCGGGCGATGTCCACCATCTTGCGTTTGCGCGCCTCGAATCCCTCGCGCTCGAAGTCGCGCAGGATGTAGTGCATTTCGGCGCGTTCCACGCTGCCCTTGATGCTGCTGAGGTGGTAAAAGCCCTGGTAACCCTCGGTGGTCTCCGGCGTTTCGTCCGCCGGCAGCGCCTGATGAATGCGGGTAGCCAGCGACAGCGCGTTGACCATCACGCCCTTGGCGCTGCCGGGGTGCACGCTGTTGCCGAGGATTTTGATCGTCACCGAGGCGGCATTGAAGTTTTCGCACTCCAGCTCACCGACGCCGCCGCCGTCCACCGTGTAAGCCCATTCGGCATTGAAGGCCGCCACGTCGAACAGTTGCGCCCCCTTGCCCACCTCTTCATCCGGGGTGAAGGCCACGCGGATGTCGCCGTGCGGGATTTTGCGCGCGCGCAGGCGCACCATGGCGGTGAGGATCTCGGCGATGCCGGCCTTGTCGTCGGCGCCCAGCAGCGTTTTGCCGTCGGTGGTGATCAGGGTCTGCCCCAACATCTGGTGCAGGATCGGGAACATCACCGGCGACAGCACTTCATCGCCAATGCCGAGCGCAATATCGCCGCCGCGATAGTTCTCGACGATCTGCGGATTGACGTGTTTGCCGCTGAAATCCGGCGAAGTATCCAGATGGGCGATAAAACCGACCGCCGGCACCGGCCAGGCGACGTTACCCGGCCAGGTGCCCATCACGCAGCCGTGCTCACTGAGCGACACCCGCTCGAAGCCGAGCGCGATCATTTCCTGCTGCAACGCACGCGCCAGCTTCAACTGCCCGTCGGTGCTCGGCACATGCTTTACGTTCGCTTTGGACTGGGTGTCAAAAGAGACGTAGTTGAAAAAGCGGTCAAGTAATTTATCCATGCTAGCGGCCCCTCAGAATATCGCGTTTCATTATGCTGAACCGATCAGGATCAAATATTGCGTCAGGTCATTTTTAACCAGAATTCGCCAATATCATTAATCTTTGTGATGATTTCATAGGAAAATAACGCTGTCATCACAGGGTCATTTGTCGCTATCATGATGAAAAACGCGGCATCTGGGCCGGATCGGCTTTCAATTCCGGCATTCAGCGTCTATCATGCGCGCTCGAAAAATTTCCATTGGCGCAACTGGTTTGAGCTTCTTTTGAATCGCGGGCATGCCCGCAAGCTCCGGCAGTCTTTTCCAGTTGCGGTTCTATCTGCATTAGCCCACGGGATAGAGTAAGACGATAAATGACTGAGACATCCTCTCGAGCCCCCCTTGTTGAACTGCATGCCCTGAGCAAAGCGTTCGATGGCAAAACCATCATTGCCGATCTGGATCTGACGATTAATCACGGCGAATTCCTCACCATTCTTGGCCCCTCCGGCTGTGGCAAAACCACGGTGCTGCGCCTGATCGCCGGTCTGGAAGACGCCGATCGGGGCCGCATCGCGCTCGACGGCCAGGACATCACCGCCATTGCGGCCGAGCATCGCCACGTCAACACCGTGTTTCAGAGCTATGCCCTGTTTCCGCACATGTCGGTGTTCGACAACGTCGCCTTCGGCCTGCGTATGCAAAAGGTGCCGGCGGCCGAACTGACGCCGCGCGTCGAAGAGGCGCTGCGCATGGTGCAGCTGGATGCCTTCGCCCAACGGCGGCCGGGCCAGCTCTCCGGCGGCCAACAGCAGCGCGTGGCCATCGCCCGCGCAGTGGTCAACAAGCCGAAGGTGTTGCTGCTGGACGAATCGCTGTCGGCGCTGGACTACAAGCTGCGCAAGCAGATGCAGAACGAACTGAAAGCGCTGCAGCGCAAGCTGGGCATCACCTTCGTGTTCGTCACCCACGATCAGGAAGAAGCGTTGACCATGTCGGATCGCATCGTGGTGATGCGCGAAGGCCGCATCGAACAAGACGGCACGCCGCGTGAGATCTACGAAGAGCCGAAAAACCTGTTCGTCGCCAGCTTCATCGGCGAGATCAACATCTTCGACGCGGTGGTCCTGCAACGCCTCGATCCGCAGCGGGTGCGCGCCAATGTGGAAGGCCGCGAGTGCGACATCTATGCCGATCTGCCGGTAGAACCGGGCCAAAAGCTCAAGGTGCTGCTGCGCCCGGAGGATCTGCGGGTGGAAGAAGTGAACGACAGCGCGCAGCACGACGGGCTGATCGGTTACGTGCGTGAGCGCAACTACAAAGGCATGACGCTGGAATCGGTGGTCGAGCTGGAGAACGGCAAAACGGTGATGGTCAGCGAGTTCTTCAACGAAGACGATCCGGACGTCGATCACTCGCTCAATCAGAAGATGGCGGTGACCTGGGTCGAAAGCTGGGAGGTGGTGCTGGCCGATGAAGAAATCGCGTAAAGTCTTCCAGAATGTGGTGATCGTCGGCGTCGTCGCCTGGCTGTTGCTGTTCGTGTTCATGCCGAACCTGATGATCATCGGCGCCAGCTTCCTGACCCGTGATGACGCCAACCTGGTGCAGATGGTGTTCACGCTGGATAACTACCGGCGTTTGTTCGATCCGCTGTATGCCCAGGTGCTGCTGCACTCGCTGAACATGGCGCTGATCGCCACCCTGTGCTGCCTGGTGATCGGCTATCCGTTCGCCTTTATTCTGGCGCGCTTGCCGCAGAAGGTGCGGCCGCTGCTGCTGTTTCTGCTGATCGTGCCCTTCTGGACCAACTCGCTGATCCGCATCTACGGCCTGAAGCTGTTTCTCAGCACCCGCGGCTATCTCAACGACGCGCTGCTGTGGATCGGCGTCATCGACAAGCCGCTGCGCATCATGTACACCTCGGAAGCGGTGATCCTCGGCCTGGTGTATATCCTGCTGCCGTTTATGGTGATGCCGCTCTACTCCAGCATCGAAAAGCTCGATAAATCCTGCCTGGAGGCGGCGCGCGATCTCGGCGCCAGCAAGCTCCAAACCTTTATCCGCATCATTGTGCCGCTGACCATGCCGGGCATTATCGCCGGCTGCCTGCTGGTGGTGCTGCCGGCGATGGGGCTGTTTTTCGTCGCCGATCTGATGGGCGGCGCCAAAAACCTGCTGATCGGCAACGTGATTAAAAGCCAGTTCCTCAATATCCGCGACTGGCCTTTCGGCGCGGCCACCAGCATCTGCCTGACGCTGGTGATGGGGCTGTTGCTGCTGGTCTATTACCGGGCCGCCCGCCTGCTGAACAAGAAGGAGGATCTGGCATGATCGGACGTCTGCTGCGCGGCGGCTTTATGACGCTGGTATACGCCTATCTGTATATCCCGATCGTCATCCTGATCGTCAACTCCTTCAACGCCTCGCGCTTCGGCATCAACTGGCAAGGGTTCACCACCAAGTGGTACAGCACGCTGCTCAACAACGACAGCCTGTTGCAGGCGGCGGGCCACTCGCTGACCATGGCGATGCTCTCCGCCACCTTCGCCACGCTGATCGGCTCGCTGACCGCGGTGGCGCTGTACCGCTACCGCTTCCGCGGCAAACCGTTCGTCGGCGGCATGCTGTTTGTGGTGATGATGTCGCCGGACATCGTGATGGCCATCTCGCTGCTGGTGCTGTTCATGTTGCTGGGCATTTCGCTCGGCTTCTGGTCGCTGCTGTTCTCGCACATCACCTTCTGCCTGCCGTTCGTGGTCGTGACCGTCTACGCGCGCCTGAAAGGCTTCGACGTGAAGATGCTGGAAGCCGCGCGCGATCTCGGCGCAAGCGAGTTCACCATCCTGCGCAAAATCATTCTGCCGCTGGCGATGCCGGCGGTGGCGGCCGGTTGGCTGCTGAGCTTCACCCTGTCGATGGACGACGTGGTCGTCTCTTCCTTCGTCACCGGGCCGAGCTACGAGATTTTGCCGCTGAAGATCTATTCGATGGTGAAAGTCGGCGTCTCGCCGGAGGTTAACGCGCTGGCCACCATTTTGCTGCTGCTGTCGCTGACGCTGGTGATCGCCAGCCAGTGGGTGATGCGCGATCGCTCGCCCAAGGCCGAGTAATCCTTCCCGCCGGGCGCTGCGGCGCCCGTCTCTTTCATTGACCACAATGATATGAAAGCGGCCTTTGGTGATGGCCCTGACTCGGTTAACCCGCTGATTTGCCGCTGGGATAACCGCCTTTACCCACCCCGCCCCGGCCCCTATAATGGCCCCTTTCTGGGGTATGGCGCGGCCGAAAACGGCGGCTCATACGGGTTCGGTTCACTACTGCTGAAGGATACGCTGCATGAAAAAGTGGTCACATCTGCTCGCAGCCGGGATGATGGCGCTGAGTTTCTGCTCTGCAAACGCCTCTGACGGCAAAACGCTGTATTTCTATAACTGGACTGAATACGTCCCGCCGGGGCTGCTGGAGCAGTTCACCAAAGAAACCGGCATCAAGGTGATTTATTCCACCTATGAATCCAACGAAAGCATGTACGCCAAGCTGAAGACCTACAAGGACGGCGCGTACGATCTGGTGGTGCCTTCCACTTACTTCATCGCCAAGATGAGCAAGGAAGGCATGCTGCAAAAAATCGACAAGAGCAAGCTCAGCCACTTCAAGGATCTCGATCCTACCCTGCTGAACAAGCCGTTCGATCCCAACAACGACTACTCCATCCCTTACATCTGGGGCGCCACCGCCATCGGCGTTAACAGCGACGCGCAGGATCCGTCCACCGTCACCTCCTGGGCCGATCTGTGGCAACCGCAGTACAAAGGCCGCCTGCTGCTGACCGACGACGCGCGCGAAGTGTTCCAGATGGCGCTGCTCAAGCTGGGTTATTCCGGCAACACCACCGATCCGAAAGAGATCGAAGCCGCCTACCGCGAACTGCAAAAATTGATGCCGAACGTGCTGGCCTTCAACTCCGACAACCCGGGCAACCCGTTTATGGAAGGGGAAGTCAACGTCGGCATGGTGTGGAACGGTTCGGCCTTCGTGGCGCGCCAGGCCGGCACGCCGCTGGAGATCGTCTGGCCGAAGGAAGGCGGGATCTTCTGGATGGACAGCCTGGCCATTCCGGCCAACGCGCGCAACGTCGAGGGGGCGCTGAAGCTGATCGACTTCCTGCTGCGGCCGGAAATCGCGGTGCAGGTGGCGGAAACCATCGGTTACCCGACGCCGAACCTGGCGGCGAAGAAGCTGCTGTCGCCGGAGATCGCCAACGATCCGTCTCTCTACCCGGATAAGACGGTGATTGAGCACGGCGAGTGGCAAAACGACGTCGGCGACGCCAGCACGCTGTACGAAAGCTACTTCCAAAAACTGAAAGCCGGGCGCTAACGCGCCCCGCCATCCCATCAGGGCGCGCATTGCGCCCTGATGTCTTTAGGGCTTATCGGCCCGCGCCACCTTGCCCACCAGGAATTTGTGCACAAAACGCGGCACCACTTCGCTGGCCAGACCGTAGTGTTTCTCGTCGAACTGGCTTTCCACCTGACTCGGCTCCAGGTTCAGCTCCATCGCGTAGGCGCCGCCCAGCCGCGCCTCATGCACGAACCCGGCCGCCGGATAGACATGGCCGGAGGTGCCGATGGCGACGAAGAAATCGGCCTTGCTCAGCGCCTGGTAGATGTCGTCCATGCCCAGCGGCATCTCGCCGAACCACACCACGTGCGGCCGCAGCGGCGCCGGGAACTGGCAGCAGTGGCAACGCTCATCGACGCTGAGATCGCCGGGCCACTCGAACACCTGGCCCGACTGGGTGCAGCGCACCTTTAGCAATTCGCCGTGCATGTGCAGCACCCGCTTGCTGCCGGCGCGCTCATGCAGGTTATCGATGTTTTGCGTGACCAGCAGGAAGTTGTCCCCCAGCCACTCTTCCAGATCCGCCAGCGCGCGGTGCGCGGCGTTCGGGGCAATGTCCTCGGTCTGCAGCTGGCGGCGGCGTTCGTTGTAAAACGCCTGCACCAGCGCCGGATCGCGCTGAAAACCTTCCGGCGTGGCGACGTCCTCCACCCGGTGCTCTTCCCACAGCCCATCCGCGGCGCGGAAGGTGCGAATGCCCGACTCGGCCGAAATGCCGGCCCCGGTCAACACCACCACAAACGGCTTTTTCAGCTCGGCCGCCGCCATGGTGTCACGGTGAAAAATGCGTGAACGAAAGCGCTGATGCAGCACATGCTTACTCTTGCGAAACTGACACAGCCGATGGCGAGTGTGCATTAACTCTCTCCTTACTTTTCCCTGTTTACCAAATTGAGGAACGCTGCGCCGCGCACGCCGCCGGCGTCGCCATAGCGCGCCTTCTCGATGCGCGGCAGCCGGGCCACCCGCAGCAGGTGCGCCGGCAGCCGCTGCGGCAACGCCTGGTAAATGGCGTCGAAGTTCGACAGCCCGCCGCCGATCACCACCAGGTGCGGATCCAGCACCGTCAGCAGATTACCCAGGCAGATCGCCAGCACGTCCATAAAGCGATCGACATGCGCCACGGCCTGCGGCTCACCCGCCTGATAATGCGCAATGATCTCGGTGGCAGGCAAGCGCCGGCCATAAAAATGGGCGTACATCCATTCGAAACCGCGGCCCGATATGTAATTTTCAATGCAACCCTGATGGCCGCACCCGCAGGCGACGCGAGGCACATCACGCCCCAGCACCTCGAGCGCGTCCACCGGCAGGCGCAAATGGCCGAACTCGCCGGCAATGTAGTTGCGCCCGGGCACCGTCTTGCCCTCGACGATCAGGCCGCCGCCTACGCCGGTGCCGAGGATGATGCCCAGCACCGTCGGGTAGCGGCGGAACTCGTCGTCCCAGGCCTCCGACAGCGCAAAGCAGTTGGCGTCGTTATCGACCCGCACCTCGCGCCCGATCAGTGCCGCCAGATCGCGCGGCAGCGGCCGCCCCATCGCCGCCGGCACATTGGCGGTAAACAGCGTGCCATCATCGTCGTTGGGCAGGCCCGGAATGCCGATGCCGACGCTGCCGCGCCGGCCACAAAACGCATCCGCCTCAAGGGTCAGCTCGCACAGCGTAGCCAGCAGTTGCCGATAATCGTCGCGCGGCGTCGGCACCCGCTTTTGCCAAATGCGCTGCAGGCTGTCGTCGAACACCCCCAGCTCAATCTTGGTGCCGCCCATATCGAAACCGTAGTACATAACCCATCCCCAGGCTAAAAAAAACGGGGCGGCATCGCTGCCTCCCCGTGGGTTTTATTGTCCGCTCAGCACCCGCGCCGGATCGATGCGGCTGGCGCGCCTCGCCGGATACCAACTGGCCAACAGACTCAGCACGATAGCGGTCGCCAGCACGATCAGCACGTCCAGCCAGTGCAGCTCGGAAGGCAGGAAGTCGATGAAGTAGATATCGCCCGACAGGAAGGAGTGGCCGACCAGTTTCTCGATGCCCCGGATGATGTTGGTCAGCTGCAGCGAGGCGATCACCCCGATCACCACGCCGCTCAGGCTGCCCAGCAGCCCGGCCAGCAGCCCATACCAGATGAAAATGGCGCGGATAAAGCCGTCTTTGGCGCCCAGGGTGCGCAGCACCGCGATGTCGGCGCTTTTGTCTTTCACCGCCATCACCAGCGTGGAGACGATGTTGAAGCAGGCCACGCCGATCACCAGCACCATCGCCAGGTACATGATGGCGCGGATCATCTGGATGTCGCGGTACATGTAGCCGTACTTGCCGATCCAGCTCTTGATGTAGATGTAAGCGTTGGTCACTTCGCCGGCGTCGCGCACCAGCTTGTTGGCGGCGAACACGTCGTTCATCTTGAGAGCGATGCCCGTGACGCTGTCACCCATGTCGAGATACTGCTGCGCATCGGCCAGCGGCACCAGCGCCAGGCTGTGATCGAGCTGGCCGCTGAGCTGCAAAATGCCGGTCACGTGCAGGCGAATACGCTTCGGCTGCAGCAGCTTCATCTCAGGGTCGCTGTTGGGGATCATCACCGTGACATAGGCGCCCTGCTTGACGCCCAGCGCGTCGGCCACGCCCTTGCCGAGGATCACCTGCTGCTCGCCGGGCTTGAAGTTGGCCCAGGCGTCGCCCTGCACATACTGCGGCAACGCGCTCAGTCGGCTCTCCTGCTGCGGATCCACGCCTTTGACTTCCACCGCGCGCAGCTGCGCGCCGTTTTCCATCAGGCCGGTAAAGTTGATGTACGGCGCGGCGGCCACAATGCCCGGCACCTTTTCCACCCGCTGCAGAATCGACGGCCAGCCGCTGAACGGCTGATTGACCGGCTCGAGCTCGCCGTGCGGCACCACCGCCAGAATGCGGTTCTTCAGCTCGCGCTCAAAGCCGTTCATCGCGCTCAGACCGACGATCAGCACCGCTACCCCCAGCGCGATGCCAATGGTGGAGATGACCGAGATCAGCGACACCATGCCGCCGCGTTTACGGCCGCGGCTGAAACGCAGGGCCGTCAGGAAGGACAGTGAGGCTCCCGCCATTACTCGGCCCCCATCAGGGTCAGCTGCGCCTGCAAGTGGCCGTCGGCCATTTCCAACTGGCGGCTCAGGCGCTTGGCCAGCTGCAGATCGTGCGTTACCACCAGGAAAGCGGTGCCCTGACGCACGTTCAGCTCGCCGAGCAGATCGAAGATGCTGTCCGCTGTGCGCTTGTCGAGGTTGCCGGTCGGTTCGTCCGCCAGCACCAGCGCCGGGTTATTGACCAGCGCGCGCGCGATCGCCACGCGCTGACGCTCGCCGCCGGAAAGCTCGGACGGGCGGTGTTTGCTGCGCTTTTCCAGCCCGACCGCCGCCAGCATCTCCCGCGCTTTCTCCTGCGCCTGCGCCGGTTTGGCGCCGCCGATCAAGAGCGGCATGGCGGCGTTTTCCAGCGCGGTGAAGTCCGGCAACAGATGGTGGAACTGATAGATGAAGCCCAGCTGGCGGTTGCGCAGCTCGGCCTTGGCCGCCGAAGACATGGCGTTCAGCGATTCGCCCTTGAAGATCACTTCGCCGGAGGTCGGCGAGTCCAGCCCGCCCAGCAGGTGCAACAGGGTGCTCTTGCCGGAACCCGAGCTGCCGACGATCGCCATCATCTCGCCCTGCTGCATGGCAAAGCTGACGTTGCGCAGCACGTCGGTGTGCAGGTTGCCTTCCTGATAGGTCTTGCACAGGTTGTCACACTGCAGCAAAAGATGGTTACTCATAACGTAAAGCCTCAGCGGGTTGTACGGCGGCAGCGCGCCATGAAGGATAGAGCGTGGACAACAGGGAAACCGCCATCGCCACCACGGCGATAATCGTCACCTGTAGCGGATCGACCGCCACCGGCAGCGAAGCGCCGTCGATCAATGCGCCGAGGATCGGCATCAGGTTGTTCAGATTGGTGGCCAGCAGCACGCCGAGCAGCGTGCCGAGCAGCGAACCGATGATGCCGGCACTGGCGCCCTGCACCATAAATACCGACATGATCTGGCGGCGGGTCAGCCCTTGAGTCTGCAGAATGGCGACCTCGCCCTGCTTCTCCATCACCAGCAGGCCGAGCGAGGTAATGATGTTAAACGCCGCCACCGCCACGATCAGGCTGAGCAACAGCCCCATCATGTTCTTCTCCATGCGCACCGCCTGGAACAGCTCGCCCTTGCGATCGCGCCAGTCTTTCCAGACGGTGCCCGCCGGCAGCGCCTGCTGGCTGAGGGTATCGACCGCCAGCGGCTGTTGCAGGAACAGACGCCAGCCGGTGATGTTGCCGGCCGGGTAACGCATCAGGCGCGAAGCATCCTGTTGGTTGACCAGCAACTGATAGCCGTCCACCTCGCTGTTGGCGTGGAAGGTGCCGATGAGGGTGAACAAACGCTGGCTGGGAATGCGGCCCATCGGCGTGAACTGGCTGGCGCTCGGCACCATCACGCGCAGCGAATCGCCGCGCTTGACGCCGAGTTGCCCCGCCAGCTGTTCGCCGATGATGATGTTGTATTGGCCCGGCTGCAGCTGTTGCTGCTTGACGTTGACCAGATACGGGGTCAGCGGGTCGGCCTCGTCGGGATTCACGCCGAGCATCACCCCGACCGCCACGCTGCGAGCGCTTTGCAGCACCACGTCACCGGTGGTCAGCGGCGCAACGCGCGTGACGCCCTGCAGCTTCTGCACCTCGGAGGCCGGCTGCTGCTGCGGGTTGACCGATCCTTGCGGACTGGTGACCAACGCCTGCGGCATCAGGCCGAGAATGTTGTTCTCCAGATCCTTTTCGAAACCGTTCATCACCGACAGCACGGTGACCAACGCCATCACCCCCAGCGTAATGCCGATGGTGGAAAGCCAGGAAACAAACCGCCCGAAGCGGTCTGAGGCTCGCCCGCGCATGTAGCGCAGGCCAATGAATAACGCGACAGGTTGATACATGAAATCCGTTTGATAGCCGTGGCTTAAGCAAAGTGATCATGGATAATAAAGGCTCTCCCTCGTTTAGGGAACACCCGAGGGCCTTTTATTGCGTGGCGGCGAAGAGGGAGACGGCGGCAGCTTCGCGCGTTATTTATCCTCAGCCGCAAAAAACAGACGGCATTAACCGGTTAAATAACCGGCAGAAAATTAATGGGCAGCGCTTTTTGCTGTGTCAGTTTGCCGGCCGCTGGGCTACTATAAACAGCATAAAGGCGCTGGGTTATCCGTGCCGGGACGCCATCCAACACATTGATTAAAGATACCTGAATGAGCACTTCCGATAGCCGTAACCGTTCCTCATCCCCCCGTTATTCTCTGCCCGATCGCGCGGGCGATCTGCGCCAGCTGGGGCAACTGACCGGCGCGGCCTGCGCCGTGGAGTGCGCCGAGATCGTCGAACGTCACCCTGGCCCGGTGATGCTGATCGCGCCGGACATGCAAAACGCCCTGCGGCTGCGCGACGAGATTCAACAGTTCACCGATCAGATGGTGACCACCCTGTCCGACTGGGAAACCCTGCCGTACGACAGCTTCTCGCCGCACCAGGAAATCATCTCCGACCGTTTGTCGAGCCTGTATCACCTGCCGACCATGGCGCGCGGCGTGATCATTCTGCCGGTCAATACCCTGATGCAACGCGTCTGCCCGCACGAGTTCCTGCACGGCCATGCGCTGGTGATGAAAAAAGGCCAGCGCCTGTCGCGCGACAAGCTGCGCGCGCAGCTGGAACAGGCCGGCTACCGCAGCGTCGATCAGGTAATGGAGCACGGCGAATTCGCCACCCGCGGCGCACTGCTCGACCTGTATCCAATGGGCAGCGATGAGCCTTACCGCATCGACTTCTTCGATGACGAGATAGACAGCCTGCGCATCTTCGACGTCGACACCCAGCGCACACTGAGCGAAGTCGAGGCCATCAATCTGTTGCCGGCCCACGAGTTCCCTACCGACAAAAACGCCATCGAGCTGTTCCGCAGCCAGTGGCGCGAGCAGTTTGAGGTGCGTCGCGACGCCGAGCACATCTATCAGCAGGTCAGCAAAAGCGCATGGCCCGCCGGCATCGAATACTGGCAGCCGCTGTTCTTCAGCCAGCCGCTGCCGTCGCTGTTCAGCTACCTGCCGGCCAATACGCTGATCGTCAACACCGGCGATCTGGAGGGCGCCGCCGAGCGCTTCTGGCAGGACGTCAACCAGCGTTTCGAAAGCCGCCGCGTCGATCCGATGCGCCCGCTGTTGGCGCCGGATACGCTGTGGCTGCGCGTTGACGCGCTGTTCGGCGAGCTGAAAGCCTGGCCGCGCATCGCGCTGAAAACCGATGAGCTGCCGGCCAAAGCGGGCAATACCAATCTGGATTACCATGCCCTGCCCGATCTGGCGGTGCAGGCGCAGCATAAATCCCCGCTGGATAATCTGCGCCGCTTTATTGAAAGTTTTGACGGCAGCGTGATCTTCTCCGTCGAGAGCGAGGGGCGGCGTGAAACGCTGCAGGATCTGCTCGGCCGCATCAAGCTGGCGCCTGCCTTGATCCAACGACTCGATCAGGCGGAAACCGCGGGCCGTTACATGATGGTCGGCGCCGCCGAACACGGCTTCCTCGACGGCCTGCGCCGGCGGGCGCTGATCTGCGAAAGCGATCTGCTCGGCGAGCGCGTCAGCCGCCGCCGGCAGGATAACCGACGCACCATCAATACCGATACCCTGATCCGCAACCTGGCGGAGCTGCATCCCGGCCAGCCGGTGGTGCATCTGGAGCACGGCGTCGGCCGCTACGTCGGTCTGACCACGCTGGAAGCTGGCGGCATCAAGGCCGAATACCTGATCCTCTCCTACGCCGGTGAGGACAAGCTGTACGTGCCGGTTTCTTCGCTGCATCTGATCAGCCGTTATGCCGGCGGCGCGGACGAAAACGCACCGCTGCACAAACTGGGCGGCGACGCCTGGACCCGCGCGCGGCAGAAAGCCGCCGAGCGGGTGCGCGACGTGGCGGCCGAGCTGCTGGATATTTACGCCCAGCGCGCCGCCAAGGCCGGTTTCGCCTTCAAACACAACCGCGAGCAGTACCAGCTGTTCTGCCAGAGCTTCCCGTTCGAAACCACGCCGGATCAGGAACAGGCGATCAACGCGGTGCTGAGCGACATGTGCCAGCCGCTGGCGATGGATCGCCTGGTGTGCGGCGACGTCGGCTTCGGCAAAACCGAAGTGGCGATGCGCGCCGCCTTCCTGGCGGTGGAAAACGGCAAGCAGGTGGCGGTGCTGGTGCCAACGACGCTGCTGGCGCAGCAGCACTTCGACAACTTCCGCGATCGCTTCGCCACCTGGCCGATCCGCATCGAGATGATGTCGCGCTTCCGCAGCGCCAAAGAGCAGCAACAGGTGCTGGACGACGCGGCCGAAGGCAAAGTGGACATCATCATCGGCACCCACAAACTGCTGCAGAGCGATCTGCGCTGGAAGGATTTGGGGCTGCTGATCGTCGATGAAGAGCACCGCTTTGGCGTGCGCCACAAGGAGCGCATCAAGGCGATGCGCGCCGACGTCGATATCCTGACGCTGACCGCCACGCCGATCCCGCGGACGCTGAACATGGCGATGAGCGGCATGCGCGATCTGTCGATCATTGCCACCCCACCGGCGCGCCGCTTGGCGGTGAAGACCTTCGTGCGCGAATACGACAGCCTGGTGGTGCGCGAGGCGATCCTGCGCGAAGTGCTGCGCGGCGGACAGGTTTACTACCTTTACAACGACGTGGAAAACATTGAGAAAGCGGCGCAGCGTCTGGCAGAGCTGGTGCCGGAAGCGCGCATCGCCATCGGCCACGGCCAGATGCGCGAACGCGATCTGGAACGGGTGATGAACGATTTCCACCACCAGCGCTTCAACGTACTGGTGTGCACCACCATCATTGAAACCGGCATCGATATTCCCAGCGCCAACACCATCATCATCGAGCGGGCCGATCGCTTCGGCCTGGCGCAGCTGCATCAATTGCGCGGCCGCGTCGGACGTTCGCACCACCAGGCTTACGCCTATCTGCTGACGCCAAACCCGAAAGCCATGGGCACCGACGCCCATAAACGGCTCGAGGCCATCGCCTCGCTGGAAGACCTCGGCGCCGGTTTTGCGCTGGCGACCCACGATCTGGAGATCCGCGGCGCCGGTGAGCTGCTGGGCGAAGACCAGAGCGGCCAGATGACCACCGTCGGCTTCTCGCTCTACATGGAGCTGCTGGAAAGCGCCGTCGACGCGTTGAAAAACGGCCGCGAACCGTCGCTGGAAGATCTTACCAACAGCCAGACCGAGGTGGAGCTGCGCATGCCGGCGCTGCTGCCGGAAGATTTCATTCCCGACGTCAATACCCGCCTGTCGCTGTATAAGCGCATCGCCAGCGCGAAGAACGACGGTGAGTTGGATGAGCTGAAGGTCGAGCTGATCGACCGCTTCGGTCAACTGCCGGACGCGGCGCGTAACCTGTTGCAGTGCGCAGCGCTGCGGCTGCATGCGCAGAAGCTGGGGATCAAACGCATCGAGAGCAACGAGCGCGGCGGCTTTATCGAGTTCGGCGACAATAACCGCGTCGACCCGGGTTATCTGATCGGCCTGTTGCAGGGCAATCCGCAGGTTTACCGCCTGGATGGCCCGAGCAAGCTGAAGTTCACGCTCGATCTGGCCGATCGCCAGAAACGCCTGACGTTCACCGAAGAGCTGCTGAACGCCTTCCGCGAACACACGCTGGCGGCCTGAGCCAACGCCCCCGCCGTGGCGGCGGGGGCGGCTTACTCGCGCGGGAATCCGGCGCCGAGCGGCGCCAGCTGCATCACGCGGCTGGTCACCACCCGGTTTTTGCCGCTGCGCTTCGCCTCATACAAGGCCTCGTCGGTCATGGCGATCGCCTTGTCCAGCATCATGCCAGGCAGATACAGCGACACGCCGATGGACATTGTGATGTGCGCTTCGTCGTGCGCATTCAGCAAGAACGTCGAGCTTTCCACCGCGCTGCGAATGCGCTCGGCCACCCCGCCGATCACCTGCGGATCGTAGCTGGCGGTGATCACCATAAACTCTTCGCCGCCGTAGCGCCCGACGAAGTCCTCATTACGCACGCTGTTTTGCAGCAGCCGTCCGACGCTCGCCAGCAGCACGTCGCCGGCCGGGTGACCGTAGGTGTCGTTGATATGTTTGAAATTATCCAAATCGAGGATCATCAGCCCGCACGGACGACGTTCGGCGCGCTGCAGCATCAGGTGATAATCGACGCTGGCGCGGTTGTTGATGTGGGTCAGACTGTCGGTCGTTGCGCGTGCGCGCATCGCGAAATAGGCGTAGATATGACGCTCTTTGAAATTCAGCGCATGATAGCAAATCGCCAGACAGAGCGCCGAAGCCGCCTGGTACAGTAACACATCCGGCCACAGCCCGCTCAGATCCACCAACAGCCACACCACAACGATGCGATACAGCGCGATGACGCCGATCGTCAGGTAAAACACCCGATGGGATTTCTTCAGCCACACGCGCGACAGCAGCAACGGCACCAGGATTGAGGCGATAAACAGGTTATCGACGGTGAAGCCGCCGGTCAGCGCCATGGCGAACAGAAAGCTCACCAGCCCGCTGACGCCGCCGCCGAAGAACGTCACCAAAATCATCGGGATCATCGCAAAGCTGTAGTGAACCTTATCGGTCAACTCCAGCCGGTCCTGGCTTAAATACAGTACCGCTACCCCGGCCAGCAGGCCGAATACAACGCGCTTCCACCGTGCGGACTGGTAAGAAAAAGGGGCATTCTTGCTGAGCAGGAAATAGCTTATCGACAGCGTCGCGTAGGTGATGCAGGCGTCGCTGTAAAGGGTGGAAATGGACGCAATGTAAGTCATAAATAGTCAGCGCGCTCCTCGGGGTCGCCAGGGGGTAATATGCAGACGTTGAATAACGCATCCCTGTCGTCTCCGCTCGGCGGCGGCTATTTTACACGGTCTATTAATAGAGTAGCAGTTCTATCTTATCGCCAAGCCGTCTATCTCACGATGCACGCTTCAGGCTACTCTGTGCCCTGTGCTATCGGGGGAGAACCGCATGAATATCGACGATGAACTGCAGGCGCTCAGCGAACAGGAAGCGACGCTGGCCTTTACCCATTTTGACGCCGCCACCGCCTGGGAGCTGGGCGCGGCGCTGAAAACCGCCGCCGAACGGCGCGGCCTGAGCATCGCCATCGAGATCCAACTGGCCGGGCAAACGCTGTTTTATTACGCCATGCCGGGCGCCACGCCGGATATCGCTGACTGGGTGCGGCGCAAGCGCAATCTGGTGAACCATTTTCACAAAAGTTCTTACGCCATCGGCCTGCGCCTGCAGCAGCGGCAAACGTCGCTGGAGGAGCGTTACGGGCTGAGCGTGCGCGACTATTCGGTGCACGGCGGCGCCTTCCCGCTCACCCTGACCGGCCTCGGCTGCGTCGGCAGCATCAGCATTTCCGGCGCGCCGCAGAAAGAAGATCATCAGCTGCTGGTGAGCACTTTAGCCCACTTTCTCGGCTTATCCTTGCCCGAACTCCACTAGCTATTAAAACTTTGATTATTCCTTTCCTTTTCAGCCGCAGAATCTGCGGCTGACTTACTCATCAGCGGCATTTAGCGCCGGATAAAACGGCGACTCTCTGATTTCCTGCGCCAAATTGATACAGGTCTGGTAATCCGCTGAGCAAAAGGCGTATGGTATCTGTCACGTGACAAGACGGACCTCATCGGGCCCGCCATTCCTTTCACTTTTGAAGATTTGGTACGTACCGTAGATGAAAACCCATGAAATAAACAAAATCCGCCCCTTCAGCGCGCTGATAGACGCCTGCTGGCGGGAACCTTATAGCCTGGCGCGGTTGCTGAAAGACGCCATCGCCGGGGTGACGGTCGGCATTATCGCCATTCCGCTGGCGATGGCGCTGTCGATCGCCAGCGGCGTGCCGCCGCAGTACGGCCTGTATACCGCCGCCATCGCCGGCATCGTCATCGCCGTCAGCGGCGGTTCGCGCTACAGCGTCTCCGGCCCCACCGCCGCCTTCGTGGTGATCCTCTATCCGGTCTCGCAGCAGTTCGGCCTGGCCGGCCTGCTGGTCGCCACGCTGATCTCCGGGGTATTTCTGCTGCTGATGGGGCTGGCGCGCTTTGGCCGGCTGATCGAGTACATTCCGCTGCCGGTGACGCTCGGTTTTACCTCCGGTATCGCCATCACCATCGCCACCATGCAGATTAAGGACTTTTTCGGTCTGCAGCTGACGCACACGCCGGAAAACTACGTCGGCAAACTGTACGCCCTGCTGCAGGCGCTGCCGACGTTGGATCTCGGCGATACCCTGAGCGGCGCGGTGACGCTCTTGATCCTGATCTTCTGGCCCAAACTCGGCCTGCGCGTGCCCGGCCACCTGCCGGCGCTGCTGGCAGGCACTGCGCTGATGGGGCTGCTGACGCTGTTTGACCACCCGGTGGCGACCATCGGCTCCCGTTTCAGCTACCTGCTGGCCGACGGCAGCAGCGGCCAGGGCATCCCGCCTATCTTGCCGCAGCTGCTGCTGCCCTGGGATCTGCCGGGCGGCGGCGGGCAACCGTTCAGCCTCAGCTGGCAAACCGTCTCCGCCCTGCTGCCGGCGGCGTTTTCGATGGCGATGCTCGGGGCGATCGAATCGCTTCTGTGCGCGGTGGTGCTCGACGGCATGACCGGCAAGAAGCATAACTCGAACAGCGAACTGATCGGCCAGGGCGCGGGCAACATCATCGCGCCGTTCTTCGGCGGCATCACCGCGACCGCCGCGATTGCCCGTTCGGCCGCCAACGTGCGCGCCGGCGCCACCTCGCCGGTATCCGCCATCATCCACGCGCTGCTGGTGCTGCTGGCGCTGCTGGTCCTGGCGTCGTGGCTCTCTTATCTGCCGCTGGCGGCGATGGCGGCGCTGCTGTTGATGGTCGCCTGGAACATGAGTGAGGCCCACAAGGTGGTTTACCTGCTGCGCCGGGCGCCGAAGGACGATATTTTGGTGCTGCTGCTGTGCATGTCGCTGACGGTGCTGTTCGACATGGTGATCGCCATTACCGTGGGCATCGTGCTGGCGTCGCTGCTGTTTATGCGCCGTATCGCCCGCATGACGCGGCTGAGCGAACTGAGCGCCGACGATGGCCGCCTGGTGCTGCGAGTGAACGGCCCGCTGTTCTTCGCCGCCGCCGAGCGCATCTTTACCGAACTGCTGGCGCGCAGCGAGGGCTATCGGACGATCGTGCTGCAATGGGATGCGGTGCCGGTGCTCGACGCCGGCGGCCTGAGCGCCCTGCGTCGCTTTATCGACGTGCTGCCGGCGGATAAAAAGCTGGTGATCACCGACGTGCCGTTCCAGCCGCTAAAAACCCTGGCGCGCGCGCGAGTGCAGCCGATCGAGGGCCGGCTGCAGTTCTACCCGACGCTGCCGGAAGCGCTGGCAGACACCGGCGCCTAAACGTAAAAAAGCCCGACGAGTCGGGCTTTTTTTTGGCGATGAACGCTTAGTTGCTGGTATCCAGCTCCGGGAAGCTCTTCACCAGGTCGTCGATAGCTTTCATCTGCGCCAGGAACGGCTCCAGCTTGTCCAACGGCAGCGCGGACGGGCCGTCGCACTTGGCGTTGTTCGGATCCGGGTGCGCTTCGAGGAACAGCCCTGCCAGGCCAACCGCCATGCCGGCGCGCGCCAGCTCGGCCACCTGAGCGCGACGGCCGCCGGACGCGGCGCCGAACGGATCGCGGGTCTGCAGCGCATGGGTCACGTCGAAGATTACCGGATGGCCGCCGGTCACGTTCTTCATCACGTTGATGCCCAGCATGTCGACCACCAGGTTGTCATAACCAAAGTTGCTGCCGCGATCGCACAGGATCACCTGGTCGTTGCCGCCTTCTTTGAATTTGTCGACGATGTTGCCCATCTGCCCCGGGCTGACGAACTGTGGCTTCTTGACGTTGATTACCGCGCCGGTTTTCGCCATCGCTTCCACCAGATCGGTCTGACGCGCCAGGAAGGCCGGCAGTTGGATCACGTCAACCACTTCGGAAACCGGCTGCGCCTGCGCCGCTTCGTGAACGTCAGTGATGATTTTCACGCCGAAGGTTTTCTTCAGCTCTTCGAAGATCTTCATCCCCTCTTCCAGGCCCGGACCGCGGTACGAGTGGATGGAAGAACGGTTGGCTTTGTCGAAAGAGGCTTTGAAAACGTAAGGAATGCCCAGTTTTTGCGTCACGGTGACGTAGTGCTCGCAGATGCTCATCGCCAGATCGCGCGATTCCAGCACGTTCATACCGCCAAACAGCACAAACGGCAGGTCGTTTGCTACGTCGATGTCGCCAATGCTAACCACTTTCTGTTTCATGCTTTCGCCTTTGTTAAGGTTGTAACCGTCGCCTTGCAAACTGCACGGAGTCATTGAATTAATGCAGCGTCACCTGTTTCGGCTCAATCGAATGGATCTGCACTTTGATCACTTCGCTGACCGGGTCTTCAGGACACTGCTCGACAAAATAGTTGAGATCGGAAATCGCGATATGGTTGCACTCCAGCTGGGCGTAAATCAGCCCGCGATCGCGGATCTCGTACGGATCTTCCGGATCGAAGCACAGCACCGTTTCGCTGGTGCGCAGCGCCATTTCCAGCTGCTTTTCTTCCATCAGGGCGGCCTTCAGCGTATCCAGCATCTTGCGCACCACCATGATGTTCTCGGATTCGTCGAGATCGTCGTCTTCCAGCTCGGCACCCAGCCCCAGGTTGCCCTTGATCCACACTTCCAGCTGGTGCTCGCTCAGGGTTTCGCCGTTCAGCGGGTTGATCAGCCACAGCTCTTCATCCAGCCAATCGGCGCGCAGGATCAGCTGAGTGGGGAAAATCACCGGCAGCAGCGGCAAATCCAGCGCGTTGGCGATATGCAGGAAGATGGTGCCGAGCGAAACCGGCGTGCCCTGCCGCCCCTCCAGCACCTTATCCAGCCAGATGGCGTCCGACAGGCGATAGACGCCGCTGGCGCCGCCGAATCCCCAGGTTTTGTAGAACAGTTCGATGAGCGCATCCAGTTGCTGCTCCTGTGTGATGTCGGCCGGCACCGCCGCGCGCGCTTCGTCCACCAGCTGTTGCAGCTTGCGCTCCACGTCGGCGGCGGGGAAATCACGCCTTACCGACTGCGACACCAGGATCACCCCTTCGCTCAGCGGCGAGGTGTTAAATTCAAAATCAGCAATGCTACTCATAGGTATCCCATCAGAAACGGTATTTTCGTCGTGGCAAGTTTAATTATCAGATACAGACAGCCCAACGCCAGCACGAACGCCACGGTTCGCAGCCGCTGACTTTTGGTCTTCTTGCCCAATGCGACGTAGCCAAGCAGGATATAGATAATAACGCCAAACAGCTTCTCGGTCAGCCATGAGTCCATACCCAGCAGCGGATAAAACCCGAACGTCACCACCAGCGCAATGCCGCTGACGAACAGCAGCGTGTCGTTCAGGTGCGGCGCTATCTTGACCCAGCGGCGCCCCACGATCGGCGAGCGGCGCCACTGCCAGTAAAAACGCAGCACAAACAAGGTAATACTGATGGCGACCGTCAGCAAATGGAAATGTTTCAACGCGGTGTATGCAGTCATGATGCTCCCTTAGATGGCCCGGACGTCGTTATTATGAGGGGCGCTTATCCCGGCCATTGGCCGAGCGTCACACGATCGTTGTCGCCGTAATCACGGTGGGTGGCGACAGCGGAAAATCCGGCGGCCTGCAGCAGCGCGCGCACGCTCTCACCCTGCTGCCAGCCATGTTCCAACAGCAGCCAGCCCTGTGGCTGCAGATAGTGCGGCGCCTGGCGCACGATGGCGGCCAGATCGGCCAGCCCGTGCTCGGCGGCCACCAGCGCGCTGCCCGGCTCGAAGCGCACGTCGCCCTGCGACAAATGCGGATCGGCGGCGTCGATATAGGGCGGATTGCTGGCGATCAGCGCAAAGCGTTGCCCGGCCACGGGCGCAAACCAGCTGCCCTGTAAAAATCGAACGTTGTCGATCTTCAGCTTGCGCGCATTGTGCTGCGCCAGCGCGACCGCGTCCGGCTGCACATCGACGCCGATTGCCGAACAATCCGGGCGCTCGCTGGCCAGCGCCAGCGCGATGGCGCCGGTACCGGTGCCGAGATCGAGGAAGTGGCAGGGTTGCGGCGGCAGGCGCGCCAGCGCCAGTTCCACCAGGCATTCGGTATCCGGGCGTGGGATCAGCGTCGCGGGCGAGACCGACAGCGGCAGCGACCAAAACTCGCGCTCGCCCACCAGATAGGCCACCGGCTCACCGCGTTCGCGGCGCGCCAGCAGCGTCTCCAGCTGCTGTTGCTGCGGCGGCGTCAGCAGGGTTTCCCCGAACGCCATCAGGAAGGTTCTGGCCTTGCCGGTCACGAAACCCAACAGGATTTCCGCGTCGCGCCGGGCGCTGTCGCTGTGGGTCAAACGCGCGGCGGCGGCTTTCAGCCAGTGTTGATAATCCATCACTCTTGCTCGGCGGACAGCGCAGCCAGCTGATCGGCCTGATACTCCTGCACGATCGGCTGGATCAGCATGTCCAGTTTGCCCTCCATCACTTCGTCCAGGCGGTAAAGCGTCAGGTTGATGCGGTGGTCGGTCACCCGCCCCTGCGGGAAGTTGTAGGTGCGGTTGCGATCGGAGCGATCGCCGCTGCCCAGCAGGTTGCGGCGAGTGGACGCCTCGGCCTGCTGGCGCTTGGCCATCTCGGCGGCGCGAATGCGCGCGCCCAGCACCGACATCGCCTTGGCTTTGTTTTTGTGCTGTGAACGTTCGTCTTGGCACTCCACCACGATGCCGGTCGGCAGGTGGGTAATGCGGATCGCCGAGTCGGTGGTGTTAACGTGCTGGCCGCCGGCGCCGGAGGAGCGGAAGGTGTCGATTTTCAGATCGCCCGGGTTGATGTCCGGCAACTCGGCTTCCGGCACTTCCGGCATCACCGCCACGGTGCAGGCGGAGGTGTGGATTCGCCCCTGGGATTCGGTTTCCGGCACGCGCTGCACGCGGTGGCCGCCGGATTCAAACTTCAGCTGGCCGTACACGCCGTCGCCGGAAACTTTAGCGATCACTTCTTTGAAGCCGCCGTGCTCGCCTTCGTTGGCGCTCATCACCTCGACGCGCCAGCGGCGGCCTTCGGCGTAACGGCTGTACATGCGGAACAGATCGCCGGCGAAGATCGCCGCCTCATCGCCGCCGGTGCCGGCGCGCACTTCGAGGAAGCAGCTGCGCTCATCATCCGGATCTTTCGGCAGCAGCAAGACCTGCAGCTGCTGTTCCAGCTCTTCGCTGCTCGCCCGCGCCTGTTTCAGCTCTTCCTGCGCCATCTCGCGCATCTCCGGATCGTCCAGCATCATTTCCGCCGTCTCCAGATCCTCCTGCACCTGACGCCATTCCAGGAAGCAGCGGCTGACGTCGGTCAGCTGCGCGTATTCTCGCGACAGCGCGCGGAACCGGTCTTGGTCGGCGATGACGCCGGCATCGCCGAGCAGCGCCTGCACTTCTTCATGGCGCTCTTGTAACGCTTCCAGTTTGGCAACAATAGAAGGCTTCATGCGTGGTAATAAACCCTGTTAATAGAGAAAACTAATGCTGATCCAGCCCGAGGCTGTCGCGTAATAACTGCAACCGCTCCACGTCGCCGTCGCCGGCGGCCTGCTGGAGGGATTTGGTGGGGGCATGAATAAGACGGTTGGTCAGTTTATGGGCCAGCTCGTGAATAACCTGCTCCACGTTGGCGCCCTGCGCGATGGCGGCCAGCGCTTTGGCCTCCATTTCTGCGCGGATCTGGTCGGCCTGCGAACGGTAGTCGCGGATGGTTTCCACCGCGCCCTGCGAGCGCAGCCAGGCCATGAAGTTGGTGCTTTCCTGCTGCACGATCGACTCCGCCTGCACCGCCGCCGCTTTGCGCTGCGCCAGGTTGCTTTGAATGATGGCGTGCAGATCGTCCACGCTGTACAGATAGGCGTTGGCCAGTTTGCCGACCTCCGGCTCGATATCGCGCGGTACGGCGATATCCACCAGCAGCATCGGCTGGTTGCGGCGCGCCTTCAGCGCGCGCTCCACCATCCCCTTGCCGATGATCGGCAGCGGGCTGGCGGTGGAACTGATGATGATGTCGGCGTCCGCCAGGCGTTCGTCGATCTCCGGCAGGGTGATCACCTCAGCGCCGACCTCGTCCGCCAGCAGCTGCGCGCGCTCGCGGGTGCGGTTGGCGATGATCATGTGCCGCACTTTGTGTTCGCGCAGGTGGCGCGCCACCAGCTCGATGGTTTCACCGGCGCCCACCAGCAATACGTTGAGATCGGCCAGCGATTCGAAGATCTGCCGCGCCAGCGTACAGGCGGCGAAAGCCACGGAGACCGCGCTGGCGCCGATTTCGGTTTCGGTGCGCACGCGCTTGGCGACGGAGAAGGATTTCTGGAACAGCCGCTCCAGCTCGCCGGACAGCGACTGGCCGCGTTGCGACTCGGCGAAGGCCTTTTTCACCTGGCCGAGGATCTGCGGTTCGCCCAGCACCAGAGAGTCCAACCCGCTGGCCACCCGCATCAGATGGCTGACCGCGTCGTTGCCCTGATGCCAGTACAGGCTTTTCTTCACCTCTTCCGGGCGCAGGTTGTGGTACGCGCACAGCCAGGCGACCAGCTGCTCGTGCATGTGTTCCTGCTGCTCTACGCTGAGGTACAGCTCGGTGCGGTTGCAGGTGGACAACACGACGCCGCCCTGCACCAACGGTTGTTGGAGCAAGCTGGTTAGCGCCTCATCGATGGACTCTGGCGAGAAGGTCACCCTTTCACGCAGAGAAACCGGAGCGGTTTTGTGATTTATACCTAACGCCAGCAGGGTCATTGCTTCGAGTAATACTTATCTTGGTACGGGTTCTCGTTGAACGGCATTCTACTTGATGCGCGGGATCAATAAAAGTAACAACCGCATCTTCCGTTCAATCGCTGTCATAGATGACATCAATTAATGAATAAGCAATAAATACAGCAGGATAAATAGTCATAGGGTAGGTTGATTGCTTAAATTTTAGCGCAGTTTGCGATAACGCGCACGCTATTCGGCGTACGCAGCGGCGGCGTTTGCGCAACTCCGGCACCCCTTATCGGGCGCGCCTCCCCCGCCTTCAGCCGATTGTGTTAATCTTAATGGCGACCCCGACGCGCGCGCCGGGTTGGCATTGCGCCGGTAAAAGCGGCAAGATTCAACGCGATGCAGCAAAAAATTGACGCGTCGCCGCCGCCCCGTTAGCGTGAGCGCTGAATCCGGGTTTCGTCGCGCATGCCCGCAAGGACAAAAGGACAAGAGAAAGTTATGCCAATACGCAAAGTTAGTTTGCTCCGTCTGATCCCGCTGGCCAGCCTGGTGCTGGCCGCCTGTACCACCACCAAGCCGACCGGCCCGGCCACCAGCCCAACCTCACCGCAGTGGCGCGCCCATGAGCAGGCGGTGCAACAGCTCAGCACCTATCAGACCCGCGGCTCCTTCGCCTACTTGTCTGATCAGAAAAAAGTCTACGCCCGCTTCTTCTGGCAGCAGTTCTCGCCGGAGCGCTACCGCCTGCTGCTGACCAACCCGCTGGGCAGCACGGAAATGGATCTCAACGTGCAGAAAAACGTGGTGCAGCTGACCGACAACCAGGGCAAACGCTATGTCAGCGACAACCCGGAAGAGATGATCCGCAAGCTGACCGGCATGGCGATCCCGCTGAACAACCTGCGCCAGTGGATGCTCGGCCTGCCGGGCGAAGCCAGCGATTTTGCGCTGGATGACCAATATCGTCTGAGCAAACTGACCTACCAGCAAGGCGGCCAGACCTGGAAAGTGGATTACCAGGGCTACAGCAACGAGGTGCAGCCGACGCTGCCGAACCGCCTGGAGCTGCTGCAGGGCGACCAGCGCATCAAGCTGAAGATGGATAACTGGACGCTCAAATGATCCGCCAGTGGCCCTCCCCCGCGAAACTCAACCTGTTTCTGTACATCACCGGCCGTCGTGAAGACGGCTATCACCTGCTGCAGACGCTGTTCCAGTTTTTGGACTACGGCGACACCCTGACCATCGACCCACGCCAGGACGACCGCATTCACCTGCTGACGCCGGTTGAGGGCGTGCCGGACGAGCAGAACCTGATCGTGCGCGCCGCCCGCCTGCTGCAACGCTATTGCGATGAACGCAGCCTGCAAACCGCGCCGCGCGGCGCCGATATCAGCATCGACAAACGCCTGCCGATGGGCGGCGGTTTGGGCGGCGGCTCCTCCAACGCCGCCACCGTGCTGGTGGCGCTGAACGAATTGTGGCGCTGCGGTCTTGGCGACGACCAACTGGCAGAGCTGGGGCTCAGCCTCGGCGCCGACGTGCCGGTGTTCGTGCGCGGCCACGCCGCCTTCGCCGAAGGCATCGGCGAGCGCCTGCAGCCGGCCGAGCCGCAGGAAAAATGGTATCTGGTGGCGCATCCCGGCGTCGGCATCCCGACGCCGGTTATCTTCGGCGACGCCGAATTGAAAAGAGATACCCCGGTTCGCTCCTTAAGTGAGCTGTTGCAGGCGCCGTACGCAAATGATTGCGAACCGATCGCAAGAAAACGTTTTCGCGAGGTTGAACAGCTTCTTTCATGGCTGTTAGAATACGCCCCGTCACGCCTGACTGGCACAGGTGCTTGTGTGTTTGCTGAATTCGACACAGAAATCGCCGCCCGTCAGGTGTTAAATCAAGCCCCGGAGTGGTTGTGTGGTTTTGTAGCGCGCGGCGTTAACGTCTCCCCACTACATCGCATCCGTTCCGGGCGGTTTGAGTCGTAGCTCAACGTTTCGCTGCGCAGGGTCATGCACACCTGGCCCTGTTATCCCTGCGCTGCCTGCGGTCTCAATTTTAGTTTTACATACCCGTATGTATATTGCGCCGGCGTCGCCGACTGCCCCTTGGCGATGTCGCATGACAATATCTTCTCTGGACGCAAGCCTGAGGTTCTTCTCGTGCCTGATATGAAGCTTTTTGCTGGTAACGCCACCCCGGAACTAGCACAACGTATTGCCAACCGTTTGTACACCAGCCTTGGTGACGCCGCTGTAGGTCGTTTTAGCGACGGCGAAGTGAGCGTGCAAATCAACGAAAATGTACGCGGCGGTGATATTTTCATCATCCAGTCCACCTGTGCTCCGACCAACGACAACCTGATGGAACTGGTTGTGATGGTCGACGCCCTGCGTCGCGCCTCCGCAGGTCGTATTACCGCCGTTATCCCTTACTTCGGCTATGCCCGCCAGGATCGCCGCGTGCGTTCCGCGCGTGTGCCAATCACCGCCAAGGTTGTCGCCGATTTCCTCTCCAGCGTAGGGGTTGACCGCGTTCTGACGGTGGATCTGCATGCTGAGCAGATTCAAGGCTTCTTCGACGTACCGGTAGACAACGTGTTCGGCAGCCCGATCCTGCTGGAAGACATGCTGCAGCAAAATCTGGAAAACCCGATCGTGGTTTCTCCGGATATCGGCGGCGTGGTGCGTGCCCGCGCTATCGCCAAACTGCTGAACGACACCGATATGGCCATCATCGACAAACGTCGCCCGCGCGCGAACGTTTCTCAGGTGATGCACATCATCGGTGACGTGGCAGGCCGCGATTGCGTGCTGGTCGACGACATGATCGACACCGGCGGCACCTTGTGTAAAGCGGCTGAAGCGTTGAAAGAACGCGGTGCCAAGCGCGTATTCGCTTACGCGACGCACCCGATCTTCTCCGGCAACGCCGTGGACAACATCAAGAACTCGGTGATTGATGAAGTGATCGTCTGCGACACCATTCCGCTGTCGCCGGAAATCAAGGCACTGAAAAACGTTCGCACTCTGACCCTGTCCGGCATGCTGGCTGAAGCCATCCGCCGCATCAGCAACGAAGAGTCGATCTCTGCGATGTTCGAGCATTGATTCGTCGTCTTTCCGGTGCGGCGCCCACTGCGCCGGAAAGATAGCGAGCCCGACAGCAGAAAAAGAAAAACCCGTTGGTGCGCAAGCAACAACGGGTTTTCTACTTGTAGTCCGACATGACCTCAAACCTTAATGCACGGCAGATATTCCCTTGCCCTGCTCTTGCTTCCCTTCTGCTTTTTTAATCAATGCGACGAACGATGTTGATCGTTGCGGCACCGTTTATCAAAGTGTTTTACCCACCAATAGCGATCCGCTACCTGCTCGCGGCCGCCGATACGCGCGCCCACCAGCCACAACAGCGCGCCGACGAAGATGCTCATGATGGCGCCGTGGGCGAAAAATTGCGGTAAATTGAACTGTGATACTTCAGCAAGAATGGAGTATCCGACGCCGCCGATCATCACGACCAGGCCCAGTCCCATAAAAAAGTTGCCCATTCTGTCCGCGTTTCTACGTTTCATATGCCACCTCCATGATTGCCATGTGCCAACCGGGATAACGCTGCAACTTGTTAACCCACTTTGATAAGTTAAGTATAGCCCTTGCTGCGGCAAGGGGATTGCGGAGGCGATCACAAATGGTAAAGAATTATTGACACTTCTTAACACACGGCTGAAAATTAGCGGACAAATTGAATTATTCAGCTAATGAATCATTCGTCTTTGTTACCTGCGACGACGGCGGAGATCGGATTTTGTCATTCGCCGCCCCGACAGGTAGACTAAGTCCCTTTCCATTACCCTGATCATAGCGAAACACTCAGTGAGCAGTATTAAATTGATAGTCGGCCTGGCTAACCCGGGCGCGGAATACGCCCAGACGCGCCACAACGCCGGCGCCTGGTACGTCGATCTGCTGGCCCAGCGCCACAATCAGCAGCTGAAAGAAGAGAGCAAGTTCTTCGGTTATACCGCCCGTTTGAACCTAGCGGGCAACGACGTGCGCCTGCTGGTGCCGACCACCTTCATGAACCTGAGCGGCAAAGCGGTGCTGGCGATGGCCAACTTCTACCGCATCGAACCAAGCGAGATCCTGGTGGCGCACGACGAGCTGGATCTGCCGCCCGGCGTAGCCAAAATCAAGCTCGGCGGTGGCAACGGCGGCCACAACGGCCTGAAAGACATCCAAAACAAGTTCGGCAACAACCCGAACTTCTATCGCCTGCGCATCGGCATCGGCCATCCGGGCGACAAGAACAAGGTGGTAGGCTTCGTGCTCGGCAAGCCGCCGGCCGGCGAGCAGAAGATGATCGACGAAGCGATCGACGAATCGCTGCGCTGCACCGAGATGCTGATGAAGGACGGGCTGGAAAAAACCGTTCAGCGCCTGCACAGCTTCAAGGCGCAAGCCTGAACCTTGCCGCAGCGGGCGCCCTGCCCGCTGCCGGCTTTTAGCCACGCGGGTGGAAGGTCTCCTCGCCCACGCGGCGGTCATCGGCGGCGAATCCCTCTTCCGCCACGTAATACTGCGGATCGTCCAGCTCATGGCTGCAAAACGGCCCGGCGCGCTTGAGCAGGCGCACGCAGTCACCGCTCAGGTGGCGCAGCCGAATGCTTTTTCCCGCCGCCAGGTAACGCGCCGTCAGCTTATCGATAGCCTCTACGCCGCTGGAATCCATCACTCGCGTGCCGGCAAAATCCAGCACCACGTTCTGCGGATCGCTTTGCGGCTCGAACAGCTCGGCGAAAGCCGCGGCAGAGCCGAAGAACAGCGGGCCATCGAGCCGATACACCGCCACGTCGCCCGTCACCTGCCGCTGGCGCACGCGGATGCGCGCCTGCTGCCAGGCGAACACCAGCGCCGAGATAATCACCCCGCTGATTACCGCCATCGCCAGATCGGTAAAGATGGTGATCAACGTGACGGCGACCATCACCAGCGCGTCTGCCTTCGGCATACGGCGCAAACGGCGCAGCGAGCTCCATTCGAAGGTGTTGTAACACACCACCAGCATCACCCCGGCCAACGCCGCCACTGGTAGCAGGCCGATATAGCGCGACAGGCTGACCACGAACAAAATCAGCAGGATGGCACCCACTGTGCCGGAGAGGCGCCCGCGCCCGCCCGAGGTGAAGTTGATGATCGACTGGCCGATCATCGCGCAGCCGGCGAAGCAGCCGAACAGGCCGCATACCGCGTTACCGGTGCCCTGCGCGATGCTTTCACGGTTACCGTTCCCCTTCTTGCCGCCCATTTCATCCAGCACCGTCATGGTCAGCAGCGATTCGATCAAACCGACCAAGGCAATCACCACCGCATAGGGCAGCACCACCCGCACCATCTCCAGGGTAAACGGCGCCGTCGGCAGGCTGAAGTGCGGCAGCGCGCCGGAAATGTCCGCCAGATCGCCCACCCGCAGCGTATGCAGATTGAGGCCGATCGCCAACGCCGAAACCACCAGCAGCGCCGCCAGCGAAGACGGAATGGCTTTGGTCAGGCGCGGGAACAGCACCACCACCGCAATCGCCAGCGCCACCAGGCCGTACATCAGCGGGCCCTGCCCGGCGATCATCTTCAACTGCGCCAGCATGATGACGATCGCCAGGCCGTTGACGAAGCCGTGGATCGCCGGCAGCGGCACCAGACGAATGAACTTGCCCAGCCGGAAGGCGCCGATCAGGATTTGGATCCCCCCGGCAAACAGCGTGGCCCACAGCACGTAACCCATACCGTACTGCGCCGCCAGGCTCATCAGCACCACCACAATGGAGCCGGCGGCGCCGGAAACCATGCCCGGCTTGCCGCCGAACAGCGCCGTGACCAGGCCGATAATAAACGCGGTATGCAAACCGACGATCGGCGAAAGACCGGCGACCAGCGAAAAGCCGACCGCCTCGGGGATCATCGAAACCGCTACCACAAAGCCCGCCAGGACTTCATTTTTAACGTCCGCGATCCTGACGTTACTCAGGTTAAACATGCATTATTCACTTATGACAGATGACATCATCTTCCCCGCGTAGCGGGTATGGGGTACCGCAAGGCGCGGCAGACTGCAGGCGGGCACAGCTCAGGGTGGCGTAGGCAAGAAATACATCCGGCGCGTTTCCTGTCGGTTAATCGGAATGGCCAGTATGGGTAAATGTGATCCAAATCTCAATCAAAAACCGGCCGCGGGCGCTGGGATCGCCCCGGCCAATCAAGTCTGATCGAGATAAACGCCCATTACGTGTATAATGGCGGCATTATTTTGCCCTTTATGCAGTCGATTAAATCTAACCGGCTGATAGTTAAGATATTTAAGGTGATTACAACATGGGATTCAAATGCGGTATCGTCGGCCTGCCTAACGTAGGCAAATCCACCCTGTTCAACGCGTTGACCAAAGCGGGCATTGAAGCAGCCAACTTCCCGTTCTGCACCATTGAACCGAACACCGGTGTGGTGCCGATGCCCGATCCGCGTCTGGATAAGCTGGCCGAGATCGTCAAGCCGCAGCGCATTCTGCCGACCACCATGGAATTCGTCGACATCGCCGGCCTGGTGAAAGGCGCGTCCAAAGGTGAAGGCCTGGGCAACCAGTTCCTGACCAACATTCGCGAAACCGAAGCCATCGGCCACGTAGTGCGCTGCTTCGAAAACGACAACATCATCCACGTCAACAACAAGGTCGATCCGGCCGAAGACATCGACGTGATCAACACCGAGCTGGCGCTGTCCGACCTTGACACCTGCGAGCGCGCTATCCACCGCGTGCAGAAGAAAGCCAAAGGCGGCGACAAAGACGCCAAGGCCGAGCTGGCGGCGCTGGAGAAATGCCTGCCGCACCTGGAAAATGCCGGCATGCTGCGCGCGCTGGATCTGACCGCAGAAGACAAAGCGGCGATCAAATACCTGAGCTTCCTGACGCTGAAGCCGACCATGTACATCGCCAACGTCAACGAAGACGGCTTCGAGAACAACCCGTACCTGGACACCGTGCGTAAAATCGCCGACGCCGAAGGCTCCGTGGTGGTTGCCGTGTGCGCCGCCGTGGAATCCGACATCGCCGAGCTGGAAGACGAAGAGCGCGACGAGTTCATGGCCGAACTGGGCCTGGAAGAGCCGGGCCTGAACCGCGTGATCCGCGCCGGTTATGAACTGCTGAACCTGCAAACCTACTTCACCGCCGGCGTGAAAGAAGTGCGCGCCTGGACCATCCCGGTGGGCGCCACTGCCCCGCAGGCGGCCGGCAAGATCCACACCGACTTCGAGAAAGGCTTTATCCGCGCCCAAACCATCTCCTATGACGACTTCATCACCTACAAGGGTGAGCAAGGCGCCAAAGAAGCCGGCAAAATGCGCTCCGAAGGTAAAGACTACATCGTCAAAGACGGCGACGTAATGAACTTCTTGTTCAACGTCTAAGCCTCTTTCCGCAGCGCTTTTCTCCGCTGCCGGAAACGGAAAAATCCACGCTTCGGCGTGGATTTTTTTGCTGGCACAAAAAGAAAATCATGTGAAAAATAAAATGATTACAACAAACCTCTCTCCCAATAAAATCCTATAAAACCCTTGCCACTCTATAGCACCACCACCACCACCACCAGGTTACGAGAAAATCATAGGTGCATGGGCTTTTGTCGTTCTGATTTTTAAAGAAAATCTAGAAACTGCCGTTATCGCTTTAAGCCTAAGGAGAGTTATGAACGATAAATTTGATTTGCCCATTATTGCCTTAACTACCACTCTGCTGATAACAGCAACTTGCCTCATCTGGGTTAGATTTCGCACCAAACGCTATGGTTATTTTGTTGTAAAGAGGCAAAAGTCCAAGAGATGTACTATCCACATAAGACCAACAAAATGTCCAACAGGTGACATGGCTGCCGCGAGCATCTTCTTAGGATTGCGTTCGTTGCTAAGGCAACTTAAGAAAGAAGGCTATCAATATGTTAGCTTTGAAACTCATATGGTTCGGAAGAGCAATGTAGAAAAATTACGGTTATTCTTACAATCAGAACAATTTACATGTGAACAAATGACTTACAGGCCAACTTTGTTCATGCATTCATTTAGCCTTAAAGTAGCACTTCGTCTTTTCCATCATAAAAGGGTAAATGTATATCGTGAATCGGCAAGAATACTCATACGATTACAATGAAACCCTCGTAAAGATTCATAAATCCGAACCCTGACTCGATCCCTTCACAGAAATCCACACACTGCGTGGATTTCTGTTACTCCCCTCTACTCCCACGCCGAAGGCCGGTTCTCGCTGCGCCATTTCTCCCCCGCCGCCGTTCCCGGCAACGGTGGCTTCAACCCTTCGATAGTCCACAGCGAGAACGGCGTTTCGTCCACGTGCAGTTCCCAACGCAGCCCGTGCGCCGCAATATAGGGTTGCAGCACGCGGGTACAACCCACCAGAAACTGTTGCTGCACTGCGTCGTCTTTCATGGCGCGCGCGATATGGTCGATGGTCACCCGCACAAAATCTTCTGTCGGTTCGCCGCCAAGGTAAACCGAGCCTGGCGGCATACTGTGAAAAAATACGTTGACGTAAAAACGTGGTAAGAAGCTTTCGTACATCGTCGTGATCTTTCTCGCGATCGCCTGTTTCTCTTCGGCGCTAAGAGCGTGTGCCGGATGATAAATTTGCCACATTGGCATAGCGTTTTCCTCGGTTTGTGTGTCAGAAGCGGTGAACGCCGCCGTGATATCAGGCGTAACGATCGGCAGGCCGCCCGGTTTGTATCAGCGCCTGCGCCAACTCGCCGCGTGCGGCATCAAAACGTTGCCATACCTCGTTATCCTGCAGCGTCGGGTAGCAAATCCACTCCTCCTGTTCCAACGCCTTAAGCGCGCTGTCCACCAGCGTCTCCGGCGTCATAAACAGGTTTTCAGGGAACGGTGCCGGCTTTTCGCCAAAGAATTCCGATCGCACCGGCCCCGGCATCACCACCTGAACGCTCACGCCAAAGGCGGCCAGTTCGTTCCTCAGCGCCCGACTGAAATTAAGCACGTAGGCTTTTGACCCGCTGTACGCCCCTGCGCCATTCACCGGCATCATCGCCATCACCGAGCCGATGTTGACAATCGTTCCCTGCCGTTCCTGCGCAAATCGCTGCGCCGCTGCTCGGGAAAGTTGGGTCAGCGCCAACACATTGACCCGTAACATACGGTCCATCTCTTGCGCACCCACCGCCGTTATCGGACCCAATGCGCCGCTTCCGGCGCAGTTGACCAGAAAACGGATCGCTTTTTGCTCGCTGAACAACGCCGCCACAGCGGCGAGATCCCGCTCATCCGCCAGGTCGGCGGGAAAAACCTCAACCCCGCGTGAATGCTGTCTGGTGATGCGCTCCGCCAGCGCTTGCAGCCGGTCCCGACGGCGGGCCACCAAAATCAGGTCATACCCCATGTTCGCCAGCCGGTCGGCATAAACGGCGCCGATCCCAGATGAAGCGCCGGTGATCACTGCTATTTTTTGCATACTTTCCTCTCTTTCATCGTGCCATATAAACTCTAATAATAAGAGTAATAACTCCAATAATTGAAGTGATCAAGCCGAGGCGATAAAATTATCCGCATTGGGTCGGCAAACGGAGGCAAGGCAAAGTGAAAGCAAAAGGGTTTGAGGGCATGACGTGTTCGGTGGCCCACGTGCTGTCGGCATTGGGCGATCGCTGGGGCGCGATTCTCATGCGCGATCTGTTGCTGGGGCTCTCGCGCTATGACGATCTGCGCCAATCGACCGGCATCACCAACAACACGTTGGCCGATCGGCTCAAGGCGCTGGAAGGCAGCGGCCTTATCGAAAAGCGGCAATACCAGACGCGCCCCGATCGCTACGAGTATCTTCCGACGGAGAAGGGAAAAGATCTCGGTCTGCTGGTGATGGCGATGATTCAGATTGGCGACAAATGGAATCTGTCCGAGCTGGACGGGCCGCCGCTGCGCGTGGTTGACCGCGTAACCGGCCACCCTGCCACCCTGCGCGCGGTGGATGCCGTGACCGGCGAATCGCTGCCGGCGCAAAACCTGGCGCTGGCGGCCGGGCCGGGCGCCGACGAAATGACGCAATGGCGGCTGGCCGTCGGCCAAGCCCGTTCGTTGTGATCTACAGCAACGCAATCATCTTCAGCAATTCCACCCGATTGCGGATGCCGAACTTCTTACCGGCATTGTTGAGGTGCGAATAAACGGTTTTCGGGTGCAAATTCAGCCGCCGCGCGGTCAGGCGGATATCTTCCGTACGGGCCGTTTCACACAGCACCGCCGCCTCACCGGGCGTGATCGCCGCCGCCCGATGCCTGTTCAGCGCGCGCCGTTCGCCCGCCTTTTCCCGGCGGCTCAGCGCCGCGCAGGTCTCCCGCACCACCTGCAACGCTTCCCGTTTGTGCAAAATCGCATCCGGCTGCGCCGCCGCGATAAACGCCAGGATCAGCGGCGAAGTCTTATCGACGAAGAACAGTATCCGGATGCCTTCATATTCAGCACGTGAGGCGTGAATAAATCGCAAATACGCTTCGAAACGATAAATTTCATGGGGAAAATCCATGATAATTAAATCAGGCGCAGGGCTTATATTTTTAATAATATTAATATTGGGCAAGGATAAGGTTATCACTCCTTCTCCCAATAATGTTTTCATCCCCAAACGGCACAGCGGTGAACCGTCGATATAAATCACTCTCACTTTAATTCTCCTTATCAGCGTAAAAGTATGCTTCCACACCTCAGGCGGCTTGTCGCTGCTCTTTTTTGGGGTAATTCGCCTGCAAAGCACACCGATATAAAACATCTTGATAACATGTTTTTCAAATAATCACGCAACAGCCAGCGCTTTGATTAATACGCAAAAAAGGCATGAATGTTTCAAGTTATTTCATTCACAAAAACTGACAATTCAATAAAAACGCAACGCAATGATATAGATCTATTTTCTATTTTGTATGATATAAGGGAAAATGAAAGTAAATGTAACAACAGGAGCTACCGCCTTATTGCCTTATTCAAAATATCTATAGGGAAAATTCTTAGTTTGTTAGGATGAAAATCCATGTTTGCCGACGCGTTTAAAAAACAATTGCGCAACATGATTAATCAACAACCGCACGTCAGTAAATTATTACTGTCAGGAAAGCTTTTCTCTAAAGTAAATTAAAGGGCATTTCACATGAATGTTAAATTAGTCGCATTATCCATGCTGGCTCTCTCCGGCGCCTGTGTGGCCGCCTCGTCCAATACGGTGCAATTTAAAGGCGAAGTCAGCACGCAAACCTGTTCGGTGAATATTAACGGCAACCAATCCAACCCGGTTGTTCTGCTGCCGACCGTCGCCGCCAGCCAGCTCGCCACCAAAGGCGCCACCGCCGGCGACACCACCTTTACCGTTAACGTCACGGGCTGTGCGGCGGCAACCAGCGATACGGCGATCAAAACCGTGCTGGCGGGCAACAACCCGACAGTTAACGGCAACCTGGGCAACGCGGGCGATGCGGCCAAGGTTTCCATTCAACTGCTGGACAGCGACGCCACTACGCCGTTGTCATTCGCCAGCGGCTCTACCGTCACCACGTCGGCGATGACGCTGGCGAAAGACGCCACGTCCACCTCGCAGAACCTGGTGGCTCGCTACTACGCGGAAGATACCGGCGTGGCGGCCGGTTCGGTGATCGCCACCGCACAGTTCGCCATTACCTACAGATAAGCCGGCGTCAGGCGCCATACCTGTTGATGACAGCGCCGTTCCTTAGCGGACGGTGCTGAATGACTCGCTCCCTTTATCGGTTCACGTTTATGCAGCAGATAACCCGTTACGCCCGCCGTTGGGCCGCCCTATCGTTTTGCCTGATGAGTTTTGCCGCCAGCTACGCGTCGGCCAGCGTCACGCTGCTCGGCAATCGCGTGATCTACCCCGCCGAGGCGCGGGAAAAAACGCTGCAATTCACCAATGACGACGGCGCCCCGGCGCTGATGCAGATCTGGCTCGATATCAATAACCCCAAGTCCACGCCGGAAAACGCCGACGCGCCTTTTGTCGCCTCGCCGCAAATCTTCCGCATGAATCCGCACAGCGGGCAGATGGTGCGGCTGTCGTTCGTCGGCCAGCCGCTGCCGCGCGATCGCGAATCGCTGTTCTACCTCAACTTCCTGCAGGTGCCCGCCGTGCGTCAGACGGACAGCGACAAGAACAAACTGCTGCTGGTGGTCACCAATCGCCTGAAAGTGTTCTATCGCCCGGTCGGGCTGGCCGGCGACGCCAACCACGTCATCGATAAGCTCAGCCTGCGCCAGGTCGGCAACGCGCTGCGCGTCGATAACCCTACCGGCTACTACGCCAACGTCAGCCAGGCCGCGATACTCAGCGGCGCAAAACGCACCGCGATCCCGCAGGCGGACCTGATCCCGCCGTTTTCGCAGGCCAGCTGGCCGGTGAACGGTGAGGTGCGGCAGATCGCGCTGCGCGTCATCAATGACTATGGGGTGGAAATCACACGCACCCTGAACGTCGCGCGCTGAAACCAGACAGGGAGGTTTTCATGTTCGATGCTCGCAAGGCGACGCCGCTTCCCGCACGCTGGTGTTGCGCGCTGCTGGCGCTGCCGCTGGGCTGCGCCGCCGCCGATGGCTACACCTTCGATCCCGCGCTGCTGCGCGGCAGCGTGCTGAGCAACAGCGCCCTGAGTCAATTCAACCAACAGGACGCCGTCGCCCCCGGCAGCTATCAGATCGATCTGTACCTCAACGGCCAGTTTCTCGAGCGCGATCAAATTCGTTTCGTGCGTGATGGCAAGCAGGTGCTGCCCTGTTTCGATCGCGCGCAGCTGACGCGCTTCGGGCTGAAAAATCCGCCGACGGCCGAAACGGCATGCCTGCTGCCCGGCCGGGATCTGAAGGACATCACGGTGAACGCCGATATCTCGCGGCTGCGCCTGGATCTGAGCATTCCGCAGGCGCTGTTGAACGGCCAGCCGCGCGGCAGCGTCAATCCCGCCAGCCTGGACGGCGGCGAATCGATGGTCTTCGTCAATTACAACCTCAACCAGTACCACGTCAGCTACCGACAGGGGCAAACCCGCGACCTCGACTCGACCTACGCCAACCTGAACGGCGGGTTCAACCTCGGGCTCTGGCGCTACCGCCAGCAATCCAGCTACCGCTACGATCGGGAGTTCGGCGGCCACCTGGACACCAGCCGCCGCTACGTGCAGCGCGCGATCTTGCCCTGGCGCAGCGAAATGCTGCTGGGCGAAGGCTTTACCGACGGGCACTTCTTTTCCGGCCTGGGCTTTCGCGGCATTCAGCTCAGCTCGGACGATCGCATGCTGCCGGATTCACAGCGCGGCTATGCGCCGGTGGTGCGCGGCGTAGCGAAAAGCAACGCGCGCGTGACGGTGCTGCAGGGTAAAAGCACGCTGTACGAAACCACCGTGGCGCCGGGGCCGTTCGCCATCAACGATCTGTACGCCACCAACTACGCCGGCGATCTGACCGTGGTGGTGACCGAGGCCGACGGCAGCGTCAGCACCTTCACCGTGCCGTTCGCCGCGGTGCCGGAATCCATCCGCCCCGGCCAGTCGCGCTACTCCGCCATCGTCGGCCGTTCCCGCTACGTCGGCGATAACGACCTGTTCAGCGAACTGACCTGGCAACACGGCCTGACCAACGCCCTGACCTTCAACGTCGGCAACCAGCTGGCGGACGGCTATCAGGCGATGATGCTGGGCGGCGTGTACAGCAGCGAACTGGGCGCCTTCGGCATGGACACCACCTATTCCCACGCCAGCCTGCCGGACGGCGGCGCCTCAGGCTGGATGCTGCATCTCTCTTACAGCCGAACCTTCAGCCCGACGGACACCACCTTATCCATCGCCGGCTACCGTTACTCCACCGAAGGCTTCCGCGATCTCAGCGACGTGCTCGGCGTGCGGCGCGCCGCCGTCACCGGCCAACGCTGGCAGTCCGATTCCTACCGCCAGCGTTCGCGTTTCGAGGTGGCCGTCAATCAGGGCATGGGCGCGTTCGGCAGCTTGACGATGTCCGGCTCGACCCAAGACTACCGCGATCAGCGCGGCCGCGACAATCAGCTCCAGCTGGGCTGGGGGAAAACCTTCGGCAACGGCGTGGCGCTTAACCTCTCCGTCACCCGCACCCGCAGCCTGGGCTACAGCAACGGCGACTATCGCGGCTACGGGCCGTTGGATAACGTCTACAGCGCGCCGCTGGCGCAGAACACGCAAACCGTCACCGCCCTGTCGCTCAGCTTCCCGCTCGGGCGTTCGTCATCCGCCCCCAGCGTCTCGCTGCTGGCCAACCACAGCCAGGGTCAGGGCGGCAACTATCAGGCTGCGCTGTCGGGCAGCGTCGGCGACGAACAGCCGGTCAGCTACGGCCTGAACTTCACCACCGACGACGATCGCCAACAAAGCATCTGGGGCGGCAACCTGCAAACCCGCCTGCCTTACGCCAACGTCACCGGCTCGTTCTCCACCGCGCGCCAGTATCGACAAGGCTCACTGTCGCTGCAGGGCGCGGTGGTGGCGCACCGCGGCGGCGTGACATTAGGGCCGTATGTCGGTGATACCTTCGCCCTGATAGAGGCGCCCGGCGCCAACGGCGCGCAGGTGATGGGCGGCCAAGGCGCGCGCGTCGATCGCTTCGGCTATGCGCTGGCGCCGGCGCTGGTGCCCTATCACTACAACACCGTCGCGCTGAACCCCGAGGGCATGAATGATAAAGCGGAACTGGAGGACGGCCAGCAACGCGTCGCCCCGTACGCCGGCGCCACGGTGCGCCTGCGCTTCAACACCGTGCGCGGCCAGGCGCTGCTGATTACCGCACAGCGTCCCGACAACGCGCCGATCCCGATGGGCGCCAACGTGTTGGACAACGCGGGCAACAGCGTAGGCATGGTTGGCCAGGCCAATCAGGTGTATCTGCGCAGCGACCGGAATGCCGGCACGCTGACGCTGAACTGGGGCGATGCGCCCGGCCAGCAGTGCACGCTGCACTATCGCCTGCCCGCCGCGGAAGACAGCCCGATTCAGCGGCTCAGCGCTCAGTGCCGCTAACCCGTTTAACTTATCTCAGGAGAGACGATGAAACGCATTTCTTATCTGGTCGCCGCCCCGGCGCTGTTCGCCCTGTCGCTGTTCGGCGCGCCCGCGGCGCTGGCGCAATGCACGCGCGTCGCCCCCTGGATCGACTCTGGCTGCGATCCTTGCGGGGTGGGCACGGCGCTGGGTCGGGTCAACCTGACCAGCACCTATCTGCAGCCCGTCGGCACGCCGCTGGGCACCAGCGTGTTCGATCTGACCTCCGGCACCCGCTATCCCGACCCAAACAAGGTGCTGTATGAATGCGATGCCGGCGATGTTGGGCAAATTTATGAAGTCTTCGCCACCAACGGCGACGATCGCGTCGGCGGCTATTACGATCTGGGCGCCAGGGACGGCAACCCCAACTATTACGCCACCTACTTCCCTTACGTCGGCATTCGTTTGACCCATCTGGATTCCGGCAAGGTTTTTACCCGTTACTGGCAGTCGGCGCCGATTACCCGCTACGCCACCGTCGGCAACAAAATCCAGATCCGGGTGAAAGACTTCAGCGCCATCCGCGCCGATCTGATCCGCATCAGCTCGCTGCCGGGCGCGGGCGCCAGCAACTACTGCGGCTACAGCGCCGGCAACCCGCTGGTGGGCATGGCGTCGACCACCGGCAATTCGAACTATACCTGCACGCAGCCGAACGGCTATGTCACCTTTCAGGGGCCCGGCATCGCCTCGGATCCTATCGGCAGCGACTCCGCCACCAACTACGCCACCTGGGGCACCGGGCGCTGGAACGCGATGGGCATGGGCACCGCACCGATCTCTTCGCTGACCTATACCGCCACCTGCGTGGCGCGCAACGTCACGCCGCTGGTGATCCTGCCGACCCTCTCCGTCAGCCAACTGACCGCCGGGCAAACCTCGCAGGCGCAGTTCACCCTCAATATCGAATGCGACAACGCCGCCGTGTCCGGCGTCAGCAGCAACAATACCGCCCTCGGCCTGCAGGTGCCGTATGAAAGCTATGTCGCGGCGCAGCGGCTCGGGTTGGTCAGCGCCAACGGCGGCGTGAGCTACCTGCTCTCCAGCGGCTACGGCACCGACAGCAGCGTCGCCACCGGCGTGGGCATCGCACTCGCCAACGCCGGCAACGGGGCACCGATGAACTTCGTCGGCTGGGCGCGCTGCAGCGCCGGGCAATGCCCGCAGGGCAGCGACGCCGGCTGGTACCCAGTGCTCAACGGCGCCAGCGGCGGCGGCAGCACCGCGGCGGGGTTTACCCACTACACCACCCAACTCACCGCCACGCTCGCCCGGCTGCCCGGGCAGACCGTCACCGCCGGCAAGGTGGATGCCAGGGCCTACGTCTGGGTTAAGGTGCAATGATGAGAAAGAAATACCTGATTATGGGATGCGCCCTGCTGCTGGCGCTGGCCTCCATCGGCGCGCAGGCGGGCATCATCGCCTCCGCCACGCGGGTGATCTTTCACGAGGGCGAGACGGAAAAAACCCTGATGCTGCTCAACACCAACGGCTACCCGATCGTGGCGCAAACCTGGGTCGATAACGGTGACGTCAACGCCGCCCCCGAACTGTCTCGCGCGCCGTTTGTCGCCCTGCCCAGCGTATTCGCCCTGCAGCCTTCGGCGCTGAAAGGGCTGCGGATCCTGTTTGCCGGCGCGGACCTGCCCGCCGACAGAGAGTCGGTGTTCTGGCTCAACCTGTATGAGATCCCGCCCACCCGGCCGGCCACGCCGCCGCTGGCGTCGCGCGTGACGCTGGCGATGAACACCCAGATGAAAATCTTCTACCGGCCCAGGGCGCTGAAGGGAAAAGCCGAAAACGCGGCCGAGGCCGTCTCATTCACGCTGCAAAAATCGCCGGACGGTTATCTGCTGCGCTGTCAAAACCGATCGGCGTTTTATCTCTCGTTCGCGCGTATCGCCGTGCACGCCGACAGGCGCGATTACCCGGTGCGGCAAGAAAGCGACATGATGACCGCGCCATTCAGCTCGCGGGATTATCACCTCGACGGCGTTTCGGCATCCGCGCTCCCCTCTCGGGCCACCGTTCAGGCCACCCTCATCAACGACCAGGGCCAGCAGATCGTCAAGCCATACACAGCAAACCCATAACGATAAAAAGCAGCGCATTTTTTTAAGTACAGGAAATAGGGAAAATGAGTCTAAGCAGATTCCAGCTACAGTTTCATCTGGAGAAACAGGCCAACAACATCAGGCAGTCAGCGGCGTTTCACACCGCCATCGTCAAACACGGGGAATTATTGAGGGAGACCTACAAGAAGCATCCGCTGTTTTACAAAATCATTTTCAGGAACAGCCGGTTCATCATCTGCTCCACCATCCTGTCCATTTATTACCACCAGCCCGCCGCCGCGCTGAAAGACATCAAAGCCTTTTTCAAAGGGAAGAATATGATCAGCGAGAACTCCCTGGATTCCTTTCTGTTCTTTTTACGGGTCGGGCGCCGGCTGGAGGTCAAACCCTGCGAGCATGACAAACGCCAGTTGCGCTATAAGCCTACGCCGCACGCGCTGGCGGAAACCCAGGCGCTGATCGCCTCAATGGCACGGCCTTATCAGGCGCTGGCGCCACAGATGCCCATCGCGGCGCTGCTGGCGGCGCCCGACTTTCTGCCCACCTTTTTCGCCGCCTACGGGCAACTGATGCTCAAGGAGATCTACCTGATCGACCTGGTGCAACAGTCCGGGCTGTTTATCAGCAAAGACGCCGGCCACATGGTGTTGTTGATGCTGTTTATCGAAAGCATCCGACAGGACTCCCCCTTTCTGCTGCTCTCCTCGGCGAAAATCGCCAAGTCGTGTTCCGTCTCTCGCGCTCACGTGAACCGCATTCTGCAGGCGGCGGAAAAATCCGGCCTGCTGACCACCACCAATAATGTGGTGATCGAACTCAACAGTTCGTTTTTCATCATGGCGGAGCGTTATTTCAGTCTCTATTTCGCGATGGTCGAATTCGGGCTTGAACACGTTTGGCAAACGCAACAATCCGCCACGCACTCCTGAGGCCTTTACCGGGCCCGCAATACCCGATCGATCAATCCCCAGGCCGCCGCTTCGTCGGCGGTCATAAAGCGATCGCGATCCAACACCCGCTCCACTTCCTCTTCGTTCAGGCCGCAATGTTGGGCATACAGCCGGATCACCCGGTCTTTGGTGCGTTTCATTTCCTCTGCCTGGATCAGAATGTCGGACGCCTGCCCCTGAAAGCCGCCCAGCGGTTGGTGCACATGCAGGCTGGCGTTGGGCAGCGCCATGCGGTGCCCCGGTTCACCGGCCATCAGCAGGAACGACCCCATCGAGCGCGCGGTGCCCATGCACAGCGTATGCACCGGGGCGCGGATATACTGCATGGTGTCGTAAATCGCCAGCCCGCTGGTGATCGTCCCGCCCGGCGAGTTGATGTACAGGTGGACCGGTTTTTCCGGGTTTTCCGCTTCCAGAAACAGCAGCTGGGCGCACAGCATTTCGGCCACGTCGTCGTTGACTTCGCCGTTGAGGAACACGATCCGATCGCGCAGCAGGCGCGAGTAAATGTCAAAGGAACGTTCTCCCCGGCTGGTCTGCTCCACCACCATCGGGACGAGCATCATCTTCTCACGCATCGGTGAACTCCTGGGTTGGCAACAAAGAGAAAGGTGTTTAACGCGTCAGGCGGCGCGCATTACCGTCGTCGGGCCATCGTTGGCGGCGTCGAGCTGGTGGATAATCCGCAGCAGGCTGCCGCCGCCGGCGTCCGGCACTATCTGCAGGGTGACGACGCTTTCGAGAAACGGCGGTTGGTCGTCGCGCAGGCGATAGCTCACCGCTTCGCCCGGCGTGGCGGCCAACGGTTCAGCCTGCGCCAGATCTCCCGTCGGCAGCCACTGCTCGCGCAATTCGGGCACGCTGAGCGCTCGCCACACTTTTTCCGGCGGCGCATCAAGCGAATATTCCAACACCAACCGTTCATGCGGCGGCGGTTCGGCCTGTTTGTTCATTGATCCATGTCCTTCAGCAAGGTTTGCAGCGCGTCGATGCGCGCCGGCCAGTAAGCACGGTACTTCGCCAGCCACTGCGCGATCTGCGCCAGCCCCTCCGGGTCGACCTGGTAATTGACGAAGCGCCCTTGTTTCGCCTCGCGCACCAGTCCGGCATTGCGCAGCACCGCCAGGTGTTGCGACATCGCCGACTGGCTGATGGTCAGCCCTTCGCGCAGCGCGCTGGCGTTCATGCTGCCGGCGGCGAGTTTGTCGAAGATGCAGCGGCGGGTTGGATCGGCCAACGCCTTGAAGATGTCATTTTCGTTCATACAAACACATTAGTATTCACTTATGTATTATGCAACCGAGCAAGGCATTTTTTGCTGCAAAAGAAACTCCGCGCCGCAGCGCGGAGTGAATGGACGAGGCATGATCGCGCTTATGAACGGATCGGGATCACCAGCACGTCGATATTCAACTGGTTGATGGCGTTGCGGGTGGAAGAAAACAGATTGCTCCACAGATCGTGGTGATGGCCGAACACCAGCAGATCGATGTCTTTATCCACGATCGCCGTGCGCAGTTCGTCAACGAAGCCGCCGCGCCCGATAATCACTTCCGCGATCGGGTAATTGACGTTTTGCGTGGTGGGTTCCAGCTCTTTGCGGATCTTCTCTTCGAACGGCACGCCGTCGTCGCTGCGCTCCGAAAAGCCGATCGCCGCGTGGTAGGTGTCGTAGTGAACGTCCACATAGATCAGCGAGAGTTTGGCCTTCAGCGCTTCCGCCAGCAGCGCCCCCTTTTCGACCAGCCGTTTGCCGTCATCGCTCAGATCGGTAGCGATGACAATATGGTGGTAACACATAGCGCCTCCTGTCATGGACTCGGTAGAGCCGAGGCTCCGATATCACGCCGGGGTCATATCGTTATGGTTAATTTTAGTTCAGAAATGGCGCTCGTGGCGGGAGGTGATGCGGTGGGAAAGCCCCGTTGCCGGGGCTGAAAGCAGAAATTACTTCTCGCGCTGCGCCTCAAACCAGACGTTGCACAACGACAGGATCAGCGTGTTGGCGTCTTTCACCAGCACGTTGTCGCCGGGCACCCCTTCGGTGCCTTGATCGGTGATGCCTTTGATGGCGGTATCGGCATGCTGAATGGCCACGCGCTCGACCGACGGCGTGCTGATGCCCAGCATCGGGAAATCGATGTAGGAACTGCTGCCGGCGTTGTCCTCGACAAACTCCTGCGCCTCTACGGTGCTGACGGTAGCCCCCTCGCTTTTCAGCGCCGTGCCGTTCCAGCTGAACGCATCCGCTTTATAGCTGATCTTGCCGCCGATCAGGCTCTGCGCCTGCTGCTGATCCCAGCAGCCGGTGGTTTGGGTCGGCACGATTTTGCTGACGCGCCAGTTGCCCAGCAGCTGTTTAGGGATCGGCCCGGTATCGCTCTCCGCCGCCCGAACCTGAGTCGCCGAGACGCAGGCCAACACCACCAGCGGCAGCAGCGCCTTGCTCCAAGTGTTCAATCGCATTGTCTTTTCCTTCGTTTCAGTACCCAGTCTGCCCTCGCGGGCCAGCGGCTATCATAATAAGCCCGCCGATTCGCCGTCAAAGCAATCCGCATCGCGCCGGGCGGCGGCTACTCATAGCCAATCGCTATTAGTCATAGTGAATCAGTATTTTGTTTTAGCTCAGCGATTACCTACAGTCACTGCCACTATTCTGCCCGCCTAAATTAGCAGGCAATGTTGACAAGGACCCTGGGAAAATGACATTTACGCTGAAAAACCTCACGCTGGCGCTGGCCGCCGCCGGCACGCTGTTGCTGACCGCCTGCGGCCCGACCGCACAGGACGATCACCACATCAAGGTCGGCATCAGCGCCGGCATCGATCAGTCGCTGTGGGCGGTGGTGCAGAAAGTGGCCAAGCAGAAATACGATCTGGACGTGGAGGTGGTGACCTTCAACGATTACGTGCTGCCGAACGAAGCGCTGAACAACGGCGATCTGGACGTCAACGCCTTCCAGCACAAGCCGTATCTGGACAAACAGATGCAGGAGCGCGGCTACAAACTGGCGGCGGTAGGCAACACCTTCGTCTACCCGATCGCCGGCTATTCGAAGAAAATCACCGCGCTCAGCCAACTGCCGGACGGCGCGCAGGTGGCAGTGCCGAACGATCCGACCAACCTGGGCCGCTCGCTGCTGCTGTTGCAAAAACAGGGGCTGATTACGCTGAAAGACGGCGTCGGCCTGCTGCCGACCGCGCTGGACATCGTCAGCAACCCGAAAAAGCTGAAAATCGTCGAGATTGAAGCGCCGCAGCTGCCGCGCGCGCTGGACGACCAGCAGGTGACGCTGGCGATCATCAACACCAACTATTCCAGCCAGATCGGTCTGTCGCCGGCGAAGGACGGGCTGTTTGTCGAGGACAAAAACTCGCCTTACGTCAACATCTTCGCCAGCCGCATCGACAACAAAGACAGCGAGAAAGTGAAGGATCTGGTCAAGGCCTATCAGACCGATGAAGTGGCGGCCAGCGCCGCCGAAATCTACAAGGGCGACGCCGTCAAAGGCTGGTAACGCCGCGCGTAGGGCCCGTGGCGCCTGGCCACGGGCGATGACAGCCTCAGCCGCGCTGGATGGAAACGCCGCCGTCCACCAGCATTGCGGTGCCGGTGACGAACGAGGAAGCGTCAGACGCCAAATACAGCGCCGCCTGCGCGATCTCCTCCGGCATCGCCAACCGCTTCAGCGCGTGCAGCTGGGCCACCTGCGCCAATGCTTCCGGGGTATTGCTCATCTGCCGCCCCATCGCCGTGTCGGTGCCCCCCGGCAGCAGCGCGTTCACCCGAATGCCGTGTCCGCCAAATTCCACCGCCAGCGCCTGCGTCAGGCCGATCAGCCCCGATTTGCTGGCCGCATAGGCCGCCGTACCGGGAAACGCCGCGGTGAGGCCGACGAACGTAGAGGTGAAGATCACCGAGCCCGCGCCGCGCGCCTGCATGGCGGGGATTTGATATTTGGCGCTGTAGTAAGCGCTGGACAGGTTGGTTTCCAGCACGTCGCGCCATTCTGACGCGCTGAGCGCCAGCGACGGCCCCAGCGGCCCCAACGTGCCGGCGTTGTTGAAGGCGATATCCAGCCCGCCGAATTCATCGACGGCCGTCGCCGTCAACCGTTCGGCGAAGGCTTCGTCGCGCACGTCACCGGCTACCGCCAACGCCCGGCCGCCCTCGCGCCGAATGTCCTCCACCAGTTCAGCCAGCAGCCGCTCGCGCCGGGCGCCCAGCACCAGCGTCGCCCCCTGCCGGGCGAACAACAGCGCCGCCGCCCGCCCGATCCCCGAACTGGCGCCGCCAATCACCGCCACCTTACCGTTCAATGCGTTCATCTCTTATCCTCACACCGTAAAAGAGCCTCAGTGTGACGCAACATCCGGCGCAGCGCTGGCCGCAAGCGGACATGCAATTGGCGCCATGAAAAAGGCGCTGCAAGCGGCGCCCCGGCAACGCGGATCCGACGGCGAACTCACGGTTTGGCCGCGTATTTCTCCTGATTGGCCGGCGTCACCAACTCGAACGGGATCCAGTAATACGGCTCAAGCTTTTCGCCGTTGATCATGCGCTGCGCCACATCGACCGACGCCTTGCCCTGGCCGACCGCATCCTGGAACACCGTGACCTGCATCTTGCCGGAGGCCAGCGCCTTGAGGCCGTCGGGCGTGGCGTCGATGCCGCCGATCAGCACGTTCTTGTCCGCTTTGCCGGCCTGCTGCAGCGCCATGATCGCGCCGATCGCCATCTCGTCATTGTTGGCGGCGACGATGTCGATCGTTTCGCCGTTGGTCAGCCAGTTCATCATCAGGTCCATACCTTCACTGCGTGAATAGTTGGCGCTCTGTTTCTGCACCACCTTCATCTTCGGGTATTTGGCCACCACCTGCTCCACGTCTTTGGTGCGCTGCAGCGCGCCGGCGTCGGTCAGGTTGCCGATCATCACCGCCACATTGCCCTGATAGTTAGCCAGCCGCGCCAGTTCTTCCATCTGCAACGTGCCGGACTCCCGCTCGTCGGAACCGACGAACACCACTCCCTGCGGCAGCCTGGCGTCGCCCGGCGTGCGGTTCACGTACACCAGCGGCACGCCGGCGGCCTGCACCATTTTGGTCATCACCGGCGTGCTGGCCGAGTTGACCGGATCGACGATAATCGCGTCCACCCCGGCGCTGATAAAGCTCTGCACCTGATCGGTCTGGCGGCCGACGTCGCCGCGCGCGTCCTCAAACTGCACGGTAATGCCGCGCGCCTTGGCCTCCTTGTCGATCGCCTGGCGGATAATGGTGAGGAAGTTCTGGTCGAAATAGGCCATCGATACGCCGATGGTTTGCGCCCATGCCGGCGCGGAAGCGCACAGCGCCGCCGCCAGCCACAGCCCTTTCAGAAAGTTCATGATGAGTCCCCCCGGGTAAAAAAACGCCGCCGGCCAACCTTGGCGCCGGCGGCAATTCACGGCAATCAGTGTTTTTTGCGGTTGCGACGCATGTCGATCGACACGGCGGCGACGATAATCACGCCTTTGATGATGTCCTGAATGTAAGAATCGACGCCGATAAAGGTGAAGCCACTTTTGATAAGGCCGAGGATCACCGCGCCTATCAGCGTGCCGGTAATGCGCCCGACGCCGCCCATCAGGCTACTGCCGCCGATCACCGCCGCGGCGATGGCGTCCAGCTCATAGGACATGCCCATGCTCGACTGGCCGCTGCTGACGCGCGCCGCCAGCACCACGCCCGCCAGTCCCGCCAACCCGCCGGCGATGGTATAAACCGTCACCAGGTACTTATTGACGTTGATGCCGGAAACCCGCGCCGAGGTCATGTTGCCGCCGATGGCGTAGATGTATTTGCCATAACGGGTGTGCTTCAGCGCGACGTGGAAGATCACCGCGATCACCAGGAAGATGATCACCGGCATTGCGCCCTGGCCGATCGCCGTGAAGCCATCCGACAGGAAGCTGACCGGGTTGCCCTTGGTGTAGTACTGCGCCAGACCGCGCGCCGATACCATCATCCCCAGCGTGGCGATGAACGGCGGAATGCCGGTGCGGGTGATCAGGAAGCCGTTGATAAAGCCGCAGACGATGCCCACCCCGATCCCCGCACCGATTGGGATCGCCGCCGGCAGATCGAGCAGCCCCGGATACATCGGCGAAATGCTGTCCGAGGTCTGCGCCAGGCTGGCCGCCACCACCGCGGTCAGCGCAATCAGCGAACCGGATGAGAGATCGATGCCGGTGGTGATGATGACCTGGGTGACGCCCACCGCGATGATGCCGATGATCGCCACCTGCAGCACGATCAGCAGCAGGCGGTTCGGGTTAAGCAGGAACGACTGATCGCGCATGTACCAGCCGAGGATTTCGAAGATCAGCGCAATGCCGAGCATCACGATGAAAATACCGGTGTCTTTCGGCATTTTGCCGCTCAGCCCGGAGAACAGCGATCCCTTGCCCGTTGAATCTGCGGAGAGCGGCTTCTCAATCTTTACGTTACTCATGATGTTCACCCTTCGTTATTCTGAGGCCAGCGCCAGGATCTTTTCCTGGTCCGCGTCGTCTTTGTCCAAAATGCCGGTGATGCGGCCGCCGTGCATCACCATCACCCGATCGCTCATGCCGAGGATCTCCGGCAGCTCGGAAGACACCAGAATGATGGCGACGCCGCGGTTGGCCAGCTCGCTGATCAGGCGGTAGATTTCCGCTTTGGCTCCCACGTCGATGCCGCGCGTCGGTTCGTCAAGTATCAGGATTTTCGGCTGCGCCAGCAGCCAACGCGCGATCAGCACCTTCTGCTGGTTGCCGCCGCTGAGGTTATTGATGATCTGATCCATGGTCGGCGTTTTGATGTTGAGCTTCTTGATCTGCGCCATGCAGTCTTTGGCCATCTGCACATGGCTGACGAAGCCGTTCTTGCCGATGTATTCCGACAGGTTGACGATGCTCATGTTTTCGACCACCGACAGCACCAGAAACAGGCCGGACTTCTTGCGATCTTCGGTGAGAAACGCCAGCCCGCTCTCGATCGCCTTCGCCGGGGAATCCACCTTCACCGCCTGGCCTTCGATAAAGATCTCACCGCCGTCCGCCGGGTGCATGCCGAACAGGCTTTCCATCACTTCGCTGCGTCCGGCGCCCACCAGCCCGGCGACGCCGAGGATCTCGCCGCGTTTGACGCTGAACGAGACGTCGTGGAACCAGCCGCTGCGGCGCAACCCGGCCACCCGCAGCACTTCCTCGCCGATGTTGTTGTTGAATTTGGGGAACATCTGCGTCAGCTCGCGCCCCACCATCATGGTGATCAGCGACTGTTTGGTCAGATTTTCGGTTTTGTCGCAGGCGATGAAGGTGCCGTCGCGGAAAATGCTCACTTCGTCGGTGATGGCGAAGATTTCGTCCATCTTGTGGCTGATGTAAATGATGCCCTTGCCCTGCTCGCGCAGCTCGCGAATGATGGCGAACAGGTGCACCACTTCACCTTCGGTCAGCGCCGAGGTCGGCTCATCCATGATCAGCACGTCGGCGTTGTAGGATACGGCCTTGGCGATCTCCACCATCTGCTGGCTGGCGATGCTCAGTTCGCCCACCAGCGTTTCCGGCCGCAGTTTGATGTTCAGCCGCGCCAGCAGCTCGCGGGTTTGTTCATTCAGCTGTTCGTGGTTGACGAACCCCAGCCGCGCCGGCTCACGCCCCAGCCAGATGTTTTCCGCCACCGTCATGTAGGGCACCAGGTTCAGCTCCTGGTGGATCATGGAAATGCCCGAATGCAGCGCCTGCAGCGTGTCGCTGAAGGTCACCGGTCGGCCTTTGATTTTGATCGAGCCCTCATCCGGGTGATAGATGCCGATAAGGCATTTCATCAGCGTCGACTTGCCCGCGCCGTTTTCGCCCATCAGCGCATGCACGCTGCCGGGTTTGATTTTAATCGAGACCTTATCCAGCGCTTTGACGCCGGGGAACTGCTTGCTGATGCCTTCGGCCTCAAGAACATAAGGGTACATACCGCTTACCTCCGCACTGACCCACGTTTTCTGCCGCGGGCGCTCAGGTGGAGCGCCTGCGGCAGGCTTCAAGGCTTATTTTTTGTTTTTATCGGCGAATTGCTGGTAATTGGCCTGGGTGATCAACTGATAAGGGATCAGCACGTTGCTCTCCACCTTCTCGCCTTTCACCAACTGAACGGCGGTTTGCACCGCGCCTTCGCCCTGGCCTTTGGCGTCCTGGAACACGCTCAGCGCCAGATCGCCTTTTCTGATGAATTCCAGCGCATCGGGCGTGCCATCCACGCCGGCCACCCGCACGCCGGACTTTTTAGCCTGCTTGAGCGCCAGGATGGCGCCGATGGCCATTTCATCGTTGTTGGAGGCGATGGCGTCGATCTGCTGGCCGGTCAGCACCCAGTCAGTGGTGATATCCACCGCATCTTTACGCGTCCACTTGGCGGTTTGCTTATCGACAATCTTGATGCCGGGATAGTTGGCCGCCACCTCTTCCACGCCGCGGGTGCGGTCGCGGGTCGATTCATTCGACAGTTCCCCCATCAGGATCATCACGTTGCCCTTGCCGTTCATCAGCTTGGCCAACGCTTCCATCTGCAGTTTGCCGGCCAGCTTGGAATCGGAGCCGACATAGGCCATGCCGGCCGGGAGCGTCACTTCCGGCTTGCGGTTGACGAACACCAGCGGGATCTTGGCGTTCTCGGCCAATTTGATCATCGGCTTGACGCCCTGGGTATCCACCGGGTTGAGGATGATGGCGTCGACGCCCTGGCTGACGAAGTTTTCGATTTGTTGAATTTGCTGCGCGATGTCGCCCTTGGCGTCTTCGAACTGGCCGCTGACGTTGCCGTCGGCTTTCATTTTGTTTTGCATCGACTGGCGCAGAATGGTGAGGAAGTTGTCATCGAAGTAAGCCATGGAAACGCCGATCTTGATGTCTTTCGCCAACACGCTGGCCGGCAGCATGCACATCAGTACGGAGGCGGCGATCAGTTTCTTCAGCTTCATGTTCGTTACCCTTTAATCGTTAGAATGAAGTGGTCTGTTGATTGACAGCTAATGAAAGATATTTTTTACATTCAAACAACATTACGGTCGGTGTTATCCCTTTGATACGGCGAAATTACCGCGTTACCCTCGTATTAAGGCCGTGAACAAAATGGTGATCGATATCTCAAAACAGATTAAAAACAATCAATTGAAATAAACCCCTGGCAGAGCAAGCCGCGTCTTCGCCGCTTTTTTAAATGTTTATTTCATAATTGAGATTATTGAAACTTTTTAACCCAAACAAGCGAAACATGCGTTTTGGAATGGCTTATTAACAAAAACATGACACGGATCTAACAAATGCAGTGAAAGCCATCGGGTAACGCGCCCCGCGCGTGCGCCACGCCGGGCGTCGGCAAAAACTGCGAGCGGGCGCGCAGTTTGCGGTTTCCGCGTTTCCCGACCATCCTTACTCGGCAATAATGGACATATCCCTATCTCAGGAGGACCTGACATGCAGCTCAGCAGTAAGGTGCGGATGAACCGCCTGTTCAATAACGGCAAGTGCCTGGATGTGGCGATCGATCACGGCATCGCCAACGAACCGGATTTCTTAATCGGTCTGGAAGATATCGAACGGGTGATGGGCAACCTGATCGCCGCGCGCCCCGACGCCATTCAGGTCAACTACGGCCAGGCGGAGCTGCTGCAGCGCGCGCCGCAGCGCGAAAAGCCGGCGCTGGTGATGCGCACCGACGTCGGCAACGCCTATAACGCCGCACGCCACCGTGAGATGTGGGCGGTGTTGCACAACCCGGAAGCGCCGATCCTCGCGGCACTGCAAATGGACGCCGCCGCGGTGGTGGTCAATCTGTATATGATCCCGGATGAACCCGGCATTTTCCGCCAGTGCGTAGAGAACATCGGCCGCCTGCGCCACGCCTGCGATCGCTACGCCATGCCGCTGATGATCGAACCGCTGGTGATGGCCCCGGCCGGCCAGGGCGCCGCCTACGGGTCGCTCGGCGACGTGGAAAAGATCGTGCCGCTGGTGCGGCTGGCGCGCGAACTGGGCGCCGACATCATCAAGGCCGACCCGACCGAACGGGTGGAAGATTTCCACCGCGTGGTGGAAGCGGCGCGCTGCCCGACGCTGGTGCGCGGCGGCGGCAAGGGGGAGCTGGGCCCGGTGCTGGAGAAATCCGCGGCGCTGATGGCCCAGGGCGCGTCCGGCATGGTCTATGGCCGCAACGTGTATCAACACAGCAATCCGTCGCAGGTGGTGCGCGCCCTGATGGCGATCATCCATCAAGGCGCCAGCGGCCAACAGGCGCTGGAGATCTACCACCAGCAGTGACCCGCTTTTGTAACTAAAATAACCCCTTCGCGACCCGGCAGCATGCTATAACCTGCTGCCGGTAACTGCAGCTTGCCTCATTCCTCGCTAGAATACGCCGTGATATCGCCATTCGGAGAACCGCCATGCCAAAACAACGGGTGCCGCTCAAGCTGAGCACCTCCATCACGCTGATGGTGTCCGCCATCATCGCTTCGGTGCTGCTGGTGGTGTTCGCGCTGTTTTTCGTGCAGATGAGCCGCGAAGGGCAAGATCAGCTGCAGCAAAAAGCCATCGCTATCGCCAACACGCTGGCGCTCTCGAGCACCGTGATAGACGGCCTGCAGCGACGCGATCAAAGCGGCGCCGTGCAGCGCTTCGCCGAGCAGGTGCGCCATCAAAACGAGCTGCTGTTCGTGGTGGTGGTGGATATGCAGGGCATCCGCTATTCGCATCCCAAACCCTGGCTGATCGGCAAACATTTCATCGGCGAAGATCTGGCGCCGGCGCTGCAGGGCAACGTCAACAGCGCCATCAACCGCGGCACGCTGGCCCCGGCGCTGCGGGTGTTCGTGCCGGTGTATGACGAGCAGCGGCGGCAAATCGGCGTGGTGGCGCTCGGCATCGCACTGGACACCGTGCAGCGGGTGGTGGCGGAAAGCCGCTGGATCATCTATTGGACCATCGCCTTCGCCGCGCTGGTCGGCAGCCTGGGCACTTTTTTCCTGGTCTCCGCGCTCAAACGCATCATGCTGGGTTTCGAGCCTTACGAAATCTCCAACCTGTTCGAGCAGCGCAACGCCATGCTGCAGTCGATTAAAGAAGGCGTGATCGCGGTCGATAATGATTCCCGCATCACCATCGTCAACGACGAGGCCAAGCGCCTGCTGCGCCAGAGCGGCCCGGTGGAAAACCTGCTGCTGGACGCCGCCAGCAAGCATTGGCCGGCGCAGCTGCATCTGGCGGAAGTGCTGGCCAGCGGCAAGCCGCTGCGCGATCGACAGATCAGCTTCAACGGCAGCGAACTGCTGACCAATACCGTGCCGGTGATCGTCAACGGCCAGGTGACCGGCGCCATCGCCACCTTCCGCGACAAGACCGAGGTCAGCCGGCTGCTGCAGCGCCTGAGCGGCATGGCGCACTACGCCGATGCCCTGCGGGTGCAGTCGCACGAATTTATGAACAAGCTGCACGTGATACTCGGCATGCTGCACATGAAGGCTTATCAGCAGTTGGAAAACTACATCATCAATACCGCCAGCAACTACCAGGAAGAGATCGGCGCGCTGCTGCGCAAGATCCACTCGCCGGAAGTGGCGGGCTTCTTCATCGGCAAGATCAGCCGCGCTCACGAAGCCGGCATCGAACTGACCATCGAGGAAACCAGCCTGCTGCCGGAAACCGACGACGCGGAAACCACCCACGTGCTGATCAGCGTGCTCGGTAACCTGATCGAAAACGCCATCGACGCCATCGACGGCGTTGAAGGCCACGAGATCGGCCTGAGCTTCCATCACCACGACGATCAATTACACTGTATCGTCAGCGACGACGGCCCCGGCATCGATCCGGCGATCGCCGCGCACATCTTTGAACACGGATTTTCCACCAAGGGAACGGGACGCGGCATCGGCCTGGCGCTGATCCGCAGCCATCTGGAGAAACTGGGCGGCGGCATCGATGTCGAGTCCGAACCGGGCGAGCTGACCCAATTTTTCGTGCACCTTCCCTATCAGGCCAAGAGCGAAACCCATGATTAACGTACTGATTGTCGACGACGACCCGATGGTGGCGGAGCTGAACAAATATTACCTGAGCCAGATCGGCGGTTTTCACTGCCAGGCGACGGTCGCCACCCTGGGCCAGGCGCGCGCCCTGCTGGCCGACGCCAGCGTCAGCATCGATCTGGTGCTGCTGGATATCTACATGCAGCAGGAGAACGGGCTGGATCTGCTGCCCGGCCTGCGCGAGCTCGGCGAGAAGACCGATGTGATCATCATTTCTTCCGCCAGCGATGTGAACACGGTGCAAAAGGCGCTGCACTACGGCGTGGTGGATTACCTGATCAAGCCGTTCCAGTTCAGCCGCTTCAAGGAGGCGCTCAGCCACTATCGACAACAGTCGCAGCTGCTGGCGCAGCGCGAGTTTTCGCAGGCTGACGTCGACAGCCTGCTGCGCCGCCAGCCCGGCGGCCAGGAGAGCAAAAAGCTGCCGAAGGGCCTGACCAGCATCACCCTGAGCACGGTCTGCGAGTGGATAGAACAGCAGCACGACAGCGAATTCTCCACCGACAACCTGGCCAACGCCATCGGCATTTCGCGGGTGTCCTGCCGCAAGTACCTCATCTATCTGGCGGAAAGCGGCATTCTCGGCACCCGCATTCTGTACGGCGCGACGGGCCGCCCGGTCTATCTGTATCAGCTGAAGCCGGACGCGATCGCCATGCTGAAAGAGCATTGCCGCCCGGCATAAACGACGCCGGGCGCTGCAAGCGCCCGGACGTTGAAAGCTAGAAGTTGTACATGTAACACCTCGCCTCGCGGTGAGGATCTTTCGAGTGTATCCGCAGGCAGCGCCGCTTTTTCTGCTGTTGCTCCAACTGACGCTGCTGCCGCTTGGCGGCTTCTGCGGCCTCGCGCTGCTGCTCACGCGCGATCGCCTGCTCATTGGCCTGCGTCAGGCTGTCGACATTCCACACCTTGTGGCGCAGCGCGCTGCGTTTTTTCTGGTACTCCTCGGGGACTTTATTGTCCTTCGGCGGCGCCGCGTGGTATTCCAAATCCACCCGCGCCTCCACGAAGCAGGCGCAACACAGGGCCACGCCGGCCAACACTAGCCTTTTCATCGATAAACTCCTGACAAATCCCTGTTCTTATCTTTAGCAATTCAGCGGCCGGCCATTCAGCCAGGCGCGGCAATAAACGCCGACAAACGGCCGATGCGGCCCCGTCAGAGACGTCCGCCGCAGACGCAGCGACAGGCAGCGGACGATATCGGCACCCTGCTCACAGGCCGATCGGGCGCTCTGATGCCCCTGCGCGGAAGGTCTCGCCGCTTCCTGCGTTTGCAACCGGATTTCCAACGCTTCCCGCTCCGCACGCAGCAGCGCCAGCTGCATGCGCTCCGCCTGAATCTGTTCAGCCAACCAAATATGCTGCAACAAGCCATCCAGCCGCGTCGGACACCCCGCCGCAGAGGGACTTTCCGTCGAGGCGCCGGGCGAGGAATGGCGATCGATGAACGCCTGACTGCAAAATGAGGCCAGCAGCGCCAGCGCCGCAGCGATTAACGAAGGTAGTTTCAATACACAAGCTCCATGAATAAGCCGACTGGGGCGCGCTGCGAAAAACGACGCAGAGAACCGTTCAACAGCCGTTGAGTGAAGACACCTGAGGCTCCGCGGGATCGGGCGCATGTTGCCCTCCCGTCGCCGGCGCTTTCGCGTTTTCGGCATCGCATTCCGCCAGACGCGCCAGGGTTTCGGCCTCATTCTCCGTGGGCGGGGTCGGCTCAGCCATCTCTTGTCGCAGGCCATGCGCCAGCTCTTTCAATTTCTTCTGAAACAGCACGGGAGAAATTCCCTCGCATTGCCGATCGTAACGGGCCGCATTTGCTTGCAGACTCAACAACGACATTATCAACATGGCGACAATACGCTTTGCCATTGAAAACTCCTGTAAGGATGTCTGGGTATGTTGATATATATTCAACAAGCAGAAATTCATCGTTTAAAGATAAATAACGCATCGGAAAAACAGAGTAGCGAATTAATAATAAACCGTTCCACAATATCTTTGAGATAACGTCTGCCGCCCCGCCGAATAAAGAGCGGCGGTTAGCGCCCCCCTATTTTCGACCAGTCCAGCGTACCGCCGATACCGACCCGGCCTTCATTCAGCACGGCAGCGGCGGATTCGCCGGCGATAATGCGCTGTTTCTGTTCTCGCGTTGCGGGCTGCGGTGTTCCCCAATTCCCCCAGTGAGTGGAGGAGGATGAGGATGAAACAGTGGGGTGAATGGCACTGCATCCGTTTAATACAAGACACAATGCCAGAAGAGAATTACGCCATGTCATACTATTTCCCTTAAAATAACGCTATTGGTAGTGACGGTAAATGAAAAACGAGTTTATTTAGTTTAATAACTTTCGCCGCATGCAATCGCCTGCGACAAAAAGAATACGCAAGTGTTAATCACCCGTTATTTTAATTAACCTGAATCAAACAAATATCGTTCAATAAGACAACGCTAATCGCAGAAATGGGCCAGCAGGCTCAGCGCACTTCCGAGTGCGCTGGGATCTTACTCTTCGCCGTCCGGCTGCCAGGCCAGCAGATCGCCAGGCTGGCAGTCGAGAATGCGGCAGATCTTGTCCAGCGTTTCCAGCCTGACTCCCTTGACCTTGCCGTTTTTCAACAGAGACAGGTTTTGCTCGGTGATCCCCACCTGCTCCGCCAGCTCCTTTGAACGCATCTTCCTTTTGGCCAACATGACATCAAGACTTACGATTATTGCCACTCTATTCTCACACGAAAGAAAGCTGTTCTTCATTCAGCCGCAACGCTTCCAGAAATACCCGGCTAAATACCAGGATTGCGCAGCCTACGATCAGCGAGCGCACCGACTCGCTATTGACGCCATAATAAAGGATAAACAGCATTTTTTCATCGGCGGTCAATACCATCACCTGCAGCAGACCGGCTAACGACGGGAACAACACATCGACGATCAGCAAGATGCCAATGATCTGCAACAGCACCATATTGTTGCGATGCCACACGTTGCCGCGGAAGAATTGATAAAACAGCCCGGCGCCGCACAGCAGCGCGCTGTAATAGGGCAAATAACCGAGCATGTCGATAACCAGCGTGGCGAACAGCGCCCAGCGTTGCTGCGGGATCGCGTAGGCGAGCAGCTCCGGGTAATATTCCCGGTAAGAGGCGACGATATCGCGATAGGCTACGCCCTGCAGCCAGTCCCGCACGATGATGAACATCTCAACGCCGGTGCTGACGATCAGCATCGCCATGATGAGCAAACACAGACAACGCACATACAGCGGCAGATGGATCCTTGGCGCAGCGCCCATAATTTTCTATCCCTTAATCAACAGCAATAAATTATCGTAAAACGATAATTTATTGCTGTCAATGATCAAGTGGACTGATGAGTCAGGCGGTGGTCGCCAACGCGCGGACAATAAAAAAGGCCGGGCTAACCCGACCTTGTTTGACCGCTCGACGCGCTTAGACCAGTTCGATCACCTCGAAGTTGGCTTCGCCGCTCAGATCGGCATCGTAATCAACGCCCTGCAGACCGAAGCCGAACAGGCGCAGGAATTCCGCCTTGTAGCCCTGGTAATCCGTCAGTTCGTTGATGTTGCTGTCGTTCAGCTGCTTCCAGATTTCACGGCAGGTTTCCTGCACTTCGTCACGCAGTTCCCAGTCATCCAGGCGCAGACGGTGTTTCTCGTCGGTATCCGGCGCCGCACCGCTGTACAGCTTGGTGGCGAACAGACGCTGGATCTGCTCGATGCAGCCTTCGTGAATGCCCTGCTCCTTCATGATCTTGAACACGATGGAGATATACAGCGGCATCACCGGAATGGCGGAAGAAGCCTGCGTCACCACCGACTTGAGCACCGCAACGTAAGCCGCGCCGCCTTTGGCCTGCAGCTTCTGGTTGATGGCGTGCGCCGCGCGATCCAGATCTTCTTTCGCCTTGCCCAGCGTACCGTGCCAATAGATTGGCCAGGTCAGATCGGTACCGATGTAGGAGTAAGCGACAGACTGCGCGTTATCCGCCAGCACGCCCGCTTCGTCCAGCGCGTCCATCCACAGCTGCCAGTCCTGGCCGCCCATCACCTTCACGGTGTCGGCGATTTCTTGCTCGTTGGCCGGCTCGACCACGGCCTCAACCAGCACGTCTTTGTTGGTGTCCAGCGCAACGGATTTGTACGGCTCGCCGATCGGCTTCAGTGCGGAACGCACCACTTCGCCGGTTTCCGGCATCTTACGCACCGGCGAAGCCAGCGAGTAAACCACCAGGTCAACCTGGCCCAGGTCTTTTTTGATCAGATCGATCACGGTCTGACGGCACTCGTTGGAGAATGCGTCGCCGTTGATGCTTTTCGCGTACAGGCCTTCTTCTTTAGCTGCCTTGTCGAAACCGGCGGAGTTGTACCAACCGGCGGAACCGGTTTTGCCTTCGCTGCCAGGCTTCTCGAAAAATACGCCGATGGTGGCCGCACCGCTGCCGAAAGCGGCATTGATGCGCGAGGCCAGACCGTAACCGGTGGAAGCACCAATGACCAGCACCTTTTTAGGCCCGTTTTTCAGTTCGCCGCGCGACTTAACGTAGGCGATTTGCTCACGGACGTTGGCTTCACAGCCTGCCGGGTGAGCGGTGGTGCAGATAAAACCACGAATTTTAGGTTTGATAATCATAGTAATTTTTTCTTGGTAGCTAAAAACCGAAGGACAATATACCTGATTTTCTCAATATACTTAAGAAAGTGCGAAAACAAGCGCAGTGAACAGACCAGTTTAGTCGAGGGATCAGGGTTGCCCAACTCCGCATCGTGATGCCTCCACGCGCCACGCTTCGCACCCTCAGCGCGTTCAAGCCTTCCCTCTTAAAATCAGCAAAAGTTGATCATGCTTCTGGCGTTGCGTTTATGGTGTGGCTGTTTTTCGGTCGAAATCCAGGGAGGAACAAAGAAAAATGGATAATCCACTGTTACTAAAGGAACGTTTAAATACCTACTCGCAAACGATGGCTCGTCAACAAGGACGTATGCTTTTAGAACTCTCAGAGCGCGTTAATAGGGACTTTTTAAAAGATCGGACAGTCGGTAATGCCTTCAGACATGAGATGCACTGCTTTGTGAATGATAAATTGCAAAAATGCCAACAAGTAGGTGAAGCGGCGAATGTTGCAATGAGAGAAATGAAGCAAGAATATCAATCGCTTTCTGAGCAAGATCGCTTATTGCGAACTGACGCCGTGACACCTTATGCCATAATGAGAAAGAAAGTCAGTCATGACGCCGTAGTGACCTACGTGTTAGCCGGCGTTGGCTTCCTCTCGGGAATAGCACAAATTTTACTCGGCGTGGGCTTGGATTGGACTGGCGTCGGAGCCATTCCAGGAACGTTACTTTTAATCAATGGCATCAATAATGTCTACGAAAACGGTTATACGCTGTTATTTGGCAAGAATACTATTGGTCCAGGCCGAATGATGTACCGTTCTGCGGCTTCAACGCTAGGCTATTCCCATTCAGCAGCAGACATGGCGTTAGGTGGTGTAGACTTACTGTTATCAGGCTATGGTTTACTAAAACTGTCGCTGAAACCAGAAGCCTGGCGATTATTTCGCTACATCAATACAGACTATATTCGCGGTTGGAGCAACATGGGAAGAACCAGCTTGATGCTTGAAGGTGGCGCAGATGTCTCAACCCTTAATTCCATTTATAAAGGCAGCCAGGAACAGTGATGGAACCAACTTTATATTATATTCTTTCTACTCTCGCTGCCGCGGCCTGTCTGGCCGTGAAATACGGCTTCAGACCGCCTCTGGGTTCCAAGGGTTATGTCGTTCTGGTTACGATATGTTTTTTAATCCTTTGCTGGCAATTTACCCTTTTTGCCAACGGCAACGCGATGTTTATTGCTGACTCTGAAACATGGACCAAAGAAAATTGGCCTTTACGCTACTGTGCGTTGGGGTTTGCTCTTGCACATGCCTTCGCCACTTTCGAATCCTCCAGAAGAAAGAAAAAAGACAAACTTTCCTGAAGTCGTCACCACCAAATGAAACGCCATTTGGTGGTGACAAGGTAGATCCATTACGCCTTGTACTTTTCCAACTGCTCGATCAGCGTGTAACGCAGCGATGAGGCGTCGGCCGGTACGTTCTCCACCGGGGTGACGCGCACTTTCAGCCGATACTGATAGCCTGGTTCGAAGGTGAAACCCTCGATGCCGGTATAGAACAACTCCCACGGCTGCTGCGCGGAGCGGCGCACCTGCATGCACTTCATCGGGCCGACGCCCACGCAGTCCACCAGCGAGCTGTTGACCAACAACACTTCCGTTTGGCCGCCTTTCTCGTTTGCGGGCTGATTCATCGAGGTTCCCTCCTGGCTGCAGCCGGCCAGCGCGGCCAACGCAACAAATAACAACGCTTTAATTTTCAATGTACTGCACCAATAGTCATCCAGGGGCGCCATGCTAACAAATTAACCGGCTCAAGAGAACGGATAGCGATACGGTTCCACACGCCCAAAATATCATTCCTCGGTGCTCTATCAGTCTGGAAAATATCGCAAAATAAACCCCCTGTTCTTATCCGAACCGGTAATTACCCCCGCTATTTTTTCTGTTAAAAACAGCTGGCTTGCGCAAGCTTTACTGAATTTAACTGAATCGATAAAGAGGGAATTTTATGCAAGAGATCGATGCCAAACACTTTCACCTGATCGCCGGTGCCGGTAACTTTGCCGACAACCGCGGCAGCAATGGCCGCGTCAACAACAACGGCGGCAACAAGAACGGGGGCGGGTCATCCAATCAGGGATTCTACGGCAAGCACACCTCGCCGGATTGCGTTAACGGCGTGATCACCGGTTCTCTGGGCGGCCTTGGCGGCCTGGCGGTGGGCGCGCTCAACGGCGGCTGCTTCAAGGAAGGCAGCAAAGGCGGCGGCAACGTCGGCATGGGGAAAGGCGGCAACAAAAACAGCGGCAGCAACTGCAATAGCAATAAAGGCGGCAATACCTGTTCGCGCTAAGCGGTTTTAATTAATCAAAGCCCCGGCTGAGCCTCTCCGTTCGGTCGGTGCTTTCCGTATTTTTGGTGATAACCATGTTTAAACTGTTTCGTACCTTATGCCTGCTTCTCGGCTTCTGGATCGCCACCCTGCTGCTCAGCGGCGCGGGGGTCTCCTTTACCCACGGCTACGCCGCGCCTAAAAATCTGTCGCATTTCGTCGTCTCGCTGGTGGTGGTCAGCGCCATCCTGCTGTGGACCCATAAATTGCTGCGGTTCTTTTTTGCCGAAAAATTTGAGAAGAAACCGCGCTAAGCCGTGTTCTTATTGGGGGCGCCGCCCGCAACGATAAAACCGGCATCGCGAATCGCCGCCTTAACCTGCCTGGCGTCCATCACGGCCGTTTTCACATAGCCAAAAAAGGCCACCCGTGCGCTGGGCAAACGGATTGGCGTCGCCAGTTGGGCCATAAGATCACGATTGCGCTGCGCCATCAGCTCGGCGCGCGCATGCCAAAACGCGGTGGCATCGGCGCGTGTTTCAGTGGCGGTGTCGAACCGAGACGCCAACTCGCTGAGCGCCTCCCACTCCGCCAACAGGGCGGCGATCACTTCAGGATTAGCCACCTGCTCCCAGTCAGAGGGTAAGGCCCCCTCACGCCACGCATTGAGATAGCCGGGCAACATCATCTTTAATTGACTCAGTTGCTCGTTCACTGCGGGTTACCTTTTATAGCGCCTGATGCCGGGATATTTCCCATAATGACACTCTCGTTAAACCGTTGATGGGAGCAATGGCCGAAGCTTATCAGCGCCATAGATGACGTAATGACTTTTGGTGCGGCCAAATTAGCGATGTGTGCGGTTGGGGAGTGAGACGAGAGCTCGGGCTGATGGCTGTGACGCGAAAAGAGAAACGGGGATTGTTGCTGGCGTCTTAGGTGAAATTTACTTATAAATCAATCACACAAAAAAAGACCGAATACGATTCCTATATTCGGTCTAGGGAAATGGCTCTTGGGAGAGAGCCGTGCGCTAAAAGTTGGCATTTAATGCAGGGCTTGTTCAGCCGTGCACTTTAAGAGTAGCCTACCGCGCCAGTTTTGCCAGCCGCCCGGCGGCCGCGTGATAGTTTCGTGACGAAATAACTATGCGGCAAATGCGCATCAATCTGCGCGCGCTGGGCAAGGCGTTGGCAAACAAGCGGTTAGTCAGCGCACAGCTTCTCGGCGCGTTCGATGAACGGCGCCATGCTCATTTTCTTCCCCGGTTCAGCGGGATCGTCCAGCAGGATCACGTCCAGCGGCTGCGCGCGCTGATGGCCCTTCTTCACCTGCTGCTCCGCCGCGTCGTTGAGCGGGTATTGCATCAGGGTGCTGTTATTCAGCACGAACAGCGCGCCGCCGCTGCGGCACTGCAGCGTCACCTCTTCCTTGGTGAACGCCCACTGTTTGCCGTACTCCAGTTTGGTGATGTTAACCAGTTTGTCTGCCGCCAGCGCGCCGGTCGCGGTTGCCAGCAGCGTAATGCCGAGTAATACCGATTTCATGTGATGGCCTTAAGGTTGCTATTCGCGTCGATTTTCCCGCAGCTTGCCGGCCTGCGGCAAGCTGAAATGTCAAACCGGCGCATAGGTTGCAAATAAACTGACCAGCAGCAGCGCCGCCATCCCCAGCCCGACTTCGAGCCAGCACGCCAGCACCACCCCGCGCTGCGCCAGCGCCGGTACGCGGCTCATCGCCGGCACGATGGCGTAGCGATTGGCCAGCGCTACCATCACCATCAGCGCCACCAGCGCGGTTTTGATCAGCAGCAGGCGCTGATAAGGCGAGCCGAGGTTGAGTGGCCAACCGCCGAGAATGATCAGGCTGTTGACGATGCCGGTGACGATCACCGCCGCCACCGCCAGGTGCCCCCAGCGCGAGAAACGGATCAGCGTGGTGATGGCGTCGCTGCGCCACTGCGGCGGCTGCAGATAGCGCAGGCAGACCAGCAACGGCGCCAGGCTGCCGAACCAGTAGCCTGCGGCCAGCAGGTGCGCCGCATGGTTGGCGCGGTGCAGCGCACCCAGCGTGCCTTCGTGCATCGCCGCGTGGCCGATAAACGCCAGGCTCACCAGCAGCAGCGCCGAACACAGCGCCAACGCCTGCGCGCGCGACCGTTCCGGCAGCAGCAGGCTCAGGATCGCCAGCAGTGACAGGCCCAGATGCCAGCGCCACACTTCGCCGAAGGTGGTGCCGAGCACCGCCCACCAAACCTCCAGCCGCCAGGCGTCTTGCCAACCGTCGCCCATCTGCCCGGCCTGAATGGCCAGCAGCGCCACGGCGGAAAGCCCGGCAATCCAGGTGCCGGCAAGCAGCAGCGGACGCACATCGCGGGAGAGGATCGGGGAAAGGCGCTGCGGTGCCAATAAGGCGGTGAACAGACTGATGCCAAACATCAGCATCACCGCCGCAAAGTGCACCAAGCGACACAGAACGAACAGGGTCGCCAAACTCACGATCAGTTTACGGTGAAGCTGTACTGGCCTTTGGTTTTATGCCCGTCGACCGACACCACATGCCAGCTGACGTTGTATTTGCCCGCGCTCAGCTCGCTTTCGATCGGCACGTTGACCTGGGTGTTGTTGTTCGGATCGAGCTGCAGCTTACCGGTTTTCACCACGGCGTTATCCGGGCCGGTGATTTTCACGCCGCTGAAGTTCGGCTCGATGCCTTCGGAGAAGCTGAGAGTCAGCGCCTTCGGCGCCGGGCTGACGCTGGCGTCGGCCTTCGGCGTTTCCACTTTCAGGTGAGCGTGCGCCAACGCTTGCTGTGAAGACAGGCCAACGAACAGGACGAAAACGGTGGAAAGCAGGCGACAGGAGGAACGAATTTTACCGATCACAGTGGTATCCCTTAACAATATAAAGAGGGTCATAAGGGTTAAGGCCACAGCCAGGCGATGTATCAGCGGCCCCAACCCACCGCAAATGATTGCGCCACGGGTAAACAGAAAAACGGGTTGTATCAGCTAACCCGCTGTTTTGACTCTACCATCCCTGTAGCGTATCGCGGTAAATCATAACGAGCACGCCTCAGCAAGTCGAGCGCATCACTGGCATTTTGCGATCCGGCAGCACGTATCGCCGCATAACCGCGATAAACGCAGGGTAAAAAAAACCACGCGTCGGGTTTGCCCCGCGCGCGGTTTTTCAATGTTCAGTCAGGGATCAGGCCTGGCCGTTGCCGCCCTGGCCCATCGCGCCCATTTTCTTCAGGTCTTTGTCGATGAAGAACAGGCCTTTGCCGCTGGTGCCCACCAGCGCCAGCTTATCCAGCACGGATTTGAACAGTTTCTCTTCTTCGTGCTGCTCCGCCACGTACCATTGCAGGAAGTTGAAGGTGGAGTAATCGTGAGAGGACATTGCCGCGTGCGCCAGCTCGTTGATCTGACGGGTGATCAGCTTCTCGTGTTCGTAGGTCTGTTCGAACACGTCCGCCAGCGACTCAAACGCCACCGGCGGGGCCGCGATGGTGCCCAGCAGCGGCAGAGAGCCGGTGTCGCTCAGGTAGTCGAACAGACGTTGCATATGCTGCATCTCTTCCTGAGAGTGCTCTTTAAGAAATGCGGCGGCGCCTTCAAAGCCTTTGTCGCTGCACCATGCGCTCATCTGCAGATACAGGTTGGCGGAGTAGAACTCCAGATTCAGTTGCTCATTCAGCTTTTGAGTCATTTCTTGCGTCAGCATAATCATTCCTTTTATTTTGCAGGTCATGAATTTAATTTCCGCGCATTATGCCCTGTCGCCGTAAAAATAAAAATACCTTATTTACATTTAAACCAAATCAATTACAAAAACAAATTATATCAATAAGTTAAAATATCATGAAGTTATTGGTAATTAACATGAGAATTATTTAGATCTTTTATTTTAATCAAAAAGCGAATCATTCTTATTTAAAAGAATAAATAGATTGCATTACTCTTGGATAAATATCGTCCGCCGCCGCGGCGCAACGGGCTTGCCAAGCGCCGCCGGGTGGATTACCTTCTGCGCAGATTCAATGCGGCAAAGTAAGGAGTATAAGGTGGGTTACAATCTGGCCGAGTTGTCCAAAGAAGAAATGGACAGGGTGAATGTGGATCTCGCCGCCTCAGGCGTGGCGTACAAAGAGCGTTACAACATGCCGGTGATCCCGGAAGTGGTGGAGCGCGAGCAGCCGGAGCCGCTGCGCGACTATTTTCGCGAGCGCGTGGCGCACTACCGCGCGGAATCCCACAAGTTTTCGCGTCTGCCTTACGAACCGAAGGCCAAATAACAAAACCCGCCGTTACGGCGGGTTTTTCGTGTCACTTGCCGGCGAATCGGTCGGTGGCGATCATCAGCTGGTGCAAAATGCCCGGTTCATCAAACGAATGCCCCGCCCCTTCCACGATATGCAGCTCCGCCTCCGGCCAGGCCTTGGCCAGATCCCAGGCGTTCTGCACCTGGCAGGCCATGTCATAGCGGCCGTGGACGATCACCGCCGGGATATGGCGGATCAGCGGCACGTTGCGCAGCAGTTGGTCATCGCTCTCCAGGAACCCCAAATGCGTGAAGTAGTGGTTTTCAATGCGGGCGAACGCCAGCGCGAAATCATCCTCGCCGAACGAAGCGGATTCACGGCTTGGCAACAGCGTCACCGTTTCCCCTTCCCACACGCTCCACAGTTTGGCCGCTTCGAGCTGCACCTGCGGATCGGCTGAAGTCAGCCGCTGCCGATAGGCGGCAATCACGTCTTTGCGCTCGTCATCCGACAGAATGGACAGCACCCGCTCCCACTTGTCCGGGAAGAAGCGCGAAGCGCCGTCCTGGTAATACCAATGCAGCTCCTGCTTGCGCAGGGTAAAGATGCCGCGCAGCACCATTTCACTGACGCGCTCCGGGTGGGTCTGCGCATAGGCGAGCGCCAGCGTAGATCCCCAGGAGCCGCCGAACACCAGCCACTGCTCGACGCCGGCCATTTCGCGCAGCCGCTCGATATCGGCCACCAAATGCCAGGTGGTGTTGTTGTCCAGACTGGCGTGCGGACGGGAGCGGCCACAGCCGCGCTGATCGAACAGCAATACCTTGTAGCGCTCGGGATCGAACAGCTGGCGATGATGCGCAGAGATGCCGCCGCCCGGCCCGCCATGAATGAAGACCGCCGGTTTACCGTTCGGGTTGCCGCTCAGCTCCCAGTAGATCCGGTGGCCATCCCCAGTGTCCAGCCAACCGCTGTCGTATGCCGCTAACGGCGGGTACAAACCTCGTAATTGTTCCATGGCGCTTTCCGTCTCTCTGTGAGTCATGCTTTCATCAAAGCGGAAGCCGCCCGGCAGGTCAACGGTAAAACCTGAAAACTCGAACGCGCGCCGGGAACTCGGCGCGCGTTTGCTCAAAATCGCAACGACCCGCCTGCAAAATGCCCACAGGCCCGATCAGTTCACGCCTTGTTACGCCTACACGCCTTTACGCATATGCGGCTCGCGCATCTCCTGTGCGGTTTTCGCCTCGATGCTCAGTTCCGCCGTCGGGCGCAGCAGCAGGCGTGCCAAGCCGATGGGTTCGCCGGTTTCCCGGCAGTAGCCGTATTCGCCGTTCTGCAACCGCGCCAGCGCCGCATCGATTTTCGGCAGCAGGCGGCTTTCGCGATCCAACTGGCGGAACAACAGGCGCAGCTCTTCTTCGCGCGCCGCCTTGTCAGCTTCATCGCCCGTCGCTTCGCCGCTGTCGATCGCCTTCTTCAGCTCATCGATGTGCAACAGCAGTTTTTGCCGCTCATCCTGCAGCAGCTGGCGGAAAAAAGCCCGTTGAACCGAGTTCATGTAATCAGAATCCGGCATGGCCAGCAGTTGCTGCGCATCCGGTAATGTCATCACTGTCATTGCGTTCTCCGAACCCTAAAAGTGTAATATTATAACATAATAATCATTTTAAGCACCCGGTCATCCAAAAACAAAATTTCAAGTGCAAACAGCCGGTTACATACTACTTGCACTTTGTCGCTTGCATCCTGTCGGCTTTAGGCGGTTAATGGCTGAGCAAGCCACCCAATCATAGGTAACGAGAGGCCATCATGAGTAAGGGAATGGATAGCAAAAAAAATGCGAAGAAGAAGCCGTTGAAAACCCCAGCAGAGAAACGTGCGGAGAAACGCGCCAAAAAAGCGCATCCGTCTGGTGAGTAAGCGTCCTTCCATCCGTCATTAAACCCGCCAAGGCGGGTTTTTTATTGCCTCACTGGAGAGATGGCCAATGCCGTGCTTTACCCTCGCCGCAGCCCAATACCCCGCCGCTGCGGCCAATATCGCCTGCAACCTTGAACGTCACCTTGAATTTGTCGCGCAGGCAGCCGAACAGCAGGTGCAACTGCTGGTTTTTCCCGAACTGTCGCTAAGCGGCTATGAGCTGACCGATGCCGCCGAACTGGCGCTGACGCTGGATGATCCGCGTCTGCAACCGCTCGCTGCGGCGGCGCAATCGCATCAGATGACGATCATCGTCGGCGCGCCCTTGCGCAGCGGCCAGGCGCTGCATATCGCCGCCTTGATCTTTCACCCCAACGGCGCGGTGGCCGCCTATACCAAGCAACATCTGCACGGCGCGGAACAACAACGGTTCTTGCCCGGTAATGGCGGCACGCTGCTGGAAATACATCGGCAACGCATCGCGCTGGCTATCTGCGCCGACACCTCGCAACCCGGCCACGCAAGCGCCGCCGCGCTGGCGGGTGCGCAGATTTATGCCGCCGGCGTGCTGGTATCTGAAGCCGGTTACGCGAAAGACAGCGCCGCGCTGGCAGGCTATGCCCGTCGTTATGGCATGGTCACGCTGATGGCCAACCATGCGGCGCCGACCGGAGGCTGGATCCCGGCAGGCCGCAGCGCCATCTGGAATGAAACGGGAGCGCTTTTGGTTGCCGCGCCGGATGACGCCCCTGGTCTTATCATCGCCGACAAGACCCGCGACGGTTGGCACGGCCGCCTGTGCCGGTTAAGCTGAAACCTGACGGCAACGCGGAGGAAAGCATGACGTTACGCGTAATAGATACCGAGACCTGCGGGCTGGACGGCGGCGTGGTGGAAGTGGCCTCCCTCGATCTGCTCGACGGCCAATTGACCAACCCGATGAGCGACCTGATCAGCCCGGACCGCCCCATCAGCCTCGACGCGATGGCTATTCATCACATCACCGAACAGATGGTGGAAGGCAAACCGCGCATTGCGGTGGCGATCGGCCGCTATCAGGGCAGCCCCTACTATGTGGCGCACAACGCCGCCTTTGATCGCGGGGTGTTGCCGGAGATGAACGGCGCCTGGATCTGCACCCTCAAGCTGGCGCGCACGCTGTATCCGGACATCAAGTACGGCAACCAGTATCTGCGTTACGCGCTGAATCTGGACGTGCAGCTGCCGGCAGACGCCACGCTGTACCCACACCGCGCGCTGTATGACTGCTACGTGACCGCCGCGCTGCTGCAACGCATCATCAAAGATTCGGGCTGGACGCCGGAGCAAATGGTGCAGATCACCGAACAGCCGGTGCTGCTGAAGAAGTTCAAGTTCGGCAAATATCGCGGGCAGGAGATCGATCGCATCGCCCAGGAAGATCCTGGCTATCTGCGCTGGATGCTGAAATCCATCGACGATCTGAGCCCGGACATGAAACACACGCTGAAATACTATCTGATTGGCTAACACAGCGGGCGGCGCAGGCCGCCCGCCGCACGCCGTTATTCCGCCAGCGCCAGAATGAAGGCGTACTCCAACGCAATATCCTCATAGGCCTTGAAGCGGCCGGATTTGCCGCCGTGGCCGGCATCCATGTCGGTATACAGCAGCAGCTGTCGATCGTCGGTTTTCAGCTCGCGCAGCTTGGCCACCCACTTGGCCGGCTCCCAATACTGCACCTGCGAATCGTGCAGGCCGGTGGTCACCAGCAGATGCGGGTACTCCTGCGCTTTCACCTGATCGTACGGGCTGTACTGCTTGATGTAGTCGTAATAGGCCTGCTCGTTCGGGTTGCCCCACTCGTCGTATTCGCCGGTGGTCAGCGGAATGGACTCATCCAGCATGGTGGTCACCACGTCGACGAACGGCACCTGCGCCACCACGCCGTGGAACAGCTGCGGCGCCTGGTTGATCACCGCGCCCATCAGCAGGCCGCCCGCGCTGCCGCCCATCGCGAACACTCGCTTGCCGTCGCCGTACCCCTGGGCGACCAGCGTTTCGGTCACGTCGATAAAGTCGTTGAAGGTGTTCTGCTTGTTGAACAACTTGCCGTCTTCATACCACAGCTGCCCCAGCTCGCCGCCGCCACGAATGTGCGCCAACGCGAACACGACACCGCGATCCAGCAGGCTCAGGCGGCTGGCGCTGAACGCTGGATCCATGCTGCTGCCGTAAGAGCCGTAGCCATACACCATCAGCGGGTTGGCGCCGCGCTGGAAGCTGTCCTGGCGATACACCAGCGAAACCGGCACCTCGACGCCGTCGCGCGCCTTCACCCACACCCGCTCGCTGCGGTAGTTGTCCGGCGTGAAATTCTTCACTTCCTGCTGTTTGAGCATCGTCCGCTCGCCGCTGTCCATGTTCAGCTCGTACAGCGTGGTCGGGGTGGTCATCGACGAATAGCCGTAGCGCAGCAGCGCGGTCTCCGGATCCGGGTTATACGCCAGCCAGGTGGTGTAAGTCGGATCGTCGAAGGCGATGCGTTTCTCTTCGCCGCTTTGCCAGTGGATCTGGCGCAGCAGCGTCAGGCCGGCATTGCGCTCTTCGACCACCAACCAATCACGGAACAGGCTGAAGCCCTCCAGCATCACGTCGGCGCGCGGGGCGATCAGCGTCTGCCACTGCGCTTCGTCCGCCTGCTCGCTCTGGTACAGGCCGAAGTTCTTGCCGTCCTTGTTGGAGCGGATATAGAAATGCTGGTGATAGTGATCGATGGCGTACTCGTGATCCTTGCGCCGCGGCACGAACAGCTGCGGCTTGGCATCCGCCCGATCGGCGTCCAGCAGCAGGATCTCCGAGGTGGTGGTGCTGCTCAGGTGGATCAGAATAAAGCGCTCGGAGGTGGTCTTCTCCAGCCCGACGTAGAAGGTATCGTCCTGCTCTTCGTAAATCAGCTCGTCCTGCTGCGGATCGCTGCCGACTACGTGGCGATAAACCTGATACGGCAACAGCGTCTTGGCGTGCTTGCGCACGTAGTACACCGTCGAGGAATCGTTGGCCCACTCGAAGCTGCCGGAGGTGTTTTCCAGCACTTCGTCGGCCCAGCTGCCGTCGGCCAGGTTCTTGAAACGAATGTCATACTGGCGGCGCGACAGGAAATCCTCCGCCACCCCCAGACGCTGATTGTCGGGGCTGACGTCCAGCCCGCCCAGGGTGTAAAACTCGTGGTTCTCGGCGCGTTGGTTGCCGTCGATAAGCACATCCCACTGCTCGCTCTCGGCCTGCGGCTGGCGCACATAAATCGCGTATTCGTTGCCCGGCTCGTAGCGCGTCTGATAGCGATAGCCGTGGCGCACGTAAGGCACCGAATGTTCCTGCTGCGGGATGCGCGCCACCATCTCTTCGTACAGGGCTTCGCGAAGCGTCTGCTGCGGCTTCAACATCGCATCGGTGTAGGCGTTCTCCGCCTGCAGGTAGTCCAGCACCTGACGGTCTGCGCGCTCATCGTCGCGCAGCCAGTAGTAGTCATCCACGCGCGTATCGCCGTGGATAGTGATGGGATAAGGCCGTTTTTCCGCTTTCGGTGGGGTCATCATTGCTAAATCATCCGCTTACATAGATTGCGGCAAGAGTGACACGATTCCCCCCGGCTTGCCAAGCGGCGCTATGCCAGCTCGCGCTTTTTCTCGTTGACGTCGCTCTCGATGCCCTGCTTGACGTCCGCCGGGATCTTCAGCGCCTGCGCCAGCGCATCAAGATAGCCGCGCTCCATAAAGTGATCGACGTCGATCACCAGGCAACTCAGGTAATAAACCTCCAGCGCCTCGTCTTCGTTTTGCACGCTGCGGGCGATTAACGCCGGGTTGAGCGGCTGGTCGAGCGCTTCCTGCACCCAGCCCTGCGCCTCTTCCCCCACCTGCAGCTGCGCCAGGCTGTGATCGATGGCGCGCTGCTCGTCGGCATCGATATGGCCGTCGCTTTTGGCGGCGAACACCAGCGCCTGCACTAAACGCTTGGCGCGCAGATCCACCGGCGTGGTTTGCAAACCGAACTGCGGTTCGTCCTGATGGGTCTCTTTCACCCGCTGCTTGTACTTGTTCCACAGCACCGCGCCCACCGCCGCGCTGCCGCCGATAATCAGCGCATTCTTGCCGAACTTACCCACCAGCTTGCGCGAAGATTTGTTGGCCAACAGCACACCGACCAGGCCGCCCAGCGCCGTGGGCGCCAGCAGTTTGCCGATGCCTTCTGCCCCGCCCATCGCGCCGGCCTTCTGCCCGATCAACGTTTGAATCTGCTGCATCCAGTTACTTTTCATCATCTACCCCTTGCGTGAGAAAACGCGGCGCGCAAGCGCGGCCGAACCGACGGTAAACCGCCAGATTAGGGGATCTTTTGTCAATTTACGTCTGGGGGATGCAAACCTGTGTTTAGCGGGCCGGGCGGCCCGCCTGGATGGCTGCGGCGTTACGCGTCTTCGTCGCCCGCTTCATCGTCCTGCTCGTACTCGGCCAGCTCGTCGCGCATCGCCTGGAGGGCGTCGCGGGTCATCAGCGCCAGCGTGCGGTAGAAACCGGTGGTGGCGTGCGCTTCCACTTTGCCGAGGAAGCGGCCGCACCACGGCAGCAGGAACTCGTCGAACAGCGCGATCTGCGCCTGCGCTTCATCTTCCTGCGACTGATCTTCCAGCCAGGACGCCGCCAGCAGCAGCTGGCCGAAATGGTCGGCCGGCGCCTCAGCCAGCGGCATGCCGCGCTGCTGCAGGAAGGCGCGCACTTCAGCCTCGCTTGCGCCTTCGACATAGTCGGAGCGGAACGGCGGCACGCTGCATTCGCTGCCGACGAACATCGCATTGAAGTCGGTCGCCAGTTGGTTGACGTCGCCGCCCTGCTGCAGGCGCTTGAGCAGGTCATCCTGCTCCAGCGGCCAGTGCTGCTGCAGCTTGCCCTCTTTAATCAGCGCGAACAGCGGCACCAACAGCGGATCCTGCGGCTGGCGGTAGAACAGCGTACCCAGCACGCGGCAGACAATCGAAAACTCATTCATGATAAAGCCTTATTCAATACGGAAAATTTTGCCGGGACGATGTCACAAATCGGCCAATTCCGCAATCGCCGGCTTGCCGCGCCGCTCGAGAAAATCCAGCAGCCGGCGCGGGCTGACGTTGAGAATGCGCTCCTGCGGGAAGCCCACCTCTTCGATAATGCGCTCGCAGTGCTCAAAGTTACCCAGCGAAAAGGCGACGTGCGAATCCGAGCCCAGCGCCAGCCAGCCGCCGGTGTCGCGCACCGCGGCGGCGATCGCCCGACAGTTGGCCTCGCTGCCCTTGCGGGAGTGGGTGAACGACGAGTTATTCAGCTCCAGCGCCACCTCGTATTTGGCCGCCGCCGCCGCGACGGCGGGAATGTCGATCGGGTAACGCGGGTTGCCGGGGTGGCTGATGATATGCACGTCTCCCTGCGCCATCGCGGCGATCATCGCTTCAGTATTGGACGCTTTATCCTGCGGCGCAAACACCGGCTCATGGAAACCGGCGATGATCACGTCGGTGGCCGTCAGCATCGGGCCGGTGCAGTCGATGTCGCCCTGCAGGTTTTTGATGTTGGCTTCGATACCGCGCAAAATGCCCACGCCGTTCACCCGGCGCGGCCAAACGTGCATGTTCATAAAGTGCCAGTAGTGCGGCGCATCGGCCATGTCCGGGCCGTGATCGGTGATGGCGAACAGCTGGATGCCCTTCTGCCGGGCTTCGGCGATGTAATCGTGCAGCGTGCTGTAAGCGTGCGTGCTGGCGACGGTGTGCATATGCAAATCAACGGGATACATTGTTTCTCCTTCCAGAGGGCCTGCCCGCAGCGGTGCGGGCGGGCGCGATGACGGTGTCAGCTTATCAGTTACCGAACGGCGGCTGAAGGATCAGTACCCCCGTTGCCTGTCGACCACGCCGGCAGGGGTATGCCCCGCCTCCAGCGCGCGAATGTTGGCGGCGATCTGATCCATCGCCTGCTGCGGCAACGTGATGGCAGCAATATGCGGGGTAATGGTGACACGCGGATGACGCCAGAACGGGTGATCCTGCGGCAGCGGCTCGCGGGCGAACACGTCCAGCGTGGCGGCGGCCAGTTGCCCCTGTTCCAACGCCGCCAGCAGATCGGCTTCCACCAGGTGCGCGCCGCGCGCGATGTTGATGAGGTAGGCGCACGCGCTCAACTGTGCGAACAGCTCGCGGTTGAGGATGCCAACGGTCTCCGGCGTATTGGGCAGCAGGTTGATCAGCAGTTTGACGCCGTCGAGGAAGGCCGCGCGCTGAGCCTCCCCGGCGAAGCTTTGCACGCCGTCAATCTGTTTGGCGCTGCGGCTCCAGCAGCGCACGCTAAAGCCAAACTCGGTCAGCTTGCGCGCCACGCTCTGCCCCAGCACGCCGGCGCCAAGGATGCCGATGGTGAAATCATCCAGCGAGTGCGGATCGAGCGGCTGCCATTCCTGCCGCTGCTGCAACGCCTGATACTCGTCGAAACGGCGGAAATAGCGCAGCACATAGCTCAGCGCATATTCCTGCATCTGCTGCGCCATGCCGGTATCCTCCAGCCGCAGCAGCGGCACGCCGGCGGGCAGCGTGCCGGGGTGTTTGCGCTCCTGATCGAGAATGGCGTCGACGCCGGCGCCGAGGGCGAACACCGCTTTCAGATCGCGGCGGTTGGCTAACATCTCGTGCGGCGGGCGCCATACCAGCGCGTAATCCGCCGGCCGCTCGTCGCCGCGCTGCCATTCGCGGATCTCGGCCTGCGGCAGACGTTGCTTGATGCCGGTCAGCCATTCCTGGGCGTTAAATAAGGGATGGTAATAGATGATGTTCATACTGCGGGCTCCCGTTTGTTTTTATTGGTTTTCCTTCAGCCTTCCGCGATTCATCGCCGGATGCAAGCGTTAAAGCCCAAAATAAAAACAGCCCCGACCAGTGGGGCTGTTGTGCATGTGCGCAAAATCAGGCGGCAGACGCGCCGTCGCGCCGGATAAGACGCCGCAACAGCGGAATTAAAATCAGCATCGCCACGCCGACGCCCGTCGCCCCCCAGCCCAGCGCGCTGAAGATTTCGCTGTAGCCGGGATTGGTTTGCAGCGGCGTACTGCCGCTGTTTTCCGGCATCAAGCCTGATACGTAGCCCGCCAACACCGAAGCGACGCCGGTCACCATCATCCAGCAGCCCATCATCACGCCCTGATAGCGCGGCGGCGCCAGCTTGCCGATCATCGCGTAACCGATCGGCGAGATCATCAATTCACCGACGCTTTGCAGCACATAGCTGATGACGATCCATTTAAACGCCACCAGCCCGTCACCGCCCGCCATGCTGATGCCCAGCGGCAATACCAGCATGCCGAGCCCGATGCAAAACAGCGATCCGGAGAACTGCAGCGGAATGTCGATGTTGCAGCCGCGGGCGCGCAGGCGGTTGAACCACCAGGCCAGCAGCGGGCCGCCCACCACGATCACCAGCGTGTTGATGTTCTGGATCCACTGCGGTGCCACCTGAATGCCGTAAACGTTCAGATTGATGTTGTGCTCGGAGAACAGCATCAGCCCCATCGGCGCCAGCTGATACAGTGCCCAGAACACCAGCGACCCCAGCGCCAGGATCAGATAGGCCGCCATTCTGCGGCGCTCATCGCGCGGATGGTGGCGCAGCGTCACGACGCACAGCATCAGGAAGATCAGCGCGCCGAGCACGATCACGAAATGGCCGCTGAACTCGGCATGGGTCAGCATCACGCGGATAATCGGCACCAGCGCCACCAGCACCGCCAACCCGACCAGCATGCGCCAGCGGTATTGGCTGCGGCTGGCGTCGTGGAGCGGCGTATTGAGATCGGCCAGAATGCGCCAGCGACAGACGGCGACGATGATCGCCGCCGCGTTGCCCAGCGTGGCGAACAGGAACAGCGCGCGATAATTTTCCGTCAGTTGGAAATACCCGGCCACGGTAAAGCCAACGAAGAACCCGAGGTTCATGCCGGCGTAATTCCACAGGAACGCCGATTCGCGCCGATCATCGTCCGGTTTGAAACGCTGGGTGAGCATCATATTGATGCAAGTCACGTTGAGACCGCTGCCGGTCAGGAACATCGCCAGCCCCCAGTACAACCCCCACACGCCCGCGACGGCAATCAGCGCGCAGCCGAACACCTGCAGCACCATACCGAGCACAAACAGGTTGCGGTTGCTGAGGAAACGGCCGCCGAGATAGCCGCCGAACATGTGCAGGCCATAGTTGAAGGCGCCGAACACGCCCATCATGGCATTGGCGCTGCTTTCGTTGAAACCCAATCGCTTGGTGGCGTACAGCACCAGCGTGGAATAGAGCACGGCGAAACCCAGCGTGGCGAAGATCTGGATGAAGAACAGCGCCCCCGCGCCGGGGGGAATGGCATGGCGCGCTTGCGGCGCCGGCATGGCATCTGAAGGAGTCAAAACGAACCTCTACTGCATTATTATGTAATGAGTCTGTCCCTGTCTGCGGTATCGCCGGCCTGACACCCGGCAATCTGCGCGGCGACGTGATGTTCCTTGCCAAAAACGCCGCGCCGACATGATTCCATTTAGCGACACATCTGACTAATAATCCAGTATTAATGCATATAACAGCAAACAACCTCACCTCAATGGCGAGATATTGAGCTATCTGTACAGAAAAAAGTCAAACAATCGGCTTTCACGTATTTTGCTCGCTGTCGCCCTGTCTGCCGGCGGCCGAGAGTCAGGATATCGTTCGGTAAATCAGCAAATTGCTGCAAGTTTGGCTAAACAGTCATGAGAATGAAATAAGAGGGTTGACGCTGAGATCAGATTCTCCTACATTAGCGCCCGTCGACAGCGCAAGGCGTTATCGGCAACAAAACGGTGAGGTGTCTGAGTGGCTGAAGGAGCACGCCTGGAAAGTGTGTATACGCGAAAGTGTATCGAGGGTTCGAACCCCTCTCTCACCGCCAAATTCAAAGAGAAAGCCTGGATTCGCGTCCAGGCTTTTTTTTGCATGGCGCACCGCCGAGAGGGGTGAGAAGCCTCGACAGGGTTCGACAAAACGCCCGCGTTTTGGACCGCCAACGGCGGCCCGTAGGGTGAGCGCAGCGAATCAAGCCCTCTCTCACCGCCAAATTCAAAGAGAAAGCCTGGATTCGCGTCCAGGCTTTTTTTTTTGCATGGCGCACCGCCGAGAGGGGTGAGAAGCCTCGACAGGGTTCGACAAAACGCCTGCGTTTTGGACCGCCAACGGCGGCCCGCCGCGAACGCCTCCCGCCTTACGCTGCCGAGGTTCCCCTTTTTCTCGGTTCTCCTCGAACCGCCTCTCTGATTTTCTCGCCCTTTCATGACTTCTGACGTGTAGTTCGCCGCAGTTTTCAACAAAATGAACACGGCTTGAGCGGACAAGCAAAAACACAGAAATTATTCTTGACCGGATCGGCCCCACTCCCTATAGTAGCGCCCCGTTGCAGCGATGATTTCGCAATAAAAAAAATATGGTGAGGTGTCCGAGTGGCTGAAGGAGCACGCCTGGAAAGTGTGTATACGCGAAAGTGTATCGAGGGTTCGAATCCCTCCCTCACCGCCATATTCTACGAAGAAGCCTGAACTCGCGTTCAGGCTTTTTTGTTTGCATAGCGCATCGACCGGGAGGGTGAGAATCCTCAACAGGGTTCGACAAAACGCTCGCGTTTTGGACCGCCAACGGCGGCCCGCAGGGTGAGCGTAGCGAATCTATCCCTCCCTCACCGCCATATTCTACGAAGAAGCCTGAACTCGCGTTCAGGCTTTTTTGTTTGCATAGCGCACCGACCGGGAGGGTGAGAACCCTCGACAGGGTTCGACAAAACGCTTGCGTTTTGGACCGCCAACGGCGGCCCGCAGGGTGAGCGCAGCGAATCTATCCCTCCCTTACCGCCATAAAAAAGCCCGAACGCAAATTCAGGCTTTTTTATTCCCACTGCCAAACTGCTCAGTGGTGCGTGCATCTCACCGCCGTCGGCTGCGCCAGTGCGCGGCGCCAATCCCCCGGCGTTTGGCCGAACTGGCGTTTGAAGCTGCGATTGAACGACTGCTGTGAGTCGAAGCCAAGCGAGATCGCCACGCTGACGATCGGTTCGCCGCTGTTGGCCAGGCGCTCCGCCGACACCTTCAGTTTTTGCATGCGGATATACTCTCCCAACGCATAGCCGGTCTGACGCTTGAACATGCGCTGCAGATGCCATTTGGAGTAGCCCGCGCGGTCCGCTACGGTGTTGATATCCAGTTTTTCTTCCAGATTATTGTCGATCCACGTCTTCAAATCGGTAATGAAACCCGTCGTGTTCATGCTGATGCTCCCATCATGTCGGCAGGGTCCCCCTCTGCCCAGTGCGCATACGTTGCAACAGTTTCGCTTTAAATGCAATTTTTATTATTGCATTTACCAGAAAGCCGCCTCTATACTCCACCCAATTAATGTAACCGATATTGATACATTAATGTGACACCAATATGTTTCAAAACCTAACGTTGCGCCATGACAAAGCGCGGCGCCCCTTCCGCCGAACGCCGGCATGAAGGGAAAAGCCCGGAAAACAGGGCTGGGTATGGGGCCAGACAGCGCTTACTTATCGGAATAAAAATAATGCCAAATCAACCAAACTCATCGTTCAACGCCGGCGGCCGCACGCGCGCCTTCGCTCTGGGCCAGCGGCTCTCCGGGGTGGCGCTGCTGGCCGCCCTGCTCGCCGGGTGTGACAACAGCGTCGCGCACAACGCCCCGCCACCGCCGCCGGTGGTCAGCGCCGCCAGCGTGGTGGTCAAACCGATCAGCCAGTGGGATGCGTTCAATGGCCGGGTCGAAGCGGTGCAAAGCGTACAGCTGCGCCCGCGGGTTTCCGGCTACATCGAGCGGGTCAACTACACCGAAGGCGACGAGGTGAAGAAAGGCCAGGTGCTGTTCACCATTGACGATCGCACCTACCGCGCCGCGCGCGAACAGGCGCAGGCGGAGCTGGTGCGGGCGCGCAATCAGGCAGCCCTCGCGCGCAGCGAATCTTCGCGAACCGAGAAACTGATCGGCACTCAGGCCATCTCGCAAGAGGTGTGGGAACAGCGCCGTTCGTCCGCCGCGCAGGCGCAAAGCAACGTGCTGGCGGCGCAGGCCCAGCTCGATATGGCGCAGCTTAATCTCGACTTTACCCGCGTCACCGCCCCGATCGACGGGCGCGCCAGCCGCGCGATGATCACCGCCGGCAACCTGGTCACCGCCGGCGACAGCGCCAGCGTGCTGACGACGCTGGTATCGCTCGATAAGGTTTACGTCTATTTCGACGTGGATGAGGCGACCTTCCTGCGCTATCAGCAGCAGGGCCGACACGACGCGCGCCTGCCGGTGAAGGTGGGCCTGGTGGGCGAAGACGGCACTCCGCATCAGGGGCTGGTGGACTTCACCGACAACCAGTTGAACGCCGGTACCGGCACCATCCGCATGCGCACCCTGCTCGACAACCGCGATCGCCGCTTCACGCCGGGGCTGTTCGCCCGCGTGCAGATGCCCGGCAGCGCCGAGTTCAACGCCATGCTGATCGACGACAAAGCGGTGATGACCGATCAGAACCGCAAGTTCGTTTACATCGTCGATAAAGACGGCAAGGCGCAGCGCCGCGACATCGACGTGGGCCGGATGGCCGAAGGATTACGCATTGTGCAAAAAGGCCTGGTGAACGGCGATCGGGTGATCGTCGACGGCATGCAGAAAGTGTTTATGCCGGGCATGCCGGTCGACGCGAAAAGCGTCGCCATGACCACCACCGCGTCCGCCCTTAACTAAGCTCCCAGCAGAGAACTCTGACCCATGGACTTTTCCCGTTTTTTCATCGACCGGCCGATCTTCGCCGCAGTGCTGTCGATACTGATTTTTGTCGCCGGGGTGATCGCCATTCCGCTGCTGCCGATCAGCGAGTACCCGGACGTGGTGCCGCCCAGTGTGCAGGTGCGCGCCGAATACCCGGGCGCCAACCCGAAAGAGATCGCTGAAACGGTGGCGACGCCGCTGGAAGAAGCGATCAACGGCGTCGAAAACATGATGTACATGAAGTCGGTCGCCGGTTCCGACGGCGTGTTGGTGACCACCGTCACCTTCCGCCCGGGCACCGATCCCGATCAGGCGCAGGTACAGGTGCAAAACCGCGTGGCGCAGGCCGAAGCGCGCCTGCCGGAGGACGTACGCCGCCAGGGCATCACTACCCAGAAACAGTCTCCGGCGCTGACGCTGGTGGTGCATCTGGTATCGCCTTCCGGCAAGTACGACTCGCTGTACCTGCGCAACTACGCCACCCTGAAGGTCAAAGATGAACTGGCCCGCCTGCCGGGCGTCGGTCAGGTGCAGATCTTCGGCGCCGGCGAATACGCAATGCGCATCTGGCTCGATCCGAACAAGGTCGCCGCGCGCGGGCTGACCGCCTCCGACGTGGTGAGCGCCATGCAGGAGCAGAACGTGCAGGTCTCCGCCGGCCAGCTCGGCGCGGAGCCGATGCCGACGCGCAGCGACTATCTGCTGTCGATCAACGCCCAGGGCCGCCTGCAAACCGAAGAAGAGTTCGGCAACATCATTCTCAAGAGCGGTGATAACGGCGAGATCGTGCGGCTGCGCGACGTGGCGCGCATCGAAATGGGTTCCGGCAGCTACGCGCTGCGCGCCCAGCTCAATAACAAGGATGCGGTCGGCATCGGCATCTTCCAGTCGCCGGGCGCCAACGCCATCGAGCTGTCGGACGCGGTGCGCGGCAAGATGGCCGAGCTGGCGACCCGCTTCCCGGACGGCATGAGCTGGAAATCGCCGTACGATCCGACGGTGTTCGTGCGCGATTCGATCCGCGCGGTGGTCGACACCCTGCTGGAAGCGGTGATCCTGGTAGTGCTGGTGGTCATTCTGTTCCTGCAGACCTGGCGCGCCTCGATCATTCCCCTGTTGGCGGTGCCGATCTCCGTAGTCGGCACCTTCGCCGCGCTGTATCTGCTCGGCTTCTCGCTCAACACCCTTAGCCTGTTCGGGCTGGTGCTGGCGATCGGCATCGTGGTGGATGACGCCATCGTGGTGGTGGAGAACGTCGAGCGCAACATCGAAGAGGGGCTGTCGCCGCTGGCGGCGGCGCACCAGGCGATGCGCGAGGTCTCCGGCCCGATCATCGCCATCGCCGTGGTGCTGTGCGCGGTGTTTGTGCCGATGGCGTTCCTCTCCGGCGTTACCGGCCAGTTCTACAAACAGTTCGCCGTCACCATCGCCATCTCGACGGTGATCTCCGCCATCAACTCACTGACCCTGTCGCCGGCGCTGGCGGCGCGCTTGCTGAAGCCGCACGGCGCGCCGAAAGATCTGCCGTCGTGCCTGATCGACCGGCTGTTCGGCTGGCTGTTCCGGCCGTTCAACCGCTTCTTCGCCAGCGGCTCGCAGCGTTATCAGCACGGGGTATCCCGCGTGCTGGGCCGACGCGGCGCAGTGTTCGTCGTCTACCTGCTGCTGCTGGTCGCCGCCGGGGTGATGTTCAAGACCGTGCCCGGCGGCTTTATCCCGACGCAGGACAAGCTGTATCTGATTGGCGGCGTGAAGATGCCGGAAGGCGCCTCGCTGGAGCGCACCGATGCGGTGATCCGCAAGATGAGCGCCATCGGCCTGAGCGTGGACGGCGTCACCGATGCGGTGGCCTTCCCCGGCCTGAACGCGCTGCAGTTCACCAATACGCCGAATACCGGCACGGTGTTCTTCGCGCTGGAGTCATTGAGCACCCGTACCCGCACCGCGGCGCAGATCAACGCCGAGATTAACGCGCGCATTTCGCAGATCCAGGAAGGTTTCGCCTTCTCGATCATGCCGCCGCCGATCCTCGGCATCGGTCAGGGTTCCGGCTATTCGCTGTACGTGCAGGATCGCGGCGGGCTGGGTTACGGCGCACTGCAGACCGCGATCAACACGATGTCCGGCGCCATTATGCAAACGCCAGGCATGGGGTTCCCGATCTCCTCTTATCAGGCCAACGTGCCGCAGCTGGACGCCAAAATCGATCGCGACAAGGCCAAGGCCCAGGGGGTGCCGCTCAATGCGCTGTTCAGCACGCTGCAGACCTACCTCGGTTCGTCTTACATCAACGACTTTAACCGTTACGGCCGCACCTGGAAGGTGATGGCGCAGGCCGACGGCCAGTTCCGCGACAGCGTGGAAGACATCGCCAACCTGCGTACCCGCAACGACAAAGGCGAAATGGTGCCGATCGGCAGTATGGTCAGCATCGGCACGACCTACGGCCCGGATCCGGTGATCCGCTACAACGGTTTCCCGGCGGCGGACCTGATCGGCGACGCCGATCCGCGCGTCCTCTCCTCTACCCAGGCGATGAGCGCACTGACGCAAATGGCCGACAAGCTGTTGCCGAACGGCATGAACATCCAGTGGACCGATCTGAGCTACCAGCAATCGACCCAGGGCAACGCCGCGCTGGTGGTGTTCCCGGTCGCGGTGCTGCTGGCGTTCCTCGCGCTGGCGGCGCTGTATGAAAGCTGGACGCTGCCGCTGGCGGTGATCCTGATCGTGCCGATGACCATGCTGTCGGCGCTGTTCGGCGTGTGGTTGACCGGCGGCGACAACAACGTGTTCGTGCAGGTCGGGTTGGTCGTTCTGATGGGGCTGGCCTGCAAGAACGCTATTCTGATCGTCGAGTTCGCCCGCGAGCTGGAAATGCAGGGCAAAGGCATCGTCGAGGCGGCGCTGGAAGCCTGTCGCCTGCGGTTGCGACCGATCGTGATGACCTCCATCGCCTTCATCGCCGGCACCATCCCGCTGATCCTCGGCCACGGCGCCGGCGCCGAAGTGCGCGGCGTCACCGGCATCACGGTGTTCTCCGGCATGCTGGGGGTCACGCTGTTCGGGCTGTTCCTGACGCCGGTGTTCTACGTCACCCTGCGTCGCCTGGTGGCACGCAAAACGCAGACGCAGACGGCGTAATCCTCGTCTTAACATGCAAAAAGGTCGGGCATTGCCCGACCTTTTTTTATGCATCAGAACCGCGATTATTTATCGGCGGTTTCGGCCTCTTGCGCGGCGGCGTATTCCGCACAGGCGCGCTTGTCGCCCCGCTCCAGTTCGGCCAGCGAGTCAGCCACGGTGTGGCGCGCCAGCACCGCGAGCGAAGCCTGCTCGGCCTCGTTCACCACCGATTTGAAATACCAACAGGCGTTGGCGCTCACCAGGCAACGGGCCGGCACTTCAGGGCGTGAGGCCCAGATGCGCTTGTCGTCGATCACCGCCAGGTAGATATCCCGCAGGGTAATCTCTTCCGCCGGGCGGCCAAGGTGGATAGAGCCGTTTCGGCCCAGGGTGGAAACGATGATGCCGTCTTTGGTCAGCGGCACCATCAGTTTGCGGATAAAGCTCGGGTTAGCTTCCAGAGTGGCGGCGAGCGTGGCGCTCGTCGAACGCATGCCCTGCTTCTCAGCTACGGCGACGCTAAGGACCATTTGCAACGCTGTCGGAAAGCGAAAATCTAACATGTCGTTATCTCTGCGAGACGAAATACTCGGGTTTGGCCGGTGCGGCGATTAGCGCCGAACACACCGCTTAATCGCACAATAATATAACAAACGCGGGGGCTTTTTTGAAGTTTTGCCCAGTGATATCGCACGCAGACATTAGAACGATCGTCGAATTCGCGGGCAGACAAAAAGCAGAAACCCGCGTCAATGTTAACGCCGCTCGCTTAACCGAGTTAAACGATCAGAACTAACACTGCCCGCGGGTTTAATTCGAATGCGTCGATCAGGCTCTGTTCAGCACCAGCTGGCCGTTTTTGTCCAACGGGATTTGGGTGCCCGGATCGTGATCCATGCGGATCTTGCCCTGCTGATTGCCGATCTTGTAGGTCACGTCATAGCCCAGCATTTTCTGAGACTTGTCGTAGACCGTTTTGCAACGCTGCTGAACGCTGGTGGTGACGTCGTTATTCTGCATCGCCCCTTGCACCTGGTTACCGGCGTAGCCGCCGCCCAGAGCGCCCACCACGGTCGCCACGTCGCGTCCGCGACCGCCGCCGAACTGGTGGCCGATCACGCCGCCCGCCACTGCGCCCAGCACAGAACCGGCGATGCGGTTTTCATCCTGCACCGGTGCACGGTGCGTGACGGTGACGTTGCGGCATTCCTGACGCGGCGTTTTGATGGTTTCTTTAATCGGCGTTGCGGCGAGCACCTGCGCATATTGCGGACCGGCAGAAAAGACGTCCAGGCTGGCTACCGCGGCAATCCCCAGAGCGGCAGCGATGCCAATCCCAACACCGGCTAACATTGACTTGTTCACAGGAAACCTCCTGAAAGTGTTACCACGCATTTTTTCCGGGTCTGTTACCGGCATGGCACCGCGCTTATTATTTTGCGCATGGGCGGCTTGCGGTATCCCGGTTTACGGCGTGCGCGACGCGCCGTCTGTAAACGAGGTAAAGTCTGCACAATGATTTGAGGGCTCGCAATAAGACAAGGGGACCAAAAATGCGGGAAAACGGCCGTTTTGCCGTTGTTTAGGAGGAATCTTAAGAATTTTACCCATGTCGGCGACAGCTTATGCTGAAGAATCAAGCAACCGCCGCCGTTAGCCTCGCCCCGCCATAAAAAAACCCGCGCGGGCGAACCGGCGCGGGTTGATCGACAACGGCGGGATCAGTGCATCTTCAGACGCGGGCGGATCACCCGGTTAATGCCGCCCACCAGCATCATCAGGCCGGTTTTGATGTAGCCGTGCAGCGCCACCTGGTGCATGCGGTACAGCGAGATGTAGACGAAACGCGCAATGCGCCCTTCCACCATCATCGAGCCGCGCATCAGATTGCCCATCAGGCTGCCGACGGTGCTGAAGCGCGACAGCGACACCAGCGAACCGTGGTCTTTGTACACGTAAGGCTTCAGCGTCTGACCGTTCATCAGCGCCAGGATATTGGTGGCGCAGCGTGAGGCCATCTGGTGCGCCGACTGGGCGCGTGGCGGCACGAAACCGCCGCCCTCTTTCGGGCAAGAGGCGCAGTCGCCGATGGCGAAGATGTTCGGATCGCGCGTGGTCTGCAGCGTCGGCTCCACCACCAACTGGTTGATGCGGTTGGTTTCCAGGCCGCCGATGTCCTTCATAAAGTCCGGCGCTTTGATGCCTGCCGCCCATACCATCAGATCGGCGTCGATGAACTCGCCGCCCTTGGTATTCAGGCCTTTGGCGTCCGCGCTGGTCACCATGGTGTTGGTCAGCACGCGCACGCCCAACTTGATCAGCTCCTGGTGCGCCGCAGCGGAAATGCGCGGCGGCAGCGCCGGCAGAATGCGCTCGCCGGCTTCGACCAGCGTCACGTTGAGCGCGCTGTTGTCCAGGCCTTCAAAACCGTAACTGTGCAGCTGTTTCACCGCGTTGTGCAGTTCGGCGGACAGTTCAACGCCGGTGGCGCCGCCGCCGACGATGGCGATGTTGACCCGCTCTTTTTGCCCCGGCTGCGCCGAGAACTTCAGGAACAGGTTAAGCATTTCGTTGTGGAAACGACGTGCCTGATGCGGGTTATCCAGGAAGATGCAGTGCTCTTTCACGCCCGGCGTACCGAAATCGTTTGAGGTGCTGCCCAGCGCCATCACCAGGATGTCGTACGGCAGTTCACGCGCCGGCACCAGCTCGCCGCCCTGCTCGTCGCAGATCTGCGCCAGCTGCAGCGTTTGCGTCTCGCGGTTGATGTTGGTCAACGACCCCAGCTGGAAACTGAAATGGTGATTGCGCGCGTGCGCCAGGTAGCTGAGCGCATCCACGCCGTCATCGAGGGAGCCGGTCGCCACTTCGTGCAACAGCGGTTTCCACAAATGGCTGTGGTTGCGATCCACCAGCGTGATCTCGGCTTTGTTCTTACGGCCAAGTTTATGGCCCAGGCTGGTCGCCAGCTCCAGACCACCGGCGCCGCCGCCGACAATAACGATTTTCTTCTTTGGCGTTGTCAAAATAACCCCCTAAATGTGAACCATTTGTTATCCCAGGGTAAATAAATAATATCCTTAGAATACATAGGGTTCGCGTAAAATAAATCGGCTCTCTGCAGCCAGAATAGCATGTGAGGTTATTTGGTCATACCAAAATTGACGTACATCAATTTTTTTTGGTTAAAGGCTGGACGAGGGCATTTTTTGGGGATTGCGATTCAAATAGTTAGCGCTGAGTCACAGTTTTAAATTTTGCCGATTGCCACGCAAAATCTGGCTTTGGCGCACAAAAAAGCCGCACTTTCCGTCGGTGAAAAACGGGGAGCGCGGCTCGCGGCAGCGTTATGAAACTGTTAACCCAGCGCCTTGAACGCCTTGAGCCGCTGCAGATGCGGCGAGATGTTTTTGAACTTGTGCGTCTGCTGTTCATCCCACACGATCTCGTAGTAGTGATGCAGCAATTCGGCGCTGCGCCGGTTATCCAGCACCTCGTCGTGGCGCGACAGCACCACCAGACAGCGATCGCGGTTTTTCTCGCGGAAATCCTCCACGCACTTGGTGGCGATATCGCGATACTCTTCCGGCCGGTCTATCTTGCCGTGCATGTGCTCTTCCGGGTACAGGTTGGGATTGAACATCGCCTGGCGAATGCCGCACAGGAAGCCGATGCGCTCCGCCCAGAAGCCGCCGAGGCCGACCCCGCAGATCAACGGGTGCGCATCGCCGCCCTGCTGCACCGCCTTGTCCACCTCTTTCAACAGATGCTGCATGTCGTGACGCGGGTGCAGCGTGCTGTAGCTGATAAAGCGCACATCCGGATCGATAAACTGCAGCTGTAACACCTTTTCATGATTGCCGGGGCTGGTGGAATCGAAGCCGTGCAAATAGATAATCATGTGGATCCTCGCAACAAGCCAAGGGCCGCGGGCGCGGCCCTCATCATTTCCGCTCTGCGCCGCGATGCGGCGCCTGGATTCACCCTTGCGAACGCTGCTTGTGCTCCTCCCAGCGTTCGCTCAGCGCGCTGAGCGCCTTGTGCGCCTGCTGCCAGCGCTCGGAGTCGCGCAGTTCCTGACGGGTGAACTGACCGCGATGATATAACCGCTTCACCTTCTCTGCTTTGACCGGGGACAGGTTATCCAACACGCTGACCGCGCCTGCGCGGTGGTTGCACACCAGGATCATATCGCAACCGGCATCCAGCGCCGCCTGGCCGCGTTCGGCATAGCTGCCCATGATGGCGGCGCCTTCCATCGACAGATCGTCGGAGAAAATCACGCCGTCGAAGCCCAGTTCCTGACGCAGGATCTGCTGCAGCCAGTACGGCGAGCCGCTGGCCGGACGCGGGTCCGCTTCAGTATAGATGACGTGAGCCGGCATGACGGCGTCCAGCAATTGACGATTGATCAGCTCGCGGAAGATCGCCATGTCATGCTCGCGGATCTGTGCCAGCGGCCGCGGATCGCGCGGGGTTTCCTTGTGCGAATCGGCGCTGACGGCGCCGTGCCCCGGGAAGTGCTTACCGGTGGTTTTCATGCCGGCGCTGTGCATGCCGAGGATAAAGCGCTCCGCCATCACCAACGCCTGCTGCGGATCGCTGTGGAACGAACGCTCGCCAATCGCCGCACTGGCATGGCCGATGTCCAGCACCGGCGCAAAGCTGATGTCGATATCCTGCGCGATCATCTCCGCCGCCATCAGCCAGCCGGCCTCCTGCGCCAGGCGACCGCCTTCTTGCGCATCGTTCAAGGCGGCGAACGATTGCGCCGCCGGCAAGCGGGTGAAGCCTTCGCGGAAACGCTGCACGCGTCCGCCCTCCTGATCCACGGCCACCACCAGCCGATCGTGCGAAGCGGCGCGGATCTGGCGCACCAGCTCACGCAGCTGCTCCGCATCGTGGAAATTGCGGGTAAACAGGATCAATCCGCCAACCAGCGGGTGTTTCAAAATCTCGCGTTCTTCTGCATCCAGCTCGTAGCCGGCGACATCTAGCATTACTGGGCCCACGGGCACCTCACTTCATATTGTTCGTTCAGAATTCGGATGATGATAAACAGAATTGCCGGCGCAGCGCCGCGCCCCAGCGCAAAAATTCAACGTCGCCGCTCTGCTGCCAGCGCACTTCAAACCACAGCAGCATCAGATAATCCACCCACGGCAGCCAGCGCTGCACCTGCGCCTGCAGCCGGGCGACGTCGTGATAGCCCTGACGCGCATAGTGCTGCAAAAAGCGCTGCTGCGGCTCAGCCGCCCAGCGGTTGCCGCGAAACAGCGCGGCGATATCCAACGCCACATCGCCGTCGGCGGCATACTCCCAGTCGATCAGCCGCAGCCCCTCGCCGGTCGCGAGCAAATTGCCCGGGTGGATGTCCATGTGCAGCGGCGCCAGGCGTAATGGCCGCGGCGGCGCGCAGCGTAAGAAATGACGCTGCCAACGCAGCCAGGCGGGGGTTAAACGCCGCGTATCCAGCTGCTGCCAGTAGCGGAGGAACTGCCGCCGCAGATCCAGCCGGTAACCGCTGAGCGGCCGCCGATGCAGCGTCGTCGCCATCGCCGCCAGCTCGCCGCGTTGATTCAGCATGTCAAACTCAGCTTCTGTGACGATGTCACCTTCGAGCCATTCGAGGACAAGCCACTGATTATTCTGCGCGAAAACCCGTGGCCCCAGCCCCGACGCGCAGCGACGCAAGACCTGCGCTTCCCGCCGTCTGCTCACGCCCAGCGCGCGTTTCTCCGCGCTGTTTTGCCGCGCCAGCAGCGTAATGCCCGATCCGTCGATGCGCCAGCTCTCGCCGGTCAGCCCCTGCACCGGGCTGAAATGACAACCGGCGGTATTCACCGCCGGCAGTCTGGTTTCCATCAATTGTCGCAGCGCGGCCTCAGCGTTTAACGGCGCCATTGCCCGACCAGACGATCTCGCCGGTTTGCACCAGCATCAGCTGCATATCCAACGCCGGCGACTTCACGTCGCCGCTGACGTCGCTGTACAACACGTACTGCGCGCCGACGATGCGCGCCAGGCCAATCGCCTTGCTGCGCGAACCGAAGCTGTCATCCGCCGACAGGCCCAGCGTTTGTCTGGCGCTCGTCAGCTTCGCTTCCGGCACCACGCTGAAAGTGGAGTTCGACGCCAGCGCCTTATACAGCGCCGCGGTGGCTTTGCCCATCTGCAGCGAACCGTTGGTGTTGTTCTTGACGCTGTCCAGCAGCAGTACGCTGCCGGCCGTGACGCCATCGGCCTTCAGCATCTGATTCACCAGCGGCTGAACGCTGCCCAGCCAGTCGAGCTGCTGGATTTTCGGCGGCTGCGGCACCGGCTCGGTGGTTGGCGGCTGCGGCTGCTCGACCGGCGGCGTTGGCTGTTCCGGTTCGGCGGTGACCGGCGGCAACCGCTGATCCGGCTCAGGCGGGCGCGACAGACAGCCGCTCAGGGTGAATGCGGCCAGCGCCACTAAGACGTACTTTTTCATGCTTTTTCTCCAAACCTGGCAAGCGCTTACAGGTACAGATACAGACGCGCGCTTTTAGCTTCCAGATTACCGTTAATCGAGTAGATTTTGGCGTCCGAGTTAGGCGCCACGACGATCTCACGCGGTTTCTCGAAGGGGCGAATATCCAGCCCCTGCGCGTCGTACCAATAGAAACGATAATGCACGGTGACCGGCGTCGGTTGGCTGTTATTGAGCACCGAAGTCGCCATCACCCGCCCGGAAGCGTTCGAGACAGAGGGCGTATCGGCAAAAATGCCGGCGGTCAGCACCGAAGGATCCATCACCACCGTTTGCCCCCGGTTAACCGCGATGCCGGATGGCGAACTGCACCCCATCAGCAACGCGGCGGGCAGCGCCAACGCCATCAGACAACGCAGAGTTTTTTTACCGCGCATGATTTCCTCGCTTAACGTGACAGCAGCGGCCCCAGCGAGCGGCCACCGACCAGGTGCATATGAATATGATAGACCTCCTGACCGGCGTGGCGGTTGCAGTTGACGATCAGGCGGTAGCCATCCTCGGCGATGCCTTCCTGTTCGGCGATTTTCGCCGCGGCGGTGATCATGCGGCCCAATGCGGCCTCATGCTCCACGGTCACGTCGTTGACGGTTGGGATCAGCACGTTGGGAACGATCAGCACATGGGTAGGCGCCTGGGGGGAGATGTCACGGAAAGCGGTGACCAGTTCATCCTGGTAAACCACATCAGCAGGGATTTCGCGGCGGATAATTTTACTGAAAATCGTTTCTTCGGCCATCTGGCGTTCCTTGTTTTACACAATTAGCTGTACGCAGTATGAGTGACAAATTCTACTGCTTTCAACCTGATTGCGCACTTTCCACGTCGAGTGCTGCAGATTCGCGCAGCCCGGCCCCCCGCTTGTGCATCTTTTCACTTTGGTTATTCACTATTGTTGCTTTACTTGCCTCGCGCCGCCGCCAATAGTAACCCCATGATTAACAAAGGATAGAGGGCGTTATGTTACCGAGAATTTCGGCGCTGTGCGCGCTGTTGCTGAGCGCCGCCGTGCAGGCGGCCACGACGAGCGGTATCGACCTGCAGGCTAACCGAGAGCCGATACACACAGAGAAAAACCCCGCCGCTATCGCGCTGATCCCGGCGAACTTTCACTTCGCGGTGCCCGGCAAGCTGACGGTGGCGGTAGCATTCGAGAACTCCCCGCCGCTGGCGCTGTTCGCCGAAGACAATAAAACGCTGATCGGCAGCGATCCGGACATCGCCCGCCTGGTGGCCGATAGCCTCGGGCTGGAGCTGAATCTGGTGCCCACCTCCTGGGAAGATTGGCCCTTGGGCATCAGCGCGGGCAAATACGATGCGGCGATCTTCAATATCGCCGTCACCAAACAGCGTAAAACCAAATTCGATTTCGCCACCTACCGGGTGGACACGCTGGGCTTTTACGTCAAATCCACCAGCCACATCACCGCGATCAACCGCCCGCAGGACGTGGCCGGGCTGCGGATCATCGTCGGATCCGGCACCAATCAGGAAAACATTCTGCTGGGATGGGATAAGCAGAATCGCGCCGCCGGGCTGCCGCCGGTACAGCCGATCTACGTGACCGACGACGCCGCCACCAACCTCAGCATTCAGTCCGGGCGCGCCGATGCGTTCTTCGGCCCCCACTCCACCGGCGCCTACAAGGCGGCGCTGACCGGCAAAACCAAAATGGTCGGCATCGGCCCCAACGTGGCCTACGTCGCGGTCACCACCAAAAAAGGCAACGGGTTGGTGAACGCCGTCAACGCCGCGATCAATGGCGCGATCGTCAGCGGCGAATACGCGCAGGTGCTGGAACGCTGGGGCGAAGGCGATGAAAAGGTCGAGCGTTCAACCATCAACCCGCCGGGCATCGGCGACTAACCGCCGATCAGCTGCGGAGCATGCCGACGCATCCACTCGGCCAGCGAGTCCAGCGTCGGCCGCAGCGATTTGCCTAGCGCGGTGACCTGATACTCCACCCGCGGCGGCACTTCGGGATAAACCTGCCGCGTCACCAGACCGCGCTGCTCGAACAGCCGCAGCTGGCGCGTCAGCTCTTTTTGCGCGATGGGTGCCACCGCCCGCTGCAGCTCGCTGAATCGCACCGGGCCATCGATTATGATCAGCCGATACAGGATGGGTATCGCCCATTTGCCCGACACCAGATTGACGAAGTCCACCATCGGGCAGGGTTCGCCCGCCGTCGGCAGCGCCGACAAATTATTTTCCGCCGTTAAGGGCGCTTGCGTCGTCATTTCATCCCACCTCGTCCTTTAGTATCCAAAAGGTGCCTACTATGCAAAAGGAACTATAGCGCAAATAATGCCGCAACAGACGCTAAAGAGGAATCGGTTATGTCACGACTGCAAGGCAAATACGCATTGATTACCGGCGGCACCAGCGGCATCGGGCTGGAAACCGCCCGCCAATTCATCGCCGAGGGCGCAACGGTGGCGATCACCGGCCGCAGCCAACGCGCCCTGGACGCGGCGGGCCAGGCATTGGCAGGCAACGCGCTGCTGCTGCTGAGCGACGCCGGCGACATCCCACAGCAGCGCGCGCTGGCGCAGCAGTTGGAGCAACGGTGGCCGCGGCTGGACGTGCTGTACGTTAACGCCGGCGACGTCACGCATCGCCCGCTGCAGGAGTGGGATGAGCAGAGCTACCAGCGGCTGATGGACATCAACCTGAAGGGGCCGTTCTTTCTGATCCAGGCGCTGCTGCCGCTGCTGGCCAACCCTTCTTCAGTGATCCTGTGCGGTTCGGTCAGCGCCCATATCGGCCTGCCGCAGAGCAGCGCCTACGCCGCCAGCAAAGCCGGTTTGTTGTCTTTGGCCAGAACGCTCTCCGGCGAGCTGCACGCGCGCGGCATTCGCGTCAACGGCCTCAGCCCCGGCCCGACCGAAACCCCGGCGCTGGGTAAGCTGGGGCTGGCGGAAGCGGATGAGCGGGCCTTGCGCGACGATATCCGCGCGCTGGTGCCGATCGGCCGCATGGGCAGCGCGTTGGAGCTGGCCAAAGCGGCGGTGTTTCTGGCGGCGGATGAGTCGGCCTTTATGGTCGGCGCGGAGCTGCAGATGGACGGCGGCGTGGGGAATTTATAATTTGGCGACGCGGCCGCGCCCTGCGCGGCCCGCAAGATCACCCCAGTCCAGGGATATCGACGCCGAAAGTCTGCAGCAGCAACACCACGTTGAGCAGCACAATCACCACCGTGCCGACCACCGCAGCCAGGCTGGTCCAGCGACCGTTGGCGAATTCGCCCATGATGTCGCGGCGACGGGTGAACATTACCAGCGCAATCATCGGCGCCGGCAGCGCCAGGCTCAGCACCACCTGGCTGTAGACCAGCGCGTTGGTGGCGTTGACGCCCATCGCCACCACGATGAACGCCGGCACCATGGTGACCAGACGGCGCACCCACACCGGGATACGGAAACCGACGAACCCCTGCATGATCATTTGTCCGGCCATGGTACCCACCACCGAGCTGGAAATGCCGGAGGCGATCAGCGAAGCCAGGAAGATGCCGGCCGCCGCCGCGCCGAACAGCGGCGTCAGCGTATGGTAGGCGGTGCCAATTTCGGCCACGTCGCTGTTACCGGCGTGGAAGGCGCTCGAGGCCATGATCACCATCGCAATATTCACCAGCCCGGCCAGCGCCAGCGCGATCACCACTTCAATATTGGAAAAACGCAGCAGCTTGCGCCGCTCGCCGTTGTCGCTGGCCGGGCTGCGGTGCTGGGTCAGCCCCGAATGCAAGAAAATGGCGTGCGGCATCACGGTGGCGCCGATAATGCCGACGGCGATGGTCAGCGCTTGGGCATCCGGCAACTGCGGCGTCACCATACCGATGCCGGCCGCCTGCCAATCCACCGGCACGATGAACATTTCCACCAGGTAGCACAGCGCGATGATGCCCACCAGGCCGCCGATCATCAGCTCAACCGGACGAAAACCTTTTTTCTCCACCATCAGCAGCGCATAGGTGATCACCGCCGTCACCCCCATGCCCGCCAGCAGCGGCATATGGAACAGCAGCGCCAGCGCGATCGCCCCGCCGAGAAACTCCGCCAGATCGGTGGCCATCGCCGCCACTTCGCTGAGCAGCCACATGCCGATCACCACCGGCCGTGAAAACTGGTCGCGGCACATCTCCGCCAGATTGCGGTTGGTGACGATGCCGAGCTTGGCCGACAGCGCCTGGAACAGCATGGCGATCAGGTTGGCCATCACCACCACCCACAGCAGGCTGTAGCCGTATTTCGCCCCGGCCTGGATGTTGGTGGCAAAGTTACCGGGGTCCATATAGGCAATAGAGGCAATCACCGCCGGACCGGCGAACAGCAGTGGCGTAAAGGCGCCGCGCTTGCGCCCGGCAAGGGCGGCGCCAATCGCGATGTTGGTCCGTTCGGTTAACGATGAGGGGGTTGCCGCGTCTCGCATGAAGTACCCTTAATCTTTTACTGGTTATTTTTCCACCGATCATGCTGACAATGTAGCATCGGCTACACTTTATGCAACAGGCGAAATTAATGGGCTTTGTGTAGAGATATTTCTAACTACCACAATGCATGGCATCGAATTGATAATGTGTGCTATTTGGACTAACTTAGGGCAACCCTCCCCGCATTGCCGGGAGACGCCATTTTTATGCTTACAGGACGCCCCACGCTATGGTTACCCGCGCGCCAGATAACGCCGACCGCCACGCCCAGACCGACATGCCGGACGAGGCCGAGCACGCCCTGCGTTTTAGCCGCGCCCGCGAAGCGCAGTCCAATGCGCTGATCGAAGATTACGTTGAGCTGATCGCCGATTTGCTGCAAAGCACCCGCGAAGCCAGAACCACCGATATCGCGCGCCGCTTCGGCGTCTCTCACCCGACGGCGATCAAAAATATCGCGCGGCTCAAAAGCGCCGGGCTGGTGGAGTCGCGCCCTTATCGCGGGGTGTTTTTAACCGAGGAAGGCGAGCAGCTGGCGCAGAAGGTGCGCCGCCGTCACCGCATCGTGGTCGATTTGCTGATGTGCCTCGGGGTGCCGAGCGAAACCGCCGAGCTGGACAGCGAAGGGATTGAACACCATATCTCGGACGAAACGCTGGCGGTGTTCGAGCATTACCTGCAAAAACATGCCAAACCCTGATTCCCGGAGCGCCGATGAGCTACGCCGTGCAGCAAGTCTACGATCTGCGCCTGGTGGTTTTCGCCGAAGCCGGGCCGATGTTGAAAGACGAAAACGACGTCAGCCTGTTTATCGCGCCCGCCTTTGAACATGAGGCCGGGATGATTGCCCTCCCCGTCAACCGCCTGGACGCCACCTTTTTCCAGCTCAGAAGCGGCATTGCCGGCGCCGTATTGCAGAAATTCATCAACTACCGGCTGCGCGTGGCGCTGCTAGGCGATATCACCCCATGGCTGGCGAAAAGCAACGCGCTGCAAGATTTCGTTCGCGAAGCCAACCGCGGCGAACAGGTCTGGTTCCTTCCTTCTCTCGCCGAACTCGAACAGCGCCTTAGCGCCTGACGACAGGCAACAAAAAAGGGAGGCTTTCGCCTCCCTTGATAACTCCCCTGCCTGAATCAGTGATTACGGATGTATTCGTCCATATCGGTTTTCAGGTTGTCGGACTTGGTGCCGAAGATGGCCTGCACGCCGGAGCCAGCGACGACTACGCCGGCTGCGCCCAGTTTCTTCAGGCCCGCCTGGTCGACTTTGGACACGTCGGCCACGCTGACGCGCAGACGGGTGATGCAAGCATCCAGGTTAGTGATGTTTTCTTTACCGCCGAAGGCCTGAACCAGCGCTGCGGACATTTCGGAACCGCCCTGCGCAGTCTGCTCGGCAGCGGTGTCTTCACGGCCCGGCGTTTTCAGATCCAGCTTGGCGATCAGCACGCGGAAGATGGTGTAGTACACCAGACCGTAGACGATACCGACGATTGGGAACAGCCAGATTTTGCTGCTGTTGCCGCTCAGTACGATAAAGTCGATCAGGCCGTGCGAGAAGCTGGTGCCGTCACGCATGCCCAACAGGATGCAGATTGGGAACGCCAGGCCGGCCAGGATAGCGTGGATCACGTACAGAATCGGCGCGACGAACATGAAGGAGAACTCGATCGGCTCGGTGATACCGGTCAGGAACGAGGTCAGCGCGGCGGAGATCATGATGCCGCCGACTTTCGCGCGGTTTTCCGGCTTGGCCGAGTGCCAGATGGCGATGGCCGCAGCAGGCAGACCGTACATTTTGAACAGGAAGCCGCCGGACAGTTTGCCCGCGGTCGGGTCGCCCGCCATATAGCGAGGGATATCACCGTGGAATACCTGGCCCGCCGCGTTGGTGAACTCGCCAATTTGCATTTGGAACGGGACGTTCCAGATGTGGTGCAGACCGAACGGCACCAGTGCACGCTCAACCACGCCGTAGATGCCGAAGGCCACGACCGGGTTCTGATAAGCCGCCCACTGCGAGAAGGTCTGGATAGCCGTACCGATCGGCGGCCAGATGAAGGACAGCACTACGCCCAGAACGATCGCCGCCAGACCGGAAATGATCGGCACGAAACGCTTACCGGCAAAGAAGCCCAGGTATTCCGGCAGTTGAATGCGGAAAAAGCGGTTAAACATATAGGCCGCGATGGCGCCGGAGATAATCCCCCCGAGCACACCGGTATCCGCCAGGTGTTTGGCCGCAATTTCTTCAGCCGGCAAGTGCAGCACCAGCGGCGCAACCACCGCCATGGTTTTCACCATGATGCCGTAAGCCACCACTGCCGCCAGCGCGGAAACGCCGTCGTTGTTGGTGAAGCCCAAGGCGACGCCGATGGCGAAAATCAGCGGCATGTTGGCGAAGACCGAACCGCCCGCTTCCGCCATCACGTGGGAGACTACCGCAGGTAGCCAGCTAAAGTTGGCGGAACCGACGCCCAGCAGGATACCTGCGATAGGCAACACGGACACCGGCAGCATTAGCGATTTACCTACTTTTTGCAGGTTTGCAAATGCGTTCTTGAACATAGTTGAGTGTGCTCCTGAGTAATAATGCTTTGCTACTTCTTGTCGCGATTGGTCGCGCTGCAAGGGGGGGAGAAAAACCCCTGCAATTCAGGGTGTCTGAGCACCCCTTGAATTTATTACGCAGAGTAAAATAAATAGCCTGCGCAATGTTTGATGACAATCACGTTTCGATGATCGAGCCGCGGCAACTTTGCATAAACCGGCGTTTTTTTGGCAAAACAGAGCAAAAAACGCGCGCCAATCACCCTGAAACGGGAGCGAACCTTACCCGTTTCAGTGATTAATTACGAGCTTAAAAAAAATTACGCAGACAATGACCTACCGCTATAGCCTAGGTCAAAGATCACAGTTCGAGATGAAATAAGCGTGAAAAGTTGGCGGTGGTCGCTTCGACCAGCTGTTCCAGGCTGACGCCCTTCAATACCGCCATGTATTCAGCCACATCACGCACATAGGCGGGTTGGTTTTCTTTGCCGCGATGCGGCACCGGCGCCAGATAAGGCGAGTCGGTTTCCACCAGCATGCGATCCAGCGGCACGTAGCGTGCCACTTCGCGCAGCTGTTCGGCATTGCGGAAGGTGACGATGCCGGAGAAGGAGATGTAGAAGCCCAGATCCAGTAAGGCTTCGGCCGTGGCCAGATCTTCGGTGAAGCAGTGCAGCACGCCGCCGCAGTCTTGCGCGTTCTCTTCACGCAGGATCGCCAGCGTGTCCGCGCGCGCCTCGCGGGTGTGGACGATCACCGGCTTGTTCAGATCACGGCCAATGCGGATATGTTCGCGGAAAGAGTCCTGCTGCAGCTCAAGGTTGTCTTTCTGGTAGAAGTAATCGAGCCCGGTCTCTCCCAGCGCCACCACCTGCTCCGCCGCCGCCAGGCGACGCAGCTCGGCGTAATCATAGCCCTCTTCCAGATTAAGCGGATGCACCCCGCAGGAGAAAGCCACATCGTTGCGCTCGCCGATCAGTTCGGTCATGGAACGGTAACCCGGCAACGTGGTGGCGACCGCCAGCACATAGCCGACGTCGCGCGCCTTGGCCTTGGCCAGCGCGTCGTCCACATTCTGGTGCAGCGTTTGGTAATCCAGGCCGTCAAGGTGGCAATGAGAATCGACTAACAACATAATTTTTAACTCTTTTACTTTACAGCGAATGAGGTTGGGAATAGCCGGCGGCGCCAAGCATCTGTTCCCAGCGAAGTAACTGTTCGGTCAGCAGCAGCTCGCGGTTGATGCCCACCACGCTGAGCAGCTGGTGACGGCAGTTCAGCCACTGCTGCACAATCTGTTGCAGCGAGGCGCTGCTCAGCAGGCTGGCCAGCTGATGCACCAGCGGCTGCTGATCCTGATTCAATACATAGTGATGCGCGCCCTGTTGCCACTTCATTGCGTCCACCAATAACGCGCACAGCCAATGCAGGCGTTCGGCAACGTCTTCATGGTTTAGCACCGGCAACAGCGACAGCATATCGCGTTGCGGGAGCGCGGCGCTCAATGCGGCGCACAGGGCGCCGCGCTGTTGCCACTGCTGCGGTTGCAACAGCTGCTCGGCGGCCAGGGGTGCGCCGTCATGCAGGCGCAGCGCCGTGACTCGGTCTGTCTGAGAGCCCGCCGCCTGCCGGCCCAACCACTGCAGGCTGAGCTGCTCATCCGGGCTGGCCAAATGCCAGTACAGGCAGCGGCTGCGCAGCGTCGCCATCAGCTGCGACGGCTCACGGCAACCCAGCAGAAAATAGGTTTTCTCCGGCGGCTCCTCCAGCGTTTTCAACAGTGCGTTGGCCGCCGCCTCGGTCAGCTGTTCCGCCTGCGGCAGCCAAATCACCTTGGCGCCGCCCTGTTGCGCGTGGGCGTACAGCGTTTCAATCACCTGGCGGATGGGTTCGATGCCCAGGCTGCTCTTGCCCTTTTCCGGCGCCAACACGTGATAATCCGGGTGATTGCCCGCCAGCATCAACCGGCAGCTGTGGCACTCGCCGCAGCTTTTTTCGCCGTTGCGCTGTTGGCAGATCAACCAACGGCTCAGGCCGTAGGCCAACGCATCGTCACCATTGCCCGCCGCCGCATGCAGCAGCAGCGCATGATGGCCCCGGCCGTCGGCGTACTGCCCAATCAGCTGGCGATAAGGGCCATTCAGCCACGGGTACCAGTTCATTATGCGCCTTCCTGCTGCCGCAGCCAGTGGCTGACGCAGTCGCGGATCGCCGCAGTCACCTGCTCCAGCGGCTGGGCGGCGTCGACGGTGACGATCGTTTCGTCCTGCGCCGCCAGTTCGAGATAGCGAGCGCGGGTGCGTTCGAAGAACGGCAGCGCCTCCTGCTCGATGCGATCCAACTGACCGCGCGCCTGCGCGCGTTGCAGGCCGACCAGCGGAGGCAGATCGAGATAGACCGTCAGATCCGGGTGAAAATCCCCCAGCACGGTGTCGCGCAGCGAGGTCATCAGCTGCGGATCCACGCCACGGCCGCCACCCTGATAGGCTTGTGAAGAGAGATCGTGGCGATCGCCCACCACCCAGGCGCCGCGCGCCAGGGCGGGTTTGATCACGGTTTCCACCAACTGCACGCGCGCAGCGTACAGCATCAAGACTTCGGCCTTGATGGTCGGCAATTCGCCGTCGATGCCGCGCTTGAACAGGTCGCGCAGCTTCTCCGCCAACGGCGTGCCGCCGGGTTCACGGGTGAAGACGATGTCGTTGATGCCATGTTCACGCAGCACATTGACTACCGTGTCGCGCGCGGTGGTTTTGCCCGCGCCTTCCAGCCCTTCGATTACAACGAATTTACTTTTCATTCTTTTCCTTTAACGCCTGACGGTACACGCGCACAGCCTGGTTATGGCTCGCCAGATTGGTGGTGAAGGTATGCCCACCCTTGCCGTCGGCGACAAAATAGAGATAAGGCGTTTTAGCCGGATTGGCGGCCGCCTGCAACGAGGCCTCACCCGGCATGGCGATCGGCGTTGGCGGCAGGCCGGCGATCACATAGGTGTTGTAAGGCGTCGGCGTCTCCAGATCCTTGCGCGTGATGTTGCCATTATAGCTCTCGCCCATGCCGTAGATCACCGTCGGATCGGTCTGCAGACGCATGCCGAGACGCAAACGGTTGACGAACACCGACGCCACCTTGCTGCGCTCTTCCGGCACGGCGGTCTCTTTCTCGACGATCGATGCCATGGTCAGCAGCTCTTCCGGCGTTTTGTACGGCAGACTGGTGTCGCGGCCGTCCCAGGCGGCCTGCAGCGCTTTGTTCATGCGGACGTGGGCACGTTTGAGCAGCGCGATGTCGCTCATGCCGGCGGTATACTGGTAGGTATCCGGGTACAGCCGCCCTTCCGGGGTTTCTCCTGCAGCAATGCCGAGCGCGGCGGCGATCTCCGCGTCGCTTTTGCCCGCCAGAGTGTGTTTCAGGTATTTGGACTGCTGGAGCACCTGCTGCCAGTCACGCAGGCGTGAGCCTTCGATAAAGCGCGCGGTGAACTGCGCCTCTTTACCGCTGGCCAACAGTTTCAGCATCTGGCGCACCGTCATGCCCGGCGTGAACCGGTAGGTTCCGGCCTTGAACTCCGCCAGCTCCGGTTCCAGTTTCAGCAGCCACTGGAACCAGCGGCCGCTGCGCACCAGTTTATCGCGCACCAGTAACCCTTCCAGCGCCACCCGGCCGGTGCCGGCAGGCAGTTTGAAGATAGTCTCTTGCTGGATAGCCAGCGGCGTATCGGCAAAGCGTTCGATCTTCTGGTAGCCCCAAAACAGCAGCGCCAATGCCAGAACAACAATAACAGACAGGACCTTCAGCTTTCTTTTCTTCATCAATCAGCCATGGTTAACAGTGTGGACGCAAAAAATCATACAGCTGGCGCGAATGATAACGCCATGATTGAGCAACGTTTACCGGCAGCAGCGGCATCAGCGCGTTGCTCACCAGGACTTCGTCGGCATCGGCCAGCGTCTCCAGCGGCTCGCTGACGCAGTGCAGACGGTATTCCGATCCCGCCAGCAGCGCGATCACCCGTCGCCGCATCAGGCCCGCGACGCCCGCCTGGCTCAGGTCCGGGGTAAACACCGCTTTTCCCTTACGCCAGAACAAATTAGCCGCACAGCATTCCACCAGCATACCGGCAGTGTCAAGCACCAGCGCCTCGTCGGCGGCCGTCTGGTCAAGATGCGCGCGGATCAGCACCTGCTCCAGGCGGTTCAAATGCTTCAACCCCGCCAGCAGCGGATTGCGCGCCAGCGCCACCGGGCTGAGCGCAAGCGTGATGCCCTGCTCGCGCCACTGCAAATAGTGCGCAGGGTAGCTGCTGCGGGCGACGATGCGCGTCGGGTTTTCGCACCCCGTCGGGCTGTAGCCTCGTCCACCGCTGCCGCGCGTCAGTATCGCTTTGACCACGCCGAGCGAAATTGATTCTGCCGCCTGCGCCATCTCGCGCTCGAAAGCCGGCCAATCGGTGGCGGGCAGCATCAGCCGTTGGGCCGCCTGCTGCAGCCGCTCCAGATGCCAGGGCAGCAGCTCGATTTTACCGTCGATAACCCGGGCGGTAGTAAAGCAGCCGTCGCCGAACTGCAGACCACGATCGCTCGGCGCCAGCGCATCGTGGCGTTGTCCGTTAATCCAGTACATGCTTCCTCCTGTTGCCGGGTAATTTCATTACGTCCGCAGAATAGCAGGCGGCGAGGCAATACGCAGCCCTGCTGACGGCCGGACGCCAGGCGTAAAAAAGCCCGGTTAAAAAACCGGGCTTTTCATCAGCGAACAATCGCGCGAGTTACACTCGGCGGAAGATCAGCGAGCCGTTGGTGCCGCCGAAGCCGAAGGAGTTACACAGGGTGTACTCCATATCGCTGACCTGGCGCGCTTCGTGAGGCACGAAGTCCAGATCGCAACCTTCATCCGGGTTATCCAGGTTGATGGTCGGCGGTACCGCCTGATCGCGCAGCGCCAGCACGGTAAAGATGGACTCGATCGCGCCCGCCGCACCCAACAGGTGGCCGGTCATCGATTTGGTCGAGCTCACCAGCACGCGCTGGGCATCAGCGCCGAACACGGATTTCACCGCCTGCGCTTCCGCCTGGTCGCCCGCCGGCGTAGAGGTGCCGTGTGCGTTGATGTAACCGATTTGTGACGGGGTCACACCGGCGTCAAGCAGGGCATTTTCCATCGCCAGCGCAGCGCCTGCGCCGTTTTCCGGTGGCGACGTCATGTGATAAGCATCGCTGCTCATCCCAAAGCCAACCACTTCGGCGTAGATTTTCGCGCCGCGTTTTTTCGCGTGTTCGTACTCTTCCAGCACCATCATGCCGGCGCCGTCGCCCAGCACGAAGCCGTCGCGGTCTTTATCCCACGGACGGCTCGCCGCCTGCGGGTTGTCATTACGGGTGGACAGGGCGCGCGCTGCGCCAAAGCCGCCGACGCCCAATGGGGTGCTGGCTTTCTCTGCCCCACCGGCCAGCATCACGTCCGCATCATTGTAAGCAATGATACGCGCGGCATGGCCGATGTTGTGTACACCTGAAGTACAGGCGGTGGCGATGGAAATGCTTGGGCCACGCATGCCATACATGATTGTCAGGTGACCTGCAATCATATTCACAATGGTGGAAGGCACGAAGAACGGACTGATTTTCCGTGGGCCACCGTTAACCAGTGAACTGTGGTTTTCTTCAATCAAACCCAGGCCGCCGATGCCGGAACCGATCGCGGCTCCAATGCGGCTGGCGTTAGCCTCGGTGATGTCCAGACCTGCATCCTGCATGGCTTGCATGCCGGCAGCGATACCGTACTGGATAAAGGCGTCCATCTTGCGCGCATCTTTGCGAGAGATGAAATCCTCAGAATTAAAATTCTTTACCAGGCCAGCAAACTTGGTCGCATAGGCAGTGGTATCGAAATGGTCGATCAGGCTGATGCCACTCTGACCGGCAAGAAGAGCGTTCCACGTGGACTCTACCGTATTGCCGACAGGAGACAACATGCCCAGTCCGGTCACAACTACTCGACGCTTAGACACGTTTGTCCTCCAGGGAGGGAAAAATATGACACTAGGGATAGAAAAAACTTAGGCGGTCGAACGACCGCCTAGATATGTTCTCTTACTGCTGGCTAGCGTTGATGAAATCAATAGCTGCCTGAACAGTAGTGATCTTCTCAGCTTCTTCGTCTGGAATCTCGGTGTCGAATTCTTCTTCCAGTGCCATTACCAGCTCAACGGTGTCAAGAGAATCAGCGCCCAGATCTTCAACGAAAGAAGCGTTGTTCAAAACTTCTTCCTGTTTAACACCCAGTTGCTCAACAATGATTTTCTTAACGCGTTCTTCGATAGTGCTCATACTCTTAAATTTCCTATCAAAACTCGCTTTCGCGATGGTTTTCGTAGTGTATAAAATGCTGAAAAAGATGCAACTAAATCCCGGCTGGTCAAACCACGATTTTACGCTATTTTGCGGTTTTTGCCTCAAATAACGCAAATGGTTTTCACATTTTTTAAATCATGTACATGCCGCCATTGACATGTAACGTTTCACCGGTGATATAGCCGGCCTCATCAGAGGCCAAAAATGCAACAGCGCTGGCGATTTCTTTAGCATCGCCCAGCCGGTTGGCTGGAACTGATGACAAAATGCCTGCGCGTTGATCATCTGTCAACGCCCGTGTCATGTCCGTCTCAATAAAGCCAGGTGCCACGACGTTGACCGTAATGCCACGAGAAGCAACTTCACGTGCCAAAGATTTGCTAAAACCAATCAGACCGGCTTTAGCCGCCGCGTAGTTCGCCTGCCCTGCGTTCCCCATAGTGCCGACAACGGAACCGATGGTGATGATACGGCCAAACCGCTTTTTCATCATAGCGCGCATTACCGCTTTTGACAGGCGGAATACGGAAGTCAGGTTAGTGTCGAGGATATCCTCCCACTCATCATCCTTCATACGCATCAGCAGGTTATCACGCGTAATGCCGGCATTATTCACTAAAATGTCGATTTCGCCAAATTCGGCGCGAATCGATGCCAGCACGCTGTCGATAGATTGCGCATCAACAACGTTCAACATAAACCCTTTGCCGTTTGCGCCCAGGTAGCCGCTGATCGCTTCAGCGCCGCTCTCGCTGGTCGCGGTGCCGATCACTTTGGCGCCGCGGGCCACAAACGTTTCTGCAATAGCTCGGCCAATACCGCGGCTCGCGCCGGTGACCAGAACGATTTTACCTTCGAAGCTCATCATTTTCCTCTTTATTGTTCAAGCGCCGCCGACAGGCTGGCGGTGTCGTTCACCGCCGCAGCCGTCAGGGTGTCAACAATACGTTTAGTGAGACCGGTCAGCACTTTGCCCGGCCCCACTTCCAGCAGCGACGTCACTCCCTGTGCTGCGATAAATTCTACGCTCTCGGTCCAACGCACCGGGCTGTACAGCTGACGCACCAGCGCACTGCGGATCGCTTCAGGATCGTTTTCGGTACGTACGTCGACGTTGTTCACCACCGGCACCTGCGGCGCGTTGAAGGTGATGTCCTGCAGAGCCACGGCCAACTTGTCGGCGGCCGGTTTCATCAGCGCGCAGTGCGAAGGCACGCTCACCGGCAGCGGCAGTGCACGTTTGGCGCCCGCCGCTTTACAGGCGGCGCCTGCACGTTCAACCGCTTCTTTATTGCCGGCGATAACCACCTGGCCCGGCGAGTTGAAGTTGACCGGAGAAACCACCTGTCCCTGCGCGGACTCTTCGCACGCCTTGGCGATCGCATCGTTGTCCAGGCCGATGATGGCGTACATAGCGCCGGTGCCTTCCGGCACCGCTTCCTGCATCAGCTTGCCGCGCAGCTCGACCAGGCGGATCGCCGCCTTGAAGTCCAGCACGCCGGCGCAGACCAGCGCCGAGTATTCGCCCAGGCTGTGGCCCGCCATCAATGCGGGCGCTTTACCGCCCTGCTGCTGCCACACGCGGAAAATCGCTACGGAAGCCGCCAGCAGGGCCGGTTGGGTCTGCCAGGTCTTGTTCAGCTCTTCCGCCGGGCCTTGCTGCACCAGCTGCCACAGATCGTAACCCAGCGCGGCAGAGGCCTCGCCGAAAGTCTCTTCGACGATCGGGAAATGTGCGGCCAATTCGGCCAGCATGCCAACGGCCTGCGACCCCTGGCCCGGGAAAACAAAAGCAAATTGCGTCATTTTTTATTCCTGTTCAAATCAGAAACGAACCAGCGCCGAGCCCCAGGTAAAGCCGCCGCCGAAGGCTTCCAGCAGCACCAGCTGGCCACGCTGAATTCGCCCGTCTCGCACGGCTTCGTCCAGTGCGGAAGGCACCGAGGCGGCAGAGGTGTTGCCGTGACGATCGAGCGTCACCACCACTTTGTCCATCCCCATGCCCAGTTTTTTCGCCGTTGCGCTGATGATGCGCAGGTTAGCCTGGTGCGGCACCAGCCAATCCAGCTCGCTGCGGTCCATGTTGTTGGCCTGCAACGTCTCATCGACGATGCGCGCCAGTTCGGTGACCGCAACCTTGAAGACTTCATTGCCCGCCATGGTGACATAGGCCGGCTTGTCTTGATTCTGACGATCCTTGTAAGGCAGCGTCAGCAGGCTGCCGTAGCTGCCGTCGGCATGCAGGTGGGTAGACAGAATGCCCTGCTCTTCAGAAGCCCCCAGCACCACTGCCCCTGCGCCATCGCCAAACAGAATGATGGTGCCGCGATCTTCAGGATCCAGCGTGCGCGACAAGACGTCCGCGCCGATAACCAGCGCATGTTTGACCGCGCCGTTTTTCACGTACTGATCGGCCACGCTGAGCGCATAAGTAAAGCCGGCGCAGGCCGCAGCCAGATCGAACGCCGCGCAGTCTTTGATGCCGAGCATTTGCTGCACCAGGCACGCCGCACTCGGGAACGCGTGAGTCGTCGTGGTGGTCGCCACGACGATAAGCCCAATGTCTTCTTTAGCCACACCTGCCATTTCCAGCGCTTTCTCAGCGGCCTGGAAGCTCATCGTCGCGACGGTTTCATCCGCAGCGGCGATGCGACGTTCGCGAATACCGGTACGCGTGACGATCCACTCGTCAGAGGTATCCACCATTTTTTCCAAATCAGCATTGGTGCGCACTTGTACGGGCAAATAACTCCCCGTACCGAGAATCTTTGTATACATGTACGATCAGTCACTCTTAGGTAATACAGCCTCAAGGCGCGCAGCAATCCTTTCCGGGACTTGCCGCTGCACCGCCTGCACAGCCTGTTCGATTGCGACTGCAAACGCGTGAGGGTTCGCAGCGCCGTGGCTCTTGACTACGGTGCTGCGCAATCCTAACAGACATGCGCCATTATACTGGTCGGGGTTCAGGTGGCCGAACCGCTTGACCACCCGTTTTTGCAACCAACGGCCCAACAATTTCAGCCACCAGGCTCGCTTGTTTCCATCGCCGGACGATTTCAGCAGCGATAAGAACACCCTGACCACCCCTTCCATGGTTTTCAGCGTGACGTTGCCCACGAAGCCGTCACAGACCAACACATCGGTCTTGCCGGTGAGCAGTTCGTTTCCTTCCAGGTAACCAATATAGTTGATTGCCGGAGTATTTTTTAGCACAGCGGCCGCTTCGCGGATATTATCCAGGCCTTTGGTCTCTTCTTCGCCGATATTCAGCAGCGCCACCCGCGGTTGCGCAATGCCGATCACCTCTTCCGCCATCACCGCGCCCATCACGGCAAACTGCACCAGCATGGTGCTGTCGCACTCGACGTTAGCGCCCAGATCCAGCACCACGGTTTTGCTGCGCTGCTGGTTCGGGATCACCGTCATCAGCGCCGGGCGCTCAATGCCCTCCAACGGCTTGACCAACAGCTTCGCCAATCCCATCAGCGCGCCGGTATTGCCGGCGCTGACGCAGCCCTGCGCGTTGCCGCTGCTGAGCTGTTCGAGCGCAATGCGCATCGACGTGCCGCGGCTGGCGCGTATCGCTTGTGAAGGTTTGGCGTCGCCGGCGATCACAGACTCGGCGGGCACGACTTGCAGACGCTCCAGAAGAACCGGATCGGCGTGGGCAAGCAAAGGGGAGATGGCGTCGGGATTACCGACCAGCAAGAGATGAAGCTGTAAATTAGAGGCCAGTGCCTGCAACGAAGCAGGCACTGTGACGCAGGGACCGAAGTCCCCGCCCATTGCATCTAACGCCAGGGTTAGACGAGTCAAGGTATCGCTACTTAGCCGATAACCTTGCGACCGCGGTAGAAACCGTCGGCAGTGATGTGGTGACGACGGTGAGTTTCACCGGATACTTTGTCTACAGACAGAGTAGTCGTGGTCAGAGCATCGTGAGAACGACGCATGCCACGCTTGGAACGGGTTGGTTTATTCTGTTGTACGGCCATGGACCTTACTCCTCAATTACTTACGCTTTAAACTGGCTAATACGGCAAACGGATTCGGTTTCTCCGCCTCGGGAGGCAGTTGGCCAAATACCATGTCCGCTTCGGACACTTCACAGTGTTCAGATTCATGTACCGGAACGACAGGCAGTGAAAGAATAATTTCGTCTTCAATCATTGCCAACAGATCGACTTCGCCAAACTCGTCAACTTCGATCGGTTCGTACGCTTCCGGTAATGCCTCAGCCTGCTCATCATTGACGACCGGGCTAAAACAATATGTTGTGTGAACCTGATGTTCGAACGGGACTCCACAGCGTTGGCACATCAACGTTACCGTGACGTCCGCATGCCCTGTTATCACCGCGAGGCGTTGATTGTCGATATTAAACGACAACGACACCTCAACATCACTGTCCACACTGACCACGGAGTCGGCAACACGAGTAACCTGCTCAGGCGCATAGACACCAGCATAGTCCAGGCGTTTCTGAGCGGTACGTACCGCATCAATGGTCAAGGGTAATTTTACCTTTTGCATAGGGCGCGCATATTAACTTTGTAACGACATAGAGTCAAAGAAAAAGGCCGTAAAACGGCTCCTTTCACCAATATTCGCTTCCACAGCGGCCGACAGTTTAAAATGCCGTACCCATTTACGCTACGGTTTGCGAAAAAAATTATGCAGAGATTGCTTTTAGCCTCCACCTCCCCCTATCGAAAAATGCTGCTGGAGAAACTGCAGCTGCCGTTCGACTGCGCCGCGCCGGAGGTGGATGAAACCCCGCTACCGGGCGAAGGCGCGGAAGCACTGGTGCTGCGCCTGGCGGCAGCGAAGGCTCAGGCGCTGGCCCTCGCCTACCCCGAGCATCTGATCATCGGTTCCGATCAGGTCTGCGTGATCGATGGCAGCATCACCGGCAAGCCCCATACCGAGGAAAACGCCCGCGCGCAGCTGCGCCAGGCAAGCGGCCAGGCCGTGACCTTCTATACCGGCCTGGCGCTGTACAACGGCCGCAGCAAGCAGCTGCAGGCCCTGTGCGAGCCTTTCCACGTGCATTTTCGCGCGCTGAGCGAAGCGGAGATCGCCGCCTATGTGCGTCTGGAGCAACCGCTTAATTGCGCGGGCAGTTTCAAGAGCGAGGGGTTGGGGATCGCGTTGTTCGACAGGCTGGAAGGCCGGGATCCGAACGCCCTGGTCGGCCTGCCGTTGATCGCGCTGTTGGAGATGTTGCGGGCTGAAGGCATCAACCCGCTGGTGTGACGCGGATTATTTGGCGGCCTGTCGGCGCAGCACTTGCAGGCAATGACGCAGTTCTTCGTCCATCGGCGCTTCGATACGCATCGTTTCGCCGGTGGCCGGATGCTCGAAGCGCAGCGCCGCGGCGTGCAGGAACAGACGCTTCAGGCCGGTACCCGCCAGTTGACGATCGAACTCGCGGTCGCCATAGCGATCGTCAAAGGCGATCGGATGCCCGGCATGCAGGGTGTGCACGCGGATCTGGTGGGTACGCCCGGTGATTGGGCTGGCCTTCACCAGGGTGGCGAATTCGTAACGCTCCTCCACCTTGAAGCGGGTTTCCGAAGGTTTGCCTTCGCTGTTGACGCGCACGATACGTTCGCCGCTTTGCAGAATGTTTTTCAGCAGCGGCGCCTGTACGGCCTTGCAATGGGACTGCCACTGGCCGCGCACCAGCGCCAGATAATCCTTCTGCATGCCCTTCAGCCGCAGTTGCTCATGTAGCGAACGCAGCGCGGAACGCTTCTTGGCAACCAACAGCACGCCGGAGGTATCGCGATCGAGCCGATGCACCAGCTCCAGGAAACGGGCCTCAGGGCGCAGCGCCCGCAGCCCTTCAATCACGCCGAAGCTGAGGCCGCTGCCGCCGTGCACCGCGGTGCCGGAAGGCTTGTTGAGGATCAGCAGGTGGTCATCTTCATACAGAATGCAGTCGGCCAGCGCCGCCACCTTATCCAGCTTCGCCGACACCGGCGCCTCTTCGCGCTCGGCCACGCGCACCGGCGGCACGCGCACCACGTCGCCGGCCGCCAATTTGTATTCGACCTTGATGCGCCCTTTATTAACCCGCACCTCGCCTTTGCGCACGATGCGATAAATCATGCTCTTCGGCACGCCTTTCAGGCGAGCGAGCAGAAAGTTGTCGATTCTCTGACCGGCTTCGTCGTCGGAAATCGTGATGAATTGTACTGCTGGATTGTTCGTTTTCATGGTGCGGGATTCTAAATAGAGCGCGTGAATAGCGCCACATCTTTTTCTGTGCTTAACTGTCTCTCTGACGGCGGGCGAAACCCCAGCGGACAATAAGGCAGCAAGCCGATTTGAACGTTTGCGATTTCTTCCGCAGTTAAGGAAAAGTCACCTTGCTATAACGGCATCAGCAGTGGAATAATGCAGTCACTTTCCGCGTTGATTCTCGTTAAACAGGGAAAACGGTGGAATTATAAAATTTGTCTGATCGCGCAAAAACGCAGCAATGGCGTAAGACGTAATGCGAAATCAAACAATTAGCGGGCTGCGGGTTGCAGCTTGGCCGGCAAATGGAATCAGATCTGTCGACGTAAATCAGAGGCTATTCCCCTAGTAAAAGTGCTGTCTTTCACAAAGAAAAGCAGGCTTACCGAGATAATGCGCCCCTATGCAGGCGACAACCGTGAGGTTGACGGCTTTGCGAGAAGACACGGGGCTTTCGGTTTAACTCCGGCCATGAGGTTATTTTGCCCGCAGCTTTGTCGATAATGTAAAAATAACGAGTAAGTTAAGATGAAAAGAATGTTGATTAACGCAACTCAGCAGGAAGAGTTGCGTGTTGCCCTCGTAGATGGACAGCGGCTGTATGATTTGGATATCGAAAGTCCGGGTCATGAGCAGAAAAAAGCGAATATTTACAAAGGCAAAATCACCCGCATTGAACCAAGTCTTGAAGCAGCGTTCGTGGACTACGGCGCAGAACGACATGGTTTCCTCCCTCTTAAAGAAATCGCCCGCGAATACTTCCCTAGCAATTACTCTTCCCATGGCCGCCCGAACATCAAAGATGTGCTGCGCGAAGGCCAGGAAGTCATCGTTCAGGTAGACAAAGAAGAACGTGGCAACAAAGGCGCCGCCTTGACCACCTTCATCAGCCTGGCGGGCAGCTATCTGGTGCTGATGCCGAACAACCCGCGCGCCGGCGGTATTTCTCGCCGCATCGAGGGTGACGATCGCACCGAGCTGAAAGAAGCGCTCTCTTCGCTGCAACTGCCGGACGGCATGGGCCTGATCGTTCGCACCGCGGGCGTAGGCAAATCCGCCGACGCGCTGCAGTGGGATCTCTCCTTCCGCCTGAAGCACTGGGAAGCGATTAAAAAAGCCGCCGAAGGCCGCCCTGCGCCGTTCCTGATCCATCAGGAAAGCAACGTTATCGTGCGCGCCTTCCGCGATTATCTGCGCCCGGACATCGGCGAAATCCTGATCGACAACCCGAAAATTCTCGACCTGGCCAAAGAGCACATCGCCGCGCTGGGCCGCCCGGATTTCAGCAGCAAAATCAAACTGTACAGCGGTGAAATTCCTCTGTTCAGCCACTATCAGATCGAATCGCAGATCGAATCCGCCTTCCAGCGCGAAGTGCGCCTGCCGTCCGGCGGCTCGATCGTCATCGACAGCACCGAAGCGCTGACCGCCATCGACATCAACTCCGCGCGCGCAACCCGCGGCGGCGACATCGAAGAGACGGCGTTCAACACCAACCTGGAAGCGGCGGACGAAATCGCTCGCCAGCTTCGCCTGCGCGATCTCGGCGGCCTGATCGTCATCGACTTCATCGACATGACGCCGGTACGCCACCAACGCGAAGTGGAAAACCGCTTGCGCGACGCCGTGCGTCAAGACCGCGCGCGCATCCAAATCGGCCGCATCTCCCGTTTCGGCCTGCTGGAAATGTCGCGTCAGCGCCTCAGCCCGTCGCTGGGTGAATCCAGCCACCACGTGTGCCCACGCTGTAACGGCACCGGCACCATCCGCGACAACGAATCGCTGGCGCTGTCCATCCTGCGCCTGATCGAAGAAGAAGCGCTGAAGGAAAACACCAAAGAAGTTCACGCTATCGTACCGGTTCAGGTCGCTTCGTACCTGCTGAACGAAAAGCGTGAATCCGTCAGCGCGATCGAAAAACGTCAGGGTGGCGTAAAAGCCGTCATCGTGCCGAACGATGAAATGCAAACCCCGCACTACTCGGTGCTGCGCGTACGCAAGGGCGAGGAAACCTCTACCCTCAGCTACCTGCTGCCGAAACTGCACGAAGAAGACATGGAGCGTCCGCTGGAAGATGCGCCGATGGAACGCAAGCGTCCGGAGCAACCGGCCCTGGCTTCCTTCTCCCTGTCCGCCGATGTGCCGCCGCCGGCTGAAGAACCCGTCGCCGTTGCCAAACCTGTCGCTGCAGCCGCCAAGGCTAAAGCCGCAGCGCCGGCCGCCGCCAAGCCGGGCTTCCTGGGCCGCCTGTTCGGTGGTTTGAAGAGCCTGTTCGCCGGTGAAGAACAACCTGCCGTCGAAGAAGCCAAACCGGCCGAAACGCCGAAGGCGGAAGGCAACGGTGAAAACCGTCGTCAGGATCGTCGCGGTCAGCGCCGTCAAGGCACCGGCCGTAAAGAGCGCGGTGAGCGTAGCGACCGTGGCGATCGTCCGGAACGCGGCGAACGTAAAGAGCGCGGTGAAGGCCGTGACAATCGCGAACGCGACAACCGTGAACCGCGTGAGAACCGTGAAGGCCGTGAATCGCGTGAATCCCGCGATGAGCAGCGCCGTAACCGCCGCAACCAGCAGCAGAACGCGCCGGTAGCGGAGGAAACTACCTCGGAAGAAAGCGCTAAAGCGCCGCGCGAAGATCAGCAGCAGCGCCGTGAACAGCGTGCTGAACGCCAGCGTCGTCGTCAGGAAGAGAAACGTCAGGCTCAGCAGGAAGTGAAAGCGCTGGAAAGCGTTGACGCGGTCGAGAGCACCGACGAAGAGCAGGAAGAACGCCAGCAGCAGAACATGCAGCGCCGTCAGCGCCGCCCTCTGACGCAGAAAGTGCGCATCCTGTCCGCGGAAGAAGAGCTGCAGCGCGCAGCGGAAGAGCTGTTGGCGCCGAAAGCGCCGGTAGCGAAAGCCGAAGATGCGCAGCCAACCGCCGACGACAGCGTGAAGCTGCTGCCGGAAACCGTTGCCGCTCAGGCGGAAGACGATGCCCAGGGCGAAAACCGCGGCAACGGCGAAGGCATGCCGCGTCGTTCCCGCCGTTCACCGCGTCACCTGCGCGTCAGCGGCCAGCGTCGCCGTCGTTACCGCGACGAGCGTTACCCACTGCAATCCCCAATGCCGTTGGTGGGCGCGTTCGCTTCCCCGGAAATGGCATCAGGCAAAGTCTGGGTCAGCTACCCGGTCGCTCAGGTTGAAGAAGCCGAAGTGCAAACCGAAGCCGTAGAGCAGGCGCCGGTTTTCGCCGCAGCGGTTGAACAGCACAGTGTTGCCGTGGAAGAAACTCAGGCCGCGGCCAGCGTCAACGAACCGGCACCAGAAGCCGCCGTTGAAACTGCCGCCGTCACCGTAACGGAAGAAGCGGCAGTCGTAGCGCCGGTTGTTGCCACCCCGGCCGAGGAAACCCCGGCGCCGGTGGAAACCGCCCCGGCAACGGTTGCGGTTGAAGAACCGAAAGCGGAAGAGACTGCCCCTGCAGTGGAAGCTGAGCCGGTAGCTGAAACCGTAGCGGCAGAGCCAGTGGTTGAAGCTAAGCCAGCGGAAGACGAGCCTGTGGTCGAAACTGCACCGGTAGAAGCCGCGCCGGCGGAAGAAGCGCCAGTGGTAGAAGCCGCACCTGCAGCGGCAGCCGCTCCGGTAGAAAAAGCGCCGGAACCAACGGCCGCCGAGCCTGCGCCTGCGGTTGCTCAGCAGCCGGCGCCGGTGAAAGCCGTGCAGGACGCGCTGTACAAACACATCGCCACTGCGCCGATGACCAAAGCGCCTGCGCCGACCTACGTGCCGGAAGAACGCAAGCACAGCGACTGGCAGCGCCCTTCCTTCAACTTTGAAGGCAAAGGTTCAGCCGGTGGTCACTCGGCAGTGAGCCAGGCCACCGCGCCGGCCACCAAGCCGCAGCCGGTTAACGAATAAGTTAATCTACACACCTAAAAAAACCCGCCGACGGCGGGTTTTTTCTTGCCTGCAAAAAGCTCAGGCGATCTTTTTCAGTTTTTTGATGTCCAGAACATCCAACTTGCCGTCAAGTCGACTGACGAACTGCTGAAAATGCGCCGTCTCATTATGCTTATCCAGCGCTTCGCTGCTGGCCCAACGCTCAAAGAACACGAAGGTGCCCGGTTTTTCCAGATCGCGATGCAAATCATATTGCAGGTTGCCCAGCTCCTGGCGGCTCGGCTCGAGAATGTCGTGCACCGCTTCACTGACTGCGGCCTCAAATCCCGCTTTCGCTTGCAGGGTGGCGATAACGCGTACTTCCATTGTTTTCTCCCTTTCCACTTGATGAAAGTCGACGCTATTGGCGTCGGCATCGTTGAAATCCTTGTCACTATGCGCCTGCTGCGCCGTTGATTTCAACTTGTCGCCAACAAACAGATGCATCTGCGGCACTTTCCGCTTATCCTTACACCCCGGCGTGAATAAACCCATTATTCGCTTTTCATTAGACGTATTTGACCGCCGGAGCCTAGCTAGATGACCGCACAACCTCAAGTTCTGAAAATCCGCCGCCCAGACGACTGGCATATCCACCTGCGTGACGATGAGATGCTGAAAACGGTGGTGCCCTATACCAGCCAGGTATTTGGCCGGGCGATCGTGATGCCGAACCTGGTTCCGCCCGTGACGACCGTGGCCGCCGCGCGCGCCTACCGCGATCGGATTCTGGCGGCGGTGCCGCAGGGTCACAACTTCACTCCGCTGATGACCTGTTACCTGACCAACTCTCTGGCGGCCAGTGAACTGGTCAGCGGTTTCGAGCAAGGGGTGTTTACCGCCGCCAAGCTGTATCCGGCCAACGCCACCACCAACTCCAGCCACGGCGTCAGCGACGTGACCGGCATTTACCCGCTGTTCGAGCAAATGCAAAAAATCGGCATGCCGCTGCTGATCCACGGTGAAGTGACCGATCCTGCCGTCGATATTTTCGACCGCGAGGCGCGCTTTATCGAACAGGTGATGGAGCCTATCCGCCGTCACTTCCCGGAACTGAAAATCGTCTTCGAACACATCACCACCAAAGAAGCGGCGCAGTACGTGCAGGCAGGCAACCGTTTCCTCGGCGCCACCATCACCCCGCAGCACCTGATGTTCAACCGCAACCACATGCTGGTCGGCGGCATTCGCCCACACCTGTTCTGCCTGCCGATCCTCAAGCGCAACGTCCATCAGGAAGCGCTGCGTCAGGCGGTGGCCAGCGGCTCGGACCGTTTCTTCCTCGGCACCGACTCGGCGCCGCACCTCAAGCATCGCAAAGAGTCCAGCTGCGGCTGCGCCGGCTGCTTCAATGCGCCGAATGCGATCCCGGCTTACGCTGCCGTCTTCGAACAGCTCGGCGCGCTGGAGCACTTCGAGGCTTTCTGCTCGCTCAACGGCCCACGCTTCTATGGCCTGCCGCTCAACGAAGACTTCATCGAACTGCAGCGCGTGCCGACCACCCAGCCGGAAGAGATCGCCCTGGGCAATGAATCCGTGATCCCATTCCTGGCCGGCGAAACCCTGAACTGGTCGCTGAAAGGCTGATATTTTTGCTTCGCCCTCTTGCCCTCGCTTACGGTTAACTGTATAAATAAACAGTAAATCGCTTCGGGGGCAATTATGCGTGTTGAAGTCACTATAGATAAAACCCGGCCGCTGCCGTCGGGCGCCATTGAGGCGCTGACCGGCGAGCTGGGCAAACGGGTCAATCGCCAGTTTCCAGACGCCGTCGTGCACGTCCGTTATGCCGGCGCCAACGGGCTCTCCGTGCTAGGGGGCGCCAAAACCGACCGGGATCTGATTGAGGAAATCCTTCAGGAAACCTGGGAAAGCGCGGACGAATGGTTCAGCGCAGAATAACACTGCAATGCTGTTTTTGCCGGGGGTCGCTCTCCGGCTTTTTTGTTTCTGGCGCCCTGCCCATTCATCGCTTACCCTTACTCTGGAACCAAATCCGCCTCAGCGCTGTATTTAACGCAAAGGAGTAAGCATGGCCCCGGACAAGGTGAAATCCGAAGACGCAATGACGTTTGGCGAATTGCTGGCGCTGATTGCCGATCAGAAAAGACGTTTGAACGTACTGGAAGTGGCCTTCTCTTACCTGGCCTTCAGCCTGGATGACAAAGCCAACCAACGGCTGATCCACAGCCTGAGGCTGGAATCGCAAAGCCAGAATCGCGACGCCGAAACGCAGAAACATTTCGCGCACTTGGCTGAAGAACTGGAAAAATGCCTGCACGGCTCCGCCCCACCCACCGGCGGCGCGGAATAACGCCACAGGCTTTACTCATCGCGCGTTCGCACCCAAATTTGTAGAATAATTGTTCAAATAAATATTTATTTTGCAATTTTAGGTGACAACCCCTCCACCGGTGAAAGCGGATGCGTATACTGTAATTGCTCTCATGATGATGAGCCGCATTGATCCTCGTTAGTCACTCACGGTAGTTACTACTCAATAAGGGGTCTTTATGGACAGAAATGATGAAGTAATTCAGACGCACCCGCTTGTCGGTTGGGATATCAGTACTGTCGACGTTTACGACGCCATGATGATACGCCTTCATTACCTGTCTTCACTAGACCAAACGCCCGAAGAAGCCCAAGTAGACCGAACGCTTTGGCTGACCACAGATGTCGCCCGTCAATTAATCAATATCTTAGAGGCCGGCATCGCCAAGATTGAAGCTACGGATTACCAGGATCTTGATCGCAGAAAACATTGATTCATCGTCTCCTACCCCCTAAGGCGCCGCGATCTTTCCCGGCGCCTTTTCTTCGCCTTTCGCCGTTCAATCAGTGCATTGCGTCCGCCAACCTTTTATCATGGGGGCATAAGAAATCGCTATCAGAGAGGGTTGGCACGTGGAATATGATTTGATTGTGGTGGGCAGCGGTTCCGTCGGCGCGGCGGCAGGCTATTATGCCACGCGGGCCGGCTTGAAAGTGCTGATGATCGACAGCGCTATCCCTCCGCACCGAAACGGCAGCCATCACGGCGATACCCGCATTATCCGTCACGCTTACGGCGAAGGCGAAAAGTACGTGCCGCTGGTGCTGCGCGCGCAGGCGCTGTGGAATGCGCTGATTCAACAATCCGGCGAGGAACTGTTCCAGTCGTGCGGCGTGCTCAACCTGGGGCCACAGCACTCCGAATTCATTCGCAATGCGCAGCTCAGCGCGCAAAAATTCCGCCTGAACGCGCAAACCCTCAGCGCCGAACAGATCAATCAGCGCTGGCCGGAATTCCGAGCACCGGAAGGTTATGTCGGCGTATTCGAGCCAGACGCGGGGTTCCTGCGCGCCGAGCTGGCGATAACCAGCCTGATCAAGCTGGCGAAAGAAGCCGGCTGCAGCCAGCTGTTCAACTGCCCGGTCAACGCGGTAGAACCCATCGATGGCGGCGTTGAGGTCATCACCGGCGAAGGGCGTTTCACGGCGCGAAAAGCGGTGATCACCGCCGGCACCTGGGTCAAAGCGCTGTTGCCGCAACTGCCGATCGCACCGCTGCGCAAAGTCTTCTCCTGGCATCAGGCAGATGGCCGCTACAGCGTGAACAATCGTTTCCCTGCCTTTACCGTCGAAGCGCAAGACGGCACGCACTATTACGGTTTTCCGGCGGATAACGACGGCCTGAAAGTGGGCAAACACGACGGCGGCCAGCCGATGGATGCCCCCGAGCAGCGCAAACCCTTCGGCAGCTACGCCAGCGACGGCACGGAAGTTTTCTCCTTCCTGCGGCAATTTTTGCCGGGTGTAGGCGTATGTTTACACGGCGAAGCCTGCAGCTATGATATGAGCCCCGACGAAGACTTCATTATCGATACCCTGCCGGATTGCGATCGCCTGATGGTCATCAGCGGATTGAGCGGCCACGGCTTCAAGTTCGCCAGCGCTCTGGGCGAGATCGCCGCGCTGTTCGCGCAGGACAAAGCGCCGCCGGTTGACGTCTCAAGCTTTGGTCTGAAACGATTTAGCTGAGCGAAGGATTTCGCTGTCCAAGTCCCCCTCAGGCACTGGACAGCGAAATTTGGCGGTTACAATTTGTTAACCTGCTAACTCTTTTAAATACCAAGTAAAAATCCTGATAACGGAAATTTCTTATATTCAGCAGTTGAATTTCCGAATTGAACACTTGCAGTGTAAGTCCTATTTTACAGAAGATATGCTCCATCGGCTTTCAACAAGGACGTCACCATGAAACTACTTGTCGTGGACGAATGCTGCTTCACCCGGGTCGGTATAGCCAGCTACTTTGCTGATAGTGGGATCACGACGATCAAGTGCTGCCACAGCATTGAATACGCTACATCGCTGTTGGCCAGCTTTCAGCCGAGCCACATTCTGGTGAACCTCAGCAACCAATGCCGCTATAACGAAGCGGATGCGCAACTGCAGGCCTTTATGGAAGCCAGCCAGTCCGCCTTGCTGTTTATCTATCTCGATACACCTTACCCTTACAGCGAAGCGCCAATGCGCATCGCCGATAACGCTTTTCTGTTCAATAAAAGCATTCTGCCGCTCACCTTACGCACGCTGCGCGAGAATCCGCTGGCGCTGGCCGATGACGGCGAAGAGCGTTCCCTGTTCAGCCCGCAGGAGCTGACGGTAATGAAGTATTGGATGGCAGAGATGCCTAACTACCGCATTGCGAAAAAACTGCAGATTAGCTCCCATACGGTCTATGTGCACAAGCGTCACATCACGGAAAAGATCAACGCGCGCAACCGGCTGGAGTTTTACTCACTGTATAACGTGCTGCGCTATTTCTACCCGCCGAGCACGCCGGCGAATTCAACGCCGCTGGCGCTGTTGGCCGTGTAACCTCAAGCCTGCGATAACGCAGGCTTTTTTATCGCCACTTTCCCGCCACTCACGCGCGGCGCGCTATAAATGACGCCGAGAAAAGGACTATAATCAAGGGTCCTTCTCTTCAGGCGGCTGAAATGTTAAACCGAATACTGGCGGCTATCGTCAACAATGTGCGTGAGCATCTGGTGCTGTACCTTTGTCTGTGGCTGGTGCTGCTGGCGTTGGATGTCTATTTCTTCTTCGTCATGTAAGCCATGCCGCCGTTATTTCCCCGATTGAGCTTCAACCGCTTCGGCGATCCCGCCCAGGTGCTGGAATTGCAGCAGATGAGCAGACCGCTGCTGCGCCCCGGACAGCGGTTATTGCAGATGCGCTATGCCCCGATCAACCCTTCCGATCTGATCCCGATCCACGGCCAATACGCGCACCGCATCGCCCTTCCTCAGGTGCCGGGATATGAAGGCGTGGGCGTCGTCGTCAATCCGCAGAATGGGCATTCAACGGGCCGACGCGCGCTGGCGGTAGCGGGTAACGGCAGTTGGCAAACGTTCGTCACGCTGCCTGAAGATCGGGTGGTCTGGGTGCCGGACGACATCGACGACGCCTGCGCAGCGCAAATCTATATCAACCCGCTCACCTGCTGGGTGCTGTTGACCCAATGGCTGCCGCTCAGCGCCGGCGACGTACTGCTGCTCAACGGCGGCGGCTCCGCTGTCAGCCTGCTGCTGGCGCAGCTGACGGCGCTGCGCGGCATTCGTCTGGCGGTCGTGGTGCGCAATGCCGCTCATCGCCAGGCGTTGCTGGCCGCCGGCGCCTGGCGCGTTATCGAAGCGCCGCAGCTGGCGGAAATGACGAATTTTGGCGCCCGAGCGGCCATCGACTGCATCGGTGGAGAGGACGGATTGCAGCTGGCGCGGGCGGTCCGCACCGGCGGCGATTTTGTGGCGCTGGGCCTGCTGAGCGGCCGCCAGGTAGACTGGCGGTGCGTGGTGGACGAGTTAAAGCTGCGCGCTTCGCTGTTCCACCTGCGTAAATGGAATGCGCAGGCGGCGCCGGCGCAGTGGCAAACGGCGTTTTATCAGCTATTCCAGCTGCTGCGGCGTGGCCAGTTGACGCTGCGCCCGCCCGCCGCGATTTACCCTTTGCATCAGTACGCAGCGGCGCTGCACCACGCCACGCAGCCCGGCGTGAATGGCAAAATCTTCCTTACGCCGACGACATCTGAGACGATTGCGGTGGATGAACCATTATTCAACGGGGTTCCCAATAAATAAAACGCAATGGAGGAAAAGGCGCCTTTTCCGTTAATGTAAACTTATTAGTGGTGAGATGCCCTTTTATTAGGGCAACGGACATTATTATGCTATCAATCTCTACGCTTTGAGATAAGGCGCATCGTTACCCAAGAAATAACGATCGATAGTAAAATGAGCATGGCAATTAAAGAGTCAAACGATGAACTCATTAAATCTAGTGGGTTTGAGATCTTCGCCACCTTTAAGTACGAATCCTCTGATAGATGCCTGAAAACTACTTCAGCCAGTACGACAAGTCAGGCAACAACAGCAGATTGGGGTTGTAGTGGTAAAGTCATACTGGCCACGGTTTTACAGTAAGAACGGTATCTGTTCTCTGATTCTTCCGGCGTCAGCCCCCCGCTGTAATGATGAGGTCTGACGCTATTGTCTTAATTCAGGATATAACCGCCGATTTGACGCCGGGCCTCATCACTCCCTGCGTAACCATTTGTCGGAACCCATTCTGTTTTCAGACTACGGAAGAAGCGTCCCATTGGGCTGTTATCCCAGTAGTTCCCTCGCCGACTGACGCTTTGCTTTATCCTGTAACGCCAAAGAACTTGTTGATATTTAAGGCCGGTATACTGGCTTCCTTGATCACTATGGAACATGACCTACCGGGGTTGGCCACGCGTCTCATAGGCCATCCGTAGGACACGACTTACCCACTCTGTATCGGCATTCGCTGACAGACTCCAGCCGATAATTCTGCAGACAAAAAGATCCATGACAACTCCCTAGTGCAAAACTATTCCAGCAAAAAGGCTCCGGTATTAATTTTTTTCAGAGCCAACAATAGTTACATGGTTAATGAATTTATATCGAGTAACTGCCTTAGCTGAAAATCAACGACTGGAAGAACCGGTGAAAATAAATGACGAGTGGTTTTATACGGAAAAATTTTTCCTTGGTTGACTATGTGCTCTCTGATTTTTAACGGGCAGAACGGCTCACCATTATTCCAGTCGTGTACTCTCACGCGTACATCAGTATAGTCAAGCAATATACAAGGAAGGTACGTTAGCCCAAGATTATTGGCCACGCGATATCGATGGTTGCCATCCATAATGATCCCCGTGTTTTTTTCAATGGGAACGGGTGTTATCCATTTTTGGCAACGCGCTATCTCCTCTGTTAATGCTATAACATGTTCCATGTTGACCTCTTCAGAGGGACGGATCAAGGCAACTGGGTGTAATATTACCTCATACTGCATGTTCACCTCACCTGAAATTTTCAAGGGCATTAAGTAAGATATCTATCTCATCTTCACTGTTATACGCATGAACGGATGCACGAACGACTGACTCCAACCCACGATTTCGCATGTCAATGAATGTCGAACTCGATCGAGAACATGAGACATTAATTCGACGTGGTTGAGCCGATAGGTATTCCTTAACAGATTCAGCTGTTTTATTTTTAACTGTAAATGTAACGATTCCTGATAGATTCTCTCCTTTATCCTGTAACTGAACGTGCGGTATACATTTCAGGCCTGAGCGAAGTTGCTTAGCCAACTTAAAAATCCTTTGCGTTACTTTATCTTGCCCTAACGAAAGCGCATATTTCGCGGCCGCCCCCAGGCCAAGCCTGTCAGCAATATTTGCCTCCCAGCATTCGAATCGTCGGGCTCCCTCGCTAATATGATAACACTGCTCATCTATAAGACTGGCAGCATGGTGATCAAGCCACACCGGTTCAATATTCGAACTCAGGGTGCTGTCCATCCATAAAAAACCCGTACCGCGTGGAGCTCTCAGGTATTTACGCCCTGAGGCTGTTAACACGTGGCACCCAATTTTTTGGACATCAAGTTGTAAATGTCCAATACCCTGGCAAGCATCAAGGAAAAACCACACGCCAGCATCACGAGCAAGGACGCCCATTTTTTCTACCGGCTGTATTGGTCCTCCATGAGTTCCCAGTATTGGGAGACTGATTAATCTGACTCGAGGATTGTCAAGGGCATGTTGTAACTGCTTCAGACAAACAGCCCCGTCCTCATCCGCTTCCAGAATGTTGATCTGAATGCCATCACGTTTTTGTCGTTGCAGGTAAGGTATATAATTGCCTGCATATTCAGTGGTCGAAGTCAGGATGATATCCCCTGGGCGCAAGGGAAGAGAGTAGAATGCGATGTCCCAGGCCCGGGTAGCATTTTCCACAAGCGCGATATCTGCAGGCTTTGCCTGGATCAATTTCGCCAGATAACCATATATATCACCAAGCCATTGGCGCTCACGCTCTGCGGCTTCATACCCACCGAGGGTAATTTCTTTTAAATAGTGTTCATGTACAGCCTGTATAACCGGGACAGGCATTAAGCTTGCTCCCGCATTGTTAAAATGAATAACATGCTCAGTCCCTGGCGTGTCAGCGCGGAGTTGCTCCAGACTTAATACCATGATTATCCTCCTCTTTTTTCAGGCTTACCATATATCCGGATAGATACGGAACGGGAAGAAATTCCTGATGCAGGCGACGGAATGTATCATCAGCGTCCAGGTCCGCGAATAATTGTGGATGTATCCATCTGGCTAGTTGCTGGATGGCAATGACATCATACGGGCTGTTGTAGAACTGATGCCAGATGGCGAAAAATGCGCTATTACGGCGGGCAGTGCTATCTGCATAAGCTGGACGGCTGGTGAACCATGCCAGCTTACGCCTGGATTCGTCGATATTGACGCCCGGCCCGAGAGGGATCCACCTTCCACCAGGAACGAAGGCCTGAAAATTCCCGCTGGTGAGTATGACGACATCAGGATTTGCAGCTATGACCTTTTCGGGATTTAACGTAAAAAATGAACCGGGAGCAAGATTGGCTGCGATATTGTCTCCTCCGGCTAATTTAGTAAAACGCCCAAAGCTCCCCTTGCCAAAGGTCATACAGCATTCTTCTGAATAACCTCCAAGACGTTCTAAAAATACCGTTGGCAATGGCTTCTTTAATTTTAAAGTCCTGGATGTGACGCGTTGTAATTCACTATCGCGAAATTTTAAATAGGCTTCAGAGCGTTCCGATTGGCCAAATAGCTCGCCAAATAGTTTCACTGTTGGAGGAATATGTGCAATAGGGTCATACCGAAAATCCACGTAGACAATTGGGATACCCGCACTGGCAAGTGCGGCCTCATACCCTGAGTCAACAATGGCATTTCGCGCATCCATATTCATGATGATGACGTCAGGTTTCAGATTAATAGCCTGTTCGATATCGAAGGTCCCTTGCTCGCGGCCTCCAAATGTCGGAATTTTCTCCAGTTGTGGAAACTGTTGCCGGTACTGCTGCCATGTTGCCGGATCTGACTGTATTAAATCTTTCCGCCAGGCCACTATCCTCTTGGCAGGATTTTCTTTATCAAGCATGGCGACCAGATACAGTTGGCGCCCTTCCCCAAGGATGACACGCTGTACCGGTAATTTGATGTTAACGGTTCGGCCAAAGAGATCGGTTACAGGCGTCATCGTCTGTTCAGCATGAACAATTGATGAGGTTAACAATACAATAAAGAGCACAAGTCGTAATATCATTTCTCATAACCTATTTTCTTGTTGAATTCCCTTGAAGATCGGCTGATTTTTAACGTAATAATTAAAGTCATGGAATACATAACCGCAACGCAAAGAAACAACGCTGACAACCCTGGCCAGAGAAGGACTACGCCCCCCAAAGCAATACCTGTAATGGAGGCGAACTGGCTGATACTCTGGACTACCCCCAATATATACCCTTGCATACCTTCGGCTGTTGTACGCGAGATTAATGCGGTAAGTACAGGCGTGGTTGCGCCAAGGAGAATTCCCCATAAAAAATAAAGCCCGATAAACCAGCGGGTTTCCCTTACTGTAGCCAGCAGCAGTGTTACCAGGATACATCCCATGATGACCCCCACCATTCGGTAGAGCGTGCTGGCTATATCGTGCGCTTCAAACCATCTTGCCCAGAGAGACGCTGATACAATCACTCCCGTAGCCTGTAATCCATAAGCTAATCCTGTTAGCCAATTAGGGGCATTGAACACCGTGCTGACATAAAGAGAAAAAGGCGTTTGCGTAATCATACGGCTCATTAATAACAAGCCAAGAACCGTCAGTAAGCCAACAATGACGCCATTGTTGATTCCAGTTGGAGTCCTTTTCTTATCTTTTGAATGAACAGCTGAAGTGGGCGAGACTCCATGAGGAGCATCAGCAGGTAATATGAAAAGAACAATCAGTGCACACAGCGTACAAATAATAAATGCGCTGACGTTTATCCAGAAGAAACTCAGTAAATCGAGAATGGCTCCCCCGATAATCGCCCCTGCCAAAGAGCCTGCGTTGGTTGACACCTGTAACCAGGCAAAAAGTCTCGTACGCTGTGCCGCTGGCACCATTGCAATACCATAGGCCTGAGCCGGCGCAATATAACCCGCACAGGTACCCTGCAAAAAACGTAAAATAAGCACCAGCCAGACGTCATTGGCGAAAGCAAGCCCGAGTTGCGTTAATGCCAGGCCCATCAGTGCGCGGATCATCATGACTTTATTGCCCGTTTTGTCGCCTACCCGCCCCCAGAATGTACTGGTTAGCATAACGCCAAGCATCGGCGCTATATACACTCCCGTGCCAGCGATGCTCAGTAGTTCTGTGGACGTCATGCTTTCGAGATGAAGCGGCCAAAAAGGGCCACTCATTTCCATCGCTCCCATCGAAAGCAGTTGCACGATAAACAGAAACTGGACAATAAAAGTCACGCTGCCCGTTACGCGCATCCTCACTCCCCCCTTACCATTGGCCAATCGGCGGGGATCGGGGAGGGGGCAATCTTCCCTCCCATATACTCGCAACACCAGTAATAGATTTCTTCTATATATGGTGTTGGCACCCTGAGCCTCTGGCCGATCGAAACCAACAGGCTTAAACCACAGCCAATATCTTCCCGAAAGACCCGATGGTTTTTGTCAAAAATAAAAGTGTCGGATCGCCCTTCGCGGATCAGAGGCAGCGGGATACCCTCATAGGCCTTATTCGTTCGTAAAACGCTGAGGAGTGTTCTGGGGTCAGAAATTGAGTCACCGTATGCCTCGACTATTTCCTGCTGCAATGACTGCACAGAGCTGAGATCGATACCCAGTGAAAGTTCGGCAGCTTTACATAAGGCCTGATTTTCCTCATCACAGCGAGCAAGGAAATAAGCACCGAGTTCCGGGCAGTCACTCCACCAACACGGAATATGATTGAAAGCATGCCCGTGCCACTGCCCCCATGGGCCGATGAGACCATAAATGACGGAGCTGTGCATGATTGGATTTCCTGGTGTAAGGGTAATCTCCAGGTAATTAGAAAGCAGAGTGACGGGAGCTTCATAAAGCTGCTTCAGGTAATCAAGCAGAATATCGGTATTCTCAGGTGTTTCCCGGCAATGAACAGCCACGTACAACTGTGATTTCGCCCCCCCCATCCTGACACGTTTTCCAGGTACAAGATCAAACGCAATATGGGGGACATCTTTCATGCCCCATATAACAATATTCGATAAGCCTCCAAATGCTTTTTCTGCCATCCAGTCAAATCCGCCAAAACCGGGAATGGCTCCGACGAAGACCTGCTTATGCCGTGGCAGTGCTGGCGCGATGCTGTGAAGCACGCTTTCGCGCACATGGCTTGGGGCAGTAATGATAATGAGATCTGCAGCGGTACAGGCTTCATCGGCTGACGCCGTCATCCTGACGGCAGGGGCTTTTATAACATTTCCGTCAGGCATGATCGCATGCAACTGAGCGCCACTGCCTTGATATGCGGTGACAGTTTCTGGCCGGCTAGTGTAGAGAGTTACTGCAACTGCGGGATTTTGACTGAATAAAATGGCAGCAAGATGGCCCGTACGGCCGGCCCCACATATTGTTACCCTTAACTTCTCGCCTGAGAACATTATTCTCCCTCCTCAACAGAAGAGAGTGCAAACCAGCTATCAAGTTGCCCCCAAACTTGCACGGAGAGAAGATCCCGTTCTTTGAGCCACTCCTCATTGAAGATCGTATTTAGATATTTTTCACCGCCATCTGCAATAACGAGAGCCACATTCCCCCGAATCGTTCCATTATTGATAAATTCCAACGCTTTATATATTGCCCCCCCGGTAGAACCGCCAACAAGCAACCCGAAACGGCGCGCAAGATAGCGTGCAGTTTCAAAAGCGCAGACGTCGGAAACCTGTTCACCATAATCAATGCAGCTGTAATCCAGAACTAATCCGACGGTGTCTCCTTCCGGTGTGCCGGTTCCTGATTGATAATAGGGCTTTCCTGGCTTTCCAAATACGATAGAGCCTTCTGGCTCTACGGCGATCGTGACTGTATCCGGATTATGAACCTTGAGGCCATGCGCTATCCCTGTCATCGAACCGCCAGTGCCAACACATCCAACCCACGCGTCGACTTTGCCAATCTGGCAGATAATTTCACGCACCAGGTCTGCATATCCACCGGCATTGGCTGCATTATCTGATTGGTTCATGAACACTGCGCCGGGTATTTCACTCGCAATTTCAGCCGCCATACGCTGTCGTTCCACAACCGCGACTTCATTTTCGCCGTAATTACCCTTAACGTAACGAATATCTGCTCCCAGAGCTCGCATGATGGTAATTTTATCCTGAGCGGCATGGTGGTCCACCACTGCAATAAATTTAAGCCCAAATTCGATAGCCGCAATGGCCAGGCCGATCCCCGTATTTCCTGACGATGATTCAACAATTGTCCCACCTGGTTGGATTCGCCCTGATTTCAGCGCCGCAACAATCATATTTCTGGCCATGCGATCTTTCATGCTCCCGCCAGGATTGTTTTTCTCCACTTTGATATAAAGGCGAGACTCAGATTGCACCAGCGGTAATTGAATGACGGGAGTATTACCAATCAAATCAGTTACTTTTCTGAAGATCATTTTACAACTCCTTAATTGTCAACGGTAAAAATGAGGTTTTGGCGCGAGCTCATGACAGCAGTCAGTCTTGTGGGGAGCGGGTGCCGGTGGAACTGGTTTTCCAGTAAATCCATTTGGTAACCAGCAGTATTGGCAAATATCAGCAAGTCGCCCGGTTCAGGCAGGTGCTTGAATGTAATCAGACGGTTAGTTATAACGTCCTCGTCAAGGCAACTATGACCCGCAATCCATGCTTTCGCAGCAGGAGGTGGCTCATGAGAATTCTGACGAATATGGAGCGGATCGCTTAGGAATTCAGAGTTAAACCACGTTTCGCATGCACTGAAGCTACTTCCCTCGACAAAAATAACGTATCCGGAATCACCGTGAGGCCGGACTCGACATACGCGAAAAACACTTATGGCGCTCTGGTTGGCCAGACTTCTTCCGGGCTCGACACACAGCGTTAATCCTTCATCGATTAATGCATCGCAGACTCTTTTACCCGCAGGGTCCGCGCCGCCAAGAAACTGAGTGAGCCAGTGCTCAGCGTTTATATCGCCACCATAGGGATAGAAAGCATCCGGGACCCGTCGAGTACGATAGTTTTCCTGCGTTTGTGAGGATAGCCATGCCTTATAGCAATTCCCCTCTACATACTGAACGGGCAATCCTCCCCCGATATCGATAATGCATGGGGAATGGCCAAGACTACGGGCGCAGGCAATTAACGGTAAAGTGTCAAAAAAAGCGTTAACCCTGGATACGGGCGAGTAGCCACTAATATGGAAATGGAAGCCATCGATTTTTAAGGGATTACAGGTCTCGAGTTTCTGAAGCACGGCACTCACTTCACGGGATGACATACCAAAACGGCTGGTATGGCTGAACGCGGGGCGAAGGCGCAGTAGTAGACTGATCCGGCCTGTCGGGCTTTTCCAGCGTTTAGCTACCTCTATGAGATCGTCCATTTCCTCGACTGAATCCACAACAATCCGCGCCCCCTGCAGAATTAACTCCTGCAAAAAACGTATTGTTTTTGCAGGACCAGTGGCACACAAATCGTTGCCTCTGCATCCAGCGCGGATAGCATCGTTGAGTTCTTGCAGGCTGGATACATCAGCCCCTGTTCCGGCAGTGACGGCCGCCTGTAATAACGACTGTGATTTATTGACTTTAACGCCATAATAAAATTTCGCTTCAATGCCAAATCCCGCCGTAATAGCAGCCATCGCATTGAAATTATTCTCCACGGTATGTGGCCAAACAATATTGAGCGGAGAACCGTAAATTTCTGATAAGCGAACAAGAGTATCAGGAGACGTCTCTAACCATCGGGCAATAACAGGATCCACATAGGGGGGTAATTCTCTGGCAGGGCTTACCCGCCATGAAGTTGTTTCCCGGCAATAGGTATTTAACAGCGAAGCCATATTAAAACCTCTCAGAAATCAATGGTTACCGATGCAAGGAAGGTGCGTGGCGCTCCCTGCGCAATGGTGCTGTATGACGCCACGCCAGCCCAATAATGACGATCTAACACGTTCTGAACATCAAAGCGGAAAGTTGCCGGTGTACCGTACACACGCGTTTTATAGGCAGCCCCCATATCTACCGTTGTCCAGGAACGGATAGACTGCGTATTCGCCTGATTGACGTACTGCTTCCCGCTGTAATTAACATGACTGTTCAGGGACAATCCCCGTAGGACAGGGAGGTCATATTCCACACCCGCGTTTGCTTGTACCGGGGAGACGCCAACGGGTTTGTTACCACGAACGCCGGTGGAGGGAGATTTGGTGAGCTCAGCATCAATCAGGGAAAGGCTTCCTGACATTCGCAAATTATCCAGAGGTTTATGGGAGATATTCAGTTCAATTCCACGGTTCCGTTGTTCGCTGTTGGAATTGAATGTATTGTTACCGTCGATTGCACCGCTTGGCTTCGTGATCTGGAAAAGAGCAAGACTGCTTTGGATTCCCGCCTCATCGTAATTAATGCCCACTTCGTATTGACGCGATCGGTATGGACGCATCACCTGACCTGCGTTTTGTGCCGTACCAGAGGCAACATCACCTTTGCTGAGCCCCTCAATGTAGTTGGCATACAGCGAAACGGGTTTCCAGGGACGGTAGACCAGGCCAAGCATCGGAGTGACGGCAGAGTCATCATAGGTGGATGAACGATCGCCATTAGCGGCGAAGTTATCGGCACGAACCCTTTGGAGACGCACGCCTGGCGTGATGTCAACACTTCCATCCAGTACGGTCATTGTGTCTGCAAGCGCGAGACCACTTAACTGGCTGGAGGAGGTTTTTGATACTCTGGCTGGCGCAGAAGGCAGGGTGACATCAACGTCTGACGGGGAATAAATATTGGAATCTACCGTTTGCCCCCAAGTGCTGGCGATTGCGAGGCGATCATGGTAATAACTGACCTGCAGCGTCGCCTGATGATCAATGGAACCGGTTGAAAAATAACTTCTTGCGCCAGCTTCTAAAGTATAACGATTCACCTTAAAGCGGAAATTAGTAATCGTCGAGACGACATCCCCTTTGTCGTTAATAATATTAGGGGTTTGCTCTGATATGCGTGAAACCATCGAGCGCCCACCGCCTGCATTCGCAAAAACGGTCACGTTGTCATTAATATCGTATTCTGTGTGTAGCAATGCCCCCTGATCCCGGATTTTCCACCACATCCCCTTTTGTGCGATATTTGTCTTACCATCGGGAGCATCCGGAACATCAATGCCTGCAGCGACAATGAAGGGGCGATTTGGGGATTTGACTCGCTGATATTGATCAAGCAGGTCAAGGGAAGCCCTCACCCCTCCGTTCCCATAATCGAGAGCAAGCGCGCCTAATGCCGTATTTTTATAGGCATTGTCGAGTGCCAAATCGCCACCACTACCGCCACCGTTAAAACGGATTCCCCACACCTCACCGTCCGGAGTAACCCACAATTTACCGACATCGACGTATGCACCGAGTTGGTTGTTGGACTCCCAGGTGGTGGTGAGTCGTTTAATATCCTGAGCTGTAGCCCTTTTAGTCACTGCGTTGATGACACCGCCAACCCCTCCATTCGGGGACATCCCATAGAGCCCCGCGCCCGGCCCCTTCAGTAACTCTATTCGTTCGAGATATTGCGGCAATAATTGATAATTTGGTGCCACACCATAGACACCATTGAGTGCCACTTCACCGGTATTGCCTTCACCAATAGGGAATCCACGGATCATGAAAGAATCCAGGATCCCGCCTGAAGGAGAGGTAACCCGCACGGATGAATCATTTTTTATAACATCGCCGAGAGATTTAGCCTGCCTGTCTTCAATGTATCGCGAGGTATATCCCTTGATACTGAATGGCGTATCATGAATGACTTTACTTCCTAATAAGCCAATGTTGGCTTGTTTGGATAGTTCATCTTCAGTTTGTGTAACAGCACTGTCGGCGGTAACGACAACGGTATCTTCCGCGTTCGCAATATAAGGAATTAAAATTTCTACAACAGCCAAAACCAGAAACTTCTTTCTACGATTCATAACCATTATCTCGAGTCCCAGAGTTACCGGCGTATCAATCAGCTAAAGGATTATTAAGGCCGTGCTGAAGTCGATAATCAGTATATTGTTGTAAATGCATGCTCATTAATGAGCGGGTATACCAGGGATGGTTCATAAAATGCTCGCGTTCCTGATGCCAGAAGCTGTCATCTAGCCTTGGGTGAAGTTCTTTAAATACACGGTCAAGTTCTTCGCCAATAACTTTCCACATACGGTTATCTTGGATGCAATAGAAGTGAGTCAGGCAAAGGGCGATTTCATGTAAATGACTGACAAGGCAAGCATCCACGACGAAGGTTCTGACGGGTTCAATATCATCTTCAAACACCGTGGGTAAAATGCCAGGCCAGATATAAGGCTTGAGTTCGTAACCTTGCTTACGGAGTGCCGGGGCCCAGCTGCGGCCATCGCCGAAGTCACGGATAAGCATGGCCACAGCGCGGCCGGAATCATCAAATAAAACCTGCGTATTTTGTTGGTGTGCTTCAAGCGCCACGCCATAAATCAAATACATAGCCAAGACCGGTTTCAGTATGATCCGGGTGTAATGACGAAACCATGTCTCAGGCGTGTATCCTGACAAGGCAATCAGCTCACTGATAAGGGGATCGGATTTATGCGGGAGGGCGGTAAATAGCGATGCAACCGTGATAGCCAATGAATTATCGTTTCTTTTCCACGCATCCGTACTACGAAACACGACGGAGAGAAACTTACCCTCAGCGTCATCCATACGATCTTTATGACGGAAGTGCCATGCGGCATCTTCCCGGAAAAAGTCGAGTTTGCCGTCAAAACCCTGCTCCACATCCAGGATATCCTCAATAATCGTACTAATACGCGGCCCCATGTGAATGGATTTAGCCTGGAGGCTACGCATCTCACTGGTCATCCATATGGCAACGGGCAATTTTATAAAAGGCAATGCCGGGGCCGTCGGAAGCATAGTTCTGAACGACATTGAGGGTGCGGTTTCAATTTCGGGACCAAATGGCAAAAGAATGCCTTCGTCTATTTCTTTGGCGAAATGACCCAAGACCCAATGTTCAAGATGCCAGGGGTGAAGGGGAATGGGCAGCCATTCTTGAGGGTTGTGATGTTGACTTTCGAGCCAGGCGCACCATTCACTCCAGACGCCAGGAAAGGCCGATGACAGCCATTGATGGGTATCCTGAACATGAGGCATCTTCTCGCAATAAACCATGTCGGCCTGTATGGCTCCCATGCGAAGAATGACTCGGGCTCCAAATTCGGCGGACAGGGCCTCGATGTCTTCATCATTTAATCCAGGCCGGGACTTCCAGGTAGGATAATAAGGGTGGCCTTCCAGAGATCCCCACTGGTCCAGGAGAGTCGCCCCCTCTCTCAAACTGTGATGGCGTCTTATCCATTTAACAAAATAAGACTCCCCCTCTTTCTCCATGTCTTTAGTAATGCTATTCCGCCATTTTGACCGATGTGCTCTGGCCAGCCGGTCATTATGGATACTGTTAGCAACATCTTTATTGAATTTAGCTATACCCTCAGCCGAAGGGCTGAAACTAAATTCATTTTTCAGGACGTCGATCAGTTGTTCATGTGACAGAATCGGTGTTTTGCTCCCGTCGGCTGCCTCGAGGATAATATCACCACGATTAATAACACTATTCGCCGGAAAAACCGCCGTTAGATTTAGCCGAAGGGTATATTCTCCATCAGAGAGGCGGTAATTAACCCTACTTTTATCATCGAAAACCTCAAGTTTCTTTTCATCAAGTAGTTTTTCCGAAAAAAGACAACGAATTATTCGAGAGAGTGCGTTACGAGCCGAAAAATCAGGTTGTGTTGAAAGTGCCTGTCTCGCAAAGCCATTCTCCTCTGCCAGCTCCATCATATTTTCTCCCAAAGTAAGAGGGTTGAAACGATTAGGCGTAAATTGAGAACCTTAAGATCAACGTGATATTTCATTGCTCTCTCAGGTTCCTTGAAAACTTTCAGTCACTACGCTACCATCAAAATAAATTCATGTAAATGATAATCAATATCATTCTCATAACTGTAATCCATGATGAGAGAATCAATTTATATCAATCACTTAGGCGGACAAGGTATGAGTATAGAGATTAGCTATTTGTTTATCCCTGCTAATAAAGAGGTAATGTTTTCGAAGGCGTTGGCCAGTGGTACCGATGCGATCATTATTGATCTTGAAGATGCTGTTCATCCGAACGAAAAGCCCCTTGGGCGTGATAACGTTCTGAGTTGGCTACATAAAATTAATAAGAGCAGCGTTAAAACCGGAATATATATCCGGATAAATCATCCAAACGACAAGGAATTTGATGACGACATCAGTTTACTCAATTCATTAAATAACCCATTGATTACGGGTGTGATGGTGCCAAAACTGGAATGCAGTGAAACGATAAACCATTTGAAGTCGAGGCTTAATGCCGGAATATCAAGGCTACCCTTTATCGGCATCATAGAAACGGCGCGAGGATTGTATCACTGTGAGAGTATAGCCTGTAGCGGTGTGGTCAGATTAGCGTTCGGCTCTTTAGATTATTCGCACGATATTAATTGTCTGCAAACACCTGAGGCACTTCTCTATGCGAGAAGTCGTATCGTGGTGGCTTCACGGCTTGCCAACCTACCGCCCCCTATTGATTGCGTCACCCCCGAATTTTGTACGTCCGAAACGTTGTTAACGGATTGCTGCCATGCTCGTTCCCTTGGATTCGGTGCTAAATTATGTATTCATCCGGATCAAATCAATGTGGTTGCCAAGGCATTTAGCCCTACGGAGGAACAAATTAAATGGGCTGAAGAGGTGTTAAAACAATCCAGAGATAACTATGCTTTTCAGGTTGGTGGCTCGATGGTTGATTTACCCTTAATAAAACAGGCAGTCCGTTTAATGAACAGTAAATAAACCAGAGTGAATGTATTGGTCAACCACGCAAACTATAAACAGTCAGATAGAAGCGTTAAGCCACCGTTGGGGGGGTTATTCAAACGCATTAACAACCCCGGGCATAATGTGGCTACAAGAATTCTCCTCACTCCGGCTCTGCCGGAGGCTGGCGCGGAGGGCGGCCGTCGCCCAGGATAACCGCCAGCCGATAGCCGCCTTCGGTGGTCTCCAGCGCGATGCGCGCCACGATCGTCAGCGGCACCGACAGCAACATGCCCACCGGGCCGAGCAGCCAGCCCCAAAAGATCAGCGACAGGAACACCACCAGCGTCGACAGCCCCAGCCCGCGCCCCATCACGCGCGGCTCGAGGATATTGCCGATCACCATGTTGACAGCGATAAAGCCGCCCGCCACCACCAGCGCATCTCCTAATCCGTTGAACAACAGCGCCTGAATCAGCGGCGGAATGGCGGCCAATACCGAGCCAATGTTGGGAATATAGTTGAGCAGAAACGCCAGCAGCCCCCAGATAAAGGCGAAGCGTACGCCGACCACCGCCAGGAAGATCCAGACGATCACCCCGGTGGCCAGGCTGATGATGGTTTTAATCACCAGATAGCGCGTCACGCCATCCAGCGCCCGCCGCATCGCGGCGAGCCCCTCGTTCGGTTTATCCAGCGCCTGCTGCAGCTTGTAAGGCAGCAACTGCACTTCGAACAGCATAAACACCACCGTCATCAGCAGCAGGAAGACGTTGGTCATGGCGCCAGACAGGTGCCCCAGCATGCGGGTGACCAGATTCATCGCCGCGCTGGGATCGACATACTGCAGCATCGCTTCGCTGGAGAGGCTGATATTGAAGCGATCGGCGTAATACTGCAGCTCGCGCAGTTTCTCGATCATCATGCCGCGGTACTGCGGCAGCGAACGGGCGAACTCGTTCAGCGAAGCGCCCAGCATGCCGATGAACAGCATCACGACCACAATCACCGCCGTCACCAGCAGCGTCACCCCGACGATACGCGGCACCCGTTTACGCTCCAGCATCGCCACCAGCGGGTTCAGCACCATGGCGAGAAATACCGCCAGCAAAAACGGCACCACAATGTCGGCGGCGGCTTTCACCCCGGCCAAAATGATCACCAACATCGCCAGCAGGACGGCCAGACGCAGGCTGCTGTCGGTCACACGGGTTCGGCCCATGACGTTTCCTTGTTATTTCACTGGGTTAACCGGCGCCAGGGCGCCGGCTCTTGGCGCTAATGGTAGCAAAGTCCGCCGTTATGCCGCAGAGGATTGCGCGTAACCGTTCGAAAAAATTAATCTTTCCGCCCTGCTCTTCGCCGCGAGAAATAGGCATAACCTTTGCCAACAAATAATCCCACCGAGCAATTTATGGACGGTTTACGTAAAATGACAAAAGCTGACATTAATAGATAATAATCCTAATTTTCAACAACTAGCATAAACGTTACGTGAAAGAAATAATATCATCTTCAACGATTTATCTGATGAACTCCGAACATCTCAAACAAATTCACTGACTAATATTTCTAAGAAGTAACATAGTTAAATTTATTATTGATTTTATGTTTCCTAAAGTTTAATTATTGCAGCCAGCCAATCGGTAATCGAAGGAAACAGGATGCTCTGGAAAAATACCGCCGATCGTTTCGGCCATGTGTCAGTGTTGATCCACTGGCTGGTGGCGCTGACGGTGTACGGCATGTTCGCACTTGGTCTGTGGATGGTTACGCTGGGCTATTACGACGTCTGGTACCACCAGGCGCCGGAGATCCACAAAAGCATCGGCGCGCTGCTGTTCATCATCATGGTGATCCGCGTGATCTGGCGCTTTGTATCGCCGCCGCCCAAACCGCTGGCCAGCTATGGCCGCCTCACTCGCGTCAGCGCCATTCTCGCGCATCTGGCGTTATACGCCGTGCTGTTCGGCATTCTGATCAGCGGCTATCTGATCTCGACCGCCGACGGCCAACCGATCAGCGTATTCGGCTGGTTCGACGTGCCCGCCACCGTGACCGGCATGGCGGAGCAAGCCGACACCGCCGGCGCCATACACCTTTACCTGGCCTGGGCCGTGGTAGTGCTCTCGGTACTGCACGGGCTGGCCGCGCTTAAACATCACTTTATCGATCGTGATGTCACTTTGAAACGGATGCTGGGTAGCAGCGCCGATTAACCTTTGGATTTATGGAGATTGCTATGTTGAAAAAGACCGTTTTGGGCCTGACCGCAGGCGCCCTGCTGCTGAGCGCCGGTTCCGCACTGGCGGCGGACTACAAAATCGACAAACAGGGCCAGCACGCCTTTATCGAATTCCGCATCCAGCACCTGGGCTACAGCTGGCTGTACGGCAGCTTTAAAGACTTCGACGGCGGCTTCACCTTCGACGAAAAAGATCCGTCCAAGGACAAGGTCAGCGTGACCATCAATACCGCCAGCGTCGACACCAACCACGCTGAGCGCGACAAACACCTGCGCAGCGCCGAGTTCCTCAACGTAGAGAAGAACAAGCAGGCTAAGTTTGAATCCACCGAAGTGAAGAAAAGCGGCGACGGTTACGCGGTGGTCGGCAACCTGACGCTGAACGGCGTCACCAAACCGGTTACGCTCGATGCCAAACTGATTGGCCAGGGCAACGATCCGTGGGGCGGCTACCGCGCCGGCTTTGAAGCCAACGGCAAGATCAAGCTGAAAGATTTCGGCATCACCACCGATCTGGGCCCGGCGTCGCAAGACGTTGAGCTGATCATCTCCGTAGAAGGCGTGCGCGAGAAATAAAAAAAAGCCCGGCTTGGCGGCCGGGCTTGTCGGTTCCTCAGGCTCAGCGGGCTGGGCCTTCTTCTTCCGGTGCCGGAATGTGCATCGTGGTCTGCAACAATCCCTTCGATTTATTGAAAATCTTGACGCCGTTTTCGCGGCCGGCACGGCGCGCGCGCTGCTCTTCGCGCGGCAGCTTCAGCTCTTCACGGCAAATCTCACTGCAGCATCCTTCAAACTTGGCGGCGCAGCTCGGGCACTGAATGAACAGCAGATGGCAGCCGTCGTTCTTGCAGTTGGTATGGGTATCGCACGGCGCGCCGCACTGGTGGCAGTTGGCGATCACATCGTCGGAGATGCGCTCGCCCATACGCTCATCGAACACGAAGTTTTTGCCGATAAACTTCAGCGGCAACCCCTGTTCTTTCGCTTTGCGGGTGTACTCAATAATCCCGCCTTCCACGTGGTAGATGTTTTTAAAGCCGTTGTGCAGCATATAGGCGCTGGCTTTTTCACAGCGAATGCCGCCGGTGCAGTACATGACGATATTCTTGTCTTTGCTGTCCTGCAACATCTCCACCGCCATCGGCAGCTGATCGCGGAAGGTATCCGACGGCACCTCGATGGCGTTTTCGAAATGGCCGACTTCGTACTCATAGTGGTTGCGCATATCGACGAACACCGTATTCGGATCGTCGATCATCTGATTGACGCGATCGGCCTGCAGATACTCGCCGACGTTGCTCGGGTCAAAGCTCTCGTCATCGATGCCGTCGGCCACGATGCGCTCGCGCACCTTGAGGCGCAGCACCCAGAAGGATTTGCCGTCGTCTTCCAGCGCGATGTTCAGGCGGACCTGATCCAACGCCGGGTGCGAGGCGAACAGTGCGGCTTTGAACGCGTCGAAATTATGCTGCGGCACGCTGATCTGCGCGTTGATGCCCTCTTTCGCCACGTAGATGCGGCCGAACACCTTCAGTTTTTCGAACTGAACGTACAGGCTGTCGCGAAACGCTTTGGGATCGTCGATGGAGAAGTATTTGTAAAAAGAAACTGTGGTGCGCGGCTCGGTTTCCGCCAGCATGCGCGCCTTCAGTTCCTCGTTAGAAATTCGGTTATGTAACACTGGCATGGTGTACTTTCCTGTCTTTCGGGAGGTGACTGATTATCGCGCGCAGCCTGCCGGCCCGCGCGCGGCGCACATCATACCCGAAAAACCGCCGCCGCGCAGCCCCGCCATAATGCCTACACGGTTGCTCCTGAATAATGCCCGGCCATGATATTGCCGTTGGCCTTTAGCGGGAAACATTGTGGAAAAATTCGGCATTCGATGCATATTTAACGCCCAAAAAGGGATTTTAATGCGTTGTGTTTTCCCGGATCGTCAGAAAAATGCCACAATAGTCGCAAACAATCGGCAGAAACGAACCTTGCGACCGAGCCCACCCGGCCGTCAGACCATGCTATGACTCTGTCATTACACTTAAACAACCGTATTAAAACAGAGAACCCATGACTCAAGTTCCTACTTTCAATCGCTCCTTACTGCACCCGCGCTACTGGCTGACCTGGGTAGGCATCGGCTTGCTGTATCTGCTGGTGTTGCTGCCTTATCCCGTCATCTACTGGCTCGGCACCTCGATCGGGCGATTTTCCATGCGCTTTCTCAAGCGGCGCGTCGTTATCGCCCAACGTAACCTCGAACTCTGTTTTCCCGACATGCCGCAGGCTGAACGCGATGCGCTGGTGGTAAAGAATTTCGAATCGGTCGGCATGGGGCTGTTTGAAACCGGCATGGCGTGGTTCTGGCCGAACTGGCGCATCGAGCGCTGGTTCAAGGTCAGCGGCCTGGAGCACATTCAAAAAGCGCGCGACAACCATCAGGGCGTGCTGCTGATTGGCCTGCACTTTTTGACGCTGGAGCTGGGCGCGCGCATCTTCGGCATTCACAACCCGGGCATCGGCGTTTACCGCCCGCACGACAACAAGCTGATGGACTGGCTGCAAACCTGGGGCCGGATGCGTTCCAACAAATCGATGCTGGATCGTAAAGACGTCAAAGGCATGATCCGCGCCCTGAAACAGGGCGATATCATCTGGTATGCGCCGGATCACGACTATGGCCCGCGCAGCAGCGTTTTCGTGCCGCTGTTCGCGGTGGACAAAGCCGCCACCACCACCGGCAGCTACGTGCTGGTGCGGATGGGCAAACCGGCGATCATTCCGTTCACTCCGCGTCGCCTGCCGGACGGCAAAGGCTATGAGCTGATCATGCAGCCGGCGGTGGAAAACTTCCCGCTGGACAACGAACTCGAGGCCGCCACCTTTATGAATAAAGTGGTGGAAAAAGAGATCCTGATGGCGCCGGACCAATACATGTGGCTGCACCGCCGCTTCAAGACCCGCCCGGAAGGCGAACCTTCGCTGTACTGATCACGCAAACCCGCCGCCGGCGGGTTTTTTATTGCGCGCCCCTTGAGAATCAACGGCGAGGGTGGGATGGTAATGTTTTTGCCGCTAACCCTGGAGACGCCATGTACATTGTCAGCCTGACCTACCATCGCCCGATCGCCGACGTCGACAGCCACCTTGACGGGCACATCGCCTGGCTTAAGAAATATTTTCAGGACGGCACCTTCGTCGCCTCCGGCCGCAAGAATCCCCGCACCGGCGGCGTGATCCTGGCCAAAGGCATTGAGCGTGCTCGGCTGGACGCCATCCTGGCCGAAGATCCGTTCAACGCCGTGGCCCACTACGAGGTCACCGACTTTAGCGCCACCACCACCGCCGCCGGTTTCGAGGCGCTGGCCGGACTATAAAACGCTGTAAATTCCGCGCGCCAAGCGCGGAATAAGGTTTAAACGTCATTTTTAAAACTTTATTTCATTTTTTGCCCTATCTGCGTCCCCTCGTTTGCCGTCGCCGCGCCTGCGGCGCATACTTACCACGCTAACTTTCACGTTTTGCCCCATCATCTCGCCACCGGCAAAACGCGTCACCTTTCGGCAGTGGACATTTATGGCTTCGGCAGCAGAACCCGTTAACTGGAAACGCAATCTTTTCGTCGCCTGGCTGGGATGTTTTCTCACCGGCGCCGCCTTCAGCCTGGTGATGCCGTTTCTGCCGCTGTACGTAGAGACGCTGGGCGTTACCGGCCATCAGGCGCTCAACATGTGGTCCGGTCTGCTGTTCAGCATCACCTTCCTGTTTTCCGCTATCGCCGCACCGTTCTGGGGCGCCCTGGCCGATCGACGCGGCCGCAAACTGATGCTGCTGCGTTCGGCGCTCGGTATGGCGATCGTCATGGCGCTGATGGGCATGGTGCAAACGGTCTGGCAGTTTCTCGCGCTGCGTGCGGTGCTGGGGCTGCTCGGCGGGTTCATTCCCAACGCCAACGCGCTGATTGCCACCCAAGTGCCGCGCAACCGCAGCGGCTGGGCGCTCGGCACCCTGTCCACCGGCGGCGTCGGCGGTGCGCTGGTCGGCCCGCTGATCGGGGGGCTGCTGGCCGATTTATACGGCCTGCGCCCGGTGTTTTATATCACCGCCGCGGTGCTGTTCGTCTGCTTCGTGCTGACGCTGCTGTATGTCAAAGAACAATTCACCCCGGTGCAAAAGCGCGACATGCTGCACGCAAAACAGGTGTTCGCTTCGCTGAAAAACCCGAAGCTGGTGCTCAGCCTGTTCGTCACCACCATGATCATCCAGATCGCCACCGGCTCGATCGCGCCGATCCTGACGCTGTATGTGCGCGATTTGGCCGGCGGCACCCACAATCTGGCGTTTATCAGCGGGCTGATCGCCTCGGTGCCCGGCGTCGCGGCATTGATGAGCGCCCCGCGGCTGGGCAAGCTGGGCGATCGCATCGGCCCGGAACGCATACTGGTGTTCATGCTGATCGTTTCGGTGTTGCTGCTGATCCCGATGGCGTTCGTGCAAACGCCGTGGCAACTCGGGGTGCTGCGTTTTCTGCTGGGGGCGGCCGACGGCGCGTTGCTGCCGGCGGTACAGACGCTGTTGATTTATAACTGCACCAATCAGGTGGCCGGCCGTATTTTCAGCTATAACCAGTCGTTCCGCGACGTCGGCAACGTCAGCGGCCCGCTGCTCGGCGCCGCAGTCTCCGCCGGTTACGGTTTTCGCGCGGTCTTCGGCGTCACCGCGCTGGTGGTGCTGTTCAACGCCGGCTATTCCTGGTGGTGTCTGCGACGACGGCCGGGCTATATGCGGGAAGATACGCTGCAGGAAGAGCAATAGCTGCATTTATCGCCAGTTTCCGCCGTTGGCCGGATCAACGGCGCGTTTCCCCTATTTTTAATAATGCTTTCTCGCCGCCGGTGAATTTTCACCTAACTCAGAACCTTCTTAATACAACATCTTGTTTATCAACAAACAATTAACTTTCAGCGCATAAAACCCGCTGTCAATCATATTCCTGTCACAACCAACAGAAAAACCAGAAAAGGAGATGCTTGTCGACTTTTCGTCTAAAAAATGGGATACAGGTACTAGACAAAACCAATGACCAGTTATCAAATGGTTAAATAATATCACGCCAGATGTGAACCATCGGCCAAGTGAAGAAAAGGTCAGCACGCTTTCCACGGTTTATCAGCGTTGCAGCCGCGGTTTTGTCGGGTAATCCGCCTTGGGCGGATCGCCTTCATTAAATACACATACATACCACAGTACGGGCTGCAGCCTTGCAGCGCCTTTTATTGGGAAATCGTTATGCAATCCTCTGTCAATAAGTCAGAAAGCCGGACCTTCTTCGGCCATCCCTATCCGCTGGGTTCTCTTTTCTTCACCGAAATGTGGGAGCGCTTCTCGTTCTATGGCATCCGTCCGCTGCTGATCCTGTTTATGGCCGCCACGGTGTACGACGGCGGCCTGGGCCTGGCGCGCGAGAACGCGTCGGCGATCGTCGGCATCTTCGCCGGCAGCATGTACCTGGCGGCGCTGCCGGGCGGCTGGCTGGCGGACAACTGGCTCGGCCAACGCAAGGCCGTCTGGTACGGTTCGATTCTGATCGCGCTCGGCCACCTGTCGATCGCGCTGTCCGCAGTGATGGGCACCAACCTGTTCTTCATCGGTCTGATGTTCATCGTGCTCGGTTCCGGCCTGTTCAAGACCTGTATCTCGGTGATGGTCGGTACGCTATACAAGAAAGGCGATGCGCGTCGCGACGGCGGTTTCTCGCTGTTCTACATGGGCATCAATATCGGTTCGTTCATCGCCCCGCTGATCTCCGGCTGGCTGATCAAGTCACACGGCTGGCACTGGGGCTTCGGCATCGGCGGCATCGGGATGCTGGTGGCGTTGGTGATCTTCCGGGTGTTCGCCGTCCCGGCGATGAAACGCTATGACCGCGAAGTGGGCCTGGACTCCACCTGGAACAGCCCGGTCGCGAAGAAAAAAGGCGTCGGCGCCTGGTTGCTGGCGTTGGCGGCCATCCTGGTGGCGGTCATCGTGCTGATCGCCCAAGGCACTATCGTCATCAATCCGGTCGAGGTGGCCAGCGTGCTGGTGTACGTGATCGCCGCGTCGGTCACGTTGTACTTCATCTATCTGTTCGCCTTTGCCGGCCTGAGCCGCAAAGAGCGCGCACGCCTGCTGGTGTGCTTCATCCTGCTGATCTCCGCCGCGTTCTTCTGGTCAGCGTTTGAACAGAAACCGACCTCGTTTAACCTGTTCGCCAACGATTACACCAATCGCATGATCGGCGACTTCGAGATCCCGGCGGTATGGTTCCAGTCGATCAACGCCCTGTTCATCATCCTGCTGGCGCCGGTCTTCAGCTGGGCCTGGCCTGCACTGGCACGCAATAACGTGCGTCCGAGCAGCATCACCAAGTTCGTGATCGGCATCCTGTGCGCCGCCGGCGGTTTTGGCCTGATGATGCTGGCCGCGCAGAATGTGCTGAGCAACGGCGGCGCCGGCGTATCGCCGATGTGGCTGGTGGGCAGCATTCTGATGCTGACGCTGGGTGAACTGTGCCTGAGCCCGATCGGGCTGGCCACCATGACGCTGCTGGCGCCGGAGAGAATGCGCGGTCAGATGATGGGGCTGTGGTTCTGCGCCAGCGCGTTGGGCAACCTGGCAGCCGGTCTGATCGGCGGTCACGTCAAGGCCGACCAACTGGATATGCTGCCGAATCTGTTCGCCCGCTGCTCAGTCGCGTTGCTGATCTGCGCCGCCGTGCTTATCGTGCTGATCGTGCCGATTCGCCGCATGCTGGAAAATACCCAGTCCAAGAGCGCGCAAAAACCGGCGACCAACGCCTGACGGATAGCCCGTTTTATCTCGCAAACCGGCGCTCGATGCGCCGGTTTTTTATGCCGGCCAGGCCTGATGCTGCAATACCACCCGGTAGCCATCAGGATCTTCAAAGGTTTGCCCCGCCCGATCCCAATAGGGATTATAGGCGGCGACCGCTAAGAACCCTGCCGCCCGCATCCGCTCACACGCGGCCCGCCATTCGTTCTCATCCGGCAGATAAAATACCAGCAGATGATCCTGCGTCGGCGCCTGCCCGACCCGTACCCCGCGATGCTGCGTGAACTCCAGATGGTAGGCATGCTGCGGATGCCCGATCATCATGCCGTCGAACCCCTGATGATCGACAAACTCGCCCAGCTTTTCGAACCCCAGCCCGCGGCAATACAGCGTAGCAATCTCTTGCAACCGATCGGTCGGGCGCGCGATGCGCAACACCGCTTTGGCTATCGACATGTCCTCCTCCTCCTCATGATAACGTCATACAGCGCCATGCCCGCCAGCATTGCCAGCAGGAACGGCCATATCCGGCTTATCTCCGCCCCGGCCAACACCCAGGCTGGGCCGGGGCAAATACCCGCGATGCCCCAGCCGATGCCGAACAGCGCGCTGCCCGCCAGCAAACGACGATCCAGACGCCCGGCGGCCGGGATCTGCAGCGTTTCCCCCAACAGGCTACGCTCTCGTCGCCTCGCCCACAGGAAGGCCGGCGCCGCCACCGCGATCGCACCAGCCATCACCAACGCCAGCGAGGGATCCCACGCGCCGGTAACGTCGAGAAACGCCAACACTTTGGCCGGATTGGCCATGCCGGCGACGATCAGCCCCAGACCAAAAATGACGCCGCTCAGCAGCGCCAACAGCGTTTTAAGCATTCTCAACCTCCCGCCAGGTGGCGCATCAACCACACGGTCATAAAGCCCAGCAGCATAAACACCGCCGTGGCGGCCAGCGAACGCGGCGCCAACCGTGCGACGCCGCACACGCCGTGCCCGCTGGTGCAACCGCTGCCCAATCGAGAGCCCAATCCCACCAACAGCCCTGCGGCCGCCAGCCCACCGTTGCCGACCGCGATCTCACCGGACGGCAAAGCCGCAGCGGCAGCATACAGCCAGGGAGAGAGCAGCAACCCGCCAATAAATGCGGCGCGCCAGCCCCGCTCCTGGCCACCGGCACTCAATACACCGCCGGTAATGCCGCTGATGCCGGCGATCCGGCCGTTGAACAGCAGCAGCAGCGCCACCGCGCCGCCGATAATGGCCCCGCCCGCCAGCGCGGAATAAGGCGTGAAGTGTTGCCAGTCAATGGTCATCGCGGTTCTCCGGTTGTGGGCAATAAAGCTGATACAGGGTATGGAGCAGCGCCAACGCTTTGGCATCGGCCACCGCATAGTAAATCTGCTTGCCGGCGCGCCGGGTGGACACCAACCCTTCCTCCCGCAGCACGCCAAGCTGCTGGGACAGCGTCGGCTGGCGGATATCCAGCGCCTGCGCCAGCTCGCTCACCGCCATCTCGCCCTGACTGAGCCGGCACAGCAGCAGCAGCCGATCTTCGTTGCCCAGGGTGCGCAGCATCGCGCCGGCCTGCGTCGCCGCCTTACGCATCGCGTCAATATCCATTGACCCTCCATCAATATATAAAATTATATAATATTATTTTATAAAGTATTGACGTGCAAAGCCACAGGCTGGCGTGAAATAACGCCGCATGGCATGCTGTTTGGTCTTATCCTTTTGCCGCGCGGAGGGCGCCAGCGATGTTATTTTTTCACGACGTTCTGCCGCCCGATCAGCCTGTCCGGCCGTTAGCCAGGGATTATCATCATGGCGACAGCGAGCCGGAGCACTACCATAACTGCGCGCAGCTGATCCACAGCCTGAGCGGCGTGGTGCAGGTCACTACCCGGCTCGGCAGTTGGGTGGTGCCGCCCGGCCGCGGCGTCTGGGTACCGGCGAAAGTGGTGCACAGTCTGCGCATCACCGGCCAGGTAGCGGCCAGGACGTTGTTCATCGATCCGCTGGCGCGCGCCGATCTGCCGGCTCAGTGCCAGGTGGTGCAGGTGTCGCCGCTGCTGCGCGAGCTGATTATCAGCGCGATGGAGATTGCGCCCGGCTACCCCAGCGGCGGGCGCGACGAGCGCATCATGGAGTTGATTCTGGATGAATTACGGGTACTGCCGAGCTTGCCGCTGCACCTGCCCGAGCCGCGCGAGGCCTCGCTGCTCGCCCTGTGCCGCCATATTCAGGCCACGCTGGCGCAGCCCTGGACGCTGGAACAGGCGGCCGAACGCCTCAATGTCAGCGGACGCACCCTGTCGCGGCGCTTCCAGCGAGAAACCGGGCTGCGTTTTGGCGATTGGGTGCGACGCGCCCGTTTGCTGGCGGCGCTGAACGCGCTGGCGATCGGACGTTCGGTGTTGGAAGTGGCGCTGGATCTCGGCTATGACAGCCCCAGCGCGTTCAGCGCCATGTTTCGCCGGGTGCTGGGGGTAGCGCCCAGCGACTATTTCAGCCGGGCCACGCCGACGTTGACGCCAGATAGCGCCCGGCGACGTTGAACAACGCCTGCAGCGAAGCGCTGGCGGAGTCGACGTCGATGCCAACGCCGTAGCTCGCCTCGCCGTGCGGCAAAACGCAGCGAATGTAAGCCACCGCTCGGCTGTCGCTCTGATGCCCCAGCGTATGCTCGTGGTAATCTTCGATAGCCAACGGCAAACCGAAGCGTTGGCGCAGCGCATCCACCGCGCTGGAAAGCAGGCCGTTGCCGGCCCCCTGCAGCTGCAGAGGCTCCCCCTGCCAGGCGACTCGCGCGTTGAAACTGTACGCTTCCACGCCGTGACTTTCCGTTTGATAGCTCAACAGCTGCAAGCGCGGCTGTTCCACCAGCCCGTAAGTGTCGCGGAATAAGCGCCACAGCTGCGCGACGCTCATTTCCTTACCGCTGCCGTCGGTCGCCCGCTGGACCACCTGGCTGAAATCAATCTGCAAACCGCGCGGCAACGCCAGCCCATGGTTCTGCTCCAACAGCCAGGCGGCGCCGCTTTTGCCGGACTGGCTGTTAACCCGGATCACCGCCTCATAGCTGCAGCCGACATCGGCGGGATCGAGCGGCAGGTAAGGCACCTGCCACCAGCCATCTTGCCGCTGCCGTTGCGCGGCGAAGCCTTTCTTGATCGCATCCTGATGCGATCCGGAGAAGGCGGTAAACACCAATTCACCGGCATAAGGATGGCGAGGATGCACCGGCAGCTGATTGCACTGTTCCACCACCTCCACCACCTGCTTCAAGCGGCTGAAGTCCAGGCCCGGCGCCACGCCCTGGGTATAGAGATTCAACGCCAGCGTGACCAGATCGACGTTGCCGGTACGCTCGCCGTTGCCGAACAGGCAGCCTTCGACCCGATCGGCGCCGGCCAGCAGCGCCAGCTCGGCGCAGGCGACGCCGGTGCCGCGATCGTTATGCGGGTGCACGCCGATCGTCACATCAGCGCGACGGCTGAAGTGGCGACAGAACCATTCGATCTGATCGGCATACACGTTGGGCGTACTCACTTCCACCGTCGCCGGCAGGTTGATGATCATCGGCCGCTGTGCCCCCGGTTGCCAAACATCCGCCACCGCTTCGCAGATCTCCAGCGCGAACGCCAATTCGGTAAAGCAGAAGGTTTCCGGCGAATATTCGAAGCACCAGACGGTATCGGGCTGCGCCTCGCAATGCCGGCGAATGCGCCGCGCGCCGTTCACCGCCAGCGCCACGGTAGCCGCCTTATCCTGGCGGAACACGATGTCGCGGAACATCGGCGCCGTGGCGTTATATAGATGCACGATAGCCCGCGGCGCTCCCTGCAGCGCCTCGAAGGTGCGGTCGATCAGATCGTCGCGCGACTGCGTCAGCACCTGAATGGTGACATCGTCCGGGATCAGCCGCTCGTCGATCAGGGCGCGCACAAAGTCGAAGTCCGTTTGCGACGCCGAAGGGAAAGCCACCTCAATCTCTTTGAAACCGCACTGCAACAGCAGCTGATAGAACTCGCGCTTGCGCGCGTTATCCATGGGCTCCGCCAGCGCCTGGTTGCCGTCGCGCAGATCGCTGGAACACCAGCGCGGTGCCTGTCGCAGGGTACGCGCAGGCCACTGGCGATCCGGTAACGTCACCGGCGGGAACGGTCGGTATTTGTTTGAAGGGTCGATTAACATGGGCTTCTCCTGATGCCTGAGTGAACGATACCGTCATTATTTCCCGCCTCCGCGCCTGCTTCTCCCGCTTTGCGGACAACCGTCGTCGCAGAGCGGACAACAAAAAAATTTGCATCCTGCGCCAGTGAGACAACAATTAGTTTTGACGTTTTCCCCCACCGCGCCGGCAGCACGCCGGACGCTTTACTCTCATTGTCAACGGAGGCGAACATGAGCCTGTATGCAACCCTGGAAGAAGCCATCGAGGCCGCACGCGAAGAGTTTCTCGACACCGCCGAAGGCGGCGGCGGTGACGAACCGCCGGTGCCGCAGCAGTTCAATCTGCAAAAGTACGTGATGCAGGATGGCGACACGATGTGGCAGGCGGAGTTCTTCGAAGAAGAAGGCGAGGCGGTGGAATGCCTGACGCTGCGCAGCGGTGCGGCGGCGCAGGCGATCTTCGACGGTGACTACGACGAGGTGGAAATCACCGCCGAGTGGATAGACGAAAACACCCTGTACGAATGGGAGGAAGGCGACTTCCAGCTCGAGCCGCCGTTGGATACCGAAGAAGGCCAGGCCGCCGCCGATGAGTGGGATGAACGTTAACCCGCACGACGCTTTGAACGCCAAGGAGGCAGCATGAACATTCGCCAGGCCCGCCCCACCGACTACCCCGCCATTTTGCAACTGCAGGCGGAAAACGTGCCGGAAGCGCTCGATGAGCGCCAAAAACGGCAGGGATTTATCGTATCGCGCATGAATGAGGCGCAGCTGACGGCGATCAACCGCGGCATCGGCATATGGGTGGCGGAACAGGAGGGCCAACTGGCGGGGTTCGTTTGCCTGATGCCCGCCGACGCGCAGCCGCGGCCGCCGGTGGTGGATGCGATGCTGGCGACGCTCGCCACGCACTCATTCGCCGGACGGCCGCTGCGTGAGCAGCGGGTATTTCTCTACGGCCCGGTCTGCCTCGGCATGGCCTGGCGCGGCAAAGGCGTGCTGAAACGGCTCTACGCCGCCGTCAAAGCGCACACCAGTCATGACTACGACGTGGGCGCGCTGTTTATCGACGACGAAATCCGCATTCGTTGGCCGCTCACGTGCAAGGGCTGAGGATGACGGCGCTGGCGCCTTTCCATTGCGGGCAGAAAGGCTACCAGCTGGTGGTGTTCGCCACCCGCTGAACGAAGTTACTTGTAGGGGCCATGCTGCGCATCGAACGGCAGCATAAAGGTGTCCACCACCATCGACAGCGGCACGTCTATCACCGTGACGTAGCGCCAGGGCGTATCGCGCAGATCCCACTGCACGCCGGGATAATACTGATGACCGTGCCCGGCGCCGGGCACGGTGCGGCTGATGATGCTGCCGCAGCCGGTTAGGGCCATCACGCCGGCCGTCACGCAGGCCAGGCGAAAGTAGGAAGAGAGCTTCACGACATTGACTCTGAGAAAGGGGTTGTTTCGCGAGTGAACAACGCATCGGCCGCAGTCTATCACAGTTCCCTTTTTTCACCGGCACCGGTGCGCTCAGGCAAAAGGTAAAAAAAACGGGGAACGCGCCGTGCGCATTCCCCGTCTAAGCGTTGCCGTTAAGCGATTAACGCCGGCCCGTTGGGTGCGCCAGCGGGTTGTGCGGCAACTGCTGGTAGTGTTCACGCCAGGCAGCGCCTTCCGGCAGCAGCCAGACGCGCTGGTGCAGACGAGCCAGCGTGACCGGATCGCTCAGCAGTTCCAGACGCTTGCCCTTCACCAGCTTCTCCGGCCCCAGCTGCAGCGCTTCGTTTACCCGCTCCTCGCGATTGCGATCGAGCGTCGCGCGCAGGTGGTGACGCGCCGTCGCCAGCGCCGTCGCCAACGCGTTGAAGGACGGGTTGACCACTGCGTGCATAAAGCCGTTGGTCAACGCGCGGTTGCGGTTGAGATGCAGGTACTCTTCCGTCGCCAGCAGCTCACGCGGCGGATTGTACTCTTCCGGGATCAGGAACAGCTTGGCGCGTTTGCTTTTCATGCCCAGCGTCGCGCGGCTCGACAGCACCGACACGAACGGCGACAGGATCAGCGAGAACACGATTGGCGACAGCCACCACAGGAAACGCAGATCCAGCCACGCCATGCCGCCGGCCCACACCAGGCCCAGCAACATCTGCGAGCCATGGCGGCGGAACGCTTCGCCCCACGGCGTGTCGTCGTCGTCACGCTGTGGCGAATTCCACACCACTTCCCAACCGAGGAAGGCGCTCACCACGAACACGGTATGGAACAGCATGCGCACCGGCGCCAACAGCACCGAGAACAGCATTTCCATCAGCATCGAAATGAACAAACGGAACGCGCCGCCATACTCTTTCGCCCCCTTGGCCCAGATCAGCACGATGCTGAGCAGCTTCGGCAGGAACAGCAGCACCAGCGTGGTGGAGAACAGCGCTATCGCCAGCTCCGGCCGCCACTGCGGCCAGACCGGGAACAGCTGCCGCGGCTGCAGGAAGTATTGCGGCTCCATCAGGGTATGCACCACCTGCAATGCGGTGGAGAGCGCCAGGAACATGAACCACAGCGGCGCCGACAGGTAGGACATCACGCCTGTGAGGAACACCGCACGGTGCACCGGGTGCATGCCCTTCACCAGGAACAGGCGGAAGTTCATCAGGTTGCCGTGGCACCAGCGACGGTCGCGTTTCAGCTCGTCCAGCAGGTTCGGCGGCAGCTCTTCGTAACTGCCCGGCAGATCGTAAGCGATCCACACGCCCCAGCCGGCACGGCGCATCAGCGCCGCTTCAACGAAGTCGTGCGACAAGATAGAACCGGCGAAGGAGCCCTCGCCCGGCAGCGGCGCCAGCGCACAGTGCTCAATAAACGGCTTCACGCGGATGATGGCGTTATGGCCCCAGTAGTGCGACTCGCCCAGCTGCCAGAAATGCAGACCGGCGGTAAACAGCGGCCCGTAAACGCGGGTAGCGAACTGCTGCACGCGCGCGTACAGGGTATCCATGCCGGACGCCTTCGGCGCGGACTGGATGATGCCGGCGTTCGGGTTGGCTTCCATCAGGCGCACCAGCCCGGTGAGGCATTCGCCGCTCATCACGCTGTCGGCATCCAGGATCACCATGTAACTGTACTCACCGCCCCAGCGACGGCAGAAGTCGTCGATGTTGCCGCTCTTGCGTTTGACGCGGCGACGGCGGCGGCGATAGAAGATGCGGCCGTGGCCGTCGACATCGCGGCACAGCTCCATCCACGCCTTTTGCTCGGCCACGCAGATGTCCGGATCGTAGCTGTCGCTCAGCACGTAGATATCGAAGTGTTCCAGCTGACCGGTCGCGGCGACGGACTCATAGGTCGCGCGCAGGCCGGCGAACACGCGTTCGACGTCTTCGTTGCAGATCGGCATGATCAGCGCGGTGCGGTGCGCCGGGTTGATCGGCTCATCGCCCTTGATGGTGGAGGAAATGCTGTATTTGTCCTTGCCGATCAGCAGCTGCAGGAAGCCCATCAGCGCGGTCCAGAAACCGGCCGAGACCCAGCAGAACAGCACGGCGAACAGGATCAGAATGCCGGTTTGCAGCACATACGGCAGCAGCTGCAGCACCGACTGCATCAGATCCTGGTCCAGCATGGCGATAGGATCGATCAGCGCCCAGCCCTGATAAGGCAAGATGGTTTTCATGTACCAGGTGGCGATGCCGGTTTGCACCAGCATCAGCACCAGCAGCACATAGCGGCGCATGGAGCCGACGGTACGCCAGCGGTTCTCGGCCTCGGCCTCCTCTTTGGTGGCGTGCCGATTGTGCGGCGACCGCCCCAGCAGAGAATCCCAGAAGCGCGCCACCGGGTTGGTGCGCCAGGCTTCCGGGAACATGGTGGTGCGTTTGATCGGCGGCGTCGCCTTCAGAATGGCGCGCCCTTCGGCGTCGGTATCGAAGTCGTCATCGCTGACCGCATCCGGCCAGGCGCTTTCGATGCGCGGTTTGACCGAGGCCAGCGCCACGTCATCCGCCGACAGGCTATTGACGTTGGCGTCGGCGGCGCCCATCTGCCGATGGAGCGCCTCCAGAGCCTGAGCGTCATCCGCCGTTTGAGGGTTGAGCGCCTCCGACCGCTCAGCGGTCAGAGGCAGCGCCGCAAGATAATCCTGGGCGGGTTGAGTAGGCTTATTCATTGGCAGGTAGCTGATAGCTCCAGGTTTCCGACAGTGTCTTATCGCCATTGACCAGCGCCGCGCGCATTTCTACCGGCTTCTTGTCGTCTTTCACTTTCAGACGCACCGTCAGGCGCCAGCCTTTGGTCACTGGGTTATAGCGGACGTTGTTTTCTACCATTTCACCGTTGTCGCCGATGCTGATCTGAGAAGCGACCGGCGTATTGGCGTCCAGCGCTTTCAGCACCGGGCCGACGAAATCGACCAGGAAGGCGACGCTGCCGTCAGGCTCGCGGATCAGGTTGGACTGCTTCACGTCACCGGTCGAACGCATGGTCCGCGCCACATAGGCGATGTCTTGCGAATGCAGTTTGTCTTCATCGCGGGTGAAGTTCAGACGGTAGCTCAGCGTCAGCGGTTTTTTGGCTTCCGGCAAGGTATCCGGCGTCCAGAACGCGACGATGTTGTCGTTGGTTTCATCCGCCGTTGGGATCTCCACCAGCTCGACCTTGCCTTTGCCCCAGTCGCCTTTCGGTTCGATCCAGGCGCTCGGGCGCAGATCGTAACGATCGTCCAGATCTTCGTACTCTTTGAAGTTGCGACCGCGCTGCAGCAGACCGAAGCCTTTCGGATTCTCAACGGTATAGGTGCTGACGGACAGGTGTTTAGGATTGTTCAGCGGACGCCAGATCCACTCGCCGTTACCGGCATGGATAGACAGGCCGTTGGAATCGTGCAGCGCCGGGCGGTAGTTCAGCGTCGGCGACGGCTGGTTCGGCCCGAACAGGAACATGCTGGTCAGCGGCGCCAGGCCCAATTTGCCCACCTTATCGCGCAGGAACACTTTGGACTCGACGTCCACGGTGGTGTCACGGCCCGGGATCACCGTGAAACGGTAAGCGCCGGTGGCGCGCGGGGAATCCAGCAGCGCGTAGATCACCAGGTGTTTGTCGCCCTGCTTCGGACGCTCAACCCAGAATTCGCGGAAACGCGGGAACTCTTCACCGGAAGGCAAAGCGGTATCGATAGCCAGGCCACGAGCGGAAAGCCCGTAAACCTGCCCTTTACCCACCACGCGGAAATAGCTCGCGCCCAGCAGGCTCATAATCTCATCGTTTTTGTCGGCGCTGTTGATCGGGTAGAGCACCTTGAAGCCGGCAAAGCCGAGGTTCTTCACTGATTCAGGATCGTGTTTGACCGAGCCGAAGTTGAAGTAATCCGGGCTGTACTTGATCTGTTTTACGCTGGTAGAGGTGACTTCGTTGATTTTCACCGGCGTATCGAAATACATCCCCTGATGATAAAACTCAAGCTTGAAAGGGGTTTTCAGCTTGCTCCAATAGGCTTTATCGTGATTGAACTGAATCTGCTGATAGTCTGCGAACTTCATCTCGCGGAACTGAGAAGGAAGGTTGCTCTTCGGGGCTTCGAAACCTTTCGCAGCCAGATCCTGCGCCTGCTTGGCCACATCATCAATAGAAAAGGCCCATGCCGGCGAACTGAACAGCGTGAACAATACGGTAGCACCTAACCAACGAACGCTCGCGGCGCGTGGTTGTCCGGATAATATATTAACTAGCACATCCCCCCCTATTCGTGTGCTCAAATCATTTAAATCCATATTAATGGATTACTCAGCTTTCCGACAACATGATAAATGGATGGTTCATGTTTACGGCTCATTGTTTAAGCAGCTGATGGAGCACCAGCGTAGCAAGCCGCGCAACAAGACGCTATGGAAAAATGCGAGGGGCTATAGTAGGGTTCCGGATAACAATTTAACGTTTGACGACTTATTAAGCGTGTTAATGAGCACCCGATTAAATCACCAGCGGTAATCTATGACTAAAGGCAGCAAACAGCGCGAGTTTTTCCTCGATTCGATCCGAGCCTATTTGATGCTGCTCGGCATTCCGTTTCACCTTTCCCTGATTTATTCCAGCCACGCCTGGGCGGTGAACAGCGCGTCGCCCTCCTTCTCGCTCACGGTGCTGAACGACTTCATCCACGCCTTCCGCATGCAGGTGTTCTTCGTGATTTCCGGCTACTTCTCCTACATGCTCTACGAGCGTTACGAGCGCCATCAGTGGCTGAAGGTCAGGCTGGAGCGGGTGGCGATCCCGCTGTTGAGCTCCATCCCGCTAATTACGGTGCCGCAATTTTTCATGCTGAAATATTTCACCGATAAATTAAACGGCTGGGACGAGTTTTCTCTCTATCAGAAAATAAATGTAACAGTTTGGGAATTGGTGTCTCATCTGTGGTTCTTATTGACCCTGTCATTGTTAACCTTCGCCTGCTTTTATCTGTTCCGCAAAATCAAGCGTCAAACCCGCGAGCCTATTCCAGCGTTAATCAACAGAATGCGTGGATTAGGAAACATCTCACTGTGTTTCTTTATTTATGCGGTATGCTACTCGGCCGCGCACCGTATTATTTTAATTTTCGCGCCGCAGCTATTATCCAATGGCCTGTTCAATTTCGTGGTGATGGAGACGATGTTCTACCTGCCGTTCTTCATCCTCGGCGCCTATGCGTTTAAGTATGTGTGGCTTAAAGAGATTTTTCTGCGCCGTTCGCCGCTGGCGCTGCTCGGCTCGCTGCTGCTGTTTATCGCATATATGCTGAACCAGAAACTGTTGGCGCACAGCAGCTATATGTTCGAGCTGGAAGTGGTGATCAAAACCCTAATGGGGATCCTGATGACCAATGTGGTGTTCTCTTTCGGGCATAACCTGCTGAATTATCACTCGCCGCGCATCACCTATCTGGTCAACGCCTCGCTGTTTATATATCTGGTGCACCATCCGTTGACCCTGATATATGGCGCTTTCGTGACGCCTTATATCGGCAACAACCTGTTGGGGTTCTTGCTGGGCCTGCTGTTTGTGTTCTCGCTGGCCTTCGCTTTATATGAGCTGCACAAACGCATCCCGGTGCTGCGCTTCCTGTTCTCCGGCAAGCCGCAATAAACCTGCCCCCTGTAAACCCGAATGTTTGCAGGGGTTTTCTGTCATATTACCGCCGCGCAAAAAGCCTATACTGGTCGTTTGAATGCAGAGCACACATTGTTCAGCTTGGCGTCGTCCGTTAAGGCAAAGTGATACGGCAGCATAGATAACCTGGCCGTTATAACTGCAATGCATAAGTAGAAATCCGGATCCCTGCCTTACGGTAGTGATTGGGCTCAACCCCCGAAGGGCTGCGCGATCGCTTGATTGATTCGATGGCGTTACCTGTCTCTCCCTTCCGTCACGACAGAGAGGATTTTGAATGACCGATAAAAACACCCAGGCTCAGGAAGCCGTAGCGGAAAACGCCACCCTGCTGAAGATCCTCAGCAGGTTGCTGTCCGCGCTGGATGCTTCGATCAGCGGTAAAGAACGCAGCGTTTTGGTCGCTGAGCTCTCCAACTTCAATCTCGACGGCATTTCCGAAGCGGAACGCAAACTGGCCACCGAGCTGATCAAACGGTCGCTGGAATCGCTCGACCATTAACCCTACCGCGCCTGCAAACCATTAAGCCTGCCTGCGCGGGCTTAATGGTTTTTCCCGCAGTGCAAACCCGGCATTGTTGCCAAAACCTAAATACAGCAGCCTGATAATGTTGGATAAAAGGCAGAACTTCACCTCTTCCCCTCACTTTCTTAGTTTAATCGCACCAAAGGGTAATAATTGATCGATTGTTTTCGCAATCAGCCTTGGCGTTTTACCCACTAAACACGTTATCATCGAAACACGCGCAGTGCCCCCTATCCCCCAGCCTCAGGAGAACGATATTTTGGATGCCAGCACCATTAACAGCTTGTTCGTCATCGGTGCCGTGCTGGTGGGGGCAAGCATTCTGCTCAGCTCATTTTCTTCCCGGCTCGGCATTCCGATCCTGGTGATCTTCCTGGCGATCGGCATGCTGGCCGGCGTTGACGGCCCCGGCGGCATCGTCTTCAGCAATTACCCGGTCGCTTATCTGGTCAGCAACCTCGCGTTGGCGGTGATCCTGCTCGACGGCGGCATGCGCACCCGGGTCAGCTCATTCCGCGTGGCGCTGTGGCCGGCACTGTCTCTCGCTACCGTCGGCGTGGTGATCACCGCCGGCCTGACCGGCATGGCCGCCGCCTGGCTGTTCAATCTCGATCTGCTGCAGGGGTTGCTGATCGGCGCCATCATCGGTTCTACCGACGCCGCCGCGGTATTTTCGCTGCTGGGCGGCAAAGGCCTGAACGAACGCGTCAGCGCCACGCTGGAGATCGAGTCCGGCAGCAACGATCCTATGGCGGTATTTCTCACCATCACGCTGATTGCGATGATCGCCGCCGGGGAAACCGCGCTGAGCTGGACCTTCCCGCTGCATCTGATGCAGCAGTTCGGCATGGGCATCGTCTTCGGCCTCGGCGGCGGCTGGCTGCTGCTGACGCTGATTAACCACATCAAGCTGGCGGACGGCCTCTACCCGCTGCTGGCGGTAAGCGGCGGCATTCTTATTTTCGCGCTGACCACCGCGCTGGACGGCAGCGGCATTCTGGCGGTGTACCTGTGCGGCCTGCTGCTGGGCAACCGTCCAATTCGCAACCGTCACGGCATCGTGCAAACCTTCGATGGCCTGGCATGGCTCAGCCAGATCGGCATGTTCCTGGTGCTCGGCCTGCTGCTCAACCCGCATGAGCTGCTGCCGATCGCCATCCCTGCCCTGCTGCTGTCGCTGTGGATGATCCTGTTCGCACGCCCGCTGTCGGTGTTTATCGGCCTGCTGCCGTTCCGCAGCTTTACTCTGCGCGAACGCGGCTTTATTTCCTGGGTTGGCCTGCGCGGCGCGGTACCGGTGATCCTGGCGGTGTTCCCGATGATGGCCGGGCTGCCCAACGCCCAGCTGTTCTTTAACGTGGCGTTTTTCGTGGTGCTGGTCTCCCTGCTGCTGCAAGGCACCACGCTGTCGTTCGCCGCCAAAAAGGCCAAGGTGATCGTGCCACCGGCGCTGACGCCGATCTCCCGCGTTGGGCTGGACGTGCACCCGGAAAACCAGTGGGAACAGTTTGTGTATCAACTTTCGGCGGAAAACTGGTGCGTCGGCGCCGCGCTGCGCGAGCTGAAAATGCCGCCCAATACCCGCATCGCCGCCCTGTTCCGCGGCAAAGAGCTGCTGCACCCTAGCGGCAGTACCCGGCTGCGCGAGAACGATATCCTGTGCGTTATCGGCCATGAGCACGATCTGCCGATCCTCGGCAAACTGTTTAGCCAAGCGCCGGCCGTGACGCTCGACGAACGCTTCTTCGGCGACTTTATCCTGCAATCCGACGCCCGTTTAAGCGACATATCGCAGGTTTATGGCCTCAATCTGCAAGATGATGTCGACGAGCAACAGACGCTGGGGCAGTTCGTCATTCAGCTGATCGGCGGTGAACCGGTGATCGGCGACCAGGTGGAATGGGACGGCCTGACCTGGACCATTGCCGAAATGGAGGGCAATCAGGTCAGCAAGATAGGCGTCAGGATCGTGACCGACTAACGCGGCCGCGCTATCAGATGAGGGAACTTCTGGCCTTAAGAACGTTCTTAATCACTATCATGATGCATGAAGTACGGCGTCGCTGAATTATATCCGTTTGATATAAAAACAATTTAACAGCGGCGCCAACGGGGATTAGGGATGTGAACGGCAAGACTCGATTTCTTTCGGTGATGATGGTCATGGCGCTGGGCGTAGCGGCGCTCGATCTCAGCATCGCCGGTTTGGTCCATAGACTTTTAATTGGATAATTTCAACGTGACGCAGCGGGAACAAGAAAAAGACATTCTGGGGAAAATACTGGTGACGGTGTCCGCGCTTTGCCTGATTCTGGTGGCGGCGTTCCTCATCTGGGGATTCATGCTGGACTGATACCGAGGACGCTCAGAGATAAAAAAAACCGCCGCGGCGGTTTTTTTATGGGTCAGGCGATCAGATCTTGCAACCTTCGCAGTCCGCTTCGTCTTCGAGGAATTCAGGGACCTCTTTTACCTTCTGCGCCGCTTTTTCTTCGGCTTTCGCCAGTTCGGCATCGATATCAAAATCGAAAATATCATCACTCATCGCTTGGTCCTCATTCTGCTTCGCGTTCAAACGCTGAGTATAATCGACAAGCCGCCGGCCGGAAACCTTTCAGTTTGCCGCCGCCAGCTGCGATGGCTCATCCTGCGGCTTTTTTCCGTAGGCCATGTCGTACACGTCGTAGAAGTCGATTTCGCCCTTGTTGCCGATGATCACCCGCATCTTCTGTTTCAGCGCGGCGCCGATGGACGGCTCATCCAGCAGCTGCTGCACCGCATAAGGCGACAGCGCGCGGGTGAAGTACCACTCGCCGTTATAGCACACTCGCAGATCCAGCACCCCGATGTCTTCAAAGCGGTAGACCGGCCGGATCTCTATCAGCAGCATGGCGAACATGAACAGCACAAAGGCGGTGAAGCCGAGGAAGGCATACATCCCCATGTACGGCACCTGATACATCACGGCGATCACCGCGAAGTAACCGGCGAACATGGCAAGGCACAAATAGCGGTGAGTGCGGGCGAATTCGCTGTTGAAGCGCGGCTTGCCGTCGCGCCCTTCGCGCCGATTGATCTGTTCAATCTCTTTAACCAAGATGCTTTTAATCGCGTCCATCGTTACAACCTTATGCTGGAAACAGCATTGCCATCAAATCTCACCGCTAAAAGTAACACAAGTACAGTTTTGCCGGGTAGATCAGTTAACCAACTTAATGGCGGCAACTGTTATAGTTCAGCTTCAGCGCGGTTGAGCGGCTTTGCCTTGCGCAAACATGAACATGCGCTGGGCGACGTCGTCGGCCTGTTTGATTTTCTGCTTTTGCGGTTCATTGCTGCGTTGAATGGCGCGGGCGTAGGCGATTTCATGGGCCTGATCGATCATCGCGATGATGCGATCGCGTTCGGTCTTCTCCATATTGCCCAACATGGTGGTGATAATCGCCTGGTAAGCGTTGGACGCGGCGGTCAGCGCCTTCTCTCTCGCCTCGAGGGCGGCGACGCGTTGCAAGAGTTCCTGCAGTTGCTCGGAGTGGGACATATCGACCTCCTGTTGCCGGGCAGCAAGCCTGCCTGATTACAGTTTAGCAAAGGATCGAGAGAGAAAGAGGAAGGAAAGCCAGCGGTTACGGTAAAGCACACCCGAAAATCCCAACGAGGAGCCGATAGTGCAAATCAACCCGGGTGCGCTTTACGATAAGCGCGATGAGATGAAGTGAAAGAAAGCTGGCGCGCTATGCAGGACTCGAACCCGCGTCTATCAATTTTCAAGCCAAAACAAGCCATTATAAAACCAATCACTCTGCCAACTGAGTTAATAGCGCGTTCCTTCGCTTCGGGGCGTTATTATCCATAACAACATTATGGACTCAAGCTTTTTTAGCATAATGCCCTGATTTTACGGATAAGTCTTAGGTTATTGCCAGCGTTATGGCCTTACGGAAGCTCAATAATCGGGTAATCGCCGGCGATAAGCGGCTTGCACAAAATCTTGTAGCCATCGCTGTCGAAATGGCTGGCCGCGCTCTGTAGCCGCTCCGCCTGCGCCAGATTGCCGACCGAGCCCAGATAAAACCAATTGTGGATCACATGGTACTGACGCAGCGTCTCGCCCTGCTCCTCCAGCGCCACGCGCCCGGCGAACGGCCAACAGGTGATACGCAGCTGCTCAAGCGCCGCGCTGAGCCGCAGCGCATGCTCCTGCGCCGACTCCACGCCACAGCAGGCGCCCGCGCACTTGCGCAGGCTGTAGCGGAAACAGGCTCGCCCCGCCGGCAGCTTGTCGATCCCCAGCTTGCCGTAACATAAACGATGCTCGTCGGCGATGGCGCGCAGCTTTTCCAGCGCGGCGTGGCGATTGGCAAACAGCCCGTAGAGATGGGGCGTGACGGCGAAGTCGATCTCTTTGGCGTGAGCAATCGTCACCGCATCAGCCTGCAAGCGCAGCGCGCACAGCTGTTTCGAGCGCCGCAGACGTTTGTTGAACAGCGGCTGTTGTTGTTTGATCAACTGCGCCTCCAGCAGCAATGCGCCCAACTCACCGGCGGTCTCGATAAAGCTGATGCGTCGGGTTTGGCGCAGCATTTTGGCCTCGTCCTGCGCGCGGAAGTGCGCCATCACCCGGCTGCGTATATTGACGCTTTTACCGATGTAAAGCGGCAGGCTCTCGCTTTGACCGTGAAACACATACACGCCCGGCCCTTTAGGCAACGGCGCCAGGCAGGCGCGCAGGTGCTCCGGGTATTGATAAATGTCGAGTTCTGGCTCGAGGCGGTTTGGCATCATGGCGGTGGCATTATCCTGCTGATGAATGAATACTGGTTTTTTACCCAGTATAACGCCCAACGCAGCCGGTTGCACACCCGGCGGATAATAACTCACCGTGATCTTTAACGGGAAAGCCTTTACTATCCCCTTTCCAGCGGGAAAGCGCCTCACGTTTAGCGCCAGTTCAAGCTGGCGCTGCCATGATGGCAGACTGGAACCACCGCTTTTATCGTTATGGAAAACCTGGGTATGTCATCACTGAAACTCCCCTCCCGCCGTCTGGCGTTGATCGCCGCCATCGTTTTCATCGCCGTCGCCGTCGCGCTGGCCATCTTTTGGCAACGCCCGCCGCAGCAGGATTACGTTACCGCGCCGGCCCGCCTGGGCGATATCGAAAACGCCGTGCTGGCCACCGGGCGGCTGGATGCCATCGAACGCGTCAACGTCGGCGCCCGCGTCTCCGGCGAAGTCAAATCGCTGAAGGTCAAGCTGGGCGATCGCGTCACCAAAGGGCAACCGATCGCCGACATCGACGATCTGCAACAGCGCAACGATCTGCGCAACGCCGAGGCGGCGCTGAACGTAGTCAAAGCCAATATGTTAGCCAAACAGGCCTTGCTGAAACAGGCGGAGTCGCGTTTTAAACGCCAGCGTCGCATGCTGAACGACGAAGCCAGTTCGCGGGAAGACTTCGAGACCGCCGAAGCCTCGCTCGCCACCACTCGCGCCGATCTGCAGGCGCTCAATGCGCAGTTGGTGCAATCGCAGATCGAAGTCGAGAAGAAAAAAATCGATCTGGGCTATACCCGCGTGGTTGCGCCGATGGACGGCATTGTTATCGCCGTGGTCACGCAGCAGGGACAAACGGTCAACTCCAGCCAAAGTGCGCCGACCATCGTCAAGCTGGCGCGGCTGGATATGATGACTATCAAGGCGCAGATCTCCGAAGCCGACATCACCCGCATTTCGCCGGGACAAAAGGCTTACTTCACTATTTTCTCCGATCCGGATAAGCGCTACGACGCCACGCTGCGCACCATCGAGCTGGCACCGGAATCGGTGATGAAGGACGACTCGCTCGCCGGCACCAGCTCCGCTTCCGGCTCCGGCACCTCGAACGCCTCGGTCTATTACAACGCGCTGCTGGACGTGCCAAACCCGGAAAACCGCCTGCGCATCGCCATGACCGCGCAGGTGTCCTTGCTGCTCGGCGACGCGAAGAACACCCTGCTGGTGCCGATCCAGGCGGTGCATAAAATCGATGGCAAAGAGCAGCAGGTGCAGGTGCTGACCCAGGACCAGCGGTTGGAAACGCGCAACGTGACCACCGGCATCACCAACAATGTCGACATTCAGATCCTCAGCGGCCTGAAAGCCGGTGAAACCGTGGTGCTGTCGCAGCCCGCCGCCAAATCGGCTGAGGATGGCATCTTCCTGTGAACGCGATCATCGAACTAAAAGGCATCAGCCGAACGTACACCAACGGCGGTCAAGCGTTAACGGTGTTGAAAGACATCGATCTGACCATCGCCGCCGGCGAGCTGGTGGCGATCATCGGCGCCTCCGGCTCCGGCAAATCGACGCTGATGAACATCATGGGCTGCCTCGACGTGCCGGATCGCGGCGATTACTACATCAGCGGCCAGAACGCCGCTCACCTGTCGCCGGACGAATTGGCCCGCCTGCGCCGCGAACATATCGGTTTTATCTTCCAGCGCTATCACCTGATGCCCGATCTCAGCGCGCTGGGCAACGTCGAAATCCCGGCCATCTACGCCAACGCCCGGCGCGATCAGCGTCGGCAGCGGGCGGCGCAATTGCTGGCGCGGTTGGGGCTTGAGGGACGCGAAGACCACAAACCCGGCCAGCTTTCCGGCGGCCAACAGCAGCGCGTCAGCATCGCCCGCTCCCTGATCAACGGCGGTGAGATCATCCTGGCGGACGAACCGACCGGCGCGCTGGACACCCAATCCGGCCAGGAAGTGCTGGCGATCCTGAGCGAACTGAATCAGCGCGGCCACACCGTGGTGATCGTCACCCACGATATGAAAGTGGCGCAACATGCGCAGCGCGTCATCGAACTGCAAGACGGCAAGATCATCGCTGACAGCGGCCGCAAGTCGGCGTCCGGCCCATCGTTGCCGCCGCCGCACCGCAGCCGGCAAAGCGGCTGGCAACGCCTGATCGACCGCACCCGCGAATCGCTGCACATGGCGCTGAAAGCGATGAACGCTCATCGTCTGCGCACCGCGCTGACCATGACCGGCATCATCTTCGGCATCGCCGCCGTGGTCACGGTAGTGGCGCTGGGCGAAGGCGCCAAACAGCGCACGCTGGAAAACCTCAAAGATCTCGGCACTAACGTGGTAAGCATCTATCCGGGCCGCGATTTCTTCGACGACGCCATCGACAGCATCCGCACCCTGGTGCCGGCCGATGCCGACGCGCTGGCGCAGCAAAGCTTCGTCGACAGCGTCAGCCCGGAAGTAGACGCTTCCGACAGCATCCGTTTTCGCAGCAAATCCGCCACCGCCTCGATCACCGGCGTCGGGCGCGACTATTTCCGCGTGAACGGCGTCGAGCTGTTACAAGGCGTGACTTTCCGCGACGATCGTAATGCGCTGCAGGAAGTGATCATCGACGACAATGCGCGTCAGGCGCTGTTCGGCGATTTCGGCGTCGAGCCGCTCGGCCAGATCGTGTTTCTCGGCTCGGTGCCGGCCCGGGTGATCGGTGTGGCGAAAAGCAATCGCAACTACGCGCCCAATCGCATCACTGTTTGGATGCCCTACAGCACGGTGATGTATCGCATGGTAGGCAAACCGACACTCAGCGGCATCACCGTTCGGCTAAAGGACAATGTCGCCAGCGAATCGGCGGTCACCGCTATCACACAGCTGTTGACCCAACGCCATGGCGTAAAAGATTTCCGTTTGTACAACTTCGATAAAATCCGAAAGTCCATCGAACGCACGTCAATGACTTTCAGCCTGCTGATCCTGATGGTGGCGTCCATCGCGCTGGTGATCGGCAGCCTGGGCGTGATGAACATCATGCTGGTCTCGGTGACCGAACGCACCCACGAAATCGGCGTGCGCATGGCGGTCGGCGCGCGGCGCAGCGACATCATGCAACAGTTCATGATAGAGGCGGTGCTGGTCTGTCTGATCGGCGGCGCTTTGGGCATCGCGCTGTCGTTCGCCGCCGGGTCGCTGTTCACCTCGCTGGCGGGCGGCATGTTCACCGCCATCTATTCCTGGCAAGCCGCCGCCACGGCATTTTTCTGTTCAACCTTAATCGGCATGATCTTCGGTTATCTCCCCGCCCGCAAAGCGGCAAGGATGGATCCGGTCGTTTCATTGGCCAGCGAGTAACCCATGAAAATTTTATCTCCCCTGGCGTTAAGCCTCGCCGCCCTGCTCACCGCCGGCTGCGGCAATGCCCTGAAAAGCGACTACCGGGCGCCGCAGGTCAACTATCCTGCGGGGTGGCAATACGCTGCCGACAACGCCGCGCCGACGCCGTTCGACTGGCGCGATTTCCACGATCCCGAGCTCGACCGTTGGCTGCAACAGGTGATGGCGAGCAATAACGATCTGGCCGCCGCCATGCTGCGCGTTTACCGCGCACGGCTCGAGGCGGAACGCGTCGGCATCAGCACCGCGCCCGGCGTCAGCGCCTCATTAGGCAGCAGCATTAATCGCCCGCTGTCCGAGTCCTCCGCGTGGAATAAAACCAGCAACGCGTCGCTCACCACCAGCTATGAGGTCGATCTGTGGGGCAAGCTGGCGCGCCAGCGCGACGCGGCCGAGTGGAGCAGCCAGGCTTCCGTGCAGGATCTGCAGGCGGCGCGCCTGAAGCTGTTGGCCGACGCCGCCACCAACTACTGGCGCATCGGTTTTCTCAATCAACAAATCAGCGTCAGCCAGGCGAGCATCGCCTATGCCAAAACGACGCTGCGGCTGGCCAACGCCCGTTATCAGGCCGGCAGCATCTCGGCGCTGGACGTAGTGAATGCGGAACAAAACTTGCTGACGCAGGAACGCAGCCTGGTGGCGTTACAACACGATCGTCAACAGGCGCTGAACGAACAGGCGGTGCTGCTGGGCGCGCCATCAGGCCAGGCCACCATCGCGCCCGCGCGCCTGCCGACGACGGCGATGCCGCAGATCAACACCGGCATTCCCGCCAGCGTCCTGAGTCGTCGCCCGGATCTCAGCGCTCAAGAGCTGCGGTTGCGCGCCGCCCTGGCCAACGTCGATGAAAAACGTCTGCAATACTATCCCGCGTTCAGCCTGACCGGTTCACTGGGCACCAGCAGCAGCGCGCTACTGGAATTCCTGCGCAACCCGACGGGCAGCCTCAGCGCCGGCCTGACGCTGCCGTTCCTGCAGTGGCGGCAAATGGGCGTGGAGATCAAGATCGCCCGCAACGACTATGAACAGCAAGTTCTGGCCTTCAAGCAGGCGCTGTACAAAGCGATGGGCGATGTGAACAACGCGCTGTCACTGCGCACGCAGCTGCTGGCGCAGGAGACGCAGTTGCGCGCCTCACTGGCGTTGGCGCGTAAATCGGAGCGGTTGAACGAGGTGCGTTACCGACAGGGCGCCGTCACCATTACCGACTGGCTGAACGCTCAGGAACAACGCCGTCAGGCGGAACTGGCGGTGGATGAGAACCGCTTCGCGCAGTACCAGAATCTGGCGAAAATCTATCTCGAATTCGGCGGTTCATCGGCGCCGTAATCTCAGCGGCCTGGCCACCCGGCCAGGCGTTTTTTAGCGGCGAACACATCAATTTTTCCTGTTTTATCTCCCGTATTCTCTATACTGGAAACACCATCAATCAGCCGAAAAATCGCCAGATCGCACAATTATCAGACCATTCTCGCACCAAATCGGTGCAAACACTTAAGTTAAACTGCTGGATTTGATCGCCGTAAGATATAACGTTAAGCTATAGATGCAAAATAATTAGTCACCTAAATGACATAACATCGGCATGAGCGACGCTATTTTGTGATCCACATCTCAACTTAAATGTGGATAATGAATCGTCTTGAACCGCGATTCGATTAGCCGATTTGATAACTCGAAAACAACAGTGAACGGAGATTACGCTTTCACGAACAACGAATAATTCATTAAGGGATGATTATATGAAGTTAAGAAAAAAACGACATAAACCGATGCACATTAACGACATCACCATCATCGATGACAGCAAACTCAAGAAGGCCATTACCGCCGCGGCCCTCGGCAACGCAATGGAGTGGTTCGACTTCGGCGTATACGGCTTTGTCGCCTATGCGCTTGGCCAGGTCTTCTTCCCCGGCGCCTCTCCCGGCGTGCAAATGATCGCCGCACTGGCGACCTTCTCCGTCCCCTTCCTGGTGCGTCCGCTCGGCGGTCTGTTCTTCGGCGCCATGGGCGACAAGTTCGGCCGTCAAAAAGTGCTCTCGGTCACCATTATCATCATGGCGGTCAGCACCTTCTGTATCGGCCTGATCCCGTCCTATGCGTCGATCGGCATCTGGGCGCCGATCCTGCTGCTGCTGGCCAAACTGGCGCAAGGCTTCTCCGTCGGCGGTGAATATTCCGGTGCGGCGATCTTCGTCGCCGAATACTCACCGGACCGCAAACGCGGCTTTATGGGCAGCTGGCTGGACTTCGGCTCCATCGCCGGCTTTGTGATGGGCGCAGGCGTAGTGGTGCTGATCTCCAGTATCGTCGGCGAAGCCAACTTCCTCGACTGGGGCTGGCGTATCCCGTTCTTCATCGCCGCGCCGCTGGGCCTGATCGGTCTCTACCTGCGCCATGCGCTGGAAGAAACCCCGGCGTTCCAGCAGCACGTGGACAAGATGGAGAAAGAGGATCGCAACGCCATCGAGAATCCGCCAAAGACCTCGTTCAAAGAGATCGCGGCCAAACACTGGAAAAGTTTGCTGGTGTGCGTCGGTATCGTGATTTCCACCAACGTGACCTATTACATGCTGCTGACTTACATGCCGAGCTACCTGTCGCATAACCTTCACTACTCGGAAGATCACGGCGTTCTGATCATCATCGCCATCATGATCGGCATGCTGTTCGTGCAGCCGGTGATCGGCCTGACCAGTGACCGCATCGGCCGTAAGCCGTTTATCATCGGCGGCAGCATCGGCCTGTTGGCGTTGGCGATCCCGTGCTTCATTCTGATCAACAGCAACGTCATCGGCCTGATTTTCGTCGGCCTGCTGGTGCTGGCGGTGCTGCTCAACTCCTTCACCGGGGTGATGGCCTCCATCCTGCCTGCGATGTTCCCGACGCACATCCGCTACAGCGCGCTGGCGATTTCGTTCAACATTTCGGTACTGATCGCCGGTGCGACGCCGACCGTTGCCGCCTGGCTGGTGGAAGCGACCGGCAACCTGTACATGCCGGCCTACTACCTGATGGTTGTTGCGGTGATCGGTCTTATCACCGGTCTGTACATGAAAGAAACCGCCAACAAGCCGCTACGCGGCGCGACGCCGGCCGCCTCTGACCGCTCCGAGGCAAAAGAGCTGCTGCAGGAGACCTACGACAACATCGAACAGAAAGTCGAGGACATCAACGCGCAGATCGCCGAGCTGGAAAAGAAAAAGCAGATCCTGATCGACCAGCACCCCAAGCTGGACTGATCGCCGTTGAAAGACAAAAGCCACCTGCTTGGGTGGCTTTTTTACATTGAGTGCAAGCGAAACAATGCGCAGCGCATTTTATGACTATCAGGATTAATGGTACGATTTGCCGCACACTCTTTATTGATGAAGCAACTGATCATGAGCAAGATGGATCTGCCCGTTGTCATAGGCATCCTGGCTATGCTGATCCTGTGGTTCGGCGCACTCTTCAACATCGGCGATATCACACTCACCATTTCGCGCCTGTTTCACTGGTTCGAAAGCCAGCGTGGATAGCCTGGGTTCGCGATAACGCAGGCGGCGAGCAAACATCGGCTATGATTGATAGACGTTACGTCATTTTCCGAGACTGTCGCTCGCGATAAAGAGGACCGCATCATGACCGACTATGTGTTCTACAATCAGATCCTGACCCGACTGGCCGCCAATCATCCCGGCACGCTGGATGAGAAAACTTACGAACTGTGGAAGCAGGACGCCACCAGCCCGCACGCCTTCGCAGATCCCTTCGCCTATCTCAAAACCAAGGGGCTGATACAGGCCTACGTAATGAGCGACATCGACGAGAACAACTATGATATCGATCCGCACCAAACGCGGATCACCGCCGCCGGTCTCGACTTCATCCGCAGCGGCGGGTTCAAATAAGACGCAAAAACCGCCCAACGGCGGTTTTTTTACCCTAAAAAGCGTCCGGACCGTTTCAGGCGGGGAAAGGCCGATAAAAAATACGCAGCACTTCACTGTCGCCCTGGCGTAGAAAACCGCCTTCCGGCTGCCAGCGCAGATCGCGCGCCAGATTGAGATTTTCCCAGCCGACCGCGCCTCCCACGCCGATGCAAAGATTTTTATTGCCTGCGGCAAATCCCGCGCCGGTGCCGATCATGGCATGCAGCAATCGGGGTGAGGCCGCGTCGCGCATGGAGAATATCCCGATAAAACATCCCTGCGGGGCGCGCAGCATATCCGCCATGGTGCGGATCTCGGTATCGTCGGGGCTGACGAAATGTTTGTACTGCTTATCGAACACCGTCAGCCACAGCTGCTTGTATTTCGCCTTACTGAGCGCGCCGGAACGGTGGGCGCACAGCACCACCGCATCCCAACACATCTCCCCGCTGAGCGAAAGATACTCTTCCGTATTCTCCTGCGGCTTATCGGCATAATGCCGCGCAAATTCAGCGGCATTCAGATGCGGCGGCACGGCCTGTTTGGCGACGTCACTCTTGTAGCGCTTGAAATTCAACCAATGCATGGGAAGTCTCCTCTTCACCCGATAGATTAATAAATCCGCAGCCGTGAATAAGACGAGCCATCAAATCCAGCGCGTCGTCGGCAACGGCGGTGTCGTCGTCGTTCAGCCCCTGTTCCACCGCCCGCTCAATGGCGCTCATCACCGACGTCGCGCTGGTTTCTTCCCCTTGCGCTACCACGTCCAATACGGCTCTGCCGATCGCCAGACAAAGCTCATGATCAAACTCAACCTCTTTATACGGCTGCATACTCACCCCGATAAATTTTTACCCAAGAATACTAGACCACAATGACGCATCGCGCCTGCAGCCGTATCGCGGCGATCGGTGCAGCCGACAGAGAAATGCATCAGGCCCCGGATGGAAGAACCGGGGCCTGATAAATGGCAGGTTATTGCGGAGGCTGTTCGGTAGGGCGAATAATGATGAAGCAAGTGGCGGTTGCCGAAGCCAGCAGTTTTCCTTCCGCCGTTTTGAGCGTGCCTTCCGCGAAAGCGACGTTTTTCGACGCATAGACCAGACGCCCCTCGGCGATCAGATCAATCTCCTTCGGCACCGGGCGCAACATTTTCACCTGCAGATCGACGGTGCCATAACCCGTCCCTGCGCCCAGCGTACTGTGCACCGCGCAACCGGTCACCGAGTCCAAAACCGTGGCGGCGAAGCCGCCATGAACGCCGCCCAGCGGGTTAAGGTGGCGTTCGTCGGCCCGCGCCACGATGCGGATATATCCCTCTTCAACCGCGGCCGGTTTCATGGGCACCGTTTCAGCGATCGAAGCCGGTGGAATTTTGCCGGCCATCGCTGCCTGTAATAACGCCAGCCCCGTCATTTTTGTCGGATCCATAACTCTCTCCTCTGGTGGTAAATCCGTCATATAGGAGAGGTCTGACCTCTTGGCTTGCTTTTTCGTGCTGATGCCGCTTTCCGCCCGCTCTCTATGTTCTTTGAATGTGACCGACATCACTCTTTAAGGTTAATAACCACAATTTATTAATGCCTTTAGATTTAAAACAACTTTCTGCTGTAAACGCCGCCGGAAACTGAACGCAGTTAAGTTCAACATTATTAAGGCGTATCTATCATGGATTTCTTTCTGCAATTAGCGGTTATATTGGCATGCCTGCTGTATGGGGCGCGTAAAGGCGGTATTGCGCTGGGGTTGCTGGGCGGCATCGGTTTGATGATTCTGGTGTTCGGCTTTCACCTGCAGCCCGGCAAACCGCCGGTAGACGTGATGCTGGTGATCATCGCGGTGGTGGCGGCCTCCGCCACCCTGCAGGCCTCAGGCGGGTTGGACGTCATGCTCCAGATCGCCGAGCGGATGCTGCGGCGCAACCCGCGATATGTCTCGATCATCGCGCCGTTCGTCACCTGCATTCTCACTATTCTTTGCGGCACCGGCCATGTGGTGTACACCATCTTGCCGATCATCTATGACGTGGCGATCAAAAATAACATCCGCCCGGAACGGCCAATGGCAGCCAGCTCGATCGGCGCGCAGATGGGCATTATCGCCAGCCCGGTCTCGGTGGCGGTCGTTTCACTGGTGGCGATGCTCAGCAGCTACACCTTCAATGGCCGCCATCTGGAATTCCTCGATCTGCTGTCGATCACCATTCCTTCCACCCTGTGCGGCATTCTGGCGATCGGTATCTTCAGCTGGTTCCGCGGCAAAGACCTGGACAAAGATCCCGAGTTCCAGAAATTCATCTCGGTGCCGGAGAACCATCGCTACGTCTATGGCGACGCCGCCACCCTGCTGGACCGGGTATTGCCGCGCAGCAACTGGATCGCCATGTGGATTTTCCTCGCCACTATCGCCCTGGTGGCGGTACTGGGGGCCTTTTCCGACCTGCGGCCCAGCTTCGGTGGCAAGCCACTTTCCATGGTCCTGGTGATCCAGATGTGCATGCTGATGGCCGGGGCGCTGATCGTCATCATTACCCGCACCAACCCGGCGTCTATCTCTAAAAACGAGGTGTTCCGTTCCGGCATGATTGCCATCGTGGCGGTGTATGGCGTCGCCTGGATGGCGGAAACCATGTTCGGCGCGCACCTGACGCAGATAGAAGCCACGCTGGGCGTGCTGGTGAAAGAGTACCCCTGGGCCTATGCGCTGATCCTGCTGCTGGTGTCGAAATTCGTCAATTCGCAGGCCGCCGCGCTGGCGGCGCTGGTGCCGGTGGCGCTGGCGATCGGCGTCAACCCGGCCTATATCGTCGCTTCGGCGCCGGCCTGCTACGGTTATTATATTTTGCCGACCTACCCCAGCGATTTGGCGGCAATTCAGTTCGACCGCTCCGGCACCACCCGCATCGGCCGCTTCGTGATCAATCACAGCTTCATTCTACCGGGCCTGATCGGCGTCAGCGTCTCCTGCGTCTTCGGCTGGATCCTCGCCGCGGCGTTCGGTTTCTTATGATCTGTAGTGTGGAGCCCTGCGGGGCTCCCTGCAGGCAGGGTGGCGGCATGACAAGAAAGGAAAAAAATGCAGGCGTAATGCGAATTTCAGGCACAAAAAAACCGCCTCTCGGCGGTCTACGACATTACTACTTATTGCTTTGATTATTCGGTATTTTTGTTCCCTGGTACCCGGGGCGGGACTTGAACCCGCACAGCCATAAGCCGAGGGATTTTAAATCCCTTGTGTCTACCGATTTCACCACCCGGGCTCGGGAAAGTTGGAGGCGCGTTCCGGAGTCGAACCGGACTGGACGGATTTGCAATCCGCTACATAACCGCTTTGTTAACGCGCCTTTATTCTGTTTTGCCTTTTCAGGCCAAAGCCGGTGAATCACCCACTTCGTTTTGTTCTTCGGGATTGCGATGATAAAATCGCTTATCCTAATCATCTGATTCTTAAGTAATTTATTTCGTTACTGCCGAATCGATGGACTGCATTATGGACTAAACCCCCCACCTTGGCAACCCCCCGAAATAGCAAAAAGTTCTCTAACGCTTTCAACTGCTTATTTTGTGGGCGCACTGTTCACAATGCCAACGAAAAGGCAAGCGGAATGTTGATATTATATGCATCGGCTCAGGAATTCACGGGCAAAACGGTTCTTTTTCTCGACAGGAATGGCCCTCCCCGGCTTTTCGCTTGCTTATGGCGAAGGGCTATCGTGCAAAACCTCATCAGTCGGGGCATCACGCAATCTCCGACGCCACCATAAAAACCCGGCGAACATTCCCGGTAAGACCGCGATCGCGCCAAAAATACGTTGATCGGCATTCAGCAAACCGGGGGCAATGGCGGACACCACCGCACACAACAGCAGAAACCACCGCAATTGGCGAATGCCTGAATGGGCGATACCGGCAATAGCCCCCGCCAAACATGCCGGCAAAAAACCGAGCGCATAAGAAAAAATGCCGATAAACCCCGCCATGCCCAGCAAGTCGCCGGCATCGAGAAGACTTATTCCCACCCACTCACCGCTGCCGAACGCCATCAGCAGAAACATGAGCACGCCCCCCAACGGCGGGGCGACCAGGCCGAAGAACAGCGCACATCCCGCCGCCGTTCTTATCAGATGCTTTAAAGCACCAGATTCCATACATCCTCCTATGCCCGGTTCCAAAAGACCGACCTACCGCTTCACTTTGCCGATAACCCAGCGATTTGGCGAGGCGACAGCGCAGCATGGCTGTGCCTGAGTGCTCGGATGGTGTCATACGCCGCGTTATTTTCTTCTTGCATGGCGAACCGCCCGACGTATCAAATTATTGTTTCACCGTTTAACGGCTGCATCCAGCAGTATGACAACGACAGGAAAGATACGTGAGGAGAGTCAATAATCGATATGGGAAGATGAAGAAAGGTTTCGCCGAATGGCGCAGAAGCAGAAAACGAAAAAGGGGCCGAAGCCCCTTTTCCTTACCAGCCGAATCACGGGGATTCAACAGGCTAATGTTTGGAGCGGGAAACGAGGCTCGAACTCGCGACCTCAACCTTGGCAAGGTTGCGCTCTACCAACTGAGCTATTCCCGCATTACCAGAACCGACTGATTTCTTTGCTATCTTTCGGCAATTCATCGTTGTCGTCTGATGCGATGCATTCTACTTACCTGACGTGATGAGTCAATAAAATTGTTGGCCCACCACGATCGTTTGCCGCTTTTTGCAGCGTATCGATCACGGTTCCAGCAAATCGTTACGCGCCGCGTTCAAATATTGGAACATCGACCAGAAAGTCAGCACCGCCGCAATATACAGCAAGCCGATCGCCACATATTCCACAGAGCGATCCGGGCGCCACAGCAAACCCACCAGCGACATCATCTGCGCCATGGTCTTCACTTTGCCGATCCAGGACACCGCCACGCTGCTGCGTTTGCCAATTTCCGCCATCCACTCGCGCAGCGACGAAATGATGATTTCGCGGGCGATCATGGTGGCCGCCGGCAGCGTGATCCACCAGCTGTGGTAGTGCTCCGCCACCAGCACCAGCGCTACCGCCACCATCACTTTGTCCGCGACCGGATCCAAAAACGCCCCGAAGCGCGTCGTTTGTTTCCAGCGGCGCGCCAGGAAACCGTCAAACCAGTCGGTGACAGCGGCAAACACAAAGATAACGGCGCAAACCATCGGAGCCCAGCTGAACGGCAGGTAAAACGCCAGCACAAAGAATGGGATCAGAACTACGCGAAACAGGGTAAGCCAAGTCGGTATATTCAATTGCATAATGCTACGGTAACTATCTGGCTAAAGTGGAAATTAAGAGTATGTTGCTACATTGCCCTCAGTGTTTCAATGCATTGTAGATCTTTTCTGCCAATGCTTGTGAAATACCCGGCACTTTTGCAATTTCCTCCACGCTGGCGTTCAACAAAGGTTGCAGTCCGCCCATATACTTCAACAGCACCTGGCGCCGTTTCGGCCCTACGCCCTCAATCAGTTCCAGTGCGCTGGTATTTCTGACTTTCGCCCTTCTCTGCCGGTGACCGGTAATCGCATGATTATGTGAATCATCGCGGATGTGTTGGATCACATGCAGCGCCGGCGAATCCGGCGGCAACGAAATCCCTTCGCCTTCCGGCACGAAGAACAACGTTTCTAACCCGGCCTTGCGATCGGCGCCTTTGGCGATGCCGATCAGCAACGGTTTATTCTTGTCCCAGGTGACGTTCAGCGAGTTGAAGACGTCGATCGCCATGCCGAGCTGCCCTTTGCCGCCGTCGATGAAAATGACATCCGGGATTTTTTTCTCTTCCAGCGCTTTGCCGTAACGGCGTTTCAGCACCTGCGTCATCGCCGCGTAGTCATCGCCGGGGGTGATGCCGCTAATATTGTAGCGCCGATACTCCGAACGCACCGGGCCGTTTCCGTCGAACACCACGCACGAAGCTACGGTCTGTTCGCCCATGGTATGGCTGATGTCGAAGCATTCCATACGGTTGATTTCCGCCAGATTCAGCACCTTGGCCAATTCCGCCAGCCGCTGATGGATCGTCGACTGTTGCGAAAGCTTGGTGGTCAACGCCGTTGCCGCGTTGGTGCGGGCCAGCTTCAGATAACGGGCGCGGTCGCCGCGCGGCTTGCTTTGAATTTGGATCTTGCGCCCCGCCAACTCGGAGAGCGATTCTGCGAGCAGGTCCTTTTCCGGCAAGCTGAAATCCAACAGGATCTCGCCGGGCAGCGTGCGCGCCTGGCTGCCCTGCAGGTAAAATTGGCCGACGAAAGTCTGCACCACTTCGCTCATATCCGTACCGCCCGGCACCTTAGGGAAATAGCTGCGGCTGCCCAACACCTTGCCCTGACGGATGAACAGCACGTGCAGGCATGCCATACCGGCGTCGAACGCCACGCCGATGACATCCAGATCGTCACTGTCGCCCGACACGAACTGCCGCTCGGTAACGCGGCGCACGGCCTGAATTTGATCGCGTATGCGCGCCGCCTCTTCGAAATTGAGCAGCTTGCTGGCCTCTTCCATGCGGGCAATCAGCTGGTGCAACACCTGTTGATCTTTGCCCGAAAGAAACAGCCGTACGTAGTCCACCTGCTGCCGGTACTCTTCTTCACTCACCAGGCCGGCGACGCAAGGGCCCAGGCAGCGGCCGATCTGATACTGCAGACACGGGCGCGAGCGGTTGCGATACACGCTGTTTTCGCACTGGCGGATCGGGAACAGCTTCTGCAGCAGCGCCAGCGTTTCGCGCACGGCGTAAGAGTTGGGAAAAGGACCGAAATATTCGCCCTTGGCGTGTTTGGCGCCGCGATGCACCGCTAAACGGGGATGGGTATCGGCGCTGAGAAAAATCAGCGGATAAGATTTATCGTCTCGCAAAAGAACATTATATCGCGGTTGGTACAATTTAATGTAGTTATGTTCCAACAACAGCGCTTCTGTTTCGGTATGGGTAACCGTTACGTCTATTTGCGCGATATTTTTAACCAGCGTTTCGGTTTTACGGCTGCTGACCTGTTGCCGAAAATAGCTGGCGAGACGTTTTTTCAGGTCTTTGGCTTTACCGACGTAGATCACCGTGCCAGTGGCGTCATACATACGATAGACGCCAGGTTGGCTGGTGACGGTACTCAGGAAAGCTTTGGCATCAAAACGGTCATTCACTGCTTAACAACGTCTCCGCATTGAACAATCCATGTCGGATGGCCAGGTGGGTCAGTTCGACGTCGCCGCTGATATTCAATTTGCTGAACATACGGTAACGGTAACTGTTCACCGTTTTCGGGCTGAGACTCAGTTGCTCCGAGATCTCATTCACTTTTTTGCCTTTGGTGATCATCAACATGATCTGCAGCTCGCGCTCAGACAGGCAGCTGAACGGCGTTTCGGCCTGCGGCTCCAGCTGGCTCAGAGCCATTTGCTGGGCGATATCAGACGCGATGTAGCGCTGCCCCGCATGCACGGAACGCAAGGCGTTAATCACTTCCTGCGGCGCGGCGCCCTTGCTCAGGTAGCCGGCGGCCCCCGCCTGCATCACCTTCGCGGGCAAGGGATTTTCGGTATGGATAGTCAGCATGATGACTTTGACGTCGGGTGCATAACGCACAATCTTGCGCGTGGCTTCCAGCCCGCCAATGCCCGGCATATTCATGTCCATCAGCACGATATCGACAGCGTTGCCACGGCACCATTTTACGGCGTCTTCACCGCACTGGGCCTCACCGACAACTTTTATACCTTTGATATCTTCAAGAATGCGTCGTATCCCTGCGCGCACCAGTTCGTGGTCATCAACAAGAAGAACGCTAATCAAGGAAAATTCTCCAAAAAAAGGGAGTAACGCAATCAGCCTCTGTTTTCGCCAGAGATATTACTTGTTTTTCAGACAAGAATGAACACAGATTAATACATACTTCCGAATAACTTTGCGGAGCATAGCTGATTTTTCAATTTTAGCCGTCTATGCCGCCGATAAATCGTCACGTCGGAAAAGATCGAGCGACGAAAATAATTTCGTCGCGCTGCGTCAGACACAGGATAGCGCGACAATCATGCCGCGAGGGAGAAATCTGTGTAAGCAATCACGACATGAATAATATTAACACGGCTGTTGGCTGTTTGTAATCATTTGATATTTAAAGCCGCTGCCAACGCGAGCCTGACAGCCGGCGTACAAAACTATTATTACCGACCAACGCCGGCAAAATCAGTGCCACCCACCCCCAATAATTATAATAACCCCGATTGTTCAACAATAACGTGCCGGGCAAATACTTGTTAACCGCCTCGAAATAACTGGCCGACAATGGATGACCCGGGCGTGCAATGAGCAAACTTCACCCACCAGCGCCGCCAGAGCAAGCCCGGTGCAGATGGCTGACGCATGCTATGCTATACTCCGCGCCCAGTTAAATTCGCCGCCGTGCGTGGGCAACTTGCCTATAGTCCGCGCGCGGTGCGCTAAAGCAGCTTGTATCAGGCTACGGCCTCAAAAATCAGGAGAGAAAATGAGCAACGTTGATTTCACTACGTCTGCAAACCCGGAGATCTTGGCGACCGAGGTTGCCTGCCTCAAAGCCACGCTGACGCTGATCCTGAAGTCGATCGGCCAAGCCGATGCCGGGAAAGTCATCATCAACATGGAACGTTTCATCGCCCAGATTGAAGATCCGACCCAGGCGGAAATCTTCAAGAACAGTATTCAGCAAATCAAGCACGCTTACCGCCAGTAAACGCTGCCGCTCAGACCCGCGGTTCATGCGGGTCTGTTTTTCTCCGCACTACGCAATACGCAATACGCCATTGATTCTACTCAGGCTTTCGGGCAGTGTGTTGGCTTTCCCCCGACACCCGAGACCGTTATGGGCATCCTTGTCAAAGCGCTGATAGGCGCGCTGGTCGTGGTTCTGATCGGCCTGCTGGCCAAAACGCGCAACTATTATATCGCCGGTTTAGTCCCGCTCTTCCCCACTTTCGCTTTGATTGCGCATTATGTTGTCGGCAGCGAACGTTCAATAGCGGCGCTGAAAACGACGCTGATTTTCGGCATGTGGGCGGTGTTGCCCTATCTGGTGTATTTGATTTCGCTGTATTTCCTGATTAACAGTCTACGGCTGTCGTTAGCGCTGGGTGCGGCGGTACTGTGCTGGATTGCGGCGGCGTGGCTATTAATTACGCTGTGGGGATGGTGGCAAGGGCGTTAACGCCCTTGCCTGGGCGGTTACGGCCGCCCTGCCTGCAAAACGAAGCCTCGCTGCCGATCGCCGGCGATCCGCAGATAGCGGCTTTCACCGGCGCGCAGCGTCATCGGCACGCTGCCGCTGGTATCACGCCAAATACACAGAGAGTTCTCTATCATATCTTGCCCGATGCTCACCGAGGTATTGCCCGGCGGCACGCGAAACTCCGCTTTTTCTTTCGCGCCCAGCGAAGCGGCGAACTCCCCATTCACATAAACGCCGGTGCGGCAGCTACCCGCCAGCATTCCACTGTCGCGCACCACCACCACCGTGGCGTATGGCGTATCCGGGATATTCTGATAAAGCATCAGACGGCTTGGGGGCGGTAATTCAGCCTGTTGCGGTGGTACGGCTTGGGTCGCACATCCCGTCAACAGTGCAGAGGCGAACAACAACGCGGCGTAATGCTTCATCCTTGGCTCCTGAAAAAAATAATGCTTATCGTAACAAGAGAATAGCTGCTGTCAGTAGCCTTCATGTCGCAAAGGCGAAAAAATCGGATAACTTCCTACTCATCGCCCTGCGCGTCTTTCCGGATAAGAAGATTCTGTATTAAAGACCTTGAAATAAAGGCGATTTTTAAAAATTTAAAACTTTACCATGCCGCGTTGGATATCTGCCGCAAACGCGTCACTGACGTAGCTGAAGCCATCCGGCGTGACGTAAACCCGGGTATGACCGGTCTCTGACAGCACTGCCACCATATATCCTAGACTGAGCATTTCATGCGAAGGAACATTCATCGGCGTTAGAAATCCGCGTCCGCGGCACCACTGATAAAAGCGAGTTCGCCCATATCCCAACACGGTGCCAACATCGGAAAGGTGCTTAAAATTATCATAATCCCCTGATGGTGAAGGCAAACCGCCATGGCTTTCAGGCGTTTTCTTTATCCCAGACAAAATAAACTCCTTTTTTGAACCTGTCGCTAACGGTTATCCCTCATCTGAGCTGAATTTAAAAAATCCAAATTTAAAATGCAAATGAATTCCCTGTAACTAAAAAGTATTTAATGGAAGAATTCCGAAAATAAAGGCACAATAAAAAAACAGAAATAAAAAAATAGAGCATTAATACCGTGCATTAAAACTTGGCCATGGGTAAATATCTTAATTCAAAATTCCATTTAAACAGGATAAGAAAATACTTAGCTTGCATACTGTTCTTCCCTCTCATAACGCTGAGATAATGACCAGGCCATGCAGCAAAAAGAGAAAAGATATAAAATCGCTCTGCCCACACACTCTCATCGTCAGATCTGCCCCTTGTAAGCCTCTCCCCTATCGCCGACGGCGCATTTCAGGGTGCCGTTGCCTCAATCACACCTAAACAATAACCATTATCATTTCCAATTGTGTCGTCAGTTGATTACACTTTTTCGCATCGCTGGTTGGGAAGATTCCTAGTCAGTGATCACCAGGATAGAGGAAGAGTTAGGGACACCATGAAGAATTACCGTTGTTTGATTGTTTTGCCGTTATTGATGATGACTGCCTGTACCCAATGGGAAAGACCCGGCGCAGTTGAGAGCACCCGAAATGCCGAATATGCCGAATGCCGCAGTCGGGGCTACGATCGCTTCCCGCCAGACGTCGTGCGGGACGTAGAGTTCAGCTACGAAAACAAATACATCCCTTGCGAGAAGAATAAGAAAGATTGTCCATCGGGATATCGCTATGACAAAGAGCCGTCGATCAAAACGGTACAGACCGATCGCAATCAGTCAGCCCGAAACGCCACCATCGAGGCTTGTATGTACGGCAAGGGCTGGCGAGAGAAAACCTACTATTGGCCGCAGTGGTGATACAGCGAAATCGATTTGGACTGAAACGCCACTGCCGCGATGCCCCATCAATTATCGTCGTCGCTGCAATGCCTTCCCAGAGCAACCAGCGTTTCCGTCCGCACCGGCGTTAAAGGGACGCGTGGCGGCGGCAAAGGCCACCCCAACAGGTGCCGCGCCGCCGTCGCGCAAACCTTGCCCTGACAGGCTCCCATACCACAGCGGCTGCTCAGCTTGGCCGTGTTCCAGTCAGGTTGATGGCATACCTGTTCCAGCGTGACGTCTTCGCAGCGGCACAGCAGCGTCTGCGGTTTGGCCAGATAACTCATGCGTTCATCAAGCGCAAAAGCGGCCGCTGTCGACGTGGCGAAACGCCGCCATCGCCGCCGCTGCGCCGTCAGGGATTCGGCTTTTGCCTTTTGCCCGGTGGCGGCATAACCGGCGATGGCGCCGGTGGTGAGCGCCAATTCACTGCCGCCGATACCGGTACACTCCCCGGCGGCATAAATTTGCGCCTGACTGGTTTGCTGCCAATAATCCACCGCGACGGCGTCGTGTGCGATCCGGCATCCCAGCAGCATCGCCAGTTCAATATTCGCCACCAAACCGAAGCCGCAGGCCAGCCTGTCGCAGGCCACCGTCCTTTCCCGCCCGCCGTTGCCGACGCGCACTGACGTCAAGCGCTCTTGCCCCAATGCCGCCAATACTCGGCTATCGGCACGGTAATGAGTCTGAATCAGAGAAAACGACTGACGCAGCTTGGACGGCCAACGCCACAGGCCGCCGGCGAATGCCGCCAATCGCCGCAGCACCGCCTGTTCCGCTACCAGCACGACCTCGCCACCGGCCTGTTTCACACTTTTCGCCACCGCCAACAGCAACGGACCGCTGCCGGCTATCACCACCCGCTCGCCGCGGATCGCCAGCCCCTGCTTGATTTGCGCCTGTAGACCACCGGCGCCGCTCACTCCCGGCAACGTCCAGCCAGGAAACGGCAGCAGCAGTTCACGGGCGCCATTGCATAGAATCAGCTTTTGATAGCGAATCACGCCGCAGCCTTCAGCGTCTTCATACGCCAATCGGTTAGCGCCACACTGCGCCACCAGCTTGCAGCCGGAGTGCAGCACAATATTTTCCCGCGCCGCCATCGCCTGCCGATATCGTCTCGCCGCTTCAGGCAAAGCCACCTGCGGCCCATCACGCCAGATTTGCCCACCGGGGTGCGGATTATCATCGATCACCCGTATCTGCCCCCCGTTTTCCGCCGCCGCCAGCGCTGCCGCCATGCCGGCCGGCCCGGCGCCGACGATCAGCACCTCGCAATCGAAGTCACTCATCATCGCTCCTCTCAATCCGCATGCCGGATTGGCACAACGTCTGGCACGCCAGGCGGCGCAGACCGTTAATGGTTACCCGGCATTCCTGACAAACGCCCATGCCGCAAAATGGTGCGCGCGGCTGGCGTGAAATCGACAACCGGCAATGATCCCCGCCGCACAAACTGAGCGCCGCGGCAACGCTGATGCCAACCGGCACCCGGTAGGGTTTGCCGTCGATGCTCAACGCGAGCGTGTTTTGCCTCTCTTTCATACGGGCAGCTCCTCGGCGGCAAACGCCCGCGCCGCCAAATACGGGGAATCATCAATCTCCGGCGCCTGCCGGCCGATCTGCGCAGCAAGCAGCGCGGCGCTGCCGAGGGCGGTCGTGACGCCCAGCCCCTCGTGCCCCAACGCCAACCACAACCAGGTATGCTGCGGATGCGCGCCCAACAGCGGCAATCCATCGGCAGAGGCGGCGCGCAGCCCGGTCCAACAGCGAATGATGTTCAGTTGCGCCAGTGCGGGCAAGAAATGCTGCGCGCGCATGAGCATCGCCGCCAGCAGCGGCATATCCAATGACGAATCGACGGAATCGAACTGGCGGGAAGAACCGATCAGCCATTGCCCGGTGGGCCGCGCCTGCACATTGAACGCCACGGAGGCGCCGTCGCTGGCATGCGCGCTGGCGCCATACCCCAGCTCCACCAACTGATGCCGCACCCGCGGCGGATAACGATCGGTGATCGCCAGGTGGCCCTTCTTGGCACGCAGCAACGGCTGCGACAACAAATCATTGGCCCGCAGGCCGCAGGCCAAGACGACCACCGGCGCCGCCAGCGCTCTGCCGTCCGCCAACCGCACCACCGCCTCGTCCAGCGCGATCGCTTCACCCTGCACCACATCGATCGCCGCGCCAGCGTCGGCCAACAGCCAACGCGCCGCGTTCGGCGCATACAAAATGCCGTCGCCCGGCACCCGCAGCCCACCGGCAAGCCCCTGCCGCAGCATCGGCTCCATGGCAGCAACCTGCTCCGCCGTCAGCAATTCCGCCGCCACGCCCTGCTCCGCCAGCCGCGCCCGCTTTTGTTCGGCGATAGCCATTTCATTCGCTTGCTCCGCCAACCACAGCGTTCCGCAGCCGCGCCAGGCGCATGCTTGCGGCATCCGGCCCGTCACTTCACGCCATAACCGCAGCGAATAAGCGCTCAACGCCAGCTCGGCCGGGTTGTCGTCCATGCATACCAGGTGCCCCATGCCGGCGGCGGTGGCGCCGGCGCGACAGTCGTCCACTACCGAGACGCGGTACCCCTCCCTCGCCAACCGCCAGGCGCAGGCGGCGCCGATGATGCCGGCCCCCACCACGATGGCATCAACTCCCCGTCCGCCGCCCATCAGCGTATGCCCCAGACAAAAGGATCGCGTTCGTCGAGCAGCAGTTGGCTATCGGCGCATACATAAGCCTGCCCACGAATAAAGGGGGTGATGCGCTCGCCGTTCCAGCGGTAATAAGCCTGGAATTCGCTGCCGATGACGCTGGCCTGGCGCCAGTTCATATCGGGCGCCAGTTTGCCGTCCGCCGCCAGACACGCCAGCTTGGCGCTGGTGCCGGTGCCGCACGGCGATCGATCGTAGGCTTTGCCGGGGCACAGCACGAAGTTGCGGCTGTCGGCCTGCGGATCGTCACCGAACAGCTCGATATGGTCGATCGCCCCGCCGTCTTCGCCACGAATGCCCGCCTGTTCAAGCGCCTGCCGGACCGCCCAGGTGAACGCGGTCAGCGCCTCCAGATTGTGTTTATCGATGGTCAACGGCGACTCGCCGATGAGAAAAAACCAGTTTCCCCCCCAGGCAATGTCCCCCGTCACCGGGCCGTAACCGGCCACCTCAACTCGCACCTGGTGGCGATAACGATAAGCCGCCACGTTCTCTACGGTAACGCTGCCGTCATCATGCAGCGTGGCGTTCACCGGGCCGACCGGGGTCTCGAGCAGATGACGCCCGGCGCGGATGCGCCCGAGATGCGCCAACGAAGCAATCAGCCCGATAGTGCCGTGGCCGCACATGCCCAGATAGCCGGTGTTGTTGAAAAAGATCACCCCGGCGGTAGCCTGCGGCGAACAAGGCCGACACAGCAACGCCCCCACCAACACGTCACTGCCGCGGGGTTCGAGCATCACCGCGCAGCGCCAATCGTCATAATGTTGCGCGAAATGCGCCCGCCGTTCCGCCATGCTGCCTTCGCCAAGGTCGGGGAAGCCTTCGACGATCAGCCGGGTCGGCTCCCCGCCGGTATGAGAATCAATCGCCCGCAAAGCGGTGATATGCGCAGAAAGTGCCATCGGCGTCTCCAGGGTTAATGAGATGTTACCAATGACGTTAGCCTGAACGAATGCGCGCATGACGGCTTGATGCGTTTCGGCGTGGCGAATGAAGAAATCAGCACAATGACGACAGGCTAGCCTGGCCCATCACGGGCATACGTTTAACGCAACCATAACAATAACTTATTTATCATGACGTTACTTTCATGCTAAACCACCGCGTAGCGAGAAATGCCGCAGTTTTCAAGCAACCGGCGCGCGCCGTCCGGCAAAAGTATGCGGCGATCCGCATATTTGGTAGCCAGCCGGAAATAGCGCTTGATTCGTTACAAAAAAGTTAATATTGATGCGAAAGCGCCAACCTGGCCGCCTGTTTTTCCGGCTAACGACCGAAAAGGGACTGCTATGCGATCCATTTCAGACCATCAACATCAGATTTCTCTCTCGCCGCCTGCCCTGGTGAAGCTGCCGGATCAGGAGGACGTTTTCGCCGTCGAACATTTGTCGCGCCTGTGCGACGGGCTGGCGCAGCAGCGTCCGAACAACCTGCGCGATCTGCTCAATACGCTGGCGCTGATCGCGCCGTTGCTGAACGCGATTCCCAATGTGGTGTTCTTTATCAAAGACGCCCAGGCGCGCTACCTGTTGGCCAACCTGACGCTGGCCAGGCGCTGCGGCTTCAAGACCGTCGCGCCGCTGCTGGGCAAGACGTCCGCCGACGTTTTCCCCGCGCAGCTCGGATCCGGCTACACCGAGCAAGACCTGCGGGTATTGCGCCACGGCGTGCTGATCCAGGATCAGCTGGAAATGCACCTGTACAACGGCCGTGAAACCGGCTGGTGCCTGACGCAAAAGCTGGCGCTGTACGACGCGCAGGGAAAAATCATCGGAATGGCCGGCATTTCACACGATCTGCAAGAGGCCAAAGCCAATCATCCGGCTTACCAACGGCTGGCCGCGATCGACGTATACATCCGCCGCCACTACGCCCGGCCGATCGCGCTCGAGGAGCTGACGGCGTTGACCGGGTTATCGGTGGCGCAGATAGAACGCTACTGCAAACGTATCTTCCACCTCACTCCGCGCCAGATGATCCACAAAGTGCGGCTGGAAAAGGCCACGGAACTGCTGGCGGGCGAGCTGCCGATCACCGACATCGCGCTGCAGTGCGGCTATACCGATCACAGCGCCTTCAGCCGTCAGTTCAAAGCGATGACTGGTTCCACGCCGCGCGATTTCCGCCTGACGCTTTCCGCTTAATTCGCTGATTTACCGCATAAAAATCATTCTTTATGGCGCACCGGCGCCCGATTTCTGCATGCCCGCTTTCCGGCGCCATTGTGCCAATTTCGTCGCAGCAATCGGCGAAAAGCGTCAAGCCTCCCTGTGCAATACCGGTCAATCTGTCGGTGAGCCTCACCAAAGATTCACTTTTTATTAACACTTTCGGATGACAGGACAAACACGATGAGCCATAAAACCCTAAGCTGGAGCGGCGTATTCCCGGCGGTGACGACCCAGTTCCGCAACGATTTTTCTCTGGACCTCGACGCCACGCATACGGTGATCAAAAACCTGGTGCGCGACGGCGTCTCCGGCCTGGTCGTCTGCGGCACCGTCGGTGAAAACACCTCGATGACGGTACAGGAAAAGCTGGCGGTGATCGAAGTGGCGAGGGACGCCGCCGACGGCCAAGTGCCGGTGATCGCCGGCATCGCCGAATTCACCACCGCCTTCGCGCAAAACATGGCGCGTGAAGCGCAAAAGGCCGGCGTCGACGGCATTATGGTGATGCCGGCGCTGGTCTACTCCGCCAAGCCGCACGAAACCGCCGCGCACTTTCGCAGCGTCGCCGGCGCTACCGATCTGCCGATCATGGTCTACAACAACCCTCCCATTTACAAAAATGACGTCACGCCCGACATCCTGACCTCACTGGTCGATTGCGAGAACATCGTGTGTTTCAAAGACTCGTCGGGCGACACCCGCCGCTTTATCGATCTGCGCAACGAAGTCGGCGATCGCTTCGTACTGTTCGCCGGGTTGGATGATGTGGTGCTGGAAAGCATCGCCGTCGGCGCGCAAGGCTGGATCTCCGGCATGTCCAACGCTTTCCCGCGCGAAGGGGAAACCCTGTTCCGTCTGGCGAAGGAAAAACGCTATGAGGAAGCGCTGGCGCTGTACAGCTGGTTCATGCCGCTGCTGCATCTCGATGCCCGCCCCGATCTGGTGCAATGCATCAAGCTGTGCGAACAGCGGGTCGGCCGCGGCAGCGCCGTCACTCGCCCGCCGCGTCTGGCGCTGCAGGGGGAAACGCTCTCCGAAATCAACGCCGTGATCGATAAAGCGCTGGCCACTCGTCCCGCGCTGCCGAACGTCGGCCTGTAACGCCTTCACCGCCCGGCCACGCCGGGCGTCGCACTTTCTCTACCGGGGGGACCCATGCCCAACGCTCGCGATGCCGCCATCAGCGGCCAACAATTTATCGGCGGCCAGCGCCGTGCTACGGGAGAAGCGGCGCTGCTCAGCCTGCGCGCCGACGACGGTCAGCCGACCGGCTACCGCTTCCACCAGGCTACGGCGGCAGAAACCGCCGCCGCCGCCGAAGCCGCCGCGGCGGCCTTTGATCCCTATTCGCAATGCAGCGCCGAACAACGCGCGAGTTTTCTCGACGCCATCGCCGAGGAGCTGGACGCGTTGGATGAGACCTTCTTCGCCTTCGCCATGCAGGAAACCGCCCTGCCGCCGGCGCGGTTAAGCGGCGAACGCGCCAGAACCAGCGGCCAGATGCGGCTGTTCGCCACGCTGCTGCGACGCGGCGACGTCGAGGGCGTGCGCATCGACTGCGCGTTACCGCAGCGCTCTCCTCTGCCGCGTCCCGACCTGCGTCAATATCGCACGGCGCTCGGTCCGGTGGCGGTGTTCGGCGCCAGCAACTTTCCGCTGGCGTTTTCCACCGCGGGCGGTGATACCGCCGCCGCGCTCGCCGCCGGCTGCCCGGTCGTGTTCAAGGCACACAACGGCCATATGATCACCGCCGAGCTGACCGCTCAGGCGATCGAGCGCGCAAGGGAACGTATGGGCATGCCCGCCGGCGTCTTCAACATGATCTTCGGCAACCGTGTGGGAGCCGAGCTGGTGCAGCATCCGGCGATTCAGGCCGTGGGGTTTACCGGCTCACTGCAAGGCGGCCGGGCGCTGTTCGATCTGGCCGCGCAGCGTCCCCAGCCGATCCCGGTCTTCGCCGAGATGTCGAGCATTAACCCGGTCGTGATCCTGCCGCAGGCGTTGGCTCGGCGCGGGCAGCACATCGCGCAGGAACTGGTCTCCTCCTTCACGCTCGGCTGTGGCCAGTTTTGCACCAAGCCCGGCGTGATCGTCGCGCTGCGCGGCGTCGCCTTCGAACGGTTGGCCGCGACGATGAGCGCATTGGTCGACGCCGCCCCCCCACAGCCGATGCTGAATGCCGGCACGCTGGAGCACTACCGGCGCGGGCTGGCCGCGCTCGATGCCCATCCGCACATACGGCATCTGGCGGGGGGGCGCGAGATTCTGCCCCACCGGGCAGCGGCGCAGCTTTATCAGGCGGAGGAAACATTGCTGCTGCAGGCCGATCCGCTGCTGCAAACAGAGGTCTTCGGCCCGGCCAGCGTGCTGGTGGCGGTAGATAACGAAGCGCAGCTGCATGCGGCGCTGGCGGCGTTGCAAGGCCAGCTGACCGTCACGCTGCTGGCGGAAGACGGCGATCTCGATATGGCCGCCGGGCTGACGGCATTGCTGACGCGCAAAGCCGGCCGGGTGCTGTTCAACGGGTATCCAACCGGGGTAGAGGTGTGCGACGCCATGGTGCACGGGGGCCCTTATCCGGCGACCAGCGACGCACGCGGCACCTCGGTAGGCACGCTGGCCATCGAGCGTTTCCTACGGCCGGTCTGCCTGCAAAACACCCCAGCGGCGCTGCTGCCGCCGCCGCTGCAGGACGCCAACCCGCTCAACCTGCTGCGGCTGGTGAACGGCGTTTACACCCGAGATCCCATAGTTTCACCTGCCCAACATTAGCCCGGCCGCATCTGCCTGCCACTCAATAACAAAAGGGTAATACCATGACAACCCAAGGCAAATTCAAGAAGCAGCTTACGCTCACCGATCTGACGTTCATCGGTCTGGGCGCCATATTCGGCTCAGGCTGGCTGTTCGCCGCCAGCCATGTCTCCTCCATCGCCGGCCCCGCCGGCATCTATTCCTGGCTGATCGGCGGCCTGGCGGTGCTGCTGCTGGGCATCGTCTACTGCGAGCTGGGCGCCGCCCTGCCGCGCGCCGGCGGCATCATTCGCTATCCGGTGTTCTCGCACGGCGAATTGATGGGCTATCTGCTGGGGTTTATCACGCTGATCGCCTTCTCCAGTCTGATCGCTATCGAGGTCGTCGCCGCCCGTCAGTACGCCGCCGCCTGGTTCCCGCTCCTCAGCCAGCCGGGTTCCGGCGATCCGACAGCGCTCGGCTGGCTGGTGCAGTTGGCGCTGCTGTGCTTTTTCTTCGCGCTCAACTACTACAGCGTCAAAACCTTCGCCAAATCCAATAATCTCATCAGCGTGCTGAAGTTTCTGGTGCCGCTGTTGGTGATCGTGGTGCTGTTCAGCTTTTTCAAACCGGAAAACCTGCACAGCCAGGGCTTTGCCCCCTTCGGCTCCGCCGGGGTTGAAGCCGCCATTTCCGCCGGCGGCATCATCTTCGCCTACCTCGGCCTGACGCCGATCATTTCGGTCGCCAGCGAGGTGCAAAAACCACAGCGCACCATTCCCATCGCGCTGATCCTGTCGGTGGTACTGTCCACCATCATCTATGTGCTGCTGCAGATAGCGTTTCTCGGCAGTATCCCCAGCGAGATGCTGAGCGGCGGCTGGGCCGGCATCAGCCAACAGTTTTCCCTGCCGTTCCGCGATATCGCCATCACGCTCGGCATGGGATGGCTGGCGTTTCTGGTGGTCAGCGACGCGATCGTTTCGCCCAGCGGCACCGGCAACATCTACATGAACGCCACGCCTCGCGTGATCTACGGGTGGGCGCGCGCCGGCACCTTCTTCAAACTGTTCACCCGGGTGGATGGTGAATCCGGTATCCCGCGCCCGGCGTTGTGGCTCACCTTCGCCCTCTCGGTCTTCTGGACGCTGCCGTTCCCATCGTGGGAAAAGCTGATCGGCGTGGTGTCCGCCGCGCTGGTGCTGAGTTACGCCATCGCCCCGGTCACCGCCGCCGGGCTGCGGCGCAATGCGCCCGATATGCCGCGTCCGTTCCGGGTGCGCGGTTTCTGCGTGCTCGGCCCGCTGTCATTTATCATTTCGGCGCTGATCGTCTTCTGGTCCGGCTGGGACACCGTCTCCTGGCTGCTCGGCTTGCAGATCCTGATGTTCTTCATCTACATCCTGTTCAAGAATCAGGTGCCGACTCACGCCGTTAGCCTCAGGCAGCAAATTTGGTCCTCGCTGTGGCTAATCGTCTTCTATGCGCTGACGATCGCGCTTTCCTACCTCAGCAGTTTCGGCGGCATCGGCGCTATTGCTCATCCGTGGGACACCCTCACCATGGCGGTGATTGCGCTGGCGATTTACTACTGGGGCGCCTATACCTGTTTACCCCAGGCCAATTTTATCGGCGATGAAGAAGAATGACCCAGGGAGGACATCGAAATGACAACCATGCACGTTTTGTCGCTGGAACACGCTTATCAACTGGCGCTACGCGCACTGCGCTGCAACGGCTTCAATCAGGCGCATGCCGAGACAGTGGCGCAAAATGTCATTCAGGGCGAGCGCGACGGCTGTGCTTCGCACGGGTTGTACCGGCTGTTGGGCTGCGTCCGCTCATTACGGGCGGGCAAAGTCTCTGCCGATGCGAAACCCAGGCTCTTCGACCAGGCGCCGGCCATCTTGCGCGCCGATGCCGGCGGCGCCTTTTCCCTGCTCGCCTACCGCACCGCTCTGCCGGCCTTTATCGATAAGGTGCGCGCCAACGGCATCGCCGCCCTGGCGATCAACCACTGCGTGCATTTCTCCGCGCTGTGGGCCGACATCGAACCGCTGACCGAACAGGGTTTAGTGGCCTTAGCCTGCACGCCCAGCCACGCTTGGGTGACGCCGGCCGGCGGTTCACGCCCGCTATTCGGCACCAATCCTATCGCCTTCGGCTGGCCGCGCCCGGCTCGGCCGCCGTTTTTGTTCGACATGGCCACCAGCGCGGCGGCGCGCGGCGAAATCGAATTGCATCGCCGCGCTGGCACCCCGCTGCCGGAAGGCTGGGGCATTGATAAGGCAGGCAACCCCTCCACCGACGCCGCCAGCGTGTTGGAGGGCGCGATGCTGACTTTCGGCGGCCATAAAGGCTCGGCGCTGGCGGCCATGGTTGAATTGTTGGCTGGGCCGTTGATCGGCGACATGACCAGCAAAGAATCGCTGGCCTATGACGACGGCACCGGTTCATCGCCCTACGGCGGTGAACTGATCATCGCGTTGGATCCCGAGCGTTTTCTCGGCGCGGATAAGGAGCGGTATTTCGCCAGCGCGGAGGCGATGTTTGCCGACATGCAAGCGCAAGGCGCACGCATTCCCGGCGAGCGGCGCTATCGGCAACGGCGCCACAGCGAACAATACGGCGTTGAAATCCCCAGAAAGCTGTACGACGAGATAGCGGCGCTGTGCGATTAGCGCCGAATTGATGCCCCCGCGCCGCCAATCCGGCGCGGGGCGAAGTTTAGCCTGCCTGAGCCAAGTCGCTGTGCAGGCGCTTGCGCCATACGGGTTTGCTGTCCCATTGGGCGAAATGTTTCGCCTCTTTACCAGGTTGCACTTTGTGCCACATGCCCTCTTGCCACCGGATCGGTTCCTTTCCGCGCAACGTTGGGCGGGTCTGTTTAATCGTTCGTTGCAAGACGCTCGCTTCTTCCGCAGTAATGTTCGGCGCTTGTCTGGCGGCGTCCAGCGCGCGGCTTCCCAGCGGCGCCATCACCTGATACAACACTTTGACCTGCTGCAGCGTCGCTTGCTGATTCGTGCTCATGCCTTTGCCGGACCAGTCGTCGAAATTTTCACCGGGATCGTCACCCTGCGCGCGATATTCGCTACCCGGACCCTCGACGATATTCCAGCCTTGCCAGGTCACCAGGGTATGTAACCCATCGCGATCCTGCAGATTTTCATTCTTGATCTGTTTGAGCACCTCGGCGCGGTTAGGCACACCGATCAGATTCATAAACTCGTCGAGCGCGTTCCAGTGCTCGCCAGCCACCAGACCATTCCAGACATTGCGTAAACAGTTCCAGGGGATGGTGTGATGCCAGGTCAGCGTGATAAGCGGTTTGGTTGGCGTATGTTGCCAATGGCTCGGTTCACTGCCTCGATCGCCTCTGATGATCCCATCGACTTCTAATGGCATGGCTGCCCCTCTTCTGGCTGAAATAAAGAATATGCGCAAGGCCGCTGGCCCGGTCGGCATAAAAAACGTCAGCTAAAATCGTAGCAGCTCAGGCTGAGATGGCAATAAAGCAGCCTGCGTTCTGCGGCCGACCGGCGACCGCAGAACGCGCATGAAAACGGCGGGCTTAAAGGAGGATTATCGGACCACCATCACCGATATATTGGCATGGCGAACGATGGCGGCGGCGTTGGAGCCCAACAGATAAGTTTTCACGCTCGGGCGACGCGAACCGATGATGATCAGATCGGCGTCGATCTCTTCCGCCAGTTCCAGCGCCTGATCGCGCGCAGAGCCAAAGCTGACGGTGTAATTGAGGCGATCTAACGGCAGATCGATTTCCGACATGATTTTCTTCAGCTTCTCCACCGCCTTCACTTCCGCCTGATTCTCAAACTCCTTGAGACCGAACGAATAGGCAGTAACAAAAGCCGAGGCATCCGGCAGCGCATGGAAAAAATGCACTTTAGCGCCGGACATCTTCGCCAAATATTCCACATGCTTCAGCGCATGCTCGGTCAACAGATCTTCTTCAATATCTATCGGCACTAAAATAGTCTTGTACATATCACATCCTTTCTATGTAAACCGGGTGCCTACAGAGTACTGCCGCGCACGGGCTCGGTGAACCGCTTTATCACGCTTTTGTGATCGGAGGTAAATACTGATAAGGACAATGCTTAATTTAACAAAATATAAACATCGCGCCGCTAACTGATAGGCGATTAATTATTTATTTCTCGCAATTAAATCAGCTGTAAATAAACGGCTTTGGCGGTGGCTGCGGTCTTATTGGCGACCGAAAGTTTTTTAATCGAGTTACCGATATGGAAATTGATCGTACGTTCACTCACCCCCATCAGCAGCGCGATCTCTTCCGCCGTTTTGCCTTCGCTGCACCAGCGCAAGATATCTTTCTCCCGCAGCGTCAGCACATCTTTTATCGCTTCGTCGTTCACCGATATCAACGCTTCACGCAGCGTTTTGTGGGCGGTTTGCGCCAGCCAAAGGAAAAAGAGTTCATTCACCGCGCCGGCCTGCGGCGTTTGCTGCGGCAGCGTCTTGCCGGCAAAAGTCAGGATCCCCAGGCGACCATAGCAATCCTTGACCGATTGCGACCACCCGGTGTGCAGACCAAACTGCGACATGCGCTGCCAAAGCGCCGGCCGCTCGTGATAAAAACTTTCGTCCCACTGGAATTGCAGCGTGGAATGGTGGGCTCGCTCGATGACAGGATCCTGCAAATACGCCCGCTGCCGCCGATAATCCTCGAGATAGCGCGCCGGAAACGTTCCTTCAACCCGCATTTTTGGCCGGCTCGCCGGATAACAGGAAAAAACGATGTAGGAGAAATAATCAAAACCCAGCGCCTCGACGCAGCGCCCCAGTTGGGTCAGAAAACGTTCGCGATCGGTCAAACTGCCAATCACCTCCGCCATGAGCCGTTGAGTGCGGGTATCCATAACGCAGGTTCTCCAAATAGCGATGTCGATTTATCGATAGGTCAGACTCACTATAGGATATCGCCGCCCGGCGCCAATAGCCGTTCCATATAATAAAAAATACGAACGCTATAACGAAAAAAGCTATTCCCCGGTTTATTTCCCTCAGAATAAGCCTTTTTATTGGGCTGAGCCGCAAAACTACGCGAATAGCATAACCCCGTCTGCAGGTAAACCTGTCATTTCTACCGTTAGACAGCCAAGACACCGCCAATTACTTTCCTCACAGGCACCCGGTGCCGCCGTAAATCCAAAGAGATAATAAGCATTTGCGAATTTCGCATGGCATACAGTGACGGGGATTTTCTATGGCAGAAAGTAATGCGGCAATTCAATCGGCTGCGATTATCGGCGCGGGAACGATGGGCAGAGGCATCGCTTATCTTTTGGCGCAAAAAAGCATTCGTACGGTGCTTTATAATCGCAACGGCAATACCCTCAATCAAGCTCGCGACGCTATCGTGCAAGACCTGAACAAAAAGGTGGAACAGAGCAAGCTCGCGCTGCAGGACAAAGACGCGGTGCTGGCTAATCTGACGTTCTCCGCGGAATTTGGGGCCATCGCCGATAGCGATCTGGTGATCGAAACCATCGCAGAACATGAGCAAGCCAAACTCGAGGTGCTGGCGGCCATCGCCGCGACGGTCAAGTCCGACACGCTGATCGCCACCAATACCTCCTCACTGTCGCTTAATAAGCTGGCGACGGCGGTGACGCACAGCGAACGCTTTATCGGTTTGCACTTTTTCAACCCCGCGCCGCTGATGAAGCTGATTGAAATCATTCCGGCCTATTTTACCGCACAGGTCACCACCGAACGTTGCCGTCAACTGGTGGCGGCGTTAGGGAAACGCGATGTCGTCTGTCAGGCCACGCCGGGATTTATCGTCAACCGTATGGCCCGCCCCTACTATCTGGAAGGGTTCCGCCTGTTGGAAGAACACGTGGCGCGTGCGCCGCAGATCGACCGCGCCCTCAAAGCCGGCGGACACTTTCGCATGGGGCCGCTCGAGCTGACCGATTTTATCGGTCAGGACATCAACTATCAGGTCAGCCGGCAAATTTGGCAGGACATGCAGTACGATCCGCGCTATACCCCGGGCCATCTGCAGCGCTCGCTGGTCGATGCCGGTCTGTTGGGCAAAAAGAACGGCCGCTCCTATTTTTCCGCCGAAGAATCTCCCCCGCCGCTTGCGGCCGTCGTCGATGCGGAGGTCGAGACGCTACGCATTTACGGTGAACATCCTCTCTTTACCCTGCTACAGCAGCGGGCCACCCTGCAATGGCCGCGGCTGCGCGTGGAACAACGGCCGACATTACCGGGCCTGGGCGCCGCCATTCAGGTCAATGACGCTTTCACCGTCAGCGTTACCGATGGCCGCACGGCAAACCAGCTTGCCGAACAGACCGCGGCGGACGCCTTTGTCGTCGATGTCGCCCTGAACTACGGCGATACGGCGTACCTGGTGGCGGCGCATAGCCGCCACGCCTCTGCGGCCAATAAGGCGCTGTTTTTACGCCTGCTGCACACCGCGATCCCGCAGGTGGAATTTATCAAGGATTCCCCGGCCTTGATCGTCGCCCGCGTGCTCAGCAGCCTGATCAACGAGTCGGTGATCATGGTGGAAAGCGGCGTCTGCAGCCGGGAAGACATTGATGTCGCCGCCGTCGCCGGCGTGAACTACGCCGACGGTATTTTCGGCTGGCTCACTCGCCTCGGGGAGGAAAATGTCAGGACGACGCTGAGCAACCTGGCGCAATTGCTGCACGCGGCGCGCTATGCGCCGCATTACACCCTTCTGCACGCCGCCCAACCGGCGCTGACCACCACGCCTTAAGGATCCATGATGAGCATTAAAGATGACGGTGTTTATCTGATCGACGGCACGCGCACGGCGATCGGCGCCTATGGCGGCAGCCTGGCGCATACCCGCCCCGATGATATGGCGGCGACGATTATTCGCAGCCTGCTTCAGCGCCATCCGGCGACGCAGCAGGATCTGGATGAAGTGGTGCTGGGCTGCGCCAACCAGTCCGGCGAAGACAACCGCAACGTCGCCCGCATGGCGACGCTGCTTTCCGGGTTGGATCAGTCGGTGCCGGCCATCACCCTCAACCGCCTTTGCGCCTCCGGGTTGGATGCGGTGATCTACGCCGCGGCGAAAATCCGCAGCGGCCTCAGCGAACTGATTCTGGCCGGCGGCGTGGAAAGCATGAGCCGCGCGCCCTATGTGCTGAGCAAGGGCGAAACGCCGTTCGACAAGGGGGTAAAGATGTACGACACCACGCTGGGATGGCGCTTTGTCAACCCGCGCCTGGCGGAACGCTACGGCAGCGATCCGCTGGGCATCACGGCGGAAAACGTGGCCCAACAGCAGGGTATCTCACGCGAGGAACAGGATCTGTTCGCGTTGGGCTCGCAGCAAAAAGCCCGCCGGGCGATCGACAGTGGTCGATTGGCGCGGGAAATCACGCCCGTGGATGTGCCGGCGGATCGTAAAACCACCCGCATATTCGCACAGGACGAATTCCCCCGGCTCAGCACGTTGCAGCAGTTGCAGGCGCTGAAACCGGCCTTCGCCGCCGGTGGTTCGGTCACCGCCGGCAACGCTTCCGGCATCAATGACGGCGCCGCCGCGCTGCTGCTGGCCTGCGGACGCTACGTGAAACGCCAGGGCTGGCAACCGCTGGCGGAGATCGGCGACAGCGCGGCCGCCGGCGTCGCGCCGGCGCTGATGGGGCTGGGGCCGATCGCTTCCACCGAGCGCTTACTGCAGCGCGGCGGTTTCACGCTGAATGATTTTGACATCATCGAGATTAACGAAGCCTTCGCCGCGCAGGTTCTGGCGGCGCTGAAACACTGGCGCATCGACGCCGGCGACGCGCGCGTCAACCCAAACGGCGGCGCCATCGCGCTCGGCCATCCGCTGGGAATGTCCGGCGCGCGCCTGGTGCTGTCGGCGGCGCTGGAATTACGCGATCGGCAGGCCGGCAACGCATTGGTCACAATGTGCGTCGGCGTCGGTCAGGGCCTGTCATTAAACCTTAAAGCCGTTTAACACAAGGAACATGCTATGAGCGTACTGAACATTCTTGAAGAAAAGTTGGCGGAAACCAAAAAGCAGGGGCGTTTTCGCGAGTTCCTCAACCTTGAACGCGGCGTACAGGACAAACCCTGGGCCACCAGCCACGGGCAACAAGGCGAGCGCCGTCTCAACGTCTGGTGCTCAAACGACTATCTGGCCATGAGCCACCACCCCAAAGTGCTGCTGGCCACCACCGACGCGGTTAACCGAGTCGGGTTAGGCACCTGCGGCGCCCGCAGCATTTCCGGCACCTCGGTCTATCACACTGAACTGGAAACGCTGCTGGCCAGCGCCTACGGCAAAGAGTCGGCGCTGCTGTTCACCACCGGCTTCGGCGCCAACGACGCCACCTTGTCCACCCTGTGCGACGCCATTCCCGATCTGATCGTGTTCTCTGACGAACTGAATCACGCCTCGATGATTTACGGGATTCGCTACAGCAAGGCGGAGAAAAAAATCTTCCGCCATAACGACGTGGCGCACCTCGCCGAGCTGCTGCAGGCCGCCGATCCGGCGCGGCCAAAGCTGATCGCCTTTGAGTCGCTGTATTCCATGGACGGTGACTTTGCTCCTCTGGCGCAGATTGTGGCGCTGGCAGAACAGTATCAGGCGCTGACCTATCTCGACGAAATTCATTCGGCCGGCGTGTATGGCGAACGGGGGCTGGGCTATGCCGAACAGCTGGGCCTGTTGGATAAAATCACCATTATCCAGGGCGGGTTCGGCAAGTCTTACGGTGCGGCGGGCGGCTATATCGCCGCGCCCCGTTCGGTGGTGGAAGCCGTGCGCAGCTGGGCGCCGGCATTCGTCTTCAGCACCTCGTCGCCGGCGCCGGTGGTGGCCGCCGCGTTGGCCAGCTTTAAATACAACCTCGAGCACGACACCCAACGCAAGCACCTGCTGGCGATCGTCGATCACCTGAAGACCGGTCTGCGCGCCGCCGGCATCCCGCTGGTGTCGGCAGACAGCCATATCCTGCCGCTGCGGGTCGGCGATCCCCATCGCAACAAACACATCAGTAAAGTGCTGCTCGATGAGCACGACATTTACGTGCAACCGGTCAATGCCCCGACGGTGCCTGCGGGCAGCGAGCGGCTGCGGGTAACGCCGACCTCGGCGCATTCCCATGCCGACGTGGAGACCTTCCTGGCGGCGTTGAGCCGGGTCTGGGCGGTAAACGATCTGCGGAGGGCGGGATGAAGTTAGCGGATTATAACGGCCATCTGGTCACGCTGTGTCTGATGGCGACCGGGACCTTCGCCATCGGCACCGACGCCTTTATCGTCGCCGGCGTGCTCAGCGACATTTCCGCGACATTTGCCGTCAGCCCCGCGCAAGCGGGGCAGTTGATATCGGTATTCGCGCTGGCCTACATGCTGTTTGCGCCTCTGACCGCCTGGCTGCTGGGCAACGTCAACCGCAAGCACATCCTGCAGTTGGCGCTGGTGCTGTTCATCGCCGGCAACCTGGCCTGCGCCTGGGCCACCAGCTACCTGCAGATATCGTTCGGCCGAGTGTTGGCGGCATTGGGCGCGGCCTGTTACACCCCGCAGGCCGCCGCCGCCGCGGTGGGGCTGGTGGCGGAAAAACGCCGCGGCCTGGCTATTTCCATCGTCTATGGTGGCATGACGCTGGCCATCGCGCTCGGTATTCCGTTCGGCACCTTTCTGGCCAAACTGATCGGCTGGCGCGACATCTTTCTGTTCATCGCCCTGCTGGGGGCGGTGGCGCTGCTCGGCCTGTCGCTGGCGCTGCGCGCTATTGCGGCGCCGGGCAAACATTCGTTGAAAGAACGGCTCGCCCCGCTGCGGCAAAAGGCGGTGCTGACCACGCTGCTTATCACCTTTTTCGCCGTGTGCTCGGAGCACATTGTTTACAGCTACGTCAGCGTGCTGTTGAAAGACACCCAGTTCGGCCCGGAAGCCATTCTGCCTTTGGCGCTGCTGGTGTTCGGCATTGGCGCGGTGATCGGCAATTTTGCCTCCGGCGCGCTGACCGACGCCCTAGGCAGCAAATTCGTGCTGCTGTTTTCGGTGGCGATCCAGACGCTGTCCCTGTTCCTGCTGGCCTTTTACGTCACCTCGCCGTGGTGGGTGTTGGCCATCTTTCTTATCTGGGGCATTACCGGCTGGATGTATCTGGTGCCAATCCAACATCACCTGTTGTCGCTGTCGAAGCGTTTTGGGGCGCTGACCGTGTCGCTCAACAGCTCGGTGCTGTACGCCGGCATCGCGGCGGGCGGCATGCTGGGCGGCCTGACGCTCTACGCGTTGCCGGCCCACTATTTGCCGCTGTTCTCGCTACCGCTCGGCGCCATCGCCCTGCTGTTGACGCTGATCTTTTTCCGCGGGGAGGCCAGCGATGAGTGAATCACCGCCGGTGCTTTACGAACGTTATGGCGCGCAGGTTGCGGTCATCACCCTCAATCGGCCGGAGAAAAAGAACGCCATCAACCTGCAGATGGCCGAGTTGATCCGCAGTTACCTGCGGCAGGCGGATAATGACGATACGATACGCGCGATCGTCCTGGCCGGTCAGCCGGCGGTATTTTCCGCCGGCATGGATATTAACGCGTTCCGACAGGGCGAACTGCCCATCGTCACGCCAGAGGGATTCGGGGGACTGATCCATGCGCAGATCGCCAAGGTGATCATCGCCGCCGTTGACGGCATCGCTTACGGGGGCGGCTTTGAGCTCGCCCTGGCTTGCGATCTGATCGTCGCCAGCCAGAACGCGCGCTTCAGCTTTCCCGAAACCGGGCTCGGCTTGGTCGCCGCGCAAGGCGGATGCGCGCGCTTGCCGGCGCGAGTTTCTCCCTATGTCGCCCTCGACTGGCTGCTGACCGGCAGAACCGTCGGTGCGCGGGAGGCCCTGTCACACGGCGCCATTTCCCGCATCAGCGAGGGCTCGGCTCGGGAAGAAGCGCTGCGCATCGCCGAGCAGATCGCCGGGAAGGATCTCGCCGCCAGCCTGGCCGTGAAGGCCATCGTGCGCCAGGGGCTGACGCAGCGCGAGGCGCCATCGTTCGATTTTCAGCAGGCGCCGGTCGAACGCCTGCGTCAGGCGGCCGCTCGTCGTTAACCCCCTTATTGCTTGCCGGCTTGCCTGAGCCGGCATTTCCCGCTGCGCCTCCCCGCCACAGCTCATTTTACGCAGCCCGCCTCTCGGCGCTGGGCTACACTGCCGGTAGCCCTCATGCGCTGATAAGGAAAAATAATGCGCCACTTGCCTCTGCTGACCCCCAGACTGATCTTGCGCCCGTTCACCGCCGTCGATCTGCCCCACTTTACCGCCTACCGCAACCATCCTGACGTGGCGCGCTACCAGAGCTGGAGCGACTACAGCGCCGCACAGGCGCAGGCCTTTTTCGCACAGCAACAGCGGCTCGCGTTCAACCGTGATGACACCTGGTTTCAACTGGCGGTCGAGCGCCGCGAGGACGGCGCGTTGCTGGGCGATGTCGCGGTGCATTTTTTCGATGAAGGGCGTCAGGCTGAACTGGGCGTGACCTTCGATCCGGTTCATCAGCGGCAAGGACAGGCGCGCGAGGCGCTAAGCGCCGTCATCGCCCTGCTGTTCGGGCCGCTGGCGAAACACCGCATTACCGCCGTGGTGGACGCGCGTAATCTTCGCGCCGCCGCGTTGTTCAGTAAGCTGGGCTTTCGCCGTGAGGCCTGTTGGCGGCAAAACGTGTTTTTCAAAGGCGCATGGGGCGATGAATTCGGTTTCGCCCTGCTGCAAAGCGAATGGCGGGAGCATGAACAACATGACGCTGTTGAATAAATACCTTGGGCAATACCAGTTCTCTGAGCGGCATACGATCGTCATCACCGCGCCGCAATCGCGGGTGTTGGACGCCGTGGCCGCTTACGATCCCAAGCGCGATCGTTTTTTCCGCAGCATGATAGCGCTGCGCGAATTGCCCGCGCGGCTGATGCCACGCGATAAGCCTCGTCCTCCGCCGTTTGGCCTGCATAACTTTTGCCTGCTTGAGCAGGATGAAACCGCGTTGGTCTATGGCCTGATCGGCCGGTTTTGGCAGGCCGAATACGGTTTGGTGAAGGTCGCTGACGGGGCTGACTTTCAGGCCTTCGCTCAGCCCGGCGTCGCCAAACTGGCGCTGGGGTATGCCGCGAGCCCGCTGGAGGGTGGGCGCTGCCGTCTGGTAACGGAAACGCGCATCTTCTGCCCCGACAGCGCCAGCCGGCGGCGGTTTACCCCCTACTGGTATGCGATTCGCCTGGTGAGTGGGTTGATAAGACGCCGCATGCTGCGCGCCATTAAAACCGCCAGCGAAAAGCAGACGGCGAATCATTCACCAGATTGATTAATTTAAGAGCATTCTTAGAGAATGAAAATCATTATCAGCCTATTTTTTAATCACAACAAGATAGTGTTGAGAAGCCATTGACCCCGCCCCCTGCGGGGATTTTTTCGCCTATTTATCGCCTGTTTCAGGGAACGCCTGCATAAACAGGAAGGTGCAAGGCTTGCGCTGATACTGATTGATCTGCGGCACCAGCCGGGTGAAATGCTCGGTCTGGCAATGCACTTCGAGAGCCGCGCGATCCGGCCAGCTTTCGATAAAAATAAAGTGCCCGGGATCCTGCTGGTCGATGCACAGTTCATAACTGATGCACAGCGGCTCCTGCCGGGTTTTCTCCACCAGCTCGCGATACCACGGTATAACGGTGTCAATGTGTTCCGGGTGAATGAAATCTTCAGCAATGACCTTCAGCATGTTGCGCTCCTGCGTTCTGTTGTGCCGTGCTTCACCTTATCGCCCTCCCTCGCGAGATGAAAGCGCCACTCTCCAGTGTCGGTCCTCGGGTTCCCAATTCGGTGATAGCGCACACAGATCTCGATCAAAGCGCTTGAACGCCTCCTGGCCCTGTGTGAACTTTCAATTAACAAAAAGGCAACACACCATTCACCATGGTGATATCTGTACCGATATGCCGACGCAATACGCGGCGTTTTTTTCGCCCCTAAAGGCCTGACCATTAGTCCTTTAGACCTTTAAGGCTCACGCAGAAAAGCCATGTCATCGCCGCATGATGGGCCACGGCGCCAGGACGGTCCTTATGACCGACGCTTATCATTCTCAGAAGAGAGGTTACCGCCAGTGAATCACGCCACCTATGCCGCTCCAGCGCTCAACGCCGCCATCCGCAAAACCTGGCGCAGACTGGTGCCATTGATGTTCGCCATGTACTTCATCGCGTTTATCGACAGGGTCAACGTCGGCTTTGCCAAAGACGCGATGGCCATCGATATCGCGCTGTCGCAATCCGCCTTTGCACTGGGCGCGGGGATATTCTTTGCCGCCTATGCGCTGTTCGGCATTCCGGCCAACCTGTTGATGAATCGCTGGGGCGCCAAACGCTGGCTCAGCGCCACCACCGCGCTGTGGGGGGCATTGTCGGCCTGTACCGGGCTGGTGGCCAACGAGCAGCAATTTATTGTCCTGCGCTTTCTGCTGGGGATCGCCGAAGCCGGCTTTTACCCCGGCATCCTGCTGCTGGCGTCGATCTATTTTCCCAATAAGGTGCGCGCCTCGGTCATTGGCATTTTCGTGCTTGGCGTACCGGCGGCCCTGACGCTCGGCTCACCGCTGTCGGGGGCCTTGCTGGAGATGCACGGCGTGTTGGGCAAGCCCGGCTGGTTCTGGATGTTCGTGCTGGAAGGGTTGCCGGCCGTCGTCCTCGGCGTCTTCGCCTTTTTCTATCTCGACGATAGCCCAGGGCAGGCCCGCTTTCTGACCGAGGAAGAACGCAATGCGCTGGTCACACAGCTGGCCGCTGAACAGCAGCGCACCGAAACCAGCAGCGTTAAAGCGGCGATGAGAAGCGGCAAAGTTTGGCATCTGGCGTTGATCTACGGCACCCTGCAAATCGGCGTATACGGCCTGATGTTTTTTCTGCCGTCGCAGATCGCCTCGCTGATGGGCACCCATCTCGGCTTCAAGGCCTCGTTGGTGGCCGCCATTCCCTGGGCATGCTCCGCGCTTGGCGTCTATTTCCTGCCGCGCTATACCGACAGAAAAACCGCCAGAAGATTGCCGATCGCCGTTGGCTGCATGGTCGCGGCAGCGCTGGGGTTGGTCGTCTCTTCCTATGCCGGCCCGTTGCTCGCTATCGTCGCCCTGAGCTGTTGCGCAGTCAGTTTTCTGGCGGTACAACCCATTTTCTGGACGTTTCCCGCTCAGCTGCTCACCGGTCCGGCGCTAGCGGCCGGCATCGGTTTTTGCACCACGCTCGGCGCCGCATTCAGCTTTTTAGCCCCGCTGATCCGCACTGAGGCGGAACAGCGTTTTCACAGCCCGCATGCCGGGCCGCTGGTGCTGGCCGCCTTTTCGCTGCTGTGCGCCGTGCTGTTAGGGGCGCTCAGACATCGGCATGCTGAGGCACGCAAGCAAGACGCAGAGATAACCGGATAGCGACGCGTTATTTAGCCATTATTGAACCTGCGGATGGGACACTGACAGTCAGCCCTCTCGCCCACAGGTGTTAAATGGATGAATTGACGCACATTATCGCCAAATACAGCCCGGAACCGGAGATGTTGCTGCTGCTGATTTTCCTGTTCGCGCTGGGAAAATCCATGATCGTGGTGTCCTCCGTCCTGCCGCCTGCCTCGGTGACGCTGCTGATGGGCATCCTTGCGGGCAAACATGCGCTGCCGATCGGCGCGGTTTGGGCGGCCATCGCCCTTGGCGCGGCGTTGGGCTCAATCCTGTCTTTCCATTGCGGCGCACTGCTCTGCCGTCGCGATCTTGGCCGCCGGCTGCCGGCACGCTTTCACGCCCCACTGCGCAAAGCGCAACGTTCCTTGCAAAAGCGCGGGCTGCCGTTGCTGTTCGCCTCGCGTTTTCTGGCGGTGATGCGTTACACCGTGCCGCTGATGGCCGGCATGCTGCAACTGCCGGCGAGGCACGTCTATGCCACCGCCGCACTCTCAGCCGCCGTTTGGGCACTGCTCTTGATGTCGGCCGCGCATGTGTTCCCCGTTTCTTGACCTGAAAGATTCTTGGGCAAATGCCCCATCCCTGCGCCGACGTTGCGCCAGCGCACAGCCTCCCTTGCCGTATAAAGTACGGTGCAACATCGCAGTTTGCGCCAGATCACCTTTCTGAACATCAGTCGAAAAATGCGAATTTTTTTGCAGAATACGCGCTTAAAACGGCGCCATGAGGGCACGATCAAAGAAATGTCTGAGCGTAACACGCTGATTTGGTTGGCGGGCCGTACAGGGGGCGAACCTCTGTCTCGTTGATTAGGCGTCAACGGCTCATCCGCCTGAGCTAACGGCCCAACGAGATAAATCGCCCTTCTTGTCACCCTCGCTGTCAAACGCTTACACCCATTACTTTTTCTCATGCGAATTTTACAACCCTTTGTTTAATCAACGAGATAAGCCGCATAAGGTCTGTTAATCCCACCGTTTGAAGAGTAATCTTCCGCTCCCTGAACGTCCGATTTGCCTCCTCTCGTGTAAAGATTGATCGACTTTTATCCCGCGTATAAATGTTGTAAACATGTTGCACAAAGGTGGCGTTATTGCACTACCTTACTAAAGCCGGACCAACCGGATAAATGTATAAAAAAGAGCCACTTCAGAGCTCACGACTTCACTAATGACAGGTAAAACAGGACATCATCAGATGGTAGATCACTCTAAAATAGCGACTGACGCGACGCCCGCTTCAGAAGATCATCTACGGCGAAACCTCACTAACCGACATATTCAACTGATCGCCATCGGCGGCGCCATCGGCACCGGTCTGTTTATGGGCTCCGGTAAAACCATCAGCCTGGCAGGCCCTTCGATCATCTTCGTGTACATGATCATCGGCTTTATGCTGTTCTTCGTGATGCGCGCCATGGGCGAGCTGCTGCTGTCCAACCTGGAATACAAATCGTTCAGCGATTTCGCCGCGGATCTGCTCGGCCCGTGGGCCGGCTTCTTCACCGGCTGGACCTACTGGTTCTGCTGGGTGGTCACCGGCATCGCCGACGTCGTGGCGATCACCGCCTATGCCCAGTTCTGGTTCCCTGAACTGTCGCAGTGGATCGCTTCGCTGCTGTGCGTGCTGTTGCTGCTCGGCCTTAATCTGGCGACGGTGAAGATGTTCGGTGAAATGGAGTTTTGGTTTGCGATGATCAAAATCGTCGCCATCGTCGGGCTGATTGTCGCCGGGTTGGTGATGATCGCCATGCAGTTCCAGTCGCCAACCGGTACCGTAGCCTCGTTCACCCATCTGTGGAATGACGGCGGCATGTTCCCGAAAGGCATCAGCGGTTTCTTCGCCGGCTTCCAGATCGCGGTATTCGCCTTCGTCGGCATTGAGCTGGTAGGCACCACCGCGGCGGAAACCAAAGATCCGGAGAAGTCACTGCCGCGCGCCATCAACTCGATTCCGATCCGCATCATCATGTTCTACGTGTTCGCCCTGATCGTCATCATGTCGGTAACGCCGTGGAGCTCCGTGGTACCGGACAAGAGCCCGTTCGTTGAATTGTTCGTGCTGATTGGCCTGCCGGCCGCGGCCAGCGTGATCAACTTCGTGGTGTTGACCTCCGCCGCCTCCTCCGCCAACAGTGGGGTATTCTCCACCAGCCGCATGCTGTTCGGGCTGGCGCAGGAAGGCGACGCGCCGAAATCGTTCGCCAACCTGTCCAAGCGCGCGGTGCCGGCCAACGGCCTCACCTTCTCCTGCATCTGCCTGCTGGGCGGCGTGGTGCTGATTTACCTGATCCCGAACGTGATGACGGTCTTCACCCTGGTGACCACCGTGTCGGCGATTCTGTTCATGTTCGTCTGGACCATCATCCTGTGTTCGTATCTGGTCTACCGCAAACGGCGCCCGGCGCTGCACCAGAAATCGATCTACAAAATGCCGGCCGGCAAACTGATGTGCTGGGTGTGCATGGCGTTCTTCGTGTTCGTGTTGGTGCTGTTGTCGCTGCGCGAAGACACCCGCCAGGCGCTGATCGTTACCCCGCTGTGGTTCATCCTGCTCGGCCTGTCTTACGTGTTCCTGCGCAAGAAGAAAACCGCGTGATGCAAAAAGGGGCGGATATCTCCGCCCCTTTGCTCTTTCTTGCCTTTGCGCTAATCCGCTTCCGTCGCCACCGCCGCTTTCCCCTTGAGCCGTACGCGCAGCTCGCTGACCACCACCCCGATCACAATCAACGCGCCCCCCAACAACGCCACGCCCGGCAAACGCTCACCGGCGAGCCGCCCGACGATGCCCGCCCAGACCGGTTCGCCGGCGTAGATCACCGTAGCGCGCGTGGGTGAAACGCTGCGCTGCGCCCAGTTCATGGTCAGCTGAATCAACGCGCTGGCCAGCCCCAGCCCAATGGCGCTATACAGCAGGTAATCCGAATACGGCGGCGGCGATTCGCCGGTCGGCACCATCATCAAAAATGAGGCCAGCGAGGCGGTCGCCAGCTGCACAATGGTCACCCGGCGGATATTCACCTTGCCGGCGAAGGCGCCGATCAGAATGATCTCTGCCGCCATGCCCAGCGTGCCGGCCAGCGTCAGAATTTCGCCGAGGCTCAGCGACATGTCCGTGCTGCTCGGCGCCGCCAGCAGCATCAGACCGGTAAAGGCCAGCAGAATACCGATCCACGACATGATGCCGGGGAACCGCCCCAGCACCAGCCATTGCAACAGCGGCACGATCGGCACGTACATGGCGGTGATGAACGCCGATTGGCTGCTGGTAATCGTCTGCAGACCGACGGTTTGCATGCTGTAGCCGAACATGATCGCCAGCCCGATAAGTACGCCCGCCTTCAGTTCATACAGGGTCAGGCCGCGCAGCACGCGCAGCGAAAACAGCGTCAACGCCAGCGTGGCGGTGGCGAAACGCAGACCGACGAAAAAGAACGGCCCGCTGACTTGCATCGCGTGATGCACGGCCAAAAAGGTGCCGCCCCAGATCATGGTGATGAAAATCAACACCGCTTCCGGCAACCTGATTTGCGGAACCACGGCGGAAATAAAGGATTTTTTTGCTGCTGACACCGGCTTGCCCTTCCTGCTGAGTGCAATATAATGCACAGATCCTGCCAGTATGAGATAAAGTCCGGCGATGAGCAATACGGCGCATAACGCGAAAACCGATCCCCCCAAAGTGCTGCAGTACCTGAGCAGCAATCTGCGCGGCTACCGCCAACAGGCGGGCCTGAGCCAGATGGCGCTGGCCGAACTTTCCGGCGTCAGCCGCCGCATGCTGGCGGGCATCGAGGCCGGCGATCGCAACGTCAGTCTGGCGGTGCTCGACAAGATCGCCGCCGCCCTGGCGATTTCGTTCACCGATCTGATTCAGGCGCCGGAAGCGCGCGGCAACCATCTGGTGGGCGAATTGGCCTGGCAAGGCGCGCAGCCGGGCAGCCAGGCGCTGTTTGCCGCCAGCGTGCCGGCACGCCAACGGGCCGAGCTGTGGGAATGGACGCTGATGCCGGGCGAGCGCTACGACTCGGCGCCGGACGCCGAAGGCTGGAGCGAAATGATCTACGTGATTGCCGGCACCCTGACGCTGGAACTGGAACAAGGCACGCTGACGCTCAGCGCCGGCGCCACGCAAACCTTCAACAGCGATCAGCACTACGCTTACGCCAACCACGGCGATCTCCCGCTGCGCTTTATCCGCAACGTCGCCTTCTGACTGCCCGCCGGCCCGCGCCGGCAGCGGATGTCGTGTCGCTGTCGTGCCGCTGTCGTGGCGCCGCTACCCCGCGCCTCCTACACTGGATGACAGTGACAGCGAACTCGGGAGTGCACCATGCAAAAGTACCGCATCAGACCATTACGCCTGGAAAAAGGCTGGTCGCAGGAGCAGTTGGCGGCCATCGCCGGCCTCAGCACCCGCACCGTACAGCGGATTGAAAACGGCGAACAGGCCAGCCTGGAAACCTTGACCGCAATCGCCGCCGCGCTGGGCGTGCAGGTCAGCGATCTCAACGCGCCGCCGCAGGCACCGCAGGAGGAGACGCCTGAGGCGCAGCGCCTTCGTCGCCAGGTTGCGGCAGAGGGTAAACTGCTGAGCATGGCGGTGCGTTTCGCCGTCATCGGCGCGATATTGCTCGCTGTCAACGTCTTTACCCACCCGCACTATCTCTGGGCGCTATGGGCGATCGGCGGCATGAGCCTCGCGCTGATCATGCGGGCGGTGCGTACCCTGCTGCTGCGCAACGTCTTCAGCCGCTGGCAGGAACAGCGGCTGGCGCAAAAACTCAGGCGCCTGCCGTGAGCGTTAGCCACTCGGCCAGCCGGGCCAACGCGCTGCCCGGCACGATAGGCTGCGGCGACAGCAGGTAATAGCCGCTGCCGTCGGGCGTAAAACCGAACGGCGCGCTCAACAAGCCGGCGGCCAGATCGTCTCGCACCTGCAGCCATGGGCCGATTGCGATACCAAGGCCGGCTACCGCGGCCTGCAGGCTGAAATAGAAATGGTCAAAGCGCTGTTCCGGATGCCCCGCCAATGTCATCCCCTGCTGATGCGCCCAGTGCCGCCAGGCATCCGGCCGGGTCGCGGCATGCAGCAGTTTGGCGCCCGGCCGCAAAAGCCGCCGTCCGTCCACAGAGGCCGTCAGCCTCGTCAGCGCCTCGGGTTGGCACACCGGCCCGACCTTTTCATTGAACAGCGCCAGGCTATGCGCCTGCTTTCCCCAATCGAAGTCATTGCGCCGGATCGCCGCCGTGATGCCGTCATGGAACGAAAACGGTCCGCCGCCCGCCACCAGCTGTAAGTTGATGTCCGGGTGCGCCCGCTGAAAAGCCGGCAAACGCGGGATCAGCCAACGCATCAATAAGGTCGGTTCACAGGACAAGATCAGCGGCGCATTGAGCGCCTGCTGGCGCAGCTCCAGCGCGGTATGGTCCAAAATGCCGAAGGCCTGCTGTGTCGCCTGAAACAGCTTGCGGCCCGCCGCCGTGAGCAGTACTCGCCTATGGCGGCGCTCAAACAACGCCACGCCCAATTCCTCTTCCAGCGCCCTCACCGCCCGGCTGATGGCGCCATGCGTCAAATTCAGCCCCTGCGCCGCCTGGGTGAAACTTTCCAGCCGCGCGGCGGCCTCGAAACAGCGCAGCCCGCCCAACGGCAATGGCCTGGCGCTATTGCGTGAGTTTTTCTCACCGATATCGTCACTATTCATCGTTTGTCACCGAGAAAAATTACTCTTATAAATCAGTCACTCTATTGATAAACATCGCAAGGATAACTATGACTGAACTCATCGCTGTCGTCACCATTACTTTACTCGCTGTAATCAGCCCCGGGCCGGATTTCGCCATGGTCTCGCGCAACAGCCTGCTGCTCTCCCGCCGCGCCGGCATCTTCACCGCCTGCGGCATTGGCGCCGGCGTACTGATCCATGTCAGCTATACGCTGATTGGCGTCGGCGTGTTGATCCAACAGTCGCCCTGGTTGTTTAACCTGCTCAAAGGCATCGGCGCCGCCTACCTGATCTACCTCGGCTTTACGCTGCTGCGCAACGCAACCCATCACGACGCCGCGCCCACCACGACGCCGGCCGCCATCAGCGATCTCGCCGCCCTGAAAACCGGCTTTCTCACCAACGCGTTAAACCCGAAAACCACCATCTTCATCGTCAGTCTGTTCATGCAGGTGGTCTCTCCCCACACCGCGCTCGGCGTACAGATAGGCTATGGCCTCTTTATCGCCGTCGTCCATGTATTCTGGTTCGCCGCCGTCGCGCTGCTGTTTTCCGCGCCGGGCGTCAATGCGCGCTTTTTGCGTTTGCGCCGCGGCATCGATCGCACCTTTGGCGGGCTGCTGATTGTCTTTGGCGCCCTGTTGGCGATCGCCGGCATCAGGTAACGCCGCGACGCCAAGTTCGTCATTCGCTTCTATGCTTATCAGGGGTTTTTGTTAATCATCTGAGCGGGAGTACGAAACATGACGAAACTGTTGGTGCTTTATTACTCAATGTACGGCCACATCGAACGCCTGGCGCAGGCGGTGGCCGAAGGGGCGAATCGGGTCGATAACGTGGACGTGACGGTCAAACGCGTGCCGGAAACCATGACGCCGGAAGCCTTCGCCAAGGCCGGGGGCAAGCAACACCAGCAGGCGCCGGTCGCCACCCCGCAAGAGCTGGCGGACTATGATGGCATTATCTTCGGTACGCCGACCCGCTTCGGCAACATGGCCGGACAGATGCGCACCTTCCTCGATCAGACCGGCGGCCTGTGGGCTTCTGGCGCGCTGTACGGCAAGGTGGGTAGCGTCTTCTCCTCCACCGGCACCGGCGGCGGCCAGGAGCAAACCATCAGTTCGACCTGGACCACGCTGGCGCACCACGGCTTCATCATCGTGCCGATCGGCTATGCGACGCCGGAGCTGTTTGACGTTTCGCAGGTGCGCGGGGGCACCCCCTATGGTGCGACCACTATCGCCGGCGCCGACGGTTCGCGACAGCCGAGCAACGAAGAGCTGACCATTGCCCGCTATCAGGGCGAGCACGTGGCGAAAATCACCGCCAAGCTGAAAAGTTAATCGCCCCCCTGCACCCGTGATTCAAAGGGCCGCGCATTCGCACGGCCCCATCTTGTTGCCGACCCGCCGCAAGGTTAGAATGCCCCTCCCCCGGCCATTCAGCGTCTGAAGGCCAGGCCCGAATTCGTTCTGCCCGTCGCTCATCGGCTTTCAGCCCGAGGACGGGCGTTCTGTTTTTTGCGCACAGCGAAGGGAATAAGTCAGTGTCTAAAGATTTTGATGAACTAATAAGAGACATGGATCTTATTATTGAAAATGTAGACAGCTTCAAAGCTCTGGCTCCGCGCGCGCCCGAGCCGGCTCCGGCCCCGCCGCCGCCGGTTCATCACTACGACTCGTTCTGCGAAAACATCGCGTTGAAAGTGGTATTGAAGGTGCTGCTGTCTTCGGTGGACAAGATAGTCAAAGTGCAGATCGCCAACAAGGTCGAGCAAGAGATCGCCCAAATTGAGCAGCAGGTGGTGCGCGCCGGCGGCGGGCCGGTATCACCGGACGATCTGGCGCAGATGACGCACTACGTTCGCCGCACGGTCAACGACCTGCTGGAATAACCCCCTTTTGAAACGGCGTCTGTTGGACGCCGTTTTTATTTCTGCCGACTTTAACGTGCGGTATCGCTGTACCATGACTGACACATTCACAACATGAATGTGTTGCATTGTTGTATTCGTTTCACTGCGATAAGTTTAATTTACTGTAAATATATACAGTATTTTTTAACTTATTGAGGATATGAATATGCGCTTTAACAACAAGATGTTGGCCCTGGCCGCCCTGCTGTTCGCCGCACAGGCGTCGGCCGAGACGCTCGAATCTATCGACAACTGCGCGGTTGGCTGCCCGACCGGCGGCAGCAGCAATGTGTCGATCGTGCGTCATGCTTATACGTTGAACAATAACAGCACCACCAAATTCGCCAACTGGGTGGCCTATCACATCACCAAAGACACGCCGGCCAGCGGCAAGACGCGCAACTGGAAAACCGACCCGGCTCTCAATCCGGCAGATACCCTGGCCCCTGCCGATTACACCGGCGCCAACGCGGCGCTGAAGGTCGATCGCGGCCATCAGGCGCCGCTGGCCTCGTTGGCCGGCGTTTCCGACTGGGAATCGCTGAACTACCTGTCCAACATCACGCCGCAAAAGTCCGACCTGAACCAGGGCGCCTGGGCGCGGCTGGAAGATCAGGAACGCAAGCTTATCGAGCGCGCGGACATCTCTTCGGTCTATACCGTGACCGGGCCGCTGTATGAACGCGATATGGGCAAACTGCCGGGCACCCAGAAAGTGCACACCATCCCCAGCGCCTACTGGAAGGTGATTTTCATCAACAACAGCCCGGCGGTGAACCACTATGCCGCTTTCCTGTTCGATCAAAACACGCCGAAGGGCGCCGATTTTTGCCAATTCCGCGTGACGGTGGACGAGATCGAGAAACGCACCGGCCTGATCATCTGGGCTGGTCTGCCTGACGACGTACAGGCTTCGCTGAAGAACAAGCCCGGCGTTCTGCCGGAGTTGATGGGCTGCAAAAACTGACGGAAAAACCCGCTTCGGCGGGTTTATTTTTACTCGGGCATCAGACGGCGCTCACTCCGCCAACGGCATCACGCTTACACTCGCTCATCTGCCGCAACAATAAATTGGTGAAAACGTTCGATTTCCAATTTACGCATGGCGTTCATTTTATGCTGGCTGACGGTTTTCTCGGAAATGCCCAACGCCTTAGCGACGCCGGTATTCGGTTTTCCCGCCAGCAGCATGGCCAACACCGAAAGCTCGCGCGGCGACAGGCTCTGCCCTTTGCAGCTCGCGGTGAACATTTTTATTGCCTCAACGAACGTCGTAAGACCGATGTTTTTTTTCAGGCAGTTAAAATTCGCCAGTCGCGGCGTTTCCACGCCGGTTAAGACGATCGTATTGTCAGGCCTGTCGATAATATGCGATAAGAAATTCATAACCCGACAGATAGACGAGAAAGAGACGATGACCACTTCTGCATGACAATACATGGCATGTAATCCACGGCGTGCAGATGAATGCAGCCCCATAACTTCAACGCCCTCCAACGACATTAAGATCTGCGATATGCCATAGAATAAATAGTAATCATCAGAAAATATAGCCACTCGCACAGGATCACCCCATTGCTATTTGTCATGGGCGCGTTTTTAACAACGCCCCCATGGCAGTCATGTCAATTAACTTTATTGGTCCGACTTACTTAAGTGAAGAACATAATGAGATCAGCAATGCGGACAGCGATGAGAGATATTTTTCATCCAAATTCATAATGCCATCTTCACTGTATTTCACGTTATTATCTAGAATTTCATGAATACTCTCGACGGCGCATACGGCATCCTTCCAAACTACGCGCCGACCGAAAGGCGAAGCGCCGAGATATTGCGCGCTTTGGCGAAAACCAACGATAAAGTCGCTCAATATATCGAGCACAATCAATACTTCCTCCCTGCTGACACACCGCTTCATTTGCACTTTATCCAGGAAAACGCTGAGCGTGCTTTGTAAGGAAAACAGGTTCTTGAACAACCCGCCGGCGATATCCTTCGGTGTTTTCACGCTGGTTGATATGACAAAAGGGAGCTCTCCATGCTGCGAGATATATTGATAAAGCCCATTTATCGCCGTCGTCGGCTTAATATCCAAACCGCGAAGAATGACGTCAACCTCATCTTTTAGCGATTTTTCCACTTTGACACCGATCTGGATTTGTTCCGTCATACAATTCATCCTCAACATAGAGATCCGGATTAAACACCAATATTATTCAAGCAAATAATATTCGCCACCAATTACCATGTTAAGATTTTTCTTATATGTGGCAACCTGTTTTTTATTATTAAAAATAACAAAAGAATTATTTATATATAATGTTAAGCGTAGCCGATGTGTTAATTCCCCCGCTGCTCATTGCGGTGGGGCTGTAAGGATAATAATAGGCCGCCATGCCGATGGAAAATTGTGCATCCAAGGCATTGCCGGTTCCCACATGAAATAATGAAGTCGCCGCGCCTGGCGTCACGCTGGAAAGCGACAGCGTGACGGGATTATTCGGCGTAGCCGTCTTGACCAGCCGGATGCCAATGCCTTTTGCCGCCTCAGCGCTTTTATCAATCAAAACCGTATTATCCGAAGACAACAGATTATTGCTGGATAAAAACATATTGATATCCCGATCGGCCGTGCCGCCACTTTGCCGATTCTGGCAGCTGAAATTCAGCGTAAAGGGCGTCAGGCCATTTTGCGCCCCCTGAGTAATCTGCGATATCCCCAGCGTCGGCAACTTCACCGCCAGGCCGGCATTGTCGAAAGTGCAGGTCGTCATCTTGGGCGCATACTTGATGGTCATCGGCTGCCCGTACATATCGCGCTGATCGTAAGGCCAATTGAAACCGTTGAGCAGCCAGGTCAAGATCTTCACCAACTGCTTGGCGGGCCACAAAATGATCTCCAGCAAGGACATCCCGCTCAGATCGGTCACGAACATCACGTCCTTAAGGCTAACCGTGTCGCCGGGTATCGATGTGCCCGTCTTGCTGACCAGACTGAAACGAATATTCATCGGCTGATTCAATTCCGAAGCGGAGTGCGATCCCCAACCGCTAAGTTTTTTGTTGGCGATGTCGTTGGTTATTTCAGCGCGTATCCAATATTTACCGTTGTTGAATCCCAGAATGGTCGCCTTTGTGCTGTCGGTTGACAGGATGCGCGTATAGCCGAATTCGCTGCTCGAGGTTGAACAACTGAATGAACCGCTGTATTGCGTATAAAAACTGCCTTCCCAGACCGGGGTTTTATCGCTGAGCTTATCCGACAAATCGACGTAGATAGGCGGCGCATATTGGATGCCGTTGCCGTAGCATGAAGCGTAACTGTAACCGCTGAACAACAGGGACAGGGTCAGTGCGAGTATCCTGAGCATGGTGTAATTATCCTTTTATCGACATGTGTTGGCTGCGCTGTCCATCGAGATTTTCGGGCGTTCAATCTTGCAGACACCGTCATTCAGCCTGACCTCCAGTGACGTTGGCTGCTGCTCCACCCGCAGATACAGGACGCTGGCCTGCCCGACGAAGCCAATGGCATGCCCGCTTTGATCCGCCACCTCCGCACCAAATGGCAGGGGCTTATTGCCGCGCTTAAAGGCGCGCAGCGTATAAGGCCGACGCCGATCGGTTTCGAATCTCAAATAGTTGACGGCGCCGGCATAGGGCACGCTGTTGGCGATATTGCCGACGATCTCGGCGCCGGAACTGTTGCCGGTATCCGACAATGTCACGGAGTTTTGCCGGTAAGGCGTGGCGTAAGGCACCAAAGCCAGCCCTTCGTCGTTAGTGACGATGCTCTCGTCGCCGTTCACCATCAGCCCTTTGGCCTTGGGCGCGTCCACCACCATCATGGTGTTGCCCATTTCGTTGGACGCCAGCAAATGCCAAGGGATCGCCACCAGGCTGCCTCGGGCGCTCATGCCCAACTGTCGATAGTCTGATGATTCACTGTAGGAGCCGCCAACGGTCGTCGCGTTGGCGCGATAGGCGGCATTCACGCTCGCCATGCTGTTGCCGCCGCTTTGATTGCTGCCGGCAAGCGCATAACTCAGACGGTTTGATTCCAGCGCATTGCCGCTCAGGCTCAGCGAGCTTTGCTGATAGTGCGAATCGGTGGCGGATAAGCTGGTGCTGAGATAGGCATTGTTGTCGAACATCGACAACGGCACGCTCAAAGAGAGATAAAACCGCGTCTCTTCTTTGCGATCGGAATTTCTCACGCGACTCGCGGAAATGTTGTAACTGACGCGCGCGAAGGCATTTGAATACCCGAGCTGGTATTCCCGGCTTTTATTCGTATCCGACCAATAGTCGCGCTGGGTGCCGGAGAAATAGAGCGTGCCCCACCCGTCTGCGAGCCTCTGATTCAGGTTCAAATTGAAGGTATTGCGCGGACGAGCGGCGCGAACGGCGTCCCAGGTATTCAAATCCAGCGGGGCAAGCTCATCGTCATCCCGATCGTTCCAATAATCGTGAAAGCGCTTGTCACGCTCGCGGTAGCCTTGATGGGTGTAGATGGCATCGTTGAAACTGTAATAACCTTTGGTCGAATAACGGTATGCCGCCAGCGTGAAGTTGGTTGCGGTAGCGTCCAAAAACTTGCTGTAGGCGATCCGAAAACTTTGCCCATTCTCATTGCGATCCTGCAAATGCGTCGAGGCCTGAGTCACATCGACGGATACCGCGCCGAACGGCAGATTCCAGCCACTGCCCAGCAGCCAGGCGCGATAGTCCTCGCTGAGGATCGTACCGGCGTAACCGGTGACCAGATTATTGAAGCCGTACTGCAGCGTGCCCTGCACGAAAGCGGGCGCATAGTCGGTATCCGCCTGATTGACCTTACCGGCAACCAGGCCATATTTGCTGACGCCCTGCTTCAACATGTTGGGAACGGCGGAAAACGGCACGGTAAAGGATTGTTCCCGCCCGTCGGCTTCCCTGACCACGACCAACAGATCCCCCGCAGAACCGGTCGGCAATATATTGTCCAGCGTAAAGGCGCCCGGCGGCACGTTCTCCTGATAGATGAGGTTGCCGTTTTGCAATACTTTCACCAGGGCATTGCTCTGCGCCACGCCCCGTACTATCGGCGAAAAGCCCTGCTGCGAATTGGGCCGCATGTTGATATCCGAGGCTAAAGCGCCGCCCCGCACCCGAATCGAGTCGAACAAATCACCCGGCGAATAGAAATCGCCCATCGTCAGGTTCGATTTGATGGCGGCGAAGCCACGCTGCACATAGCGAGTATTATTTTGCCAATCGCTGCCTTGCCGCGAACTGCTGCGGAAATTGCTGCTGTCTCTGAATTGCCAACCCGCCAGATTGACCCCCGATTCCAAACCGGTATAGAAATCGTCGTTTGACGCCTTGTCGCCCTGCAACGACTGCACGTGGTAATAGGTGGCGTTATAGGCCAGCAGCAACGCAGGCACGCCGCGATCCCAAAATTTGGCGTCAACATAGCCGGCCTCTGCGCGAATCACTCGCGACTGGGGCACCGTCAGCTTAAGGCTCAACGTCCCCACATCGAAGTCCGCCCTTCCTCCTTGCACCAACGTTTGGACGGGGATCGGCCCCTTGTCCATCCCGATGGACAAACGACTCATATCGATGCCCAACAGGGCGGCGTCACGATGGGCGATGCGAATATCGCCTTTATGTTCGCCGAACTGCAACGAGAACCGCCCTTTCCAACTCTGGTTGACATACACGTCGACCGTTTGCGTGCCTGCCGGCATGTCATTATTGAGGTAAAAACGCGACAGATCGGATTCGCTGGACGCGCCGGCCAATAAAGAAGTGTCGAATTTCATCGCCGATGCTTTATTTAACGGTATGAATACAGATGCGGTCAGTATCGAAAGCAATTTTAGTTTAAGCTTCATGGCCGTTCTTCACGTTAGCGGGCTGTAATGGCTTTAGATTTATAAGCCCCCAGGTCGTCGATATAGAGCAGGGTGTAGGGAATATTCCGGCTCACGCCAACTTTGGTCGGGGCAAAGAGGCTGGAATATGGCCCGACCATCACTGAATCGACCAACAGATTCTTTTTGCCTTTCTGATCAACATTAGCCAACGTAAAATAGTAAGGGCCTTTGTTGATAACCTTAAATCCCTTCCCCGCCGCCTGGAGTTCAATGAAGTCGGTGATGTTATTGACACTGCCGGTTAACCCTGCCGGGCGATAAAATAGCTTGATGCGCGATTTGATGGCTAATTGCAGCGTGTTGACGCCCTGCAAATTCTCCGGCGTAGGCGGGATATCCAGCACATTCAAATAAAATACCGACTCACGATCGCCGGGAAGCGCCGCGTTCATTTTTTGTATGCGTAATTGCTGGCCATTATTTCCGGCAACTTTCACAACCGGCGGGGATAACAAGAACGGCACGTTTGCCGTTTCAGGCGTCGAGTTTATATCACCGTCATCAATCCATGCCTGCACCAGTGCCGGATCGTCACCATTGTTGACTAACTGAACGATAACATCCTTGTTTTTTTCCGGATAAATAACGCGCGTTCCATTAATTACAATATTGGCATCGGCGCAAAAGCTGCTGAGAAACAATCCAGCAAAGATTAAGCACTGTTTCATAGTCACCCCAGAAGCCAGGCCTTTGCCTTGGGCACAGGCCTGGCTTAATTGCAATTACAGGTAAGAAATGGTGTAAGTCACGTTGGAACTCAATTCCCCCACTTTTGCCGCCAACGCATTGGTCTTGTAGTAATAGGCGTCCAGCGTCAGCGTTTCGGCATCCGGCGCCGTTTTATCGCCTTTGATCTTGGTGACATAAGGCACGTTCAACGGAATCGGCGTGGATGAACCCGGCTCAGCCAGAGAAAAACCGACGTTTTTCGCTACGGCGGCGTCGCTTTCATTCACGGAGCTGTTCAGCAGATATTTCCCGTCGGTAGAGATATTATTCGCCGAAGAGAAGTAGATCTTCAGCGGCGTACCGGCCGTTCCCGCCGCCGGCGTGCAGCCGGAGAACGTCAGCGAGAAAGATTTCTTGTTTTTGGTGATGGGGCCGACCACGGTGCCCGCATCAGTCACGGAAATCGGGCTGAGCGCAACGGTAAAATCGGCGCTTTTCCCGCCATTGATGGTACAAGTGGTATCCGTAACGGCACCGCTAAACGAAATAACGCCACCGGCGGAATTATCTGCCGCCGTTGCGCCCACAGATGTTAACGCGGCAGCCAATACCGCCAAAGAGATGCCTTGCTTAATCATAATAAACCCCATTACATTCTTCGCTGAGAGAGCATATATAAAATGACCTACACCATTAAACCGTTTAGAGGCTAACGAAGCTTAGGCAATAGCAGAGTATTGACAGCATCCTGCCATCTAAAAGTTTATATGCGACGGTATATATTTATATATATCCAAGTGTATTCTAAAAGATATCCGACAATGGGAAAAATCTCATTCACCGCCAGATGCAGGACATATTAATTCCAAAGACAAAAAAATTGCAACATCGAATCAAATAATTTTCATAACAATAAAAAAAATGAATCGAGCAATGGCCGGAAGGATTCGCGCCTTAAAAGAGTGAGTACGACAGGCTGCTTACTGCGCGGGTTCAATGAGCGCCGCCATTTCCTCATAAAAGCGCCTGTGGCATAAAAAACAAAAAAACCATTGATATAAAAAGAAAAAACACATACAAAGAAAAATCTTAGATTCCTTAACCCCCTTCATCCCCTCACGTAAGGTTTACTTTTCCCCTACCTTAAAAATTATCCGACCTACCGCTATAGGAGTAGCCCGAAAATGCGACACTCTCTGCACATGAATATTCAGACACACAAGAAACAGCGTCCGAATTTTTCTTTGCTCAGTCGATAAGGATGAATTTTTCAGAGAAAAATATATCTTTCCCTATCAATATAAAACCCACCTTTAAAGTATATTAAAAAATATACTGAAAGATAATTCATTTAAATAATCGCTACAGGGGTCAAACAAGATAGGGGAAAAGGGATGCATCGCGAGTAACGGCGGGAATAAAAAACCCGAGCGCCACAGGCTCGGGTTGATAGCAACACAGACATTCGACGATCAGAGCGGCTTTTCAGTCCGTACGATGCCGTGATTCTTCATCACCTCTTCCATCGTAAGGCTATCGTCATACGGCGTCTCGTCGACCACGACGTCTTTCGGACGCTCATAGGGTTTGGTCGCACGTTTGAACATCCACCACCATACGAACACCAGGAAAGCGCCGGACTTGAGAAAAATCATGGTCCATAGGGCGACTTGATACCAGTTCATCTCTGTCTCCTAAGAGTATTAAGCAAAATCGATAAGGCGGCGTTAATTATCGTGCCGGTCACGCCTGACAGCAGCAGGCATCCGAGCAGCCTGCCTTGATGACCGCATAATCTCACCGATGCGTAGCCCTTATCAATAGCCGTTCGCGTTTCCTGCGGGCGACCGTCAAGTTCTCAGCACGCAAAAGCAAAAAACCCCGCGCTCTAAGAGCGCGGGGTCAGAATGTATGGCGGAGGAGCAGAGATTCGAACTCTGGAACGGTTTCCCGTCGACGGTTTTCAAGACCGTTGCCTTCAGCCACTCGGCCACCCCTCCGCAACGACGCGCACTATAAACAGAGCTTATTCGCTTGTAAAGCCCAGGCGCGTTCAACCGCGCGAAAAATCGACGGAATGATGCAAGCCGGCGAACAAACGTGCGGCCGCTCCCCCCGCTGTTGCAACAATGATAACTAAGGGTAAAGATTGGTAAACAAACTTTAATCAAGCGCTTGCGCTGCCTATCATCGGGATTATTTTGTGATGGCCTGATAAGAGAGATCATTATGGACCGCATTGTCGTCTCGTCTTCCTCGCGCGACTCCCTGCTCAGCACGCATAAAGTCTTGCGCAACACCTATTTCCTGTTATCCCTGACGCTGGCTTTCTCGGCGCTGACCGCAACCGCCAGTACCCTGCTGGGCCTGCCTGCGCCGGGCTTGCTGCTGATGCTGGTTGGCTTCTACGGCCTGATGTTCCTGACGCATAAACTGGCCAACAGTCCGGCAGGCATTCTGGCGGCGTTCGCGTTGACCGGTTTCATGGGGTATGCCCTCGGCCCGATCCTCAGCTCGTTCCTGAACGCCGGCGCGGGCGATCTGATCATGCTGGCGCTGGGCGGCACCGCCGCGGTGTTCTTCTGCTGCTCGGCGTATGTGCTGACCACCCGTAAAGACATGTCGTTCCTGTCCGGCATGATGATGGCCGGTTTTGTGGTGCTGCTGGTAGCGGTGATCGCCAACCTGTTCCTGCAGATCCCTGCTCTGCACCTGGCGATCAGCGCGCTGTTCATTCTGTTCTCCGCCGGCGCGATCCTGTGGGAAACCAGCAACATCATTCACGGCGGCGAGACCAACTACATCCGCGCCACCGTCAGCCTGTACGTGTCGCTGTACAACATGTTCATCAGCCTGTTGAGCATTCTGGGCTTCGCCCGCAGCAACTGATCGCGTGTTACCCCGCCTTCCAGGCCCCGCTCCGGCGGGGCTTTATTTTTTGCGGCTGAAAAAATTTGCTAAACTGGCGGCCGTTCCGAATTATCCGTTATCGAGGCAGTATGTTGGAGTTTGAAGGTCGGGTTATCGACACTGACGCGCAGGGCTATCTGAAAAACAGCGCCGACTGGCATGAAGGCCTGGCGCCGCTGCTGGCCGCGCAGGAAGAGATCGTGCTCACCGAAGCACACTGGGAAGTGGTGCGCTTTGTGCGCGACTTCTATCAGGAATTCAATACCTCACCGGCTATTCGCATGCTGGTCAAAGCCATGGCGCAGAAATACGGCGAAGAAAAAGGCAACAGCCGCTATCTGTACCGCCTGTTCCCGAAAGGGCCGGCCAAACAGGCCACCAAGATCGCCGGGTTGCCCAAACCGGTAAAATGCATCTGACCGCTCCGCCCGCAGCGCCGCTGCAGGCGAGCGCTTAATAGCGAATGCCGAACCCGTCGTAGTCGGCTACGCCCTGCGGCTCCACCAGCACGCGTTCGACGCGCGCGCTGCGCGGGCCGCCCTGCTTCAGCCATGCGACCAGCGAGTCCACTTGCGCCTGTGTGCCGCAGGCCACCACCTGAACGCTGCCGTCATCAAGGTTGCGCGCATAGCCCGTCACCCCCAGCGCCTCGGCCTGCCGCTGAGTGGAATAGCGAAACCCTACCCCCTGCACCACGCCATACACATACGCAGCAATGCAAACTTGTGTCATAATCGCCCCCTTAATTCAGTTTTCGTTATGGCATTGCCGTGCCTTTGCACCGCCGTGTCACTCTTTCTATCCTAGCTGGCAGCATTATTAATTATGACCGTACGCCTGTTTCTCGCCAAAGGACGTGAAAAGTCCTTACTCCGTCGCCACCCTTGGGTGTTCTCCGGCGCCGTTCAACGCGTTGAGGGTAAAGCCCTCTCCGGTGAAACCATCGATATTCTCGACAGCCAGGGCAAATGGCTGGCTCGCGGCGCCTATTCGCCCGAGTCGCAGATCCGCGCACGCGTCTGGACTTTCCAGCAGGATGAAGAGATTAACATCGATTTCTTCATTCGCCGCCTGCAGCAAGCGCAAAGCTGGCGTGATTGGGTCGCGCAGCGCGACGGCCTGGACGGATACCGCCTGATCGCCGGCGAATCCGACGGCCTGCCGGGCATCACTATCGATCGCTTCCAGAATTTCCTGGTGCTGCAGCTGCTGTCCGCCGGCGCCGAATATCAGCGCCCGGCCCTGCTTTCCGCCCTGCAGCATTGTTACCCGGAATGTTCGATTTACGACCGTTCCGACGTGGCGGTGCGTAAAAAAGAAGGCCTGCCGCTGGCGCAGGGCCCGGTGCTGGGCGATCTGCCGCCGGAGCTGCTGCCGATCACCGAACACGGCATGAAACTGCTGGTGGACATTCAGCAAGGGCACAAGACCGGTTTCTATCTCGATCAACGCGACAGCCGCCTGGCGGCGCGTAACTACTCCGCCGGCCGCCGGGTGCTGAACTGCTTCTCCTACACCGGCGCCTTCGCCGTTTCCGCTCTGATGGGCGGCTGCGCGCAGGTGATCAGTGTAGATACCTCGCAGGCGGCGCTGGATATCGCCAGACAGAACGTCGAGCTCAACAAGTTGGATCTGAACAAGGCAGAGTTCGTTCGCGATGACGTGTTCCAACTGCTGCGCAACTACCGCGCCCAGGGCGAGAAATTCGATCTGATCATCATGGATCCGCCGAAGTTCGTCGAGAACAAAAACCAGCTGGCCAGCGCCTGCCGTGGCTACAAAGACATCAACATGCTGGCGCTGCAGCTGCTGAACCCGGGCGGCATTCTGCTCAGCTTCTCTTGCTCCGGGCTGATGCCGACCGATCTGTTCCAGAAAATTTTGGCCGACGCCGCTGTAGATGCCGGACGTGATGTACAATTTATAGAACAGTTCCGCCAGGCTGCCGATCACCCGGTGATCGCCACGTACCCTGAGGGGCTGTATCTGAAAGGCTTCGCTTGTCGGGTGATGTAACTTGAAATGCGCTGCCTTGCCCCCATATATGAGCAAGGCATTGTTTCTCAGGAGGTCATCATGATTGCCAGCAAATTCGGTATCGGACAACAGGTTAGGCATAAACTGCTGGGGTATTTGGGCGTCGTTATCGATATCGACCCTGAATACTCTTTGGAACAACCCAAAGCTGACGAGATAGCGGCGAACGATGAACTGCGTTCCGCTCCTTGGTACCACGTGGTGATGGAAGACGAGGAAGGCCAACCGGTGCATACCTATCTGGCGGAAGCGCAGCTGGATGGCGAGCCCCAGGAAGCGCATCCCGAGCAACCATCGCTGGATGAACTGGCGGAATCCATCCGTCACCAGTTACAGGCGCCACGCTTGCGCAATTGACCGCGCCAAGACCTGAGAAACTCTGAAAGGGCCCGGCATCGCGCCGGGCTCTTTTTATTAGCGTTCCAGCCCCAAACGCGGGATTTCGATTTTCGGGCAGCGATCCATCACCACCTGCAGCCCGGCCTGTTGCGCCAGCACTGCCGCCTGGTCATTAATCACGCCGATCTGCAACCACAGCGCCTTGGCGCCGATCGCTATCGCCTCTTGCGCCACGCCGTAGGCTGCCTCCGAATTGCGAAAAACGTCGACCATATCGACCGGCTGCGGGATGGCGGCCAGCGTGGCATAAACCGGCTGCCCCAACAGCGTCTGCCCCGCCAGTTTTGGGCTCACCGGGATCACCTGATATCCCTGCGACAACAGATAAGCCATCACCCCATAGCTGGGCCGCGACGGGTTATCACTGGCGCCCACCAGCGCGATGGTTTTCACCTGCTGCAATAACTCAATAATCTCTTGATCTTGCATCTTCAACTCCCGTTTATCACTGCGTCACTCTTCCGTTTCGAGTGTAACCGATCGGCATTCGCGCGGCTAAACGCTACGCGCAGGAAACTTCAGCGTAATCTTATGGTCTGAGGCTGTCGCGGTTCAGCCACGCACAGACGTGTCTAATTACAAATAAATATGCAAAAATGTAAATAAAATACCCAATTGAAAAATTTTGACACAACCTATGCCATGTTCAACACTTAGAGCTACGTCACTTTATAAGGAGATAATGATGAAATTTGGTCTGGTGGTTGCGGCGTTGCTCAGCATCAGCATGCCTGCCGCGGCTACGACCCTGAAACTCTCCCCGGACATCGATCTGCTGGTGGTCGACGGCAAGAAAATGACAGGTTCGTTGTTAAAAGGCGCCGACAGCCTTGAACTGGATGGCGGACAGCACCAGCTGCTGTTTAAAGTGACCAAAACCGTACGTTCCGGCCAGCATACGCAGGCCTATGCGTCCCTGCCGCTGGTTGCCACCTTCAATACGCAAAAGATCAGTCAGGTGGCGATCGAACTGCCGCGCATCGAGAACGATCGTGACGCGCAACGCTTCGATAAAACGCTGAACTATCGGGTAGTGGATAAAGAGGGTAATGCCCTGCCGTTCCAGCATGATGTGCTGCATCCCGACAGCGTCACCTTCAATGCCGATTTGGAAAAGGTGATGACGGATTACAACCGCCAAAACCGCCCGGCTTCCGCCCCGCTTTTCGTCCAGCCGAACGCAGGCAACACAACAGCCTCCCTGCCGGCCGGCGCACCGGTGAATGCCCCGACGGTGACGCTGAAAGGTGAAAACGTGTCGGAACAGATGCTGCAATACTGGTTCCAACAGGCGGACAAGGAAACCCAGAAGCGCTTCCTGCACTGGGCCAACAAACAACCGGTTCGCTGATCCCTCCCGGCGCCTTAGCCGCGAAGGCGCCTTTTCTTCGCATTTTCAACTACAAACGCTAGGCAGTGAAAAACAGTTTCAGTAATCTGTCGCACATCACCGATTAGCGAAGGACACTGAGATGGAATTGACCACCCGCACTATCGCCGAGCGCAAACACATTGCGCTGGTGGCGCACGATCACCGCAAACAGGCCCTGCTGGAGTGGGTTGAAAGCCACAAGACCATTCTGGCGCAGCACCAGTTGTACGCCACCGGCACCACCGGCAACCTGATCCAGCGCGCCAGCGGCATTCCCGTCACCAGCATGCTGAGCGGCCCAATGGGTGGCGATCAGCAAGTCGGCGCACTGATTGCGGAAGGCAAAATAGACATGCTGATCTTCTTCTGGGATCCGCTGAACGCGGTTCCGCACGATCCGGACGTGAAGGCGCTGCTGCGGCTGGCGACCGTCTGGAATATTCCGGTGGCGACCAACCGTTCGACCGCTGATTTTCTGATTGACTCCCCGCTGTTCAAAAGCGAGGTGGAGATCGCCATCCCCGACTATCAGCGTTACCTGCAAGACCGCCTGAAATAGTCCTTTCGGCCTGGCTACCGCCAGGCCTGCTGCTTACGGTTTTTTCTGCACCGGAACGCCAAGTTCACGCAGGTGGTCGACGAACACCGAAGGACGTTCACGATCCTGCAACAGCCATACCTGATGTTTGGCGCGAGTCAACGCGACATACAGCAGACGGCGCTCTTCGGCATCCGGAAAGTCCTCCGGCTGCGGCAGTAACACCTCTTCCAACACCGACTCGCGCGCCACGGCGGGGAAGCCGTCACGCCCCTCATGCAAACCGGCGATGATGACGTATTCCGCCTGCTGCCCCTTGCTGGCGTGGATGGTCATAAACTCCAGATCCAGCTTTGGCCAGCGGGTGGCCGCTTTCGCCAGCGCTTCCGGTTTCAGATGGTGGTAACGCGCCAGCACCAGGATGCGCTCATCCGGCTTGGCGTAGCCGCTCAGCTTGTCCAGTAACGGCTCCAACTGCTCGTGTGGCAGGATCGTCACCGACTTTTTATTTCCCTTGCTCAGGCTATTGAGCGGTTTTTTCAGCTGGTGCGGGTTCTGCTGCACGAACCGGTTGGCCACCTCGCCGATGCGTTCATTGAAACGATAGGTGGTATCCAGCGCGCACTGCGCGCCTTCGCCGAAGTTCGTGGCGAAGGCCGTGGTTAACGTCAGTTCTGCGCCGCTGAAGCGATAAATCGCCTGCCAGTCATCCCCTACAGCAAACAGGCAGGTCTGCTTGTTCTGTCGGCGCAATGCCGCCAGCAAGAGCGCACGCTGCGGTGAGATATCCTGAAACTCGTCGACCAGAATATGTTTCCACGGGCTGACGAAGCGCCCCTTGTCGAGAATGTTTACCGCCTGATGGATAAGGCCGGAGAAGTCCACCGCCCCTTCCTCTTTCAAGGCGCTTTTCCAGGCTTTCAGCAGCGGCGCCATCAGCCTGATGCGTTTTGAAAACAGATCGCGGATTTCTTCATCCGCCTGCTCAATCATTTCCGCCTGACTGCCGCCGTGCATGCGCATCAGCCCCAACCAGCGTTCCAACCGGCTTGCCAGGCGATCCGCCAGGCGCTTATCCTGCCAGAAGTCGCCTTCCGGCACTTCCCATTCCAGCTCTTCGGTCAACCATTGACGCCACCCCTTGGCCTGCGCTTTCTTCTCCGCGCACTGTTGGCGCCAATGGGTAATCAGCAGCTCTTTGCGCACTTTGGCATCGGTTTCCAACCGGCTGATGGCCGGCGCTTTGCGGCTGCCTTGTTGAATGATTTGCAGCGCCAAGGCATGGAAGGTCTTGGCCTGAATACCGACATCACCCAAGTGTTCTTTGATGCGGTCGTTCATCTCGCCGGCGGCCTGACGGCCGAACGCCAACAGCAAGATTTGACCCGGCTCAGCCTCCTGACGACGCAGCAGCCAGCCGGCGCGCGCCACCAGCACCGACGTTTTGCCGCTGCCGGCGCCGGCCAACACCAGCACGGAATCCTCGCCATTGACCACCGCCCGGCTTTGGGCATCGTTGAGCGGCGAACTCTCGACAGTCTGGAAGAAATCATGGTGTTGCTCCAGCATGCGCTCGGTCCACTGCCGGTTGCGTTGCTCGATGCTGCGCTCCCCCTGCTGCAACCATTGCAAACACAGATGATAATCAGCCCGGCAGTTATCGAATTCCTCCAGGCGCGCCACCGGCATCGGCAGCGCGGAGAAAGCCTCGCGAATTTGCTGCTGCAGCTTGCCCAACTCAGACTTTTTGAACCATTTATCTTGTTGCTCAATGCGCTTAATCTGCGCCACCTGCTGTTGCAACACGCCGGCGCTGACGTCGCTCATTTCGGCGCTCCACTGCTGCCACGCCTGCTGCAGAAAGTGATAAAAACGCTGCGTTTCCTGCCATTCGGTGCCGTGCAGCCGCACCACTTTTTCGTCCGGTAATTCAAATTCCAGCTCGCCCCAGACGATGCCACGCTTGCACCTGACCTGAATCAGTTGATTGAAGGGGATCAGGTATTCATGTTTTTCCCCGCTCACCTCAACACCGGCGTGCAGCAACCGCACGCGGTTATAAGGGTGCTGAGCCAGGTGTTTCCCCAGCGATGTCGCTTTAAGTTCCATATCGTCGCGCCATGACTATGTTGAGATTAAATAACGGATATCTGCCAGTTTACCTGCGATAAGCAGTGGCACTCTAGCGCTAAAAAAAGGGTAGAATAGATTTTGCGTTTTTATCGTGAATACGCCCGCATCGCGGTTTGGCTATCATTAGAGCAGAATGACGTCTATGCGTACTGTACTGAATATTCTTAATTTTGTGTTGGGCGGTTTCTTCACCACGCTAGGCTGGCTTATTGCTACGGTGTTCAGCGTGCTGCTTGTCATCACACTGCCGCTTACCCGCTCCTGTTGGGAAATCACCAAGCTGTCGCTGGTGCCGTTCGGCAACGAAGCGATACACGTCGATGAACTGTATCCGGAAAAAAGCAATGCGCTGCTCTCCGCCGGCGGCTCGCTGCTCAACATTATCTGGCTGGTGCTGTTCGGCTGGTGGCTGTGTCTGTCACACATCGCCGCCGGTATCGTGCAATGCGTTTCAATCATCGGCATTCCGGTCGGCATCGCCAATTTCAAAATAGCCGCCATCGCGCTGTGGCCGGTGGGACGCCGCGTCGTCTCGGTAGAAATGGCTCAGCAAGCCCGTATTGAGAATGCTCGCCGCCACTATCAACAGCGTTAATTTTTTCTCCGTTTGAGGAGTTTTTCGTGCTCTCTTTTGCACCCGCAGTTCGTCGTTATACTTACAACAGCAACCTGCTGTATCACTTGCGCATCCTCATTGCGCTGATCGGCACCACCGCCGTTCCCTGGTGGCTCGGCATTCCCAAGCTGACTATCCCGTTAACGCTGGGCGTGGTGGCAGCCGCCCTGACTGATTTGGACGACCGCCTGGCCGGCAGATTACGCAATCTGCTAATCACGTTGGTATGCTTCTTTATTGCTTCCGCCTCGATTGAGCTGCTGTTTCCCTACCCTTGGTTGTTCGCGCTTGGCTTAACCACCTCGACCTGCGGTTTTATCCTGCTGGGCGCCTTGGGGCAACGTTACGCCACCATCGCCTTCGGTGCGCTGCTGATCGCGGTTTACACCATGCTCGGCACTTCCATGTACGATGCCTGGTATCAGCAACCGCTGCTGCTGGTGATCGGTGCATTGTGGTACAACCTGCTGACGCTGGCGGGCCACCTGCTGTTCCCGATCCGGCCGCTGCAAGAAAACCTGGCGCGCTGTTACGATCAACTGGCCAATTATCTGGACGCCAAAGCCAACCTGTTCGATCCCGACGCCGAACGCGACGCCGATCTGCCATGGATGGACGTCGCAATGGCCAACAGCGCGTTGGTCGCGTTACTCAACCAGACCAAAGCCTCGTTATTGACACGCCTGAAAGGCGATCGCGGCCAGCGTGGCACCCGTCGCACCTTGCACTACTATTTTGTCGCGCAGGATATCCACGAACGCGCCAGTTCTTCTCACGTTCAATACCCTGCGCTCAGCCGGCAATTCCGTCACAGCGATATTTTATTCCGCTTCCAGCGTTTGCTGAGCATGCAGGCGCGCGCCTGCCGCCAGCTGGCACAATCGATCCTGCTGCGGCAAAAATACCAGCACAACCCGCGTTTTGAGCCAGCCTTCAGCCGCATTCAGGAGGCCTTGGCACGCATCGCCGAAACCCAGGGCAATAGCGAACAGACCAAGGCGCTGGCGCATCTGCTGAAAAACCTGCATGCGATAGATGCGCAGTTGGCCAATATCGAGTCCGAGCAAACGCTGGCGAGCGGACAAGCGGAAGAGAACAGCCTGGCCGACGATCGCTTGACCGGTTGGAGCGACATCCGGCTGCGCATCAGCCGCCATTTAACGCCGCAGTCGGCCCTGTTCCGCCATGCGATCCGCATGTCGGCGGTGCTGTGCGTCGGTTACGCCTTTATCCAGTTCACCGGTATGCAGCACGGTTACTGGATCCTGCTGACCAGCCTGTTCGTCTGCCAACCGAACTACAACGCCACCCGCCGGCGCCTGGCACTGCGCATCATCGGCACTCTGGCAGGTATCCTGATCGGCCTGCCAATCCTCTATTTCGTGCCTTCCGTAGAAGGGCAACTGGTGTTGATCGTCATCACCGGCGTCCTGTTCTTCGCTTTCCGCACCGTACAGTATGCCCACGCGACGATGTTCATCACGCTGCTTGTGTTGCTGTGCTTTAACCTGTTGGGTGAAGGATTCGAAGTGGCCGCCCCGCGCGTTTACGATACCTTGCTGGGATGCGCCATCGCCTGGGCGGCCGTCAGCTTCATCTGGCCAGACTGGAAGTTCCGCCAACTGCCGGCGGTGGTGGATAAAACGCTGAATGCCAACTGCCGCTATCTGGACGCCATTTTGGTGCAATATCATCAAGGTAAGGATAACGGCCTCGCTTACCGCATTGCACGACGAGATGCCCATAACAGCGATGCGGAACTGGCTTCGGTCATCTCCAACATGTCAGCCGATCCCAAGGCCGACAAAGCGCTGCAGGAAGCCGCCTTCCGCTTGCTCTGTCTGAACCACACGCTCCTGAGCTATATCTCCGCATTGGGGGCGCACCGCGAGCGGCTGAACACCCCAGCCACGCTCGATCTGCTCAATGACGCCGTGTGTTACGTGGACGGCGCCCTGCATCAGGAAGAACGGAACAGCCAGCGCATTGCGCAGGCGTTGGAACAGCTGGCGGAGCGCATCAGCAAAGCCGTTCCGGAACCTGAAAGCAAAGAGCAATTGGTCTTGCAGCAGGTGGGATTGGTGCTCGAACTGCTGCCGGAGCTCACCGCGCTGCATGCCCAAATCAATAAGGCAGCCTAACTATTCAGGGCCCGTTCGATGGGCCCTGAATAACCGGCTCATGCCCATGGCGGCGCATCGCCATCGTATGATCGAACCAACGCACTAACTCGCTGCGTAATTCGGCCGGCAACGCCGCCTGATGATAACCGGCTATCGCCCCGCCCAGCGACAGCAGCACTCGTAGCCCCAAATTAGTCTGCTGTTTCAATAAACGGAGATAGCTGCGTTTGGCGCCATGCAGCCGCAGGTCATAAGCGTTGCGAATACCCGCTCGCCACAGCAAACGTTCCATATTGACGTCAATATTCGGCAATGCCTTCAGTCGGCCATGATCGCCAGCCTTAAGCCGCTGCTCCCGGCGCGCCTCCCTGACAGCCTGCCAGGCCAGCCCCACCAGCTCGTTGCGTTCCCGCCACAGCGACTCGTCAACCCAGTAATAGCGCAAGGTAATGGGCACACCGCGTTTGGAATAGACCATATTGACCATTCCGCGGGCGCGAAAGGCGGGTTCCATGCTTGCCGTAGCCCGCAAATACAGCTCCCCCTCCGCTATCACCGCAAACATGACGCCCTCAGCCAGCAGACCGTAACCGCCGAACTGCGACCGAGTCGTGATGGCCCCCAATGCCGCAAAGCAATTTTTAGCCTGCGCGATTCTTCTCGTCGACATCCTTTTCATAGCGTTCCTCCTTTTTAGGTTCTGGCCTTTAGGTTCTGGCCGTATTATTTCTCTCATCAATGAAAAAAGTAACGTGAACAACTAATTAGAAAAATACGCACTATCCGCCCGCCTGCCAATCACAAAAACCATCGGTACAAAAAATGATCGCAATTATGCGAGCCGCTACGAAAATTTGGGTTGATCTTATCCTAAATCAGGGATACTGTATAAACATACAGTAACACGACGGGCGGGAACTTTATGCGTACTCAATCACTCTACCAAACTCATTTCGGCCATGGCTCTTATACAACGCGCAATGTTGCGAAGAACACGGATGTCGGCAAAGAGAATGGCTTGATCAGTGAACTTGTTTACAACGAGCGCCAGCCCGCAGTGGCTCAATTGCTGTTGCCCCTGCTGCAGCAACTGGGCAAGCAGTCTCGCTGGCTTCTGTGGCTCACGCCGCAGCAAAAATTAAGCAAACAGTGGCTGCAGCAATCCGGCCTGCCGGTGGATAAAGTGGTGCAATTGAGCCAGATCAGCCCGGTGAATACGGTTGAGGCAATGGAAAAAGCGCTGCAAACGGGGAATTACAGCGTGGTTCTCGGCTGGTTGCCCGAGCTAACGGAGGAGGATCGCCTAAAATTAAGACGAGCGGCAGAATTGGGTAACGCATACGGGTTTATCATGCGTCCACAACGTGACATTAGCCCGACTCACGGACAGTGTTCTACCCTAAAAATTCACTCTTCTTTGTATCATTAAGTAAATTTAGGATTTTTCCCATCATTTTCGCACCCCGTAAAGGGAACCTTTGCGGGATAAGGCAAAAAGCTAGTCCGGCCGCGGTTCGGCAAGGAAAAACGCCCTGTTGATAGCCGCTTTTTTGAGCGGAGAATGTTAGCAAATATGTACGATTCTGCGTTTTTTTTTAGAGCCTTATCACATCACACTTGTAACTTTCGCGCCACGTTGTAGACTTTACATCGCCAAGGTTGCTCTATAACGTCAGAAAAACTGGCGAGTAACAAACGAGGGCTTAAACCTTGGCGAAGGAATTTAACCAAGGGCTTAAACAGCTTTAAAGCTCATTGCCTATTTGGATGATAACGAGGCGCAAAATGAAAAAGACAGCTATCGCATTAGCAGTGGCACTGGCAGGTTTCGCTACCGTAGCGCAAGCCGCTCCAAAAGATAACACCTGGTACACCGGTGCTAAACTGGGCTGGTCCCAGTACCACGACACTGGTTTCTACGGTAACGGTTACCAGAACGGTATCGGCAATGGCCCAACCCATAAAGATCAACTGGGTGCAGGCGCGTTCCTGGGCTACCAGGCAAACCAATACCTGGGCTTCGAACTGGGCTATGACTGGCTGGGCCGCATGCCTTACAAAGGCAGCGTGAACAACGGTGCTTTCAAAGCGCAGGGCGTTCAACTGGCCGCTAAACTGAGCTACCCAATTGCTGACGATCTGGACATCTACACTCGTCTGGGTGGTATGGTATGGCGCGCAGACTCCAAAGCGAACTACGGCCGTACTGGTCAGCGTCTGAGCGACCACGACACCGGCGTTTCTCCGCTGGCTGCTGTTGGTGTTGAATACGCACTGACCAAAAACTGGGCTACTCGCCTGGACTACCAGTTCGTAAGCAACATCGGTGACGCAGGTACCGTTGGCGCGCGTCCAGACAACACCATGCTGAGCCTGGGCGTTTCTTACCGCTTCGGTCAGGATGACGTAGTTGCTCCAGTTGCTCCAGCTCCAGCTCCGGCTCCAGTTGTTGAAACCAAGCGTTTCACTCTGAAGTCTGACGTGCTGTTCAACTTCAACAAGTCTACTCTGAAAGCAGAAGGCCAGCAGGCTCTGGATCAGCTGTACACCCAGCTGAGCTCCATGGATCCTAAAGACGGTTCCGTAGTGGTTCTGGGTTACACCGACGCCGTTGGTTCTGACCAGTACAACCAGAAACTGTCTGAAAAACGCGCACAGAGCGTTGTTGACTACCTGGTCTCCAAAGGCATCCCGTCAGACAAAATCTCTGCACGTGGTATGGGTGAAGCAGAGCCAGTTACTGGCAACACCTGTGGCTACAAATCTGGCCGCGCTACCAAAGCTCAGATCGCTTGCCTGGCACCAGATCGTCGCGTAGAGATCGAAGTTAAAGGTATCAAAGACGTTGTAACTCAGCCTCAGGGCTAAGTTTACTCGCCTAATAAAAAACCCCGCAATGCGGGGTTTTTTTTCGTCCTGTTTTTGTCAAAGCATTCAAGGCCTGGTGCAACGAAGGCGCTCTGCCCCGTTTATTTAGGTTCTTTGCCGAGAATCGCCTTCAGGTCCTCTTTCAACGACGACATCTGATTCGCATACTTCTCTTTGCGCTCAGCATCTTCGATAAGCTGCACGACGGTTTCCGACAGCGTCACGCCGCGACGACGCGCCAGGGCAGCCAAACGTTGCCAAACCAAAAACTCCAGATCGATAGATTTTTTACGCGTATGCTGGTGCTCTGCGTTAAAATGACGTTTGCGGCGGGCGCGGATCGTTTGTTTCATCCGGTTATCCAGATCCGGATTCATATGAGCGGCAATCCATGCAAGTACCTTTACCGGCTCATTTTCCAGCTTCAGCAGCTCGTTAACCGCTTCCTGAGCAGCGCTGTTTTCAATGTAGCGGGTAATGAGTTCCCCTTCCCGGTGCTTCTTCACCAGGTACTTCCATTTCCAACCGCTCTCCAGATTTTCCAGTTGCTGATATTTCATCTTGAGCTCTTCAGTGACCGCGTAACTTCAAATAAGCATAACAGCTTTACGCCGAATTTCCCCGGCAATTAAGCCGTCTTTTAGACTGTTTTTTGCACAGTCATCGCGCGATGTCAAACTCCCTGATGCCAACTGGCACTCCACATGTATCAAGCTGCCGTTATTCTTGTATAATCGCCCTTTCCCTTTTTAACGATTGCATCTAACACTTTGACCAATAACCGACTTGAATGGCAATCTTTATTGCCGGACGTAACGCCTTATCAGGCGATATTTGATACCGCCGCTCAGTTGGCACCCGTGCCCTTTTCCGCCATTCAGCCTCGGCTGGAAAATGCCCTGACGCTATTTTGTCACCCCCAATCGCCACCGCGATTCATGCTGTTGAAAGCGCAAGAAACGCGAGAATACCTGGAACTGATCGCTAACGCCGTCAAACCGCTGCTGCCGCAAAACACGGCATGCCGCGGCAGCCACTATGTCATTCAGGATGGCAAGGTCAGCGTAGAGCCTGCCAGCCATGGCGATGAACCTTTCGCTGCCGGAGGTGCTTGCGTGTTCCAGGAGTGGATTGAACCGGAGCAGCTGTTTGGTTGCGTGCGGATCCACAATGGCGACATCACTCTGCAGCCCGGCCTGGTGCACCAGGCCAACGGCGGTATTCTGATCCTGTCAGCCCGGGCTCTGCTGGCCCAGCCGTTGCTATGGCTGCGGTTGAAGCAAATGATCGGCCAGCGTCAGTTCCATTGGGTTTCGCCTGACGAAACCCGCCCGCTGCCGGTTGCTATTCCGCCGATGCCGCTGGATCTGCGGCTGATTGTAGTCGGCGACCGCCACGGCCTGGCCGATTTCCACGATATCGAGCCAGAACTGAGTGAACAAGCGGTCTATGGCGAATATGAAGACGATCTGCAACTGACTGAAGTTGATGATATGGCGCAGTGGTGCGGCTACGTCAACGGTGTGATCGCCGAGCGGCAGTTACCGATGTTGGCGGCCGATGCCTGGCTGCCGCTGATCGTTCAGGCGGTGCGTTATAGTGGCGATCAGGGCATCCTGCCACTCTCGCCGGTTTGGCTTGGGCAGCAGTTGTCCGAAGCTGCACTGTACGCCGAAGAAGACCGCATTACGGCCAAAGCGTTTGAAGCGGCATTGAATGCCCGCGAATGGCGTGAAAGCTATCTCGCCGAGCGTATGCAGGATGAGATCGAACTGGGTCAGATCCTGATCGAGACCGAGGGTGAAGTGGTTGGGCAAATCAACGGCCTGTCAGTCCTGGATTATCCCGGCCACCCACGCAGCTTCGGCGAACCGTCGCGCATCAGTTGCGTTGTGCATCTCGGCGACGGCGAATTTACCGACGTCGAACGCAAGGCCGAGCTGGGCGGCAACCTGCACGCTAAAGGCATGATGATCATGCAAGCGTTCGTGATCGCCGAACTGGACCTGGATCAGCAGCTGCCCTTCTCCGCCTCGATCGTTTTTGAACAATCTTACGGTGAAGTGGACGGCGACAGCGCCTCGCTGGCTGAACTGTGCGCCCTGATCAGCGCCCTGTCACAACAGCCGATCACACAACAGATCGCCGTCACCGGCTCCGTTGACCAATTCGGCAACGTACAGCCGATAGGGGGCGTTAACGAAAAGGTCGAAGGTTTCTTCGAGGTTTGTTTACGCCGCGGCCTGACGGGCAAACAGGGCGTCATACTGCCCGTGACCAACGTGCGCCACCTGTGCCTGCGTCAGGATGTCGTTGACGCAGTGCGCGAGGGGCAATTCCACCTGTGGGCGGTAGAGAGCGCGGCGGAAGCCTTGCCTTTGCTCACCGGTTGCCTCTACTCTGACGAACAACAGCCGAATTTGTTGGCGGCCATTCAGGAACGGATTGCGCAGGTGAGCCTGCAGGAACGCCGCCGTCCATGGCCGCTACGCTGGCTCAACTGGTTCAACCACGGCTGATCGGACTTGTTCAGCGTACACGTGTTAGCTAACCTGCGTCCTTCATTAAAATAAGGCTTACTGAGAACATGGTAGATAAACGCGATTCCTATACGAAAGAAGACCTCGAAGCATCCGGCCGCGGCGAGCTATTCGGCGCCGGTGGCCCGCCGTTGCCGGCGGGTAACATGTTGATGATGGACCGCGTGGTCAAAATGACCGAAGACGGCGGGACTCACAACAAAGGTTATGTGGAAGCGGAGCTGGATATTAATCCGGACCTATGGTTCTTCGGTTGCCACTTTATCGGCGATCCGGTCATGCCGGGCTGCCTGGGCCTGGATGCGATGTGGCAGCTGGTCGGTTTCTACCTCGGTTGGCTCGGTGGCGAAGGCAAAGGCCGCGCGCTGGGCGTCGGTGAAGTCAAGTTCACCGGCCAGGTGCTGCCGACCGCGAAAAAGGTAACCTATCGTATTAACTTCAAACGCGTCATCACCCGCAAGTTGATCATGGGCGTCGCCGATGGCGAAGTGCTGGTTGACGGTGAAGTGATCTATACCGCCACCGATCTGAAAGTGGGCCTGTTCAAAGATACCACCGCGTTCTAATCACGCTGACGAGAAGGCGGCCACTGCCTTTTCTTCGCATGCCATCACGTTCGACGTGATGGCATTTCTTTCTCTGATCCTTTCCCGGCCTTCCAAAGACTCCCGCCCCTCTTTTTAGCCGCCATTAGCATCATCTTATTATTCAGTTCTCATCAAAGAGGATTAAGGCCGATAGCGAAGATGCGCTGTTGGGCGATATGAAGACGCTGGGTGCTCCTTATTTCATCGCCCGACACCGAAATGCCTTCCCCCGCCGCTCTCTGCCCTATGCTTACCCGAAGCGGCCAAAGCAACAGGCAGCCTGAAAGGCGGCCTCCCTCAATACCCGCATCAGTGCGATAGCGGTTTTTTTGCATCCGGTTATTCTCTTGCCCCTCAAGATCCTCTAACATGACTAGCATGGTAACTACAATTATTGTACTTAGTGAGGAAGGTATGCAAAAAACCCGCTTTAGCGACGCGCCTTGCCCCGTAGCGCGTGCATTGGATCGCGTGGGGGAATGGTGGAGCATCCTGATCCTTCGCGATGCTTTTCAGGGGCTGTCCCGGTTCGACGAATTCCAACAAAGTCTGGGGATGTCACCCACGCTACTGGCGCGTCGCCTGAAGGATTTGGTGGCCCACGGCATTCTGTATAAAGAACGTTATCAAACGCGGCCGGTGCGCTATCACTACCTGCTTACTGAGCGCGGCAACGATTTTCTCCCGGTGTTGGCGGCGCTCTCACAATGGGGCAACAATCATCTGACCGACGGGGACGTCAGCGCCCTGTTGGTCGACGGACGCAACGATCGGCCGATCCAAGTCCAGTTGGTCAATCGTGATACCCAACAGCCGGTGCCGCCGCAGTTCATTACGCTGGCGCCAGGCCCGGCGGCAAGCGACGGCATACATCAACGCGCCGAACTGATGCGGCAGCGGCGCCTCGCCGACTTACCCGAATTTACCAAGGAGCCATCATGAGCAATCGTCGTATCGTCATTACCGGCATGGGCGCCGTTTCACCGCTAGGGTGCGGTGTTGAAGCCATCTGGCAACGTTTGTTAAGAGGAGAATCCGGCATTCGAGCGTTGCCTGACGAGATCGTTGCAGATTTACCGGTCAAGGTCGGAGGGCAGGTCCCGGCGCTGGCGCAAGATGCTGAAGCGGGCTTTAACCCCGACGCCTCCGTCGCCCCCAAGGACCAAAAGAAAATGGACCGCTTTATCCTGTTTGCTATGGCGGCGGCGGACGAAGCCATTCGTCAGGCCGGCTGGATAGCCGATACGGACGAAAAACAAGAGCGCACAGCCACCGTCATTGCCTCGGGTATTGGCGGTTTCCCGGCGATTGCCCAGGCGGTGCGCACAACCGACAGCCGCGGCGCCAAGCGGCTGTCGCCGTTCACCATCCCCTCATTCCTGGTCAATCTGGCGGCCGGCCACGTTTCAATCAAACACCACTTCAAAGGGCCGATTGGCGCGCCGGTCACCGCCTGTGCCGCCGGCGTGCAAGCCATTGGCGACGCAGTGCGTATGATCCGCAATGATGAAGCCGATATCGCCGTGTGCGGCGGTACCGAAGCCGCGATAGATACCGTCAGCCTGGGCGGGTTCGCCGCCGCGCGCGCCATGTCCACCGCTCCGGCCGAATTGGCGCAACAGGCCTCTCGGCCCTTCGACAGCGCCCGGGACGGATTTGTCATGGGGGAAGGCGCCGGCATGCTGGTCATTGAAACGCTGGAACACGCGCTGGCGCGCGGCGCCACCCCGCTCGCGGAAATCGTCGGCTATGGCACCAGCGCCGACGCCTACCATATGACATCCGGCGCTGAAGACGGTAACGGCGCCTATCGGGCGATGAAAATCGCGTTGAAGCAGGCGAACGTCGTTCCCGAGGAGGTACAGCATTTAAATGCGCACGCGACGTCAACACCCGTAGGGGATTTGGGCGAAATCAACGCCATCAAACACCTGTTTGGCACGGCCGGGACTGTCGCCGTGACCTCAACAAAATCAGCGACGGGGCACCTGCTGGGCGCCGCCGGCGGGCTGGAAACCATCTTTACCGCCTTGGCTCTGCGCGATCAGATAGCCCCTGCCACGCTAAATCTGGATAACCCCGACCCGGCGGCGGCAGGTTTGCATCTGGTCGCGAGACAGGCGGAATCGATGAACATGACCTACGCCTTATCAAACGGCTTCGGCTTTGGCGGCGTGAATGCGAGTATTTTGTTGAAACGCTGGCGGGATGAATAAGCGCCTGAAACAAAAACCTCCGCCAGGGGGCGGAGGTTATTCCTTTTATTTGACAGGGAGCCGCTTAAGCGGTCACAGCCCTGTCTTCCATGGCTTCTCGCCAACCTCCCAGCCATTGAGACCGGGCGTCCACTGATGATTGGTAGGGACAATGTTCCCTGGAACGCCCTAAAATACCTGCCTGATACCCTCTCGAATGCGCCCTTTCCAGACGATCGCGTTTCTGTCTCTTCATGCCTCGTTTCCCTCATTTTGGTCTGGTGGAAAGAAAACAATGGCTGCTTTTTGCGCAGCCACGAGTAATCAATAGCGCTAAAAGAAGAGAAGATCAATGCGCAAAATTCACGCCAATGTCATATTTGTGAGCTACGCCCGAGGAAAATGCTAAGTGGCTGATCTGCAGAGGAAGGAGTTAACCAATTGAAATGAAATAGAAATCCCTGCCAGCGAGAAAAAACGACTTTTCACGCCGACAGGGATTAGACGATTTTAGACCAAATTATGACTAAATGCCGCCCATCTGTGCTGCGATAGCCTGGGCTTCCTGCTGCCACCCCTGCGCCAGCGTGCGCACCAGGGCATCATAGCCGTCTTCACCCTGTTTCAGCTCCAGGCTGAAAGGCCGTTTGATCAAACGCCCCTGGCGGTTCAGCACCCACTCGCCGCGAATGATCGCTTTCCCGTCAAAGCGGCCGTGGAAGCCGCTGATGGTCACGTTCAGCACATCCTGATCGCTGCTCATCGGCTGCGAAGAGACCACCCACCCCGGCAGCGCGCTGCTCAGGTTGGTGACCAGCGTTTGCTGCAGCTGTTGATCGAGCGGGCTGGCCCACAGGTTGTTCTGGGCTATCACATACTGCACGTCGTTGGTCTGATACACCACGCCGCTCTGCGCCAGATAATCCGCCACGCTCACGTGCTCCAGCCACAGCTGGCGCGTGGAGGCGGCGCTGCTGCCGGCCGCGGCCGGCGCGCCCAGCGCCGGCAACTGATAGTAAGTCTTCTGTGGCGAACTGCTGCAGGCGCTGAGCAACAGCGCCAGGGCTACCGGGATCCATTTCATCATTTCGTGGCCTTCTTCGGCTGAGGGTCATTGCTGCCGGCGGCTTCAAACACCAGCGCGTTGCTCTTCTCATTTAGGGTGCGTAACACCGGTTGCAGCTCACGCAAGACCTGATCGAGGCGCTGCATGTCGCCCACCATCTTGTTGTAAGCCGGTGAACCAGGCTGGAACCCTTTCATGCTGCGGTTCAGCTCCAGCAGCGTTTTCTGCATGTCCTGCGGCAGCGCCTGCATCTCTTTGCTGGCGATGATGTCGTTCAACGACTTCATGGTCTGCTGCGTCGACTTCATGGTTTTCTGGCTTTCCGCCAGCGTCTTGGTCGCTTCGCTGATCATCGGATTGATCGGCATCGAATTAATCTTATCCAACGTCTGCATCAGCTTCTGCTGGATCTGCGCCAGACCGCCGCTGGTGGTCGGCATCAGCGGATAACCGAACAGCTCGCGCGGCCCTTTCCACGGTTTTTCCTGCGGATAGAAGTCGAGATCGATGTACAGCGAACCGGTCAGCAGGTTGGCGGACTTCATCGAGGCGCGCATGCCGCGGGATTCCGCATCTTTCAAGTGCCCTTCAATATCGAAGTTGCCGCCCAGCTGTTTCTGGAAGCGATCCGGCTCGATGCGGATCAGCACCGGAATGCGGTAGTCGTTATCCAGGCGCTGCGCCATGCCCTCTTTATAGAACGGCACCTGCGCCACCGTCCCCAGACGGATGCCGCGGAACTCGACCGGCGCGCCCGGCTGCAGGCCGCGTACCGAATCGGAGAAGAACAGCAGGT